>WNFR01000007.1_pt1 | contig 190371 bp, 163 predicted proteins | sample 5400221 | NCBI WGS metagenome assembly WNFR01 (sample SAMN13153357, study PRJNA577476) | soil metagenome | isolation source: 40 cm soil under Madrone tree | place: USA:California | collected 2016-06-14
CTGTATAAGTCCCTGACCTGGGACCGGGGAAAGGAACTTACGGATCATCGTCGCTTTACGTTGGCGACCAAAATCGACGTATATTTTTGCGATCCGCAAAGCCCGTGGCAGCGCGGGTCGAACGAGAACACCAATGGCCTGCTGAGACAGTACTTTCCAAAGGGCACCGACTTGTCGGTGCACTCGCAAGCCTATCTGAACAAAGTGGCAAATCACTGAATTTCCTGTCCAGCCCCTTTTGCAAAAATATTTTACTTCTCGGATTGGTAGAAACACCTTTATCACGCACGCCGTCTCGTTCTCTCAAAGAGGGGCGGCTCGCGATCGTCACGGACGTTGGGAACGGGATGCGGTGGACGCGGGCGGTGCGCTGGACGAGGCGCACTGACGCGGACGGTGAAGTCGTGTGGTTCTGACGCCCCGACGCTGGCGCCAAGTTGGCGGAGGTAACTCCGCTAACGACGGTGGCAAGAAAGCCCGGTCACCGGGAAGAGCGCGAAGGAAGCCGTTAAAACCATTCCCTGCGCCCTCTGTTCTTTTGGCGCACATGATTTTTTGCACGACCCGGGCGCGAGAGCGTCGCGGGAATGCGCAGGTGTGTCTCGATTTGCCGTCATTGCGAGGAGCGAGAGCGACGAAGCAATCCATTCTTTTTGCGCGGCGCGATGGATTGCTTCGCTTGCGCTCGCAATGACGCGGAAAAACGATGGGCCATGGCTGTTTGAAAATTGAATCGGAAACCCGTCCAATCCTTCGAGACGCATCGTTTCACGATGCCCCTCAGGATGAGGTCTCTCAACCCTCATGGTGAGGAGCGCGGCAACGCCGCGCATCTCGAACCATGAGGCCCAATCCAACCGGGGGCTGCGCTAGAATCTCATGCAATGGGTTGAATCAGACTCTACGCGTTATCGCTTATTCCGCCGCCTTCGCGGCCTTCGCTCCGAACACCCGCGTGGGGACGGGGAAGCCGCAAGACGTGCCGTCGGTGACCTTGACTTGATCTTCCCACGGCAGCCGGTAAGTGCCGGCGACCATGTCCTGCATGAAGGTGTACGGGCAATCCATCGCGCCGCCGCGCACCGCAACGTAACCGCGATGCCAAAGCTGGTAGATATTGTTTTCGACGCCCCAGTGAATGCGCGCTTCGCGCACGAGATCGGGGCGCACTTCCGCCGTGATGATCTCGTCGGCGCGACCCGTGGTGCCGTGGGCGATAACGCTGCCGTCGAAATTCACGATCATGCCTTCGCCCATGGAATCGAACGAGCCGTCGGAACCGCACATGCAGACATTGGCCGTGACCATCAGGTTCTGGAAAGCATTGGCCTGATTGGTGAAGCGCCAGCTTTCGCGGATCGGCGCGGTGTAGCCCGCGGTGCGGATCATGATCTCCGCGCCCTTATAGGCGCATTCGCGCGCCATCTCCGGGAACATGCCGTCGTGGCAGATGATCAGTGCGATCTTGGCACCTTTCGGTCCTTCGATCACGGGAATGCCGACATCGCCCGGCTCCCACGGCTCGACCGGAATCCACGGATGGAGTTTTCGGTAATAGAGCTTGAGCTCGCCACGATCGTCGATGATCAGGCCCGAATTATAAGGATTGCCGTCGGGGTTGTATTCCATGATCGAGAAGCAGCCCCAGATTTTATTGTCGATGCAGGCCTTCTTGAACGCCGCGACTTCCGGCCCATCGAGCCGGCACATGATCTCGGGATTGGTGTCCATCGAAAGGCCGTGCAGTGAGTATTCAGGAAATACCACGAGGTCCATGGTTGAGAGATTGCGGCGCGCCTTGCCGATCATGGTGACGATGCGGTCGGTCTGGCGCGCCAGATCGGCCTTGGTCGCGACGACCGGAAGCTGCAACTGAACAAGCCCGATGACGACGCCTTCGGGCGATTTGTTGAGACCGCCAAGTCCATTCATGTTCTGTCTCCCTGCATCAATTCGTAAGCCTCAAGGCCGCAAGCCGGACGCCGGGCAAACAAATCCGATTTTTGTGGACGAGTCTAGCGAAGCGCTGTGCGAGGTCGCCAACGCCCCCGCTTCGCTGAGTTACGCAGGAACATGCCGCTCAATGAATGAGCAAATGCACGTCACAAAGCTTGCGCACAGGGAATGAGCAAACCCTCGTTCAAAATCCAAATGACTGAAAATACATAAGATTTAAAATCGCAGCGGCGCTCAAGCGTATTGTACACAATGGCACGGGCTTTGCTTAGTTTCGAGAGTTCTCGCGCGCGCGGGGTGCGTCGTCATGGCGAACTTAAGGCATCCATCCACCGGTGCAGTCGCCGCGGAGCCTGAGCCGATCGATCTCGACTGGTCGGTCACGGCGCTTGTCATCATCGACATGCAGCGCGATTTCATGGAGCCGGGTGGCTTCGGCGAAACGCTCGGCAACGATGTCTCGCAGCTTGCCCGCGCGGTGAAGCCGATCGCGGCCGTGCTTGGCGCAGCGCGCGAGATCGGGATGCTCGTCGTCCATACCCGCGAAGGGCACTTGCCCGATTTGTCGGACGCGCCGCCGGCGAAAGTCGAGCGCGGCGCGCCGTCCTTGCGTATCGGCGATCCCGGCCCAATGGGACGTATTTTGATCCGCGGCGAAGCCGGTCACGACATCATCCCCGCGCTTTATCCACTCGACAGCGAGATCGTCATCGACAAGCCTGGAAAGGGCGCGTTCTACGCGACCGAACTCGGCGATATCCTGCAGAAACACGGCATCGAGAATTTGCTGGTCTGCGGCGTGACCACCGAGGTCTGTGTCAACACCACCGTGCGTGAGGCCAACGACCGCGGCTATCGCTGCGTCGTGCTGGCCGACGGCTGCGCATCTTACTTCCCCGAATTCCACGAGATGGGCTTGAAGATGATCAAGGCCCAGGGCGGCATCTTTGGTTGGGTCAGCGACTCGGCGGCGGTTCTCAAAGCGATGATATCGGAGAGTTCACGCACTTAGAGCAACGGGAGCATCCGTTCCCGGGTCTTGATAGGAGGAGGCGTGCTACCTCACTTCGATCTCGGCCTGATCCGCCACTGCCTTCCAGATCGCAATATCCGCTCTGATGAAACTGGCGAAAGCTTCGGGCGAACTGCCGACGATCTGCATCGCCTGGCTCTCCAAAAGCGTTCGGGTTTCCGGGTCTTTCAGGGCTCCCAGAATCTCGGCGTTGAGCTTGGCGACGATCGCCGGCGGCGTATTGGCCGGCGCTAGGATGCCGTGCCAACCGATGGCATCGAAGCCGGGAAAGCCGCTCTCGGACATCGTCGGCACGGCGGGTGCCACCGGCGAGCGATCTTTGCTGGTCACGGCCAGTGCGATCAGCGTGCCGGAGTTCACGTGTTGAAGCGCCGAGATCGGATCCGCGAACACGACCTGCACCTGACCGGCAAGCAGGTCGGTCACCGCGAGCGCGGTGCCGCGATAGGGAATGTGCGTCATCTTGATGCCGGCCTTGCTGTTGAACAGCTCGGTGACCAGATGGTTGGCGGCGCCGACCCCTGTCGTGCCGTAATTCAATTGGCCCGGCTTGCTCTTCGCCAGTGCGACGAATTCTTGCAAGGTTTTCACGCCCAGCGACGGGTTGACGACCATGATGTAGGGATAGGTGGTCGTCAGCGAGATCGGCGCAAAGTCCTTCGTCGGATCGTAGGGAAGGTTTCGATAGACGGCAGGGTTGATCGAAATCGGGCCGGATTGTCCCAACAAAAGGGTGTAGCCGTCCGGTTCGGCTTTGTTCACGAATTCGGTGCCGACGATCGAGCCGCCGCCGCCCCGGTTCTCGATCACCACGGTTTGTCCGATCGATTTTCCGATTCGTTTGGCCAGGATGCGCGCGATTGAATCGGCGGCGCCTCCAGCGGCATAGGGCACGATCAAATGGATCGGGCGCGACGGGTAATCCGCCGCCTGCACGGTGCCGTTGATCGAGGTAACGGCGGATACAAATGCGACCAGGGCCCGCACAAGGCACTTCGTCAGCGGTTTCATCAGTAACTTCGAACGCGTTTGCATGGTGTCGGCCATTTCAGGTGATCGCACTTCCCATGGCACCATAGGGCAAAATTTCCATTTCGGTCCACCGAACGCTCGGGTTGCGCTTTTTCGCCACCCTGCGATGCTCCAGTCAAATTGCGATTTGGGGATAAGGATGTTGCACAAAGGCGGTGTGACTGCGAGCCTCGCTCAGCACGTTGTTGCAACGCGGTGGGATGACATACCCTCGCAGGTGCGGCATCAAGCCAAACGCTCTTTCATGAATTTCTTCGCGGTGGCGCTCGCCGGCAGCCGCACCGAACCGGTCGAGATCGCGCTGCGCTCGCTCGCCGAATTTTCCGGCGGTCGACCGGTGACTTTGATCGGGCGGACCGAGCGCATCGACGCGCTGAGCGCCGCCTTCCTCAACGCGGCGAGCGCCAACGTTCATGATTTCTGCGACACCCATGTGCGCACGGTGATTCACCCGACCGCGCCGGTGGCTTCCGCGTTGTTGGCGTTTGCGGATTTGCGGCCGGTGAGCGGACCCGATCTGTTGCTCGCTCTTATCCTCGGCAACGAGGTGCAGGCCCGCATCGGGCTTGCGATGTCGCCGAGCCACTACGACAAGGGCTGGCACATCACGTCGACCTGCGGCGTATTCGGCGCCGCTGCCGGGAGCGGCAAGTTGGCGGCGCTCGACGAGCGTCGGATGGTGTGGGCGCTTGGCACCGCGGCTACGCAATCCGCAGGGCTATGTGAGTGCCTGGGCACGGCGGCGAAAAGCGCGAGCGTCGGCAACGCGGCGCGGAACGGGCTGTGGTCGGCGCTGCTCGCGGAAAAGGGATTTGATGGGCCGTCAGAGCCGCTCGCGGGCGGCCAAGGCTTTTACCACGCAATGGGGGAGGCGCCCGACCTGTCTCATATCACCGACGGCTGGGGCGAAAGCTGGGAGATCATGGCGACCTCCTACAAGCCCTATCCGTGCGGATTCGTGATCCATCCCGTGCTCGATTGCGTGTTGGATTGGCGGCGTGAGAATCCGACACTCGATATCACACGCGTTGTGGTGCGCGGCCATCCGCTGTTGGGCGTCCGGGCCGACCGGCCGGACATTTCGACCGGACGCGAGGCGCAAGTGAGCGTGCAGCATGCGGTCGCCGCCGCCTTGATCACGGGAAAGGCAGGGCTCGCGCAATTTACCGACGCCTGCGTGCGCGATCCCAACGTTTCGGAACTGCGGAGCAAAGTCGAAGTTCTGCGCGAGGACGGATTCTCGACCATCGCGGCGGCGGTCGAGATCACGACGAGCGACGGCAGGACCCATAATCTGGCGCAGCCTGCGGCGCGCGGCAGCGACGTCAACCCGCTTTCGGACAATAATCTCGAAAGCAAGTTGCAAACGGCCGCTCGGGAGTGGAATCCGCAATATGACGTCACACCGTTGATCGATGCGATCTGGGCGCTCGATCATAGCGCGAACGTCGCCAAACTGGCGGCGCTTGCGGTGCCGCGATAAAGCATGATCCGGAAAAGTGGAAACCGGTTTTCCGGGAAGATCATGCTCAAATAAAGAGATGAGATCGTGATGCGATTTTTACTTAATCGCATCACGATCGATCTCACGGGCGTACCGCCGGCGTCTCGATCGGCATGTCGCGCGCGCGCGTCATCAAATAAAGCTCGAGTTCGACCAGTTCCGGCGCGCCGTAGTCGAAAGCCTGGGCCCGCATGCCGATCATGCAATTACGCAAGCGGCGTTGCAGCGATCCGAGCGATTGCCACTCCAGGCGATAGAGCGGATAGCCGGTCGGGTGGGCCTGCGTGATCGCCGATCCGGCGAGGTGCTTGTCCCAATTGTCGTCATGGCAATTCGTGCAACCGAGATTGAGCTGGCCTTGTCGTCGCGTGAATAGCTCGCGGCCTTTTGCCACGAATGGTTCGATCTGCGGGTCGTTACCTGCTTCGATCGCCATGCCGCGCGATTGCTGCGCCACATAGGCGGTGAGCGCGAGCAGATCGCGGCTTTCGTAGGCCAGCGGCGAGGCTTGTTGATTCCGGGCGCGGCAGAGATTGATGCGCTGCTCCAGATTGACGGGACGGCCGAGCGTCTTGTCGAAAGAAGGATATCGCGCCGCGACGCCCTTCATGCCGGTGCGTGCGTCGTTGTGGCAATCGGCGCAGGCCGTGTTCGTAGCACCTGCTTTGGCCTTCCAAAGCGCTTCGCCGTCGAGCACCCACAACATGCCGGGATTGGCGGTGTCGTCGTTCTGAATAGCCTGGGTATCCGGCGTCATGAAGCTGTACCCGGATCGACGCTCGCTTCGCGGAATTTCGGCGGCAGAGAGAGACCCCGCGATACCAGCCGCGATCAGCAGCGCGGCGACGACTATCGTTTGCGTCGATTTCATTCGACGGAAATCGAGGCCGACGCGGTCTCGGTAAAGCCCCGATCGCCGATCCATTCGAATTCGAATTTGCCGCTCTCGGTCGCGACCGTGAAGAAGCTGATGAACGGGTTCGCCGCGATCGCCGGAAACAGGTCGGCGCGAAATATTTCCGTTCCGTTGTAACGGCAAGTAAAGCTCGTGATGATGTCGCGCGGAACCAACTGGCCGGTCGCGGTGTGGCGGTAGCCGGTCTCCATGATGTGCGACATCAGCGTCTTGATCTCGATGATGTCGCCGCGCTTGGCGCGCGCGGGGACGTTGATCAGGGCGGAGGCCATCAGATCACCTCCTCGGTGCAGGCAGCCAATGTCACCACGACGTCGGCGGTGACGGACCAGAACGAGTCGTCCGACAGCCGCGCGATGGCGACGATTTTTTGACTGTCGGCAAGCCGAATGCGGGTCGAAACCTGCGCGCGGCCGGCGCGTGGGCCGAGATAAAAATTGCCGACATTCGGCTGCGGGTTCTTTTCGTTGAAGATGTGGATGCTCTTGACATAGTCGCTCGAAATCATCGGATTTGCCACGCTTACGGTGAGCGGCACGGTGTTGCCGTTTTCGACCAGCGGCGGCACCTCGAGCTTGACCTTGCCGGTTCGCACCACGGCCGCGCCCACGACGTTACGAATCGCAACTGCCATGGTTTCGGGCGTCGCCTCGGCCGGCCGCAGCGTCACGATGGGAACCGCGCCGCACACGGCCGCGCCGCCGGCGAGGCCGAGAAATTGACGGCGTGTGGAATTCTCAAAGCTTTGCATCGCTGGTTCTGCTTTCCTATTCGCGGAGCGTTGCGAGATACGCCACCATATCCTCGATTTGTTCGGCCGAAAGGATCGGTTTGCCGCGCCAGTTCGCGCCCACGCGATCCAATCCGTCCACGCGATAATACGACGGCATGATCGTTACGGGATTTAGGCGAGACGCGTCGACCAGCCGAAGCCGAAGCTGTCCTTCCGACCAGCGGCTGCCGGCGCCGGCAAGACTGGGCGCGAGGTCGCCCTGAAATTTCTCTTCCGGAAACGGCCCGGAGTGACAAAGAAGACAGGTGCTGATGCGCTCGCGCACGAGCGCGTGTCCCCGCGCCGGATCGCCCGGTGCGCCGGTCAACGAGACCGGTATGGCGTCGCCAACAACGACATAGGGCCGCAACGTTTGCGCCGCGGCCGCATCCGAGAAAGCGAGAGCCACGAGCCATACGCCGGCTAAATGGACAACGGCCTTAACCAAAAGCTTCCACCGTGATGGTCTTGTACCAGGATTGTGCCTCGTCGGCCTCGCGCTTGCGAACGTCGCGCGGCGCATCGATGGGGCTCGTGCCGCCGCCTTCGATCTCGGCGAACATGCCATCCTTCGGTTGATAGATGCCGGTGAGCGAGAACGCGTAGCCGGGTGCAACCGTGTTGTAGCAGGCACCGAATAGTTTCGGTGCCGAGGGAGCGGCACCCGCAATCATGCTCGCTACGGCAGCCGCGCAAGCTTTTCCTTGCGCGTTCGCGGCTGAGGCCGATTTCGGAATGCCGCCGCCGATGCAGGCGTCGCCGATGACATGGATGTTCGGCACGAGCGTCGAGGCGAACGTCACCGGATCGATCGGGCACCAGCCAGTCTTGTCGGCCGCGCCCGCGATACCCGCGATGCGGCCGGCTTTCTGCGGCGGAATGACATTTGCGACCAGCGCCTTGTAGTCGCCGAAATCCGTGACGACCGTGTTTGTCGCGGGATCGACCGAGACCACCCGGCCGCCTTGCGACAGCGACACCCGCTCGATCATGCCGGGATACAATTCCTTCCAGGCGTTCTCGAACAGACGTTGTTGGGGAATAATATCTTTGGCGTCGAGAATGATGATTTTGGAGCGCGGCTTGCGGCTCTTCAGATAATGCGCGATCAGGCTGGCGCGTTCGTAAGGCGCCGGCGGACACCGCAGGGGGCCTGCAGGCGCCGCGATGACGACCACGCCGCCGTCCTCCATCGCCTCGACTTGCTTGCGCAACAACAAAGTTTGTTCGCCCGCCTTCCAGGCATGGGGCATTTTGGCGGAAGCGGCCTCGTCGTAACCCGGCAGGGCGTCAAACCTCAAATCGATGCCCGGCGACAGCACCAGACGGTCATAGGCGAGGGACGTGCCGTCAGCGAGGGTAACCACGCGCTTGTCGGGGTCGACCTTCGTCGCCGCCTGCGCGACGACGGTCACACCTGTCGCGGCAATCCTTTCATAGGTGAATTGTTGCGCGTCGATTTCGCGCAAGCCGGCGATCACTTCGTTGCTGAACGGACAGGCGGTGAAGGTCCGGTTCGGTTCGACCAGCGTCACTTCGAATTTCGACTCTAACCGTTTTAGCGCCCGCGCGCAACTTGCGCCGCCAAAGCCGCCGCCGATCACGACAATACGCGCGGCGGATTGTGCGTAAGAAGGGCGCAGGAAAGTAAGCGGCACAACCGAGGCCGCGATGCCACCAACGACGTTTCTTCGCGTCACCAGGCGCAGCGCGTCCATGGGCATGATCCGGTATGGAAGCGGCGGCCGCGAAACCATGATGCGATTAAGTGGAATCGCATCATGGTCTCGTCTCTTTGTTTGAGCATGATCCTTTCGGAAAACCGGTTTCCACTTTTCCGGATCATGCTCTAAGGCCGCCGCTTGGTTCGCATCAGGCAAAGGTGATGTTGTGATCCCTCAGCGGTACCGAGCGAATTCGTTTGCCGGTCGCCGCGAAGTAGGCGTTGAGAACGGCGGGCGCCGCCACGCAGATGGTCGGCTCGCCGACGCCGCCCCAGAAGCCGCCGCTCGGCATGATGATCGATTCCACCTTCGGCATTTCGGCAATCCGCATCGAATTATACGTGTCGAAATTCGTCTGCTCGATCTGGCCGTCCTTCACCGTGCATCCGCCATAGAACAGTCCGGTCAGACCGTAGACGAACGAGCCGGCGACCTGGCGCTCGATCTGCGCCGGGTTGACGGCATAACCGGGGTCGGTGGCGGCAACGATGCGATGCACCTTGATCTTGTTGCCGTCGGTCACCGAGATTTCGGCCGCACCGGCGACATAGCTGTTGAAGCCCATGTGCTGCGCGATACCGCGATAAACGCCCTTCGGCGCCGGTTTGTCCCAGCCGATTTTCTCGGCGACCGCGTTGAGCACCGCAAGGTGCTTCGGATGGGTCGTCATCAACTTGCGCCGGAACGCGAGCGGATCCTGGCCGACCGAATGTGCCAGTTCATCCATGAAGCATTCGAGGTAAATCGCGTTGTGATTGATGTTCACGCCACGCCAGAAACCCGGCGTGAGGTGAGGGTTGCGCATCGAATGCTCGATCAGAAGATTGGGCACCGAATATCCGATCGCGGCTTCCCCGGTCGCATTGAGACCGGCGAAGGTGGCCGGATCCATGCCGTTGACCAAGGCCTCGGGGCGCAGGCTGAACAGGATCGATTGCCCCGACACCCGCACATGCAACGCAGTCAGATTGTTTTCGGCGTCGAAGGCGCCGGTCAATTTGCATTGCGTGACCGGGTGATAATAGCCGTGCAGCATGTCCTCTTCGCGCGACCACAACAGTTTGATCGGCGTGCCCGGCATCTGCTTGGCGATGGCGACGGCTTGACGGACATAGTCGGTTTGGCCGCGACGGCCGAACCCGCCGCCGAGGATCTGCTTGTGAACCTCGCATTTGTCGGCCGGCAAGCCGGAGGCTTCCAGGGTCGCCGCGAAGGCGGCCTCGCCGTTTTGCGTACCGCACCAGACCTCGCATTTGTCCGCGGTGTAGAGCGCGGTGGCGTTCATCGGCTCCATCGGAGCGTGGTTCTGGTAGGGATAGTTGTAAACCGCCTCGATCTTCTTGGCAGCGCCGGCAAGCGCGGCCTTGGCGTCGCCATTCTTGTTGCCGACAAAGGCGGGCTGAGCGTCGTCAAGGCCTTCCTCAAGCCATTTCGCGATCGATGCGCTTGAGACCTTGGCGCTCTCGCCTTCGTCCCACACGATCGGCAAAGCCTCGAGCGCGGTCTTGGCGTGCCACCAAGTGTCGGCGACGACGGCGACGGCGTAGTCGCCGACCCGCACCACCTTCTTGACGCCCTTCATGCCCATGACTTTGGCTTCGTCGAAGCTTTTCAGCTTGCCGCCGTTGACCGGGCAAGCCTTGATCGCGGCGTTGAGCATGCCCGGCATCTTCAGGTCGACGCCGTAGGTCATCTTCCCCGTGGTCTTGTCGGCGGTGTCGAGCCGCTTGACCGGCTTGCCGGCGAGTTTCCAATCCTTGGGATCCTTCAGCTTCACGTCCGCGGGCGCTTCGAGCTTGGCGGCGGCTTCGGCCACCTTGCCGAAGGTCGTCGTCCGTCCCGTGGGCGTGTGCGTGATGATGCTGTTGGCGGCGGTGCATTCCGAAGCCGGCACCTTCCACTCGTTGGCCGCGGCCTGGATCAGCATCACCCGCGCGGTAGCGCCGCCCTTGCGCACATATTCGTGCGAGGTTCGGATGCCGCGGCTGCCGCCGGTCGAGAAATCGCCCCACGCGCGTTTGCGCGCCACGTTCTGGCCTGGGGTCGGATATTCGGTGGTGACCTTCGACCAATCGCATTCGAGTTCTTCGGCGACGAGCTGGGCGAGGCCGGTGAGCGTGCCCTGGCCCATTTCCGAGCGGGCGACACGGATGACGACGGTATCGTCGGGCCGGATCACGACCCAGACGTTGATTTCAGGCGAGCCGTCGGCGGCGCGCACGACGGTCGGACCGCCGAAAGGAATATCGAGGCCGAACGCGAGGCCAGAGCCGACCGCGGCGGTGCCGATCACAAAGGCACGGCGATTGAGTTTGGGCATGTGATTCATGGCTGCCTCCTCAAGCGTTCGCGGCGGCGTGGATCGCTTCGCGCACCTGTTGGAAGGTGCCGCAGCGACAAATATTGGTGATGGCTTCGTCAATGTCCTGGTCGGTCGGCTTCGGCTTTTCCTTGAGAAGCGCCGCCACCGCCATGATCATCCCGCTCTGGCAATAGCCGCATTGTGGGACGTCGTTGGCGACCCAGGCCTGCTGCACCTTGTGCAGGGCGCCGTTGTTGGCCAGGCCTTCAATGGTGGTGATTTGTTTGCCGACGGCTTCGCTGACCAGCACCCCGCAGGAGCGCGTCGCAACGCCATCGATATGAACGGTGCAGGCGCCGCATTGTGCAATGCCGCAACCGTATTTGGTGCCGGTCAGGCCGATATTCTCCCGAATCGCCCATAGCAGCGGGGTATTCGGCTCGACGTCCACGTCAAAAGATTTGCCATTAATCGTGAGGTTTGCCATCGCGTTCCCCTGGTTAGTTCAATCCATCGATTGAACTTTGCGTCGATGTTGGATTGGAAACCGAAGCAGTTCAAGTCAAGATTATGTATTTCCGGATAAGTGGCTGACGTTTGCATAGCAGGTCTTCGCAACGAAGCCGTCACAACGAGCGTGGGCATCCGCCATCGCCCGGCCAAACCGTCGAGCGATAGATCATGATGCGATTAAGTAGGATCGCATCATGATCTCATCTCCTTGTTTGAGCATGATCTTTTCGGAAAACCGGTTCCCACTTTGCGCTAACGCGGCCCTTCGGGTCCGGATCATGCTCTAAATTCCGAGATAGGCCGCCTGGACCTGCTTGTTGTTGGCGAGTTCCGCGCTCTTGCCGTGCATGATCACATTGCCACTTTCCAGCACATAGGCGCGCTGAACCAGCGACAAGGCGCGGCTGACGTTCTGTTCGACCAGCAAAATGGCCGTGCCCATTTTGTGAATTTCGCCAATTTTCTCGAAGGTTACGTCGGTCATGACCGGGGCAAGCCCGAGCGAGGGTTCATCGAGCATCAAAAGCCGCGGTTTGAGCATCAGGCCGCGGCCAACCGCCAGCATCTGCTGCTCGCCGCCGCTCATGGTGCCGGCGAGTTGCGTTTTTCGGTCGGCGAGCCTGGGAAAGATACTGTAGACCAGGTCGAGGCTGCGGCTGCGTTCGGCTTTGGCTTTCGGCACATACGCGCCGATCTCGAGATTCTCCTGCACCGTCATTTCGGGGAATACCTGACGCCCCTCCGGCACATGGGCAATTCCCAATTCCGGAATTCGGTGCGGCGGAAGCGTCGCGAGGTTGACGCCGGCGAAGGTGACGGCGCCGGACTTCAATTTCACGAGTCCCGAAATGACGCGCAACGTCGTGCTCTTGCCGGCGCCGTTCGCGCCCAACAGCCCGACGGCCTCACCTTCGCCGATCTCGATGCTGACGTCGTGAATGGCGGGCACCGATCCGTAACTGGCGCTCGCTCCCGCTAATTTGAGCACTAGGCCTCTCCCGCTGTCGGTGGGTGCACGTAGGAGCCCAAATAAGCGCGGATGACTTCCGGATTCTCCACAATCTCCTTAGGCGCGCCCTCGGCGATCTTCTGCCCATGATCGAGCACCACGATGTGGCGCGCGACCGCCATGATGGCGCGCATCACGTGCTCGACGATGACGATGGTTAAGCCTCGCTTCGATAATTTTCCGACCAAGGCGACCGCCTGGTCGATCTCGGCCGGGTTGAGTCCGGCCATGACTTCATCGAGCAGCAGAATCCGTGGCTGCGTCGCCAACGCGCGCGCCATCTCCAGCCGCCGCTGATCGATGGTGGTCAGGTCCTTCGCCGCGGTTTGCTCCTTGGCCGAAAGCCCCACGAATTCGATCGCCTCGCGGGCCTTCTCGCGCGCCGCCGCGACGTGCCGGTCACGCAGGAATGCACCGGTCATGACGTTCGCCAGCACGGTCATGGCGCCGAACGGTTTTGCGACCTGGAAGGTGCGCGCCAGGCCATGCGCGCAGATGTCGTGGGGTTTGAGGCCCACGATCTCTTGCCCAAAGGCCACGACCGAGCCCGAGTCCGGCCGGTGAAATCCGGTGATGAGGTTGAAGCTCGTCGTCTTGCCGGCCCCGTTGGGTCCGATCAACGCAACGGTCTCATTTTCCTGAACGGTGAAACTGACGTCCTGGACGGCGCGCAAGCCGCCGAACCGCTTACTGAGCCCACGAATGACGAGTACTTCTGCCATCGTGTGCCTCTAGGCGTGTGCCGGTTTGCGGCCGATATAGCGCTGATAGGCCTCGCTCATCATTCCCATCAATCCGGTCGGCCGCCAAAGAATCACGGCCATCAGAATGAGGGCGTAGACCGTCAGTTGCACGCCGCCGATCGTATTGCCGAGCCAGCTTTGCAGGAGCGTCGACGTCGTCTCCAGCAAAACGGTGCCGATCACCGGACCCCATAAGGTCCCGATTCCGCCGACGATCGAGACCAGTGCCGCCTCGATCGAGATGCTGAAGCTGAACGCGGTGGCCGGATCGATGAAGTAGATATATTGCGTATAGAACGTGCCGGCGAGCGCGGTGAGAAACGAACTGATCAGGTAGATGTCGCGCTTGATCCTCGGTGCGTTCACGCCGATTGCCTCGGCCGCATCTTCGTCCTCGCCGATGGCGACAAGGTAATATCCCATCCACGACCGCTCGATCAGAGAGGTGATCGCAAGTCCGACCACGAGCAGGCCAAGTACGACGTAGTAATAGGATGCCTTGGTCTCGAATTGCATCATCAAGGGCGCGCTGCCGAGGTTCGGGATGGTGGTGCCCTCCGCGCCCCACGCGAAATCGCGAAATTTGAGGAAGATCAGCATCAACGCTTGCGCGGTCGCGATGGTGGCGATGGTGAAATAAGGGCCGCGAAGACGAAAACACAGCCAGCCGATCGGCAAGCTCGCCAGCATCGCCACGCCGCCGCCGGCAACCATTCCGATCCAGGGCGAAATCCCGAAATCGATCTGCAGGATCGTCGAGGTATAGGCCCCAAGTCCGAAATACGCGGCGTGCCCGAGCGAAAGCTGCTTGGCGTAACCGCCCATCAGGTTCCAGGCGACGCCGATGAAAGAGAACAGCAAAATGCGGATGAAGATATCGATCGCAAACGAGCTTTTCACGACAAGCGGCAATGCGAGAAGAACCGCCATGGCAATCGCAAGCCAAAGCAGTGTGCTTGCGCGTACTCTTCCCATAATCATCGCGCTCTCCCTCCGCCAAGACCGGTCGGCTTAAAGGCGAGCGTCAGAAGCAACATGGCGAATACCACGATCAATCCGGAGTCGGCGCCGACGAATTGAATGCCTAAGGATTCAGCGACCCCCATCATCAAGCTGGCGATCAGCGCGCCGACCACGTTGCCGAGCGTTCCCAATACCACCGCGACAAACGCCATCAGCACAAACACCTGCCCGACGAACGGATAGGCCGAATAGAACGGCATCAACAGCGAGCCGGCGGCGCCCGCGAGCGCAAGCGCGATGCCAAGGGCGACGCAAAACACGCGATTGGGATTGATGCCCATCAACGTCGCGACGTCGCGGTTCTGCGCCGCGGCGCGCATCGCCTTGCCGAGATCGGTGGTGTGCAAGAAGACCCAGAGCGCGCCACTGAGCGCCATCGCCACCACGAAGGCGATTAGTTTTGCCTCCGGGATGTAGAGCCCGCTGATATGAAATGCCTCGTCCGAATAGGAGGTATGGACGGTGCGGTAGTTCGCGGTGAACAGCATCAGCGCGAGATTCAACAACAGCAGCGAGAGCGCGAAGGTCAGAAAGATCTGCGGCATGTCGTTCGGCCCCAGAACCCGGCGGATCAGAAAGTGCTGGATCAGGACGCCGACCACGAACAGCACCGGGATCGATACAGCAAGCGAAACCAGCGGGTCGATGCCGAATTGGTTGGCGAGGAAAAAGCTGATGTACATCCCGATCATCACGAATTCGCCCTGGGCGAAATTGACGATCTTGACCACGCCGAAAATCAGCGTGACGCCAATGCTGACGAGTGCGTAGATACCGCCGATGAGCAGGCCGTTGATGACGGCCTGGGCCACTGTCTCCAACATCGATTCTGACCGATTTTAAGTTTTCATCAGCGGCGTGCGCGCATCTTCGGACGGGTAGACACTCGCCAGATCGCCATTCTGCCACTGCACCCCGACCGGATGCCCATAGATATTCTTGCCGTCGGGTCCGAATTTCACCTTGCCGCCCGGCGCCATCGCGGCGAAGCCTTTGGAGACATCAAGTGTCGACAATGCTTCGCGAACCTTTTGTGAATCGGCTGATGCAGCCCGTTCGATTGCATCGGCCAGCATGAACGTTTGCGCGACGAGGCCGCCGGCATATTCGAACAGGAATTCGCCGGTGCGCTTTTTGTATTCGGCGTTTACCTTCTGAGCGTCGTCGCTGACGTCATGATTCCAATGGGCTACACCTTGCAAGCCTTCAGCGAGTTTTCCGACATTTTTGTAGAAATCTGGAATGACGAAGCCGCCGGAGCCGCCGTTGATCGCGACATTGAGGCCGACTTGCTTCACCGTCCGCACGATCAGAATGAGATCGTTGAGGTAGGAGACCGAGAACAGCGCGTTTGCGCCTGAGGATTTGACTTTGTTGATCAGCGGACTGGCGTCGGTGAAACCGGCCGAATAGGGTTCGAACAACACGATCTCGACGCCTTCCGCGGCGGCCTGTTCACGCAGGCCGTTGGAGGTCGAGGTGCCAAACGCCGTGTTCTCGAAAATCACCGCGACCTTCGGCTTTTCGCTGACCAGTCGCGACATTCGCAATTGCGCCTGGGCAAATTGTGAGGCGCGGGCGAAAGGCGTGAATGTATAGGTGCGGCCCTTGTTGAGCTGATCGGAGCTTGAGCCGGTGATCAACGGAACCTTGGCGCGCTCGGCGACTTCGCTCGCAATCAAAGTAAGGGCGCTGGCGTAACAGCCATGGATCGCGGACAGTTTGTTGCTGGTGATCAATCGGTCCGTTTCCGTGCGCGTCACGGTCGTGTCACTTTGCACGTCGGAAATAATAAGATTGAGCTTTGCGCCTCCGAGCGATTTGATGCCGCCGGCGTCATTGATCATCTCGACCGCAAGCTTGGCGGCGGCGACGCAGCCCACGCCGATTTGCGCCATGCTCCCGGTAGTCGGGTAAAGCGCGCCGATATTGACCGGATCGGCCGCCCAGCCGCGTAGCGGCACGGCGCCGAACGCGCTCGCCGCCAGTATCCCACCGGTCTTGATGAGAAATTCGCGGCGGCCTTGCCGCTTCGACAAAGCGCGAGAAGCCTTACGATCCGTTTTCATGCCGTCTCCCCCCGCGACGGACTTTCAAGTCCGTTCGCTTGTTACTTGGCCCTATTCGAAATCATAAGAACATGTAATTTGCAAAGTTAAAAGCGGAGATCGGCCCGGATATGCGCGCCGATCCAATGCCGCGAGTGCGCCGCAACATGGGACGCGCTAACCTCGGGCTGCAGCGCTCACAGCCCACACGCGGAGCCTTGTGCCTGCCGCGCTATTCGGCGCTGCTCACCAGCTTGATGCGGGGCTCCGTGGCATCCATCAGGCTGCGATATGACGCCAAATAATCAAGCGCCATGCGGCGCGCGGTGAAGCGTGCCTCAAACCGTTTTCGGACTGCTTCGCGGCTCAATTGCGAAAGACGGCCGACGGCGGCTACGGCGCTCGTTTCGTCCTCGACGATGAAGCCGGTCAAACCTTCCTCGATGATTTCTGGGACCGAACCGCGGTTATATGCGATCACCGGCGTGCCGCAGGCCAGCGCCTCGATCATGACAATCCCGAATGGCTCCGGCCAGTCGATCGGAACGAGTAGCCCGATCGCGCCACTGAGAAAATCCGATTTTTCGTGATCGCCGATCTCGCCGATATATTCGATGAGCGGGTGATCCATCAGCGGGCGAATGATCTCGTCGTAATAGTCCTGGTCGGCCCGATCGACCTTTGCTGCGATCTTGAGCGGGATGTCGCACCGTATGGCGATCTTGATTGCGCGATCTACTCCCTTCTCAGGCGCGATCCTGCCTAACACGGCGAGATAATTCGGGGTGATCGGCCGCGGCGTCAGCAATTTTTCCGGCAGACCGTGGTGGATGGTGCGAAGCCAGTTGGCCTGCGGCGTCGGGCGTCGCTGCGCGTTCGAAATCGAAATCACGGGGACCGACGAAAATGTCGTGAACACCGGCTGATGCTCCGGCAGATCGAGCCTGCCATGCAGCGTTGTCAGAAACGGGGTCGGCTGCCGCGAGAACAGCGAGAACGGATAATAGTCGAGGTGAAAATGCAAGAAGTCGAATTCCTCATCGTCGCACTTCTGGCGGACGCGCTCCAGCATGACGGTGTGAAGCGCGTTGGGGTCGCGCACCGATCCGTCGAGGCGCAGCGCCTTCGGCCATGTCGCTTCAAGTTTCGCCGAAGTTTGTGAATCTCCGCTCGCGAACAGCGTGACGTCGTTTCCCAACGCGACCAATTCCTCGGTAAGCCAATGTACCACCCGCTCGGTTCCGCCATAGAGCTTCGGCGGAACAGCCTCCGTCAGCGGAGCAACCTGCGCGATGCGCATCTATTCATCTCCCGTTTTAGTCTTGGTTGAACAAAAGCCCCGCTTCCCGGTTGGGCGTCCCGGGCCGGAGAGGGAACGTTTTCGCATTTGCGAAGTTCCAGACGGGTGCGCACTTCTTCGACGCGCAGTTCTTCCACGTCTCGGTCTTGCTAATGCCATCTCCTCCGCTCAGATTTTTACCGAGGCGAACGATGCCGATTTTGAAGGCTTGCCGCGCATCGGCGGCAACGCGACGGGAACCGCGGATGGGCATCCGAGATTAGATCGCACGGAAACGCTTCACATCTTGCCATTCAAGGGGCAATCGTTTGGACAGTCTTTCAGGATACGCCAACCGTCCGCTTCCATTCGTGATGCGCTATCTCCGCCGGCGTCTCGCGTCGCATGTCGTGATTTTTTCCGCCGTGGTTGCGGCGGTTGCTTGTTCGGTAGGCACGCAATATGGCGTGAAGTATCTGGTCGACGGGTTGTCGGCCGGTCCGGCCCGTGCGGAGAGCGTATGGCTGGCATTTGTTTTTCTCATGTCGCTGATTGCGGCGGATAATTTTCTGTGGCGGATCGCCAGTTGGACCGCGAGCTTCACCTTTGTGGGAGTGACGGGCGATTTGCGGCGCGACATCTTTCGGCATCTGACCGGGCACGCGCCGAGCTATTTCTCCGATCGGCTGCCGGGAATGTTGACGAGCCGGATAACCGCCACGTCGAATGCGGTTTACACCGTCGAAAACATGTTCGTCTGGAACGTGCTGCCGCCATGCATCGCCACGATCGTCGCGATCGTTCTGATCGGAACCGTGAGCCTGGCGATGGCGGCGGGTCTGATCGTCGTCGCGGGTGCGATGGTGATCGCGATGTTTCGTTTGGCCGCCGCGGGCAAGCCCTTGCATGACGAGTTCGCGGACAAGGCCGCGGCCGTCGACGGCGAGATGGTCGATGTCATCAACAACATGCCGTTGGTACGGGCGTTTTGCGGCCTCAGCATCGAGCACGACCGGTTTGACGCGACCGTCAACCGGGAACTGACGGCGCGAGGCCGCAGCCTCCGCTATCTGGAAAAGCTGCGGATCACGCACGCCGCGATCACGGTTGCGATGACGATCGCGCTGTTGGCCTGGGTTGTCGTTCTTTGGCAAGGCGGCAGCGCCACGACCGGTGACGTCGTGTTGGTCTGTACCTTGGGGCTTTCGATTCTGAGCGCGACGCGCGATCTCGCCGTCGCGCTGGTCGATGTCACCCAGCACTTCGCCCGGTTGACGGAAGCCGTTGCCACGCTGTTGCTTCCGCACGAATTGCGCGATCATCCAGAAGCCGAACCGCTGATCAAGAGCGGCGCCGCGATCACCTTCAACAACATCTCGTTTCGCTATCCCGGTGGACTTCAGGTGTTCGACAAGTTCAACCTTCGGCTTCAGCCGGGGCAGCGGGTCGGGTTGGTCGGTCACTCCGGCGGCGGCAAATCCACTTTGTTCGTGCTGTTGCAACGGTTCTATGACGTCCAATTCGGCAGCGTCACGATTGATGGTCAGGACATCGCAAGGGTCACGCAGCAAAGCCTGCGTCAGGCGATCTCGGTGGTGCCGCAGGATATCTCGCTCTTTCATCGCTCGATCATGGAAAACATCCGATATGGACGGCCGAACGCCACCGACGACGAGGTGTTGCGCGCTGCGATTGCGGCGCGCTGCGATTTCGTCGAGACCTTGCCGGAAGGGCTTGCGACCATGGTCGGCGACCGCGGCGTCAAATTGTCGGGCGGCCAACGCCAGCGGATCGCGATCGCGCGCGCCTTCTTAAAGGACGCGCCGATCCTGTTGCTGGACGAAGCGACCGCGGCGCTCGACAGTGAATCGGAGGAAGCGATCCGCGAGGCGCTCGGGCGCCTGATGCGGGGGCGCACCGTGATCGCGATCGCCCACCGCTTGGCGACCTTGCGCAATTTCGACCGGGTGGTCGTGCTGCAATCCGGCCGCATTGTCGAGGACGGTCCGCCCGATCGCCTGATGCAGGGCGGAGGTCCATATCGAGAATTGATCACGCGGGAGATGAGGCGCCTCGCAACGCGGGCGGCCTGAAAATACGGCCTTATCGAGTTCCAGTGCGTTGTCGAAAAATCGGCGGAACCGCTTGAGGGTACATGGCAGCCGAAATCGTAACCCACATCATGACGACCCGGGCCATCCAATTGGTTTCGGAATCGCCATTCTACATCCCGATGACCGGGCCTGCGGCGCGGCCGCGGCGCTCGCTCAAGCATGATGACACGTTCATCGTACTCGACAGCCATGGCGACATCGGCGCCTCCGCCGGCGGTCCGGACGGCCTGTTCAACGCCGATACCCGTTATCTCGCAAGACTCGAACTGGTGCTGGACGAAGTGCAGCCGCTGCTGCTCGGCTCGAATCAGCGCGACGATAATTCGGCCTTGACGGTCGATCTCACCAATCCCGACGTCTATCGTCATGGCCGCATCGTCTTGCAGAAGGATGTGCTGCACATCCTGCGCACGATCTTTCTGTGGCGTGGAACCGCCTATCAGCGGATCGGCGTGCAGAATCACGGAGATCGGGCGGCGAGCTTCGATCTGACATTGCTGTTCGACAACGATTTCGCCGATCTGTTCGAAGTGCGCGGCGAAAAGCGCCAGCGTCGGGGTATCGGCTCCAGCGGGCTGGTTGGTCCGGCCGACGTTCGGCTCGGATATAGCGGGCTCGACGGCAAGTTGCGCGCCACCGGGTTGCATTTCGATCCCCGGCCGACCCGACTTACGGTCGGCGCCGCGACCTATCATCTCGACCTCGCGCCGCACGAGGTGCGCTCGCTGTTCGTTGCCGCATCCTGCAACAAGCCACCCACTTTCAAGCCGGCGCCATTCTTTCGCGGACTGTTGGCGCATCGCCGCGAAATGCGCGGCTCGACCGCGGGCGCCACCAGCATCGATACTTCCAACAATATTTTTAACGAGGTGCTGTGCCGATCGATGGCCGACCTCAACATGCTGATGACCGAGACGCCGCAGGGGCGATATCCCTATGCCGGCATTCCCTGGTATTCGACGACGTTCGGCCGCGACGGCTTGATCACTGCGATGCAAATGCTGTGGGTCGATCCGCGCATCGCCTACGGCGTCTTGAGGCGGCTTGCTTTTTATCAGGCGAAGTCGGCCGATCCCCTTGCCGACGCGCAGCCCGGAAAGATTTTGCATGAAATGCGGGGCGGCGAGATGGCGGCGCTGGGCGAGGTGCCGTTCGCGCAATATTACGGCAGCGTCGATGCGACGCCGTTGTTCGTGCTGCTTGCCGGACTTTATGTCGAACGTACCGGCGACGAGAAGACGCTCGTCGAGTTGTGGCCGGCGATCGAGGCCGCGTTGGGTTGGATCGACGGCCCCGGCGATCTCGATGGCGACGGATTTGTCGAATATCAGCGGGCGTCCGAGAAGGGATTGGCCAATCAAGGCTGGAAGGATTCCTACGATGCGATCTTCCATGCCGACGGCCGGCTCGCCGAGGGCCACATCGCGCTCGCCGAGGTCCAGGGCTATGTATTCGCCGGCAAGCGGCTGGCGGCGCGTTGCGCGTCGCGGCTTGGCAAAATCGACTTGGCGCTCAAGTTGGAGACCGAAGCGCAGCTTCTCGCCGAGCGTTTTGAAGACGCGTTCTGGTGCGCCGAACTCGGTACCTATGCGCTGGCGCTCGATGGCGCCAAGGAGCCGTGCAAGGCGCGTACATCGAACGCCGGGCAATTGCTGTTCACCGGGATTGCGCGCGAAGACCGTGCTCGCATGGTCGCGGCCGATCTGATGCGGCCGCCGTTCTTCACCGGATGGGGAGTCCGCACGGTGGCGAGGGGCGAGGCACGCTACAATCCGATGTCTTACCACAACGGCTCGATCTGGCCGCATGACAACGCGTTGATCGCGTTGGGCCTTGCGCGCTACGGGCTGAAGCACTCGGTTGGACATTTGTTCAAGGGCCTGTTCGAAGCCGCCAGCTACATGGATTTGCGGCGGCTGCCGGAATTGTTTTGCGGATTTCAGCGCGAGCGGCGGCGCGGGCCCACGCTTTATCCCGTCGCCTGCGCGCCGCAGGCATGGGCGAGCGCGACGCCGTTCACGTTGCTGGAAGCCGCGCTCGGGCTCGAATTCGACGAACAGCGCTGCGAGATTCGGCTGCGCAACCCGCGTCTGCCGGTGTTCCTCAACGAAGTCGTGCTGCGAGACCTGCAACTCGGCCAGTCGAGCGTCGATCTGCGAGTCACCCGCCACGACGACGACGTGTCGTTGGAGGTTTTGCGAACGCGCGGCCAGATTCAGGTGTCGATCGTGCTGACGCATTGAATGTTGCGCGAAACGGTTGGCGCACATTGCAATTGGTGTCCTCGGGCCGAGCAATTCTGGAGGCGGCATGCGCACATCACATTTGTTCATTGCGACCGTTTCCGCGGCGTTGGTCGCTGCCGTATCCTGGGCGGAAGAGAGCAAGAGCCCGCCGCAACCGGCTCAACAGCAGGACACGGCCCCACCGCCCTCGGTCACGATCATCGGTGCAAAAGACGCGCACGGCGTCCTCGGCCGCGACGTCCGCAGTGCGGCGGACGAGGACATGGGGCGCATCGTCGATGTGATCGTCGATCGGGGTGCAACGGTGCGCGCGGCCGTCATCGATTTCGGCGGCTTCCTCGGCGTCGGCAGCCGCAAGATCGCGGTCGACTGGGGCGCGCTGCATTTTGGCGGCATCGCCAGCAAGAGCGACAGCATCACGCTCGAATTGACAAAGGACCAGGTGACCGCGGCGCCCGAATACAAGGAGGATAAGCCGATCGTGGTGCTCGGCGCGGCGGGCAGCCTGAAACCATTGCAATTTGAGCCCTAGGAGAGAGCGAGCCATGATGCCGTTCGCAAGCTCATCGCATTCGCTCGATCGGAGGGAGGATATTCGCCGTGAGCGCGATGAAGATGTCGCGGCGTCAGCGCTGGTCACCACGCGCGCGATATGCTCGCGCCAAAGCCTGCGCGGTCTCGACTGGTTCATCTTCTTTCTCGCCGACGTGCAGACCGGGTTTGGTCCTTTCATTGCGGTTTACCTGACGACGCAGAAATGGACCCAGGTCGAGATCGGCCTTGTGCTCTCGATCGGCGGGGTGGTCGGCTTGATCGGACAGATGCCGGGCGGCGCCATCGTCGATGCGGCGCGCTCTGAGCGGCTGGTCGCCGGGATTGCGGTTGCGACGATCGGTTTCTGCGCGTTGGGTTATGCGGCATGGCCGATCTTTCCCGTCGTGGTGAGCGCGGCGACGTTGCACGCCGCCGCGAGTTGCGTGCTCGGCCCGGCGATCGCCGCGATCAGCCTTGGCCTGGTCGGGCCGCTGGCGATCGGCGAGCGGCTCGGGCGCAACGCCCGTTTCGCCTCGCTCGGCAACGGCGTCGCCGCGGCCGTGATGGGTACGGCCGGGTATCTGCTCTCGAGCCGCGCGGTGTTTCTCGTTACCTTCATCCTGACCATTCCGACCTTGCTCGCGCTCGCCTCCATCCGCGAAGACGAGGTCGACATGGCCCAAGCGCACGGCGCGGTGGTGCGCGAGAAGCCCGATGCCGAGGCGACGAGTATTCGCCATCTCGTGCACGAGCGGCCTCTGCTGATCTTCGCTTCCAGCGTGCTGCTGCTGCAACTCGCCAACGCGGCGATGTTGCCGTTGATGGCCGGCACCGTGACCACCCGTTCGCCCCAATGGGCGCCGGTGTTGATCGCCGCCTGCATCATCGTGCCGCAAGCGATCGTCGCGCTGATGTCGCCCTCGGTCGGCCGCAAGGCGCAACAATGGGGCCGACGGCCGTTGTTGCTGGTGGGCTTTGCCGCACTCGCGATCCGCGGCGTGCTGTTTGCGACCGTGCGCGATCCGTATTTTCTGGTCGCAATCCAGGTGTTCGACGGCATCACCGCGGCTGTCTTCGCCGTGATGATCCCGTTGATCGTCGCCGACATCACCTTCGGAAGCGGGCACTTCAATCTGGCGCAGGGCATCGTCGGCACCGCCACCGGCATCGGCGCATCGCTCAGCAACGTGCTGGCGGGGTATGTCGGCGACAAGTTCGGCAACAGCGTCGCCTTCCTCGGGCTTGCTTGTGTGGCCGCGGCGGGCCTTGCTACGATCTGGCTGGTGATGCCGGAGACGCGGCAGCGCGGTCGGTGAAAACCCGGGTAAGTCCGCTCGACGCCGCATGCGGAGCCGTGGCATGCTCTTCGAAAATAAGCCTCAGTGGGAGAGAAACGATGAAGAGCTTTCAGGTTGCCGATTTCAATGCGCCGTTGAAAGAGGTCGATCAGCCGACGCCGCAACCCACCGGCACGCAAGTGCTGATCAAAGTGAAGGCCGCCGGCGTTTGCCACAGCGATCTGCACATCTGGGAAGGCGGTTACGAACTCGGTCACGGCCGAAAGCGGCTGTCGCTGAAAGATCGCGGCGTGTCGTTGCCGCGAACCATGGGTCACGAGACCGTCGGCGAGGTGCTGGCGTTCGGCCCGGACGTCACTATCGCTGACAAGGGCGGTCTCAAAGTAGGCGACGTCGCGTTGGTTTACCCCTGGCTCGGCTGCGGCAAATGCGAAGTCTGTCTCGCCGGCGAAGAGAATATGTGCGTCAAGCCGAATTCGCTCGGCGTCTATTGCGACGGCGGCTATGCCGATCACATGAGCGTGCCGCATCCGCGCTACCTCATCGACCTGAAAGGCCTCGATCCGGTGACCGCGGCGCCTTACGCGTGTTCGGGCGTCACCACCTACAGCGCGTTGAAGAAGGTCGAGGCGAGTTTCAACTCGCCGATCGTGATTTTCGGCGCCGGCGGGCTCGGCCTGATGGCGCTGTCGCTGTTGAAGGCGATGGGCGGCAAGGGCGCGATCGTGGTCGATATCGACGCGCGCAAGCGTGAGGCCGCCGAGAAGGCGGGCGCGCTCGCGACCGTCGATGGCAACGCGCCCGACGCGCTGGCGCAACTTACGAGCAAGGCCGGCGGGCCGATCCGCGCGGTGATCGACCTCGTCGGCAACGCCGCCACCACGCAACTCGGTTTTGACTGTCTCACCAAGGGCGGCAAGCTTGTGATCGTCGGCCTGTTCGGCGGCGGCGCGCCCTGGGCGTTGCCGCTGATTCCGATCAAGGCCATCACGATCCAGGGCAGCTATGTCGGTAATCTGAGAGAGACCCAGGAACTGCTCGATCTGGTGCGCGCGAAGAAAATCGCGCCGATTCCGGTGACGCCGATGCCGCTTTCCAAGGCAAATGAGGCGCTGATCGAGCTGCAGAAGGGACGATTGGTCGGGCGTGCCGTATTGACGCCATAACGGGCCTTGATCTATCTCTCCGCTCCATCTCTTCGTCATGGCCGGGCTCAAGCGCGAGGTGTGTCTTCGCGCCGTCCCGGCCTTCCCGTTTCTGGTTAGCGTTAGGAAATACATGTCAGCCAACAACTCGCTCCACATCGCCGTGCTTGCCGGCGACGGCATCGGCCCCGAAGTGATGACGCCGGCGCTCGAGGTCTTGCGCAAGATCGAGGCGACGACCGATCTCAAATTTCGCTTCACCGACGCGCCGGCCGGCGCCAACCATTATCGCGAGACCGGCAAGTCGATGCCGGAGAGCACGGTGCGTTTGTGCGACGAGGCCGATGCGATCCTGCTCGGCGCCTGCGGCTTGCCCTCGGTGCGTTACCCCGACAACACCGAAATCATGCCGCAGGTGGAGCTGCGTTTTCATTTCGATCTCTACGCGGGCGTTCGCCCCGCGCGCCTCATTCCCGGCGTGCCGAGCCCGATCGTCGGCGCCGATCAACGCGGCATCGATCTCGTCGTGATCAGGGAATCCACCGAAGGCCTGTTTGCCTCGATGGGGAAGGGCGTCGTCACCCATGAGGATGCCCGCGAAACCCTCGTCATCACGCGCAAGACCTCCGAGCGGCTGTTTGAATTTTCCTTCCGTCTCGCCGAACGCCGCAAGGCGCGCGGCCGGGTCGGCGGCGGATTGACCTGCGTCGACAAGGCGAACGTGTTCAAGGCATTCGCGTTCTTCCGCGAGATGTTCGACGAGGCCGCCAAACGCCATCCCGACGTCAAGACCGATCGGCTATATGTCGATGCCTGCTCGGCGATGCTGGTGAAGCGCCCGTGGGATTTCGACGTGATGGTGATGGAGAACATGTTCGGCGATATTCTCTCCGACATGACGGCCGGCCTGATCGGCGGCATGGGCATGGCGCCTTCCGCCGACGTCGGCGACACCCACGCGGTATTCCAACCATGCCACGGCACCGCGCCCGACATCATGGGGCAGGGCAAGGCCAATCCCACCGGCATGATCCTTTCCGTCGCGATGATGCTCGATTGGCTCGCCGACAAGCACGGCCTCGAATCCGCCGCGGAAGCCGGCGAGCGCATCGAACGCGCGGTCGACAAGGCCTATGCGGACGGCATCAAGCCGATGGAATTCGGCGGCCGCAACGGCACGGCGGACATCGCCAAGGCGGTGTTGGAAGCGTTGTAACCCGCGCCGTCATTCCGGGGCGCGCGAAGCGCGAGCTTTGATGTGCAATTGCACATCAGAGAATCCATACTCCCGATCGTGGTTATGGATTCCGGGCCTGCGCCTAGCGGCGCATCCCGGAATGACAGAGACAGGTTGGGCCTGCTACGGCCACGACTTCTACAGATTCAAATTTCAAACAGCGCATCACTCGCAGGGCACAGCTTCGCGATCTCGCCGCATGTTCGCGCGAGTTTTACTGGAAACATCTCGCCCATAAAATCCAAAGGGCGTGGGGAATGCCGGGTGCCTATTGCACCCGCAGCCTCGCGTGCGAAAATGAAAAAGCACACGAGCGTAGTCACCGCGAGTTCAACCGGAATCACCCGGCATTCCCGCACGCGAATGGTTTTAACGGTTTCCTTCGTGCTCTCCCCGGTGATCGGGCTTTTTTGTCACCGTCGCCTCGCAGGAAATAATTCCCTGCGAAACTTGACGCCAGCGTCGAGGCATCAGAACCACACGACTTCGCCGTCCGCGACGCAGCGCCCTCGTCAAAGCGCTGCCCGCGTCCACCGCATCTTCCTCCCAACGTTCGTGACGATCGCGAAACGCCCCTTTGAGTGGGAGGAGACGGTGAAGATATAAATTTGATTTGGGTCAATCGCGAAGTGGAATATTTTTGTAAGAAGGGCTGGACATGACATTCAGTGATTTGCCCGTCGGGCAATCAAAATAGCCCGTCAGGCAACAGATCGTAGGATGGGTTGAGCCCTTCGCGAAACCCATCGCCGTCGTCCAGCACATGATGGGCATCGCTTCGAGGCTGGGCAAGAATCTTGGCTACAGGTTTGATTGAGGTACGATTCGTTGCATGACGAATCGCATCTTCAAGATTGGGCAGAGCCGTGAGCAAGGAAGTTTTCTTCCGCCGCGGATCGAGGATTACGTGGCCCCGGACAATCCGGTGCGTGCGATTGAGGCTTACGTGTGCGCTCTCGATCTTGCCGGGCTTGGGTTCCGGCAGGCCGAAGGTGACGGTGGGGCGGGGCAGCCACCGTATGATCCTGCCGATCTGCTGAAGCTTTATCTGTATGGCTATCTCAATCAGGTACGCTCCTCACGGCGTCTCGAGCGCGAGGCAGGGCGTAATGTGGAGTTGATCTGGCTTCTGAGGGGCCTTGCGCCCGGCTATCGTACGATCGGTAACTTCCGCAAGGATAACCGCAACGCGCTGAAGGCTGCGAACCGGGACTTCGTGATGCTGGCGCGCGATCTCGATCTGCTGGGCGGCGATCTGGTGGCGATCGACGGCGCGTTCTTCCATGGCGATGCGAGCAAGGCGAGTATAGTGACGCGCAAGCGGCTGGCAGAGCAACTGGCATCGCTGGAGCGCGATATCGAGGCCTACGGCGCCGCTCTGGAGGCCAATGACGCTGCAGAGGAGACGAAGCCGCCACCAAAGGATCCGCCGGGTCCGGGCCTTGCAGAGAAGCTTACGGCGCTACTGGCCAAACGTGCGAGGGCCAAAGCCGATCTGGCGAAGCTGGAGGATAGCGGCGAGACCCAATTGTCGCGCACAGATGGCGATGCCCGGCTGCTGACGAAGAACGGGCAGAGTGTGGCGGGATACAACGTACAGATCGCCGTGGACGATCGGCACAAGCTGATCGTTGCAAGCACGGTCGTCAACGACGGCAACGACAACGGCCAGCTGCATGCAATGGCCCTTGCGGCAAAACAGGCGCTGGGCGTCGAGACGCTGCGGGCGCTGGCGGATGTGGGCTACTACAATGGCGAGACGCTGAAGGCGTGCGAGTCGGACGCCATCGTCGCCTACGTGCCGCAAGCCAACCGTAACAAGCGTCTCGCGGTGCAAGGGCGCTTTACCCTCGAGGCATTTGTCTACGAGGCGGCGGCCGACGTCTACCGCTGTCCGGCAGGCACCATGCTGCGACCGATGAAGGGTTATAAGCAGGACGCCACCGGCAAATTGCAAGTTCGCTATGCCAGCCTCCGCTCCGTCTGCAAGGCGTGTCCGCTGCGCCTAAAGTGTCTGGCCGCCAAAGCGCATCGGCGCGACATCTATCGCTGGGTGCATGAAGACGTGATCGACCGGCACCGCGCGCGCATGACGCAGGCCGACGCACTGATGCGTCGCCGCGGGGCGCTTGCCGAACATCCGTTCGGCACACTCAAATGCCGCGCCGGTTATCGGCACTTCCTGTTGCGCGGCTTCGAGAAGGTGCGCGGCGAATGGAGCCTGATGGCCCTGTGCTACAATTTCACCCGCGCGCTGAACATCCTCGGCCTGGACAGGTTCATGGCCTACTTGGCCAAGCGTCACGCAAATTGGACGATTTTGCTGCTCAATATCGTCATAACCGTCGCCGGCCGCCTGCAGACCGGCAGGCCGCGTCTCCAAGTTAAAATCAACCACAACGCGGTAACTATTAGCCCCGCGTGCAACTACGCTCTGTAATCCGGCTGGAAATAAATTCTTGCCCAGCCTCTTCGCTCCACCCATCCTACGCGCTAACCTGCCTACCGGCATGCCCGGTAGCCGAAGCGCTTGATGAGTTCGTCACCTGAAATCGGATGAAAGGCGAACGTTTCCATGAAATGGTTGGCGGTGAGATACTGGCGCAAGGCAGCGTTATAGGTGCTGAGCATTTGCTGCGTGCGGTGGGGGCTAATAATGCCATTTTTCATAGAGCCGCCAGCGTGAAACGCCAGCGTCGCGTCTGGCGCGATGCAGACATTGCGTATCGAAAGGAACATCGTGCAGGCGGATGGACAGTAGGTGTCGATGCGAAAGCGCTCGCCCGACGCGTCGTACTGACGTATCACGGCTTGGAATCTCGCAAACTCGGCTTCATTGGGCGAGCCGTGGCCCATGCCTATGGATGATACGGAGACATCGGCGTAAGCCGACTGTCCCGCGAAGCCGCAGAAAGTGTAAAGAAATGCAAGCGCGCCCAACGTGCGCAATAATCGCTGCCATTTATGCAAAACGCTCTCCTGGATTGGTTGGATTTTGATTGGCATTTTCGTCCCGACCGGTATGTGAGGACTGGATGTTGGCGGATGATGACAAGCGTTAGATTACCGCCCCTTAAACTGCGGCTTTCTCTTTTCCATGAAGGCCTGCCGGCCTTCGCGGAAGTCTTCTGAGTCCATGCAGGCAGTGCCGATTTGCTTGATCGCCTCCATGTCGCGTCTGTCGGGGTCTTGCAGCACTTGCGCGATGGTGATCTTGGCGGCTTTGATCGCGAGCGGGGCGTTTCCGGAAATGGTGCGGGCGATCTCCAGCGTGGCGCTCCACAACTCGGCGTCGCTCACGACGCGATCGACCAAACCGATCCGCATTGCCTCAGTGGAGTCGATGCGCATGCCGGTGTACATCAAAAGCCGCGCCCAGGACGGGCCGACCAGCGAGACGAGGTGCTTGAGGCCGTCATAGCCATAGGCGATGCCGAGTTTGGCCGCGGGAATGCCGAACTGGCTGTTTTCGGCGGCGAGGCGGATGTCAGCGTGCATCGCGACCTGCATGCCGCCGCCGAGACAAAAACCGCGGATGCAGGCGATCGTCGGCTTCGGAAAATCGGCCAACAACGCACGCTGGGCGGCGCTGCGTCTGGAATATTCTTCGGACGCTTCCGCGTTGTGGCGGGTTTTCTCGAACTGGCTGATGTCGGCGCCCGAGACGAACGCCTTGTCGCCGGTGCCGACCATGATCACGACGCGAACGTCTTGGTCATCACGCAATTCGGTCAGGGCTTGACCGAACCCTTCCCACATCTCGAGCGACATGGCGTTGCGCTTTTCGGGATTGTTGAAGGTGATGATCCCGACGCCGTCCGCGACGCTTTGCAGGATCTTGCCGTCGGCGAAGGATTTGTCGGTGGCCTTGGAGACGTTGAGCATCGGCTTTCGGAGATTAGAGTCTTATTCGCCTTGATTGAAGCATTGCCTCCGTATCTCGGCAATGGTGGTGAGCTCCCTCTCCCCGCTTGCGGGGTCGAGACGAGCGAAGCTCGCTCTTAGAGCGTTGGGGTGAGGGGGACTCTCGTCACACTCGGACTCGCGGAGAGTCCCCCTCACCCGGATCGTAAGAACGATCCGACCTCTCCCCGCAAGCGGGGAGAGGTGACCTAACGCGTGCGTATAGAATCAACTTAAAGCCACCATGCACTACAGCTAATGTGGTTCGCCAGTATACTTAGCGGGAGACAAGCATGCCTCTCGGCACAAAGCGCCATTCATGCCCGAAATGATCGACTCTGACGTACTTATATCAGGCGCCGGCCCTGTCGGGCTTACGCTCGCGATCGACCTGGCGTGGCGGGGGATCGATGTCACGGTGGTGGAGACGCGCGGGCGGGCCGAGCCGCCGGAGCCGAAATGCAGCCATGTCGCGGCGCGCACCATGGAAATCTTTCGGCGGCTGGGCCTTGCCGACAAAGTGCGAAACGCCGGATTGCCCGCGGATTATCCGCACGACGTCGCTTACCGCACGACGTTCACGGGCGAGGAGTTGACGCGCATCGCCATTCCCTGTCGTCGCGATCGCTTCACGATGACGGATGGTCCGGATTGCAACTGGCCAACACCGGAGCCGCCGCATCGGATCAATCAGATTTTTCTTGAACCGATCCTGTTCGCGCATGCGGAAAGCCAACCGCGCATTCGCATTCTCAGCCGGACCTCGGTCGAAGGTGTGCGGGTCGAGGATAGTTGCGCCAGCGTGGCTTTGCGCGATCTCGAAAGTGGAATCGTCACGCAAGCGCGCTGTCGTTATCTCATCGGCTGCGACGGCGCGCGGTCGGTCGTGCGCAAAGCGATCGGCGCGGAGTTAACGGGCGACGCCGTCGTGCAGCGCGTGCAATCGACGTATATCCGCGCGCCCGAGCTGATCGATCGGCAACGTCACGAACGCGCCTGGGGTACCGGTGTCATCAATCCACGGCGCTCGGGTACGGTCTATGCGATCGACGGACACGAGCGCTGGTTGGTGCACAATTATATGAGACCAAGCGAAGAGGATTTCGATGCCGTCGATCGCGACGCCTGCCTGCGCACCATTCTCGGCGTCGATGCGAATTTCAAATACGAGATCATCTCGAAGGAAGATTGGTACGGGCGCCGGTTGATCGCGAACAAGTTTCGCGATCGCTGTGCCTTCATCGCGGGCGACGCGGCGCATATCTGGGTGCCCTATGCGGGATACGGCATGAATGCGGGGATTGCCGACGCCATGAATCTCTCTTGGCTGCTCGCCGCACATCTCAACGGCTGGGCGCCGGCGTCGATTCTCGACGCCTATGAAGCCGAGCGCGGGCCGATCACGAGCCAGGTCTCGCGATTTGCGATGTCGCATGCCGAAGCCGAAATTCGACGGCGTGGCGCGGTGCCGGAGGAAATCGAGGACGCAAGTCCTCAAGGCGAGCGGGCGCGAGAAGAAGTCGGCCGTCTCGCCTACGAGATCAACGTCCAGCAATATGCCTGTGCGGGTCTGAACTTCGGCAGCTATTACGATCGCTCGCCGATCATCGCCTATGACGGATCGGAGCATCCGCCCTACACGATGCGCGATTATACGCCCTCGACCGTGCCGGGCTGCCGCACCCCGCATCTGTGGTGCGAGGACGGCAGCTCGCTTTACGATGCGATGGGGCCGGAGTTCACGCTGTTGAGGTTCGATCCCGCCGCGGCTGTCGCCTCGCTCGAGGCCGCGGCGCGCCAGAGAAGCGTGCCGCTCAAGGTGCTCGACATCGAACGGCCGGCGGGTGCGGCTTTTTACGACTACCCGCTCGTGCTGTCGCGGCCCGATCAGCATGTGGCCTGGCGCGGCGATCGTCTGCCGGCTGCTCCGCTTGACCTGATCGACCGTGTCCGCGGCGCCGCGAGCTAATCTTCGTTCGCGGCGATCGATTCCATCAAGGACACCAGCTGACGTTGCACGGTCTGATCCTTGATCTTGCTATAGGCCCGCAGCAGCCTGAGGCTGAATGCGCTGTCGAGAAACAGCAGGCTTTCGACTTCACGTGCCTTGCCGTCGCCATCGTAGAAGAACGTGACCGGCACATCGAGCGCGGTCGCGATCTGCTGAAGACGGGCCGCGCCGACGCGGTTGACGCCTTTCTCGTATTTTTGAACCTGCTGGAAGCTGACGCCGAGCTTGTCGCCCAGCTCCGCTTGCGAGATTCGTTGCTCGACACGCCGCAGCCGAATTCGCTTGCCCAACTCAATGTCGGGTTTTCCGGCACTGCGCTGCTTCATCTTCTTTGCTACTGACTTGTTCATACTGATTTTACCATCCTTCCATCGAGACACCCCCGAACAGTCGGGGCAGAGATTTTCCCTTGTATACCGTACAAATTTCGTGGAGTTGGATGAATTCGTGCCCGAACCACGGGAATTTTGCAGGTTTTAGGGCTTCCACCAGCCAATCAATCAGGCCGCGAACCCTGGGGCGGCGGCCGCTGCCCGGATGGAAGGATAACGAGATACCGTTGGGCCAGCTCAATTCGATCCCGAGAGGTATTATTTCCCTCCAAGGGGGAAGAATCTGACGGCGCCCTCCTTTGGGAACGCCTCTGTCTAACAGCAGACGCATACACTACCCTTCCACCGGTTGGCCCTGGCGGGGGAATACCTAAACTTGGCAGAATATTGCCGTGACCACAATCAGGGCGAGTACGGGGGCGTCCATTTGACGCTCGTAGGTAGTTCACGGGCGATGCTCAGATATAGAGTCGTTTCCGTTAGAATCCGAATCGGAGCGGAGATTTTATTCCCTGTTGGGACACATTTTTTTTGACACGAACCGGCATCCACTTCGCTGGAAAACGCCTTAGTTCTGCTGGACAATTGCCGAAAGGTTCTGGATCATCCGCGGAAGTTAGATTTGCTGATCGCTTCGTTTTTCTGCTCGACGAATCGGTATTTTTGAATTGCGCGACGATGTTCGTGCGTTGGATCGATCATTATGAGTTCTGTTGCAACGAGAATGATATTCGAAGGCCATTACGTGGAGAAATAAATCCATCGCGCTGTTTCGAAACGATCCGCATTTTACGACGCGGGAAACGAGACGCCCGACCGGATTGCCTCCACTTGGTCTCGCAGGCATGGAAAAAACGCCGGTGGCTGAACTAGAAAAAACATTGCATTCGATTCTTGCAACTCTTGAGACCTGCCGGACCGAACTTGTCGCGAGCGACAGCCGCGAGACCGCGCAATTGGTGTCGGTCGCCATTCTCGAGCTGCGGATGAATCTCAACCAAATTACAGATGCGGAATTGAAGGCCTTGTGTGACGAGATGTTGCCGGCCGATGCGCGGGCGGCAAGCGCGCAAGATCGGGAATCCCAATACGCCCCGCGGCAGCGTCCGTTGTTAAGGCTGGTGAAGTAGCAACGCGGGTCGCCGGCGCACCGCTTGCGGTTAGCGCATGATCCGGACCCGCAGGGCCGCGTTAGCGCAAAGTGGAAACCGGTTTTCCACGCGACAAACGCGTAGCGTTTGCGCGCAGATCATGCGTAAACAAAGAGATGAGATCACGATGCGATTCCATTCGCGCGCATCGTGATCTAATGCCGCAATGTTGATCGAAAAATCCGCCACCATCGCTGGTGCGATCGCAAATTTTTGGGCATCCGGTACATGAAACTGGATTGGCCCGATCGTGCCGATCTTGGCCGAGGCATTTTGGCGATGAGCTTTCCAAATTCAACGATGGCGATACGTGCATGATTTCCGATGTCTCGATCCCCGCGGCGCTGATTGCGGGACTGGTCAGCTTTCTCTCGCCCTGCGTGCTGCCGCTGGTCCCGCCCTATCTGATCTATCTCACCGGCGCGACCATCGAGCACGTCGCCAATGACGAAGCGGTGTCGTCTTCAAGACGCGCGGTGATGATTTCGGCGGTGATGTTCGTGCTCGGCTTTTCCACCGTGTTCGTGGCGCTCGGCGCCAGCGCCTCGCTGATCGGCGGATTGATCCGCGCCTGGTCGGCGGAGCTTTCGATTGTCGCCGGCATCGTCATCATCGTCATGGGCTTGCATTTCCTCGGGCTGACGCGGATCGGATTTTTGATGCGCGAAGGGCGATTGTCGATTCCAAAGCCCGTCGGCCTGTGGGGCGCTTATGTGATGGGCCTGGCGTTTGCGTTCGGCTGGACTCCCTGCATCGGTCCGATCCTCGCCGCGATCCTGTCGATTGCCGCGGCGGAAGCGACGGTGACCAAGGGTGCGGGCCTGCTCGCGGTCTATTCCGCCGGGCTTGGAATTCCATTTCTGGTCGCGGCCTTCATGATCGAACAATTCTCGACGCTGTTTTCGAGAATGAAGCGGCATCTGGCCAGTGTCGAACGGGCGATGGGCGTGTTAATGGTGATCACCGGGATCGGCTTTCTCACCGGCGCGGTGTCTTCCTTCAGCATCTGGTTGCTGGAGACTTTTCCCGCACTGCAGAATTTTGGCTGAAGCCGCGTAACAAGGAGGCCGGTCGCAACGAACACAGTTTCAGGACCGGGCCTTGTGTCATCTCTGCGCCGTAGGGGGTACCATGAATTTCGTCGTTAATCTTCTCATCCTGCTGCCGGCGCGCGTCGGATCGATTTTTGCCTGGGCGGGCCCGCTGATCATGCGAATTGTGGTCGGCTACGTCTTCATGCTGACGGGCTGGGCCAAGCTCAACAATCTTCCGCAGATGATCCAGAACTTCACCGAGTGGGGGGTTCCGTTTCCGACTATCCTCACTCCGTTCGCTTCCGCCGTGGAATGCTTCGGTGGCGTCATGCTCCTTCTCGGCCTCTTCACCCGAATCCCGGCGGTGATGCTGGCGTTCGTGATGGTCGTCGCGATCAAGGTCGCAAAATGGGGTGATGTCGATTCGCTGGAAACCTTCCTCGGCTTCGAAGAAGTCACCTATATGGTCGCGTTCTTGTGGCTGGCCGCGGTCGGTCCCGGCCCGATCTCGCTGGATCGGTTGCTCTTGAACCTGACCGGTCATTCCAAGGACTCGGCCTGACAGGCGGATGTCACGTTCGCGTGACGTCGCGGAAAGGCTGAACCCGGATATTTTGCGGCTGCGTAGCTTTTGAGGTCGCTCGCCTTTCGGGGGAAGTCATGAAGCTCGGCCGCGTTCTCGCCTTTGCCATCGCCAGTGTTGCGGCGTCGCCGTCGTTTGCGACTGAGAAAGTCACCTGGAGCGAGTGGCGCGACGATCTGTTTTCGCGCGCTCGGGCCGAAAACCGTTTCGTGATCCTCGATCTCGAAGCGGTGTGGTGCCATTGGTGCCACGTCATGGAAAAGACGACCTATGGCGACCGCGAAGTGGCCGAGCTGTTGGCGTCGAAATATTTGCCGGTCCGTGTCGATCAGGACGCGAATCCGGATTTGTCGAGCCGGTATGGCGATTGGGGTTGGCCGGCGACCATCGTGTTCGGGCCCGACGGCACCGAGATCGCCAAGATCAGAGGATATATCGAGCCGGAGCGGATGCAGGCCTTGCTAAAGGCCGTCATCGACGATCCGTCGCCGGGGCCTTCCATTGGCGATGCCTTCGAAATCAAGCCATCGGCTTCCGCTTTTTTGTCACGCGAGCGGCGCACCGAACTCGTCAAGAATTACGATGGTTCTTACGAGGAGAAGCTCGGCGGCTGGGGCGACAATCAGAAATACATCGACGCCGACAGCATGGACTATGCGATGTCGCGCGCCGAGGCCGGCGATGCCCTCGCCATCAAGCGCGCCCGGCAGACTCTCGATGCGGCGCTGGCGCTGATCGATCCGGTGTGGGGCGGGGTGTTCCAGTATTCCGAAGGCGGATCGTGGACCACGCCGCACTTCGAAAAGATCATGTCGTTCCAGGCGCAATATCTGCGTCAATACAGCCAGGCCTACGCGCTGTGGAAGGACCCGAAATATATTGCCACCGCGCGCGACATCGCGCGCTATCTCGAAAGCTTCTTGTTGAGCCCGGACGGGGCGTTTTACGTCAGTCAGGACGCCGATCTCGATTCCGACACCGACGGGCACGCTTATTATGCGCTTGGCGACACTGAGCGTCGCAAGCTCGGATTGCCGCGCATCGACACGCATCTCTACGCGCGTGAAAACGGATGGGCGATCAGCGGATTGATCGCGTTCTACGCCGTGACCGACGATCCGAAAGCGTTGGCGCTTGCCAGGCGCGCCGCAAAATGGGTGAACGATCATCGCGCGCTGGGCGAGGGTAGCTTTCGCCACGGTGAAAAGGATCGCGGCGGTCCCTTCCTCGGCGATACGCTCGCGATGGGTCAGGCGTTTCTCGATCTCTACGCCGCGACCGGCGAGCGCGAGTGGCTGACGGCCGCAGCTAAGGCCGGCGATTTCGTTGCGGCCACGTTTCGGGATGAAACGGGCGGCTTCCTGACGTCGAAGACGTCCGAGTTGAAGAACGCGGACGCCAAAGTCGGCGTGTTCGCCAAGCCGGCGCGGCTGGTCGACGACCAGATCCAACTCGTCCGCTTCATGAATCTGCTCGATCGCTATGTCGGCAACGACGCCTATCGCGCGCAGGCGGTGCATGCGATGCGCTATCTGACCAGCGCGTCGGCCGAGATGCTGCGCCCGCTGCCCGGCGTCCTGCTGGCCGACGAGGAACTCGCTGTCGAGCCCACCCATATGACCGTCGTCGGGCACAAGGACGACCCGCGCGCGGCGGCCTTGCACGCCGTCGCGCGAGCGCTGCCGGCGCGATACAAGCGCCTGGAATGGCTCGACCTGCGCGAAGGCAAGCTGCCGAATCCCGACGTCGAATATCCCGATCTCGGGGAGCCAGCGGCGTTCGCCTGCAGCAACCGCATCTGCTCGTTTCCGTCGTTCAGTGCGGAAGAACTTCACGTAACGGTGAAGCAGATGGCAAAACTGAGGCCGTCGCGCGCCGCGCTCGATTAGAGCCTTCTCGTTCCGATTGAATCGGAACGGAGGCTCTATTTTTTGTTTTGACGCGTTTTTTTGACGCCGGCATCCATCCCGCAATCCAAGTGCGGGAAAGGCTTTCGCTGGAAAACGCTCTGAGATGCGCCGCATTCGATTCAAAATGCGATTGTGCGCCGCAAAATTTGGCCGCAAGGACACCATTCAGACGTCAATACATCCAATACGTTGCAGATATTGCGCGAAAACCGGTGCCGATAAAATAAATTTACCGGCTGTGTAACCAAAACGAAACGCCAACGTAGCTATCCGTGGGTGCAGGTCTGTCGGTCGGGAAGTCTCGCGGCCTATGGTCCATGCATCTTTGATAAAACCCCGTTTTGGAGGCATACATGAAGGTTACTTCTAAGTCCGGTGCTGCTCTCGCTGCAGCCGCTGCTACCCTGTTCATCGCTGGCGCAAGCCTGTCGACCGTTGCTTACGCTGCTGGCGAAGGCCACTGCGTCGGCGCGAACGCCTGCAAGGGCCAGAGCGCCTGCAAGGGCGGCAACCACGCCTGCAAGGGTCAGAACGCCTGCAAGGGTCAGGGCTTCTCTGAGCTGACCAAGGAAGGCTGCTCCGCTGCCAAGGGCAAGTTCCAGGGCTAATCCGACCACGTTCGGAAAAGAAGGGTCCGGCATGTGCCGGGCCCGACTTCCGTGATAAGACAGGTCCCGTTCGACAGGTCCCGGAAGTATTCTCGGAAGTTTCGCAAGCCGCCGAGATTTTTTGACAATTGAATGACATCGCCGGTCCTGTATTCGTTGCCGGCGCAGTTACGTGCGGAGACAGCATGAACGTTGCAAGCAAATTGCCGCATTCACAGGTGAAGCCGCTTGCACAGGGGACGCCCGTTGACCCGCAGGTGCTGTCGGCCAAGCCGCCGTTCCTCGGCTTTGGTCTGGGTTTGCGCGCCCAACATTACGACGACATTCTCAACGGCGATCCGGCGATCGACTGGTTCGAGGTCATCAGCGAAAATTACATGATCCCGGGCGGGCAGCCGCTGCGCGTGCTCGATCGGATCGCCGCGCGCTATCCGGTGGTGATGCACGGCGTATCGTTGTCGATCGCCTCGACCGCGCCGCCCCATTTCGAATATCTGCAGGGTCTGAAAGACCTCGCGCGGCGGGTCGAGCCGCAATGGATTTCCGATCACCTGTGCTGGACCGGCGTGCACGGCAAGAATCTGCACGACCTCCTGCCGATCCCCTATACGCGCGAAGCGCTCGACCATGTGGTGAGCCGCGTCCAGCTGGTTCAGGAATTTCTCGGCCGCGCCATCGTGCTTGAGAACGTCTCGACCTACGTGCAGTTCAACAATTCTGAAATGACGGAATGGGAGTTTCTCTCCGAGCTGACGCGCCGATCGGGGTGCTGGCTGCTGTTCGACGTCAACAACGTCTATGTCAGCGCCTTCAACCACGGCTACGATCCCCGCACCTTCCTCGAAGGCATTCCGGCCGACCGGGTGGTTCAATTTCATCTCGCCGGGCACGAACACATGGGCACCCATATCATCGACACCCACGACCATCCGGTGTGCGAGGACGTCTGGGACCTCTACGAGATGGCCTTGAAGCGTTTCGGTCACGTCTCGACCATCATCGAGCGCGACGACAAGATTCCCCCGCTCGACGAACTCATGGTCGAGGTCAACCGGACCCGGGACATCGCGGCGAAGGTTTTGCCGCCGATCCGAAAAGCCGGATGAGTGACTTTGCGCGACAACAGGGCGAGTTTCAGCGCGCGATCCTGACCGGCGACGATTCCGTTCTGACTGAGATTCTCGACAGCCCGACCCAAAAACGCGACGTTTTGTTCAGCGTCTACAAGCATGCCTACGGCTCGCGCCTGGTCGAGGCGATGCGCAACGACCACAAGCTGTTGCACATCTATCTCGGCGATGAAATGTTCGACGAGGTGGGGTACGCCTATGTCGCGGCCAATCCGTCGCTGCATCCGAACCTGCGGTGGTTCTCGCAAGCTCTGCCGGATTTTTTGAAATCGACCGAGCCTTACAGCAAGTATCGCGTGATCTCCGATTTGGCCGCGCTTGAAAAAGCGCTCAACGACGCCTTCGACGCCGAAGAGTCGCCGGTGGTGACGCTTGAGGATGTGGCCGGTTTTGCGCCGGAGGTCTGGAACGACCTGAAATTCGAACCGCACCCCTCCGTCATCCGGCTCGATCTTGCGACCAACGCGGCCGCGGTCTGGCTGGCGCTCAAGGATGAGGTGGACCCGCCGGATCCGGTAACGCTGGAAGAACCCAACCGCGTCCTGGTATGGCGCCAGAACGTGACGCCGATGTTCCGCGAGTTGAACGCCGAGGAGTCGATGATGTGGGGCGAGGCGGTGAGCGGAATTCCGTTCGGCGTTCTCTGCACCATGTTGGCGACGTTCGACGATCCGGACAGCGCGGCGGCACGAGGTGCGGGCTATCTGCACGGCTGGGTCACGGCGGGACTTTTGACGGGCGTCTCCGGCGGCAAGTGAGGGCCGGACGCATGGATTTGAGCGAAGATCGTCATTTTATCGAGCGATTGAGTTGGGATGCGGTCGCCCAGCGCATCGCGAGCGGCGCCGCGGCCATTTTGCCGATCGGCGCCGGCGCCAAGGAGCACGGCTTCCATCTGCCTTTGAACACCGACCGGATTCAAGCCGAACGGCTCGCCGCGCGGATCGCCGCACCCATCGACGCCTTGATCTGGCCGACGGTAGCTTACGGCCACTATCCGGCCTTCGTCGAATATCCCGGCAGCAGCAACCTGTCGGCCAAGGTGTTTGAATCGATGATCCAGGAGATCGCGGAAGGAATCGTTGGCTTTGGCTGCCGGGCCGTGTTCGTGCTCGATACCGGCATCAGCACGCGGGCCCCGGTCGGTCGCGCGCTGGCGCGTCTTGCTGCCCGCAATGTGCTTCATTTGCGGATTCACGAAGGGCCGCGCTATCGCCGCGCCGCCCAAGAGCTTGCCGAGCAAAGTCATGGCAGCCATGCCGACGAGCTCGAGACCTCGCTCATGCTTGCGCTCGCGCCCGAGGTGGTGAACATGTCGCGCGCCGAGGCCAGCCCCAAGGTGAAATACGAGACGCCCGGACGCTTGACGCCATCGGACGCGTCCTCACCCAATTACAGCCGCTCCGGCAGCTATGGCGACCCGACATTGGCAACGCGCGCCAAGGGTGAGCTTTTGCTCGCAGCGATGGTTGACGATCTGAACGAACAAGTGACGGCTTTTCTTTCCCAGGAAATGACTGCAAAAAATCAATCCAGCGGCATCAAACATCAAAGCATTGCGACATGAAGTACACCAAGGCATCTCGTTGGATCGTATCCACCGTCGTCGTCGCGCTGGCGTTGCCGGGCGCGCTGTCATTCTATGCCAATGCGCAATCGGAATTCTTGCGGACCGATCGCATGCCGTATGAAGCGTTCGACAAGCTCCCCAAGATCGACCTCGAGGTGCCGGGCGGCGTGGTTCATGTCGCATTCGCGCCCGGCGATATTGCGTTGCCTCGAGAGAAAATTCTGGACTGGATCAAAACCTCCGCCAAAGCGGTTTCAACCTATTACGGCCACTTTCCCGTCAAATCGGTGAAGCTCCTATTGGTGCCGGTCGATGGCTCGCGTGTTCGCGGCGGCACCACCTGGGGCTACCGCGGCGCGGCCATCCGCGTGGTGTTGGGCCGCGATTCCACCGAGGACGATCTGCGGCGCGACTGGGTCATGGTGCATGAGATGGTGCATACCGCCCTTCCCGACATGCCGGAGCGTTACAACTGGTTGTCGGAAGGATTAGCCGTCTATGTCGAGCCGATCGCGCGGGTTCAGGCCGGAGATTTGACTCCTAAGGAAATCTGGCACGCGATGCTGCGTGACATGCCCAAAGGCATGCCGAGGACCGGCGACGAAGGCCTCGACAATACCGACACCTGGGGCCGAAAATATTGGGGCGGCGCCATGTTCTGCCTGCTCGCGGATGTCGAAATTCGCAAAGCGACATCCAACCGTTTCGGGCTGCAAGATGCCATGCGCGGGGTGCTCGCGGCCGGCGGCAATCACGAAGTCGTCTGGCCCATCGAGCGTATACTCGCCACCGCCGACAAAGCCGTCGGCGTCAATGTGCTCACGCGTCTCCATGAGGAGATGGGGCCGAAGCCGGTGACGCCCAACCTTGATGTGGTTTGGCAGGATTTGGGCGTGATAGCCCAGGGCGAAGGCGTCGAGTTCGACGATAAAGCCTCGCTTGTCGCGATCCGCGCCTCGATCACGAGCGCCAAATAGAACGCCGATCGGTCAGGATGCGCGAGCGATTTGCTGAAAGAGGTGCCAATCCCGCTCACTTCGTTCGCGCAACGGTGGTGCCGTCCCAGTCGCCGTCACCGGCCGGATTCTTCGATTGCTGTTCGCAGCGTTCGATCATCATGGATGAGGCTTGATCCTGCTTCCGAAGGTTTTTAGCCTTTTCGAAATCCCGCATGGCCGCGGTAAAATCCCGTGCCCGGTAAGATGCAAGGCCGGCTTCGTAAAATTGCACCCAGCCTGTCGTATCGAGGAATTCGCCAGCCATTCCTAGCAGCTCGTAGATTTGCAGGCCCCCGGAGCGTCCGTAGACGACTTGCCGATCAAGCTCGCGAACGGCCACATGATTACCCGCCAGCCGGCGTGTCTCAGGGCCGATGATGATCTCGGAGCCATAGAGTTTATTGGCGCCCTCAAGGCGGCTCGCAATATTTACCGCGTCGCCGATCACGGTGTAATTCAACCGAACTTCCGACCCGATATTGCCGACCAACATATCCCCGGAATTGATGCCGATGCGAATTTTCACAGTTTCGCCCGCGTCGTCGATGAGACCGGAATCCCGGACGGCACGCTGACACGCCAACGCGGCGCGGCAGACGTGGATGGCATGATCGGGGTTCGACGCCGGCGCACCCCAAAACGCCATCACCGCGTCGCCGATGAATTTGTCGATGGTACCGCCGTGGTTTTGAATTTCTGCCGACACGACATCGAAATAGCGCGATATCAGCGGGATGATGCGGTCGCCTAAGCGTTCCGACATGCCGGTGAAACCTGCCAGATCGACGAACATCACGGACATCGGCCGCACGGCGCCCCCGAGTCGGGCGCCGTGGCCGTCGCTGATCAGTCGCTTTACGAGGTCAGCCGGGATGTACTTCCGGAACGCGGCGAGCCCCAGCGCCATGTCTGCGATCGCGCCCGAAAGGTTTTCGATTTCGGTGAGTTTGGAAGAATGCCGCTCGACCTTGTCGAGGTCGAAGCGCTCGACATGCCTGATCTCGTTGACCACCTTGATGAGCGGCCTTGCGATCAAGCGCTGGGCGAGCCATGCCGACAACAATCCCGCGATGACGATCAGGACCGCGAGGCCGACCAGAAGTTTCCGAATGGTAGATTGTACCGGGCCGAGGAACGCCGACTCCGGAACCACCGTCACCAGCGACCAACCGGGGAAGGAGATCGGGGTGAGTACCGCTTCGAAGGCCTTGCCGTCCCGGTTTACGTGGGTGCGGAACGCCTGGCCGCTGTCGGGGTCGTAGCTGCCGGCCTGCGCCATTGCGTCCACCGCGACCGGAAACAGCGGATGGTTGGTCTTCAAGGTATTCACTTCGTCAGCATCCGGATCGGGGACCGCGATCGCGCCGCCGTGGCGGTCAAGGATGAATGCGCCGGCGGACTTTCCCACGGTAAGCTGCGACAAGAAATTCGATACGCGCGTGAGTTCGATAATGATGGCAAGGACGCCCGCGCGTTTCTGCTGGACGTCGATCGGCCCCGCGAGCGCCACGGCGAGCCGCTCGCCGTCTGGATGAGTGGTGAGCGTGAACCAGCGCTCCCCGTTGGACTCGTCGGCCTCGCGATACCATTCTTGATCGCTGACGGAATAAGACGTGTTCTCGAAGCGCCGCTTCTTGAACTGTACGTCGGTGTCTACCAATTCGTATTGGTCGATCGACAGTTTCGGCTCGTCGCCTGCAATTTCGAGCATTTCGACGCCAGCATCGCCACGCTTGCGCGCGGCAAAGAACGACCGGTCCGGCCACCCGAACGCGACCCAAGATATCGTCGGTTGTGCCTGCAACTGCGAGAGGAAGACGAATTTGCGCTTGTCGGCGTCGTGCGTATCGAGAACGTTTTCGACGAACAGCGTGCGCACCGCGGTAAAGGCGGATTTCGCTTCGGTGGTGATCGACTGCAACTCGTCGCCAACGGCGGATACGATTTGCTCGTTGATGGTGTCGGCGAGAGTCTGGCTGATCTCTTGCGCGGTCCGCCACCACAACAGGTGAACGCCGACGGCGCTGACCGTGATCGATGCCAACACAAGGCCTGAAACGGCGACGCGTATCCCGATACGCATGTTGGCTTGCCCTCGTCGCGACAACGCGGTGAACGGGCACACTCTATCGATAAAAACCTCTCGAAGATACCAAATGGGAGGCTATCAGATTAGAGGTTGCTGTCAGTGATGGCCGAATAAACCATGGTGCGCAATTCGCGCCGGATCGGATAGGCGCTCGACGGCATCACTTGAGTCATGAAAATCGCGATGAGCTCTTCCGCCGGGTCGATCCAGAACGCGGTCGAAGCGGCGCCGCCCCAGGCATATTCGCCGGCGCTGCCGGGGATCAGCGTCCGGGCGGGGTTCATCGTGACGGAGAATCCGAGGCCGAAGCCGATGCCGTTATAGGCCGCCTCGCTAAAGAGCGAGCGCGACATTTCCGGCAGATCGCGGTCGCCGGGCAGGTGGTTGGACGTCATCAGCGCGAGCGTTTTCGGGCCCAACAGCCGGACGCCGCCGAGCTCGCCGCCGTTGATCAGCGCGCGGCAGAAGGTGAGATAGTCGGCGGCCGTCGAACACAAGCCGCCGCCGCCAGAGATGAACGAAGGGGCTGAGAGGAAAGCACTCGTGGTCGGATCGTCTTGCAGCGTCAAGGTGCCGTTTCGCTCCCCAGGGTGAAACCGCATGCCGCCTTGCGGGTCGGCGGAGTAACAGGCGGCGAAACGATGCGCTTTGTCGGCGGGTACGTAAAAGTCGGTGTCGTTCATGCCGAGCGGCTTGAAGATACGCTCTTTCAGAAATTGCTCGAACGGCTGGCCTGAGATTTGGCCTATGAGATAGCCGACGACGTCGGTGGAAACCGAATAATTCCAGGCCTCTCCGGGTGAAAACTCCAGTGGGATGTTCGCAAGCGCGTCGACCATCGACTGCAACGTTCCCGATTTGACGACCTCGCCGATTTTATTCTTGCGGTAGGCCGCATCCACATTGGTGCGCTGCTGGAAGCCGTAAGTCAGGCCCGAGGTGTGGCGCAAAAGGTCGACGATCAGCATCGGCCGCGCCGGCGGCCGGGTCAGGAAGGTCGGATCAGTGCCGGCCTGGAACACGCCGAGGTTTTTCCATTCCGGGATGTATTTATGGACGGGCTCATCGAGCGCGACGCGGCCTTCCTCGAGCAGCATCATGAAGGCGACGCTGGTGATCGGCTTCGTCATCGAATAGATGCGGAAGATGGTGTCGTCCTTCACCGGCGCCTTGCGTTCGAGGTCGGCAAAGCCCTGCACGGCGTTGTGGACGATTTGGCTGCGGCGGTAGAGGAGGAGCTGCGTTCCGGGGAAGCGGCCGGCGTCGATGTAGCGATGTTTCAAATGCGCCTCGAGGCGATCCAAGGCCGATTTGGACATGCCGGCGGCTTCGGGCGAGGCGGAGGCGGGGGCTAACATCGGGGCTTGTCTCCGGAAGCGGGTGAGCCATGCGTTAATAGCTGAAAAGGTCGCGGCGTTCCATTCGCGTGGCGTTTACCGCGGCTGCTTCGCTGGTGTAGGCTTGCTTCTAAAGCGCGACCGCTCAAGGTAAAATCGCGATCGCGCTTTAGTTCATTGTTTAAGCATGATCTTTTCGAAAAACCGGTATCCACTTTTTCGGATCATGCTTTAAGTCTCGGGAGGATAGCAAACATGCCCCAGTTCAACGATACCGAGCTCACCGCTGCCGTCATCCAGAGCTTTGAGGAGACGCCCAACCCGCGCGTCAAGTTTCTGATGGAAGAGCTGGTGAAGTCGCTGCACGATTATGTCCGCAAGACCGATCTCACCTTCGACGAATGGGATTACGCGATCGATTTTCTGACCCGCACCGGGCAGAAATGCACCGCAACGCGGCAGGAGTTCATCCTGCTGTCCGATGTGCTCGGCGTTTCGATGCTGGTCGACGCCGTGAACCACCGCGAACGGGACGGCGCGACCGAGACCACCGTGCTCGGTCCGTTCTATGTGGGCGAACACAGACCGACGCCGCATGGCGCCGACATTTCCGCCAACCTTCCGGGCGAACGGATGTTCGTGCAGAGCCGCGTCACGGATCTGAAGGGTAAGCCGCTTTCGGGAGTCCCGGTCGATGTCTGGCATGCCGACGATGACGGCTATTACGATTCGCAAAAGCCGTCCTATGAAACGGAGGGCCCTTCCTCGCGGGCGCGCTTCGTCACCGACGCGGATGGCCGGTTTTTCTTTCGCACCATCCTGCCGTGCAGCTACCCGATCCCGACCGACGGCCCGGTCGGCGAGATGATCTTGCAGGTCCGGCGTCACCCGATGCGGCCGGCGCATGTGCATTTCCTTGTCAATGCGCCCGGTTACCAGCCGCTGATCACGCACGTCTTTATCGATGGCGACAAATATCTCGATTCCGACGTGGTGTTCGGGGTGAAGAACGACCTGATCGCCAAAATCGAGAAACGCTCCGATCCGGTGATGCCCGACGGCAAGCCGGCCGCCGCGCCCTGGCATCTGATGACCTACGATTTTCGGATGAAGCCGGGGGTCGGAAACGCGCCCAAGCCGATGATGGCGGTGACCGAAGACGCCTGAAAGAGGCCAATTTGATAGTCTGCTCATTTCTTGTGCGCCGCGTAAAAATTATGCGAATCGCAAATTTTGGATGCTGGCTTCGGCCGGGGCGTCGGGCGCCGATCAGATAACTACTTATTATTCAATAGCTTTTCGCAGTGCGGTAGCTTGGCACAAAGCTTGAATAGCTGGTGCTGACGCCATTGATGCCGTCCGTTGAAGCCAATCATCCGAATTGTGACACGGCCAGATTGGGGTCTCCCCAAAGTGCGCCTCCGTGCCTTTGAGCGTGATCCCAGACGGACGGTCATACAGATGCAAAGGACCGAATCCTATGACGAAGCCCACCAGTCAGACCCCACGCCGAGGCCTTAGCCGTCGTCAGATCCTGAAGGCCACCTCGGGAACGGCAGCGCTGCTTGCCGCCGCCAAGCTGAACTTTCCCGCCGGCGCGTTTGCGCAAGACGCGGGCCCTGAAGTGAAGGCTGCGAAACTCGGATTCATTGCGCTGAGCGATGCCGGTCCGTTGTTCGTGGCCAAGGACAGGGGCCTGTTCGCCAAATACGGCATGCCCGATGTCGACGTGCAGAAGCAGGCTTCGTGGGGCACCACCCGCGACAACCTTGTGCTCGGCTCGGAGGGCAACGGCATCGATGGCGCACACATCCTGACGCCGATGCCGTATTTGATCTCGGCGGGCAAGGTGACGCAGAACAATCAGCCGACCCCGATGTACATCCTGGCGCGGCTCAATCTCGATGCACAGTGCATCTCAGTTGCGAAGGAATATGCCGACCTCAAGCTTGGCGTCGATACGGCACCCTTCAAGGTCGCGCTGGAAAAGAAGAAGGCCGAGGGCAAGGCGATCAAGGCGGCGATGACGTTCCCCGGCGGTACCCACGATCTGTGGATCCGCTACTGGCTCGCGGCCGGCGGCATCGACCCCGACAAGGACATCGAAACCATCGTGGTGCCGCCACCGCAGATGGTCGCCAACATGAAAGTTGGCACCATGGATTGCTTCTGCGTCGGCGAGCCGTGGAACCTGCAATTGATCCACCAGGACATCGGCTACACCGCGGTGAACACCGGTGAAATCTGGAGCAAGCACCCGGAGAAATCGTTCGGCATGCGCGCCGCCTGGGTCGACAAGAACCCGAAGGCCGCGCAGGCGATCACCATGGCAGTCATGGAAGCACAGCAATGGGCCGACAAGCCTGAGAACAAGGAAGAGCTTGCAACCATCATGGGCAAGCGCCAGTGGATCAATTGTCCGGTCGAGGACATTCTCGATCGCACCAAGGGCAAATTCGACTACGGAACCGGCAAGGTGGTCGAAAACAGCCCGCACGTCATGAAGTACTGGAGCGATCACGCCTCTTATCCGTTCCAGAGCCATGATCTCTGGTTCCTCACGGAAGACATCCGCTGGGGCAAATATGAAGCCGGCTACGACACCAAGGCGCTGATCGCCAAGGTCAACCGCGAGGATATCTGGCGCGATGCCGCCAAGGCTCTCGGCGTTGCCGCCTCCGATATCCCCGCCTCGAAGTCGCGTGGCAAGGAAACCTTCTTCGACGGCAAGGTGTTCGATCCGGAAAATCCGGCGGCGTATCTGAAGTCGCTGTCCATCAAACGTGTTGATGTCTGATCGAAGTGCGACCGCGCGTGCGCGTGCGGTCCGCTTGTGACCACGGAGATGCACTTTCGATGAACATGCCCGCGATGAATATGCCCGCAGCGAAAGCCGAACCGGTCACGGTCGCTTCCGCAGCGCCGGCCCCGGTGGTTGCGATGACGCCGAAGCAACCGCCGCGCGCTGACAAATACGTCAAGATGGCGCGCGAGACCGCGGCGCGCGTCTTGCCGCCTTTGATCGTGCTCGCCTTGCTGATGGTGTTTTGGGAGCTGGTCTGCCGGCGTGCCGGCTCGACGTTGCCGCCGCCCTCGCGCGTCTACAAGGATACCAAGGAACTGATCTTCGATCCGTTCTTCGATCATGGCGGGATCGATAAGGGGCTGTTCTGGCACCTTTCCGCCAGCCTTCGGCGCGTGGCGCTCGGCTATTCGCTGGCGGCGATCGCGGGTGTCGCGCTCGGCACGCTGGTCGGGCAATCGGTGTGGGCGATGCGCGGGCTTGATCCGCTCTTCCAGGTGCTTCGCACGATTCCGCCATTGGCGTGGCTGCCGCTGTCGCTCGCGGCGTTTCGCGATGGCCAGCCCTCGGCCATCTTCGTGATCTTCATCACCTCGGTATGGCCGATCATCATCAACACCGCGGTCGGCATTCGAAACATCCCGCAGGATTACCGCAACGTCGCGGCGGTGGTGCAGCTCAATCCGCTGGAGTTCTTCTGGAAGATCATGATCCCGTCCGCGGCGCCCTACATCTTCACCGGCCTGCGCATCGGCATCGGTCTGTCCTGGCTCGCCATCGTGGCGGCGGAAATGCTGATCGGCGGCGTCGGCATCGGCTTCTTCATCTGGGACGCCTGGAATTCCTCCCACATCAGCGAAATCATTCTGGCGCTGTTTTACGTCGGCATTATCGGATTCGTGCTCGACCGCGTGATCGCAGGACTTGCGAAGGTCGTGACCCGCGGCACCGCGCTGAATTGAAGGAGCATGTCATGCAGGCCTATCTGAAGCTCGACCACATCGACAAGACCTTCACCCGCGGCAACGCCTCGACCGAAGTGCTCAAAGACATCAATCTGACGATCGAGCGGGGCGAGTACGTCTCGATCATCGGGCATTCCGGCTGCGGCAAGTCCACTTTGCTCAACATCGTCGCCGGTCTCACCAGCACCACGATGGGCTGCGTGCTGCTGGAAAATCGCGAAGTCAATTCGCCAGGACCGGATCGCGCCGTGGTGTTCCAGAATCACAGCCTGCTGCCCTGGCTCACGGTCTATGAAAATGTGCGGCTCGGCGTCGACAAGGTGTTCGCGTCGACCAAGAGCCGCGGCGAGCGCAACGCATGGACCATGCACAATCTCAATCTCGTGCAGATGGCGCATGCGAAGGACAAGCGCCCGGCGGAAATATCCGGCGGCATGAAGCAACGCGTCGGCATTGCTCGTGCGCTCGCGATGGAGCCGAAGGTGTTGTTGCTGGACGAGCCGTTCGGCGCGCTGGACGCGTTGACCCGCGCGCATCTGCAGGATTCGGTGATGGCGCTGCATCAAAAGCTCGGCAACACTATTTTGATGATCACGCACGATGTCGATGAGGCGGTTTTGCTTTCGGACCGCATCGTGATGATGACCAATGGGCCGAGTGCACGGATCGGCGAAGTCCTTGAGGTGCCTCTGGCGCGCCCGCGCAAGCGGCTCGAACTATCGACCAATGCCGCGTACCTTAAATGCCGGCAGCGCGTGCTCGAATTCCTCTACGAGCGGCATCGTTTCGTCGAGGCGGCCTAGCGGGGTGCCCCTTTGAGTGAACCGCTGGTTATAGTCGGCAACGGAATGGCGGCCGTGCGTCTGGTCGACGAGCTGACGAAAATCGCGCTCGGACGTTACGCCATTGCGGTGATCGGCGAGGAGCCGCGGCTGGCGTATAACCGGGTTTTATTGTCGTCGGTGCTCGCCGGCGAGACCGCCGCGCACGACATCGAACTCCAGCCGACCAATTGGTGGCGCGACCGCGGCGTCACTCTGAAATATGGCTGCGTCGCGAGCGAGATCGATGTTGGCCGCCGCGAACTCAAGATCAAAGATGACGAGAGTGTCGCGTTCTCAAAGCTGGTTCTTGCCACCGGCTCGACGCCGCTGCGGCTCGACGTGCGTGGGGCCGATCTCGCGGGTGTCCACACGTTTCGCGACAGCCGCGACGTCGATCTCTTGCTGAGCCTTGCCGCGCAGAAGAAGCGCGTGGTCGTGGTCGGCGGAGGCTTGCTCGGACTGGAAGCCGCTTATGGTCTCGCCAGGTCAGGCGGCCCGGTTACCCTGATCCATCTGATGGATCGGTTGATGGAGCGCCAGCTCGATGCGCCGGCGGCAGCACTGTTGAAATCGCTGGTCGAGCGCAAAGGTGTCAAGGTTCTGCTTGGTGCCAACACCGCGCGTATCCATGGTGAGAGCCGCGTCGAAGGCGTTGAACTCGCCGACGGGCGGCGGATCGACGCCGACGCCGTGGTTTTCGCGGCCGGAATCCGCCCCAACGTCGCACTCGCCAAGGACGCCGGCATTCCCGTCAACCGCGGCGTCCTCGTTGACGACACCCTGCAAACCGGCGTGCCGGATATTTTCGCGCTCGGCGAATGCGCCGAACATCGCGGCATCTGTTACGGCCTCGTCGAGCCGGCCTACGAGCAGGCGCGTGTGTTGGCGCGGCATTTGGCGGGCAAAACGGCGGCCTATGGCGGTAGCGTGGTTGCGACGAACCTGAAAGTTTCCGGTGTCAGCGTGTTTTCGGTCGGAGACTTCATGGGCGCGGAGGGAAGCGAGGCCATCGTGCTCAACGACTTGCAGGGCGGTACCTACAAGAAGCTCGTGATCGCAGATGGCCGCCTCACGGGCGCAGTGCTTGTCGGCGATGTCGCGGACGCGCTCTGGTATCTCGAATTGATCCGTGGCCGGCAGCCGATCGCACGAATTCGCAAGGGCATGATGTTCGGCCGCGCGCTTGCGATACAATCGGAGGCGGCGTGACGTGACGGCCGTCGATCCCGCGCTTCGTGCCACGCGCACGACCTGTCCTTACTGCGGCGTCGGTTGTGGCGTGTTGGTGACTCCGGACGGAGAGGGGCGCGCCGCGATCTCGGGCGATCCCGAACACCCCGCCAATTTCGGAAAACTTTGCTCGAAAGGTTCGGCGCTCGGCGAAACGCTCGGGCTAGAGGACCGGCTGCTTCACCCGATGATTCGCTGCAGCAAGGGAACGATGGAGCGCCTCGCCTGGACCGACGCGCTCGATCACGTCGCGCATCGGCTCCATCACGTCGTTGCGCGCGACGGCCCCGGCGCGGTCGCGTTCTATCTCTCCGGGCAGTTGCTGACCGAGGATTATTACGTCGCCAACAAGCTGATGAAGGGGTTCATCGGTAGCGCCAATGTCGACACCAATTCGCGGCTCTGCATGGCGTCCTCGGTCGCGGGCCATCGCCGCGCCTTCGGCGCCGACACCGTGCCCGGTTGCTATGACGATCTCGACCAGGCTGATCTTCTGGTGCTGGTCGGCTCCAATGCCGCGTGGTGTCATCCGATTTTGTTTCAGCGCATGGTCGCCAACAGGCAGGATCGCGGCGCGCGCATCGTCGTGATCGATCCGCGCCGAACGGAAACCGCCGAAGACGCCGATTTATTTTTGGCTGTGAAGCCCGGCACCGACACCGCGTTGTTCAGCGGTCTGTTGGTACACCTCGCCGATAACGGCGCGCTCGATCATGATTATATCGAGCGACACACCGGCGGATTCGAAGACGCGCTGGCGCGGGCGAGGGGCATCGCCGGCAGCGTCGCCGCGACCGCGTTGGCGACGGGCCTTTCCGAGCAAAACGTCGCCGATTTCTTCCAGATGTTTGCGGCGACGCCGCGCGTGGTCACGCTTTATTCGCAAGGGGTCAACCAGTCGGCGCAAGGCACCGACAAGGTCAACGCCATCCTCAATTGCCATCTTGCGACCGGGCGAATCGGCAAGCCGGGCGCGTCGCCGTTTTCGCTGACCGGCCAGCCCAACGCGATGGGCGGGCGCGAGGTCGGCGGGCTCGCCAATCAGCTCGCGGCGCATATGGGATTTGCGCCGCCGGACGTCGATCGCGTGCGCCGGTTCTGGCAAGCGCCGCGGATCGCGACGCATGAAGGGCTCAAGGCGATTCAGATGTTCGAGGCGATTGCGCGCGGCGAGATCAAGGCGCTGTGGGTGATGGGCACCAATCCGGCGGTGTCGTTGCCGAACGCGGATGTCGTCCAAGCGGCGTTGAAAAAACTCGAACTGTTCGTGGTCTCGGAGAATGTTAGCTCCAACGATACCGTGAATGCCGGCGCGCATGTGATGTTGCCGGCGCAAGCGTGGGGCGAGAAATCCGGCACCGTGACCAACTCTGAACGGCGCATCTCGCGGCAGCGGGCGTTTTTGGCATCCCCAGGCGAGGCCAAGCCCGATTGGTGGATCGTTGGCGAGGTCGCCAAGCGGCTCGGCTTCGGCGCGGCCTTTGCCTATAACTCGGCGGCGGATATTTTTCGCGAGCACGCCGCGTTGTCGGCCTTCGAGAATGGCGGCAACCGCGATTTTGATATCGGCGCCTTGGAGGCGCTATCGGACGACGCGTTCGATGCGATGGCGCCGGTGATGTGGCCGTTGCGCGCGGGCGATGCCGAAGGCGAGTCGCGTTTCTTCGCCGATGGCGGATTTTTCGCTGATGACCGCAAGGCGCGCTTTATCGCGCCGGAAATTCCCGCGTTGCGAACCGAGACGACCGCCGGACGACCGTTGCGGCTCAACACCGGCCGCATCCGGGATCAATGGCACACCATGACCCGCAGCGGCCTCAGCCCGCGCTTGGGTCAGCATTTGCCCGAGCCGTTCGTCGAGGTTCATCCCGACGACGCGACACGGTTCGGCGTCGTCCATGATGGCTTTGCGCGCGTCGCCACCGATTACGGGCAATGCACGCTCAAGGTCGTGGTGAACGCTCGACAGCAACGCGGCATGCTGTTCGCGCCGATCCACTGGAGCGAGGAAACCGCCTCCAGCGCGCGCGTCGGTGCGTTGGTGGCGCCGCTCGCCGATCCGTTTTCCGGCCAGCCCGAGAACAAGGCGACGCCGGCCTCGATCATGCCGTATGAGTATGTGTTTCGCGGCTTTGTGCTGTCGCGGCTCGAGCTCGAATTGCCGGATCACGTGTGGTGGGCGCGCGTGGCGGTCGCCGGCGGGTACGGCTATTTGCTTGCCGACAATGGCGATGTGGCGCGATGGCATTCCTGGTTGGCCTCGGTCGCATCAGGCGATCTTGCCGAATACCGGGATTTCGGCGGCGGCGTCTATCGCGCGGCGTCGTTTGTCGGTGATCGCCTCGAGACTTGCCTCTTCATAGGTCCGGCGCGAGACGCCGGCGATTGGGACACGGTGAAGCACCTGTTTGCGGCCGATACGCTCACCGGCGATCAACGCCGGATGCTGCTGTCGGGCAGGTCCGTGGACGGCCTTGCGAGCGCAGGCCCGATTGTCTGCGCCTGTTTCGGTGTCGGCCAGAACGCGATTGTCGCGGCCATTGCGGCGGGGGCGCATTCGGTGGCCGAGATCGGAGCGCAATTGAAAGCCGGCACCAATTGCGGCTCGTGCGTGCCGGAATTGAAGCGGTTGATCGCGCAGGCGGATGTCAAGCGTGCCGGAAGTAGCGAGCATCAGTTCAGTCTGCTGACTTAGCCGCCCTTGACCGCGCCCGCCGTTAGGCCTGCCACGATCTGGCGCTGCGCGAAAACCGTCAGCAGCAACACCGGCAACGTGACGATCAGCGCGGCCGCGGCGAGCGGTCCCCAGCTCAACTGATCGAACGAGATCATATTGTAGACGGCCACGGGTAAGGTGCGGGTCTCGCGTCCCGCCAGCACGATGCCAAACACGAAATTGTTCCAGGAGAAGATCACCGCCAGGATGAACGCGACCGCGATGCCCGGTCGCGCGATCGGCAGCGCGACGTATCGAAACACCTGCCAGCGCGTGGCGCCGTCGATCAGCGCCGATTCCTCGAGCTCCATCGGCGTGGTCTCGAAATAGCCGATCATGATCCAGATCACGATCGGCACCGTCACCACGAGATGGATGATGATCTGCGGCCACAGCGTGCCGAGCAAGCCAAGCCACTGGAACAGAAGAAACAGTGGAATGAGATAGGAGAGCCCGGGCGTGATGCGTGCGATCAGGATCACGACCGCCGCCTTGTGCGCCCGCATCCGCGCAAGGCCGTAGCCCGCCGGCACGCCGACCAGTAGTGCGAAGGCGGTGGCAACGCCGGTGACGATCAGGCTGTTGGTGAAATAGGTCGAGAACCGCTTGGAATCGATGACGGCGGCATAGTTGCCCCAGTTGAAATGCTCGGGGATGAAAATCGGCGGATACGACGCGTTGTCGACCTCGAATTTGACCGACAACGACAGCATCCAGAGAAAGAACAGCACCGCCGGCGATACGATGACGACGAGCGCGAAGGCAAGCCCGATCCGGCCGAGCAACTGACGCAGCCCGCTCATACGCTGCCCCCGCTGTCGTTCCAGTGGGTCCGTTGGCGCAGTCGAAGCAACGCGCCCGCCAGCGCGACGATCAGTGCGAAGAAAACCACCACGATCGCCGAGGCATATCCGACGTCGTAATAGACGAAGGCGACGCTGTAGAGATAAAGGTTGATGGTCTCGGAAGCCGAGCCGGGGCCGCCTTGCGTGATCGCGAAAATGATGTCGAAGCTCTTCACCGCGTCGATCATACGGATCATGGACGCGATGAAAAGAAATGGCATGATCAGCGGCAAGGAGATGTAGCGGAACACCTGCCAGCGGGTGGCGCCGTCGATCATCGCGCTTTCATAGGGTTCGGTGGGGATCGCGGCAAGGCCGCCGAGCACGATCAGCATCACCAGCGGGGTCCATTGCCAGGTTTCGACCAGGACCAGCGAAGGAATGACGGTCGCGGGGTGAAACACCCAGAGCTGCGGCGGCAGGCCGATGAGCGACAGCAGGTAATTGAGGATACCCAGTTGCGGGTGGAACATCATCGTCCACACCAGGGCGATGGCGACCGGGGTCGCCATCATCGGCAAGATGAAGAGGCCGCGCAAAAAGCCGCGCATCGGAAATTTGGCGTGGAACACCACCGCCGCGAACGTGCCGAGCAGCAGCGGCAGCGCGACCGAGAGTGCGGTGTAGACCAGCGTGTGCCATACGGACTCGACAAAGCGCGCATCGCTTGGAAGTCTGACGTAATTCGCAAGCCCGACGAAGGTCGGCGGCGCGCCGACCTTCCATTCATGCAGGCTCATCCAGATCGTATAGGCCCACGGGAAGATGATGACCGCGAGCACGACGATCAGCGCCGGCACCACGAACGGCCAATAGGACGCCGGCTGCCAGCCGCCGATCGCTTTCGTGGCGGCGCCCGGCCGGATCAACGCCGTATCGGTCGCGCTGACGCCGCTCACGACTTTTCGCTGCGCTCCAGAATCGGGCGAAACTGTTCGTGCGCCTTTTTCAGTTCCGTTGCCGGGTCGGCGCCCGACAGTGTCGCGGTGACGGCGGCGCCGACGATGTCGCGGAACTCGGCGACCGGAACGATGACGGGAAGGCCGAGCTTGCTTATCTTGGCGGAGCCGATCACCGACTCCAGCCATTCCGCCGGCATCTTGACGCCCTTGCGCACGTTCTCGTCATTGAGCACGGAGTTACGGAACGGCACACCGCCGCCGGCTTGCAGGAGCCGGGCGCCCATGGTCTTCGACACCGCCCACTGACAATAAAGATAGGCGGCTTCCTTTTTCGTACTAGCTTGGGCAACGCCGATGCCGTCGCCATAGGCGGCGGAATACTGTCCCTTCGGTCCGGCGGGCACGAGCGCATAGCCGATCTTGCCGACGACACGCGACGCGTTGGGATCCTCGATCGGTGGGGCCCAGCCGACGCCGTCGATCCACATCGCGGCGCGACCTTGCGTCAAAGAGGCCATCGATTCCATCCAGTTGAACCCGGCGACGCCGGGAGGCCCCGTCCTGGTCAAAAGGCGCTGATACATTTTGGTCGCTTCGATCGCCTCCGGCCCATCGGTGAGGATGTTGCCCTTGGCGTCGAGAAACTCACCGCCATAGTTGAGGAAGAAATTGGTCCACAGCGTCATGTTGGCGTTGCGCAGGCCACGGCCGGTGAAGCCGTAGATGCCGTTGGCGGGGTCGTTGAGTTTCTCGGCCGCCGCCACCATCTCGTCGAAGGTTTTTGGCAGCGCGACGCCCTTCTTGGCGAACAGCTCCTTGTTCCAATACAAGATGAAGTAGTCGACCGACCAGGGGAGCGAATGCATTTCGCCCTTTTCGTTCTGCGCAAATTGCAGACCGCCGGCGGAGAAATCATCCACCGTGAGGTCGGGCGCCGTCAGGTTCGGGTCTTTCATGAAGGGCGTGAGGTTCGCGAGCCATCCGGCCTTTTCGAACTGCCGCTTCTGCACGTGATAGCTGACGTGAACGACGTCGAAGTTCGGCTTGCCGGAGGTAAGTTCGATCACCGCCTTTTGCCGTTGCTGCTGCTCCGGAATGACCTCGGATTCGACCTTGATGCCGGTGAGCTCGGTAAATTCGGACGCGTATTTCTGCAGCAGTTCGCCGCGCGGTCCCTTAATCAGGTTGGCTTCGATCGTGGTGCCGGCATATTTCTTCCATTGTGGTTCGGCGCGCGCGGGAAATCCCGTCAAGCCGAGTGCACCAGCGGCGAGCGTGCCTTGCAATAGGGAACGCCTGGTCGGGCCGAAATGGGCCATGTCGTAATCCTCCCTGCGATCCGCCCTTTGGCGGCGATTTATTTGACCGGCGCGATCGGCGGCAGCCGAGCGGTCGATGCCTTACCTATTGGTAGCACGCCGCGGGACCGGGACAAGACGTCTTGCGCCGTCGAGCGTGACGCTTTTCGTCCTATGGTGCCGTATGCGCGGGGCTATGGATTGCTTCGCTTCGCTCGCAATGACAGTAATGTGCAGTCTTCGGCTTAAAGGTAAGAGGTTGTCTTGAAGCATCGCCAATTCGGAAACACCAAACGCGAAGTGTCCATGATCGGGCAGGGCACCTGGTATATCGATCAGGGCCACCGTCAAACCGCCATCGCCGCCTTGCGACGCGGCCTCGACCTCGGCATGACCCATATCGACACCGCCGAGATGTACGGGGATGCGGAGCTTGTGATTGCGGAAGCGATCGAAGGGCGGCGCGATGAGGCTTTTCTGGTCTCAAAGGTTTTGCCGAGCAACGCCTCGCGGCGCGGCACGATCACGGCGTGTGAGCGTTCGTTGGCGCGACTGAAGACCGACCGGCTCGATTGCTACCTCTTGCATTGGCGCGGATCGTATCCGTTGTCGGAAACCGTCGCGGCGTTCGAAGATTTGGTGCGCGCCGGAAAAATCCTTTCCTGGGGCGTCAGTAATTTCGACGCCGACGATCTCGACGATATTCTGAAGGTCGCGGGCCAGGGCCAGATCGCCTGCAACCAGGTGCTCTATCATTTGAAGGAACGCGCGATCGAGCACGCGGTGATTCCATGGTGCAAGCGGCACGGCGTCGCCGTGGTCGCCTATTCGCCGTTCGGTCACGATGATTTTCCGGATGCGCGCAGCGGGCCGGGGCAGGTGCTGGACGCGATCGCGGAAGCGCACGGCGCCACACCGCGCCAGGTCGCCTTGAGTTTTCTGACGCGCGATCCGTCGGTGGTTGCGATTCCCAAAGCTTCGACCCCGGAACACGCCGCCGAGAATGCGGCTGCGGGCGATCTTGAGCTTCACGACGACGAAATCGCCGCACTCGACAAGGCTTTTCCTCGCGGACCAAAGCCGCGAAGCCTGCCGATGCTGTGATCGGCAGGGCGGGCTGCAAGCCACGTGCGCAATCGCGCATATCCGCTTCCTGTTTTTAAGGACTTGTCGCACCGGTCCATTCGTCGTTTGTTGGACGCCAACCTCGCGATTCCCCCATTGACGATCGATTCTCCGACATTGTCAGATAGCAGCTACCATTCGGCGCCCGCGCGCGCCGATCATCCGTTGCGCGGCATCGGCTTGATCGTCACCTCGACTGTGTTTCTGGCGTGCTCGGACGCGCTTGCGAAATATCTGTCGCTCACGCTGCCTTCGATCGAGATCGCCTGGATCAGGTTCCTGGTGTTCTTCGTCATTTTGATTCCGATGATGGCGAGGACATCGGGCGTGTTTCGGTCGAGCCGGCCGGGTCTTCAGGTCGGTCGTGCCATGGGGCTGGTCGCATCCTCGTTGTTCTTCATTACGGGCTTGCGATTCCTACCCATTGCGGAAGCCTCCGCGACCGGGTTCATCGCGCCCTTGTTCGTCACCGGGTTGTCGATCGTTTTGCTCGGCGAGAAGGTCGGCATCCGGCGCTGGGCCGCCACCCTGGTCGGATTGGCCGGCGTGATGATCGTGGTGCGGCCGGGTTCAAGCGCCTTTCATCCCGCGGTGATCTTTCCGATCATTTCGGCACTGGGTTGGGCCTCGACGCTGACCATCACGCGTATGATTAGCGGCAAGGACCGCGCCGTCACCACCATGGTATATTCGGCGATTACCGGGCTTTGCGTTTTGACGGCCTTGGTGCCGTTCGTGTGGGTTGCACCGAGCTGGCGCGACATCGCCTTGGGCGTCGCCATCGGCATCGCGTCGACCACGGGACAATGGATCGTCGTACTGGCATTTCGCTACGCGGACGCCTCCGTGCTGGCGCCGTTCTCCTACAGTCAGCTCGTATGGGTGACGATTCTCGGGTTTTTCGTGTTCGGTGAAATCCCGGATCTCTGGACCGTTGCCGGCGCGGCCGTCATCATCGGCAGCGGGCTTTACACCGCCCATCGCGAACGGCTGCGGCGCGCGCAAGCGCCGGTTGCCGTGGAGCCGTATCCGAGTGCGTGAGCGAGTCCGGTCACCTCGCCCCCGCTTGCGGGAGTCCGAGCCCGACGAGAGTCCCCCTCACCCCAACCCTCTCTCCGCAAGCGGGGCGAGGGAGCATTCACACCGGTAGCGCGATCGAGTACTTCACCTGGCTCAACGCGAAACTCGATTCGATCGAGGCGATGCCGTCGAGCCGCGTCAGCTTGTTCTTCAAGAACGCTTCATAGGCCGCCAGATCGGCGGCGACGACGCGCAACAGGTAATCGCGGTTTCCGGTCATCAGATAGCATTCGAGCACCTCGTCCCATTTCGAGATCGCTTTCGCAAATCGAGTCAGGTCTTCTTCCTTCTGCCGCGCGAGCTTGATCGAGATGAAGACGCTGACATGAAGGCCGAGCGATTTCTGGTCGACGGTCGCGATGTAGCGTGTGATGACGCCGCGCTCTTCCAATAGCTTGACGCGGCGATGGCACGGCGAGATCGAGAGGCCGACCTTGTCGGCGAGTTCAGCCATGGTGGCGCGGCTGTCGGCTTGCAGCAGGCTGAGGATTTTTCGGTCGATGGCGTCGAGCGGTTGCATTGGGATGAACTCTGCTAAATGGGCCTATAGTTGGTCATTTATCCCAATTTATGGGTGTATGTCGCGAAAATTTGAAATTTTCGGCGGCCGCAGGCCCGCTACCATCGCTCCAAAATGACGATGTCTGGGAGTACCGCCATGGCGACCGAACCCGCACGCCTGGAAATGTTGTCGGCGCTCGCGCGCAAGGTACTGTGGCTGTCGTCGTGGACCATCCACCACGCCAACCACATCCGGCCCAATGTCGACGGTCTCAAGGTCGGCGGCCATCAGGCCTCGTCGGCCTCGCTCGTCACCATCATGTCGGCGCTGTATTTTTCGGTGCTGCGGCCGCAAGACCGCGTCGCGGTGAAGCCGCATGCGAGCCCGGTGTTTCACGCCATCCAATATCTGTTCGGGCACCAGACCCGCGAGAAGCTGGAAAATTTTCGCGGCTTCAAGGGCGCGCAGTCGTATCCGTCACGCACCAAGGACACCGATGACGTCGATTTTTCCACGGGCTCCGTGGGCCTCGGCGTGGCTCAGACGTTGTTCTCCTCGCTGGTGCAGGACTACGTCAAGGCGCATGGCTGGATGAAGGACCGACCCGAGGGACGGATGATCGCGCTCGTTGGCGACGCCGAGATGGACGAGGGCAACATCTTTGAGGCGTTGCTGGAAGGGTGGAAGCACGGCCTGCGCAACACCTGGTGGGTGGTGGACTACAACCGCCAGAGCCTCGATGCGGTGGTGCGCGAGGGGCTTTGGGAGAAATTCGAATCCATGTTCCGCAATTTCGGCTGGGACGTGGTGATCGTGAAATACGGCCGCTTGATGCGGGCCGCGTTTGCCGAACCCGGCGGCGAGGCGCTCAAGCGCTGGATCGACGCCTGTCCGAACCAACTTTATGCGGCGCTGTGCTTCCAGGGCGGCGCCGCGTTCCGCAAGCATTTGCGCGATGAAATCGGCGACCAGGGCGCGGTGTCGCAACTGATCGAGAAGCGCAGCGACGACGAATTGCTGGAACTGATGTCGAATCTCGGCGGCCATGACATGGCCAGCATGTGTGAGGCCTTTGAAGCGATCGATCACGACCGGCCCGTCTGTTTCATCGCCTACACCATCAAGGGCGTCGGCCTGCCGTTCCAGGGCCACAAGGACAACCATGCGGGATTGATGACGGTCGCGCAGATGGAAAAATGGCGCGTTGCGCAGAATATTCGCCCCGGCCACGAATGGGATAAGTTCGAGGGGCTTTCGCAAACCCCCGCGGCGCTAGAGGCCTTCCTCGCTGATGCGCCGTTCTACCGCGAAGGGCGCCGTCGCCTGGATGCGCCTGTGATCGAGGTGCCGGAGCGGCTATCGTTTACGCCGGCGCCGCAGATGTCCACGCAACAAGGCTTCGGACTCGTGCTCAATGAATTGGCGCGCGGCGATTCTGAGTTGGCTTCGCGCATCGTGACCGCTTCGCCCGACGTCACGGTGTCGACCAATCTCGGCGCCTGGGTCAACCGGCGCGGGCTGTTTGCGCGTGCCGAAAAGGCAGATCTGTTTCGCAGCGAAAAAATACCATCGACCTTCAACTGGGATTTTTCGCCGAAGGGGCAGCACATCGAACTCGGCATCGCCGAGATGAACCTGTTCATCCTGATGTCGGCGCTCGGGCTGTCGCACGCGCTCAACGGCGAACGGCTGCTGCCGATTGCGACCTTGTACGATCCCTTCATCGAACGCGGCCTCGATGCGCTCAACTACGCGTGCTATCAGGACGCGCGCTTCATGGTGGCGGCGACGCCGTCGGGCGTGACGCTCGCCCCCGAAGGCGGCGCGCATCAGTCGATCGCGACGCCCTTGATCGGGATGGCGCAGGATGGGCTCGCCTCGTTCGAGCCGGCTTTTGTCGACGAACTCGCGGTCATCATGGGTTGGGGTTTCCAGCACATGCAGCGTGAAGGCGGCGAGGGCGGTTCGGTCTATTTGCGACTTTCGACCCGGCCGATCGACCAGCCGCAACGAATGATGACGCCGGACTTGAAAAAAGCCATCACCGACGGCGCTTATTGGATGCGCAAACCGGGCCCGAACGCCGAAGTCGTGATCGCCTATACCGGCGCGGTGGCGCCGGAGGCAATCGAGGCGATCGGTCTGCTCGGCGAAAGCCGCCGGGACGTCGGCCTGCTCGCGATCACTTCCGCCGATCGGTTGCATGGCGGGTGGACCGCGGCGCGGGCGATGCGGCGGGACCGGCGGGGCGTGCAATATCTCAGCCACATCGAAAAATTGCTGGCACCTTTGCCGCGCGATTGCGGCATCGTCACGGTGCTCGACGGCCATCCCGCGGCGCTCGGCTGGCTCGGCAGCGTGCGCGGTCACCGTATGGAGGCGCTCGGCGTCGAGCATTTCGGCCAGACCGGCACCATCGACGACCTCTATCGCCACAACGGCATCGACGCCAACGCCATCATCGACGCCGCGGAAAGCCTGACCGCCGGCGCGCCAGTGCGGCACCGCAAAATGGCGGTGTGATTTTTTACCCTCCCCTGGAGGGGGAGGGTAAGCAAGAACGATCCGTCTTGTATCCTTCACACCCCTAATCTTATATCCAGCGTTCGCTGCAACGCGGCGTCCCGTCTATGGCGGGTTCATTTTCCAAAGCTTTCGTGCGAGGATGCTTGCCGAACGCTTCCCTCTCCCTTTATCGCCCCTGAAATCACGAGGTTTACGATGGTCAACCGCATGCAATTTTACATCGACGGCGCTTGGGTCGATCCCGTCGTCAAGAAATCCACACCCGTCGTCAACCCGGCGACCGAAGAGCCGATGTATGAGATTGCGCTTGGCTCCAAGGCCGACGTGGACAAGGCCGTCGCCGCCGCGCGCCGAGCGTTCGAGACGTTTTCGCAGACCAGCCGCGAGGAACGCGTCGCACTGCTCACGAAGATCGTCGAGGTCTACAAGAGCCGCATGAAGGAAATCGGCGCCGCGGTTTCCGACGAGATGGGCGCGCCGTTGCCGATGGCAGAGAAGATGCAGGCCGGGGCCGGTCTCGGCCATATCATGTCCACGCTGGAAGTTTTGAAGAAGTACGACTTCGAGGAGCCGATCGGCTCGGCGATGGTGGTGCGCGAACCGGTCGGCGTCGTCGGCATGATCACGCCGTGGAACTGGCCGCTGAACCAAATCGCCTGCAAAGTCGCGCCCGCGCTCGCCGCCGGCTGCACCATGATCCTCAAGCCATCGGAATTCACGCCGTCGTCGGCCTTGATACTGGCGGAGATTCTCCACGAAGCCGGCGTGCCGAAGGGCGTGTTCAATCTAATCAACGGTCTCGGGCCCGAAGTCGGCGCCGCGATGAGCGAGCACCCCGACATCGACATGATCTCGTTCACCGGTTCGACCCGCGCCGGCGTCGATGTTGCCAAGCGTGCCGCACCGACGGTTAAGCGCGTCAGCCAGGAACTCGGCGGCAAGTCGCCGAACGTCATTCTTGAAGGCGCCGATCTGAACAAAGCCGTCACCGGCGGCGTCGCGCATATGTTCGTCAATTCGGGCCAGTCGTGCAACGCGCCGTCGCGGATGATCGTGCCGCTCTCGAAGATGAAGGAGGTCGCCGCGATCGCCAAGGGCGTCGCCGACAAGACCAAGGCCGGCGATCCCCGCGCCGAGGGCACCACCATCGGCCCCGTCGTGTCTCGGATTCAATGGGACAAGATTCAGGCGTTGATCCAGAAGGGCATCGAGGAAGGGGCGACGCTCGTCGCCGGCGGTCCCGGTCTGCCGGAAGGCGTCAACAAGGGCTTCTATGTGCGGCCGACCATCTTCTCGGACGTGACCAACGACATGACGATCGCGCGCGAGGAAATCTTCGGGCCCGTGCTCGTCATCATCGGTGCCAAGGATGAAGCCGACGCGGTGAAGATCGCCAACGACACGCCCTATGGGCTCGCCGGTTACGTCTCCGCCGACACTGTGGAGACCGCGCGCAAGGTCGGCCGCAAGCTCCGCGCCGGCAATGTCAATCTGCAAGGCGTGCCGAACGACCGCACCGCGCCGTTCGGCGGTTACAAGCAATCCGGCAACGGCCGCGAATGGGGCAAATACGGCTTGGAAGAATATCTCGAGGCCAAGGCGATCGCCGGGTTTAACGCGGCGTAGTCATTTGAGGTAATCAAAGCGCCGGGGCGGGATAAAATCTTGCTCCGGCGTTTTCGTGCGTTGAGCTTGAACCAAATTCAGCGTCGTCCCTGCGGACGCAGGGACCCATAACCACCGAAGTTTATTGTTGAAGGCGTCAGCCCGCGTGCCAAAAAGAGGAGCCGCGGCGTATGGGTCACCCTGCGTTCGCAGGGACGACAGCTAGCAGGGACGACCAAGAGTTATCCCCCCAGCGCGCCTTGGGTGTTCACATATAGCGCGTAGATCGATTGGCTTGCGGCCATGAACAGGCGGTTGCGCATTACACCGCCGAAGCAGAGATTGGCGCAACGCTCGGGCAGTGCGATGCGGCCGATCGGTGCGCCGTCGGGTGCGAACACTAGCACGCCGTCGAGTTCGGGATCGCCCATGCCCCAGCCGCACCACAAATTGCCGTCGATGTCGCACCGCATGCCGTCGGGCGTGCCCGGGCCGGCGTCGATGAAGATGCGCTTGTTGGAGATTTTGTCGCCGCCTGGCGCTACGTCATAAGCGAGGATTTTGCGGTTCGGCACGCCGCGCGATTCGACGATGTAGAGAATCTTTTCATCCGGCGAGAAGCAAAGCCCGTTCGGGCCCAGCACGCCTTCGGCGACGATGGTGGCCTTTCCGGTCGCGCCGTCGATCCGATAGACATTCGCGTCGATCTCGGACTCGGCCTTGTAGCCTTCGTAGTTGCCGAGCAGGCCGAACATCGGATCGGTGAACCAGATCGAGCCGTCGGATTTCACCACGACGTCGTTTGGCGAGTTCAGCCGCTTGCCGTCGAATTTGTCGATCAGCACCGTGATCGAGCCGTCATATTCGGTGCGGATGACGCGCCGCCCGCCATGTTCGCAGGTGATGAGGCGGCCCTGGCGGTCGCGGGTGTTGCCGTTGGCGAAGTTCGACGGCTTGCGGAAGATGCTGACCGCGCCGGTTTCCTCTTCCCATTTGAGGATGCGCTGATTGGGAATGTCGCTGCACAACAAATAACGCCCGTCGCCGAACCACACCGGACCTTCGGCCCAGCGCAAGCCGGTGGCGAGCCGCTCCACCGCCGAAAGTTTCAGCCAGTATTTTTCAAAACGCGGATCGAGCGCGTGGATCGCCGGGTCCGGATAATGCGTCGCCGGCCGCCAGCCGGCGGAATATACGGAATGATCGTTCATTGAGTTTTTCCCGGACGTTTCTCGTTGTTGCGTTTCCTTTGCCTTCTGGTTTGCTATCATTGTCGGCGAACGACCGCAAATCGGTCGCAACAACGAGGGATGAAATGCCACGCATATTGATGACCGGCGCATCCGGGGGAATTGGCACGAGCTTGCGCAAATTGTTGCCGTCGATCTATCCGGATCTTTTGTTGAGCGACGTGAAAAAGCCGGCCGATCTCGGCAGCGGCGAAAAATTCAAGGCGGCCGAATTGTCCGACCTCGCGCAAGTCGAGGCGATTTGCGAAGGCATCGACGGCATCCTGCATTTCGGCGGGTTTTCGGTCGAGGGCCCGTGGGATACGATCCTGCAGTCCAACATCATCGGCTGCTACAATTTGTTCGAGGCCGCGCGGAAAAAGGGCGTCAAGCGCGTCATCTTTGCCTCATCGAACCACGCGGTGGGCTTTTACCCGCGCTACCACCGCATCGGCACCGACGTCACGCCGCGGCCCGACAGCCGCTACGGCGTCAGCAAGGTGTTCGGCGAGGCAGTGGGTGCGCTCTATGCCGACAAGCACGGGATGAAGGTCACCTGCATTAGAATCGGCAATTTCGGCGAGAAGCCGCTCGATCACCGGCGGCTTTCGATCTGGCTCAAGCCGGAAGACCTCGTGCAACTGTGCCGGATCGGGCTCGAACATCCCGACATTCATTTCGAGGTTTTCTACGGCGCGTCGCATAACGAGCGCTCGTGGTGGGACAACCACCGTGCCCACGATCTCGGCTATCGCCCGACCGGCCGTGCCGAGGATTTCCGCGAGCATGCGTTCGCCGAACAGGCGAAGCTTCCGCCCGATCCGGTCGGCGACTTCTACCAGGGCGGCATGTTCTGCGGCATGGAATTCGACGGCGACATGAGCAAGATTTGGAAATAGCGTCTTTGACGTTCGTAATAAAAGCCCGCGGCTTCAGCGCGCCGTCTCCCAGCCAGACAGCCGGTAGCAATCCTCGACCAGTCGTAAGGTTTCGAGATTGTCCTCCGGCGCGGTTTCGAACGGGGTGACGTCGCGGAGCGATTGCACGAAATGCGCGATCGTGCGGTTGTAGGAGCCTTGATATTCGACGGCGAGATCGTAACGGCGCTCGGCCGGCTGTGCACCCGCGCAGGTCAACAAAGCTCCATCGAGCCGGATCGTCCCGGTCTCGCCGAGAATGTCGAGCCGGTCCACCTGTGTCGCCGGAAAACCGTGCGCGGCGAAGCTTGCGAAGACGGTGGCGGTAGCACCGGCCTCGGCCTTCATCTGGATCACCGCGCCGTCTTCGCCCGCCATTTCGGAAAAAGTTCGGCTCAAGCCGGCCGCGGTCACGCGGAGCGGCCCGAGCAGCATACGCAAGCTGTCGAGGTGATGGATCAACACCTCCGCGACCAGCATGCGCTTTTCGCCGCGCATGAAAGGCTGCCGCTCCAGCGCCGGGCGCAACCCGTCCGCTCCCGGCAGCACGCCCGAGGTGAGCAGCGTCAACTGCGCTTGTTTGACGGCGCCGATGCGGCGCTCGCGAAGCCACGCGGCCGCGTCGCGGTAATAGCTGCGGAACCGCCAGTTTTCATGAACCATGAGGCGGGTCTGGTTTTTGACGTCCGCGGTCAGCTCGATCGCTTGTTGCAAAGTGGGCGCCAGCGGCTTCTGACACAGCACGGGCAGTCGTTTGCTGGCGGCCAGCCGCACCAGCGGCGCGTGCATTTCGCGCGGGGCCGCGATGTCGACGGCGTCGAGCTCGGTCGAGGCCAGCATCGCCTCGGCGTCGGCGAAAGTTTGGGAAATCTTGAATTCGCTCGCGCGCCGCGCCGCGTTGTCGCCCGACGGATCGGCGATCGCGACGACACGCGCCTGGTCGGCGATCTCCGACCACGCAATCAAATGATGACGGCTCACCATGCCGGCGCCGATCAGGCCAATGCGCAACGGCTGGTTCATGGGTGCTCGCTTCCAATCATCGCGCGAAGTCAGCATGCGGGAAATTCGTTGTCAATAAAGGCCGCCGATTTCGTCCCTGCTCGAAGCGGCGTGCCGCGCGGGCAATCAAACATTGACAACAATCGCGGGGACTTCATAAGTGAATCCGAAGAACACGGGAAGACGTGACATGGCTGAGGGCTTACGCAAGGGTTTGACGAGTTATGGCGACGCGGGATTTTCGCTGTTCCTACGCAAGGTCTTCATCAAGGCGATGGGCTATTCCGACGACGCGTTGAACCGCCCGATCGTCGGCATCACTAATACCTACAGCGACTACAATCCCTGCCACGGCAACGTGCCGCAGATCATCGAAGCGGTGAAGCGCGGCGTGATGCTGTCGGGCGCGATGCCGATGGTGTTTCCGACCATCTCGATCGCGGAGAGTTTTTCGCATCCGACCTCGATGTATCTGCGCAATCTGATGGCGATGGACACCGAGGAGATGATCCGCGCCCAGCCGATGGACGCGGTGGTGGTGATCGGCGGCTGCGACAAGACCTTGCCGGCGCAGATCATGGCCGCTGTCAGCGCCGATCTGCCGACCGTGGTGATCCCGGTGGGGCCGATGGTGGTCGGCCATCACCGAGGCGAGGTGTTGGGCGCCTGCACCGATTGTCGGCGCTTGTGGGGCAAGCACCGCGCCGGCGAAATCGACGAAAACGAGATCGAGGCGGTCAACAGCCGGCTTGCGCCTTCTGTCGGCACCTGCATGGTGATGGGCACCGCGAGCACCATGGCCTGCATCACCGAAGCGTTGGGCCTGTCGTTGCCGATGAGCGCGACGATTCCCGCGCCGCACGCCGAGCGCTTTCGCTCTGCCGAAGCCAGCGGCAGGGTCGCGGCGGCGATGGCCAAGGCGAAGGGGCCGCGTCCCAGCGAGCTGTTGACGAAGTCCGCATTTCGAAACGCCCAAGTGGTGTTGCAGGCGATCGGGGGCTCAACCAACGGGCTCATTCACCTCACCGCGATCGCCAACCGCACCGCGCATCGGATCGATCTCGAAGCCTTCGACAAGCTTGGTCGCGAAGTGCCGGTGCTGATCGATTTGAAACCCTCCGGCGCGCACTACATGGAGCACTTCCACCATGCGGGCGGGCTGCCGAAATTGATGGCGCAGCTCGGCGACCTCATTGATCTCGACGCCAAAACCATCACCGGCGCGACGCTGCGCGAGGTCGTCGCCGCGGCCGAGGACGTGCCGGGGCAGGACGCGATCCGCTCCCGCAACGATCCGATCAAGCCGGAAGGTGCGATGGCGGTGCTGCACGGCAATCTGGCGCCGCGCGGGGCTGTGATCAAGCACTCCGCCGCAAGCCCCAAACTCTTGCAACACACCGGCCGCGCGGTGGTGTTCGAGTCCGTGGAAGACATGACACGGCGGATCGACGATCCGGCTCTCGACGTGAACGCCGACGACGTGCTGGTGCTGCGCAACGCCGGGCCCAAGGGCGCGCCGGGCATGCCGGAGGCGGGATATTTGCCGATTCCGATGAAGCTGGCACGCGCGGGCGTCAAGGATATGGTGCGGATTTCGGACGCACGGATGAGCGGCACGGCGTTTGGCACGATCGTGTTGCATATCACGCCGGAATCCGCGGCCGGCGGGCCGCTGGCGCTGGTGAAGAGCGGCGACATGATCCGGCTCGACGTCGCCAAGCGCAGCATCGATCTGCTGGTCGACGAAAAGGAGCTTGAAAAGCGCCGAGCGGCGCTTTCGCCTCTGCTGGCGCCCGAATGGGCCAAGCGCGGTTACGCCTATTTGTTCAACGAAACCATCCTGCAGGCCGACGAAGGCTGCGACTTCGATTTCATGCGGAGCAAAGGGAAGGGTTGACGACCTTCCCTCGACAAGCTCGCCAAGGGGCTTGGCCCGCACGCCGAGAAGATAAAAACGCTGATTCGGGCGATCAACTAGCCTCGCCGGCGCACGTGCCGCGCACTCCCGCAGATCGCCCCGCGATGTTTGATTGACAATCCCGCAGCGGCGATGGGATGATCGGGGAAATCAAACAGGGGGAAACCGTGCGTAATCCGACAAGAATTATCGGTGGGTTGATGACCGCCGTGGCGCTCATGTTCGCTGCGAACGCTGGCGCTCAGGAAGTGAAGCATTACCGCTTCGCCCACGATCAGCAGCTCAATTCCGGCTACAGCATCGCCTACGACATTTTTTCCGCCAAGCTCAAGGATTTGAGCAAGGGCACCATGCTGGTCGATCAGTACCCCGGCGCGCAGCTCGGGCAAGAATCGCAAATCCTGCAACTGGTCCGGTCTGGCGATATCGATTTTGCGATCGTCTCGTCGGCGAACACCTCGACGATCTCCCCGCAGGCCGGCGTGATGTCGCTGCACTTCCTGTTCCGCTCCGCCGACCACGACATCAAGGCGCTGGGTGATCAGAAAGTGTTCGAGGCGGTCCGCGACATGATCGACGACACGGTGCAGGGCATTCACGCGATCGCGCTCGGCACCCAGGGCTTCCGGCACATGTATGGCAAGAAGGAAGTGCACAAGGTCGACGATCTCAAAAGTTATAAGGTCCGCGTCCAGGCCACCGCGACCGAAGACACCATGTTTGCCGCCTATGGCGCGCAGACGGTGCACATGCCGTTCGGCAGCGTCTATACGTCATTGCAAACCGGCGTGGTGGATTTCGGCGAGAACGCTGTCAACGTCTACCTCATCAACAAGCATTACGAAGTCGCCCCCGTGCTGTCGATGACCGAGCATGAAGCCAACAACGCCATCGTGTGGATCAGCGACAAGCTTTGGCAAAGCCTCAGCGCCGAACAAAAGCAGTGGGTCATGACCGCGGCGCGGGACGTCAGCTTGCAGGCCCCCAAGCGTGTGTTCGAACTCGAGCGTGCGGCGGCCGTGAAGCTGGAAAAAGTCGGCGTCAAGATCGTCACCGACGTCGACAAGGCAGGCTTTCAAAAGATCGCCGATCCCTATCTCGACAAGCTCGCCAAGGATCTCGGCCCGCATGCGGACAAGATCAAGACGTTGATACGAGCGATCGATTGAGTTGCGCGTGATTGAACTTCCACAAGTCGTCCCTGCGAAAGCAGGGACCCATACCCCGTGTTGTATCCTTCGAGCACTGGGGCAGAAGCGTTCCGTTCCAAGCAACGCCAGTGGTTATGGGTCCCGGCGTGCGCCGGGACGACGGAGAGCCTTATAATGACCATCGCCGATAAATTGGTGTTGCAGCGGCAGCATCACCTGAAATGGCGGGCGTTCGACCGGCTCGAACTGATGCTGATGATGCTGTGCGGGCTGTTATGTTTTGGTTTCTCGCTCTCGGTGATGTTCGATATCGCCACGCGCCTCATTGGCCATCCCTGGCTGTGGCTGCAGGAAGTCACCTCTACGCTGTTCATCTATGCGATCTTCATCGGCGCGGCGGTGGCCACCCGCCGCAACGATCATCTGTACCTGACCGCGATTTCCGAGGCGTTGCACGGCACGCCGCGGCTGATCGTCGAGATCGTGATCCGCGTCGTGGTTCTCGGCGTGGCGTTTTGCCTGATCTGGTTCGGCTACATCAACTATGTCCGGGGCTTCGGAAGTTTTCGCCTCCCGTCGGGCACGCCGATCGCTTCGCTTTATGCGGCGATCCCGCTTGCCGGCGCCCTGATCGCGCTGTTCGCGGTCGAGCAATTGGTGAACGGCCTCGTCAACGGGTTCGACCACCCCGAGCCGCTGGATGACGAGCTTCCGCCGGTTGACACCCGTATCGAGACGAGGGCGCGGCTGTGAGCGCACCTGTCATCCTGGCGCTGATGTCGTTTTGCTTTCTGTTTTTCGGCTATCTCGGCGTGCCCGTGCCGTTTTCGCTGATGGCGGGAGTGTTTGTGGGCGCGTGGCTGTCGGACGTTTCGCTGGCGGCAATCATCCAGAAGATTTTCGACGGCGTCGATTCCGAAGCCTTGCTCGCGATTCCGTTTTTTCTCCTGGTCGGCGAACTCATGAGTTCGGCCAATGTGGTGGTGCGGATCGCCAATCTGTCGCTCTCGCTGGTCGGGCACATCCGGGGTGGGCTGTCCCAAGTCGTCGTCGTCTTCAGCATGTTCTTTTCGGAAATGTCGGGATCGACCACCGCCGACGTCGCGGTGATGAGCCGCGCGCTCGGCGGCCCGATGAAGCGCGAAGGCTACAGCCCCGCTTTCATCGCGGCCATCATCGCTTCGGCATCGACCATCGCGGCGTTGGTGCCGCCGAGCATCACCGCCGTGGTCTATGGCGCGGTCGGCAACGTCTCGATCGCCGGGCTGTTTATGGCGGGCGTCGTGCCCGGATTAATGATCGGCTTCGGCCTGATGATCTATTGTTATTTCTTCGGGCCCTCCGGCATGCGAAAGCCGCGCGCGCCGTTTCGCCAGGTCGCCTTTGCCGCCGGCGATGCCGCGCTGCCGTTGATGATTCCGGTGATTTTGCTCGGCGGCATTCTCACCGGCTGGTTCACGCCGACGGAAGCCGGCGTCGTCGCGGTACTCTGGATCATCGCGGTCGTGATCCCCGCGCTCAATCGCGGTCATTTGAGGAAGATTCCCTACGATTTCTGCCTCGCCGGGTTGATCTTCTCCCTGCCGCTGATCACCATCGGCGCGGCGAACGCTTTCGGCTGGATGCTGGCCTATCTGCGCGGCGCCATCGTGATCGCCGATTGGATCACCTCGATCGCCGGGAGCGATCCGCAGATCATGATGCTGCTCTTGGTGCTGCTGTTTACGGTGGTCGGCGATTTTATCGAGCCGGTGCCGACCATCATCATCTTCATGCCGCTGGTGAATGCCTTGACCCAGGCTGGCGACATCAACGGCGTGCATATGGGCGTGGTGCTGATCGCCACGTTAGCGTTCGGTCTGATCACGCCGCCTTATGGGCTGGTGCTCTTGATGGCGTCGAAATTCGTCGGCGTCAGCTTTTCCAAAGCGCTTCGCGCCGCATTGCCGATTTACGTCGTGTTCCTGGTGACCATCATTTTCACCATCTATTTCCCCAAGGTGGTGCTGTGGTTGCCCAAACATGTCATTCCGGAATCGGTCGGCTGCTTCAAATCGCCGGCGGGGACCGGGTATATCTGCCCGAATTGATGTAAGCTTCCTCATGGTGAGGAGGCGCTCTTGCGCCGTCTCGAACCATGAGCCACAACCATCATCCATCGAGACGCGCGCAAAGCGCGCTCCTCAGGATGAGGTCCGTAAGTGGAGTAGGCGTGCTGAGCATGGATACGAAAGTCTACTCTCCCATCGTGTCGGCCTGAACGAATGTCACAGGGACCAGTCCTGATCGTCGGCGCCGGCCATGCCGGCTTCCAGGTGGCCGCATCCTTGCGGCAGCACGGCTATGGCGAGCGTATCTGCCTGGTTAACGACGAGGCGCATCTGCCGTATCAACGCCCGCCTTTGTCCAAGGCCTATCTAAAGGGCGAAGGCCGCCCCGATAGCCTGATGTTTCGGCCGGATAAATTTTACCGCGACCAGAATATCGAATTGATCGGCGACCGCGCAGTTTCGATCGATCGCGCCGCGCTCCGGCTTTCGCTCGCGTCCGGCTCGTCGCTCGATTATGGGCATCTGGTGCTCGCCACCGGCGCGCGTAATCGCCTGCTCGATCTGCCCAATGCCAACCTCGCCGATGTCCGCTATCTGCGTATCCTCGACGAGAGCGAGGCCCTACGACAGCGTCTCAGTTCGGCCAAAGGCGTCGTCGTCATCGGCGCCGGGTTCATCGGTCTCGAATTCGCCGCCACCGCGCGCGCCAAGGGCCTTGAAGTCGACGTGATCGAGCTCGGCACGCGCGTGATGGCGCGCGCGGTGACGGCCGAAATCTCGGACTATTTCCAGGCCCGGCACCTGGCTGCGGGCATTCGCATTCATCTCGGCGTGCAGGTCACCAGCATCGAAAGCGATGGTGCGAACGTCACCGGGGTGAGCCTCAGCGACGGCCGCCACCTCCATGCGGATTTGGTGGTGGTCGGCGTCGGCGTAACGCCGAACGTCGAACTCGCGGCCGAGGCAGGCCTTCCGGTCGCGGCGGGAGTAATCGTCGACGAGCAATTGTTGACGGCCGATCCCAACATCTCGGCGATCGGCGATTGCGCACTATTTGCAAGCCCGCGCTTCGGCGGCTCGCTTCGGCTGGAGTCCGTACAAAACGCGACCGATCACGCGCGTTGCGTGGCGGCAAGGCTGACCGGCGACGCCAAGACCTATGACGGCCTGCCGTGGTTCTGGAGCGACCAAGGCGACGACAAGCTTCAGATCGCGGGTCTCACCACCGGCTACGATCGGGTCGTGCTGCGCGGCGACCGTGACCAGCGGTCGTTCTCGGCATTTTGCTACAAAGCCGGGCAACTCGTCGGCGTCGAGTCCGTCAATCGCGCGGCGGATCACGTGTTTGGGCGCAAAATCCTTGGATTGAACAGATCGATCGAACCGGAACAGGCGGCAGATGTCAGTTTCGATTTGAAGAGTGCACTGACTTAAGCTGGGTTATGCTTGGGAGTTCAAACTCCTGCTTGACGGCCTCGATATCGGAAAGCGTCGGCAATCCGGCTTCGTTGCCAAGACGTTGAATTTTGTGCGTCGATGCCGCGCGCGCGAAGTCGAAATGTTCGTGCCAGCTTTTGCTGGGATGGCTCAGATACGAATAGATATAGGCGCCGTGAAAAACGTCGCCGGCCCCGTTGGTATCGAGCACGCGCTCGCGCGGGATCGGAAGGGCGGGAAGCGCGCGGACGGCGCCGGTCTCGTCGTACCAGAGCAGACCGCGTTCACCCATCGTGACGCCGCCGATCCGGCAGCCTCGGCTCTTGAGATAATTCAGCATCTCATCCGGCTTGAGGTCCATCTGCTCGCACAGCCGCTCGGCGACGATGGCGACATCGATGAACTCCAGGAGTTCGTGGGTGTTGGTCCGAAGGCCCCCGCCATCGAGCGAGGTGAGGATGCCGGCCTCGCGGCATAGTTTCGCATAGTGAATAGCGGCGTCCGGCTGGTGACCGTCGACATGCAGCGCGCGGCATCCGCCGAGGTTGAGCAGCGGGAAGGGGTGGATGTGCTCGTCGTCGCGGCAGCGCACGATCGCCCGCTTGCCGTCTTTCGGCATGATGAATGAGAGCGACGACGTATTGACCTTGCGCGGATGGATGGAAATTCCGTACTTCGCGCTCATGTCCTGAAACATCCGCCCCAACCAGTCGTTGGCAACGGTGGCGATCAGGTCCGGCACGATACCGAGCTTGGCACAACAAAATGCCGCCGTCACCGCATTGCCACCGAACGACACGGCGTAGGCCTTGGCGACGTGCTTTTCGTCGCCGGTCGGCATGTGGTCGGTAATGAAGGTGACGTCGATATAGGTCTGTCCGATGAAGAGGGCCTGCATAAAATTATCCGTCATTCGCCGATGAATCGGTAGCGTAGACTAGCACCGGTAATCCCGGGATATTCGCTAAAATTATTCGCAAGCCCTGCCGCCTTGATCGCTTTTGAGATAACCATGTGACCGGGTTACGACCGTCTTCGGCACCGTTGCTGTGCCGCGTCGATCAACGGTTGATGGTCGTTCTGAGTTCCCTGACGGAGATGAACAGACAGGCAAACAGACAGGCAAACAGACAGGCAAACAGACAGATAAATAGATAATAGGAGGGAGAGAACGATGACCGTTTATTCCGGTCCGGTGTTCGACATGGCGACGAACCAGTTTAATGTGATCGCCAATCACCTGTCGATCCCCATGGATGAGCGCGATCGGCTGCTGTTGCCGAAACGGGCGATCACGGTCTCTTGTCCGATCCACCGCGACGACGGCACGGTCACCGTGTTCGAGGGCTACCGCGTGCAGCATCACCTCACGCTCGGCCCCACCAAGGGCGGTACCCGCTTTGCGCCGAGCGTCGATATCGGAGAGATCGCCGCGCTTGCGATCTGGATGAGCTGGAAATGCGCGCTGGTCGGGCTTCCTTACGGCGGCGCCAAGGGAGGTGTGCGGGTCGATTTGAGTTCGATTTCGAAGCGTGAACTCGAGTCGCTGTCGCGGCGCTACATGCAAGAGATGATCCCCTTCGTCGGGCCGCACACCGACGTGATGGCGCCCGACATGGGCACCAACGAACAGGTGATGGCCTGGTTCATGGACACCTATTCGATGTATCAGGGCCGCACCGTGACCGAGATCGTCACCGGCAAGCCGGTGGCCTCCGGCGGCACACTGGGACGGTTGGAGGCAACGGGCCGCGGTGTCGCGCATCTCGCCAGGCGGGTGATGAAGGAACTTTCGATCGACTTGAACAACGCTACCGCCGTGGTTCAGGGCTTCGGCAATGTCGGTTCTTATGCGGCGTTTGGGCTTCATCAATTCGGTCTCAAGGTGATCGCGGTCTCCGATCACACCGGCGCGCTTTTTGACAAAGCCGGCCTCGATATTCCCGCGCTGATGCGGCACGCCGGCGAGTACGGCAGCATCGCCGGCTTTTCCAACGAACTCGCCTTCGACCCCGACCATATTCTCACGCTGCCGTGCGATGTGCTGGTGCCGGCGGCAATGGAACGTGTGATCGATGCGCGTGTGGCGGAAAACCTGAAATGCCGGGTGCTCGCGGAGGGCGCCAACGGGCCGACCACGCCGGACGCGGACCTCGTGCTGGAAAAACGCCAGGATGAAATTTTCGTTATACCGGACATCCTCTGCAATTCCGGCGGCGTCGTGGTCAGCTATTTCGAATGGGTGCAGGACCTGCAGCAATTGTTCTGGGAAGAAGAGGAAGTGACGCGGCGCGAATATCACATCCTCGATCGTGCCTTCGATCAGATGGTGTTACGCGCCAAAGCCGACAAGATTGCGCACCGCACCGCCGCGATGGCGATCGGCGTCGAAAAGGTCCGCGGCGCGAAGAACACGCGGGGGCTGTTTCCGTGATCACCGGGCTCGATCACGTCGTTGCCTTGGTCAGCGATATCGAGGCTGGCGCGCAAGCCTACCAAACCCTGTTCGCGCGCTCGCCGGCATGGCAGAACAGCGGCGACGGCGCCGAGCAGGTGCTGTTCACGCTCGACAACATGACGCTCGAGCTGATGGCCCCAGCGGGTAACGATGCGAACGCGGAGCGGATTCGCAGCGTCATTGCCGAGCACGGCGAGGGGTTGGCGAGCCTCTGTTTCCGTACCAGTGACATCGTTAAAATGCATCGCCGGCTCGATCGGCTTGCGCTGAAGCCGGAACCGGTCACGGAAGTAGAAAGTCGCGACGCGACCTCCGGCGCGACATTGTCCTGGAAGCGCACCCGAACCGCAACCGCTCTCACGCGCGGGGTTCGGTTGTTCTTCCTTGAACTTGCAAAAGAGCGTCCGCTTTCGGTCCGAACCGCCGTTGCATCGATCACGGCGATGGATCATGTCGTGATCGCGACCGCAGACGCCGAGCGCGCCGCCGCGCTTTATGGTGCAAGGCTTGGCCTCGACATGGCGTTGGATCGCACCCATCCCGATTGGGGACGGTTGATGTTCTTTCGCTGCGGCGATCTCACGATCGAAGTCGTGCACCGGCCAGGAAAGGGTGACGCTGCGGACCGGGAGCGCGACCGACTCTGGGGATTGAGCTGGCGCGTCGCCGATATCGAGGCCACGCGAGCCCGCCTTGCGCAGGCCGGGGTCGCGGTATCGGACGTGCGCGCCGGTCGCAAACCAGGGACGCGGGTGCTGACCGTGCGCAGTGGCACCTGCGGCATTCCCACGCTGCTGGTGGAGCGGACCGCGCAAGCGGCGGCGCCGAACGACGACGGCCCCTAGTACCTGGAATCATAAATCCGTATTGCGGCCCATCCTTCGAGACGCGCCCTATGGGCGCTCCTCAGGATGAGGTTCTAAGGTGTTGAAACAAAACAACCTCATGCTGAGGAGCGAGCCTTGCGAGCGTCTCGAAGCATGGGCTGCAAGCGACTCACTCACCTCGCATAGTCAGTACTAGCCGTGGTAAAAAACCAAGGGCAGGACGATATAAGTCCAGCAAGACAGGCCCGCCAAGCCGCCCAAGACGAGGATGTCCTCCTTGGACATGGGTACCTCCGGTCTCAAAAATGCGACGAGACGTTGCGCGATCGGCAATAAAGACGATGGCGATTCAGGCGTCGTTGATCGAAGTCAACGAACCGGATCGGCATAGAATTCCAGTGTCAGTTTCTCTACAGTCCGACGGATCCTGTCTCGCCGACCAACTGGAATTGCCAATGCACGCCCGCAACGACGTTTCATCCGACACCACGCCCGCCTGGTCTGAGGATATTTTTCAGACCCTGCAGCGCTTCGATGTCCGCCAGGTGGCCTATGTGCCGGATGCGGGGCATTCGCAGCTGATCGAACGCGTGCTGGCACGCCCTCGATGCGCGCGGTGGCGCTGACGACGGAGGAAGAGGGCGTGGCGCTTCTGGCCGGCGCCTGGGCCGGTGGCCAGCGCGGCGTGCTGTTGATGCAGTCGAGCGGCGTCGGCAATTGCGTCAACATGTTCTCGCTGACGCAGATTTTCCGCTTTCCGTTCCTGACGCTGGTGACGATGCGCGGCGAGTGGGGCGAATTCAACCCCTGGCAAGTGCCGATGGGCTCGAGCACACAGGGCGTCTTCGAGTTGTCGGGGGTCAAGGTGTTGCGGGCCTCGCAACCAGGCGAGGTCCGCGAGGTGGTCGAGGCCGCGGCCGGCCAAGCTTACAATGCCTGCACACCCACCGCCGTTCTGTTGTCGCAGCGCTTGATCGGCGCAAAGGTCTTCAAATGAGCAAAACAAATCTTCTCGAACGCCGCAGCGTCGTCGCTCGCCTCCTGGCAGGGCGCAAGGAGGCGATCGTGGTCGGCGGGTTGGGCGCCTCGACCTACGACATCGCCGCTAGCGGCGATCACGATCGCAATTTCTATCTATGGGGCGCGATGGGCGGCGCGGTCATGATCGGTCTCGGCCTCGCGCTGGCGCAGCCGAAGCTGCCGGTCGTCGTCATCACCGGCGACGGCGAGATGCTGATGGGGATGGGCGGTCTCGCCACCATCGGCCTGCAAAAACCCGCAAACCTCACCATCATCGTGCTCGACAATGAGGTCTATGGCGAAACCGGCGGGCAGGCGAGCCACACCGCGGGCCCGGTCGATCTCGTCGGCGTCGCCCAAGCGTGCGGGATCGCGGATGTACGCGCCATTGCCACCATGGCGGAGATCGAGGCCCTCGCACCCAAGCTGCAGGACCTCTCGAGCGGGCCGCGCTTCGCCAGCATCAAGATCGACAGCGCCAATCTGGAGCGCGTCCTCGCCAGCCGCGACGGCGCCTTCATCATGAACCGCATCCGAGGCGCGCTCGGGTTTAGCCCGATTTAGCCTCCACCTTGGTTCCCGGACTGAATCTAGTTGCATCGCAACAAATCGCTTGACAAGACGATAAGGTGAGTGCTTACTCACGAGCATGAGCACTCTGCGCATGACAGGCGATTTGCGGCGGCAGCTGATCTTGAGCGCCGCCAGACGTTGCTTTGCCCGCAACGGCTTTGCGGGGACCACCACCAAGAGTGTCGCGGCGGCGGCCTCGATTTCGGAAGGGCTGCTGTTCAAGCACTTTCCCTCGAAGGCGGCGCTGTATGCGGAAATCCTCGCCGAAGAGTGCGAGGCGGATCCGGCGCTGCATCGTCTGCTGGGGCTTGAACCCTCGACAGAAACCCTCGTGGTGCTGATCCGCGTAATGGTCCGCCATTTCCAGCACATTTCGGAGACGCCGGATCACGAAGAGGCCCAGCGCCTCCGGCTGATGGTCACCAGCCATCTCGACGACGGCGAATTCGCTCGGCTGCTCTACGCAAAAATTGCGGGTCTGATCGGGCCCATGTTCATCGCCTCGCTGGAGCGCGCGGTGGCGGCGGACGACGCGACGCCGGTCGGGCGCGATCCGCTGAACCTGTTCTGGTTTGCGCACCATACGGTGGTAATGGCGGCGCTGGCGCGGCTGCCATCCGTTCCGTGCCTGACTTGCGGCAATCCTGCCGATTTCGAACGGCAGATTTGCGAATTCATTCTCCGCGGAATTGGACTGAGCGAAACCGCGGTTGCCTCTCATCTGGATCGCGAGTTCTTGTCCGATCCGGGGCAGCCGGTAGCGGCGGAAGGTGCATGACATGAACATCGTGACGGAACAAAATATCTCCGGAAAACCGATCATGGAGCCGCCCCACAAGCGCCCGGTTCGCATGACGCGCTGGTTCGTCATCGTCGGATTGTTGCTCGCGCTGCTGGTGGGTGCGCTCGTCGGCTTCAATGCTTTCCGCAGCTATAAAATCGCGGAGTTTTTCGCCAACAACAAACCGCCGCCGACGTCGGTCGCGGTTGCCGAGGCCAAATCCGAGGTGATTCCGAATTTGCTGACGGCGGTCGGCGATCTCGCCGCCGTGCATCAGGTCAACGTCACCACGGACGTCAGCGGGCGCATCACCGACATCATGTTTACCGCCGGCGCCAGCGTGAAAGCGGGAAGTCCGCTGGTGCAATTGTTCGACGCGCCGGATCGGGGCGATCTGGAGAGTTACAAAGCGCAGGCTACGGTGGCGCAATTGTCGCTCGACCGCGCCAAGCAGCTCGCGGCGCGCCAATTCGGTCCGCAAGCGACCGTCGACCAGGCGCAGGCGTCGTATGACCAGGCGAATGCCGGCATCGCCAAAACGGAAGCGATCATTTCGCAAAAGCTGGTTCGTGCGCCGTTCGACGGCGAGTTCGGCGTCCGTCACGTCGAGGTCGGTCAATACCTCACCGCCGGCACGCAAATCGTGACGCTGACCGATCTCTCGACGCTGTACGCCAACTTCACGTTGACGGAAAAAGATAGCGGACAGCTCAAGGTCGGGCAGACCGTGCGCGTCGCCGTCGATGCCTATCCCGGCCGAACCTTCGAGGGAAAGATCAACGCGATCGAACCCCAGATCGCCACCGACACGCGCAACATCCGCGTTCAGGCGACGCTCGAAAACCCCGAGCACATCCTCAAGCCCGGCATGTTCGCGACCACGACGGTGGTCCTTCCCGAGAAGCCGCCGGTGGTCACCGTCCCCGAAACCGCGGTCGACTACACGCTATACGGAGATTCGGTTTTCCTGATCACCGAGAAGAAGGGCGATGACGGCAAGACCGGTTTGACCGCGGTTCGCACTTTCGTGCGCACCGGCAACCGGATCAACGGGCGCACCGAAATCCTCACCGGGTTGAAGGTCGCTGACCGCGTGGTCGCGGTCGGTCAACTCAAGCTGCAGTCGGGATCGGCCGTCGCCATCTCGACCGATCCGCCTCCGCCCATACCGGCTAGTCCGCCGCGTTACTAATCAACGACTGGAGCGCACCGCGATGGTCTGGACAGATATTTTCATCAAGCGGCCGGTGTTGTCCGTGGTCGTCAGTCTGCTGATCCTTCTGATCGGCTTTCGGGCCGCGACCAGTCTTAACATCCGGCAATATCCGAAGCTGTCGAACACGGTCGTCAACGTCACCACCGTTTACCCCGGCGCGTCGGCCGATCTGATCCAGGGATTCATCACGACGCCGATCGAGCAGGCGGTAGCTTCCGCCGAAGGCGTCGACTACATGACCTCGTCTTCGGTGCTCGGGACCAGCACCATTCAGGTTTACGTCAAGCTCAATTTCGATCCGAACCAGGCGCTGACCGAAGTCCTCGCCAAGGTGAACTCGGTCAAATATCTGATTCCAAAAGAATCGAACGATCCGGTCGTGACCAAGACGACCGGTCAGACCACGGCGGTGATGTATCTCGGTTTCTCCAGTGACACGCTGTCAGGCTCGGCGATTTCGGACTATCTGACGCGCGTGGTTCAACCGGTGCTTTCGACCGTCGATGGCGTGGCGTCCGCCGACATTCTCGGCGGACAGACGTTTGCGATGCGGCTGTGGCTCGATCCCGTTCGCATGGCGGGTCGCAACGTGTCGCCCAACGATGTCGCCGCCGCGATCGCCGCCAATAATTTTCAGGCCGCCGCGGGTCAGTCCAAGGGCTATTTCATCGTCTCCAACGTCTCGACCAATACCGATTTGACGAACCTCGATCAATTCAAGCGCATGATCGTCAAATCCAAGGACGGCGGTTTCGTTCGGTTGGAGGACATCGCGGCCGTCGAATTGGCGGCCCAGAGCACCGACGCCAGCGTTGCCTTCAACGGCGAACACGCGATCTTCATCGGTTTGCAGGCGACGCCGCAGGGTAACCCGTTGACGCTGGTCAAGGGCGTTCGCACGCTGTTTCCGGAACTCGAGCGCAATCTGCCGCCGTCGATGAAGATGAAGGTGGCTTACGACTCGACCAAATTCATTCAATCGTCGATCGATGAGGTCGAGAAAACCCTCGGCGAGGCGATCATCATCGTGGTGGTGGTGATCTTCTTGTTCCTCGCATCGTTCCGCTCGGTGATCATTCCGGTCGTGACCATTCCTTTGTCGCTGGTCGGCGTTTGCAGCCTGATGCTGATGGCGGGATTTAGCTTCAATCTGTTGACGCTGTTGGCGATGGTGCTGGCGATCGGGCTCGTCGTCGATGACGCCATCGTGGTGGTGGAGAACATCCACCGGCATCTGGAGGAAGGAAAACCGCCGGTGACCGCGGCGATGCAGGGCGCGCGCGAGATCGTCGGGCCGGTCATCTCCATGACCATCACGCTCGCCGCCGTCTACGCGCCGATCGGCTTTCTCGGCGGTCTCACCGGTTCGCTGTTTCGCGAATTCGCGTTCACGCTGGCCGGTTCGGTGATCGTTTCCGGCGTGATCGCGCTGACGCTGTCGCCGATGATGTGCTCGATCTTCCTCAGGAATGCCGAGGAAGGACGGTTTGCCAAGATCGTCAACAAGGTTTTCGGGTCGATGACGCGTTTGTACGGTCGGCAACTCGATCGTTCGCTCGACTATCGTCCGATCACGGCGTTGTTCGCCCTGACCATTCTGGGGCTGGTCGGCTTTCTTTACATGCACACCGCAAAGGAACTCGCGCCCGAAGAAGATCAGGGCATCGTGTTCGCGGTGACGAAAGCGCCGAAATACGCCAACATCGATTATTCGGACTTTTACGGCGAAAAGCTCGACAAGGTTTTTGGGAGCTACCCCGAGACCGATCTGCGCTTTGTCCTCAACGGCATCAACGGCCCGCAAGGCGGGATCGCGGGCATGCTGCTCAAGCCATGGGACGAGAGAAAGCGCTCGTCGATCGCGCTCAAGTCGCTCGTGCAAGGACAGCTCAGCAAGATCGAGGGCGTCAACGCCTTTGCATTCAACTTGCCGCCGTTGCCCGGCGGTCCCGGTGGATTGCCGGTGCAGATGGTAATCAGTTCGACCAACGGTTTTCAGTTGGTCTATGAGGAAATGCTCAAGCTGAAGGACGCCGCGCGCAAGAGCGGGTTGTTCATCGTCTCCGACAGCGATCTCGATTTCAACCAGCCGGTGGTGCGGGTGAAGATCGACCGCTCAAAGGCGAGCGATCTCGGCATCACCATGCAGAGCATCGGAAACACGCTGGCGACGCTGCTCGGCGGAAACTACGTCAACCGGTTCAACCTCGAGGGACGGTCCTATCAGGTCATTCCGCAGGTGCCGCGCGACATGCGGCTGTCGCCCGAGGCGCTCGGCGAATATTTCGTGTCCACCGCGACTGGTCAGCAGGTCCCGTTATCGACACTGGTGTCGATCGAAACCGGGACCGATCCCAACGCTCTGACGCATTATAATCAGTTGAACTCGGCAACCTTCCAGGCGGTACCGATGCCCGGCGTGACGGTAGGCCAAGCCGTCGATTTCCTCGAGGGTGCGGCCAAGCAGCTCCCGGCTGGATTTACCCACGACTACCTCGCCGATTCCCGGCAATATGTGCAGGAAGGAAACCAGCTCGCGATCACGTTCGGCTTTGCGCTGATCATCATCTTCCTGGTGTTGGCGGCGCAATTCGAAAGCCTGCGCGACCCGCTCGTGATCATGATCAGCGTGCCGATGGCGATCGTCGGCGCGTTGCTTCCGTTATTCTTCGGCGTCGCCACGATGAACATTTACACCCAGGTTGGATTGCTCACGCTGGTCGGCCTGATCAGCAAGCATGGCATCCTGATGGTCGAGTTCGCCAACGAGTTGCAGCTCAAGGAAGGTCTCGACAAGCGATCCGCGATCGAGATGGCGGCGCGGGTTCGGCTTCGTCCGATCCTGATGACGACGGCCGCTATGGTCACGGGCTTGCTGCCGCTTCTGACCGCGACCGGGGCCGGCGCGGCGAGCCGATTCTCGATCGGCCTCGTCGTGGTCGCGGGCATGTCGATCGGCACCCTGTTCACCTTGTTCGTGCTGCCCGCCGTGTATGTGGCGATCGCCACCGATCACAGGGCGGCGGCCGAGTCCGAGCGGACCAAAGAGATCGCGGATTTCGATCTGGGTTCGAAGGCGCTCCGGTCGACTTGAGGAGCGGCCGACTGTACCTTGTACGACAACGGCGTCGGGCATCCTTGTTGATTCACACGGTCTCATGATATGCCGTTTCGGTAGGTGTCTTGCTGTGGAGCGCCCAAAGGGAGGATACCGGGATGAAGCGACGCGAGTTCTTGGCGCTTCTTGGTGGTGCGTCTCTGGTTGGCCCGCGTGCTGCTCTGGCGCAGACACCGGGGAGAATCTATCATCTTGCGACCATTCGGCCTGGAGCTGCGCTGACTGGCGACAGCCCAATCGGAAAAATCCTGGTCAAGTCGCTAGCGCAGCACGGCTATGTGCTTGGTCAAAATATGACGTTTGAGGCGCGCGCTGCGATAGGGGATGTCGCGAAGTTTCCGACATTGTTTCAGGAGCTGAAGGCGCACGATGTCGATGCAGTCGTGGCTGTCGGTTATACGGTCGCGCTTGGTGCAAAAGGGACGGGCATGCCCACGGTTGTCGCCTGGGGCGTCGGCGATCCGGTCGAGACAAAACTAATCGACAGTCTGGCGCATCCCGGCGGCAATATTACCGGGATTTCTGACGTTGCCACCACCCTGACCACTAAGCGTCTGGCCTTGTTGAAGGAGATGTCGCCAAAACTTCAAAGGGTGGCGATGCTCTGGAACAAGGATGATCTCGGCATGACGCTGCGCTATGAGGCATCGGCAAAGGTAGCGCAATCGATCGGAATTTCGGTGCAAGCGCTCGGCGTTCGCGAGCCCGACGATTTCAACGAAGCATTTGCGGCCATGAACAGCGATTTACCCGATGGCATCATTATGGTCGCCGATGCGCTGACGATTCTCAATCGCAGACGCGTGTTTGAATTTGCTGTAGCCAAGAGACTGCCTGCGATCTACGAATACGACTTTCTGGTTCGCGACGGCGGCCTGATGTCGTATGGCCCGGATTTGACGGAGTCGCTTGAACGCTCGGCTGCGCTGATCGATCGGATTTTCAAGGGCGCCAAGCCTGCCGATCTGCCGTTTGAGCAGCCAACACGGTACCCGTTCGTACTCAACCTGAAGACCGCCAAGAGCATCGGCTTGGAAATTCCGCCGACCCTGCTCGCGCTCGCCGATGAAGTGATCGAGTGATCCTGCCGCACGGTCGCAGGAGACAGGCCCGTGCGTTCTTGCTAAACAAGGTCGGATGAGCCTTTCCCTCCACCCGGATAGCCCCCAAACCCGAACGCTGGCGGCCTCGCCCAAAACGGGCACGGCGCCGGAGGTCCGGCCATTGGGTATGAAAATCCGCAGCCGGCTGTTCATCAAATACGTCGTACTGTTTGTCGCGGTGGTCGGCGTTGCGCTCCTATCCAACGGAATTTTCGAGGTTTTTTTCTATTACCGCGAGCACAAGGCGGCCCTCATCCGCATTCAGCACGAGCAGGCGGAAGCGGCGGCGGCGAAAATCAGCCAGTTCATCAAGGAGATTGAAAGCCAGCTCGGCTGGACCACCCAACTGCCCTGGTCCGCGGGCTCGATCGAGCAGCGCCGATTCGATGCCTTGCGGCTGTTGCGGCAGGTCCCGGCCATCACCGAACTTGCGCAGCTCGATTCCTCCGGCAAGGAACGGTTGCGGGTGTCCCGTCTCGCCATGGACGTGGTGGACTCAGGGGCCGATCTTTCCAAGGATGCGAAATTCACCGAGGCCGTCGCCCACAAGGTCTATTACGGGCCCGTCTATTTCCGTCGGGAGTCCGAGCCCTATATGACGCTGTCGCTGGCCGGCACCCGCAAGGACGCCGGCGTCAGCATTGCCGAGGTCAATCTGAAGTTGATCTGGGACGTGGTGTCGCAGATCAAGGTCGGCGAGCGCGGCCATGCTTATGTCGTCGGTGCGCAGGGACGCCTGATCGCGCATCCCGACATCAGTCTGGTGCTGCGTAACACCGACATGTCGAAACTCGTCCAGGTGCAGGCCGCGCAGGCCGGCAACACCGGCGTTGACCCGGAATCATCGCAGGGCGCACGGAACATTCAGGGAGAGGAAGTGCTGACGGCATCCGCGCCGATCGCGCCGCTCGGCTGGACCATGTTCGTGGAATTGCCGGTCGAGGAAGCCTACGCCTCGCTCTACGCGGCGTTACAGCGCCTCGCGGTCGTACTGGCGGGTGCCTCGATCTTCGCGGTGCTCGCGGGAATATTCCTGGCGCGGCGCATGGTCGGCCCGATCCAGGCGCTCCGCGCCGGCGCCGAGCGGATCGGCGGCGGGGACTTCACCCAACACATCTCGATCAAGACCGGCGACGAACTCGAAGGGCTCGCCGACCAGTTCAACGAGATGGGTGTGCGGCTGCAGGAGTCTTACGCAGACCTGGAGAACAAGGTTGAGCAGCGGACCGTCGAACTGAGCGAATCGCTCGAGCAGCAAACGGCGACTTCGGAGGTTCTTGAAATCATCAGTTCCTCGGCCGGCGAGCTGGAGCCGGTATTCCAGAAAATGCTGGAGAATGCCACGCGTGTCTGCGGGGCGAAATTCGGTACCATGGTTCTTTACGAGGGAGACCTCGTCCGACGAGTCGCGCTCTACAACGTTCCGTCTGCGTTCGCTGACCTGCAGAAGACCGAGGTGTGGCGGCCACACCCGGAAAGTGGCCTCAGTTTGATTGCCAGAACAAAACAGGTGATGCACGTAGACGATCTCCGGACGCATGGGCCATACCTCCAGGGCGACCCCATGGTTGTCGCACTGTCCGATATCGCGGGGGCCCGGACGATTGTCATGGTGCCGATGCTTAAGGAGAATGAATTAATTGGGGCTATCTCGATCTATCGCCAAGAGGTCAAGCCGTTCACGGAGAAGCAGGTCGCGCTGGTCAGCAATTTTGCGAACCAGGCCGTCATCGCCATCGAGAACACGCGACTGCTCAAGGAGCTACGCGAGCGCACGACAGAATTGTCGCTCTCTCTCGACGAGTTGCGCACCGCGCAGGATCGCCTGGTGCAGACCGAGAAGCTTGCTTCGCTCGGTCAGCTCACTGCCGGCATTGCGCATGAAATCAAAAACCCGCTCAATTTCGTCAACAATTTCTCCGCGCTGTCGGCGGAACTGATCGACGAACTGAACGATGCCCTCAAGCCGACCGATCTCGACGACAAGACGCGGGCGGAGATCGACGAGCTCACGCATATGCTGAAGGGCAACCTCGAAAAAGTGGTGCAGCACGGCAAGCGCGCCGACTCGATCGTGAAGAACATGCTTCTGCATTCGCGCGAGGGTTCGGGTGATCACCGGCCGGCCGACATCAACGCGATCGTCGAGGAGAGCCTCAATCTCGCCTATCACGGCGCGCGGGCGGAAAAATCCGGATTCAACATCACCTTGCAGCGCGACCTCGATCCGCACGCCGGCATGATCGATCTCTACCCGCAGGAGATCACGCGGGTGTTTCTTAACCTGATTTCTAATGGCTTTTACGCCGCCACCAAGCGCAAGGAATTGGGTGAAGAGGGCTTCGAGCCGACGCTAAGCGCGACCACCAAGAGCCTCGGCAACCGGGTGGAAATCCGTATCCGTGACAACGGCACCGGAATCCCCGTGGAAGTCAAAGAGAAAATGTTCAATCCCTTTTTCACCACCAAGCCGGCGGGCGAGGGCACCGGACTTGGCCTGTCGATGAGCCATGACATCGTCGTGAAACAACATGGCGGCAATATCGACGTCGATACTGAACCGGGCGCATTTACCGAATTTATCATTACGCTGCCGCGAGCCGCGGCGGCCCAATTGCAGGCTGGAGGCAAAAATTGAGCGTTTACATTCTCGTTGTCGATGACGAGGCCGATGTCGAAGACTTGTTTCGTCAACAATTCCGGCGCGACCTGCGTTCCGGACGATTCCTGATGGAGTTCGCCCCATCGGGGCCCGCGGCGCTGACCCGCGTCGTCGAGATTGTCGATCCCTCGCTTATTTTGATCCTGTCGGACATCAATATGCCCGGCATGAGCGGGCTCGAAATGTTGCCGAAGGTGCGCGCGATGCGGCCCGACGTTCCCGTCATCATGATCACCGCCTATGGCGATGCGGAAACCCGCCGCAAGGCGATCGAGCGCGGCGCGGTGGGCCTCTTGACCAAGCCGATCGACTTCGCGCTGTTGCGTAACGAGATCGATACGAGGATCGAGCAAGCCGCATGACCGCAACGATCCTCGTTGTTGATGACGAGCCTGACCTTGAGGCTCTGGTCCTGCAGAAATTCCGCAGGCAGATTCGCGACGGCACGGTGACGTTCATGTTCGCCCATGACGGGATCGAGGCGCTGCAGTCGATCGAACAACATCCGCACGTCGACATGGTGGTGTCCGATATCAACATGCCGCGGATGGACGGCCTGTCGCTGCTGCAGAAATTGCAGGAGGCCGAAGACAAGAAATCGACCGTCATCGTTTCTGCTTACGGCGACATGAGCAACATCCGTACCGCGATGAACCGCGGCGCATTCGATTTCCTCACCAAGCCGATCGATTTTGGCGATCTCGAAACGACCATCGACAAAACCATCCGTCACGTCGAAGCGATGCGCGAGGCGCGTCGCCGCCAGCTCGAGGCGGAGCGCGCGCATGCCTCGCTTTCGAGGTATTTTTCACCGCAGATCGCCTCCAGACTTGCGGCCGGCGGCGACAGCGACGGCATGGAGGTGCATTGGCGCGAGGTCGCGGCCATCTTTACCGATATCGCCGGTTTCACCTCGCTGGTGGAAACCGCAGCACCCGAAGTGCTGGGGACGCTGCTCAACGAATATGTGGGCGGCATGACCGACGTCGTGTTCGCGCATGAAGGAACGGTCGCGAAGGTGATCGGTGACGCGATCCAGATTCTTTTCAATGCGCCGGGTGAACAGCCCGATTATGCGACGCGCGCGATCGCCTGCGCGCATGACCTCGACGTCTGGTCGGAGGCGTTTCGCGAACGTTGGAAGGCCAAGGGCGTGAATTTCGGTGTCACCCGGATTGGCGTTCACGCCGGACCGGCGCTGGTCGGAAATTTCGGCGGCAGCCGTTTCTTCGATTACACCGCCTATGGCGATACCATCAACACCACGGCGCGGCTTGAGACCGCCAACAAGTTTCTCGGCACCCGCATTTGCGCCAGCGCCGCGGTCGCCGAAGCGTCCGAAAACTTCAAAGGTCGCCCGGTCGGCGATCTCATGCTGCGCGGACGCAGCGAGCCGCTTCGCGCTTACGAGCCGCTGCCGACGCCAACTTTCGAAAAGCCGTTGACGACGCAATATTCGGAAGCCTTCGCCAAACTGGAAGCCGGCGACACCGCGGCAATGCCGGCCTTTGCCGCCCTGGTCGGGCTGCATGCCGATGATGCCTTGGCCGGCTTTCACCTCAAACGGTTGCTCAACGGCGCCAAGGGTGTCCGCATGCAGCTGGAATAGGGGTAAGAGGGCTGCCCAAGCATGACGCAGGATTTTGCGGCCGGCAATTATCGATTTATCCCGGCGGTGTTTCAATATTCGAGTGGGGCTGCGGCCTTGTCCGGTTTCGAGATCGAGCGCGTTCGCTTCGATCGCTTGCTGCCGCTGGCGGAAGGCTTTGCGCAAGCCGCACAATATATTCAAGCGGCGGGACGGCCGTTAACGGCGTTTTGCGCGTGCGAGCTGCGTTCGCCGGCCGCGCTCACGGAAGACGGGTTTCGAAGCTTCAACGAACATTATGTGAAGACGCTGGCGCAATGGGGCCTGTTCGACGGGTCGGTCAATCCGGTGGCACGCAGCAACGTCTGTCCGGAAATCGACCCTCCGGCCGAGCCGTCATTTCATGCGTTCTCTTTCACCCGGGTGAGCCACGAAGCGGGGGCGACGCCAACCTTCGTCATCGCGGGCGGCGCGGAGACGCGCGGTGGCAGCGGAAGCTATCCCGAGCGCATCGTGCGCTATCGCGATCTCACGGCCGACGGCCTAAAGGAGAAGGTCCGTTTCACGGTCGGCGAAATGGAAAACCGCCTGAGTGCGTTCGGATTTGCATGGAAGAACACCACGGCGGTGCAGGTCTGTTCGGTTCACGACTTTCACCCGTTCATGAGGGATGAACTGGTCCGCCGCGGCGCCGCGCGTTCGGGCCTGACCTGGCATTTCGCACGGCCGCCGGTGATCGATCTCGAATACGAGATGGATTGCCGGCGTGTGCTGCGGGAGATGATACTTTAGGACTACTCGTGCCGAGACGGTGGTGCGCTCCCTCTCCCATGGGGAGAGGGCTGGGGTACGGTCCATCGTTAGGCCAAAGCCCCTCACCCGGCGCTACGCGCCGACCTCTCCCACAGGGAGAGGTGAAGCGGTGCTCGCTGAGAAAGCATTATGACTACTTCACCGCTCCCTTGGATCGAGCGCGTCGCGCAGGCCGTCGCCGACGAGGTTGAACGAGAGCACCACGAGAAAAATCGCCAGGCCCGGCCACAGCGCCATCCACGGCGCGGTGGTCAGGAAGCGTTGCGCGGCGTTGAGCATGCTGCCCCAGGACGGCGCGGGTGGCTGCTGGCCGAGGCCGAGAAACGACAGCGCGGCTTCGGCGATGATCGCCGCCGCAACGGAAAGCGTGGCTTGCACCAATAGCGCGGGCATGATGTTCGGCAAAATATGAAACAGCGCGATCCGCCAGCGCGGATTGCCCACGGCGCGCGCGGCTTCGACATAGTCCTCGACCTTGACGCTGATGGTCTGGCCGCGGGTCAGCCGCACGAAGATCGGAGTAGCGGTGATGCCGATGGCGATCATGGCGTTGCCGAGACTCGGGCCGAGAAACGCCGCCAGCGCAATTGCAAGTATCAAGAACGGGCAGGCCAACATCGCGTCGGTGATCCGGCTGATCAGCGCGTCGATGAAACCGCCGCGGTAACCGGACAGCAGCCCGAGCGGCACGCCGAGCCCGAGCGCGATCCCGACCGAGATCGTGCCGGCGAGCAGAGAGGCGCGCGCGCCATAAACCACGCGCGCCAGGATATCGCGGCCGAGATCGTCGGTGCCGAACCAGTGCAGCGCCGAGGACGGCTTGCGCACCGCCGTCCAACTGGTCGCGATCGGGTCGTAGGGCACGATCAATGGCGCAAACGCCGCGAGCACGACGAACGTCGCGATCACCACAAGCCCCACCACGGCGCCTTTGCGCGCAAACAACCGGCGCAGTGCGCGCCGCGCCGGGCTTTCCTGCTCGTGCGAAGTGACAATCGGGATTACGCCTGCCGTGGCGTCGGTCATGCTGCGTTACGCCCTCAAGCGGGGGTTGACGAGGATATAGGCGATGTCGGCGATCAGGTTCAGCGTGATGTAGACGGTCGCGGTCACCAACACCACGCCTTGCACGACCGCATAATCCCGATTGAACACGGCATCGACGATCAACTTGCCGAACCCTGGAATCGAAAAAATCTGCTCGGTCAGCACCGCGCCTGACAACAACGTGCCGAGTTCGAGCGCGCCGAGCGTGATGATCGGCGTCAGCGCGTTGCGCATGGCGTGCTTGAGGATCACGGCGCGTTCGGAAAGGCCCTTGGCGCGGGCGGTGCGGACGTAGTCGCTTTCAAGCACCTGCAGCATGGCGCTCCTGGTGTGCCGCATCAGGATCGCCGCGATGGCGTTGCCGAGCACGAAGGCGGGCATGATGGTGGACGCCAGGCTCATGCGCCAATTTTCAAAAAGCGAGACGTAACCCGACGCCGGCAGCCAGCCGAGTTCGATCGAGAACAGGAAAATCAGCATGATTCCCAGCCAGAAGTTCGGCGTCGAGATGCCCCACAGCGCGAACAGGTTCGCGCCATAATCCCAGGCCGTCCCCTTCTTTACCGCCGACACGATGCCGGCCGGAATTCCGATCAGAAAGGCGATCACGATCGCCATCGAGCCCAGCTGCAGCGTCACCGGCAATTTTTGTGCGATCAGCTCGCGTACCGGCACCTTGTTGCGAAGCGATTCGCCGAAGTCGCCGGACAGGACTCCTTTGACCCAATAGATATATTGGATCGGGACAGGCTGATCGAGCCGGTATTGGTGACGGATCTGCGCTATCACGTTGGGATCGCGTTCTTCGCCGGCCATCACCAACGCCGGATCGCCTGGCAGCAATTGCTGCAGCGAAAAAATCAGGATCGACACGAAGAACAGCGTCGGGATCAACTGGGTGAGGCGCCTGGCGAGGAAACTCAGCATCGGTCAGTTCGTTTCCCGGACGCGGCGCAGCGTCCAACGCAGAACCGGGACCCATTTCGAGCCAGTGGATCCCAGGTCAGCGGCGCAGCCGGGACACGAGAGATTGCAAGGCGTGACCGTCTTCACTTGAGCTTCAACCCGACCACGCGCACCAGCCCGTCCGGGATTTGCTTGTAGCCCTCGAGCTTGGTGGTGTGCGCAATCAATATCTTGCGGTGATAAAGATAGATGATCGGCTCCTCATTGACCACGATTTTGGCCAGCTTTTCGTAGATCGCCTTGCGCTGCGCCGGATCGGTGATGAGACGCGCGTCTTCCATCGCCTTGTCGGCCTCCGGATTGGAAAAGCCGCCGTCGTTTATCGGGGCCTTGGTGTGCAGAAAGACATACGAGTTGCCGTCGGGGTCGATCCGGCCGCTCCAACCGATCAGGAAGATCTGGAATTCACCGGCCTGCGCCTGCTTGAAGGAGGTAGCGAACTCGATGACGCGGATTTTCAGGTCGAAGCCCGCTTCAGCCGCCATCGACTGAATGACCTGGGCCGGAACTTCGTACTCCGCACCCTTGGGCACCATGACATCGACGCTGATGGGAAGCGTCGCGCCGGATTCTTTCAGCAGCGCCTTGGCCTTTGCGATGTCGCGTTTCGGAATTGGAAACGCCTTTTGATAGAACGGGTGCTCCGGGCTGACCCACTGATTTCCCGGCGTGAACTCCCCGTTGAAGACGACCTGATTGAGGGCCTCGCGATCGATCGACAGATCGAGCGCCTGGCGCACTTTTTCCGACTGGCTGAGCGCACCCTTGTTCTTGTCGTTGGCGATGTTGATGGTGAGGCCCATGTAGCCGAGCTCCGGCGCGACCGAGAGCTTGAGCTTCGGGTCGGCGCGCACCTCCTTGATGTCGGTCGCGAGCACCCGCTCGATCAGGTCGAGACCGCCGGATTTCAGATTGGCAAGCCGCACCGTGGCATCGACGATCGGGAGAAACACCACGCGGTCGATGAAGACATTGTCCTTGTTCCAGTAGTCGGTGAATTTCTCGAACACCATGCGGTCCTGCTGCACGCGTTCGACGAATTTGTAAGGACCGGCGCAAACCGGATGCAGTCCGAACTTGTCGCCTGCCTCTTTCGCCGCCTTGGGCGAGACCATCATTCCGGCGCGATCGGTGAGCTGGGCGATTAGCGGCGAGAACGGCGTCTTTAACATCAGCTTGATGGTGAGGGGATCGACGACCTCGACATGGTCGAGCGCGGCGAGTTCAGGTTTGCGGAACGAGGTCGGCAGCGTGAGGTGGCGATCAAGCGAGAATTTCGCCGCTTCCGCGTCGAAGGTCTCGCCGTCGTGGAATTTGACGCCGGGCCGAAGTTTGATCGTCATCTCCTTGCCGTCGGCGGAAGTCTCGTAAGACAGCCCAAGCTGCGGCACGACGTTGAGCTTTTCGTCGATGTCGAACAGCTTGTCGCAAAAGGATGCGAACACGATGCGCCCGACGTAAGTACGAGCGATCGATGGATCGAGAACGTCCGGGTCCTCGGCCAGGCCGATGCGCAAAGTGGTCTGGGCGTAAACGCCGGTTTCAAGCGATAGCAGCAGCGCCGCCGCAGCGGCCGCCAAGCGCAGGATATTCATTGGTCCGATCTCCACATTTTACACGACTGCTATATCAAACTCCGGCCGAGCCGGGTACTTCCTCAAAACGCGCTGAACGCCACCATCAATCGTTCCAATGCCGGCGAAAAGGCGTTGTCGGCGGGAACGACGGCTTCCGGCGGCGGCAACTCGGCCAAGCGGTGACAGGCCGTCAAGTGCCCGGCCTCGTCGTTGAGCAGTTGCGGCACCTCGCGGCGACAACGATCGACCGCATACGGGCAGCGCGTATGAAAGCGGCAGCCGGGCGGCGGATTGAGCGCGCTCGGCATTTCTCCCTGCAGCACAATTCGGCTTCGCTTTGCCCTTGGATTAGGCACCGGGATCGCGGACAGAAGCGCGCGGCTATAAGGATGTCGCGGGGAAGCGAACAGGGCTTGGGCATCCGCGGTCTCGACGATGCTGCCGAGATTCATCACGGCCACCCGGTCGGCGATGTGCTTCACCACCGCAAGATCGTGTGAGACGAAGATGTAAGCAAGCCCAAGCCGGTCCTGCAGGTCGCGCAAAAGATTGAGGATTTGCGAACGGATCGATACGTCCAGCGCCGAGACCGGCTCGTCGCAGATGATGAGCTTCGGTTCGACCGCGAGCGCGCGTGCGATCGCAATGCGTTGACGCTGGCCGCCGGAAAATTCGTGGGCGTAGCGGCGCGCGAAGCGCGGCTCAAGCCCCACCAGACGCAACAATTCTTCGACGCGCTCGCGGCGGCGTGCGGGCGGCACCAGATCGTGCAGGATCAAGGGCTCGGTCAGGATTTGGTTGACGGTCATGCGCGGATTGAGCGACGCATACGGGTCCTGAAAGATGATCTGCGCGTCGCGGCGAAAGCTCCGCAATTCGTTGGCGTCAAGTGCAAGCAGATCGCGGCCCTGGAATCGGATGCTGCCCGAATCCGGCTCGATCAGGCGCAACACCAGCCGGCTCACGGTGGATTTGCCGCAACCGGATTCTCCCACGATCGCCAGCGTCTTGCCGGCCTCGACCGTGAAGCTCACGCCATCGACCGCTTTGACGAAGGCGGTCGGCCGGCCGAAAACCGAACGGCCGGCGACGAAATGTTTGACGAGGTTTTCGACTTCGAGGAGCGCGGTCACGATACCAGCCTCTCCAGCGGCGCCTTGATGCAGCGCGACCAGTGCGCGGGGCTTAGTGGCATCATCGGCGGTGACGCGGTGAGGCAGGCCTCATCTGCGAAAGGACAACGCGGAGCGAAACGGCAGCCGGCCGGCGGCTGTGTCATGTTCGGAACCATGCCTTCGATGGTGGCCAGATGCGAGGCGCGGTGGTCGAGCCTCGGGATCGATCCTAAAAGGCCGACGGTGTAGGGATGCTGCGGCGAGGCGAACAATTCGTCGACCGGGGCGCGTTCGACGATTTCGCCGGCATACATCACCGCGACCTCGTCGCAGACTTCGGCGACCACGCCGAGATCGTGGGTGATGAGAATGATCGCCGCCCCGCTCGCCGCCTTCAGCTCCCGCATCAAATCGAGGATTTGGGCCTGCAAGGTCACGTCGAGCGCGGTGGTCGGCTCGTCCGCGATTAAAAGCTTTGGATCGCAGGCGAGCGCCATCGCGATCATGACGCGCTGGCGCATGCCGCCCGAGAGTTTGTGCGGATATTCGTCGATGCGCCGTTCCGGCGAGGGGATATGAACGCGGCGCAAAAGCTCGATCGCGCGCTCACGCGCGCTTCGAGCCGATCCGCCGCGGTGACGCAGGATGGTCTCGATGATCTGATCGCCGATGGTGAAGCTCGGGTTGAGCGAGGTCATCGGCTCCTGGAAAATCATCGCCAGGCGGTTGCCGCGCAGGTCGCGCAAGGTTTCGTCGGGCACATCGAGCAGGTCGAAGCCGTCGAAACGGATCGAGCCGGTGACTTCGGCCGAGTGCTTCGACAAAAGTCCCATGATGGCGAGTGAGGTCACGCTCTTTCCGCAACCGGATTCGCCGACGATGCCGAGCGTCGCGCCGCGGGCCACGCTGAGATCGACGCGATCGACCGCGTGCATCGCGCGACCGTCATCGCCATGGAAGACGACCCGTAAGTCTGCGATTTCGATCAGTGGGACGTCGGTCATTTCTCGCCTGCAATGGCGGCTTCGATACCGGCGTCGATGACCTTGCGATCGGTGATTCCAGCGGGATTATTTCGGCTCGGCAGAAATTTACGGAAATGCACCCAGCGCTCCCGGCTGACGCGCTCCAGCCGTTCGAGTTCGGCGAGCGGATCGAGGTGGTCGTCGACGCGAAGGTCGAGATCGGACCATTCTTCCTCGCCGTAAATCAAAAGTGCCGCCGATTGCTTGCCGCGCTTGTCGCCACCGGCGGCTTCGCCCGATCGTAACGCGGCGATCAGGCGTTGCGCGAAGGGCAGGCTTTTGTTTTCGAGATAGGTTTTTGCGGTGTCGTCGAGCACTTTGGCGCCGACAAGCATGTTGCCGGCGATCGAGAAGCCGTCACCCTTGATGTGCCCGCACCAATCGACGCAGTCGCGGCCGGTGTGAGCGGCGATGCGACCGATCGCATCCATGATATGGAGCTGCCGGCTCTCGCGCCCTTCATCCGCCGCGATCAGAGTTTCCACGACCTCGCGCGGGCTGCGGCCTTCGCGCAGCAACTTCAATCCGTCGATGCCGTAATAGGGGTTGGTCAACGCCTGCGTCGCGATGCCGCCGAGACGAGCGGCGATATGCGGGACACGGGCCCCGACCGCAAAAAAGCGCGTCGCGACCGCGATGCCGAATTGGCCGGAAGCGTTGTCTCGGGCGATGATCGACCAGGTCATCTTGCGCTTATCGTCCGGCCGCGTAGCCTTGCATGCCGCGCGGATTGGCGGCCGCACGGCGACGACGGCCGACCTTTGAGGCGGCGGTCAGGCGACCTTCCGACCAGTCGGGGCCGGTCTCCACGATATGGCCGCGGGTTTTCAATTGGTCGACGGTTGCCTTCGGCACGCGGTTTTCGACCACGAGCACGCCGGGCCGCGCGGTGCGCGGCCAGAACGAGATCGGGAAATGCTCCGAATGCCATGCCGGTGCGTCGATCGCTTCTTGCAGATTGAGCTTGGCGTGGACATGCCGCAGGAAAAATTGCGTGGTCCATTGATCCTGTTGATCGCCGCCGGGCGAACCCCAGGCGAGATACGGCTCGCCGTCGCGCAGCGCCATGGTCGGGCTGAGCGTGGTGCGCGGGCGCTTGCCGGGCGCGAGTGCCGCGGGATGATTTTCCTCGAGCCAGAACATCTGCGCGCGGCTGCCGAGGCAGAAGCCGAGTTCAGGAATTACCGGCGACGATTGCAGCCAACCGCCGGAGGGGGTTGCCGAGATCATGTTGCCGGCCTGATCGATGATGTCGAAGTGCACGGTGTCACCGCGCACCTCGCCGAACCGGCCGACGGTCGGCTCGCCGGCGCCCATCGCGCCGACCGCCTCGCGCTGGCCTTCCTGGCGGCGCAGCTTCACCACTGAGCCGAAGCCCTCCACCGAGCCGGGGACAAAATCGAGCGAGGCCTTGTCGGAGATCAGCTTGCGACGCTCGTCATTGTAAGCGTCGGACAACAGCGTCGCGATCGGGATTTCGGTGAAGTTCGGGTCGCCGTAGAATTTCTCGCGGTCGGCAAAGGCGAGCTTGGCGCATTCGATCTGCAGGTGAATGAATTCGGGACCTGCAGGGTCGAGTCCGTCGAGTTCGAATCCTTTCAACAGCGCGAGTTGCTGCAGCATCACCGGACCCTGGCTCCAGACGCCGGGCTTGCAGACGGTGTAGCGGCCGTAATTGTAAGTGAGCGGCGCCTCGACCATCGGCTGCCAGCGCGCCATGTCGTCGGCGCTCAACACGCCGCGATGCGGTGAGCCGCTGACGTCCATGACGTCCTGGGTGCGACAGAAGCGATCGATCGCCTCGGCGACGAAGCCGTGCGACCAGGCCTTGCGCGCGCGTTCGATCTGGGCGTCGCGATCGCCGCCAACGCTTTCTGCTTCCTTGAGGATGCGAGCGTAGGTTTCCGCGAGTTTCTTGTTGGTGAAGAGCGTACCCGGTTTCGGCACTTCATTGTTCGGCAGGTAGATATCTGCCGAGGTGGTCCAGTGCTTGCGAAACAGTTGCTCGACGGTTGCAATGGTTGCGGAGGCGCGCTCGACCAGCGGATAGCCGTCACGGGCATAGGCGATGGCGGGTTCAAGCACGTCGCGCAGTTTCAACGTGCCGTAGTCGCGCAACAGCAGCATCCAGGATTCGAAGGTGCCGGGAACGCACGCCGCCAAGAGCCCGGTGCCGGGCACCATCTCCAACCCCTCGCTGCGGTAATGCGCGATCGTCGCGCGCGACGGAGCTGGGCCCTGACCGCAGATCACCTCGGTGCGGCCGCGTTTGACGTCGTGCACGATGATCGGCACGTCGCCGCCCGGGCCGTTCAGATGCGGCTCGACAACTTGCAGCGTAAACGCCGCGGCGACGCCCGCGTCGAATGCATTTCCGCCCTTCTCAAGGGTCGCCATCCCGACCGCGGTGGCGATCCAGTGGGTGGAGGTCACGACACCGAAAGTACCTTCGATTTCCGGCCGGGTAGTGAACGGATCGGGGTTGATTTTGCTCATGTTATTCCATTGTGGCCGTTGTGCAGCGCGGCCGCACTTGACCACAGCCAAGGCCGCCTGCCAACCGGTCCGGCACAATTTGCTCTTATCATCGTGGTCATGCGGGCACGGTTTCATGCGCTGGATCGTTAACGGCGTGGCAGGCGACGCCGTCGATCAGCGCGGGGATTTGGCTTCGGCACCGGTCGAAGGCCAACGGGCAGCGCGGGTTGAAGGTGCAGCCGGACGGCGGATCGATCGGGTTGGGGATTTCGCCTTTCACCGGGATGCGCTGGCGGCCGGACATTGCCAGATCGGGCACCGCGCCGAGCAGCATCTTGGTGTAGGGCATTCGCGGTGAAGCGAACAATTCGCGTCCTTCCGCGATCTCGACGATGCGCCCGAGATACATCACGCCGATCCGGTTCGCCATGTGCCGAACCACGGCGAGGTTGTGGCTGATGAACAAATAGGTGAGACCAAATTTGTCCTGCAGGTCGCGCATCAGATTGAGGATCTGTGCCTGCACCGAGACGTCGAGCGCGGACGTCGGTTCGTCGCAGACGATGAATTCGGCCTCGGAGGCAAGCGCGCGTGCAATCGCGATCCGCTGCCGCTGGCCGCCGGAAAATTCGTGCGGAAATTTCAAACCGTCGTCGGCGTGCAGTCCGACCAAATTCAAGAGTTCGCCGACCCGCGCGCCGATGTCGCGTTCGCCCTGAATCAAGTCGAAGGCGCGGATCGGCTCGGCGACGATGGCATCGACCCGAAGCCGCGGGTTGAGGCTCGCATAGGGGTCCTGGAAAATCATCTGAATGCGGCGGCGCAATCGTCGACGCGCCTGCGACTGTCTGGCGTCGCTCATCGATACCCCGTCGATGATCACTTCGCCCGACGTCGGCGGCAACAGCCCGACCACCATGCGGGCGACGGTGGTCTTTCCCGAACCGGATTCGCCGACGAGGGCGAAGGTCTCGCCCTTGGCGATGTCGAAACTGACGCCATCGACGGCTTTGAGAAATTCGAGATGGCCGCCCTCAAGCACGCGGTTGAGCCACGGCTTCGATACGTCGAACACGCGCCGCAGGTTTTTGATGTCGACAAAGGGTGCGGCGCTCATGCGGCCGTGTCCTTTGCAGCGGTGTCGTGAAGATGGCAGGCTACGGCTTGCGTGCCGTGCCGGATCGGCTCCGGCCGTTCGACCCGGCAGCGGTCGAACGCGAACGCACAGCGTGGATGGAACGAGCAGCCCTGAGGAATCGCGGAGAGGCGCGGCATCGAGCCGGGAATCTGCACGAGCCGCGCGGCGTCGCCGGCAAGCGTCGGGATCGCGCCCATCAAGCCCTTGGCATAAGGGTGCAGCGGATGCTGTACGACGTCTTGCACCGGGCCGATCTCGGCGATACGCCCGGCATACATCACCGCGACGCGGTCGGAAGTCTCGGCGATCACGCCCATGTCGTGGGTCACGAGCATCACGGCGGTGCCGTGATCGCGCCCGAGACGTTTGATCAGCGCGATGATCTGCGCCTGAACGGAAACGTCGAGCGCCGTGGTCGGCTCGTCGGCGATGATCAATTCGGGTTCGGCGCAAATCGCAAGCGCGATCACGACACGCTGGCGCATGCCGCCGGAGAATTCATGCGGATAGGCGTCGATGCGCTTTTCGGGTGCGGGAATGCCGACCTCGGCGAGCAAATCGATGGCGCGCTTGCGCGCGGCATGTTCGGACAAATTGGTATGGGTCTTGATGGTTTCGACGATCTGATCGCCAATTCGATATAGCGGGTTGAGGCTGGTGAGCGGATCCTGAAAAATCATTCCGATCCGCTTTCCCCGGATTCGGCGCATTTCTTCGCCCGGCAGATTGTCGATCCTAAGCCCCGACAAGTAGATTTCACCGCCGGCGATGCGGCCGGGCGGATCGATCAGGCCGATGGCCGCAAGGCCGGTGACGGATTTGCCGGCACCGGATTCGCCGACCACGCCCAACACCTCCCCTTTGGCGATGTCGAAGGAGATGCCGTCGATGGCGCGCAAAGCGTTGTGGCGGGTGACGAACTCCACCTGAAGGTTACGCACTGAGAGAACGGGTAGGGTCATGCGGTCCGATGGGTAATAGCTTTAGCGCTTTTCATCGAAGCTTCGGATTGAGCGCGTCGCGCAGCCAGTCGCCGAGCAGGTTGATGGAGAGGATCAGCGCGGCCAGGGTAAAGCCCGGAAAGGCGACGATCCACCACTCGCCGGAAAACAGATAATTGTTGCCGATCCGAATCAAAGTTCCGAGCGATGGCATCGTGTCGGGCATGCCGGAACCGAGAAACGACAACGTCGCCTCGGTGATGATCGCGAGCGCAAGATTGATGGTCGCGATCACCAGGATTGGCCCCATTGCATTCGGCAAGACGTGGCGCAGCATGATCACGGGCGCGGGAAGACCGATCAATTCCGCCGCCGCCACGTAATCCTTGTTCTTCTCCACCAACACCGAGCCGCGCACGGTGCGCGCATATTGCACCCAAAAACTCAATCCGATCGCAACCACCAACACCAGAAGCGTAGTGGTGGCATCGAGGCGATTGCCGAGCAACGATTTGGCGACGCCGTTGACGAGCAGCGCGATCAGAATCGCGGGAAAGGTGAGCTGCACGTCGGCGATGCGCATGATGAGGCCATCGACGGCGCCGCCGACGTAACCTGCGATCAATCCCAGCGCGATGCCGAGCGTGCCGGAAAACAACACGCCGAGGACGCCGACGGTCAACGAAAGGCGCAATCCATAAAGGATGGCTGAAAAGACGTCACGGCCTTGTTCGTCGGTGCCAAGTAAAAACGGGCTTTGACCGTCCGGGGTCCAGATCGGCGAAATTCGCGAATTGATCAGTTGAAGCTCCGCCGGGTTGAATGGGTTCTGCACGGACAAAAGCGAGGCGGATATCGCCAGCAGAAAAAACAGCACGGTCACCGCGGCTGCCACCATGGTAAGGCGAGAGCGCCGAAAGGAATAGAACACGTCGCTCTCGACCATTCGCCCAAACCAGCGCCGCGGCAGCAACCGCGCGCGTGGCGGGCTGGAGTCAGCTTTGTGCGGGACGACAGTGTCAGACATGCACGATCTTGCCTTCAGGTCGGGCGGTTGATGGTCGCGCGCAGGCGCGGGTCGACGACGGTGTAGAGAATATCGACCACGAGATTGATGGTGACGAAGATCAGGGACACCATCAGCAGATAGGCCGCCATGATCGGAATATCGACGTTTTGCACCGCTTGCACGAACAGGAGCCCCATTCCCGGCCATTGGAACACCGTTTCGGTGATGATCGCGAATGCAATAACCGAGCCAAATTGCAGGCCGGCGACGGTGATCACCGGAACCAGGGTGTTTTTCAGCGCGTGGCCAAAGTGGATCGCCCGGGTGGTCAATCCGCGCGCCCGTGCGAAGCGAATATAATCGGTGCGCAGGACCTCAAGCATCTCCGCCCGCACCAGCCGCATGATCAACGTCATCTGGAATAGGCCGAGCGTGATCGAAGGCATGATCAGGGCCTTGAGACCCGAGACCGTGAGCAGTCCCGTGGTCCACCAGCCGAGCCGCACCACTTCGCCGCGGCCGAACGAGGGCAGCCAGCCCAAGACCACGGCGAACAGATAAATCAACAAGATGCCGATCAGGAAGGTCGGCAGCGAAATTCCGATTAGCGATACCGCCTGGAATATCTTTGCCAACGGCGTGTCGCGTTTCAGCGCCGAATAGACCCCCATCAGGATGCCGAAAACCATCGCGAGGATCGTGGCGCAGGTGGCCAACTCCAGCGTTGCCGGCATCCGCTCCTTCAGGAGGTCGGCGACCGGCAATCGAAACTGATACGAGACGCCGAATTTGAATTGCGCCGAGTTGGCGAAATAGCGGGCGAACTGCACCAGCACGGGATCGTCGAGGCCAAGCGATTTTCTTATCTCGGCCCGCTCGGCCGCCGAGGTATCGATGGAAACGATTTGGCTGACGGGGTCGCCGGCGAAACGGAACATCGAGAACGCGATGATTCCGACGGCGATCATGACGCCGATCGCCTGGATTGCCCGGCGAAGAGTGAAAGCGAGCATCTCTTCCTTTCACTTCTTTTTAGACGCGGCGCGCGCCGCTGCCTCACCTGAAACGACAAGTCCCGGAAGCCGATACTTCCGGGACTTGATGCCGAGAATACGGCTATTCCTGTTTCGTCGCCCAGTAGAGCAGGACCTTATTGTCCGCGCGCTGGGGCAGCTTCACTTTTTTCGAGACGCCCCATGCCAGCGCCTGCTGGTGCAGCGGGATATAGCCGTAATCCTTGATCACAAGCTCGAAGGCTTGCTTGATCAGCTGGTCGCGCTTGGCGGTGTCGGCCTCGACTAGCACCTTGTCGGCGAGCGCGTCCATTTCCTTGTTGCAGTAACCGCCGAGATTGGCTTCGCCGCGGGTGGGCTGTTTTGGGTCGTGGCAACCCAGGATGTCGTACAGCACATTATGCGAATCCATGGAATCCGGCGTCCAGCCCAACAAATAGAGCGAGGTCTGGAAGCCACCGGGCTTTAGCACCTTGGCAAAATATTGGGCCTTGGGTTGCGCCAGCAGATTCACCTTGACCCCGATGCGCGCAAGCATGCCGACCACCGCCTGACAGATATCGGCGTCGTTGACGTAGCGGTCGTTGGGGCAATCCATCGTGACCTCGAAACCATCAGGATAGCCCGCCTCGGCCATGAGCTTCTTGGCCCCGTCGGGATCGGATTTCGGGCGCGTGAAGTCTTTCGAGAGTGCGAAAATTTGCGGCGCAACCATCAGCGCCGAGGGCGTCGAAAGGCCGCGCATCACGCGCGTCTTGATCAAGTCAACATCGAGTGCCTTGTAGAAGGCTTCGCGGACGCGGATGTCCTTGAATGGATTCTTGCCTTTAATGTTGGAATACAGGAGTTCATCGCGTTCCTGGTCCATGCCGAGGAAAAGAGTACGAACTTCCGGTCCCGACATGACGGTGGCGGTATCACTCGCATTGACCCTCTGGATGTCCTGGATCGGCACCGGTTCGATGACGTCGACTTCGCCCGATAGCAAAGCTGCGACCCGCGTTGCCGCCGATCCGATCGGCGTGAAGATGATTTCCTTGAGATTGTGCTCGGGCTTATTCCACCAATTCGGGTTGACCTTGAAGACGGTCTTCACGCCCGGCTGATGGCTTTCGATCATGAAGGGGCCGGTGCCGTTTTCGTGCAACGATGCATAGCTCGGCGTCGTCGCGGAAGCTGGCGTCGGCGCGACCGAATTGTTTTCCTCGCACCACTTCTTGTCCATGATGTACCAGCCTTCCCATTGCGACATCAAAATGGGATTGGGCGCGTCGAGTTGCACATCCACCGTGTAGTCGTCGATCTTGACGAATTTGGCGTTGGCCGGAACGTTAGTCAGGAAGTTGGAGCCTTTGGCGCGCACGCGCTCGGCGGAAAAAAGCACGTCGTCGGCGGTGAAGGGGTCTCCGTTGTGGAATTTGACGCCCTTGCGCAGGTGGAAACGCCAGCGAGTCGGCTCCAGAACTTCCCAGCTTTCGGCAAGCGCCGGGGCGACCTTCAAACCCTTGTCGCGGGTAACCAGGCCCTCATAGACATGCGCGTGATGGGCAATGGTCGTGGTTTCCTTGAGCGTGTAGGGGTCGAGCGATTTGAGCTCGCCCTGGTTGGCGTAGCGCAGGGTCTGGGCCGATGCCGGCGTCAGCGCAAGCGCGACGATTGAGATGGTGGTCGCCGCGAATAAGGTTTGACGTCCGGACATTTGTTCACATTCTCCGCTGTAACGCTGTTAACTCTGGAATATCGATAGCGATGTCAATTGCATTGTTGCCAGAGTTTGGCCGCCGCGCAAGCCGGTTTGCGCGGCGGCGCGGCAATAACTAGCTTCTCTCCAGAAACGTGCAAGCGCGCAAATTGAACGGGAGTGCCGGATGGCGGAACTCAAGGCCGACGTCCTCGTCTTGGGGGCGGGCATGGTCGGCGTCAGCGCGGCCTTGCACCTGCAGAAACGCGGCCGCGACGTGATCCTGGTCGACCGGCACGCGCGCGCCGGCGAAGAGACCAGCTTCGGCAATGCCGGCCTGATCGAATGCGCGTCGGTCTTTCCGTATATGTTTCCCCGGGATTTCGGCCAGATCCTTCAATACGCAATGAACCGCGCGCCGCAAGCGCGCTACCACTTCTCCGACCTGCCGACCATCCTCCCCTGGCTGGTGCGTTATTTCATCGCATCCTCGCCGAAGCGCGCGCTGCACAGTGCGATGGCCGAACTGCCCTTGATCCGGCGCAGCCTGATCGAACACGAGGCGCTGATCGCGGAAGCCCAAGTGCCGGAATTGCTGCGGCGGACCGGTTGGCTCAAGCTCTTTCGTCTCAAAGCGAGCCTCGCCAATGCCATGGGCGAACTGGAGCGCGCCAAGCAATATGGCGTCTTAGGCGAGGTCCTCGATGCCAAGGCGATCTTTCTCCGCGAACCCAATCTGAGCGGCGAATTCGCCGGCGCGATCCATTGGCCCGCACCCGGATTCGTTCCCGATCCCGGCGGATTGGCCAAGGCCTATGCGGCGCTTTTTACGCGCAAGGACGGCCGCTTTCTCGTCGGTGATGCGCGAACCCTCGAGCAAGTGAATGGCGGGTGGCGCGTTGCCGGGTCCGATGGTGCGGCGGTCGCGCGGGAAGTCGTGGTGGCTCTGGGGCCGTGGTCCGATCTGGTGTTTGGGCGGCTCGGATATTCGATCCCGCTCGGCATCAAGCGCGGTTACCATCTGCATTTGGCCCCGTATGACAACGCCGTGCTTAACCAGCCTGTGCTCGATTCGGATTTTGGTTATTTGCTCGCGCCGATGAACCGCGGCATTCGTCTCACCACCGGCGTGGAATTTGCCCGTCGCGACGCGCCGCCGACGCCAATCCAGCTTCGGCAGGCGTTGCCGCGGGCGCAGAAATTGTTTCCTCTAAGCGACGCGATCGACGCGAAGCCCTGGATGGGCGCGCGGCCATGTTTGCCCGATATGTTGCCGGTGATCGGCAAGGCACCTCGTCATCCCGGGTTGTGGTTCGATTTCGGCCACCAGCACCATGGCCTGACGCTCGGTCCCGCGACCGGCCGCCTGCTGGCCGAGATGATGACCGGCGAGACGCCGTTTGCCGATCCTACGCCCTTTGCCGTGGAGCGATTTGGTTGACCATGATGGCCGAATAAGCACTCGGCGCCTGCTTGGTTCGGTCAGCTCGCTTGCGTCGCGTCACTTCTCGCGGCGATACTGTGACAAGCGTTTCAGATTGCGACCAGGAGCGGACATGAAGATAAATGTTGAAATAGATTGCACCCCTCTCGAGGCCCGGCAGTTTTTCGGTTTGCCCGATCTGCAACCGATGCAAACGGCGGTGATGGATACGCTCCAGCAGCAGATGATGGCCAATATCGAAAAGGTTTCGCCGGAGACGCTGATGCAAAACTGGTTCACGTTCGATCCGAAACTCGCCGAGCGGTTTTCGGACATGTTCGTGACCATGGCGGGCCTGGGCGGAGGGCGTGGCAACAACGACAAGAAATAGCCGTTGCCGACGTGACGGCGACGAAGCGTCGGCTAAAAGCGCGGCGCGTTGAAGCGCGGGAGAGCAAGATGATTGAAATGCCTCCATTGCAGTTCGCCCAGACCAACGGCATTCGTATGGGCTATTACGAAGCCGGTCCGAAGAGCGATACGCCGCCGATCGTGCTCTGCCATGGCTGGCCGGAAATCGCGTTTTCGTGGCGGCACCAGATCAAGGCGCTGAGCGAGGCCGGCATTCGGGTGATCGCGCCCGACCAGCGCGGCTACGGCGCGACCGAGCGGCCCGAGCCGATTGAGGCTTACGACCTCCAGCATCTGACCGGCGATCTCGTCGGTCTGCTCGATCACCTCGAAATCGAAAAGGCGATTTTCGTCGGCCACGATTGGGGCGGTTTTGTCGTGTGGCAAATGCCGCTGCGGCACATCGACCGCGTCGCCGGCGTCGTCGGCATCAACACGCCGCACACGCCGCGTGCGCCGTCAGACCCGATCGAGATGTCACGCAAGCGCTTCGGCGAGCAGATGTATATCGTGCAGTTCCAGGACCGATCGCTGAGCGCCGACAAGATTTTCAACGCCCGTGTCGAGCAGACCTTCGACGCCTTCATGCGAAAGCCGGTGCCGCGCAGCGACAATATGGCGGTCGAGCCGCCGACCGCGGGCGTCGGTGCGTCGCCGCGGCTCAATTTGGCATTCCCGCAAATGATCGCCGGTTACGATGCCAGGCACGACCCGCGCACGCCGATCCTGTCGCCGGCGGAAAAGCAGGTGTTCGTCGATGCTTTCACCAGGACCGGCTTCACCGGCGGCATCAACTGGTACCGCAACATGTCGCGCAATTGGCTTCTTTCAGAGACGATCGATCATACCGTGCGGGTGCCGGCGTTGATGATCATGGCCGAGAACGATCGCGTGCTGCCGCCGTCCTCCGCCGACGGCATGGAGAAGCTTGTCCCGGACCTCGAGAAATATCTGGTGCGCGATAGCGGCCATTGGACGCAACAGGAAAAGCCGGAGGAGGTCAGCGCCAAGCTGATCGAATGGCGCAGAAGGCGGTTTGGGTAGAGCTTCGTGTCCCGGACGCGGTGCAGCGTTCTTCACGTTGCTCCGTAGAACCGGGATCGCCACGGACACCGTACCCGTTATGACCCCGGATCGGCAGTGCAGCACTTCGTGCCGCACAGCATCCGGGGCACGTCGCACGCGTTCGCCAGGATGATGTAAAGACTACGCCGCCTTTGCCACGGCCCCATGGGCGTGCGCGTCGATCGCGTCGATGATTTGCGGCCACATCGGGATCGGCAAAGCGTGGCCCATGCGCTCGATCATCAGAAGTTTCGCGCCCGGGATCGAAGCCGCGGTGTCCTTGCCGCCGGCGGGATGCACGAGGGGATCGACGGTGCCGTGTATGACGAGCGTCGGTGTTGTGACCGATGCCAGCCGCGCATTGCGGCTGCCCGAGGCGAGAATCGCGCGCAATTGACGTCCGACACCGGCCGGGTTGAGGCCGCGCTCATAGGTGCGCTCGGCGCGGGCGCGATCGAGCGCTTCGTCCTGCGGGAAGCTTCCGGCACGCAGTACCTTCCACGTCTGCGCGAAGCGCTCGAAATATTCCTCTTTGGTGTTCGGCGGCGGGGCCATCAGGATGGCCGTGGCCTCCGGCGTCGGCGGCGGCACTTTGGGATTGCCGGTCGTCGACATGATCGAGGTGAGCGAGCGCGTCCTTGGCGGAAACGAGATCGCGATTTCCTGGGCGATCATGCCGCCCATCGATGCGCCCACCAGATGCGCGGATTGGATGCCGAGCGCATCCATCAATCCGACCACGTCCTGCGCCATGTCGCGCAGCCCGTAAGGTGCGGCAACAGGGATTTTCAGGAATTTCAGCTTGAGCAGTTCGAACGCGGTGAGGCGCTTGCCGCCGGTCATCTTGCTGGACTTGCCGATGTCGCGATTGTCGAAACGAATGACCCGAAACCCGCGTCCCGCAAGTTGCCGACAGAAATCGTCGTCCCACTGAATCATCTGGGCACCGAGGCCCATGATCAGCAGCATCGGCTCGGCACCGGCGTCGCCGAAAATTTCGTAGCAAATCTCGATGCCATTGGCGTGGGCGATCTGCGGCGGCTGATGGCTTGAAACACTCACCTTGGTGCTCCTTCGAACGCTGTAGACGGGACTTCTATGGCACGGCTGTCCCGCTTATCGCGGAAGAATCTACCCTGTGTCGATCCCGACCGTGAAGGCACGACAGGGTTGTGCTTCAGGAACGAGCCGGCTGGTTGGCCCCGATGGAACTCGACTGGTGGCGCGAAGTCGGTTTTCCGCGTTGTCGGTGGTCTGTCACGAGCTCGTGATAGTGCATTGCAACATTTATGTTGCGATGCAGCATTAACCATGCCATAACACTCGGGCCCCGGGCCAATTCCGGACGGGGTGAGCCATAGCTCAAAAAAGAGGATGGAGAGACGAGATGACCACCGAGACCAATTCTGTTTTTAACAGCGTCAAAGAAGCCTTCGCGCCCGTCACCGAGGCGCTCAAGAACTTCCAGAATCTGGAAGTTCCCGAAGTCGCGCGGGAGCTCGTGAAGAAGACCGCCGGCACCGCCAAGGAACGCGCCGCCGACCTACACGCCGGTTCGGAGAAGGTCACCGAAGCGATCGAGACCGCGGTTGCGGGTTCGGTCTCCGAGGCCGCCAAGATCAGCCGTAACATCCAGCAGGCGCTCTATCAGGACACGGAAGCTTTCTTCGCCGGCATCGACCGGTTGGCGTCCGCCAACTCGTTGAACGAGGCGGTGGAGATCCAGTCCGATATGGTGCATGCGCGCGGCGAAGTGTTGCTGTCGCGAGCGAAGTCGGCCGGCGAATATCTCGGCAAGCTTGTCGCCGACGGCGCCAAGACCGCGCAAGATAACTTTGCCAAGGTCTACACCAAGACCGCCTGATCGTTTCCGCATCAGTCGACGTGAATTCGAGGCCCGCTTCGCGCGGGCCTTTCTTTTTGCTGCGTTCCCCGCGTCCGGGACACGATGACGGCAGTGTGTGGAGTTCCTATGTAAGGACTTCGTTCGCTCCGAAAGCCACCATGACCGTTCCCGCCACCTTCTCATTCGACGCTCCCGGCGATGCCACGCGCGCGGCCGAGCTGCGGCGGGTCAAGGGGCTGGCGACGTTGGTGCTGGCGGGAACGTTGGCGTTGTTCGTGGCGGCGAAGGCGCTCGTCAATGTGCATCCGGTGTTCGGCTTCGTCGCGGCCTTCGCGGAAGCCGCAACCATCGGTGGGTTGGCCGACTGGTATGCGGTGGTGGCGTTGTTCCGACGGCCGCTGGGATTGCCGATCCCGCACACCGCGATCATCCAGAGCAACCAGCATCGCATCGCCGACAAGCTCGGCGAATTCATTGAGGTGCATTTTCTCGAACCGGGACCCGTCGAAGCCAAACTGCGCCAGATCGATTTCGCCTCCTTCATCGCCGACTGGCTGCGCGACCGCAAGCGCAGCACCGATCTCGCCCGCTTCACCTTGCGACTTTTGCCCGAAGCTTTTTCGGCGACCGAGACCTCGGGCCTGATGAACTTCATCACGCGCCGGATCGTCACCCAATTGCAGTCGGTCGATCTCGCGCCGCTCTTTGCCGGCACGCTGCGCGCTTTTGTGACTGAGGGTCGGCATCGAGGGTTGCTCGACGATATCCTGCGCGCGGTGCATGAATCGATGACCAAGCCGGAAACCATGGCGATGTTGCGCGCGAAAATCCGCGACGAGTTGCCGACCTTGCTCAAGCTCTATCGCACCGACAAATTCCTGGTGAAAAAGCTCGTAGCATCCGTCACCGCTTTCTTCGAGGAAGTCCGCGGCGATCCGAAGCATCCGTTCCGCGGCGAGTTCGATCGGATGGTGTTGTCGTTGGTGGACCGCCTCGGCAACGACCGAACTTACGCCGAGCGCATCGATGGCTTGAAGCGCGACCTTCTGGCGCGCCCCGAACTCGGCGAACTCGCCCGCAATATCTGGTCGAATGCGCGCAGCTTCATCGAGCGCAGCGCTATGGGAGAGACGCAGGTGCTGCTGCACCATTTGGCACGAATGTTCATGAAAGCCGGCGAGGCGCTCGCGGGCGATTCCGAACTGCGGGCCGAGATCAATCAGGGTTTCGTGGTCGTGCTTAAAAGCTTTATCGCCGATCAGAAGAGGGGCGTGTCGAGCTTCATCGCCGATCAGGTCAAGGCCTGGGATATGGGGCAGTTGATTTCGCTGATCGAAATCAACATCGGCCGCGACCTGCAATATATCCGTTTCAACGGATCGTTGATCGGCGGCCTGGCGGGCTTGGCCCTCTACTCGGTCGAATTCGTGCTCCGATGGTGGTGACGTTTAGGACATTTGAACAAGCCTCTTGAACTGCGCGATCAGTTGGTTAGAGCATGATCCGGAAAAGTGGAAGCCGGTTTTCCGAAAAGATCATGCTCAAATAAAGAAATTGGATCATGATGCGATTGATCGCATCATGATCTAATCAACCGAAATCGCGCGTCAAACTGCGCTCGAACCGTTGTGCAAGAAATCGGAAAACATTCATGAATCCAGCGCCAAAAAAATCCAACGGTTCGCCTAGCGTCGCCGAGGCAAGCTGCGTGCGGCTGCCCGCGAAGGCTAACGATCCCTCATCGATCGAGCCGGTAATCGAGCAGCGCGCGCTGTCGCGGGCTGAAAACGAGGTGCTGATCGAAGTCAAGGCCGCGGCGGTGAACCCGTCCGACGTCAAGGCCGCGACCGGCTTGATGCCTTACGCGGTGTTTCCGCGCACGCCGGGCCGCGACTACGCCGGCATCGTGATCGATGGCCCACCCGAAACGATCGGGCGGGAAGTGTTGGGCTCCTCGGGCGATCTCGGAATCCGCCGCGACGGTACCCACGCCACCCATCTTGCCGTCGAAATCGAGGCGATCGTGGAGAAGCCGAAAAATATCTCCTGGGAGGAGGCCGCCGGCATCGGCGTTCCTTTCGTCACGGCGATGGAAGGCTTTCGCCGCGCCGGTATACCCAAAAACGGCGAGACGGTGCTGGTGATGGGCGTCAACGGCAAGGTCGGGCAGGCCGCGGTGCAGATCGCCACCTGGCACGGCGCGCGCGTGGTCGGCGTGGTGCGCAAAAGCGAGCCTTACGAAGGCCACGCCAATTCCGACGTCGAAGTGATCGACGCCTCGAAAACGGACGTCGCCGTGCGCGTTCGCGAGTTGACGGGCGGCAAGGGCGCCGACATCGTCTTCAACACCGTCGGCGACCCGTATTTTCAGGCGGCGCACAAATCACTGGCCTTGCGGGGGCGTCAGATTTTGATCGCCGCGATCGACCGGATCGTGCAATTCAACATTTTGGAATTCTATCGCGGCCAGCATACTTACGTCGGCATCGATACGCTCGGGCTGTCGTCGGTCGCGACCGGGGCGGTGCTCCGGGAGCTCGGTCCCGGTTTCGCCAGCGGACATCTCAAGCCGTTTCCGATCAAGCCCAATGCGATCTATCCGCTGGAAGAGGCCAAGCACGCATTTCTCGCGGTCGCGGGCTCCTCGCGCGATCGCGTGATTTTGCGACCGGAGTAATTGAGCGTGATCAGCTTAAGTTGAGGTACTGTAGCGATTGGCATTGCTCCCTCGCTCCGCTTGCGGGGAGAGGGTCGGGGTGAGGTGGACTCTCGTCAGACTCGGACTCGCGGAGAGCCCCCCCTCACCCGGATCGTAAGAACGATCCGACCTCTCCCCGCAAACGGGGCGAGGTGACGGCACTCGCGCGCAGAATCATCATAAGGCGATCAGCGCTACAAAGCGGATAGTCCGTCAGTCCGCCGCTTGCGTCACGATATGGATCTCCGAAGTGAGGGTGCGATGCACCGGGCACTTGTCGGCGATCTCCATGAGTTTGTTGCGTTGCTCGGCGTCGAGCGCGCCTTCCATGGCGATGACGCGGTCGATCCGGTCGAGCATGCCGGTTTTGGTTTCGCATTCGGCGCAATCCTGCGCGTAGATTTTGCTGTGTTTGAGCGTCACGGTGACGCGTTCCAAGGGCAACGATTTGCGGTCGGCGTAGAGGCGCATCGTCATCGACGTGCAGGCGCCGAGACCGGCAAGCAAGAAATCATACGGTCCAGGTCCGGTGTCTTCGCCGCCGGCGGCCACCGGCTCGTCGGCCACCAACCGATGCGGCCCAATGGAAACGGTCTGCTGGAGTTTGCTGTGGCGGGTTTCGCGAACCACGACCTGCCGCGGCGCTTGACCGGGATCGGCAACTTGCTCCGGCGCCATGGCTTCGAGATAGCGCGTGACCCAGGCCGCGATGATGTCTGCGACATAGGCCGAGTCATTCTTCTGGCTCAAAAGATGGTCCGCGCCGGCGAGCGACACGAAGCTCTTGGGATGTTTGGCGGCGACGAAGATTTTCGTCGCATTCTCGATGCCGACGGTGTCGTCGGTCGGCGAATGCATCACCAGTAACGCCTTGTGAAGCTTGCTTACCTGCGCCAGCAAATTCTGCTCGGCGATATCCTCGACAAATTCGCGGCTGATCTGGAACGGACGGCCGGCGAGCGAGACCTCGACCTTGCCGTGCTTGCGAATATCTTCCAGCCGATCCTTGAACAGGCCGGTGACGTGAGCGGGATCGGAGGGCGCGGCAATGGTGACGATGGCTTTCGCGTCCGGGATTTTCTCGGCCGCGGCCAGCACCGCCGCGCCGCCGAGGCTGTGGCCGATCAGGATCGCGGGCGCCTTTCGGGTTTTGCGCAGATGGTCGGCGGCGCACACCAGATCGGCGACGTTGGAGGTAAACGTCGAATTGGCGAAATCGCCTTCGCTGGAGCCGAGCCCCGTGAAGTCGAAGCGCAGCACCGCGATGCCTTTAGCGGCAAGCGCCACCGCGATCCGCTTGGCGGCGAGCCCATCCTTGCCGCAGGTGAAGCAATGCGCGAACAGCGCATAAGCGAGCGGCGCTTGTTCGGGTAAATCGAGCGCCGCCGCCAATTGATGGCCGCCTTCGCCCGTGAATTGAAAACGTTCAGTGGGCATGGGCGGTCTCCTTGAGGATCACCTCTCCCTTGGGGAGAGGTCGGCGCAAAGCGCCGGGTGAGGGGTCACGCTCTCTTGATAGACCGTAGCCCCTCACCCGGATTTCTCGCTAGCTCGAAATCCGACCTCTCCCTATGGGAGAGGTGGTGATGAACGCCGGCGCTGAGATCAATCGCCGGAATAACGCTCTTCCTTCCACGGGTCGCCGCGGTTGTGATAGCCGCGGGCTTCCCAATAGCCAGGTCTATCCTCGGCGACGAATTTGATGCTTTGCAGCCACTTCGCGCTTTTCCAGAAATAGAGATGCGGCACCACGAGCCGCACCGGGCCGCCGTGATCTGCCGTGATCGGTTCGCCCGACCAACTATGCGCGAGCAAGGCATCCTCGGCGGCAAAGTCTTCCAGTGCGAGATTGGTGGTGTAGCCGTCGTGAGAGCGCAACATGACGAAGCGCGCTTCGTCGCGCGGCCGGCACGCATCGAGCAGGTCGCGGGTCGCCAAGCCTTCCCATTGATTGTCGTAGCGCGACCAGGTGGTGACGCAATGGATGTCGGAGGTGAACTTGGTTTGCGGTTGCGCGGTGAACTGGGCCCAGTCCCAGAAAATCCGCTTCTCGACCAAACCATAGACGTCGAGCCGCCAGTGCGCCTTCGAGATTCGCGGCGTCTGGCCGAGGTCAAGGGTGGGCCAATCCCTGGTTAGATGCTGTCCGGGCGGCAAGCGTTGTTGCGCGGGTCGCGAGGTCTTTCCGGTCAGGAAACGTCCCTCGCGCGCCCAACGCTCCTTCGTGCGCGTCAGCTTGGTGTCCGGGGGCGGATCCTTTTCTTCAGCCATCGCGGAAGAACCTATTCGTGCAGGACTTATTCGTGCCGATGCATCGCCGATTCATGCTTGGTGTCACGCATTGTCGAGTAGATGACCAGCGAGAGGCAAATCATACCGCTCAAATAATAATAGAACCACTCTTCATGCCCGAAGCTTTTGAAATACAGCGCCACGGCCGGCGCGGTGCCGCCAAACAGGGAGACCGTGATGGCGTAGGGAAGGCCGACGCCGAGCGCGCGGATGTTGGTCGGGAACAACTCGGCTTTGACGATAGCGTTGATCGAGGTGTAGCCGGCGACAAAAATCCAGGCCGCGCAAAGCAGCAGGCAGGCCATCCAAGGCGACTTGGTCTCCTTCAGAGTCGTCAGGATCGGAATGGTCGAAAGCGTGCCGACGACTCCGAAAAAGATCAATACCGGCTTGCGGCCGATGCGGTCGGAGATCGCGCCGTAGATCGGTTGCAGCAAGGTCGCAAAAAGCAGCGAGCCGAGGATGACGAAGGTGGTTTGCTCGTCGCCAAGGCCGACCGATTGCTTCACGAAGGTCTGCATATAGGTTGTGAAGGTATAGAACGCCGCGGTGCCGCCGGCGGTGAGGCCCATCACCAACAGCACCTCGCGCGGATATTTCAACAACCCGGTGATCGCGCCGGTGGGCTTGACGACTTTCTTGGCTTCGACGAACGCGTCCGTCTCGTGCAGCTTGCGCCGCATCACCGCGGCGAAGATCGCGAGCAAGGCACCGATCACGAACGGAATCCGCCAGCCCCAGGCTCTCAGTTCTTCCGGCGTCAAGAACACCTTTTGCAACAACAACAGCACCATGATCGCGGTGAGCTGGCCGCCGATCAAGGTGACGTATTGAAAGCTGGAATAAAAGCCGCGGTTCTTGGCATCGGCGACTTCGCTGAGGTAGGTCGCGCTGGCGCCGTATTCGCCGCCGAGGCTGAGCCCCTCGATGATGCGCGCCAGCGCCAGGATGGCCGGCGCGGCGTAGCCGATCGAGGCAAAGGTAGGCGTCACCGCGATGATCAGCGAGCCGAAGCACATGCAGACCACGGAGAGCGTCAGCGAAAGCCGGCGGCCGTGGTGGTCGGCGATATATCCGAACAGCCAGCCGCCGAGCGGCCGCACCAAAAAGGTGGCGGCAAACAGCACCGCGGCGTTGAGCTGCTGCACCACCGGGTCGCTCGTTGGGAAGAACGCGGGTGCGAAGTACAGCGCGAACGCGGTGTAGGCATAGAAGTCGTACCACTCGACGAGATTGCCGACCGAGCCGATGAAGATCGCTTTCACCCGGCGTTCAACGTCTCGGATATCGATATGCTCGTCTGCCGCCAGGTTCACTGCTTGGTCTGCCACGTCATGTCTCCAATTGTCGCGCTTGTCGGTTGCGCGTTTGCGTTTCCGGTGGTGATTATAGCCATGCAAGCCGCATCCGCCAGCGCTCAAATCGGGCTGCCTCCCTCATCTTTATAAGGATGAGAGTCTGAAATAGCGCCAGAGTTACTTGGCAGCCCGTGGATCGATCGGCGTGGTCCCGCGCACGCCCAGAATATCCTCGAGCACGTTGGCGCCGGCGAGAAGCTGCGCCTCGCCGCGTGGCGGCCCCACCATTTGAAGCCCGACCGGCAGGCCCGAGGCGGTGAACCCGCACGGCAAGGACAGCGCCGGGCAATATACCAGCGTGATCGCGTAGACGATGCCGAGCCATTCGACGTAATTGTCGAACTTCTTGCCGGCGCATTCCGCCACGTAACGGTTTTCGATCGGAAACGGCGGAACGATGGTCGCCGGTGTCAACAACAGGTCGTAGGTCTTGAAGAATTCAAGCGTTCGCGCAGTCATTGCGACGCGCTGCGCTTCGGCGCGCTCGAGCTGCTCGACCGTCAGTTTAAGGCCTTCCTCGACGTTCCAGATCACCTCGGGCTTGAGCTGATCGCGCTTGGCGCGGAGCAGGGCGGCCTTGCTGATCGCGAAGTCGAAGGCGCGGAGTACGTGGAAACATTCGTGCGCCTCGCGCAAGTCCGGATGTGCTTCCTCGACGATCGCGCCGGCGTCCGCAAAGCGCAAAGCGGCTTTCTTCGTGATCGCGACGACTTCGGGATCGACCGGGGTGATGCCGAGATCGGACGAATAGGCGATCCGCTTCGGGCCCTTCTTCGAGCGCGCGGCGGACAGGAACGAGGCGGGAAGCACCGGCAGCGACAACGGGTCGGCCGGATGCTCGCCGCTCATCGCATCGAGCATCAGCGCGAGGTCTTCGACGTTGCGTGCCATCGGCCCGTGCACACCGAGATTGCGGTCCATCTTGAAGGCCGGCGTATGCGCGACGCGGCCGACGCTCGGGCGTATGCCGACGATGCCGCAGAAGCTCGCGGGATTGCGCAGCGAGCCGCCCATGTCGGTGCCGTGCGCGAGCCAGGCCATGCCGGTGGCGAGCGCAACGGCGGCGCCGCCCGAGGAGCCCGCGGCGGACCGCGAAGTGTCCCACGGGTTGAGGGTTGCGCCGAACACTTCGTTGAAGGTGTTGGCGCCCGCGCCGAATTCCGGCGTGTTCGATTTGGCGTAGATCACCCCGCCGTTTTCTTCGAGACGTTCGACCACGATATCCGAACGCGTCGGAATCGTGTCCTTGTAGATCGGCGAACCCTGCGTGGTTCGCACGCCCTCGACATTGGTCAGGTCCTTGATCGGCACCGGCAGTCCGGCGAGCAGGCCGCGCTCACGGGGCGGCTTTTTCATCAAGGCTTTGGCATGCGCGCGGGCGCGATCGAAGCAGAGCGTCGGCAGCGCGTTGACCTTGCCGTCGACCTCACTGATGCGCTTTTCAAGCGCGTCGAGAAGATCGAGCGGCGTGACTTCGCCTGTTTTAAGTTTGTCGACGATCGCGCAAGCCGTCGCCCGCACCAACTCCTGATCGGATGCCACTTATTTTTCCTCTGTTCGTGCCGCTTCTCGATAGCGGATTGTGTCGTTCTGTGAAAGATTTTTTGCGAATTTCGTATTAACTCGTAAGCTCTCTTGACGAAGCAGGCTGTACCGATGAAACGCCGTCGCCAGCGCCACGCGCCGCAATTGGAGATTTGAAGCATGACGACGCCGTTCGATGCGCCTGACTGGCGCAGCATGAGCCAGGAAGATCGCGACCGCGGCCTCAACAACGGTGGTGCGGTCGCTGGAAGCGGCGAGATCGTCGCCGGCTGGGATCGCAAGTCCGCCGAAATACGCGCGCGCTATCTCGACCATCTCGATCTCCGATATGGCCCGCGCGAACGCAACCGCATCGACTTTTTGAAAGCCGCCCAAAACGGCCCGACGCTGGTGTTCATCCATGGCGGCTATTGGCAGATGCGCGCCAAGGAGGCCTTCACGCTGTTTGCCGAAGGCCCGATGGCGCACGGCATCAATGTCGCCTTGATCGGCTACACGCTCGCGCCAGAAGCGACGCTCGACGAGATCGTCGCCGAGATAAATCAGGGACTCGATTTTCTCGCCGGCAAATTGCCCGTGCTTGGCGGCGATCCGAACCGGATCGCGGTGTCCGGCTGGTCCGCCGGTGGACATCTCACCGCGATGGCGTTGGCGCACCCGAAGGTCAAAGGCGGGGTCGCAATCAGCGGCATCTACGATCTCGAGCCGATCCGCCACAGCTATCTCAACGTCAAGCTCGGGCTGGACGAAGCAATGTCGCGCCGCAACTCGCCGATCGCGGAAGCCGGCGGCCCGACGAAGCCGCTCGCCCTCGTCGCCGGCAGCGGGGAGCTGCCGCTGTTGCGCGGGCAGACGGCCGATTTCGCGTGTCATCGAGCGAAGTTCGGATTGCCGGTGGCCTATGAAGAAATCCCCGGCGCCAATCATTTCACCGTCATGGACGCGATGGCCTCGCCGAAAGGGCGGATCACGACGCTGATCCGGCAGGTGTTGGAGCGGGACTAGGGGCGTTTCCCGGATGCTGCGCAGCGCGTAGCGGTGCGCTGCTGATCCGGGATCACGACGGATGCCGGCAATTCGTATGGGTCCCGGCTCTGCGGAGCAGCGTATAGAACGCTGCACCGCGTCCGGGACACAAACTACCCCCAACCCGCACTAATCCCGCCGTCCACCGTGTAAATCACGCCCGACGTATAACCCGATCGATCGGAGGCAAGAAACGCCATCAGGTCGCCGATTTCGCGGGCATGGGCGGGCCGACCGAGTGGCATGGTCTTTTGAAATTCCTTGTAACGGTTTTCGTCGCCGAATTGATGCTTCGCGCGGGTCTTGAGCAGCGTGACGTGGCGGTCGGTGCCTACGGGGCCGGGATTGATGCCGACGACGCGGATGTTGTCGGCAAGACTCTTGCTGCCGAGCGCGCGGGTAAACGCCATCAGCGCGGCGTTGCCGGTGCTGCCGCAGATGTAATTGGTGTCGAATTTTTCGCCGGCAACGCCGATGTCGTTAACGATGACGCCATGGCCGCGCGCCTTCATCTGCGCGTAGATCGCGCGGGTGATGTTGATGTAGCCGAACACCTTCAGCTCCCAAGCGTGACGCCAGGTCGGCTCGTCGATCTTGTCGATCGAGCCGCCGGGAATGTCGCCGGCATTGTTGACGAGAATGTCGATGTCGGCGGCCTCTCGTACCAATCGAGCGATGTCTTCCGGTTTGCGGAGGTCCGTGACGATGGCGGCGGCGTCGATTTGATGCGCGGAGCGCAATCGCTCGGCGAGCGCCTTCAATTGATCGCCGTTGCGCGCCGCCAGCAAAAGATGCGCGCCTTCTTCAGCGAAGGCTTCGGCGGCGGCCGCGCCAATGCCCTTCGAGGCGCCGGTGATCAGGACGCGCTTGCCGCGCAAATGCAGATCCATGGGAATACTCGCTTGATGAGGGGGCGTTTGATTGGGTATCGGGTGGGTTTGAACTGTTAGGCTGTCCCCGCTGAAGCGGTCAACATTGCAGTGCGGCATTGCGTCGTGACGAAGTTTGGTCCATTGCAATCCGATCGAAAGGACGCTGCCGGGACCACTAGGCGCGACAAGACTTTAAGGAATCTCTCGATGAGCAAAGACAAAAAAACATATCGGATCGCGGTCATTCCCGGCGACGGGATCGGCAAGGAAGTGGTGCCGGAGGGCCTGCGTGTGCTGGAGGCGGCGGCGAAAAAGCACGGCGTCAGCGTGGCCTTCGATCAATTCGATTTTGCTTCCTGGGACTATTACGAGAAGCACGGCCAGATGATGCCGGACGACTGGAAGGAAAAGATCGGCAAGCACGACGCGATCTATTTCGGCGCGGTCGGGTGGCCGGCGAAAATTCCCGATCACATTTCGCTTTGGGGTTCGCTGATCAAGTTCCGCCGCGAGTTCGACCAATACGTCAATCTTCGCCCGGTGCGATTGATGCCGGGCGTGCCGTCGCCGCTCGCCAACCGCAAGCCCGGCGATATCGATTTCTGGGTGGTGCGTGAAAACACCGAGGGCGAATATTCATCCGTGGGCGGGCGGATGTTCCCGGACACCGAGCGCGAATTCGTCACCCAACAGACCGTGATGACCCGCATCGGTGTCGATCGGATTCTGAAATTCGCGTTCGATCTCGCGCAATCGCGGCCGAAGAAGCATCTGACCTCGGCGACGAAGTCCAACGGCATTTCGATCACCATGCCGTATTGGGACGAGCGCGTGGAGGCGATGGCGAAGAAATATCCGAACGTGAAGTGGGACAAGTATCACATCGACATTCTCACCGCGAATTTCGTGCTGCATCCGGACTGGTTCGACGTCGTCGTCGGCTCCAACCTGTTCGGCGACATCCTCTCTGATTTGGGGCCGGCCTGCACCGGCACCATCGGCATCGCGCCGTCGGGCAACATCAACCCGGAAGGTAATTTCCCTTCGGTGTTCGAGCCGGTGCACGGTTCGGCGCCGGATATCGCAGGCCAGGGGATCGCAAACCCGATCGGCATGATCTGGTCGGGTGCGATGATGCTCGAACATCTCGGCGAGAAGACCGCCGCCAGCTCAATCGTCGCCGCGATCGAGCGCACGCTCGGCGAACGCACCCTGCGCACCCGCGACCTCGGCGGCAACGCCGACACCACCGCCTGCGGCAAGGCGGTCGCGGAGATGGTGGAGTAGGGGCTGCGTTGTTGTCGTCCCGGCGAACGCCGGGACCCATAACCACAAATGTCTATTGTTGTGTTGGCTAGTGGTTCCAATCTCGCGCAACCACGCCGGCCGGTGGTTATGGGTCCCTGCTCGCGCTTCGCTTGGCAGGGACGACGAGGTAGGGAAATTTGCCTCAGCCTCTCGCAATCCGTCGGCAATGCTCCCACGCCGCGAAAATCAAATTCTCGTTTGCCTCGGGCGTTCGAAACGCCGAATGTGCCGAGAGCGTGACGTTCGGCAATCTCGTCAGCGGGTGATCGGCCGGCAGCGGTTCGACGGTGAAGACGTCGAGCCCGGCGTGCCGGATGTGGCCGGACTTCAATGCCTCGATCATCGCGGCTTCGTCGACCAGTGCGCCCCGCGCGGTGTTGACGAGGATGATCCCTCGTTTCATCGTCACGATACGCTCCTTCGAGAGAAAGCCGCGGGTTTCGTCGTTCAACAACAGATGCAGCGAGACGACGTGGCTTTGCGCCAGCAGCGTATCGATGTCCACGAAATCGACGCCAGGAAATTTCTTCGGCGACCGATTCCAGGCGAGCACGCGCATGCCGTTGCCGAGCGCGATTCGGGCCACTTCCGCGGCGATGCCGCCGAAGCCGATCAGCCCTAAGGTCTTGCCGGTCAACTGCATGCCGTCCTCGCGCAGCCAGTTGCCGGCACGCATCTCGCGGTCCATCTTGGCGATGCCGCGCGCGGCCGACCACATCAGCGCGATCGCGCATTCGGCCACGGCCGTGTCACCATAGCCCTTGATCAGATGCACCTCGATGCCGAGCTGGCCGAGTTCTTCCGGATTCATGTAGCTGCGCGCGCCGGTGCCCAGAAACACCACATGCTTCAGGCCCATACATTTTCGCGCAATCTCCGTCGGCAGTGGCGTGTGATCGATAATGACGATCTCGGCGCCGTCGAGCAAAGCCGGCATCTCACCCGCCGTGATGTCGGCGTTGCGGTTGATGCGCACGGCCGGATCGCCGGCCTTGTTTTGCCGCTCGAAAATATCCGCCAGCGATCCGTTGGCGTCGACGAAAACTCCGCGCACTGAAATCTCCGTAATTTATTTGAGCATGATCTTTTCGGAAAACCGGTTCCCACTTTTCCGGATCATGCTCGATTAAGAGGCGACGCCGGCGAGCGCCAGCACGGTATGCATCAACACGTTGGCTCCCGCCGTGCAATCGGCCTGCGTCGCGTCTTCAAGCTCGTTGTGGCTGATGCCGTCCTTGCAGGGCACGAAGATCATCGCCGCGGGCATGATGGTGTTGAGATTGCACGCATCGTGGCCAGCGCCGGAGGTGATGCGACGGTTGGAATAGCCGAGCGACTTGGTGGCGTTCTCCACGGCGTCGATCAGCTTCGGATCGAAATGGGTCGGCGGCTTGCGCCAGATCAGATCGAGCGCGACCTCGACCTTGCGGCGCGCCGAAATTTCGGCCGCGGCTTGGCGTAAACCTTGGTCGAGCGCCTCCATGATCGCGGCGTCGGCGCTGCGGCAATCGATGGTGAAGGCGACCTCGCCGGGAATGACGTTGCGTGAGGGATTGGCGATCACGGCCTCGCCGATGGTGCCGACCGCCTTCGGCCCGAGCTTTTTCGCGATGCTCTCCATCGCCAGCACCATCTCCGCCAACGCCGCGAGTGCGTCGCGGCGCAGCGGCATCGGCGTGGTGCCGGCGTGGCTCTCGAAGCCGGTGATCTTGCCGTCGTACCACAACACGCCCTGGCCGGAATCGACCACGCCGATGGTCTTGCTTTCGGCCTCCAGAGTGGGCCCTTGCTCGATATGGAGTTCGACGAAGCTTAAAAATTTCTGCGTGCCGACCGGCGTCTCGCCGCGATAACCGATGTCGTCGAGCGCCTCGGCCACTGAAACGCCTTCGGCATCCTTGCGCGACAGAATGTCGTCGGTGGTGAAATGGCCGGCATAGGCGGCCGAGGCCATCATCGCGGGGGCAAAACGCGAGCCTTCCTCGTTGGTCCAGTTGACGATGCAGATCGGCGCATCCGTCTCGATGCCGGCGTCATTGAGCGTGCGGACGACCTCAAGCGCCGCCAGCGTGCCGAGCACGCCGTCGAACTTGCCCCCCGTGGGCTGGGTATCGAGATGCGAGCCTAAGCCCACCGGCGGCTTCGACATGTCGCGGCCCTTGCGCAAACCGAACATCGATCCCAGCGTATCGACATGCACCTCGAGGCCCGCGGCCTCGCACGCCTTTTTGAACCAGTCGCGCACTTGCTTGTCTTCGGGGCCGAGCGTCAGACGTCGCACGCCGCCTTTAGGAGTTGCGCCGAATTTCGCGGTTTCGTGAATCGTCTCCCAGAGGCGGGCGGAATCGATCTGCAGATTGGAGGCGACCTGGCTCATGCGGCGGCTTTCCGAAAGATTGCGGAGAGGGCGATTTTCCTTCAATGACGCGCCGGCGGCGGCACGTCAACCAAGGGTGCTTCCCTGCGCGATTTTGCCGGCAAGCTCGGCGACGAGTTCGACCGCGACAGTATCGGGGGAAGCGAGCCAACTTGCCGAAAACGTCAGCGGCGCGATGGTGAGGTCGGTTGAAAGCAGTTGCAGCCGTCCGTCGGCCAACTCGTTCTCGACGATCGCGGTCGGAATCACCGCGATGCCGAGGCCCTCGATCGCCATATGGATCACGGTGGCGAGCGAGGCGCTGGCGTGGAGTTGGATTGGCGGCAGATCCGGCCGGTTGAACAGCGAGCGGACGATCTCGTAAGGGTGCGTCTTGCGCGGAAAGGTGATGATCGGAAACTTCGCGAGATCGCGCACTGTCAGCCGACCCTCGCCAAGCCCGAGCGCGGGGCTCGCCAGAAACCCGATCGGATAGTCGCACAGCACGCGATTGCGCACGCCGGAGGTGGACAACGGCCCGAGCACGAAGGCGAGTTCGATTTCCTGCGCGAGCAATCGCGCGCTCAAGGCCGGCGTGATGTCGACCTCGATCTCCAGCGATAAATTGGGATAGGCGGTGTTGACGCTTTTGATCAGCCGCGGCAGCCAAGTGTGCACGATGGTTTCAGCGACGCCGAGCCGCATCACGCCGCGCATCGCCGAGCGGTCGCCGACCTCCGCCATCATTTCCGAGCGCAGGCCGATCAGCTTTTCCGCATAGACCATCAACTGCCGGCCGGCACGGGTGGGTGAGGCCACGCGGTGGTCGCGATTCAAAAGCTTCACGCCCATCTCGCGCTCGAGTTGGGCGATGCGTTGCGAGATCGCGGGCTGGGTGGTGTTGAGCCGCTGCGCTGCGCCGCGGAAGCTGCCGAGAGTCACCACCCATTGAAACGTCTCGATCGATTTGAAGTCCACCATTGGGGAGTTCCAGAACGATAAAAATAATTTATCGATTTGAATTAGAAAGGAAGATTAGACATTATACTAGGCATGGGTTTCACTGCTGTCGAGATATTAGGCAGAGCGATGTCATGACCATTCTAGCGGCAGGACACGAATTTCGCGGCGAAGACACCCTTCGGAGCCTGCAGGCCCGCTTGGCCTGCCGCGCCGGCATGGCGACGACCACGGCCGGCGTCGCCAACGGCTTCGTGCAAGGCAATCTCGCGATCCTTCCTGAAAAGCTCGCAGGCTCGTTTCACCGGTTTTGCCAGCTCAACCCCAAACCGTGCCCCGTGATCGGCATGTCCGACGTCGGCGACCCCCGCATTCCCTCGCTCGGGATCGACCTCGACATCCGCACGGACGTTCCGCGCTATCGCGTCTGGCGCGACGGCGAGGTGGTAGAGGAGCCGACCGACATCATGGCGCATTGGCGTGACGATCTGGTCGCCTTCGTGCTCGGGTGTTCTTATTCGTTTGAAGAGGCATTGATGGCGGAGGACCTGCCGATCCGTCATGTCGAGCGCAAGCTGCGGGTGCCGATGTACCGCACCAATATCGCCTGCACGCCTTCGGGCCCGTTCGCCGGCCCGATGGTGGTGTCGATGCGGCCGTTTAGGCCGGCGGACGCGATCCGGGCGGTACAGATCACCTCGCGCTTTCCTTCCGTGCATGGCGCGCCGGTGCATCTCGGTCATCCGCGGTCGATCGGGATCGCCGATATCGGCAAACCCGACTACGGCGACGCCGTGCCCGTGGAGGCCGACGAAATCCCGGTGTTCTGGGCCTGCGGCGTCACGCCGCAAGCAGTGATCGCGGCGGCGAAGCTGCCGTTTGCTATCACCCATGCGCCCGGCTTGATGCTGGTGACGGATCTCCGCAACAAGCAACTCGCTGTGCTTTAATGGGCAACGGTTGCTGCTCTTTGAGGCTTTACCGCCATCTTCATTCGTTTCATCGATAGCTCGCCGATCAACAAAGGATCACACATATGACCCTCACTCGCCGCAACGTATTGCTTGGAGCCACCGCCACCGCGGCGCTGATGCCGATCGCGACCCGCGCGCAAACCTCCGAAGTGGTGATCGGTGTGATCTATCCGTTGTCGGGGGCGAGCGCCCAGATCGGCGTCGACGCCCAGAAGTCGTTCGATACCGCCGCCGAGGTCATCAACAAAAACTACGATTTCGATATGCCGCTGGCGCGCGGCGAGGGGCTTCAAGGCCTCGGGGGCGCCAAGGTGCGGCTGGTGTTCGCCGACCACCAAGCCGATCCGCAGAAGGGCCGCGCCGAAGCCGAACGCCTCATCACCCAGGAAAAAGTCTGCGCCATCATCGGCACCTATCAAAGCGCGGTCGCGGTCACCGTCAGCCAGATTTGCGAGCGCTATCAAATTCCGTTCATCTCGGCGGACAATTCCTCGCCAAGTCTCCACCGTCGCGGCCTCAAATTCTATTTCCGCGCCGCCCCGCACGACGAGATGTTCTCGGGCGCGATGTTCGACTTCTTCGACGCCATGAAGAAGAAGGGCACCAAGATCGACACGCTCGCGCTGTTCCACGAGGACACCATCTTCGGCACCGACTCAGGCAACGCCCAGCTCAAGCTCGCGGGCGAGCGCGGTTACAAGGTGCTCGCCGACATCAAGTACCGCGCCAATTCGCCGTCGTTGTCGGCGGAAGTGCAGCAGCTCAAGGCCGCCAATGCCGACGTGCTGATGCCGTCGAGCTACACCACCGACGGCATCCTACTGGTGAAGACCATGGCCGAACTCGGCTACAAGCCCAACGCCATCGTCGCGCAGGACGCCGGCTTCTCCGAAAAAGCACTGTACGATGCGGTCGGCGACAAGCTCGAAGGCGTGATCTCCCGCGGCAGCTTCTCGCTCGACCTCGCCGCAAAGCGGCCGATGGTCGGCAAGATCAACGCCATGTTCAAGGAAAAGTCGGGCAAGGACTTGAACGACTTCTCGTCGCGGCAGTTCATGGGCCTGATCGTGATGGCGGACGCGATCAATCGTGCCAAATCCACCGACGGCGACAAGATTCGTGAGGCCCTGGTTGCGACCGACATGCCCGGCGAGCAGACCATCATGCCGTGGAAGCGCGTGAAGTTCGACGAAATGGGCCAGAACAACGATGCCGATCCGGTGCTGTTGCAATGGACCGGCGGCAGATTCGTCACCATCTTCCCGCCGCAAGCCGCGGTCGCCGAAGCCATCTGGCCGATGAAGTAGCCGTCGTTTTTGGCGGCTTATCACAAGTGCAGCGTCGTCCCTGCGAACGCAGGGACCCATACGCCGAGGAGTATCGTTTTCATCGTGGCCTCACGTCCTTTCTTCAAATGCGAATCCGGTGGTTATGGGTCCCTGCGTTCGCAGGGACGACGTGCGATGGAGACATCCTTTTGACCGCCGAAACCATCATCCAAAGCCTCGCCAGCGGTTTGCTGACGGGTCTGCTCTACGGCCTGATCGCCGCGGGCTTGGCGTTGATCTTCGGCCTGATGGACGTGGTGAACTTCGCCCATGGCGAATTCCTCATGATTGCGATGTACGTGACGTTCTTTCTGTTCGCCTTCTTTGCGATCGATCCGTTGCTGGCAGCGCCCTTGGTGGCCGCGGCGCTGTTCGTGCTCGGGGCGGTGGTCTATCTTTTGATCGTGCGTTTTGCGGTTCGCGCCAAGGCCAACGCCGGCATGGTGCAGATTTTTTCTACCTTCGGGCTCGCCATCGTGATGCGCGGGCTGGCGCAGTACTTCTTCACGCCGGATTATCGCAGCGTCACGCATTCCTGGCTCGGCGGCAAAACTCTCTCGATCGCCGGTATTTTCCTGCCCGTACCGCAACTGGTCGGCGCGTTGGTGGCGATCGCGGCCTTCGTCGCGCTGTATTTTTTCATCAACCGCACGGATTTCGGCCGCGCGCTTGAAGCAACCCGCGAGGACGCCGGCGCGGTGGCGCTCGTCGGCATCGACAAGAATAAAGTGTTCGCGCTCGGTTGGGGGCTTGGCGCGGCGCTGGTGGGGCTTGCCGGCGCGGTCATGGCGATTTTCTTTTACATCTATCCGGATGTGGGCGCCTCGTTCGCGCTGATCGCCTACGTCACCGTGGCGCTCGGCGGCTTCGGTAGCGTGTTCGGCGCCTTCGCCGGCGGCATCATCGTCGGCCTCGTTGAAGCCTCCACCGCGTTGATCCTGCCACCGTCGCTGAAGTCGGTCGGCATCTACGCGGTCTATCTGCTCGTGGTCTTCGTCCGGCCGCGCGGCCTGTTCGGGTCGATCTGATGGACACGAATTTCGCCAAGCGTCGTCGCCGCGATTTGATCGTCGCCGCATTTTTTGCGGCGATTTCTGCCTTGGTGCCGCTGTTCGTCAAGGACGTCTACGTCCAGAACATCATGGTGCTGACGCTGATGTACGCGGCGCTCTCGCAAAGCTGGAATATCCTCAGCGGCTATTGCGGACAGATTTCGCTCGGGCACGCGCTCTATTTCGGCCTCGGCGCTTACACGACCGCATTGCTCTTCACCAAATTCGGCGTGTTGCCGTGGTTCGGCATGCTCAGCGGCGGGTTGATCTCGGCTCTCATTGCGATGGCGCTCGGCTATCCCTGTTTTCGCCTACGCGGGCATTACTTCGTCATCGCCACCATCGTCATTGCGGAGACCGCGCTGTTGTTGTTTCAGAACTGGAGCTGGGCCGGCGCGGCGCTCGGCATCGATATTCCGGTCCGTCGCGACAGCTGGCTCACCTTTCAATTCACCCGCAGCAAGCTCCCGTATTTCTATTTCGCGCTGGTATTGACCTGCGTCGCTTGGCTCGTGACCTGGTGGCTCGAGAATTCTAAATGGGGCTATTGGTGGCGCGCGGTGAAGGACAATCCGGACGCCGCCGAAAGCCTCGGCGTGGTCGTGTTCAACTCCAAAATGGGCGCCGCGGCGGTCTCGGCCTTTCTCACCGCGGTCGGCGGCAGCTTCTACGCGCAGTTCGTGTCGTACATCGATCCCGAAAGCGTCATGGGTTTTCAGTTCTCGCTTCTGATGGCGTTGCCCGCGGTGCTCGGCGGCATCGGCACGTTGTGGGGACCGGTACTCGGCGCCGTCATTTTGATCCCGCTCACCGAACTCACGCGTTCCTACATCGGCGGCTCCGGCCGCGGCGTCGATCTGATCGTTTACGGCACGCTGATCGTGCTGATTTCGCTGGCACGGCCCGAAGGCCTGGTCGGCCTGTTCTCGCGAAGGCGCAAGGGGATGGTCCGATGACGCTCTTGCTGGAGACCCGCGGCGTCTGGCAACGTTTCGGCGGCCTCGTCGCCAACAGCGATGTCTCGATCTCGGTCGGCCGCGGCGAGATCGTCGGCTTGATCGGCCCGAACGGCGCCGGCAAGTCGACGCTGTTCAATCTGATCGCGGGCGTGCTGCCGCCGACTCAGGGCTCGATTTTGTTCGACGGCGAAGACGTCACCGCCTTGCCGGCCGCGGAGCGTTGCCAGCGCGGCATCGCGCGCACGTTTCAGGTCGTCAAAAGCTTCGAGACCATGAGCGTGATCGACAACGTCATCGTCGGCGCGCTGATCCGCACCACCGTGACGCGCGAGGCCCGCCGCAAGGCGCACGAAGTGCTGAAATTTGCCGGTCTCGCCCACCGCGCCGACGCGCTCGCGAGCGAGTTGATCCCGTCGGAAAAACGAAGACTCGAAGTCGCGCGCGCGCTCGCGACCGAGCCGAAATTGTTGCTGCTCGACGAGGTGCTTACCGGCCTGACGCCGCTCGAGGCGCAAACGGGCGTCGAGCTGGTGCGCAAGGTGCGCTCCACCGGCGTCACGGTGTTGATGGTCGAGCACGTCATGGAGATCGTGATGCCGCTGGTCGATCGAGCCATCGTGCTCGATCTCGGTAAGGTGCTGGTCGAAGGAAAACCAACCGACGTCGTGCGCGATCCGAAAGTCATCAGTGCCTATCTTGGGGATCGTCATGCTGTCGGTGCATGAAATCACCACCGCCTATCAGGGCCTGGTCGCGATCTCGGCGGTGAGCATCGAGGTCGCCAAAGGCGAGATCGTTTGCGTCGCTGGCGCCAACGGGGCCGGCAAATCGACCTTGTTGAAATCGATTGCGGGCGCCGAGCGGCCGCGCTCCGGCACAGTCACCTTCGACGGCGCGCGTATCGACGGCATGGCGCAGCACATGATTACCGCGCGCGGCGTCGCCTATGTGCCGGAGAACCGCCGGCTGTTTCCGCGCCTCTCCGTGCGGGACAATCTGCGGCTCGGGAGTTACCTCTATCGCGGCGAGTCAAACCGCGACGAGCCGCTCGCGCTGGTGTTCAGCCTGTTCCCTCGGCTCTCGGAGCGTCTGGAGCAACGCGCCGAAACCTTGAGCGGCGGCGAGCAGCAGATGCTCGTGATCGGCCGCGCGCTGATGACGCGACCGCGGTTGTTGATGCTGGACGAGCCCTCGCAGGGCATCATGCCGAAACTGGTCGACGAGATTTTCGCGGCCGTAAAGCGCATTCGCGACGCCGGCATGACCGTGTTGATCGTCGAGCAGCGCATGGCCGAATGCCTCGACATCGCCGACCGCGCTTACATCCTCCAGACCGGCCGCGTGCTGATGCAGGGGAGTGCTGGCGACATCAAGGGCAATCCCGATGTGCGGAAGGCGTATTTGGGGTTGTGACGACACGCGGCCCCTTCAATGCTCGTGATTATCCGGCAACCCCAACCCAAACACCTTCGCCAAATCCGCGACTTGCGCCGGCGTGAGATACCGCGGATTCAGCCCGCGCAGCAGCAGATAAAGCTTCGCGGTTTCTTCCAGCTCCTCGATGGCGAACACCGCGGCTTCCAGCGTGTCGCCGGAGACCACCGGGCCGTGATTGGCCAACAACACCGATGAATATTTGCCGGCGAGGCCCTTGATCGCGTCGGCCACGGCCGGATCGCCGGGCCGATAATACGGCACCAGTGCGGTGGCGCCGCATTTCATCAAATAATAGGCCGTCATCGGCGGCAGGGCGGCGCGCGGATCGATCTCGGGCAGCATCGAGAGCGCGACCGAATGGGTCGAATGCAAATGCACGACCGCGCGGGCGGCGGTGCGGGTTTGGTACAGCGCCGCATGCAGCGGCACTTCCTTGGTCGGGGCATCGCCGGTGACGAGGCGGCCGCCGGCGTCGAGCCGCGACAGCCGCGCCGGGTCGAGGAAGCCGAGCGAGGCGTTGGTGGGCGTCACCAGCCAGCCGCCGTCGTCGAGTTTCACGCTTATATTGCCCGAAGAGCCCGGCGTCAGGCCGCGCTCGAACAGCGAGCGGCCGAGCCGGCAGATTTCCTCGCGGGCCTTGGTCTCGGTCATGGCGGCGTCCCTCTTTTATGGCCTTGTCTCATGCTTTGGCAGCGCGGCCAAGCCGTGATACCCAGTCGGGAAAAGCCGCCTCCGAAATGGCGGCTCTGACGCACCCCGGAGGAATTGCCCAATGTCCGAACCCGTCAACTCCAAGCCGCGCATCGCCGTCATCGGGCTGGGCTCGATGGGCTTTGGCATGGCGACCTCGCTCAAGCGCGCGGGCTTCGAAGTTACGGGCTGCGACGTGTCGGAGGATACTGTGGCGCGCTTTGTCGCGGACGGTGGGCGAGGGGCAAAAAGGCCGGCGGAGGCCGCCAAGGACGCGGGGATCGTCGTCAGCGTGGTCGTCAACGCGGCCCAGACGGAGGCCATTTTGTTCGGAAAAGACGGCGTCGCCGAAACGCTGCCTAAGGACGCGGTGTTCATTTCGTCGGCGACCATGGACCCGGACGTCGCGCGCAGGCTGTCGAAGCAGTTGGAGGCCACGGGGCGACATTACCTCGACGCGCCGATCTCCGGCGGCGCGCAGCGCGCGGCGCAGGGCGAACTGACCATTCTTGCGTCAGGCAGTGCTGCGGCCTTCGCCAAGGCACGCCCCGCGCTGGATGCGATGGCGGCCAAGCTCTACGAACTCGGCGACGCCGCGGGCCAAGGCGCGGCGTTCAAGATGATCAACCAGTTGCTCGCCGGCGTGCACATCGCGGCCGCGTCCGAGGCGATTACATTTGCAGCCAAACAAGGCCTCGATATCAGGAAAGTCTATGAGGTGATCACGGCGTCGGCCGGGAATTCCTGGATGTTCGAAAATCGCATGCCGCATGTGCTCGACGGCGATTACGCCCCGCGCAGCGCGGTGGAAATTTTCGTGAAAGACCTCGGCATCATCCAGGACATGGCGCGCACGGCGAAATTCCCGGTGCCGGTGGCCGCCGCCGCGCTGCAGATGTTCTTGATGACTGCGGCCTCTGGCATGGGCCGCGATGACGACGCCTCCGTGGCGCGAATGTATGCCCGTGTCACCGGCGTGGATTTGCCAGGCGAAACGAAATAGCCGAGAACGAATGACAAGAGGACAGCCGTCGATGCCCCGTTTCGCCGCCAATCTCACCATGATGTTCAACGAAGTCCCATTCCTCGACCGCTTCGACGCGGCGGGACGCGCGGGATTCACGGCCGTCGAATTCCTCTTTCCGTATGAACATCCGGCCGACGCCATCGGCGAAAGGTTGCGCCGCAACGGCCTGGTGCAAGCGCTGTTCAACCTGCCGCCGGGCAATTGGAGCGCCGGCGAAAAGGGATTTGCCGCGCTGCCGGAGCGCTTTTCCGATTTGCAGGAGAGCCTGCGCACCGCGCTGCCTTACGCGCAGGCGACCGGCGTCAAGCGGCTTCATCTGATGGCGGGCATCGCCGATCGCCGCGATCCGAAAGCGGTGGCGGCGTTTCGCAAATCGGTGGTGTGGGCGGCCGAATTTCTCGCGCCCCACGGCCTTGACGTGGTGATCGAGCCGATCAACCCGCGCAACACGCCCGGTTACTTCCTCAACGACTTTACGTTCGCGCGCGATTTGATCGTCGAGCTTGGAATCCCGAACCTCAAACTTCAATTCGACATCTATCACTGCCAGATCATCCATGGCGACGTGACGATGCGGTTGCGCGAGATGATGCCGCTCATCGGCCATATCCAGATCGCGAGCATCCCGTCGCGTCACGAGCCGGACGGGGAGGAGCTGAACTATCCGTTTTTGTTCGACGAACTCGATCGCCTCGGCTATGGCGGCTTCGTCGGCTGCGAATATAACCCGCGCGGCAAGACGGTTGACGGCCTCGGCTGGTTCAAAGCTTACGCCGGAGTGAAACCATGACGCTGGCGCTTGGCTGCATCGCCGACGACTATACCGGCGCGTCCGATCTCGCCAACACGCTGACGCGGTGTGGCTTGCGCACCGTGCAAACCATCGGCGTGCCGTCCGAGGAGTTTGCGCTGCCCGAAGTCGATGCGGTGGTGGTGTCGCTCAAGAGCCGATCGATCGAGGCGGGCCTTGCGGTGAGCCGCTCACGCGCCGCGGAAAAATGGTTGCGCGGGCGAGGGGCCCGGCACGTGCTGTTCAAGATCTGCTCGACTTTCGATTCGACGGATGCCGGCAATATCGGTCCCGTCATGGACGCGCTGCTGGCCGATTCGACCGACGCCATCGTGCTGGTGACGCCGGCATTCCCCGAGACCGGCCGCACGGTCTATCAGGGCAACCTGTTCGTCGGCTCGGTGCCCTTGAACGAAAGCCCGCTGAAGGATCATCCGCTTAATCCGATGCACGATTCGAATCTGGTGCGGGTGCTGGCGCGCCAGAGCAAGACCAAAGTGGGGCTGGTGGCTCTCGCCGACATCGCGCTCGGGGCCGACGCGGTCCGGGCACGGCTTGCCGCTCTCTCGAAGCAGGGAATCGGCGCGGCCGTCGTCGACGCCGTTTTCGACCGCGATCTGGAGACGATCGGCGCGGTCGCGCTCGATCATCGCCTCTCGGTTGGCGCCTCCGGCCTTGGGCTTGGGCTCGCGCGCGCGCTGGTCGCCGCGCGTCTGATCAAATCGAACGCCGTGGGCACGATTTCCGATGCGCCGGTCGGTGGCCCCGCGGCGTGCCTCGCCGGCAGTTGCTCGCAGGCGACGCTGCAACAGATCGCGAAAGCGGAAGCGGCGATGCCGGTCCTGCATCTCGACCCCGATCAAATCGTAATGGGCAAGGATGAAGCCCACCGCGCGCTCGGCTGGGCCAAAGAGCGGCTGAAAGATGGCCCGGTCCTGATCGCCAGCAGTTCGACGCCGGACCAGGTCGCGGCCGTGCAGGCGCGCCATGGCCGCGAGGCCGCGGGCCATGCGATCGAGCAGGCGATGGCCGACATTGCGGAGGGCTTGGTGCAATCGGGGGTGCGGCGGCTGGTGGTCGCCGGCGGGGAAACCTCCGGCGCGGTGGTGGATCGTTTGGGGATTCCCGGCTTTCTGGTCGGTGCTGAAATCGCCGCCGGCGTGCCGGTCTTGCGTGCGGTCGGCGCCAACGGCGGCGAAATGTTGCTGGCGCTGAAGTCGGGCAATTTTGGCGGCCCGGAGTTTTTCTCCGACGCGCTCAAGCTGATGCGCTGAGATCGCCTTCAGCCAAGCCCGGGCATGACGCCGGATGGATTTTACCCCACGCGCCACTCCAATATCCCGTCATCCGCCGTGACGATATCGCCCAGCGACCCTACGGGCGTGCAGTCCATGTCGAGAAGATGCTCCAGCGTCGCGCGATCATGTGCCGGCACTCGCGCCAGCGCGCGTGCGTTGTCGGAGGTTCGCAGCATCGTCACGCCGTGCTCGACCTCGCCGGTACGGCCATAGATCACGGTGAAGCTCTCGACCTCGCCTTTACCGCTCGCCTCAAGCACGAACTCCGGTCCCGCGCCGCGATGCCGGTCGGCTTCGGTTTGCACGTTCGTGTCCTGCGCCAGCGGTTGTCGCGGCGGCTGGCGCGACAGCACCAGCGCGTGATGCTTGGTGACGAAACCACCCTGGCCGTAAAGCAAGCCGAGCTTGGCGCCATCGCGCAGTTTCCGTACCATCGCGCAGGCCGCATGCGTCATATAGGTGTTGAGTGGCGCGCCGAAAAAGGTGAGGCCGCCGGTCACCGTCGGCTGCACGTCGGTGTCGAGGCCTAATGTTCGCCGCGCCATCTTTGGCACGCAGGGAAAGCAACTATAGAGTTCGATCGCGTCGAAAGCCCTGCCGTCGCCGCCGCCGATATTCATCGCGGCCTTGAGTACGGCGGTCTGCGCGTGGCTTTCGAAGAAACGGTCGCGAAGGAGATAGTCGCGTGGTTCTTCCGCCGACGCCCCGCCGCAGATGTGCACCAGGCGGTGCTCTGGAATTCCAGCGGCCCGCGCCTTCGCGAGACTCGTGATCAGGATCGCCGCACCCATATTCACGGTCGGATTCGCCACCATCAGCTTGGTGTAGGGCCATGCGATCAGGCGGTTGTCCGGCGTGGGCGTTGTGATCTCCTCCGCCGTGAAATGCCGCTTTAGCCAGGCATGGGGGTTTTGCGACGCGACGCTTGAATAGGTCGACCAAAGCTCGCCGGATTCGGCCATCGCCTCGCGCGGGGTCTGTCCCCAATGCGCCGAGGTCGCGGCCTCGTAAAACGGATACACCGTCACCGGCTTGAAGACGCCAAGCTTGACCGCCATCGGCTTCTGAAACGCCGCACCGCGTTTGGGCTCCTCGACCTCATGCGCGAACGGCGTCCATGGCAGCGTGAGCCCGGCACGCGCGGCCTTGGTCGCGGTGCTCTGGGCTTCGGCGCCGCACACCGCAGCGACGCTGCATTCGCCCCGCGCGATGCGTTGCGCCGCCTCATGCAGGTATCGGATCGGGCTCTCGCCGCCGACCGGCCCGTAATAAGCGTGTGCGGGTCGAATGTTGAGACGATCGGAAAGCTGCCTGGCGGGGTCTCGATAGCGCCAGCTCAGGAAATTGACGATGTCGAGCGATTGAATCTCGCTCAGCAATTTTCCACCCGAATCCTGCTCGGCGCGCGTGAGCGCTTGTTCGAGAAGCGCGAGCGGTTCCAGACCTTCGGCAATCTCCTTCGGGCGATCCGTGATTTCGCCGACGCCGACGATGACGGGGATGCGGTCGTCGGGGACGGGGGAGGCAGTCATGATTTATCGTTTTCGCTTTCTAGACGCCGGCAAGGTCCTCTGCCCCACCGCCTCGTTCCCTGCGGCAATGTTTTTGGCTGCTCGTTTTGGTTTGGACCTGGAGGCTAACGCATCATGGGCATGAAAGCCAAGCGCGAGTGGTGATCGATGTGTGTCCCGGATGCGGCGCACCGTAAGATGCGCTGCGCCGCGTCCGGGATAGGGTGTTGTCCCACCCGCCATATCACGTCATCCGCCTCTTGCGCTTTCGCCTCGCGCGGAGAGAATGCTGGCCCAACGAGAAAAATCTTTAAGGGAGCCACAACCGATGTCCGCCGCGCACGCCGTTTCCGGCAAAGGCCCCGAATTGAACCGTGAGACTTACGACGTCGTCGTTGTCGGCGCGGGCTTTGCCGGGATGTACATGCTGCACAGGTTGCGTGGGCTCGGATTGTCGGTTCGGGTCTACGAGCAGGGCGGCGGAGTCGGCGGCACCTGGTACTGGAACCGCTATCCCGGTGCGCGCTGCGACGTCGAGAGCATGCAGTATTCTTACTCGTTCTCGGACGAACTGCAGCAGGAATGGGATTGGAGCGAGCGCTACGCGCCGCAGGCGGAGATTCTGAAATACGCCAACCACATCGCCGATCGCTTCAATTTGCGCGACGACATTCAATTCAACGCGCACGTCGAGCAAGCGGTCTTCGACGAGGGGACGAATGCGTGGCAGGTCGCCACCTCCCTCGGCACCGCCGTGACGGCGAAATACGTTGTGCTCGCCACCGGCTGCCTGTCGAACGCCCGCGTCCCCGATATCAAAGGTCTTTCGGACTTCAAGGGCGAGGCCTACCACACCGGCCATTGGCCGCATGAGAAAATCGATTTTACCGGCAAACGCGTCGGCGTGATCGGCACCGGCTCGTCGGCGATCCAATCGGTGCCGGTGATCGCCGAGCAGGCGCGGCATCTCACGGTATTTCAGCGCACCGCGAATTTTTCGATTCCGGCCCGCAATGCGGCGTTGACTTCGGAAGAACGCGCGGCCATTCGCACGAATTACCCCGAAATCAGACGCGTCGCTCGCGAAGAGGCGCGCAACGGCATCTATACCGATTTGCCTGATCGCGGGGCGCTAGAGGATGGCGACAACGCGCGTCGTGCCAAATATGAGGAGCGCTGGCGCCGCGGCGGCCTGACCTTCATGTCGGCCTACAACAACCTCGTGGTCGACCAAGCGGCCAACGACACGGCGGCCGATTTCGTCCGCGCCAAGATCGCGGAGATCGTGAAGGACCCGCACACGGCGAAATTGCTGCAGCCCCACAACCATCCGATCGGATCAAAGCGCATCTGCATCGATACCGATTATTTCGCCACCTTCAATCGTCCGAACGTGTCGTTGGTCGATCTCACCTCCGACCCGATTGAAGAGATATTGCCGCACGCCGTGCGCACGGTAGCAAAAGAATACGAGGTCGATGCGCTGGTGCTGGCGACCGGGTTCGACGCGATGACGGGTTCGGTGGCGAAGATCGATATCGTTGGCCGTCACCGCCAAACGCTCAATCGGAAATGGGCTGAGGGCCCCAAGACCTATCTCGGCCTGATGAGCGCGGGCTTTCCCAATCTCTTTATCATCACCGGCCCCGGTAGCCCGTCGGTGTTGAGTAACATGATTGTCTCGATCGAGCAGCACGTCGACTGGATTGCCGATTGCATCGCCCATATGCGTGCACGTGGCTTTGAAGCGATGGAAGCCAACAAAGAAGCCGAGGACAAATGGGTCGCGCATGTCAACGAGGTCGCGCACACCACGCTCTATCCCCAGGCCAATTCCTGGTACATGGGCGCCAATATCCCCGGCAAGCCGCAGGTCTTCATGCCTTATATCGGCGGCGTCGGCACCTATCGTCGAATCTGCGACGAGGTCGCGGCGAACGGCTATGAGGGATTTGCGATGACGGCGGCGGAACAGTCGCGTGCCGCGGCCGCGTCATGACACGGCGTAATGGATCCTTTCGCTTACATTCCTCGCTCAGCCAGCCACGCGGCGTAGAGGGCCACCTTGCTTCACAACGTTAACTCGGTGGAGAAGTCCGCGCTCGTCGATCGTTAACTTGTGCGTGGGATCGCGAGCCGGCAAGCTTGGTTGAGTTGATCGCGCACTCAAATGCAAGTTCCATCGATGGAACTTACATTTGAGAAGATTCATCCGGGGCGAGGGGGCCGAAGAATGTTTTTACGTTGGGGGTGCGTTGCTGCCGTTTGCCTTGGATTTTGTTCTCAAGCGGAAGCCAGTGAGCGATCGGGGATCGTTCATCGCGCGTCCTGCACCGTCGTTCGGTATTACGTCGCCAAATATTCGGCGTCCGCCGCCGAGATGTGGGCGCGAAGCCACGGTGCCACCGACGCCGAAATCGAAGCCGGGCGGCGTTGTCTCAAGAATGCTCCTTCCGAGACGGCGCAGGCCGCGCGCTGGACGACGCAGTAGGCATCCGGGCGTTGTCCCTGCGAACGCAGGGACCCATAACTACCGTAGTCTGTTGGAAGAAAAGTCATCGGCCACTGTGCCAAACGCTGGGCCGCGGCGTATGGGTCCCTGCGTTCGCAAGGACGACGATGTGGATACAGCTACCCCGGATTGGCCTTCAACCCCGCCGCCTCGATCCCGGCGATCGCGCAGATCTCGTCGTTGTCGGAAGTGTCGCCGCTGACGCCGACGGCGCCGAGCAGCGTGGTGCCGTCCTGGATCAGTACGCCACCGGGCACCGGCACCAGCCGGCCCTGCGCCAGCGTGTTCACCGCGTCGATGAAATAAGCTTGGTCCTTCGCGCGCTGAAACAGCGCCCGCGATCCCATGCCCATCGCCAAGGCGCCATAGGCCTTGCCGTTGGCGACTTCGCTGCGAAGCAGGCTGGTGCCGTCTTGGGCGGCGCAGGCTTTGACGCAGCCGCGCGCGTCGAGAACGGTGATGACGAGCGGCTTGAGTTTCATCTCGACCGCCTTGGCGAGCGCCACATCGAGAATCTTGCGGGCGACAGCGAGGGTCAGTTCAGCCATGAGTGGATTCCTTAAAGTGTGGAGGAGGGAGGATTCGATCGTGCCTTGTCCAGGCTCATCGCCAGCACCCGCGCGACGTGAAGGGCGCCACGCGTGGTGCCGTCCTTGATCTGATGCCGGCACGAGGTGCCGTCGGCGACGATCAGCGTCGTCTCGTCGGCGCGCCGCACGGCGGGCAACAGCGAGAGTTCGGCCATTTCGATTGAAGTCTCGTAGGTGTCGGCGCCGTAACCGAAGGCGCCGGCCATGCCGCAGCAACTCGACTCGATGGTCTCGACCTTCAGATCGGGGATAAGCCGCAGCGTCTGCTCGACCGGTTTGAACGCGCCGAATGATTTTTGATGGCAGTGGCCGTGGATCAGGGCTTTTCCGGCCACGGGGCCGAGCGGCAGTTGGAGGCGGCCGGCGGCGGCTTCGCGAACGAGAAATTCCTCGAACAGAAGCGCGTGCGCGCCGATGGTCTTTGCGGCGTCGTCGCTGCGAAGCGAGAGCAACTCGTCGCGCAGCGTCAAGAGACAGCTCGGCTCAAGGCCTATGATCGGCACGCCACGTTGCGCGAACGGCGCGTAAGTCTCAACCAGCCGGTCAAGCTCGGCGCGGGCGTGATCGACGAGGCCGGCGGAGAGAAACGTCCGTCCGCAGCATAAGGGGCGGCCGCCATCGACGGGCTTGGGAAGGTGGACGCGGTATCCGCCTTCGACCAGCACGCGCAACGCATCGTCGAGGTTTTCGCGCTCGTATGTGCGATTGAACGTGTCAGTGAATAGCACGACCTCGCGGCCATCGGCCGGGCCGACCGCCTCGACGTCGGATTTGAATACATCACGCCGCCATTCCGGCAATGCGCGCTTGGCGCTGATGCCGGCGAATGTTTCAAACAGCATTCGCAATAACGCGCTATTGTTGCGCCAATTGGCGATGGGAGCGAAGTGCGAGGCGAGACCGGCATAGCGGGGCAAAAAGCCCACCAGACGGTCTCGGAGCGAAAGGCCGTGTTTGGCGGCGCGTGCGGCGAGAACCTCGATCTTCATCTTCGCCATGTCGACGCCGGTCGGGCATTCGTGGCGGCAGGCCTTGCAGGACACGCAGAGTTTCATCGTGTCCATCATCTCGTCGGAGGCGAGCGCGTCGGGACCGAGCTGGCCGGAGATCGCCAGCCGCAGCGTGTTGGCGCGGCCCCGCGTCACGTCCTTCTCATTGCGGGTGGCGCGATAGGACGGGCACATCACGCCGCCTTCGAGTTTGCGGCAGGCGCCGTTGTTGTTGCACATCTCGACCGCGCCTTGGAAGCCGCCGCCGGCGCCGGGATAGGCGGACCAGTCGAGCGCGGTTTTGAATTCGCGCACGCGATACTCCGGCGAATAACGAAACAGCGAACGGTCGTCCATTTTCGGCGCGTCGACGATCTTGCCGGGGTTGAGCACGTTCTCGGGATCGAAGCGCTGCTTGACCTCCTTGAAATCGGCGATGATGCGCGGGCCGAACATCGTCTCATGAAATTCAGAGCGCACGAGGCCGTCGCCGTGCTCGCCGGAATGCGATCCTTTGTATTCGCGCACCATCGCGAAGGCTTCCTCGGCGATCGCGCGCATCGCGTGCACGTCTTTTTCGAGCTTGAGATTCAACACGGGGCGCACATGCAGGCATCCTTCGGAGGCATGGGCGTACATGGTGCCGCGGGTGCCGTGCTTGGCGAAGACGGCGTTGAGCCGCTCGGTGTAATCGGCCAGATGCGGCAGCGGCACCGCGCAGTCCTCGACGAAGGAGACCGGCTTGCCCTCCTGCTTCATCGACATCATGACGTTGAGGCCAGCGGCGCGAAAATCGGCGATGGCGGTCTGTAGCGCCGGCTCCGTGATCTCGACCACGCCGCCCCATTTGCGTTGCGGATTGTTCCAGGAAAAGCCGAGGTCGACCATCAGCTCGGAAAGGTGCTTCAATCGCCGGATGTTTTCCGGCTGATCTTCCTCGGCGAACTCAACGATCAACACGGCATCGGGATCGCTGCGGATCGCCGCGCCGATGATCGGCTGGAACATCGCGATCTCGCGCCCCAGCGCCAGCATGGTGCGATCGACGAGTTCGACCGCAATGGGGCGCAGCTTGACGAGGTGTTGGGCCGCGTCCATCGCCTCGTAGAAACTGCCGAAATGGCAGACGCCGAGCACCTTGTTGCGGATGATCGGCCACAGCTTGAGTTCGACCCGCGTCGTAAAAGCCAGCGTGCCTTCCGATCCCACCAACAGATGCGCCATGTTGTTGGCCGCGTTGCGCGGCACCAATGCGTCGAGATTGTAACCGCCGACGCGGCGTTGCACTTTTGGAAATCGCTCGGCGATCTCCTGCGCCTCGCGCGCGCCGAGATCGAGCATGTCGCGAAACAGCGCGTATCCATTGTCACTTGCGTTGAGATCCCGTGCGACCTCGCCGAAATGCAACAGCGTGCCGGAGGCCAAGACCGCATCCATCGAGAGCGTGTTGTCGCGCATGGTGCCGTAGCGGAGCGAGCGTCCGCCGCAGGAATTGTTGCCCGCCATGCCGCCGATGGTGGCACGCGAGGCGGTGGAAACGTCGACCGGAAACCACAGGCCGTGCGGTTTGAGCTGGCGGTTGAGGTCGTCGAGCACGATGCCCGGCTCGACCACGCAAATGCGGTTTTCGACGTCGAGCGAAATGATGCGGTTCAGATGTTTGGAAACGTCGATGACGAGGCCTTTGTTGACGGTCTGGCCGCATTGCGACGTCCCGCCGCCGCGCGGCGTGACGATCACGCCTTCGTCGCGCGCGATGCTCACCGCTCGCAGCGCTTCGTCCATGGTGCGGGGGATCACGACGCCCGAAGGTATCATCTGATAAAACGAGGCGTCGGTGGCGTAGCGACCGCGGTTGAAGGCGTCGAAAAAGACGTCGCCGGTCATGTTCGACCGGAGCCGCTGTTCAAGCCGCGGGAAGCCTGAATTCGACATCTGGGACCCCACCGCCGCTTACCAAGACCTGCAATTCCGCTCGGTAATTCGAAAGCGCTGGAAATGCAATGATTTTTGGATTTTCGAGGTTTTTGAGCTCAAGGCAAGGTATCGATTGAACCCGAAAAAATTGAATGCAATAAAGGCCGCAACATTTCTGGCTTTCCGAGACGGAGAAGATCATGACCAACCACCAGGGACGGCACTTCCTTCAGATTCCCGGGCCGAGCCCCGTTCCCGATCGCGTGCTGCGTGCCATGGATATGCCGGTGATCGATCACCGGAGCGCGGAATTTGCCGAACTCGGCAAAGCGGTCCTGGAGGGCTGCCAGAAGATCTTCAAGACGTCCGGATCGGTGATCATCTTTCCGTCCTCAGGCACCGGCGCCTGGGAGGCCGCGATCGTCAACACGCTTTCGCCAGGCGACAAGGTGTTGATGGTGGAGACCGGTCATTTCGCCACGCTGTGGCGTCAAATGGCGGCCCGTTGGGGCATCGAGGTGGACTTCATCCCTGGCGACTGGCGCCACGGTGTCGATCCCGCCGCGATCGAGGCCAAGCTCGCGCAGGATTCGTCCCATTCGATCAAGGCCGTGATGGTGGTGCACAACGAAACCTCCACCGGCGTCACCAGCCGCGTCGCCGAGGTTCGCGCCGCGATGGATAAGGTCGGCCATCCCGCGCTCTTGCTTGTCGATACCATCTCCTCGCTCGGCTCTGTCGATTACCGGCATGACGAATGGAAAGTCGACGTCACCGTCAGCGGTTCGCAAAAGGGCTTCATGTTGCCGCCCGGGCTCGGTTTCAACGCGATCTCGGAGAAGGCGCGCGCCGCCGCCAAGAAAAACAAGATGCCCCGCTCCTATTGGGATTGGGAAGAGATGGTCAAGCCCAATGCTAGCGGCTTCTTCCCGTACACGCCGGCAACCAATTTGCTTTATGGTTTGCGCGAGGCGATCGCGATGTTGCTCGAAGAAGGATTGGACAACGTATTTGCCCGTCACAAGCGGCTCGCGGCGGCCACCCGCGCGGCCGTGGCGCATTGGGGGCTTGAGGTGTTGTGTCAGGAGCCTTCCGAATATTCGCCGGTGCTCACCGCTGTGCTGATGCCGCCCGGTCACGACGCCGACAAATTCCGCAAAATCGTCCTTGAGAATTACAACATGTCGCTCGGTTCGGGCCTGTCGAAGGTCGCCGGCAAGGTGTTTCGTATCGGCCATCTCGGCGAGTGCAACGAACTCACGCTGTTGGGTGCGCTGACCGGTGTCGAGATGGGATTCTCGGCCGCGGGCGTGCCGCATCGCGCGGGCGGCGTGACGGCGGCGATGGCGGTTCTTGAGGACCGTACCCAATCCAATACTTCGGCGCATCTAAAGTTGATATCGAGCTGAGCCACGTCATCGCGTAGGTTCATGGAACAACAACTAGGTCCGAACCAGAAGTTGGACTGTCGGGGAGGTTGAGTGATGCGTCTTCGTTTTAAGGCCACCCATGTCGTGCTGGCGCTGCTGTGCGTCATGTACTTCATCACCTATGTCGATCGGGTCAACATCGGCACGGCGGCCAGCGAAATTCAAAAGGAATTGGGCCTCACCAACACGCAGCTTGGCCTGGTGTTTTCGGCTTTCGCCTATCCTTATTTGTTGTTCCAGGTCATCGGCGGCTGGGTCGGGGACCGCTTCGGGCCGCGCCGAACCTTGTTCTGGTGCGGCATGATCTGGGCGACCGCCACCATCATGACCGGCTTCGTGCACGGGCTCTTGACCTTGTTTATGGCCCGCGTCGCGCTCGGCTTCGGCGAAGGCGCGACCTTCCCGACCGCCACGCGGGCGATGCAATACTGGACGCCGGCGGCGAGCCGCGGCTTCGCCCAAGGCATCACCCACGCCTTCGCGCGGCTCGGCAATGCGATCACGCCGCCTTTGATCGCCGCGCTGATGGCCTGGCTGACCTGGCGCGGCTCTTTCGTCGCGCTCGGATTCGTCAGCCTTATCTGGGGCGTGGTCTGGGTCTGGTATTTCCGCAACGAGCCCAAGGACCATCCAGCCATCACCGAGGCCGAACTGGCCTCGCTGCCGCCGCGCCCGGTCAATCTGAGGCCTCAGGTGCCGTGGGGGCCGCTGTTGCGCCGGATGTGGCCGGTCACGCTCACATACTTCTGCTACGGATGGTGCTTGTGGCTCTATCTGAATTGGCTGCCGCTGTTCTTCAAGAACAACTACCATCTCGACATCAAGAATTCGGCGCTGTTCGCTTCGGGCGTGTTCTTCGCGGGCGTCGTCGGCGACAGCCTCGGCGGCATCATTTCGGACTGGCTTTTCCGCCGCACCGGCAACGTGCGATTTGCACGGCTCAGCGTGACGGTCGTCGGCTTTGCCGGCGCTTTCCTGTCGCTGCTGCCGATCCTGTTCATCCAGGACATCACCGTCGTCGCTTTGTGCCTCTCCGGCGGCTTTTTCTTCGCGGAGCTTGTGATCGGCCCGATGTGGTCGGTGCCGATGGATATTGCGTCTAAATATTCCGGGACGGCGGCAGGCCTCATGAACACGGGTTCGGCGCTGGCGGCGATCGTCTCCCCGCTCGTGGCCGGTTACGTGATCGATGTCACCGGCAACTGGTATCTGCCGTTCCTGATGTCGATGGGGCTATTGCTGCTGGGGGGCTTCTCCGCCTTTCTGATGCACCCAGAGACGCCCTTCGGCGAGGGCGAGGCCCTTGCCGTGGCAGGGCGGCCCGTTGCGGCGGAATAAATGCCGATCAAAGGCCCGAGCCTTCTTGAGGATTGACGGCGCCTGCCGGGCAGGGGACAAGCCCTCCGAATAGTGATATTCGAGCCCCTGCGAAGCCGAGAAGCCCCGGGAAGGACGCTAGATGACCCTGCATACTGGAAGGCATTTTCTTCAGATTCCAGGCCCGACCAACGTGCCCGACCGGGTGCTGCGGGCCATGGATATGCCGCCCTTGGATCATCGCGGCCCTGAATTCGCCGAACTCGGTTATGCCGTACTGGCGGGCTGCCAGCGCATGTTCCGCACCCAACAGCCGGTCATCATCTATCCGTCCTCGGGCACGGGCGCCTGGGAAGCGGCGATCGTGAATGTGCTGTCGCCGGGCGACAAGGTGCTGATGACGGAGACCGGCCAATTCGCGGTGTTGTGGCGCGGCATTGCCGAGAAGTTCAAGCTCGACATCGAGCTTTTGCCGACCGATTGGCGCCGCGGCGCCGACATCGAGCAGATCGAGGCAAAATTGGCCGCCGATCGCGACCACAAAATCAAGGCCGTGATGGTGGTGCACAACGAGACCTCGACCAGTTGCGTCACCCATCCCTTCGAGGTCCGCAAAGCCCTCAATCGAACCAATCACCCGGCGCTGTTGATGGTCGACACCATCTCCGGCCTTGCCTCGCTCGAATACGAACACGACGCCTGGGGCATCGACATTTCCGTCGGTGGGTCGCAAAAGGGCATGATGTTGCCGCCGGGCCTCAGCTTCAACGCGATCTCGGAAAAGGCGCTCGCGGCGGCGAAGGCCAACCCGTCGATGCGGTCCTATTGGGATTGGCACGACATGATCGAGATCAACAAGCAGGGCACGTTCCCGTACACGCCGGCAGTGAACCTCCTCTATGCGCTGAGGGAAGGCATTGCGATGCTTGAGGAGGAGGGGCTCGACAATGTGTTCCTCCGGCACAAGCGCCATGGTGCCGCCGCCCGCGCCGCGGCCAAGGCGTGGGGCCTGGAACTGGTGTGTCTCGACCCGCATTGTTATTCGCCGTCGTTGACCGCGGTGATGGTGCCCGACGGGCACGACGCCGACGCCTTCCGCAAGGTGGTTCTGGAAAACTTCGACATGTCGCTCGGCACCGGCCTCGGACGGCTCAAGGGCAAGGCATTCCGGATCGGCCATATCGGCCATTTCAACGATCTGATGCTGATGGGCACGTTGTCGGGCATCGAGATGGGCCTCGATCTCGCCAAGGTGCCGCATCGCGGTGGCGGCGTGTTGGCCGCCATGGAAGTCCTCAAAGGGCGCGACGTGGTGCCGATGACGAAATCGAAGGCGGCCGTGGCCTGAACGAGACATGAACTCCTTCCCGAGCGCGCGCCAAGTGACCCGCGTTTGAGGAAGCCATCCTGCTAAAGCGCGATGAGATTTGGTTGAATCGTCATCGCACTTTAGTCCTTTAATTGAGCATGATTTTTTCGGAAAACCGCTGCACACTTTTCCGGATCATGCTCTAGTACAAGAACGGAAAGAGCGTGCGATGAACGCCCCCATGCAAGCGACCGAAGATTTGATTTATGCCGTCGAGGACGGTGTCGCCCATTTGACCTTCAACCGCCCGCAGGCGCGCAACGCCCTGACCTTTGCGATGTACGAGCGGATGGCGGCAATCTGCGAGACCGTCAACGCCGATCGTTCGATCAAGGCGATGATCCTCACCGGCGCGGGCGATAAGGCGTTTGCGTCCGGCACCGACATCTCGCAATTCCGCGCCTTCAAGACGTCGCAGGATGCGCTGGATTATGAGGCGCGGATCGACCGCGTGCTGGGCGCGCTGGAAGCGGTCCGGGTGCCGACGATTGCGGCTATCGCCGGCGCCTGCACCGGCGGTGGCGCCGGCATCGCGGCTTGTTGCGACATCCGCATCGGGACCGCGACCACCCGGATGGGCTTTCCGATCGCGCGCACGCTTGGCAATTGCCTGTCGATGTCCAACATCAGCCGCCTCGTTTCTCTGGTCGGGCCGGCGCGCACCAAGGATTTGATTTTCACCGCGCGCCTGATCGAGGCCCCCGAGGCCTTGGCGCTGGGCCTGCTCAACGAGGTGGTGCCCGACGTCGAGACGCTGCAGCGTCGGGCGGGTGAGACGGCGAAGCTCGTTGCGGGCCATGCGCCGATCACGTTAGAGGTCACCAAGGAGGCGGTGCGCCGCATCCGGCGGACATTGACGCGCGAGGAGGGCGAGGATTTGATCCTGCGCGCTTACATGAGCGAGGATTTCCGCGAGGGAATGGATGCCTTCCTCAACAAGCGCACGCCGAGCTGGAAGGGCAAGTAGGAGTCGTTTTGATTTAAGCATGATCTTTTCGGAAAACCGGATTCCACTTTTCCGGATCATGCTATAGACGCGCAGGCGTTTAACTACGACGGCACTTACGCGCGCGTCGCGGCGCTCTTGCGACCATCTACGGTCTTGATGGGTATTGCGCGGGTGTTACGCTCACGCAATGGACCCCACCAAGATCAAGCTGTGGCACCTACTCGGCATTATCTTTGCGGCGGTGTTCACTGCTGCGGTGTTGCGCCATTTCCTTCACGTCGCGGTGGGCTTGAGCCGCAAGGAGATTTTCGCGGGCGCTTTGATCGCGGCCACCGTCAGCATATTCCTCACCGTCGTTATTTTCCGCCGGCGCCACCGCCGGTGAATAACTTGCATCCATCCGCGCGTCTTCTTCGTGGTATTGGTATTCCACCGTTACCGACACGCGCGGAACGCTGCTTCCGCCGATGAACGTCAGCAAGCTCGACGGCTCGCGTCTCATTTCATGAATTCGGACGACCTTGATTTCTGGATTTTGTGCCAGCCATAGGTCGACCTGCTTTTCGGCGTCCCACCTGTCGGTGCCCAAAATCAAACGTTCTTGCTTGACGCTCATCATATCCATGACGCAACCCGTATAGTTGGCGATCGGCTGATCGCTCTAACGACAAGGTCCATGTTTGGTTGCTTTTTTTGTTTTTGTTACTGCTTTAGTTCGGCAAAGCAATCTGAAATTGTAAGTTAGGCTATAGTTCATCTGAAATAGTTGGTTCGGTTGTCGACCTCGAAAAACCACTACACTTGGTCGACAGTCGCGCTGGAAAGGTTCGCAAACCCGCTGAGCCTGGCAGCCGACATTCCAGGCGCGGATAATCGGCAAGGCCGAAACCTTCCTGTCAGGCCACTACGCGCGCGATCACGTTCATGCTCTCGCCGTCTTCGACCAGTCGATGCAGTTCCGCGGCTACCGAAGGAAGCTGATGCCCGGTCCGCTCGTGAAAAAAACGATAACCGTTTGGAACAAAGAAAGAGAGCAACTCCTCCAGCGACGAGCCGTGCTCCTCGAGCACATACGGCGATAACTCCATCATAAAAATCGGGCGGCTGTGACGCAAAAGCGCCGTAGCCCCGCGGAGCACTTCACATTCAAATCCGTCAACATCGATTTTTACAAGATCTACACGGGGCGCATTGAGTTCAGCCAGAATTCCGTCAAGGGAGCGGGCAGGCGCCGCGTTGGTGGGCATCGGTTGGCCGAGATGCTTGTTATGAAGGCCTTCACTTTTAGTTAAGGGCCAGCTCGAATAAATTGAATCCGGCACGCTACCTTCGTCTTTCGCGGCAAGGAAACAGTGAAACAACGTCACCCGCTCCGCGAGCCGAGAATTGAGATCAAGGTTACGCCGCAGCTTTTGGACGGCATATTCAGTAGGCTCAAAAGAAAGAACTCGTCCGGAAGGTCCGACAAGCTCAGCCAAAAGCATTGTATGGATGCCGATATTCGCTCCGATATCGAGCACGACCGACGAGGGTTTCACCAAGCGCTTGAGCGCTTTCTTTGTCTCCCGCTCAAACATTCCAAGATAGATTCCGAAATCGATTCCCTGGGAAAGATCAAGATCAAAAATCACGCCATCTCGCTGCACGACGCATTGATCGGAATAGCCGGCCATCGCTCGAGCGATGTGGATTCCTTTGTAGGCAAATCGTGCCAGAGCGATCTTGTTAGCAGTCTTCATGAGGACACCGGTCTATATTGAGCTCTGGCTGCACAGCGGCTAAGTCACTTGAATGGTTATTTCGGTCTACTCGCCATGATTATTCAGCGTTCGCAACTAATAAATTCGATTTAGGCTGGATGAGCAATGGGCTTACTATTGGATGCTTCAAAAAAGGGCGCATAATGCTGGAAGCTGTTGAGAAGCCTGGTTCATCTGAGTGCATAATTCCGGCGCGGCAGCTCGACGCGGTCTCCCGTTTGACGCCTTTTGGATGGAGCGGGGGGCTTGTACTCATCACGACGCTGTTGGCTGGGTCCTTCTTTTTAGCGGGCTATTTTATCATCTATTGGCACAACGCGGACATGGATTTCATGGTCGTGTACAGCGCGCTGCTTTTGAACGATGGCCGGCCCGCATTCTTCCCTCATCCTGCCTACTTCACCATTCTTGGCGTTAAGTCGTGGTTTCAGTTTTTGCAATATTTGCATCTCCTCGACCCATCCTCGCTTTCGCGCATGCCGCCCGCCTCTGATGTTGCCGCGTTCGATGCCGCGATGACCAACGTTATTCGTGCGGCAAGGTTAGTCGCATGGTGGACGGCGACAGGCTTTGTTCTGATTTTCGCCGGCCTTTCGCGTTTTCTCGTCCGCGATTGGCGGGTTGCGATGCTCGGAGTATTCGCTTTTGCATTCTCGGGCGGCTTGCAGTTTCATATGCGCATGCTGCGCAGCGAGCTGATCGCTGGTTGCTTTTTCGCATTTGCCTTAATGATCCTCATAGCGGTGGCGCGACAGGCAACAAGTTGGCGCCCCCTCGCAATCGGCATCGCTGCGATGCTTTGCGTTTTGGGCCTGGAGAACAAGGTTCACGCAGTCCTGTTGATTGCCGCGCTTCCATTGGTGATCCAGCCGTTCGGCGGCGCTTCAAGCGCCAGCGTGAGCTTCTGGGACAAAAGCAATTGGGGCGCTTGGCTTGCGACATTCGTCGCTGCGTTGTTGGCCGGGGTTCTGCTCTATATGGCGTTCCCCCTGATTTCCCTTGGGCTGGATCGCTCAGTAACGGCGGCGATGGAGCTGCGGCCCCTGCTGTTTGGCACTTTTGGCGTGTATCAGACAGGCTTGCTGGTATGGATCGGTGTCGGCATGCTGATCTTTGCAAAGGTCTGGCGCATTCATCTGACGGAGGCACTCTCGGCGATGTTCGCGGCGATTGCCGGGGCGTCGCTCGGCCTCATGGCTCTGTTGATTGAATTTAATCCAAGCAACGTCGTGGTCGTGATCAACCCGCTTGAAGAAATGATCACCTTCGCTGATCCGTCAGCCGTGTCGGCCGTCGATAGCGGCAATTTGCTTGCAGCCTTTGGCTTGTTTGTTTCGGGTGTGGCCGGCGTCCTTCAACGCTATACGTTTGTATTGTTTACCTCGCCGCGTCCGACCGTTTTCCTCACCTGGCTGATCTTTCCCGGTATTGTCTATGCGTGGCGGCGAGGAGAAAAGCAGGCTGCGGTGCAGGCGGCATTGCTCATGCTTTGCGCGATCGGAATTGATTCCCTTGGCCTTCGTCGCGGGCTTAAGGCCGAGTATTTTATCCTCACCGACCCGCTCATCATCATCGCCGGCTTGGTCCTTCTCGATCGATTGACCGATCTGAGGTTTCACCGATGGGCTTATCCGGCGGGTGTGGCTTTGGTTGTGCTGCATGTCGGCATCAGTCAGGCCGAACCCGTAAAGCAGCTCACCTCGCACCGGAACCCGGAACGTATTTGCGAGTGGAATCGATTTTATTTGCCGCTTTTACCGATGCCTTGGTGCGATGTACCGGCAAAGCGCCCGTAGCCGTTCAGATATGGTTGGAGCAAGCGTGCCTTCCAGCCATATTTGGCGGTCCGGTGAACGTTCGGCTTCGTCACACCACCTTGTCTCGCCTCAACGCCCCGATCTCGTCGGCGGTAAAGCCGAACTCGGTGAGCACTTCCTCGGTCTGTTCGCCGAATTCCGGCGGCGGCGCCACCATTTTGCTTGGGGTCCGCGATAGCGTGAACGGCTGGCCAACCAGGCGGAGATGGCGGTTCTCGGCGTTCGGCACATCCTGCGCGATGCCGAGATGCTTGACTTGTGCATCCTCGAACACCTGGTCGATCGAATAGATCGGGCCGCAGGGCACGCCGGCGGCGTTGAATTCCTTGACCCAGGTGTCGGTGGATTTCTTCTCAGTGAATTTGCCGATCTCGGCGTTGATCGCGTCGCGGTTTTTCGAGCGTGCCGACGCGGTGGCGTAGTCAGGATGGGTGACGAGCTCGGGCGCGCCGATCGCCTGTGCGAACCGCTCCCAAATCCGCCCGCCAGTGGTGGCGATGTTGATGTAACCGTCCGAGGTCTTGAACACGCCGGTCGGGATGCTGGTCGGGTGATTATTGCCGGCTTGCTGGGCGACTTCCTTTTCCATCAGCCAGCGTGCGGCCTGAAAATCCAGCATGAAGATCTGCGCCTGCAAAAGCGAGGTCTGGACCCATTGGCCTTCGCCGGAGACCTCGCGTTCCAAAAGCGCGGTCAAGATGCCCATGGCGCAGAACAATCCGGCGGTGAGGTCGGCGACGGGAATGCCGACCCGCATCGGACCTTCGCCCGGCGCGCCGGTGATCGACATCAGCCCGCCCATGCCTTGCGCGATCTGATCGAAGCCCGGACGCTTGTGATAGGGGCCGTCCTGGCCGAAGCCGGAAATGCTGCCATAGACGATGCGCGGATTGATCTGGCGCACGCTCTCATAATCGATGCCGAGCTTCGCCTTGACGTCGGGTCGGAAGTTTTCGACCACGACGTCGGCCTTTTCCGCAAGGCGTCGAAACACCTCAAGGCCCTTAGGGTCCTTCAGGTTGAGCGTCATCGCGCGCTTGTTGCGGTGCAGGTTTTGGAAGTCCGAACCCCGCCGCGGGCCGCCCGGTTGCTCGCCGCCGGCATCCTCCATCAGCGCGTCGATTTTGACGACGTTGGCCCCCCAATCCGCGAGCTGCCGTGCGCAGGTCGGTCCGGCCCGGACGCGGGTAAGATCGAGCACGGTGAAGCGGGACAGGGCTTGCGAAGCGCGCGGGAAGGGCATTCAAAAGCTCCAATGACGACATAGGACTGGGGGTCTATGTCTTGCAGGGCGTTCGGGTGCAAACGGTATAAGTGACCGCTCGACTATCGACAACTACTGCCTTGGCTGCTAGCCGCGTGTGGCCACGAGAGATTTCGACCTTGATCCAACATGTTCAACCACTGGCCGCGACGGTTGGGAGGTCTGGATGCTTCTTCATCTTTGCGGCCGATTGCTGTATTTCGGAGGAAGTCTTATGATCAGCTTGGTATGCGTGGGTGCGGCGCGAATTGCCGCTTTATCCGACGGTATCCTTGCCATAGGGAACCTGCGTAACATTGCCGGACGCCATCGGACTGGTCAGACAACGATGCAATTTGATCGCTGAAATGACCGCGGCAAAAGGTAATCATCGTCACCTACTAGGAAACTCGGCGTGGAACGTGAGTGCCTTTTTGGTGAGCGCGGTACTAAATTTGCTGGTTCTTCCGTTCGCCCTGTTCCGCCTTGGTGCAACTGTGTTCGGTGTCGCCGGGTTGGTGACCGCGTGCATCGCGCCGGCGTTGACGTTTAGCAACGCTCTCGCGTTATCGACGACGCGGGAGCTAGCCCAGCGATTAGCTCCGCAAGAGCGCGATGCGGCACGCAGCTTCTTCGCCACCGCGCTGTTGCTGGCAGGCGTAGGGGGTGTGCTGATCGCGACAATACTTTCCTTGGGCGGACCGCTGCTTGCGCATCGCCTCTTCAATCTGGACGATAAGCTGGCTAGCGATCTACCGCTTGCGTTCGCGTTTGGCGCGGGCGGGTGGCTTTGCCAATGTATTTCTGCGGTGTTTCTTGCAGTTTTTACCGCGCGTCAGAGCTATGCGCACGTTGCTTCGGTCGGCGTTGTGAACGCGGTTGTATCGACCTCATCGATGTTGGTGCTTATACCGGGCTCGCCACTGGCATCGACGTTTCTTGGCTGTCAGGCGTTGGGTTTTGCCGCAGGGCTTATCGTGGCATCGGTGCTTTCACGCCAATTCGCAGGTGAGTGGCTAGCACCTCCCGCACTCCATCATGCTCCTCTCAGACGTCTTCTTAACTTTGGCGGCTGGCAGTTCGCAGCTCAGACCGGAGGCCTGATCGCGGCTCAGACGGACCGATATCTGCTTGGTGCCTTTCTTGGCCCGCAATTCGTTGGCTACTACACGGTCGCTCAGCGTCTCGTGGAAGCAATCTATATCGGCATCTTGAAGATCGGCGAAATCCTGTTTCCCTTTTTTAGTTCTCTGCAAAAAGAATCGAACGATCGGGTTGCCGACCTGCTGTTTCGTTCGTCCTGGGTGCTCAATCTCTTGGCGGCGGCCGTGCTCGGCGCGCTGCTTCCTGTTGCGGGCCCATTGCTTCAGGCCTGGACGGGAAGAGAAGTCGCGACCGAGAGCCAGGGGCTGCTTGTTGTGTTAGCCGTCGCGGGGATGCTGGGGTGTGCCTCGAACGTATTCGTGTACTATCTTCTAGCCAACGGCCGGTCGCGCTCCAATGCCACGATCGCGATGGTGACGGCCGTCGCGACGCTTGCCACAAGCGCTCTGGCGTTACCTTATTGGGGATGGCAGGCGGCGGGCTGGAGCACCTGTCTTAGCATGATCGCGCAGATCGTTGTCACAATGGTTTTACTGCGGCAAAGTTTCCGTCTGGATGACATGTGGTTTCGCGCGTTCCACTTTGTACTATTGCCACTGGCAACGGGGATTGTGACGGGGCTCGCGTTACGCTATTTCGTCGGTAGTGGCTTATACGACGAAACCCCACACTGGTGGTTCGTCGGAATCTCCTACGGCGTGGCCGCAAGCATCATCTTCGTCGTTGTTGTTGCTGTTTCGAGCATCGGTCCCTACGGTGCGGCGTGCTGGCGCGATATACGGGCGATCGCCGGCCGTTTCCTGCCGGGGTGGGTCGTTTAGTTATGTGCGGGATTGCGGGCATCGTAAATTTTCGCGGCAATGTAATCGAGCCGCAGCAGATAAATCGTTTGACGAGTCTGTTGGCGCATCGCGGCCCGGACGGTGCTGGGACCTGGTTTAGTACTGAGCGGAACGTAGCTCTTGGCCACCGACGTCTGGCAATCATCGATCCCGGTGCAGGCGGTTACCAGCCGATGCTGTCGATCGACGGCCGTTATGTCATCGTCTTCAACGGCGAAATCTACAATTTCCTTGAGATTCGTCGCGAACTCGAAGCGCACGACGCGACCTTCCGCACCCAGTCGGACACCGAAGTCATCCTCGCAGCGTGGCAAACGTGGCGCGAGGACATGCTGTTGCGTTTCAACGGGATGTGGGCACTGGCGATCTTCGATATCCAAACAAAGAGCTTATTTCTCGCGCGGGATCGTTTCGGTATCAAGCCGCTCCTCTATGCGATTTCGCCGGAGTCTTTTGTCTTTGCATCCGAGCAGCGTGCAATTGTGCAAAGCGGTCTCATTGCGACATCGGTGGATGTCGATGTCGCGCGGCGGCTCCTGCTCGATGCCTTCGGAGTTGAAGGCAGCGAACGCACTCTCTGCAAGGAGGTGCGTCGTCTGCAGGCCGGCCATTGCATGTGGCTGCGGGAGGGGCGACTGGAGATGCGCCGCTGGTGGCGCACGGTCGATCATCTACCCTCGCTGCCGAAGACCGAAGCCGAGCGCGTGGAACGTTTTCACGAGCTATTTCAGGATGCCGTCGCATTACGAATGCGCAGCGACGTGCCGATCGGAACCTGCTTGTCGGGAGGGTTCGACTCGTCCGCCGTGCTGTGCACCATGGCCGCGCATGAAAAAGCCGGGATGGGTCCGCGCGACAATGCTGCTTGGCGGCACGCGTTTGTTGCGACATTTCCTGGCGCATCGAACGACGAGCGGCCGATGGCGGAGGAAGCCGCCGCGTGGGCGCAGGTCGATCCGACGTTCGTGGAAATTGGTCCCAATGACGCGCTGACAGACCTTGATCGCATTCTGAACGACAATGACGACGTCTATATCGGGCTTCCGAGTGCGATATGGTTGATCTATCGAGAGCTTCGTCGCCAAAAAGTGGTGGTTTCGCTCGACGGCCACGGGGCGGATGAACTGATGGGAGCCTATCGCCAAGAGGGTCAATCGGCTGCTTTTCGAATAAGAAATGTTCTCGCCGGTTTCTCTTCCAATTCGGAATGGGCCAGGCGGAGCGTCGATTTGTTGCGCGCACTCATGGTCAAGCGCCAGGGTCATTATTTCCTGCGCGGCGGATTGCGCGATATTCCCGCTCAGTTCCCTCTTGTCGGCGATGATGACGCGCTGCCGCCGGATTGGGGCCCGTTGAATCGACGCCTTTATCGGATGTTTCACGGCACTGTGTTGCCGACAATCTTGCGGAATTTCGATCGCATCTCGATGGCCCATGGCATCGAAGTGCGGATGCCGTTCTTGGACTGGCGTCTCGTTACCTATACAATGGCGCTGCCGGAGGCGAGCAAATCGCACGATGGTTACACCAAAATGGTCGCGCGACGGGCAATGGCTGATCGGATGCCGGAGTCCATCCGTATGGGACGCCGCAAGGTGGGATTCAATTCACCGATGCCGGAGTGGTTGAACGGGCCGCTTTCGGGTTGGACCGGCGCTTTGCTAGATCAGAACGTTCCCGCATTCGCAGAATTGGTGGACGAGAAGAGACTGAGCGAGAGGGTCAACCGCTTGACGGCTTCGAAGGCGTGGGATTGGGAATCTGTCGGACGGATCTGGCCGTACCTGAATATGAAGTGGACAATGGCGAGGTCAATCTAGGCGATGCGTTTCTTTCAAAACAATGCATTTTACCCGTCATATCTGGCTCGGCTCAACGAGCTCGCGCCAGAGACGCTTAGCTTCGAAGATCGCCGCCGAGTTTTTCTCAACGATCGCTTCGGGGCGGTACACGTCTTGCAACCCGTACTTCGGGGCGATGAAGATGCGTTCTTTACCAATGGTCACGATGACATTTTGCAACGCCAATGGGCGCGAGAGAACGGGATGCGAGCCGATGTCTCTTCGGAACAGATTCTCCTCGCTCAAATCGAGAGCCACCGGACGGAAGTTTTCTACAATACGGATCCAGTTCGCTACCCGAGTTCGTTCGTCCGCAAGCTGCCGGGATGTGTCCGTAAAACGCTTTGCTGGAGGGCGGCGCCATCGGGAGGTGCGGATCTGACGGCTTACGGAGCGGTGCTGGCAAACTTTCCTTCGATGCTCGATTTATGGCGCCGCAAGGGTTGGCGGGCGGAATCTTTCTTTCCGGCGATCGACCCGGTAATGGCCGACTATGGACAGGGTGATCGGCCCATCGATGTGCTTTTCGTTGGCGGATATTCCCGGCATCATTCCGTGCGCGCGAAAATTCTTGAACGCGTGGCAAGCATTGCCGACAGCGTGCATGTAGTTTATTGCCTCGACGCTTCACGTCTGACGCGCCTCGCGGAGAGCCCGCTCGGTCGTCTACTGCCTCTGCGAAAGCACCGCCGCCCCGAAGAGATCGCAAAAATCGCAAAACCGCCGATTTTTGGACGGCAACTTTACGAACTGATCGGAAGATCAAAGATCGTCCTCAATGGCTCCATCGACATGGCTGGTCCAGATCGGGGAAATATGCGTTGTTTTGAAGCCATGGGCTGCGGTGGGTTACTCTTGTCCGATGCGGGCAACTATCCGGATGGAATGGTCGCGGATGAAACGATAGTGACATATGAAAATGGCGAGGATTGTCTCGACCAAATTCGACAGCGTTTAACCGACTGGGCTGGCGCAAGGAAAATAGCGGAAAAGGGGCGGTCGCGGATAAACGAATTGTATAGTAAGGAGCACCAATGGGCCCAATTTAAAGCGCTCGTGGCGAGTCTCTAGATGCCCGCTGAGTTGGCAAATCGGACTTGGGAAAACGCTGTGATCTGGCTTCGGAACCAGCCGAGCCAGCGGCAGCTTGTGCTCGATGCGTTCTATGATGATCCTCTGATCGCGGCAGCGGAGCGCTATTTCAGCAGCGACGAGTGGCAGGCGATTTCGCGGCTGTTGCGAGGGCGGAGGGGAACGGCACTCGACGTGGGCGCCGGACGCGGCATCGCCAGCTACGCGCTTGCGCGCGAAGGATTCATGGTCACGGCGCTCGAGCCTGATCCCAGCGCAATCGTCGGTGCGTCGGCGATACGGGCACTTGCCACAGAAGCCGGATTGCAAGTCGACGTGGTCGAGGAGTTTTCCGAACGCTTGCCATTTGCCAATGATACCTTCGACGTGGTTTTTGCGCGAGCCGTTCTGCACCATACCCGAGATCTGGACGGCGCATGCCGCGAGATGTTTCGCGTGCTACGCCCAGGCGGAATCTTCATCGCTGCCCGCGAGCACGTAATCAGCAAGGAGGCTGATCTCGGACAATTCCTCGACCAGCACCCGCTGCATCGTCTGTATGGCGGCGAACATGCGTTTCTTCTCGGTCGATATATAGGTGCGCTCGATGACGCGGGTTTTGATACGGTCGAGGTTTTTCGTCCCCTAAAAAGTCCGATCAATTTGTTTCCGTACACGTTCGATAGCCTGCGCGCCGCCGTTGTGGAAAAGCTTTCGCAGAAGATTCCCGTAAGGCCCCTGTGGCGTGTCGTCCTCGGTCGCAAACGGGTCTTCGCCGCACTGCTCTCGTTAGCTGAGCATTTCGATAATAGGCCGGGGCGGCTGTATTCGTTCGTCTGCCGCAAGGCACAATTATGACCGTGTGGATTACCGGTGCCAACGGTTTCATCGGCCGCCATCTGGCCTGCGAATTGGCTGACGTTGGTCAGGCGGTTCATGGAATCGGCCATGGCGCGCTTGAAGATTCCGACGTGCAACGTCTGGGTTTGCGCACTTGGCTGAATAGCGCGATCAGCGCCGCCGGTCTGAATGCGCTTGCCGCCCGGCAGGGATTGCCATCGATCGTTTTTCATCTGGCGGGCGGATCATCGGTTGGATTATCGATCGCGGGACCCTTTGAAGATTTTTCCCGCACCGTCGTAAGCACCGCGCAATTGCTCGAATGGCTTCGCCTCTCTGCGCCAGAATGTCTGGTGATTGTCGCATCGAGTGCGGCGGTCTACGGCGCAGACCATAAGGGTGCGATTTCCGAGGATGCCGCACTGGCTCCCGTGTCACCCTATGGTCAGCACAAGCTGATGATGGAGCAATTGTGCAAAAGTTACGCTTCGAGCTTTGGCATTCGAAGCATAGTCGCGCGGCTGTTTTCGGTTTACGGGCCGTATCTGCGCAAGCAATTGCTGTGGGATGTTTGTTCCCGGCTCGCGCAGGGCGAGCGGACGCTGGCTCTCGGCGGAACGGGCGCAGAAGTGCGTGATTGGACCGACGTGCGCGACGTGGCCCGGTTATTGAGGAAACTCGGGGAACTGCCGCAGCAAGAAACATTTCGTGTAATCAACGGCGGGTCAGGTCGCGGGACAAGCGTCGCAGAAATCGCGAATATGCTCGTTAAAAATTGGGACCCTGACATAGCCGTGCGTTTTTCCGGAGTTGCCAGGGCAGGAGACCCTTTCAGCCTACTGGCCGACGACGCAAGCCTGCGTCGATTACCATTCGACTGGCAGATATCGATCGAGCAAGGTCTCACAGACTACGTGAAATGGTTCAAGGATCAACTCCGTGGTTGATCACGCCCCGCTTCGGGTCGCATTCACGAATATTCCGCGCCGTTTGTGGGCCGGCGGTTACAATTACCAGAGCAATCTTTTTTTTGCGTTAGACCGATATTGCCCAGGCGAAATTGTGCCGGTTGTTTTTGCAGGGAAGAGTGACGACCCGGCTGAGCTGGCGGCTCTGGCACGAGTGTCTGGCGTGGAAGTCGTGCAGTCGGCTGCGTTCGATCGTCGCCCTTCAAGTCTCGTTACTGCGCTGGTGCTGGGGCTTGATGGTGCGGCAGTAACCGAATTTCGGGCCAGACGCATCGATGTTGTCTTCGAAGCCGCACGTTTTTTTGGCTGGCGTTTGCCCGTTCCCGCGGTTGCCTGGTTTCCGGATTTTCAGCATCGCCGGTTGCCGCACCTATTTTCGAGGGCCGCGCGATGGCGCCGCGATTTGGGCTTTCGTGCCCAGATTGCATCTCGCCGACGTATTATGCTGAGCAGCGAAAGTGCTCTTCGTGATTGTCGAAAATTTTATCCGGGTTTGACGAACGATATCTCGGTGGTGCGTTTCGCGACCCAGCCGGCGCCCGACCTCCTTGGCGCGAGCCCCCCTGACGTTTTGGCGCAATATGGGTTGCCATCGAAATATTTCTATCTGCCCAACCAGTTCTGGCGGCACAAGAACCACCAAATTGTGGTGGATGCGTTGACCATTTTGAAAAAGCGCGGTTTCGACGTTGTCGTCGCGGCCTCGGGAAGCGCGGACGACCCTCGTGAGCCGGATTATTTCAAAAACATGATGAGAGAGGTCAAAAGTCGCAATCTTGAGATCAATTTCCGCTATGTCGGAATGATCCCGCTGGATCATGTCTTTGCTCTGTTGCGCACTTCGAGGGCGCTGATAAACCCGTCCCGGTTCGAAGGCTGGAGCACGACGGTTGAAGAAGCAAAATCGTTTGGCGTGCCGATGATCCTGTCGGATATCGACGTCCATCGCGAGCAGACCGGCGGGACGGCACGCTATTTTGGCATCGACGATCCCGAGACGCTGGCAGCGCACCTTTTGGATGTTTCGCAAGTTGCGGAACCGGTGGTGGCCCGCGATCTGCTGCCAAATCTGGATGCGCGCGTTGGTGCGTTCGCCGTGGATTTTGTACGCGTCATTCAGAATGCGGGACGACTATCGCGGTGATGCGGGAAACGACTGTGGGTCGGTTGCAGTGTTGTTTTGAGCCGGGGGCTACGTGGGAAATGAGCTTGTTTGCGGATTTTGAGCATCCGATTGCTGGATTGCGAACAATCATCCCGGCTTTCGCTCATCGGAAATGACCGTGCCGTCGTTCGGCAACTTTCCCGGCGCCACGAGTTCGACGGCGCCTTGAAGTTTGGTCACCGCGCGCAAGGTGGAAGCAATGTCACCGCGAAGGGTCTCGCTTGGGGAGGCACACTCCGCCATCAGCGTCATCACATCCATCTCGCTTTCGCGGGTGATGACGAGGCGCAACCGCTTGAGTTCCGGATGACGCTTGCCGATTTCGGCGACCTGCTCGGGCCGCACGAACATGCCTTTGACCTTGGTGGTCTGATCGGCGCGGCCCATCCAGCCTTTGATACGCAGGTTGGTGCGGCCGCAGGGGCTCTTGCCGGGCAAGGCGGCGGTGAGGTCGCCGAGCGCAAGGCGGATCCAGGGGTGGTGCGGATCGGGTGACGTCACCACGATCTCACCGACCTCGCCCTCCGCCACGGGATCGCCGGTGCCGGGCCTCACGATTTCCAGGATCAGGTCTTCGTTGACCACCATGCCGTCGCGCGCTTCCGTTTCAAAAGCCACGATGCCGAGATCGGCCGTTCCGAACGCCTGATAGGCGTCGATGCCGCGGAACTTGACCTCTTCCTGCAGCGACTTTGGAAACGCCGCGCCCGACACCAGCGCGCGCGTGATCGAGGAGGCATCGCGGCCGGTGCTCGCGGCCGCATCGAGCAGAATCTTGAGAAAATCCGGCGTGCCGCAATAGCCGACGGGGCGATACGCCTCGATCAGCTCGAATTGCGCCTCGGTATTGCCGGGCCCGGCCGGAATCACCGCGCAGCCGAGCGCCCGCGCGGAAGCATCGAAGATGAAGCCGCCGGGCGTCAAATGGTAGCTGAAGGTGTTCAGCACAACGTCACCCGGCCTGAGCCCTGCCGCGAACAGCGCCCGCGCGCCGCGCCAGGGGTCGGCGTGGGCGGGCTCGGGTTCGAAAATGGGACCGGGCGATGCGAACAGCCGTCCGAACGATCCGGGAGGGCCTGAGACGAAGCCACCGAACGGCGGGGCAGCCTTGTGCAGCGCCGGCAGTTCGGACTTCCGCAGCACCGGCAGGCGCGCCAGCACCGCCCGATCCGTGACGCTGGCGGGGTCGATGCCCTGAAAGCGCTCGGCATAGGCCGGCGCGGCAAGCGCCTTCCGCAGCACGTTCGGTAGCCGCGAAAACAGGTCCGCCTCGCGCGCTTCGGGCTTGCGGGTTTCAAGGGCGTCGTAGTGGTCGGTCATTGGCGTCGTCCCCATTGGGCTCGACGATCATTGTCTGCGTCATTCCGGGATGGTCCGCAGGACCAGGCCCGGAATCTCGAGATTCCGGATCGTCGCTTCGCGCCGTCCGGAATGACCGCTTTTAAAGCCACCGCTTCCGCCTCTTGAAGCTTTTCAAATTCTTGAAACTCTTGCGCTGGTCGCCGGCGCCGCCGAGGTAGAATTCCTTGACGTCCTCGTTGTCGCGCAATTCGTCGGCGCTGCCGTCGAGCACCACCTTGCCTTGCTCCATGATGTAACCATGGCTGGCGACCGAAAGGGCGGCGCGCGCGTTCTGCTCCACCAGGAGGATGGTGACGCCGAGGTCGCGGTTGATCTTCTGGATGATCCCGAATACTTCCTTCACCAGCAAGGGCGACAGGCCCATCGACGGTTCATCCATCAGGATCATCTTCGGCCGCGCCATCAGCGCGCGACCGATCGCCAGCATTTGTTGTTCGCCGCCGGAAAGATAGCCGGCGAGGCCCGTGCGTTCCTTCAGCCGCGGGAAATAATCGTAGACCATCTCGATGTCGGCGCCGACCTCGTTGTCGCTGCGGGTGAAGGCACCGAGCTTCAGGTTTTCCAGCGACGTCATGTCGGCGATGATGCGGCGCCCTTCCATCACCTGAAAGATGCCGCGGCGGACGATCTTGTCGGGATCGATGCCGTTGATGCGCTCGCCGTCGAAGATGATTTCGCCGCGGGTGACTTCACCGTCCTCGGTCTTGAGCAGTCCCGAAATCGCCTTCAACGTCGTCGATTTGCCGGCACCGTTGGCCCCTAACAAAGCGACGATCGCCCCTCGCGGCACCTCGAGGCTCAAGCCGCGCAGCACCAGAATGACGTCGTCATACACCACCTCGATGTTGCGCACGGAAAGCAGCGGCGAGGGGGCGGTGACGGCGCTTGGAGTGGCGCGGAGTGCTTCGGCGTCGAGAGTCATTGAGACCTACGATGTTAGCAAGGTGTCGTTGCCGGGCATAGCCGTCCGAAGGGACGGCGTCGCTTCCGCTTGCCTATGACCCGGCAACCCATCCCTTAAACAAGGGTCTTTTTGAGATGGATGCGCGGGTCAAGCCCGCGCATGACGATTTCCGAGGAGAATCCGCTCAATCACCACCCAAACCATTCCGGCTTGCGCGGCAGCTCCACGGTCTTCACCTTCTCGAGCTTGATCGTGCCCTTGGCCATCAGGTCGTTGAGATCGCCATCGGTGGAGCCTGTGATTTTCGAGCGATAGAGATCGACCTTCATCGTGGCGCGGTGATCCTTTTCGGTCCATGTCGAGGGATTGCAGACGCCCTCCATGCCTGAGGGCACCCAATCCTTTTTCTGGTAAAAGCCCTTGGCGACGTTCTCGCCGGTCGCGCCGCCGTTCTTGGCGGCCCAATCGAGGGCCTCTTTCAGATATAGCGCGCTGCAGACGGCTGCGATGTAATGCACCGGGCGATAGACCTTGCCGGTCGGGTCGGACATTTTGGAAATTTCCATCACGGTCTTCATGCCCGCGGCATTGCCGCCCCACGCCACGGCGGTCCGTAAGGGGAAGATCACGCCATCGGCGGCGTCCCCTGCGGTCTTGGCGGCGTTCTCGTCCATGCCCCAAACGTTACCCATAAACTGCACATCGACGCCGGCAGTCTTGCATGCTTTGAGCACGGAGATGTTGGAGGCGGCGGTATTACCGAGATAGGCGTAATTGGCGCCGGCGCTTTTCAGGCTGAGGCATTGCGCGCTGTAGTCACCCGGCGTCAGCGCGAACACCAAGGGCGGCAGCACTTCGAAGCCGAGCTCGGTGGCGAGAGCTTCACCGGCCGCTTTCGGTGCGTTGGGATAGGGATGATTGGCGCCCATATGGACGAATTTCGGCTTTCCAGGCTTGCCCTTGGCTTTCCAATCCTCCGCCGCCCAGGTGAGCATCGCTCGCATCGAATCTGAATAGCTCGGACCGTAGAAGAAATTATACGGCGCGGGCTTTGCCTTGCCGCTGGCGCCTTCCGGATCGGTCAAGGCCGCGGCGTAAGAACCCGAGATGTCTGGAATTTTGTCTTGCGCGAGGAAGCCGGTCAGCGCCTCGGTATCCGCGGTGCCCCAGCCCATGATCGCCGACACTTTGTCGCCGCCCGACCATTTCTTGTAGAGGGCGATCGCGCGCGGCACTTGATAGCCGTAATCGTTGGTATCGACATTGAGCTGCTTGCCACTGACGCCGCCGTTCTTGTTGACCCAGGCGAAGGTGTCCGCGACGCCCTGTCCGTAAGGCGTTCCGACGTCCGAGGTGCCGCCGGAATAATCCGCCAGATGGCCGATGGCGATCTGGGCCTGCGCCGTCGTGGCGCCGCCGAGCAGGAGCGCGAGCGAAACGGTACGAGTTAAGGATTTCATGGTCATGGGTGTTTCCTCCGGTTCTTTTGTTTGAGGCCTATTGTAGTCGGTCCGGTTCCAACCTCAATGCGAAAACGGATAGAGTTTCCAGTAAGTCTTGATCTGCCGCCACCGGTGCGCGAGCCCGTCCGGCTCGAACATCAGAAACGCGATGATGATCAGCCCGATCGCGATCTCGCGCAAGAACGTGATGTTGTTGTTGAGCGACAGCGCCTTGTCGATCGCGCTACCTTTCAAGCCCTCGCTGATCCATTGCATCGATTCCGGCAACAGCACCACGAAGGCGGTTCCCATCAGCGTGCCCATGATCGAACCGGTACCGCCGATGATGACCATGGCGAGGAAAATGATCGAGCGGTCGATGCCGAATCCTTCGTTGGAGACGACGAGCTGATAATGCGCATAAAGCGCGCCGCTGATGCCGGCGAAGAACGCCGCCAGCCCGAACGACAGCGTGCGGTATTTCGTGAGATTGATGCCCATGATTTCCGCGGAAAGATAATGATCGCGGATCGCAACCAGCGCGCGGCCGTCGCGGGTGCGCATCAGGTTCGTCACCAGAAGGTAGCTCGCCAATAGATATGCCAGCACCACGTAGAAATATTGCCGGTCGCCGCGGAACGTGTAGCCGAAAATCGAGAACGGATTGGCGCTCGCCGGCACCGAGCCGCCGGAGAACCAATCCGCGCGGGAGAAGAAATCAAGCAAAATGTATTGCGCGGCGAGCGTCGCGATCACGAGATAGAGCCCCTTGAGCCGCGCCGCCGGCACGCCGAAAATCAAGCCGACCAGGGCCGTGACGACGCCCGCGAGCGGAATGGCGAAGAACACGGGAATAGGAAGCGTGTTCGAGATATAGGCCGAGGTGAACGCCCCGAACAAAAAGAACGCGGCATGGCCGATCGAAATCTGCCCGGTGAATCCGACCAGAATGTTCAAGCCGAGCGCTGCTATCGCGAAAATGCCGATCTGAATCAGGATGCTCAGCCAATAGCCACTCAGCACTTGCGGCGCGAAACACACGAGCACGATGCCGGCGAGCGCCGCGTTGCGGCTCATCGCGGTCGGGAAGATCGTGGTGTCCGCCGCATAAGTGCTGCGGAAATCGCCGGAGGGAAAGAGGCTTGCCATCTTGAATTTATATCCGCTCGATATCTTGGGTGCCGAACAAACCGTAAGGCTTGATCATCAGGATGACGATCAGCACGTAGAAGGGCGCGATCTCATACAAATTGCCCCAGTGCAGATATTCGCTGTCGACATACTGCGCGACGTTTTCCAGGAGCCCGATGATGACGCCGCCGAGCACCGCGCCGCCGATCGAATCGAGGCCGCCGAGAATGGCCGCGGGAAATACCTTGATGCCGTAATCTGAGAGGCCCGACGACACGCCGTTGACGACGGCCACCACCACGCCCGCCACCGCCGAGACGGTCGCGGAGATCGCCCACGCCATCGCGAACACGCTTTTGACGGAAATGCCGAGCGACTGCGCCACCTGCTGATTGAACGCGGTGGCGCGCATCGCAAGCCCATATTTCGACGCCCGGAAGAACCACGCCATGCCGAGCATCATCGCGACCGAGACGACGAGGCTCATCGCATAGACGGTCTGGATTTGCAGGCCCAGGAAGCTCACCGATTGGCTGGTGAACACGCGCGGGAACGGTTGCGGATTGACGCCGAAAATCCATTTCAGCGAGGCTTGAAACACCGTCGAAAGCCCGATCGTGACCATGATCACCGAGATGATCGGCTCGCCGATCATCGGCCGCAGGATCACGATCTGGATCGCGATGCCGAACACAAACATGAACACCAGCGTCAGCGGCATGCCGAGCCAGAACGGCACTTGATATTTCGTCAGCAGCGCCCAGCACACCCAGGCGCCGATCAGCAGCAACTCGCCTTGCGCGAAGTTCACCACTTGCGTCGCTTTGTAAATCAGCACGAACGACATTGCGACCACGCCGTAAAGCGTGCCGACCACGAGGCCGTTGATGAGAAGCTGGATGAGGAATTGGAGGTTCACTCCGCCGCCTCCGCCATGCTCACCTCACGCCCGAGATCGACCACCGCAAGCGTGGTGCGGACGCGCTGCGTGGTGCCGTCCTGGAAGCGGATCACGGTATCGACGGGGATGTCGCGCGTGCCGGAATAGATCCCATCGATGATGTCGGCGTATTTCTCGTTGATGACGCTGCGGCGGACTTTGCGGGTGCGGGTGAGTTCGCCGTCGTCGGCGTCGAGTTCCTTGTAGAGCAAAAGAAAACGGGAGATGCGTTGCGCCGGCGGCAGCGTGGCGTTGACGGTTTCGACTTCTTTGCGCAACAGCGCGTAGACCTCGGGGCGCGAGGCGAGGTCGGTGTAGGTGGTAAACGCGATGCGGCTTTTCTCCGCCCATTTCGAAATGATCGAGAAGCGGATGCAGATCATCGCGGCGAGCGCGTCGCGCTCCGAGCCCAGCACCACCGTCTCGGCGATGTAAGGCGAGAATTTCAGCTTGTTCTCGATATATTGCGGCGAGAAGCGTTCGCCACGGGCGGTTTCGGCGAGGTCCTTGATGCGGTCGATCACCACGAGCTGCTTGGCGTCGTTGAAATAGCCGGCGTCCCCCGATTGCATCCAGCCGTCCTTGATATCGGCGGCAGAAGCTTCCGGGTTCTTGTAATAGCCTAAGAACATGTTGGGGTGGCGCACCACGATCTCGCCGACGCCATGGATGTCCGGATTTTCGATCCGGATTTCGATGTCGTCGGCCATCGCCACGCCGGTGGTGTCGGGATCGACCTGACCGGACGGATGAAGCGTATAGGCGCCCAGCAATTCCGTCTGGCCGTAGAGCGTGCGGAGCGGCACGCCCATGGCTTGAAAAAACTTGAATGTGTCGGGACCGAGCGCGGCCCCGCCGGTCGCGGCCGAACGCAGCCGGGTAAAGCCGAGGCGATCGCGCAACGCGCGGAACAGAAGCGTATCCGCGACCAGAGAATGTTTGTCCCGCGAAAGCGCCGAAAGCCCGGTCTTCATGCCGAGCGCATAGAGGCTTTGCTTGAGGGCTGAAGAATCCATCACCCGGGCGCGCACGTCGGCGGCGATCGATTCCCACACCCGTGGCGCGAACAGCACGAAGGTCGGGGCGATCTCGCGGAAATCGTTCATCATGGTGTCGGCCTGCTCGACGAAGTTGATCTTCATCCGGCACAGCAGGCCTTTGCCCAGCGCATAGACCTGCTCCATGATCCAGGGCAGCGGCAGCACCGAGACGTATTCGTCCTCCGGCCCCTTCGGGTCGAACGAAAGATATGTCGCGCAATGCCGCAGCACGCGGCCCGCGGCGAGCATCGCGAGCTTCGGGTTGGCGGTGGTGCCCGAGGTGGTGCAGAGGATCGCGACGTCTTCGCCTTGGGTGGCGTCAACCTTCCGGTCGTAAAGCGAAGGCTCGCGCGCCGCGCGCTCGCGACCCATTTTGGCGAGCGTGTCGGCCGCCATCAAGCGCGGGTCGTCGTATTTTCGTAATCCCCGCGGATCGGAATAGACGATGTGCTTGAGGTGCGGCACGCGTGGCCCGAGCGCCAGCAATTTGTCGACCTGCTCTTCGTCTTCGGCGAACACCAGTTTGGCTTCGCCATAGCTCAAGAGATAGGTGGCTTCCTCGTCGAGCACGTCGCGATAAAGCCCGAGGCTCATGGCGCCAATCGCGTGGGTTGCGATTTCCGCCGCCACCCAGTCCGGCCGGTTGTCTCCGATGATGCCGATGACGTCGCCGCTCGCGAGGCCAAGTTCGACCATGCCGAGCGCGAAATCGTGCACGCGTCTCTGATAATCGTTCCAGGTGAAGGTGCGCCAAAGCCCGAAATCCTTTTCGCGCAGCGCGATCTCCCCGCCATGTTCCTGCGCGTTGAGGCGAAGCAGTTTCGGAAACGTGTCGGCTTTCGCGGCGCGGCCGGCGTAATCCATCATGCGACCGTCTCCGAAGCCACCGCCGCATCGTCGGGATCGACGAGAACCTCGTCCTCTTCGCCGAGATAGGCGCGTTTCACATGGGGATCGGCGAGCACCACGGCGGGTTCGCCTTCCGCGATCTTGCGGCCGAAATCCAGCACCATGACGCGGTGGGAAATATCCATCACCACGCCCATGTCGTGCTCGATCATCATCACCGTCATGCCGAACTCTTCGTTGAGATCGACGATGTAGCGGGCCATGTCCTCCTTTTCCTCGAAGTTCATGCCGGCCATCGGCTCGTCGAGCAGGATCAATCGCGGCTCGAGCGCCATGGCGCGGGCAAGCTCGACGCGCTTGCGCAGGCCGTAGGGGAGGGTGCCGGCTTGCGCTTTTCGCACCGATTGCAGATCGAGGAAGTCGATGATCTCCTCGACCTTGCGGCGATGTTCGAGCTCCTCACGCCGCGCCCCGGTCAGCCAGTACAGCGATCCGGTGATGAAGTTGTTTTTCAGCAAATGGTGCCGCCCGACCATGATGTTGTCGAGCACGCTCATATGGTGAAACAGCGCGAGATTCTGGAAGGTGCGGCCGATGCCGAGCGAGGGCCGCGCGTTGGGGTTGAGCGTGGTGATGTCGCGGCCGCGATAAAACAGGCGGCCTTCGGTCGGCCGGTAGCGGCCCGAGATGCAGTTGACGATCGAGGTCTTGCCGGCGCCGTTCGGGCCGATGATCGAAAACAGCTCGCCGTCGTTCACGCCAAAGCTGACCTCGGTGAGCGCACGCACGCCACCGAAACGCAGCGACACCCCGCGCACTTCCAAAGCGTGTTCCAACCCGTTTCCTCCGTCCAAACGTCCGGCGATTTTCGAAAAGCGCAATCCCGGTTCTTGCCGACCGGTATCCGTTCCGCACATTAGCACGCTGGTGGCGGCTGTCGCGCTTGGCGGTGGCGCCTTTTCGCGTGCAACCATGTTTTGATATCGATCGACTTTGGTATTAGAGCGTTTTGGGGTCCGTTCGAATCATGGCCCCTTCTGTGGTGGCCTCATGGTTCGAGACGCGCGAAGACGCGCTCCTCACCATGAGGGTTGAGACCTCATCCTGAGGAGCCGCGCTTGCGCGGCGTCTCGAAGGATGAAGCCGTTGAAGCGGAAATTGCGTTAGACCTCCAGCCACTCCTTGCGGACCGCCTGGTTGGCCTTGAGTTCGGCCGGGGTGCCTTCGAACACGATGCGGCCGTGGCCCATCACGTAAAGGCGGTGAGAAATACGCATCGCGATCGACAGTTTCTGCTCCACGAGCAGGATCGCGACCCCGCGGCGGGCGATCTCGGCAATAAGATCGCCGACCTGTTGCACGATCAGCGGCGCCAGCCCCTCGGTGGGCTCGTCGATCATGACGAGTTCGGGGTCGCCCATCAGCGTGCGGCAAATTGTCAGCATCTGCTTTTCGCCGCCCGACAACACCCCCGCCGCGGTGTCCGCGCGCGCGGCGAGGTTGGGAAACATCTCCAGCATGTCTTCCAGACGCCACTTCCCGGCGCGGCTGGTATCCTTGATGCCAAGCGTCAAGTTTTGCCGCACGGTTAGCCCTGGGAAAATATCGCGGTGTTCGGGAACGTAGCCAAGTCCGAGCTGCGCGATCCGGTAGCTGGGCAGGCCCGCGATATCGGTGCCCTTGAAGCGGATCGAGCCTTGCGGCGGCACCTCACCCATGATCGCCTTGACAGTCGTGGAGCGGCCGACGCCGTTGCGGCCGAGCAGGCTGACGACTTCCCCGGCGTCGATATGCATATCCACGCCCTGCAGGATATGGCTCTTGCCGTAAAACGCGTGCAGGTCGCTCACCTCGAGCATCAGGCGGCCTCCTCGCCGAGATAGGCTTCCCGCACCTTCGAGTTGCTGCGAATTTCCTCCGGCGTGCCCGAGGCGATGATCTGGCCGTAGACGAGCACCGAAATGCGATCGGCGAGCCCGAACACCACGCTCATGTCGTGCTCGACGATCAGCAGCGTGCGGCCTTCGGTCAGGCGGCGGATCAGCGCCACCGCGCGCTCGGTCTCGGCGTGGCTCATGCCGGCGGTGGGCTCGTCCAGCAGAATGACCTCCGCTCCGCCGGCGACGGTGATGCCGATCTCGAGCGCGCGTTGCTCGGCATAGGTGAGAAGTCCGGCCGGCACGTCGCGCCGGGCGGTGAGGTTGATATCGGCCAGGATTCGCGCCGTGCGCTCGCGCACCTCCGGCAGATTGTCGATGTTCTTCCAAAACGTGTATCGATGACCGGCGGCCCACAGCACCGCGCAGCGAAGGTTTTCCCACACGCTCATATTGGCGAAGACGTTGGTCACCTGAAAGCTGCGCGACAGCCCGCGGCGGTTGATCTGATAGGGCGGCAGGCCGGAGATCACCTCATTGCGCAACCGGATGTGGCCTGTGGTCGGCACCATGTAGCCGCTGATGAGGTTGAACAGTGTGGATTTCCCCGCGCCGTTCGGTCCGATCAGGGCATGGCGTTCGCCCTTTGCCACCGTCAGGTTGACGTTGCGGATCACCGAGGTGATGCCGAAACTCTTCTCGACCCCGCGCAATTCGATCGCGGCACTCATGCGGCGGCTCCTTTTTCGCGCTCGCCGCTGTTCGCCTCGTCCCAAGCCCGCCCAACCCAGATCCAGGTCTTGCGTGCCAGCCAAAAGCCGCCGATCGAAAGCGTGGTCGCCATCGTCCAAATATACCGGCTCGCCGCGTCGAAGCTGACGCCAAAGGCCTTGATGTGCGAATCGTCGCCGGGATTGACGGTGTAGTGCACGATGGTCTCGATCGCGAGCATGAGGCCTGCGATCATCGCCAGCGTGGGCACGAAGGCGATCACATAGCTGGGCAGGACCTTGTGCAAGGTGCCGGCCTTCACCAGCGGGCGATGCATCATCACGAGGCCGGTGATGCCGCCCGGCGCGTACAGCACCACCGCGATGAAGATCAGTCCGAAATAGAGCTGCCAGACCTGCGTCAGATCGCTCAGGCCGAGCGAGAGCACTGTCACGAAGATCGCGCCGACGATCGGTCCGACAAAGAAGCCGACCCCGCCGATATAGGTGGCGAACAGGACGCTTCCAGACTGCACGGCGCCAAGATAGGCCGAATTGGCGATCTCGAAATTGATGGCCGCGAGCGCGCCGGCGATGCCGGCAAAGAATCCGGAAAAGCAGAACGCGAGATAGCGCACGACGTGAGGGTTGTAGCCGACAAACTGCACGCGCTCGGGATTGTCGCGCACCGCGTTGCACATCCGCCCCAAGGGCGTGCGGGTGAGGGCGTACATGGCGGCGACCGCCAGCAGCGTCCACGCCGCCACCAGATAATAGATCTGGATTTGCGGCCCGAAGCTCCAGTCGAAGAGGCGCAACAATTTGGTGCGATTGGCGGAGATGCCGGCTTCGCCGCCGAAAAACGTGCGCAGGATCAGCGCCGAGGACGCGATCAGTTCGGCGATGCCGAGCGAGATCATCGCAAACGCCGTGCCAGAGCGCTGGGTCGAGACCCATCCGAGCAGGGCTGCGAACAACAGCCCGGTCAGGCCGCCGATCAGCGGTACGAGAGGCAGCGGGATCGGCAGCTTGTTGAAGCCGATGATGTTGATGGCGTGGATCGCGAGAAAACCGCCGAGGCCGTAATAGACCGCGTGGCCGAACGACAGCATCCCCGTTTGGCCCAACAGGATATTGTAGGACAGCGAAAAGATGATCGAAATGCCGATCAGGCTGAAGGTCGTGAGCGATCCGCCGGAGCCGAACAGCTTGGGCAGGACCACGAGCAGGATCGCGGCCGCGACCCACAAGCCATAAAATTTGAACTTTTCGGCGGCCGTCGATGAGGCAGGCGCCACGCGTGAGGTCAATTCGCTCATGTTTCGCGCGTCCCGAGCAGGCCCATCGGCCGGAAGGTCAGAATCAAGACCAGCAACACGTAGGGCATGATGGGCGCGATCTGCGCGACGGTCACGTTCCAGATATCGGCAAGCCAGGTGGTCGCATAATCCGGGCCGAGCGGGCCGAAGGCGCTCGACAACGAGCCGTTCATCGAGACCGCAAAGGTCTGCACCAGCCCGATCAAAAGCGAGGCGACAAACGCGCCGGGCAGCGAGCCGAGCCCGCCGACCACCACCACCACGAACAGAATCGGGCCCAACAAGCCGGCCATGTTCGATTGCGTCACCAGCGCAGGCCCGGCGATGACGCCGGCGACCGCGGCGAGCGCCGTGCCGACGCCGAACACCAGCATGAAGATGCGGCCGACGTTGTGGCCGAGATGGCCGACCATATGCGGATGCGTGAGCGCGGCCTGAACGATCAGTCCGATCCGCGTCTTCTTGAGCGTGATCAAAAGGCTTGCGAAAATCGCGATCGAAACCAGCAGCATGAACATCTTGTAGGCGGGATAGTTGGTGGAAAAGATCGTAAACGCGGAAAAATCGAGCGAGGCCGGCACGCGGAAATCCACCGGGCTCTTGCCCCAGATGATCTGCACGACTTCCTCGATCGCAAACGCCAGGCCGAACGTGAACAAAAGTTCGGCGACATGGCCGTTTTTGTGGACGCGCCGCAGGCCGAAGCGCTCGACGCCCGCGCCGATCGCTCCCGCCAACGGCGGCGCGAACAAGAGCGCGGGCCAAAAGCCGAACCATCGGCTGATCTGAAACCCGAAGAAGGCGCCGAGCATGTAGAAGCTCGCATGCGCGAAATTGAGCACGCCGAGCATGCTGAAAATGACCGTCAGGCCGCTCGCCATGAGAAACAGCAACATGCCGAACAGCACGCCGTTGAGGGCGGAGATGACGATCAGTTCAAGCACAATACACCGTCTGCAGGATCAGAGTTCGCGTGGGCAGAGGACGAGGTCCGCCCGCGATCAGTTCGGCCGTTCCATCTTGCAGGTGGTCGGAAGCACGGTCGCGGGCGTGTCGATCTTCGCCACGAGCTTCCAGCCCCAGCCGGTTTTTTCCTCGTCGAACGGCTCCCTCTCGGTGCGTTCGCCGAGCGACGAAATGTAGATCGGCTGGAAGAACTGGTGGTCGTCCTTTCGCATGGAGCCTTTGCCGCCGTCGAACACTTCGAACTCCATGCCCTCAAGCGCGGCGGCGACCTTGACCGGATCGAGCGATTTGGCCTTCTCCGCCGCTATCGCGAGCATGCGCATTTCGTTGACGGCGCGCGGGTAGAACAGGCTGAAATCATATTTGGCGCGGATCGCCTTTTCGAACTCCTGCGACGAGGGATGATCGAGGTTCGGAATGCCTTCGTCGACCTTGAAAACCTGATGGTTGAGGTTGGCCTGCTTGACCGCGGTCGGACCGCCGGGGCCGCCGGAGTAATAGGTGTACCAGTTCACCTTCAATCCGGCGTCGGCGGCGGCCTTGAGCAGCAACGCGAAGTCCTGGCCCCAATTGCCGGTCACGACGGTGTCGGCGCCCGACGCCTTGATCTTGGCGACGTAAGGAGCGAAATCCGTGATCTTCAAGAGCGGATGAAGTTCGTCGCCGACGATCTTGATGTCCGGCCGCTTGGCAGCGAGCATCGCCTTTGCCTGCGAACGAACGGCTTCGCCGAACGAATAGTCCTGATTGAGCAAGTAAACGTTTTTGATCGACGGCACCGTCTTCATGTAGTTGGTGAGCGCCTCCATCTTGATGTCGGAGTTCGCATCAAAGCGGAAATGCCAGAAGCTGCATTTGGCGTTGGTGAGAACCGGATCGACCGCGGCGTAGTTGAAGTAGAGAACTTCCTTGCCCGGATTGCGCTCGTTATATTTGGTCACGAAATCCGTCAGCGCGCCGGCGACCGAGGAACCGTTGCCCTGGGTGATGAAGCGCACGCCGGCGTCGATCGCCTTTTGCGCCTGGATCAGGCTTTCCTGCGGATTGGTCTTGTTGTCGAGTGCGACGATCTCGACCTTCTTGCCCAAAATGCCGCCCTTGGCATTCAGCTCGTCGGCGAGGAACTGGAACGTCTTCAGCCCGACTTCGCCGACGCTGGCACCGCCGCCCGACAACGGGTCGATATAGCCGATCTTGAGTGTCTCCTGTGCCATTGCCGTGCCGCCGAGCATCGGCAGCGCGAAGGCCGCAGCTATCATGAATTTACGCATGTGATTTCTCCCTGGATTGGCTTTTTTTGGCCATTGGTTGGGCGCGGAGGCAGGAATAGTTAAAATTCAACCCACCGGCCCGACCGTTGTCTGATGTGATTGTGATGCAACGGCCCATAACCCGCAAGGGCCAGAGCGCCGCCTCGCGGGTTGGTCCGTTGGAAGCGCATTTGCTTGAATGAACGGGGTCGTGATAGGGGTTTGGGCCGTCCGGCTGGCGTCCATGCGACCGAGAGCCGCGGTCGGTCAAGCGCAATTTTTGGCGTTACCGTCGTCGGGCTGTTCTGCGAAGCCCGTCGGGTTGTTGGAGTGAATATGGCGGTTCAGGATTCGAAACGGCGCGTCGCGCTTCTCACGGGCGTGACCGGGCAAGACGGCGCTTACCTCGCCGAATACCTGCTGGGCCTCGGCTATACGGTGCACGGGATCAAGCGGCGCTCGTCCTCGTTCAACACCGCGCGCATCGATCATCTGTACGAGGACCCGCACCGCGGCAACGTCCCGTTCCTGCTGCATTACGGCGACATGACGGATTCGACAAATTTGATCCGGCTGATGCAGCAGATCAGGCCGACCGAGATTTACAACCTCGCCGCCCAGAGCCATGTCGGCGTGAGCTTCGAGAGCCCCGAATATACCGCCAATGCCGACGCGATCGGCGTCTTGCGGCTATTGGAAGCGATCCGAATTCTCGGCATGGAAAAGGAGACGCGGTTCTACCAGGCCTCCACCTCGGAACTGTACGGCCTGGTGCAGGAGGTTCCGCAAAAGGAAACCACGCCGTTCTATCCGCGCTCGCCCTATGGCGTCGCCAAGCTCTACGGCTACTGGATCACGGTGAACTACCGCGAGGCCTACGGGATGTTCGCCTCGAACGGCATCCTGTTCAATCATGAAAGCCCGATCCGCGGCGAGACCTTCGTGACGCGCAAGATCACCCGCAGCGTCGCCCGCATCGAGACCGGGCTCGAAGACACGCTCTATCTCGGAAACTTGGATGCGAAACGCGATTGGGGACATGCGCGGGACTATGTCGAGGGCATGTACAAGATCCTGCAGGCGGACGCGCCCGACGATTTCGTGCTGGCGACCGGCGAGACGCGCTCGGTGCGCGAATTCGTCGAACTGGCCTTCGCGGAAGTTGGCCGCAGCATCGAGTGGCGGGGCAAGGGCGTCGAGGAAACCGGCATCGACCGGAAATCCGGCAAGACCGTCGTCCGCATCGATCCCGTTTATTTCCGCCCGACCGAGGTCGATCTCTTGATCGGCGACGCCAGCAAAGCGCGACAGAAGCTCGGCTGGAAACCGAAAACGTCGTTGGCCGAACTCGTGAAGGAAATGGTGGCGGGCGATCTTGCGATCGCCAGGCAGGAGGCCACCCATGGCAAGAACGCCGTTTGAGCTGAAAGGCAAAACGGTCTTCGTCGCCGGACATAAAGGAATGGTCGGGGCCGCGCTGGTGCGCAGGCTCGCGCGTGAAGATGTCGAACTGCTCACGCTCAGTCGCAACGAGGTCGATTTGCGCGATCAGGCCGCGGTGTTCGACTGGTTTGCCAAAACACGCCCGCAGGCCGTGTTCCTCGCCGCCGCCAAAGTCGGCGGCATCGTCGCCAACAACACGCTACGCGGTGAATTCATCTATGACAATTTGATCATCGCCGCCAACGTGATCCACGCCGCGCATATCAACGGCACCGAGAAACTGATGTTTCTCGGCTCGTCCTGCATTTACCCGCGGATGGCGCCACAGCCGTTGCGCGAAGATTCCATGCTGACCGGCCCGCTCGAGCCGACCAACGAGCCTTATGCGATCGCGAAAATCGCCGGCATCAAGATGGCCGAAGCCTATCGCAGCCAATACGGCGCCGATTTCATCAATGTGATGCCGACCAATCTGTATGGACCGGGCGACAATTATCACCCCGAATATAGCCACGTCGTCGCCGCGTTGATCCGCAGGTTTCATGAAGCCAAGGTTTCCGGCCTCTCGAACGTTTTGGTCTGGGGCACCGGCACGCCGCGACGCGAATTCCTCTATGTCGACGACATGGCGGATGCCTGCGTTCATCTGATGAAGACGTACTCGCATCACGAGTTGGTCAATATCGGCACAGGAGAAGACATCACGATCGCCGAATTCGCGCAGCGAGTCGCGAGTGCCGTCGGCTACACCGGCACGATCGGCTTCGACCCCGCGCGGCCCGACGGCACCCCGCGCAAATTGCTCGACGTCAGCCGCCTCGCCAAACTCGGCTGGAAAGCGCGCACCTCGCTCGAGGACGGAATCAAGCTCGCGTATCAAGCGTATCTGCGCGGGTTGAAGTAGGCGGAGTGCTATCAAGAGTCCGCCATTCCGGGGCTCGCGAAGCGAGAGCTACGATGTGCAATTGCACATTGGAGAATCCATAACCACCATCGGGAGCATGGATTCCGGGTCTGCGCCAAGCGGCGCATCCCGGAATGACGGCCTTGAAGCAGCATGACCTACATTGCCGCATTTCGCGGCGGTTTCTTCGTAAGCGCCACCGCCATTGCCGAGATCAGCAGTCTCACTCTTTTTTCTTTTTCACCAATCGTACCGCAAGCTGAAAGCCTCGGCTGTGCCCGTCAGCCCGGCCGGTCATGAAGTCGAAATAATAGATGAGGTTTGCCGCGCCGACCTCGTTCGTGGTCCAGTATTCCGCGCTCCCATCGTCATCGGGGCGAATATCGGGAAAAACCGACGCATCGACGACGGGACTGCCGCAGCTAATGTCGATCAGGCTCTCGAGTTCAGGCCCAGACGGTACGTGCCAGCCGTCGCCTTCTGCCTTCGCCGATCGCAAGGCTTGGTCCAAATTGACGAATGCCTTCTCGCCGGCACAACGACCGGTGCCGTCCGCCCTTGTCCCGAGGCTGCAGCGTTTCCAGGTCAGACCGGTCTTGCTGTCGAAGGCTTCATCGCCTTTCAAAATGAATCGCTTTTGCCCGGACGCGCCTGATCGGTCGTAACATGCCGCCGCAGATGGGTGGCTGAGGACAATGAGCCCGAGCGTCAGGAGGAGAGCGGCACGCATCCGAAATGATTTCCTGGTCGATTCACATCTAACGGAAAGCGGCACGCGGCGGCTTTTCCCCGAGCGTCGTCGCCATCGCCGAGATCAGCGGCTTCATGAAGAACGCGTCGTTGGCGGGTGAGATGTCGGCACGCATGCCGTGGGATTTGAGTTCATCGGAAACCACCGGCCCCACCGACGCAATCGGCGTGCGGGCAAGCCCCTCGCGCAGTCGCGCTTCGCATCCATGGGCCTCTGCGACCTCGAACAGGCGACGAACCTGGCCCGAACTCGTGAGCGCGATGGCGTCGATGCGGCCTTGCGCCATTTCATCGATCGCGGTGACGATGTTGGCGTCGGCGGCGCTGGCGTCGTAGATATAGGGCACGACGGCATCGACCTCGGCGCCTTGTGCCGAAATAGCGCCGATCAACGTGCTGTGGTCCTTGTCCGGATAAAGCTGCAAGCCGACGCGGTGGCGCTTGAGATCGACGCGCGCGAGCATCTCGGCGATGCCTTCGGAAGTCGGCTTCTCCGTCGTCATTTGCGGCTCAAGGCCGATCTCGCGGAGCGCGCGGCCGGGTTTTGGCCCGCGGGCGAATTTCCGCGCCTTGCCGAGCGCCGCGATAAAGGCCTGCTCGAGATCGATCCGCCGCACGACCTTCATCAGGCGCCGCAGGCCTTCGCCGGTCATCAGCACCAGATCGTCACAAGGCTGGTCGATGAAGCGGCGAATCCAGGCCTCGATCGGCGCTGAATCGGGCGCGTCATGAATCGCAAACATCGGACACTGCACGACGTCCGCGCCTTGCTCGGCGAGCAAGCGGGAAAACTGCGCCTCTTCGCGCGTTTCCAGGATCAGGATGCGGTAGCCGTTTAGTCTTTCAGCCATATCTTTTGATCTGAATCGCCTTTTTGATCCGATCGCCTTTGGTTTATTCATCATGGCGCTTCGGCGGGGATTGGCGCAAGGGCGCCGCGGGTGATAGAGCAGGGCCGCAAATCTTTCAATTCCGCTCCCTCGAAAACGTAATCCCCCATGTCCGACCATCAATTCGTGCTGACGCTGTCTTGTCCGGATCGTCCTGGCATCGTCTCCGCCGTCTCCACCTTCCTTGCGCATAATGGGCAGAACATCCTCGATGCTCAGCAGTTCAACGACGTCGAGACCGGGCATTTCTTCATGCGCGTGGTGTTCAACGCCGCCGATCTCGCAGTCCAGCTTTCCTCGTTGCAAACCGGATTCACCGCGATCGCGGAGCGCTTCGGCATGGATTGGCAGATGCGCGACCGCGCCACCCGCCGCCGCGTGATGCTGCTGGTGTCGAAATCCGATCATTGCCTCGCCGACATTCTCTACCGATGGCGGACCGGCGAGCTTGAGATGATCCCGACCGCGATCGTCTCCAATCATCCGCGCGAGAGCTATGGCAGTCTCGATTTCGGCGAGATCCCGTTTCATTATTTGCCGGTGACGAAGGAGACCAAGCGCGCGCAGGAAACCGCGGTCTTGGATTTGGTCGCTCAAACCAAGACCGATCTCGTGGTGCTGGCGCGCTACATGCAAATCCTCTCCGACGAGATGAGCGAAAAGCTTTCAGGCCGCTGCATCAACATCCATCATTCGTTTCTGCCGGGCTTCAAGGGCGCGCGGCCCTACCATCAGGCGCATGAGCGCGGCGTCAAATTGATCGGCGCCACCGCGCATTACGTCACCAGCGCGCTCGACGAGGGCCCGATCATCGACCAGGACGTCGAGCGCATCAGCCATCGCGACACGCCCGAGGATTTGGTCCGCAAGGGCCGCGACATCGAACGCCGCGTGCTGGCGCGTGCGATCCGCCATCATCTGGAAGACCGCGTGATCCTCAACGGCCGCAAGACAGTCGTGTTCATGGATTGAGGCTAGTGCACGGGGTCCAATGTCACCGCGTTTGTCGCCGTGTTGGACTTGACGGCGTTGTCCTTTGCCACCACCGGCTCCACCACCGCGGGCTCCAGGCGCTTTCGCTCTCGCTCCCGCATGAACTCCTCATATTTGGCGGTGCCCGGACGCGGCGGGGCGTCCGGGGGCAAGCCGCCGGCCCATTGCGGGACATAATCGCCCAACCCCGTCGCCAGCTTCTCGTTGATGGTCCCACAGGCGCTCAAGCTGCAGGCGAGCAGAGCGATGGCCGGAAATATGATCAATTGGCGAGGAACGATGGGCATCTTAAGAGGGTCGCAACCTTATGAATGATTTTGCGCGCCGAGCGATCGATGTCTTCCCGATCTGGCGCGAGCCTATCCCTTAAAACGGTAAAATTGGCTTATTCAAGAGCGGAAGGTATTTTGATACCAAACAAATCACGTCCTGCCAAACGCCGGCGCAGGCCGAGGATGAATTGGCACAACCCGGTCGGCTGCGACAATCGCGTCCATTCCCCGGTTGACTTCGCCGAGCGCTTGAGACGCCATGCCGCGCCGCTAGAGCATGATCCGGAAAAGCGGAAACCGGTTTTCCACGCGACAAACGCAATGCGTTTGCGCGCAGATCATGCTCAAACAAGAGATCAGATCATGATGCGATTCCACTTGATCGCATCATGATCTAGGCGGCTGGAGAATCTGCGCTATGCTGGAGCGGGGCCGGGGCTCGGTTCGAGGCACAAACCGATCAGGGAGAGCGTTCATGTCAATTCGTATGAGGATGTTGTCGCGCGCCGCAGCCGGCGTCGCGACGCTGGCCGCTGTAGCGGCTTTGGCGCCGGCGCAGGCGCAAGAGGCGGTCAAGATCGGCCTGATCCTGCCGATGACCGGCGGGCAGGCCTCGACCGGCAAGCAGATCGACAATGCGGTCAAGCTGTACATGCAGCAGAAGGGCGACACCGTCGCCGCCAAGAAGATCGAGATCATCCTCAAGGACGACGCCGGCGTTCCCGACAACACCAAGCGGCTCGCGCAGGAGCTGATCGTCAACGACAAGGTGAGCTTCATCGCCGGTTTCGGCGTCACGCCGGCGGCGCTGGCGGCCGCACCGCTCGCAACCCAAGCCAAGGTCCCGGAAATCGTGATGGCGGCCGGCACCTCGATCATCACCGAGCGTTCGCCCTACATCGTGCGCACCAGCTTCACGCTGGCGCAGTCCTCCACCATCATCGGCGACTGGGCCGCCAAGAACGGCATCAAGAAAGTCGCAGCGCTCACCTCGGATTACGCCCCCGGCAACGACGCGCTGACCTTCTTCAAGGAGCACTTCACGGCCGGCGGCGGCGAGATCGTCGAGGAGGTCAAGGTGCCGCTCGCCAATCCGGATTTCGCGCCGTTCCTGCAACGGATGAAGGACGCCAAGCCCGACGCCATCTTCGTGTTCGTGCCGGCGGGGCAGGGCGGCAACTTCATGAAGCAATATGCCGAGCGCGGGCTCGACAAGGCCGGCATCAAGGTGATCGGCCCCGGCGACGTCATGGACGACGATCTGTTGAACAACATGGGCGATGCGGCGCTCGGCACCGTTACCGCGCATTTATATTCCGCCGCGCATCCGTCTGCGATGAACAAGGATTTCGTCGCCGCCTACAAGAAGGCTTTCAACTCGCGTCCGGGCTTCATGGCGGTGAGCGGCTATGACGGCATTCATTTGATCTACGAGGCGCTGAAAAAGACCGGCGGCAAGACCGACGGCGACGCGCTAATCGAGGCGATGAAAGGGACGAAGTGGGAAAGCCCGCGCGGCCCGATCTCGATCGATCCCGAAACCCGCGACATCGTGCAGAACATCTATATCCGCAAGGTCGAGAAGGTCGACGGCGAACTTTACAACGTCGAATTCCAGACCTTCGAAGCAGTCAAGGACGCCGGCAAGACGAAGAAGTGACTTTGCGAAGCGTGGGATGAATAAGGTTCGGCATCGCTCCCTCCTCGTCATGCCCGGGCTTGTCCCGGGCATCCACGTTTTCTTTTGAAGATTCGCGAGAGAAGACGTGGATGGCCGGGACAAGCCTGGGCATGACGAGGTAGTAACGCGTGTCGCGATTTATAATCGCTAATCCTGGCCACTACCCATGACCACGCTCTTCACCATCCTGTTCGACGGCGTCGCTTACGGCATGCTGCTGTTCGTGCTGGCCTGCGGATTGGCCGTCACGCTTGGGCTGATGAATTTCGTCAACCTCGCCCACGGTGCGTTCGCGATGGCGGGCGGCTATGTCTGCGCGGTTCTGGTCAATCAATCCGGCTGGCCGTTCTTCGCTGGCCTGCCGCTCGCCTTCATCGCCAGCGCGGCGATCGGCGCGGTGTTGGAACGCTCGCTGTACCGGCATCTCTACAATCGCAGCCATCTCGATCAGGTTTTGTTCAGCGTCGGGCTTGTTTTCATGTCGGTGGCGGCGGTCGATTACGTCATGGGATCGTCGCGGATTTTCATCAAGTTGCCGGCGGCGCTTGAGGGGCAGATCGATTTCTTCGGCGTCGGCATCGGCCGCTACCGGCTGATGATCATCGTGATCTGCGGCGTGCTCACCGCGGCCCTGCAATTGGTGCTGGCGCGCACGCGATTCGGCAGCCGGCTCCGCGCCGCGGTGGACGATCCGCGCGCCGCCAGCGGGCTCGGCATCAACGTGCCGCAGGTGTTTGCGTTCACCTTCGCGTTCGGCTGCGGCCTGGCCGGTTTGGGCGGCGCGTTGAGTGCGGAGATTCTCGGCCTTGACCCGTATTTTCCGCTCAAATTCATGATCTACTTTTTGATCGTGGTGACCGTCGGCGGCTCGTCCAGCATCACCGGGCCGTTTTTGGCATCGTTGCTGCTCGGCATCGGCGACGTCGCCGGCAAATATTATGTGCCGAAGATGGGGCCGTTCGTGATCTACACCATCATGATCGTGATTCTGATCTGGCGCCCGAACGGCCTGTTCGGCCGCACCGCCGCCCGTTGAGCGCGCCATGATCGAACGCGTCATGACCACGCCCGCCGAAATCGGAGACCACGCCAAAGCGCACGCGCGCTGGCATTGGGGCGAGTTCGCCTTCTGGATATCGGCGCTCGCTTGCGCCTTCCTGTTTCCCTCCCGTTACCTGATCATGACCGACATCGTGCGGCTCGCGCTATTCGCGCTCTCGCTCGATCTGATCCTCGGCTATGCCGGCATCGTTTCGCTCGGCCATGCGGCGTTCTTCGGCATCGGCGCGTATTCCGCGGGCTTGCTCGCGTTGCACGGCATCGTCACCGAGCCGGTGGTGGCGCTGATCGTGGCGGGGCTTGTCGCGATGGGGAGCGGCTTTCTCACCAGTTTCCTCGTCATTCGCGGCGTCGATCTCACCCGCTTGATGGTGACGCTCGGGATCGCCTTGCTGCTGGAAGCGCTCGCCGAGCGCTTTTCCAACATCACCGGCGGCACCGACGGTCTGCAAGGCATCGAGATGCAGCCGATTCTCAAGCTGTTTGCGTTCGACCTTTTCGGCAAGGTCGGCTTCTTCTACTCGCTCGCCGTACTGTTTGCGTTGTTCCTGTTGGCGCGGCGGATCGTGCATTCGCCGTTCGGCCTCTCGCTGCGCGCGATCCGGAACAACCCGCTGCGTGCGGCTGCGATCGGCATCCCCGTCAACAAGCGCCTGATCGCCGTATATACGCTCGCGGCGTTTTACGCCGGCATCGCGGGCGCGCTCTTCACCCAGACCACGGCGCTGGCTTCGCTCGACGTGTTCTCGTTCGAGCGCTCGGCCGATCTGATGCTGGTGCTCGTGATCGGCGGCACCGGCTATCTTTATGGCGGGCTGATCGGCGCGGTCGCGTTCAGGATGCTGCAAGAAGTGTTTTCGACCATCACCCCGCAATATTGGCAGTTTTGGATCGGTCTCGTGCTGGTGGTGATCGTGCTGCTCGGACGCGGGCGCTTGCATCGTTGGGCGTTGTGGGGGCCGAACCTGATCATCCGCCAGCTCGGTGGGCGAAAGGCCGCCGTTGCCGTTCCTGAGGGTGACGCGCCATGAGCATTGCGCTCGAAACCAAAGGACTGGAAAAGCATTTCGGCGGGCTGCGCGTCACGCGCGACCTTTCGCTGCAGATCGAAGCCGGCGCGCGCCATGCGTTGATCGGCCCGAACGGAGCCGGCAAGACCACCGTGATCAATCTCTTGACCGGCGTGCTCAAGCCCGATTCGGGGCGCATCCTGCTCGAAGGCAACGACATCACGAATCTGCCGGTGCATACGCGGGTATTGCGCGGTCTGTCGCGCACCTTCCAGATCAATCAGCTCTATGCGGATTTGACGCCGCTCGAGACCATTGGGCTTGCGGTATCCGAACGCATGGGCCGGGGCGGCGATTGGTGGCGGGTGATGGGCACGCGGGAGGACGTCAACGCCGAGATCGCCGAGACGCTCGCGCGCTTCCATCTGCTCGACGTGATGAACGAACTCACCGCGACGCTTCCCTATGGCAAGCAGCGCCTGCTCGAGATCGCCGTCGCGATTGCCGCCAAGCCGCGCGTCCTGCTGCTGGATGAGCCCGCCGCCGGCGTGCCCGAAAGCGAACGCCACGATATTTTGGCGGCGGTCGCCGCCCTGCCGCGCGACGTCACCGTGCTTCTGATCGAGCACGACATGGACCTGGTGTTTTCCTTCGCTGACCGCATTTCGGTGCTGGTCAATGGTGCGCTCCTGGTCGAGGGCCCGCCCGACGAAGTCGCGCGCGATCCACGGGTCAAGGCGGTCTATCTCGGCGAGGCCGCGTGATGCGTGATCTGTTGCGAATCGAAAACTTGCGCGCCGGCTATGGCGAGGCGGTCGTCTTGCCCGACATGTCGCTGCATCTGGCCGAAAGCCAGGTGCTGGCGCTGTTGGGCCGCAACGGCACCGGCAAGACCACGCTGATCAATTCGATCGTCGGGATCACAAGGCGTTTTGCCGGCACCGTCAGCCTCAATGGGCTCGACCTCACGCGGATGCGCCCGGATCAGCGGGCGCGGGCGGGCATCGGCTGGGTGCCGCAGGAGCGCAATATTTTCCGCTCGCTGACGGTGGAAGAAAACATGACCGCGGTGGCGCAGCCGGGGCTGTGGACGGTCGAGAAGGTTTACGAGATGTTTCCGCGCCTCAAAGAGCGCCGCGGCAATTTCGGCAACCAGCTCTCCGGCGGCGAGCAGCAGATGCTGGCGATCGGCCGCGCACTCACGCTCAACCCGAAAGTGCTGCTTTTGGACGAGCCGACCGAGGGCCTGGCCCCCATCATTGTCGAGGAGCTGCTGGCGGCGCTCGGCATCATCAGCCGCACCAGCGGCATCTGCGCCATCATCGTCGAGCAGAATGCGCAAAAGATTCTAGGGCTCGCCGACCGTGTTGTGATATTGGAACGCGGCGCGATCGTCCACGACGCGCCGAGCGCCGCGTTGAAAGCCGATCCCGCGGTGCTGGAACGATATCTGGGTGTGGCGGGGAAATCGTGAGGTCCCATTGCCCTCTCGCCGTCATTGCGAGGAGCGTGAGCTCCGAGGCAATCCATCTTTTTCTCGGCTATGGATTGCTTCGCTTGCGCTCGCAATGACGAGTTAATGGCTTTAGGAAATAAGAACAGATCAATTGTCGTTGGAGTGAAACATGAAAAAAGCAAAACCACCTTTCCGCGCCGACATGGTCGGCAGCCTGTTGCGGCCGCAGCGCCTTAAAGAGGCGCGCGCCAAATTGGAGGCGGGTGAAATTTCGCCTGCCGATCTTCGCAAGATCGAAGACATGGAAATCGAAAAGATCGTGCATCGGCAGGCCTCGACCGGCTTGAAGCTCGCGACCGACGGCGAATTCCGCCGCTCGTGGTGGCACTTCGATTTTTTGTCCAAACTCACCGGTTGCGAAATGTTTCATCCCGACGAGGGCATTCAGTTCGCCGGCATTCAGACCCGGCATGAGGCCGTGCGCGTGATCGGCAAGCTCGATTTCCCCGACGATCACCCGATGCTCGATCATTTCAAATTCTTGAAGCGGCAATGCGAGATCGCGCATGTGACGCCGAAGATGACGATTCCTTCGCCCGCCGTGCTGCATTTTCGCGGCGGCCGCCGCTCGATCTCGAAAGAAGTTTATCCCGACCTCGAGCCGTTCTTCGAGGATATCGCGAAAACCTACCGCAAGGCGATAAGAGCGTTTTACGACGCCGGCTGCCGCTATCTGCAGCTCGACGACACGGTGTGGGCCTATCTCTGCTCGCAGGATGAACTCAGCAAAATGCGCTCGCGCGGGGAGAGCCCCGACGATCTGCAGGCGATTTACGCCCGCGTGATCAATTACGCGATCGCCGAGCGCCCCGCAGACATGACCATCACCACGCATGTCTGCCGCGGCAATTTCCGCTCCACCTGGATTTCCTCCGGCGGTTATGAGCCGGTGGCGGAAACCTTGCTCGCCGGCACCAATTACGACGGCTACTTCCTCGAATATGATTCCGAGCGCGCCGGCGGCTTCGAGCCGCTACGCTACTTGCCGAAGGGCAACAAGATCGTGGTGGTCGGCGTCATCACCTCGAAATCAGGCGAACTTGAAAAGAAAGACGACATCAAGCGCCGGCTCGACGAAGCCGCCAAATTCGTGCCGCTGAATCAGCTCGCCGTCTCCCCGCAATGCGGCTTCGCCTCGACCGAAGAGGGCAACATCCTCACCGAGGAAGAGCAATGGGCCAAGCTCAAGCTCGCGGTCGACGTGTCGCGGGAGGTGTGGGGGAGGTGAGGGGCGCGTTGTATCCCGGACGCGGTGCAGCCCGAGGCACGTATCGTTCGCCGCCTTAAGCTATGCGGACGATACGCGCCCCTAAAGCATGATCCGAAAAAGTGGGTACCGGTTTTTCGAAAAGATCATGCTTAAACAATTAAAGCATGATCCGAAAAAGTGGGTACCGGTTTTTCACGCGACAAACGCGAAAACGCGTTTGCGCGCAGATCATGCTTAAACAATAATCTAAAGCGCGATCGCGATTCTACCTCAAGCGACCGCGCTTTAGCACATAACGTTGGTCATCCCATCCGATGCAAGGCGCAGATCTTGTTGCCGTCAGGATCTCGCAAATAGGCGAGATAGAGTTTGCCCGCGGGCCCTTCGCGTACACCCGGCGGGTCTTCGCAGGTCTTTCCGCCGTTGGCGATGCCAGTCGCGTGCCAGACGTCAGCCTGTTCAGTCGAGCTGGCGGCAAAGCCAACCGTGCCGCCATTGGCCGAGGTCGCAGGCTTGCCATCGATCGGCTTCGACACCGAAAAAACGCCGGTCGAGGTTCTGTAGAAAACGCGATGGCGGTCTACCTTCCCGGGCGAAATACCGAGAGCACCAAGCAATGCGTCATAGAAAGACTTGGCTTTTTCCAGGTCGTTGGTTCCGATCATAACATGCGAAAACATTTCCTCATTTCCTTCCCAAAAGTTCTTTGAGCGATCGAAGCGCGCTCCGCGCTGATGAACGCTAACAGCGCCGGCGCGGATACGGAAGCGTCGCGATCCAGTTTTCCCGGTGAGGGGTTACCCCTTCGCGGGCAGCCACGCCATTTTTCATGCCCTCAGCATTTAATGGTTGCTACGGGCTAGACGATGGGCAATGACGGTGCGCTGCCTTTCTGCCAGACGTTAAAGGTCGCTTCCCACTTGGCGATTTCCCCGCCCCGCATGGTCAGGAGTTCGATCCCACGGCCCTGCATCTCACGTCCGTCTTGCCCGTCTTCCCATTCACCCTCCCAGTAACAGGCGATGACCTTGCCCGATACCGCACGCAATTGCTTTTGCAGCCGGTAGTTCTTTTGGCGTGCAAATCGGGCCAACAGGAAATTCTCGAGAGCCGGCTTGCCGCACGTTTCGGGAAGATCGGCAAATTTGACCACGACGTCCGAAGCGAAAGTCTTCATAACCTCGGAGATATCGCCCGTGCTCATTAGCCGCTGGGCACGCTCCAGCACCGCTTCGGCGTCGTCGAAAGTAAGTTCTCCGATGTTCAGTGCTACCGGCATCTAACGCTCCTGATGTTGCAACCGCGGCGGCCGCATGAGAGCTCAATACTAGGACGTTGGGTTGACAGATTCCGTCAGCAGCAATGTCAGCGGGGCTCGGGCAGGCCCTCGATTTCGCGCCACTCCTTGATCAGAGCCCGGCGTCGCCTCGGGTATCTCTCCCCGACCTCGGCGAATGCGACGATTCGGTCGGTTCGGAAGTGCCGGTAACTCTCTCGAAGTTCACACCATGCGGCAAGCAAACGCACGCGCGCACAGAAAGTGAGTGAAATGGGCCATATCCTTCGCTCGGTCCGTACGCCGGTTTCATCGTTGTAAGCGATCCATATCTTGTACTCCGTTCGGATGGCATTCCGAATTGGTGCCAGGTCCACGCCATCCGTCGCAGCCGATTTGATGGCGCCTGCGAGAAGACCTGACGCGTCGGCTTCATCGCCTCGGCCCGTCGGCAACACGGCCTTGATCTTCGCAAGTGCGTTGCGCGCGGCCTTCGCTAACGCGGGGTCGGCGGCCCGCGCTACCATGCCCGAACCGAGCACAACGGCCTCGATCTCATCGTTGGAGAACATCAGCGGTGGTAAGGTAAAGCCGGGGCGAAGCACATAGCCGACTCCAGCCTCGCCGTTGATCGGCGCGCCTTTCGCGATCAGTGTCTGTATGTCGCGATAGATCGTTCGCAACGAGACACCAAATTCATCGGCAAGTTGCGCTCCGCCCACCGGCCCTCGATGGCTTCGCAGAACCTGGATCAGATCGAGGAGCCTATCGGACCGCGACATCCGCATCCTTTCTCAGACCGTCCAATCGTCCATTGCGCCTGTGGGTTCCGCTTACGGCGCCTTGATTGTTTACCCCGAGTCTCGGTTCTCATCTAGCGATGTGCGGAGTTTGTAGCGAAGGGTGTTCGTTCCGGGTCAAAAAGCCGAAGTCTTATTGCCTCAAAGCGAGTTCGGCTTTGGCCGGAACGGCGGACATTCTTCGACCGGATCGCAACGCAAGCCGTTGAAGCGACTGAATCGATGTGCGCGCAAAATCTAATTTGTCCTGACAGATCAAGCTGATTTGCCCTGTCCAGTCCTGGTTGCAAAGATATTCCGCTTCGCGTTCACCCCAAATCAAAACTATAACTTCGGTCATCCCGCTCCTTCACAAGGGGCGTTTCGCGATCGTCACGGACGTGGGGCGGGGTGCGGTGGACGCTGGAAGCGCGCTTGACGAAATGCGCTGACGCGGACGGCGAAGTCGTGTGGTCCTGACGCCCCGACGCTGGCGTCAAGTTTTTGCGGAGTCATTTCCGCGAGAACGATGGTGGCAAACAAGCCCGGTCACCAAGGAGAGCGCGAAGGAAACCGTTAAAACCATTGCGTAGGGAATGCCGGGTGATGCCGGTGTCCTCGTGGTGACTACGCTCGTGTGCTTTTTCATTTTCGCACGCGAGGCTGCGGGCGCATCGCGCGCCCGGCATTCCCTGCGCCCTTCGATTTCTTTGGGCGAAGATACATGCACAGCTCGGGCGCAAACGTGTCGCGGGAATGCGGTGGCATGTGTCCCGGGCGCAGGGCAGCATGAGCGCAGCGAAATGATGCGCTGCAGAACCGGGACCCACCTTGATTCTAGCATAAATAGGTCCCGGTTCTGCGAAGCGGCGTTGCACGCCGCTATCCGCGCCCGGGACACGAAGAGGTGGCGGGATTACCCCGGTGGGCAGAAGATGGTAGGACAACCTTGTCGTCCCGCGCTGCCCACTCCGTCCCAAACCCTGGCCCGATGAAAAACGACCAAATCCTTAGCCTGATTTCCGAATATTGCCGTCAGGTCGATATGGCGGAATCGACGTTCGGCCGGCGGGCGGTCAATGACGGCAAGCTCGTCAATCGCTTGCGCGAGGGCAAGCGGATCACGATCGATACGCTCGACCGCATCCAGGCCTTCATTGCGGCCTCGATGCCGGGCGGGGTGCCGCCGCCGAGGGGCCTTGAAGTGCCGCCGGAGAAGCGCGATCCGCGCGGCAATTTCCGCTTCTTCGAGAACCGACAGAAATACCTGCTGTTCGTCCATACGTGCAGCGAAAAGCGGGTGATCGCGGAGCGGGTGGCGCTCGAATTCGGTAGCATCCATCCCCGGCCGCCGGCGTTGCGGGTGTTCGATGCGGGCGTCGGCGACGGCACGGTGTTGGCGCGGGTGATGCGCTCGATGCACGGGCGTTTTCCGCACATGCCGTTCTACATCGCCGGCAAGGAGCTCAGCCTCGAGGACGTTCGCCTGATCCTGGAAAAGCTGCCGGACCGGCTGTTCGAGCACCCCTCGACCGTCTTCGTCCTCACCAACATGCATTATGCCGAGGCGCCGTGGCTCGCCCCGGCCTCGCCGGTGGCCGCCGCCGGCATGATCTGGCACGAGGTCGCGCTTCGGGGGGCGTCCTCGGGCGAATTCGAGGCCCAAATCGCTGAACTCCGACCATTTCTGGAGCAAAATTGGCGGGCCGACGTCAGCCCCCGCTCGGGCATGCCGGTCTATGAGCGCCCCGTGGCGCTGGTGCTGTACCGGGAAGACCATAGGTTCTTGCTCGACCAGATCATCCCCCGCGCCGGCCGGACCGAGGCCAATTTCGACCTGATTATCGCCTCCCAGCCCTACCGGGCCAAATCCTCGGTCAATTTCCGCGCCAAACGCATCATTGCGCCTCTGGCCCGGGCGTTGCGGGGCGGGGGGCGCCTGATCGGCATCCACTCCCATGGGGAAGACCCCGGTATCGAGATGATCCAGGCGGTATGGCCCGGAGAAAACCCTTTCGCGGTGAGCCGTCATGAGCTATTGCGCGCGGTGAAATACGAGCTGGGGTCGGCCGGGCGCGACCTTAACTTTAATGCCTATGCCGATAACCGGTCGATCTTCCGCTATGATATGGAAGCGCTGCCAAACGAGGTCACCGGCTCGATCGGAACCTCGACGGCCTTTGCAGCGTGGAACGCGGCGGTGTATGTCGCCCAGATCGAAGACGACCGGTTGACGGAAATGACCCAGAGCGGCCGTTATCTCGATGCCGCCAGAGAGGTTCTGCGCAAGCATAACGGGCTCTGGTTTTACGACGAATCCTACGTCATCTCGCGCCGTCGCGACTGACATTTCAGGACAACAGCACGAAAGGGCCGCCGGGGTCTGGCGGAAAAAGGGGTTGGTTTGATGCGCGCGTCTTATCTGTTCACCTCCGAGTCGGTTTCCGAAGGTCATCCGGACAAGGTCTCGGATCAAATCTCCGATGCGATCCTCGATGCCTTCATTGAAAAGGACGTCAAGCTCGGCATCGCCGACGACAGTCTGGTCAACACACGGCTCGGTTGCGAGACGTTGTGCACCACGAACAAGATCGTGATCGCGGGCGAAGGCCGCGGCCAGCTCTTCCGCGACATCCACGGCGTCTCCGTGGTCGATCGCGAAGCGATCAGCGAGATTGCCCGCGGCGTGGTCAAGGACATCGGCTACGACCAGAACGGCTTCTCTTATCACGGCGCCGACATCGAGGTGCTGCTGCATGGTCAGTCGCCCGACATCGCGATGGGCGTCGATGCCAAGAAAAAGAAGCACGGCGAGGAAGAAGGCGCCGGCGACCAGGGCATGATGTTCGGTTATGCGTGCAACGAAAGCGAAGTGTACGAAAAAGGCTCGTACATGCCCGCGCCGATTTTCTTCGCGCATAAGATTCTGAAAGTATTGTCCGAGAAGCGCCGCAACGGTCAGCTTTACGATCTGCAGCCCGACGCCAAGAGCCAGGTGACGGTGAAATACGTCAACGGCAAAGCGGTCGGCTGCACCAAGGTCGTGGTTTCGACCCAGCACAATGAAAAGAGCCGCAACGGCAAGAAATATTCGCCCGGCCTGATCAAGGAGATGATCTCGAGCGCGGTCGAGTCGGCACTGCCGAAGGGCTGGATGCCGCAAAAGGCTTCCGACTTCCTCGTCAACCCGACCGGCAATTTCGTGGTCGGCGGACCGGACGGCGATTGCGGCCTCACCGGGCGCAAGATCATCGTCGACACCTATGGCGGTTACGCACCGCATGGCGGCGGCGCGTTTTCCGGCAAGGACCCGACCAAGGTCGATCGCTCGGCCGCCTATGCGGCGCGCTATCTCGCCAAGAACGTGGTGGCGGCCGGCTTCGCCGAGCGTTGCACCATCCAGGTCGCTTACGCGATCGGCGTTGCCGATCCGATGTCGGTGCTGGTGGACACCCACGGCACCGGCAAGGTCGACGAGAAGAAACTCGAGAAGGTGTTGCCGGAAATCTTCCGGCTGACGCCGACCAACATCCGCCGCTCGCTCAAGCTGAACCGGCCGATCTACCGCCGCACCGCGGCTTACGGCCATTTCGGCCGCGCGCCGGAAAAGGACGGCGGCTTCTCGTGGGAAAAAACCGACCTCGCCGCCGCGCTCAAGAGCGCGATGTGATTTTCAGGCGTACGCCACATTGATGTCATTCCGGGATGCGCCACTTGGCGCAGGCCCGGAATCCATACTCCCGATCGTGGTTATGGATTCCGGGCTCGCTCGTTTCACTCGCGCCCCGGAATGACGGTAACTGGTTTCGGACCTAACACAGTCAGGATATGAACATGACCGCCACCGCCGCGAAGCCCGCCTTCACCGACTACATCGTCAAGGACATCTCGCTCGCCGAATTCGGCCGCAAGGAAATCTCGCTGGCCGAGACTGAGATGCCCGGCCTGATGGCGACGCGCGAGGAATATGGCCCCAAGCAGCCGTTGAAGGGCGCGTGTATCGCGGGCTCGCTGCACATGACGATCCAGACCGCGGTGTTGATCGAGACGCTGGCGGCACTTGGCGCCGACATTCGTTGGGTCTCCTGCAACATCTATTCGACGCAGGATCACGCGGCCGCCGCCATCGCGGCGGCCGGCATTCCGGTGTTCGCGGTGAAGGGCGAAAGCCTTGTCGAATATTGGGATTACACCGCCAAGCTGTTCGACTGGCATGGCGGCGGCACGCCCAACATGATCCTCGACGACGGCGGCGACGCCACCATGCTGGTGCACAACGGCCTGCGCGCCGAGAACGGCGACGTGAAGTTTCTCGACAAGCCTGAATCAGAGGAAGAGGAAGTCTTCTTCGCGCTGATCAAGAAGCTCCTGAAGGAAAAGCCCAAGGGTTACTTCGCCGTGATCGCGAAAAACATCCAAGGCGTTTCGGAAGAAACCACGACGGGCGTGCATCGCCTCTACAATATGGAGAAGGAAGGCAAGCTGTTGTTCCCGGCGATCAACGTCAACGACAGCGTGACGAAATCGAAGTTCGATAACCTTTATGGCTGCCGCGAATCGCTGGTCGATGGCATTCGCCGCGGCACCGACGTGATGATGTCGGGCAAGGTGGCGATGGTCGCGGGCTTCGGCGACGTCGGCAAGGGTTCGGCCGCCTCATTGCGCCAGGCCGGTTGCCGCGTATTGGTGTCGGAAATCGATCCGATCTGCGCACTGCAGGCAGCGATGGAAGGCTACGAGGTCGTGACGATGGAAGAGGCCGCGCCGCGCGCCGACATCTTCGTCACCGCGACCGGCAACAAGGACATCATCACCATCGAGCATATGCGCGCGATGAAGGACCGCGCCATCGTCTGCAACATCGGGCATTTCGACAACGAGATCCAGATCGCGCATCTGCGCAATCTGCAGTGGACCAACATCAAGCCGCAGGTCGACGAGATCACCTTCCCCGACAAGCACCGTATCATCCTGTTGTCGGAAGGCCGTCTCGTGAACCTCGGCAACGCGATGGGGCATCCGAGCTTCGTGATGTCGGCCTCCTTCACCAACCAGACGCTGGCGCAGATCGAACTCTTCGCCAACAACAAGGACGGCAAATACGAAAAGAAGGTCTACGTGCTGCCGAAGTCGCTCGATGAAAAGGTCGCGCGGCTGCATCTGGCCAAGATCGGCGTGAACCTCACCAAGCTTCGCCCCGACCAGGCCGACTATATTGGCGTGAAGCCGGAAGGCCCGTTCAAGCCGGAGCATTATCGGTATTGATCGTCCTCATGGTGAGGAGCCGCGTCAGCGGCGTCTCGAACCATGAGATAGCGAAATGCCGGCCTCATCCTTCGAGACGCGGCTAACGCCGCTCCTCAGAGCCTGACCCAAAAAGCAGTGAGTGATTTCAGCAGGCTGTGATTCCATCGGATTTGCGAAGATTCGAGGGAGAGCACCATGCCGTGGACTGAAATCACTCGTGCCGAGTATCAGCGCAACGGACT
>WNFR01000052.1_pt1 | contig 190055 bp, 170 predicted proteins | sample 5400221 | NCBI WGS metagenome assembly WNFR01 (sample SAMN13153357, study PRJNA577476) | soil metagenome | isolation source: 40 cm soil under Madrone tree | place: USA:California | collected 2016-06-14
CTGTTCGAGTTACTTTAGGACGGCGTGGCGATCAGCGCTCTGCGACGGTCTATGATGACCAGGACGCGATCGATCTACCACGCCGAGCTTGTTGACACTGGAGTTCACTATCAAACACTTACTGAACATACAAGGACGCCGAGGACGCAGAGGAGCAACCCGATTGTGAAAGAGCGGCACCCTATGAATGCCACTATCAAAAGAAACACTACTTTTCGGCGGTCAAAGTGTACGTCGCGCCGGGGATTGTCTTGAACACCACAACGTCGTTGGCGGGTCGAGAAACTGGAACGGGCTTACCTTGAGAAATGACCCTCAATGCTACCGCACAACGAACCCGGCACGTGTTGCCGATCCGCGATAAGATCGTCGCCTCATCGAGTTTCCCATCCTTCCATCGCATCCAGACTTCAAAGCCTCCGCGTGCGCACAGACCTCTGACTTCTCCTGTCTTCCACGATTCAGGAAGCGCCGGCAGCAAGTTCAATTCGTTATCGTGAGACTGAAGAATCATCTCGGCGATCACTGCCGACATTCCAAAAGAACCGTCCACCTGCATCGCCCTCGAGCAGATCGAGAACAAGCTGTTGAACGTGTAATTGTGAATCGCGAAGTCAATGTTCTCGAGCGCCTTTCTTCCATTGCCGAGGCGGGCCCAGCACGCGCCTTTCCACGCCGAAGACCATCCGTTGCCCTCAAGCCCTCGCTGCTCAAGCACTACCTTGCTTGCTTCAGCGAGCCTTGGTGTAAGGCGCGGTGAAATTTGATTCCCAGGAAAAAGCCCCCACAGACCGGAGATATGTCGATGGCTCTTTTCCGTCTCGTCCCAGTCCTCGAGCCATTCCTGCACATTCCCTTTGCGGCCCACCTGCATCGGCGCGAGCTTCATGCGCATCTCTCTAACCTTCTTCCTGAAATCCGGATCGATCCCAAGCACATCGGCCGCTTGCTCCACATCGCTGAAGAGGTCCCTGAGAATCTGCATATCGATCGTGGACCCCGCGCAGATCGAGGTCGTCGTCTCAAAGGTCGTCAGCTCATCGAAGAACTTGACGGCGCCCGGGATCGCCGGGAAATTCTCCGGCGAGGTGGATGGTGCGGTTACCATGAAATTGTGCTTCGGGTGCCGAACCAGGAAATCCAGGAAGAACTCAGCGCTGCCTTTCAACACTGGGTAGTACTTTTTCAAAAAATCCTTGTCGCCGGTGTAAAGGTAGTGCTCCCACAAATGCGTCGCGAGCCATGCTCCTCCGGTAGTAAACGTTCCCCAGCTTGGACCATCCATCGGCGCGGCGACTCGCCAGAGGTCGGTGTTTTGGTGATGAACCCAGCCGTGTGCGCCGTAGTGCTCGCGCGCCACTTCACTGCCCTGATCGGTCAGCTCCTTTATCATCGTAAAGAGCGGCTCGGCGCATTCGCTCAGGTTTCCGACTTCCGCGGGCCAGTAGTTCATCTGAGTGTTGATGTTCGTTGTGTACTTTGAATCCCACATTGGATTCATGTCTTTGTTCCAGATTCCCTGGAGGTTGGCGGGCTGCGTGCCGGGTCTCGACGATGAGATCAGAAGATAACGGCCAAACTGAAACAGCAATGCCGCCAGCGCCGGATCGTTGGATCCGTCAAAGGACTTGAGTCGCTCGTCGGTCGGCAGCAGCGAGTTCGCAGTAGCCGGAAGATTCAAGTCCACCCGTTTGAAAAGGCGCTGGTGCTCTTTCACGTGAGCGCTCTTGAGCAGATCGAACGGCTTTGCCGCCGCAGTTCTCATCGCCGCTTCGATACGAGCATTGGGATCGGCGCTCACGTCTTTGTAATTTACAAAGTTAGTAGCCGCCGAGATCAGCAGAGTGACCGAGTCGGCATTTTTCACGATCAGTTCATCGTCAGTCATTCTAACCGAGCCGCCGGCCGGCAACGCTCTCAAGCGAACCTGGTAGCGAAGCTTCCCCTCAATGCCCATGTAGTCCGCGGACTTGCCGCTCAGTCTCAGTCCGTCGCCGCCGTCGGAATCCATCCGAAAGTAATCGGTCGCGTAGTTAGAGTGCGCAGTGTTTCGGTATCCTCTGAGCTGCGCGGTAAACGAGATCGTTCCCGGTTTGTCCGATGTAAGGCGTACGACGATGACCTGATCAACAGGGCTTACGAAAACCTCTCTCACATAGCGAGCGCCATTCTTTTCATACATCGTCGTCGCGATCGCGGTGTCGAGATCCAGTTGATGCCGGTAGCCCGACACCTTTTCTTTAATCGGAAACTTGATTACAAGATTGGCGAGCGCCTGATATTTTTGCTGCTCGACCGGATAGCCCATCAGACTTCTTCCGAACAGCGTGTGAGCTTTCGCATACTCACCGGCAAATATCAGCTTTTGAACTTCAGCCAGCCCCTTGTAGCCGCCCTTCACCACGGTGGAGTACGGCCCGCCCGACCAATAGGTATCTTCGTTGAGTTGAATCTGCTCTTCGTCGGTCCGGCCGAAGACCATCGCGCCAAGCCTGCCGTTGCCGACCGGTAATGCGTTCTCCCACTTGTCAGCGGGATGCGTGTACCACAGAACGAGCCGCGGGTCCGGAGCGGGCGGCGCTACGGGATGCGCGGCGAAGGCTCGCGCTAACAGCACGAGCAGGACAAGGCTCGCGACGGGGAACAAGCTGGGCAAGTCTTGCGCTGGTGAAGTCTCGCCAGTTCTGCGTTTTCGGCGTCCGTTCGCTTTAAGATTCCTGGTAATTCTTCTCATCTTGCTTGTGATACCTCGTTCATCGCTCGGTCCTGGTGAGCATGTATCGGCTGCTACTTAGAAACCGCGAGCTTTGCGGTCCTTTGCGAGCTTTGCGTTCAACGTATCTCTCTTTCTCGAGCGGATTCCCTACCGCAAAGCTCGCAAAGTACCGCAAAGCTCGCGGCGTCGGGCGGTCCCTAAGCAGGGCCACCCATACACTCTCGACTTCATGAGTTTGTGGGTTCCTCGCCGTCAATACTGTACTCGCTCTGAACCAATCCACTCGGATAATCGCGAGTCGCTACATGACGAAGGCGCACGTCGCGCGGCAGGCTGCCAAAAAGCGGAATCCCTTCCCCGATGAGCACCGGCACTCGAGTGATAACCAAACGTTGAATAAGCCCCGCGCGCAGGAACTCTTGAATCGTGATCCCACCGTCAATGTAGAGATGATGGGCGCCGCTTCGAGCGAGTTGCGAAACGATCTCCTCCGGAGAACCCGCCATCTGTTCGACCAGGCCTCCGACTGCCGCGGATAAATTAGCTGGCCGATTGCTCAAGACCACCACGCGCTTGCCGCCATATGGCCAGGCCTTAAAGGTCAGAACTTTTTCGAAGGTCTTGCGTCCCATCACGATCGCATCAACGGTCGCGATGAACTCGTTGTAGCCGTGAGGTTCGCCGCCGCCCTCGGGCAGAAAATCGAGATCGTCGTTTCGTCGCGCAATAAATCCGTCGACGCTGGCGCCTACAAACACAGATATCATCATCGTAGTTTCCTTCTTGGCGCGCCGCCCGCGGTTAAGGCGAATGCATTGTGAGCCAGTCTGTCGCATCTATCACAACAGAGACTCAATTTGATTTCTGGCATCGAGTAGCGAAGCCACTACACAGAAAGCAGCATCTCGGGCCTGGGGCGAAGGCGCCTTCAGGTCGGGCACCATCACGGCGATCATTCCAGCCGCGCTCGCCGAGAGCACGCCGGCATCGGAATCTTCCAAGGCGACGCAATTCACCGGCGCCACTCCAAGACGCCGCGCAGCTTCGATGTAGATATCGGGCGCGGGCTTTCCGTTAACGACCTGATCTCCGGTAATCAGGTTATCGAACCAGCTTTCCAGTTTAGCGGCTCGCAAACTCAAGCTTGTGTAATCCCGATCGCTCGATGTCGCGACGGCCGTTGGAATCCGATGTTCACGCAAGAACGTCAGCAGCTCCGTCAGTCCGGGTTTAGTCGGAATGCCCGAGGTCTCGACAATCGTTCGCCACAAGGACGACCATCGATTACGAAAATCATTCATTGGAAAATGATCACCGAAGCGATTGAGCAGCGCGGCCTCACACGCAGGATTGGTCTGACCCACCAGCGTCAGGTAGTAATCATCATCGAGGTCAAATCCAACCTCTGTAGCTGCTTTCTGCCAGGCGAGTTTATAGACGGACTCGGTCTCGAGCATGAGTCCGTCCATATCGAGAATCACCGCGGCGATTTTGTTTGCTAAGGCCATAAGACTCTGTTTAGTATCGTGCCAATTTTCTGACCGAGTGGCGGAGCAGGGGCGAATACCATTGGGCAGATTTGGCGGTTACGCGGACGATCACTAGACGCGGCGTGATTTCAGAGGTCGTCCTCTGAGAGATTCGCAAGCTTCATCATATGTCTAAGCAATCCGATCTTGAGATTTTGGTTTCCGTGAATCGGAATCGAAAGACGTACATCGGTTCCTTGCTTTCCGTAAATATGATGGCTGCTTTGAATTCGTAGCAATGCCCAACCGTTTCGCTCGAGCACTTTGGCTAGCTCTTTACCGGACACTGACTTCATACAGCGATTTCCAAGATTCGGTCACCAACCGTTACTTGTGCAGGCGACACATCAACCGAGAGGCATCCCTCAACTGCTTCATAGAGATTCTGCAATAACTCTTCGAAAGTATCGCCTTGCGTAGCGCAACCGGGGATAGAGGGGACTTCAGCCCAGTAACCACCCTCTTCTGCTTCGTGAACGATGATCTTCAGTTTCATGGTTCGGATTATACTTGTGATTGCACCAAAATTCGACAGCGACGTAAACCGCGACGGGTTCCGTGCTTCCCGGGTATCGGTGGCTCAATTCGACGTCGCTTGCTAGCCTTTGTTACGCATGCCAGATGGGTGAACACACGCAATGATTTCGTCTATCTCCGCTCCCGACAGGGTTTTCCGTTCAATCAATTCCAACGTAATAGCTCTGAGCAGATCGATGTAACCTGTCAATAGTACCTCTGTCTTGACCCTTCCCGATTCGAATACCATTCCCTGAAGAAGTTCACTTTCGGGGTAGCTACGGACCGCGATCCCATTCGCTTCAACTATGTCACTGCTTGCCTCAATTATGTCGTCTGAAAGTTCAGAGCCTTCAATGCTGAATGACTTTTCACAACCAGCTAATTTCACAGCTTCAATGCCCGCCATCAAATAAGCTATCTTATCCTCGTCGTTTGTTTCGTAGGTGCTAATCCCCAGCTTCCCTAAGAGGTAAGTAAGAACGCTAGCATCGGGGTGAATGCAGCTCGTCTCTCCTTCGGCACAAGTGCTCTCATTCTTCACTATCGTGCATTTGATGATATTAAGACCAAGCCATTTCGCAACGACAGCATGCCCTGCCTCATGGTAAGCCAATCGCTCGGTATACTTGTCATCTCTTGTTGTCATAAACAAGCACTCGGGTAGTAATTATCATTCTGGGATCCCGGATCCCTCAAGATTGGAGTAGTTTTATCGCCTACTTCCCACCTGGTCGCTTACGGGCGCGCATGTACACTCTAACGTCGTCGTTGCGTGGGTTCACAACATAGACGGACACACGGCCGTCAGCAAGCGTTTGAATCGTCGACGGTGAAGCAAGCGCGGTTAGATACCAGCCCTGCGGCATAACTACAGTGTTGCGCAGGCGCCCGAACGTCCGGTCCCACACAATCTCTTCACCTTCGGTGTAGTAGCTCTTCGCGTCGGTGTAGGTTTCTTTTAACCGTATGCGATTGCTCTCGCCCGCGGCAAGCGGATGCGTAAGATAGGTGATCACCACATCGGAGTCATCTTCGACATTCGAGAGCGGAAGCTTGCGTTCCTTGACCTGCTTGCCCGTCACAACTTCCCACTTCAGCTTTGCGCCGCTGTCGAGATCCACGCTCTCCGGGTCAGTTACGTGACTGCCGGCCCGTACGATGTTGAAGTAATACTGCTCGCCGGTTTTGCGTGCGGTGTAATCGTGAGTGATCCGAAATGCGTGAGTCTCAGGCGCAAGCAGTTCGTAAAGTATCTCACGATCCTGGTAGGCGCGTTCGTTGACCAATTGAGCGGTCGGCTGATTCTGGCTGAAGGCGTAATGGCTGATGAACAATGCAGTGAGTAAGCAGCCGAGTGCGGCGCGCCGGTTCATTTCTTCACCTCGACTTTCGTTGAAGCCGCGAGCGGTCTCGCTTTGATCGTGACCTCAAGTTGGCCGCCGCTTCCCGGATTGACGAAAGCTAGTTTCAAACGGCCATCGGCTTCGGTGAAAACTTGCGTGGCTACGGTTGAAGAAACAACCTCGAAGCCGGATGGAAGCAATACGCTGTTGCGCGGGATCCCGAGAGGCCGCTTGAACACGATCGTGTCGCCCTCTGTGTAATATCTCTTATCGTCTTTGTAGGTCTTCCAGATGATCAGGCGATACTCGCCTGCCGCGGCTACCGGATGAGTGAGATGGACTTTGATGTAGTGACCCGCCGGGTTGAAATTCTCCTCGGGCGAATCGGCTTTGGCTTGCGCTCCGGTGACGACCTCGAACTTAAGCGGCTTGCCCGAAGCCGCGTCGAGCACCGACTCGTCTGTAGCAATACTTCCCTCTCGAATCGGATTGAAGTGGAATCGGGCGCCCGGTCGCGTTTCGGTCACTTCGTAGTAGATTCGAAACTGGTGAGTCTCCGGCGCGAGCAGCTCATAACGCGTGTAGCCGTCCGACGAAACGAATTGAGCGGGGGCCGTTGTCCCCGCGACTAGCAGGATGATGAGAAGCGGGAATAGACCCCGCGTTGTGCGACGGAAAGAAATCTTGTGTTTCAATTGTTCTCCTCCGGCAGTGCTTTTAACATGCGTTTCCCCTACGATCAAATAAGCTGATCCCTGATTCCGTTCGATCTACAAGATACAATGCACCAATATAAGCGGGAAGGAGGGCTTGCCCCCGCCCGATTCGCGCCCCAACTAATTCAGCTGGGGCAAGCCCTCCTTCCTGACCTCTTATTCAAACCACTGTTAAGCAGCAAGTGCTGAGATTCGTTTTGAGAAGGCTCCTCAAGAAAATGAGAGGTTGCCTCCTTGCTATTCGGATTCTGTGCCGGTGCGCAAGCAATAACTCATGCGGGGCGGCGGTAGCTTGGCTTCATCAATTGGCGCAGATCGCGCATATCTTTTTCGGGTTTCTCCGGAGGTTTTGGCAACGGCGGTTCGGGCTTGGAGATGGGCTCGCTGATCCGGCGGAAGTTGTAGCGAATCAGCGCTCGAACACCGACTGGCTTACCGTCGCGCGTGGCGGGCTTGAACTTCAGTTGGCGGATCGCGCGCTCGGCGGACTCCTCTAATCCGAAGCCGGCCCATCGAACGATCTCGCAGCGGCCGACTTCACCGTTCAAGCGAAAAACAACCAACGCTTCAACCGTCGCTGTAACATTGGCCTCTTCGGCTTCGGAGCTGTACTCGGGCCTCACACGACTTAGAAACTCAGGCGCGGCAAATCCAACCGCGCGACGCGAGCCCTCATCGGGCATGTCTTCAATTCTCTCGTCGCCCTCCGATCGAACCGGCATTCGTACCTGCTCCTTTGTGGCATTCAACTGTGTAAGCTGGTTGACATAACCCGGCACGCGCGCCGACAGCATCTTCGCTAACCCGGTTAGCGCAGCCTCCCTGGTGTCGCCTTTTGCGGAAACGAAATCGAACGCCGCAAGCGAGCCCGTTTTCGCCTCCACGATCATCACTCCCGCGTAAGCCTCTTCGTGAGACTCGTTTTCGCGCGCGCTGCGAGTCAGCGCTTCCGTCTTGCCGACGACAAAGAAGTCACACCCTATCGCGGCCGCGACTCTTCGCGCTTCGTCTTTGCTCATGTTGATCGATCCGTCGTAGCCGATTCCAGCAAGCGCCGGCCGCATGAGAGCTTCATCGATCACCACGACGCGAGCGTCACGACTGAGAGCCTCGGCAAGCAGCGCTTCGATCGGGTGTTCATCGTTTGTTCCTTTTTCACGAGCAAACCCGATGACCGCTACTCGCAATGGGTTCTCAGCATAGGACCGACTCGCCCGATCAAAATGTTTGAGAGGGTGATAAGCAGATAACTGCGCGAGCAGCACCACTATCGCCGGAATAATTACAGCGAGATTCATTGTTTCAAGTGCCTAACCTCCGCGTGCTTTGCGGTCCTTTGCGCCTTTGCGTTGAGTATTGGGTATTGAAGGAGCAAGACACAATACTCAGCACAAAGGCGCAAAGGACCGCAGAGCACGCGAAGGACTGCCCATACCTACAAGTCAGCAACTCAATAACCGAACACTACCAGGCTTTCTTAAGGTAACGGTTCGCGGGATGCCTTGCAGATCATTCACGACGTCTACCTGTTCCCACTCGAGCGCGGCGATGATCTCCATGATGGCGTCCAGTTGATTGTATCCGATCTCGAAGATCATATATCCGCCGGGCTTTACGAAGATCAATGCTTCGACAAGAAGACGACGGTAGAAATCCAGACCCTCGACTCCGCCAAACAGCGCCTCTCGAGGCTCCCAGCCGCTGACCTCCCGTTGAATAAGTTCAGCGTGCCGCTCGTTAACGTAAGGCGGGTTCGATGCGAGCACGTCGACCGTGCCCTCGAGGTGATGGGTTTCCAGCGGTTCAAGCAGATCGCCTTGAAGGAACTCAATCCTATCATTGGCTCCGTGACGTTCGGCGTTGGTTTGAGCGACTTCCAGAGCGGCGCCCGACAAGTCAGTAGCAATCACTCGCGCTCGCGAGACGTTTACGGCGAGGCTTACTGCAATGCATCCCGAGCCGGTTCCGACATCGACGATCAGGGGCGATGGCATCGAGTCATCCATCAGCTTGATTATGCGCTCAACAAGGAACTCGGTTTCGGGTCTGGGGATGAGAACGGCAGGGGTGACGCGGAAGTCCAATCCATAGAATTCCTGATGACCTGTTATGTATTGAAGCGGCTCGCCGGCGGCGCGGCGTTCGATAAACCGCAAGTAGTCTTCATATTGTGAGCCGGTGATATGTTCATCCGATCTTGTGAGCAGATGAGTGCGATCAACGCCGAGCACCTGCGCTAAGAGAACACCAGCCGTTCGCCGTTCATGGTCTGGCGCCGCGGCTCTGAGCCTGGAAGCCCCTTCATTGATTGCCTGGGATATGGTGGGCAAAGGCGTTTACCGGGAGGACGCGGGTCGATTCATGATTTGATTCATCATTTCATTCATCATTTGATTCTTAGGGCCTGTCGGTCGCCGCCCTGATGAAGAATAAGATGGGTGACTTTCCCGCTCGCGTCTTTTGCAAACGTCACCTGCGTATCTAAGACTTTGGCGAAGAACTTTGTTTGCGATTCCGGAAATAGCTGAACCCTGGACAGGCCGGGTCCCTGGAGCCACAAGTGATCGGAAGTTCTAGTGATGCTCAATACAAAGCCTGGTTCAAGCTCGTATCGTCCTACGAATTGGTCGAGACTCCTCGGATCGAGCTGGACCTCTTTGTGTTTGACCGGGATGCGCTCGGAATTGTAGAGCGCTTCAATCCCGTGAGCGATGGTTCCCGGATTAGCGCCCGCGCGATTGGTTAGTACGATAATGGTCAGCTTTTCGTCGACGTAGCGGGCGATATGCGATGTGAATCCTTGCCACGCGCCTCCGTGCTCTATTACTTTGTGCCCACCAACATCGCCGAAGGCCCACCCGAACCCGTAAGGCCGCGTGTTTCCGTTGTTCAGTTTCACCGGCGTCCACATCTGATCGAGGCTCGACGTCTTCAACAACTTCTGGGTGTAAAGCGCGGCATCCCATTTCGCTATATCGAGCACTGTCAGGTAAAGGCTCCCGTCGGCGGTCGTATTCATCGAAGGCGAAACCCATTCCTGATTCTTCAACTCATCCTTCACCATTCGATAGCCCGCCGCGCGGTTCGGCACGACGTCCGCCTCGTTGATGATGCGAGCGCTGGTCATACCAAGCGGCTTGAAGATCTTTTCCTGCAAGAACTCCCCGTAGAACTTGCCGCTCACTTTGCCTATTAAAATACCCAGCGTCACATACCCGATGTTGCTATAGCTCCACTTTTCGCCCGGCGCGAATGCAAGGGGGATCGCCTGCGCCTTCTTCAACAGCTCGGGTTCCGTGTAGTCGCGACGGAAGTCAAAGTCTTTGGGATAATCCGTTGTGCCGGCGGTGTGAGTGAGAAGATGGCGAACGGTTATGTCATTCCAACTCTCGGGCGAATCGGAAAAGTATTTGCTGATCTTGTCGTCGAGCGCGATCTTCCCTTCTTCGACAAGCATCATCACCGCGGTCGCGGTGAACTGCTTGCCCATTGAACCCGATTGATAAACAGTTTCAGGTTTCGCGGGGACGTTCAGCTCGATGTTTGAGAGACCATAGCCTTTGGCTTTGACGATCTCGCCGTTGCGCACTACGGCAATGGACAATCCCGGAATCTTTTGAAGGTCCATCTGAGCTTTGACGTAGTCGTCTACTTTGTCGATTTGTGCTGACGCCGAAGAGGCCAACCGGCACAGGATGAGGATGAGAACAACCGATCGAAACGTTCGCATGCTCTTCATGTCTGCTTTCGTAAGGGAGGTGTTGTCCTGAAAAAATCTCAGTGTTCGATTGGTGAAGTGATCGGCCTCAAATCGACAGGATGTCGGCTACGCGACAACTAAACCCAGGCAACACCGAAGAAGTGATCTCATCTTGATCTGTGAACACGATCGCTAGTTCCAACATCTCGCCGGCGAGCACATAGACTTCGATCGTGCGACTCTCCGGGTCAACTATCCAATACTCTTTCACTCCGTACTTCGCGTATAGCTGTCGTTTCGCGATGCGATCTCGCCGCGCGTTATCGGCGCCGGGAGAAAGAATCTCGATAACAAGCGCCGGCGCGCCAGTTACCTTGTCGCCCGAGGCGATCTCTCCGCGTTGTTCATTGCTGATGAAGACGACGTCCGGTATCACCCCGCTGAACTGGCTGAAGATCACTCCCGGTCCGGCCACGATAAACCCTATAGGATTTTGATCAAGAAAGGGCCGCACGAAAGCGATGATGTTCGTTACTACGATTTGGTGAAAAAGTCTTGGTGCCCGTGACACAAAGAGTTCTCCTTCGATGAGTTCGTAGCGATTCCCATCGTCAGGGAAAAGATCAAGATCGTCGACTGTCAATTGCTGGTCAAGCTGAGTGCTCATTCGGAACCTCTTATGCGCAGCGATTCTAGCACAAGCTCAGCAGGAGATAATAAGAATCAGGCGGCCGCTTCTTCCTTCAGTTTTTCCGCTTGATAATACGCGACCAGGGCGTCTATCAACTCGCCGAGCTCGCCTTCCATGAAAAGGTTCAATTGATGGGAAGTATACCCGATACGATGATCCGTCACGCGGTTGTCTTTGAAGTTATAGGTCCTGATCTTCTCAGATCGATCGCCCGATCCGACCATCGAGCGCCGTTCGCTCGCGATCGCCTCGTGCTGCTTCTCCTGCTCCATCTCCAGAATCCGCGAGCGCAAGACTCGCATGGCCTTCTCGCGATTCTTGATCTGCGACTTCTCGTCCTGCATCGAGACAACGGTGTTGGAGGGAAGATGAGTGATTCGCACCGCCGAGTAAGTCGTGTTGACCGACTGGCCGCCGGGTCCTGACGAGCAGAACGTGTCGATGCGCAGATCCTTCGGGTCTATCTTTATGTCTACTTCTTCCGCTTCGGGAAGCACCGCCACTGTGACCGCCGAGGTGTGTATGCGGCCCGATGCCTCCGTCTGTGGAACTCGCTGGACGCGATGTACGCCCGATTCGTGCTTGAGCTGTGAGTAAACGCGATTACCTTCGATCAACAGTATCGCTTCCTTGACACCGCCGATTCCCGACTCCGAAGCGTCGAGAACCTGGACGCGCCAGCCCTGCCGCTCGGCGTAGCGCGAATACATTCTCATAATCTCCGCGGCAAACAAAGTTGCTTCATCGCCGCCGGTGCCCGCCCGGATTTCGAGAATGACGTTCTTCTCATCGTTGGGGTCTTTGGGGAGAAGAAGAACAATCAAGTGAGCTTCGACGGCGGCACGCCGCTGTTCAAGCTCACCCAGTTCGGCGCGTGCAAGGGTGACCATCTCGGCGTCTTCGTCGGCTTCCAGCAGTTCTCTTGTTTCTTTTATACCGCGGTCAAGCGCCTTGAGCTCACGGTACCTGGAGACGATTTCTTCCAGCTCGCGGTGCTGCCTTGCTACCTTGGTGTACCTCACCTGATCCGACAGCAACTCATGATCGCTCAACTGCCGCGTCAGTTCTTCGTACTTTTCTTCGATTGATTCGAGTTTGTCCAACATAGTTACTCGAGTGATTCGTGAAAGATGCTCCGTGATTCGTGACTGGAGCTTATCCCATCACGAATCAAATCAGTTCCGCATTTGGCTCAAGCTTGAGCGACTCCTTGAGCGCATAGATCGCGACTTCGAGTTGCGAGTCATCCGGCTCTTTGGTCGTGATGTTTTGAAGCCAGAGTCCTGGTCTCGTAATGATCGAGAAGAACCACTGAGCGCTGCTCTTCGCAGAAGCCCGAATGATTTCATAAGACACACCGGCGATGACCGGGATCAGCAGCACTCGCACGAGGAAATTCAGGAATAGAGAGTCAAACTTGACGACGGAGAACGCGATTATCGAGACCAGCATCACGATCATAAGAAAGCTTGTGCCGCAACGCGGGTGTTGGCGCCGTTTGGTTCGTGCGTTCGCGACGATCAGCTCTTCCCCGGCTTCCCACGTATAAACAACCTTATGCTCGGCGCCATGGTATTCAAACACGCGGCGGATGTCTCGCAGCAGCGAGAAAGTCGTGATCATAATCAGAAAGAAAGTCATTCGAATCACGCCGTCTACGAGGTTGAACGCAATTGAAGGCCGAATCGGATGAAGTGCCGCCCGAATCCACGCCCACGCGTTTGCATACCACGCTCCGCTCGTCGAGTGCGCGTCAATCGTCCCACCACCAAGGTAAACGAAGATGATATTGGTCAGCAGCAGGGGCAAAACGATGAAAAGCAGAACGTTGAAGATGAGCGCGAAGACTATCGAGCCCGCGGCTCCGGCAGCCGCGGTTCCGCTCTTTCCCGACTTCTCGGAAGAAGCGGCGGGCCTTGCTTCGGTAATCACGCCAACCGAGCTGACTCTGGCGGCCGAGGCAACAGGGCCGGCAGGCATCGGTTCAACAGATGGGCTAATCGACGGTCGCGCGCTTTGCAATTGCTCGTGCTCGGCCGCCGCATCCTCTTCGGCTTGATGAAAAACAACGTTAGCGGAAAAGTTCAGAGCTTTGATGCCCAGCAGCATCGACTGGATCAGCACGACTGAACCGCGAAGCACCGGGAGCTTGAGCAGGGGATACGAATCCGAGAGCGCAGGTAAGCGTTCGGCCCTGGAGACAATCTGTCCATCGGGCCGGCGGACCGCAACCGCATACGAATGCGGCGCTCGCATCATCACTCCTTCGATGACCGCTTGTCCGCCAACGATAATCTGGTCTTCCCTCATAACAACTCACTTCCGACCGTAGGTGTCCGATCACACAAAAAAGAATGGTTGCCCGGTGCCGCTTTATCTTCGCATTCACCTTGCTCACTCTTCGAGTGCAGATAAGGAACAATCAGCAAGCTATGCGACCGGGCGGCCCCGGGCAACCAGGATCAAACTGTTAACCAGCTAAGCTTCGGTCTTGCGGCCGTACTTGCGGTTGAAACGCTCGACGCGGCCGGCGGTGTCAACCAGCTTCTGTTTGCCGGTGAAAAAGGGATGACAGCTGGAACATATCTCGAGCCGGATCTCCGACTTCGTCGAACGCGTTTGCCACGTCTCACCGCATGCGCAGTGAACGGTGGCGGTAACGTACTTTGGATGAATATCAGGCTTCACTTTGCGGCTCACTCCTGTTGCGAATTTTTGTGTCGAATCAACATTAGAGGCTACCTGATTGACTAATCCGATGTCAAGGTTCAAGCAATTCTGCGCGGCTGCGAAGACTATTGCACACGGCATTCTTTCCGTCTACACTAGGGCCGTACGATCCCCCGAGTTGCCCTTATGCCCTACACCTGTTGACTATAGTTCTGCCTCACAGGAAGCTCCGGTGCAAGGACAGCTAGGCGAAAAATTTCTTCCAGACCTGATACGCGAGATAGCTCATAAAAACGCGAGCGGTTTGCTTCGGCTGTCGCGCGGCAAAGCAATAAAAGCAATCTTCTTCGAGTCCGGCACTCCTACCTTCGCAATCAGCAATCTGACAAACGAGCAGCTCGATAACAAGCTGGTAAAGGAAGGACTTGTAACCTTTGATCAGATCGAGCGTGCTAAAGAGCGGGACGGCAAGGCACATCGCCTCGGGCCGGCTCTCGTCGCCATGGGATTGCTCCAGGAACCGCAGATGCGAAAGCTCGTAGGCCAGCAAGTGATGGGAATAATCCTGTCGCTTTTCGAGTGGATCGAGGGCGATTACTCGTTTGATTCCCGAATCCGCACTGCGCACGAGGTCACGCTCGGGCTGAATGCCGCTGACGTCCTGCTGGAAGGCGCTCGCCATGCCGCAGAGATTGAGCAGGTGGCCGAGGCCTTGGTTCCCCAGGACGGCGTTGTGTTGAAATCAAAGTTGAATAAGCTGTCCACAGACTCGGGTCAATTGATCCCATTGGAGAGCTATATCCTATCTCGCATCGAGTCTCCGATAACAGTCAACGAAGTAGGAGCTATGAGCGGTCTCGCGGATGCCGACGCGCATCGGGCTATCTGCGCGCTGGTCGCCGCCGGTTTCTTGAAGTTGCTGGGCCGAGACCAGGAAAGTGACGAAGCGCCCGCTGCCGAGGCTGATGATTCGTCCGAGCGCCTGTCGGAAGATGTCGCGCGCAAGCTTCACTTTGCGACAACGGCCGACTATTACGACATTTTGGGACTGACTCGACAGGCGTCGAGCGCCGACATCAAGGCTGCTTATTATCACCTCGCCAAGAAGTATCATCCAGACCGGCATCATCAACGCGATACCACGGATCTGCGACCCAAGCTTGAACGTCTCTTTGCGCTCATTACGCAAGCATACGAGACGCTGAGCCAGGCGGCGGAGCGCGCGGCTTACGACGAGAGGATAAGAGCGCGATCGGGCTCACTTACGGGCACGGCGTCCAGAGCCGCAGTCGCTGACGGCTCTCAGGACAACCGTGTCAATCCTGAGCCCCGCACACCCAGCGGTGATCTCAGCTCGACAAACGGCCGGCGTACCGATAGCGATCCCTTGCCGCGGACTCCTGAAGCTCCAGTCACTGAGACGGTGTCCGGGACACGAAAGTCCCAATCGGATATGACGCCCGCCCAGACAGCCGAGCTCTATTACCAACAAGGACGAGCGCGATTCGAACGAAAGGAATATCACGCGGCGGTTCATCTGCTTCGAGAGGCGATCAAGCTGGATCCAAATCGAGCTCCGTACCACTATCATCTTGGGATTGCATTGATCCGCAATCCCCGCACGCGCCGCGATGCGGAGTTGCATCTGTCGAAGGCGGCTGAGCTGGAACCTTACAATGCGCAGATTCGAGTGAAGCTCGGATTGCTTTACAAAGAGGCAGGCTTAATCAAACGAGCCGACCACTACTTTCGAGAGGCGCTACAGATGGACCCGGACAATCGAGCGGCTCGCCGTGAGATTAATGCGGAATCCGACCGCAGCAAAGCCGCGAGCGGCAGCATCTGGAAGGCTGATATGGGAACAATAGCGAAGCGGATTTTTAAGAAGTAGTCAGTCAGAAGTCAGAGGTCAGAAGTTGTCAGCCTTCTAGCACCGACTCCTGACCTCTGACTTCTGACCTCTGACTTCTGTCTTTCAGGAATCGTTCGCTCGCCGTCACCAGGACTCGCCGCGCATCTTCCGCGCTTCGCCAGCCTCGCGTTTCGGTTTCCTTACCCTCGAGTTCTTTGTAGATACCAAAGAAGTGCTCAATCTCGCGCAGTCGATGGGGATGAACGTCACTGTAGTTCTTGACCGTCTCCTGGCGCGGGTCTTTCGTCGAGACACACAGAAGCTTCAGATCCTCAACACCCTGGTCCACCATTTCAAGCATGCCGACGGCTCTCGCTTCAATCAAGCAGCCCGGGAAGGTAGCGCTCTCGACCAGGACGAGCACGTCGACCGGATCGCCGTCAGCCGCGATGGTCGAAGGAACAAACCCGTAGTCTCCGGGATAATGCATCGGCGAATAAAGAGTGCGGTCGAGCTTGAAGACATTTAACGCCGTGTCGTACTCGTACTTGTTGGCGCTGCCCTTTGGTATCTCGACTACGACGTTGAACACGTCAGGAGCTTGCTTCCCGATCGGCAGGTCTGAGTATTTCATATTACTTAACCGGAGATTCACAACCGATCCAGAAGCCCGCCGATTCGACGAAGCCCTCCGACGAACAGCACTGCGATAGGAGGGTACACAAGAGCGGCGATCAGAGTGCTGAAGCTCACCGCCGCCCCGTAGCTTCCCGGAACAAACTTGCTGACGACGTATCCCAGGCCTATCGAGACCAGGTAGCCGCACACAAGAAAAATCAGACCAGCCTTCCGGCTAATCGGCTTGTCGACCGGGATCTCCTGCTCTCGGAAGACCGATGTCACCCGATCGGGGATGTGATACGTATAACGCGAGAGCACAACCGAGAGATTCTTAATCAGATACACCAGTCCGTAGAGCGCAAGTGCGAGAACGATCACACGACCTATGAAACGTGACCCTCCGATCATTGTCGGTTTGGAAACCATCACGTAGAACGCCGAGAGGAATAGTGGAACCACAATCAAAACGGCGTGCGAGCGGGCGGCGGTCTCCTGCCGTTCGCGAGCCAGCCACTCGTCGACTATCCGGTCGAAGTGCCGCTGCATCGCCACAACTTCAGCCTGCCGTGAAGCATAGAAAGTCCGTTGAGCGTCCGTGTACTGTCCGCTGTCGTAGGCCGCGCGGCGATGGGGGTCGCCAAGAATTTCGTATGCTCTGCCGATAGCGACGAATCGCGTAGCGGAGTCGGGTGAAGCCGACACATCGGGATGGTACTTGCGCGCTAACCTTCTATAAGCCGACTTGATTTCGCTTGCGGTTGCGCGGGGTGTGAGCCCAAGAATGCCGTAGAGGTCCGTCATGGCTGTAAGCTTCAATCCATAATATTGGGCGCTCTACCTTGATCGTCTGCTGCCGTCGCTGTTGCCCTGCCGGCAGAAGCCGAGTTGAAACGTGGCCTGTTCCGCCTTCATCTTACTACCGGGAATTGCCGCGCTCAAGTTGAATGTCAGACAATTGAATGTCAGACAAACTTCAGTTTATCGCCGACTTCGCCTTTTTGAAAACAGACGACAAACTGAAGTTCGTCGGACCACTTCGTGCTAAGCCTTTTTTAAGAGCCGTGCTCGCGTGGATGCGATGTTGATGTGGCAGATCGCTATTGCGAGCGCGTCGCTTGCGTCCAGAGGTTCCGGCGCCGTCTTAAGTCCAAGAAGAACGCGAACCATCTCCTGGACCTGCTGTTTTTCGGCCCGGCCATAACCCACTAAAGCCGACTTGATCTCGAGCGGCGAATACTCAAACACTTCAACACCGGCGCGGGCCGCGGCTACAAGCACTGCGCCTCGCGCCTGTCCCAGCTTGAGCGCGCTCTTTACGTTGACTGCATAAAAGGTGTCTTCGACTGCGCACGCTTCAGGACTCAGGCGCTCGATTACTTCTTCAAGCTTCTGGCTGATGGCAAGCAATCGTTCGGGAAAGCTCAGGTGCTTAGGTCCTCGAATGCCGGCGTACTCGATCAACTCATAACGGCGACCGTCGCTTTCGATCACGCCGTAGCCCGTGGTGTTGCTGCCCGGATCCACGCCGATTATTCGCATATGAGTCTCTGGTTTCTGGTTTCTGGTTTCTGGTCTGTGATTGAAGGTTGCGAAGCTTGGGATTGCATTCCGAAGAGCCCGAAAAACCCAGAAACCAGAAACCGGAGACCAGAAACCCAGTTTTACCCGGCCGCTTCCATCTCTTCGGCAGGTATGTCGAAGTTGGCTGCTACGTTTGAGACGTCTTCATTGTCTTCGAGCGCTTCCATCAACCGCAGCACCTGTTGAGCGGTCGCGCCGGTGACTTGAACCGAGTTGATAGGCCGCATCGTTATGTCGGAAGAGATGGGCTCGATGCCCGAGGCTTTGACCGCATCGAGCACTGCATTGAAGTCTTCGGGCGAAGTAATCATCTCCCAGGTTTCCTCATCGCCTTGTACATCCTCGCCGCCCGCCTCGAGCGCAAGCTCCATCATCTTCTCTTCGTCGGCCGCGCTCTTGTCGATGATAATTGCGCCCTTCTTTTGAAACATCCACGCAACCGATCCGGATTCCCCAAGATTGCCTCCGTGCTTAGAGAAGATATGCCGGACCTCAGCTACGGTTCGGACGCGATTGTCCGTCTGGCATTCGACGAACACCGCAACGCCGCCCGGTCCGTAGCCTTCGTAGCTGATGTCTTCGATGGCCGCGCCCGCGATCTCGCCCGTTCCGCGCTTGATCGCATTGGTCATCGTATCTTTGGGCATGTTGAGCGCTTTGGCGTCGTCCATAGCCTTGCGCAGCCGCGGATTGCCAAAAGGATCGCCCCCGCCTCGCGCGGCTACAGTGAGTTCCTTGATCAGTTTTGAAAACGCTCGGCCTCGCTTGGCATCGATCGCGCCTTTCTTGTGTTTGATCGAGTGCCACTTTGAATGTCCCGACATTAGTTCTTACCTCCTGGCGCGCCCTGACTCTTCCGGTCCAGCAGTTCACGAACGCGCTGGGCGCTGATATTGGAAACGCGTATGACTTTGTCGCGCGATGAATCTCCGGAAATTATTTCAATCGATGTTGCGCCTACCTTGAGCAGCTTTGCAAGGAAGCGGCGGCACTCTTCATTAGCCTTGCCGCCGACCGGAGGCGCAGCGACTCTCAACTTGATTGCGCCCGAATGTTCGCCGACTATTTCTGTTCGTGAAGCTCGCGGCTGCACCCTTAGTCTGATGGTGACTGCGTTGTCCTTTTCATTCAGGTCAAGCACGCCTTGCCAAGTCACCGGCTTACCAGGTCCGCCAGGAAGCCGGTGAGAATCTGAACTATAAACATTGCTACGATCGGTGAGAAGTCGAACATCCCGGCTACAAACACACGGCGAAGCGGTTTGAGCAGCGGCTCTGTAATTGCGAACAGGAAATGAAACCCTCGGTTCCTGTATCCAACTCCAAAAAACGGCAGGAAAAACCGCAGGAATATTGCCACCACATAGAGCAGACCCAATAGCCTTATCAGCTCGCCCGCCATCGCCCCCGAAGCGATTGTTCCGATCATTATGTTGCGAACAATCGCGCCCAAGATGCCGCCGAGCTGGCCGAGCATGCTGGCTATGAAAAGCCCGGTGACCAGAATCAGCACTCCCATCACCAGCGGGATCAGGTCGTATCTCAAATAGCGCCCACCGCCGAATTGACCTCTTACAGGACGGACCATCGGTTCGGTGATTCGAGTGAGATGATAGGGTATTCGCCCGAATGGATTCGCTCCCAGCCATGTCAGCAGAACCCGCAAGAACAACAACGACGAAACGGCGATCGTCCCCCAGAAGACAATCTGTGATACCCAGTACAGTGCGATTACGATAAGAGTCAATCTAAGCCCTCAACATCTATTCGTTTCAATTTCCATTTTCCATTTTCCATTTTCCATTTGAGATTTGTCATTGCCGAAATCAATGAGTTTTTGAAGTAGTCGAAATGACAAATGACAAATCTCAAATGGAAAATGGTAAATGATTATTCTCTGCTTCCAAAAATTGCCGTCCCGACTCTCACCATCGTCGCCCCTTCCTCGATCGCCACTTCAAAGTCGTGGCTCATACCCATCGACAACTCCGTCAACTTTCGCTCAGGAGTTCGACTACCGTTCATGTTCTCTAATACTTCGCGCAACTTTCGAAAGTAAGGTCTCGTCTGCTCGGGCGAATCGAAAAACGGCGGCAACACCATTAAGCCTTTCAGCTCGAGATGCTGCGCCTGATCAAGAGCTTCAATGATTGGCGCCAATTCATTTTCATCAGCGCCCGATTTCGTCGGCTCGTGAGCGAGATCGACCTGAATCAGAACGTCCGGTCTTCTGTTCAGCTCTCCCCCGATACGATCGAGCCGCTCGACTAACTCTATGCGGTCAATTGTATGAATCACCCCAAATGTTTCAACTGCCTGCCGGGCCTTGTTCGACTGGAGATGACCTATCAAGTGCCAGCGAACGTCCCCGCTGATCTGAGGTGCTTTTGCGATCCCTTCCTGCACGCGGTTCTCGCCGAGCTCGCGCGCACCCGCATCAACCGCCTGTTGAACTGTCGCTGGACCGAATGTCTTGGAGACGGCGATGAGGGTTACGTCTTTGGCATTTCTGCCGGCGCGTTGGGCCGCCTCCGCGACTTGTTCGCGGACTCGCGCAAGCCGCTCTCGAATCTGTTCCGACATCGCGTGGCAATCTTATCAGCGGCATTTTACTGTGACAAGCGGGCTAACAGGAAGGAAACGAGGTTGCTCATTAATCGCCCGACAGTACTTTTCAGTTTGCCCTACTCGCACGGGATTTACGTGAGCCTAACCTGACCTGTTTTTCTTATTGCAGCGAAGTTAGCTACTAGTGTATGCTCGGCTACGTTTAGTTGATTCGAAGTTGGCATTTGGGCTCGCCCGCTTCACCAGACGAGCAGAATTAATCCTCTGATTCATCAATGTTATGTCGAAACGCAAGCTCACAGTTTGGGTACTCCGCCAACTTGAAGGAACTGTCTCCACCGTCCTGAAGCCTTTTTCCAAAGCCCGATCGTTGGAAACGTATTCAAACCGTGGGTATTTACTGTGCGGGACCCTCTTGGGCCTCGTAACATGGGTTTTCTGGGCGTTCCTCAATCGTCCTCTCGCTATCTTTCCGAGCATCATTCGTGACTTAATGAATTATCTTCTTAAGCCGATAGGCTTTACTTTCCCGGAAGCGTTTCCCATCGCGCTCATCATCTGGACACTATACGTTTTTGTAGCGGGGAAAAAGAGTTGGCGAATACCGATCGGGGAATTCGTTGCCACTAACTTCTTTCGGGGAATAGGTGCCGCGATCGGTGCTGGTGAGTTTTGCCTTGAGCACCGGTGGGTGTCCTTGTTCTTGATAATCGGTCTCATGTCGCTTCTAACCTATGGCTTCGTCCGGGAGACCGATTTAACGCGGCGAAACCAGATACTCAGTAACAACTTCGTACATTGGGCAGCAGAAGTTGAAACGTTCGTCGAACAAAACACGATGACGAAGGTCGAAAATGAAAAGTATGCTAGTATTCACAATCATTGGCATCCCGATTTCGGTAAGGTTCTGGGACTCCCAAGTAGTTACTCACATCCCGCTCACTGTCTTATCAAGCTTCTAGACACGGTGTATCTGGAGAAGAAAGACCTGCTTGAAGTCTTGCGCGTCAAGCTGCCCGAGATAAACAAAACGCTTCATGAATATGGCCCCAGACCGAAGAGCGAGAGGACCTATGATGAAGCTCGCATGTGGGCACTGATCAATATCTTGATGGGGCGCATATATATACGCCTGTCCAAAGGATGCACCTCGTGCGAAGAGTTGTTGCTAGCCAAGCAGTACTTCGACGCGATTGATACTTCGCAGTTCAACGAGCCGGATACAAAACGTTACAATTCGGACGTGTCGAATGGGAGAGGCACCGTTTACGCCAATGCTATGAGCGCTTATTTATTGAATCCCAAGATTGATCTAAAATCTATCTGCCTGGATGCTAATCAGTGCGCGACTGCCGCTATGGAGGCTTACGAAATAGCGGGAAAGTCATTCGAGCCGTGTAGCTTTCACGGTCGCCGCAAAATCAACAACACCGCCGACCTTTTGGTGAGGATGTGCAAGAATTACGACAGATTGCCGAGGCCACTTCCTTCGTCATTAAATAAAGATTTAAGAAGCGCGATCGGTGCCTCTGAGAGACTCAAGAACGGCATCGGAGAGCTTATGCAATGCAGCCGGTCTGACACCTTTATTCCTACGGTCTTTGTAACAGCTGCGCAAGCCTTTATTATGTCGGCCAAGCTGAAGGATCAAGCGGGAGAGGACTCGTCTAATGAACTTGATACAGCCGGATTGTACTTGAGATTGGCGTCTAATTTCGAGCCTGAAAGTATCGCAGACAAGGACGTGATGTCTTACTTTTGCTTTGCGATAAGGAGCGGGGCTCTAGACGCGAGATTTCGCAAGGCCCTAGTCGAAGAGTTTCCGGGTCTGCCATCACCTGATATAGAAACGCTAACTGATACGATAAAGGAAGCATGTCATTGAATGATATTAATAGAGCCTTAACCAAAACGGTAAAGGATGAGGCGCTGATAGAGCATTTCCTGACCGTTTGGCCAGTGGTCACATCGATTCTTGAGGCCTTCTCAAACGCGACGAACCTCCCAATATTCGTTTATCTAAACGACGAACAGGTTTATCGATCCGCTAATATGCCTCCCTTTTGCGCTGCGATGCTCAGCTCCACCGAGACGAATTCAAGATGTGTTGAAGATGGTTTGAGAAGGGCTCAAAAGAAGGAGCCTGATATTCAAAAGAGAGTACAATTATGCCACGCTGGCATGGTCAATGGCCGCCGCGAGATTGACACTGGGTGCGTCGGTGCGCTGACTGTTTTGTTTGGGTCGAAGAAGTCAATCAGTTCTGAGGCCACAAAAAGGCGAAGCGGGATAATCCGGCTAGCCTCGGGGTCTGACCAAGTCCTAGCAAAGAAACTCGAGGAAGCTGATGCGCTTGATCAAGAGATCGGTGACATACCCATTTCCGATGCCAAGCTCATTGATGCTATATCGGACATAATCCAGCGCTTGCTTAGTGCGACGGTCGGGTTTCGCACGCTGAGCATAAACATGGCGCACGAACTCACACTAATGATGCTCGGAATGGGTCTGCACGCCAAGGTGTTGGAGTCAGTCGTTGGGCAGTTTAGCGTGTCCTCCGAATTGACAGCACGAACGAACAGATTGCTCACAGCCAAATCGCATATATATTCCGAGTGTCGACTTGGATTGTACATCGTTCGTAACTTCCTTTCCCACGCGAGCGAAACAAGATACAGGGATGCGGTGAAACCACAGTTCACGCCCTTGAATCTAGGGGCGATCGTAACCGAGATGATTGAGTTGCACAAGCTGCAAGCAGAAGCAAAAGGAGTCTCGTTCGAGGTGATTGGCATCGCCGACCTTCCTACCGTGCATGGACAGGAAATGGAGGTAAGGCGCGTCCTCTATAATGTCCTCAACAACGCAATAAAGTATTCTTACCATTCTATCCCTGCGGCCCAGCGAAAGATCAGAGTCAAAATCAAGATGCCCTACGATCCGCGCTCTCCGGAGCGCCATTTCTCGATCTCGATTGAGAATTATGGTCTCGGCTTGGCAAAAGAAGAATTGGCAAACGCTTACAAACCAGGGTTTCGAGGGCGACAGGCAATCGCGGAAGTACCTATTGGAGCTGGTATTGGTCTTTCTGAAGCTACAAAGATCATGAAAGCACACAAAGGAAAAGTACGAATCAGGTCGGAACAGTTACACGAAGGTACCCTCGGGGGGCATACATACTTGACCACCGTAGATTTGATCTTTCCGTACAAGAGAAAGTGATACTCAATTAAAGAGAGGGAGCAGAGGTGAGAATAAAGCTGCTTTGGGCCGATGATGACTGTGAAAAAAACCTCGAACCGCTAGGATGGCTGCTCGAAGAAGACTTCGGCCTCGATGTGGTAAAAGCTAGGAATTACAAAGATGCGATGGCGCTCTTGGAAGAGTGTCAGGATGATGAGTCATCACGGATTCAGTCCATTCTACTCGATACCATTCTACCGCACTCCGAAGGCGGTGCATCTTTATCCCGGTATCTTGGTCTTAGTTTAGCCAGCGAAGCGGCAGAACATCATGTGAAAGCGATAGTCTTTCTTACTGTGGTTCCCCAAGCCGAAGTTAGACAACATTATCATGAATTAAGGATTAGATTTCCAAACATCAAGTGGAACTACGTCAATAAGGCTGATTTGCTTGAGTTTCACCAGATTAGAGCGTTGGTTGAGTATTTGTCCGACGGCATAGAGTAGTAGTTGCGCTTCATCAACCATGGTCATTTACTTGCTATTTGCCGGAGCGATGGTGCTGTTCGCGCTTGTCTTGAGGTTCGTTCTGCCGGAGCTGATCTATGGCTTGCGCCAAGAAATCGTAAGAGTGAGTATGACGAAGGCATTTTTGGATCGTCGAGCTGGACGCTCTGTTCCGAAAGAGCGATTCGCGGCGTTGCTGACGAAGGATTTCAGATATGAGTCTTCTGACCGAAGCGAAAGATATGCGCTCGAAAGGATAACCAAGATCCGAGAGCTGTACCATATCTCTCAGCATCCGCATAAGCGAAAATGGTTTAGAAAGCCAAAACCGCAGCTCTGCATAACTGAATTAGCGAATTTGCTCGTAAACCTAGCTACGCACATAAGGCCACTTGACGAAAGCAATCAATCCTCTCTTGGCGCGACGAACCTACTGCTACATATCTGCAACACGATCAGGCAGACCAAACAAGCAGAGTCATTGGCGAAGGCAAAAGAGGTCGAGGAATATCTCACGCAAAACCCAATGAGCATAGAGCAAATCAGCGAGATACTGATCGCTGCCGTTTTTGCCATAGCTTACAGGCAACGCGCGCGCGAAGTTAGTCTCAAGAACGAGCACAAAGCAGAAGACCATTAGTCAGGATCAAGCGGTTAACCCTTCGGTTCACGTCTTCGGTACCCCCCACCCCCCGGCGTCTCGATGCGAACCCGATCGCCTGCTTCGGCACGAGTCGAGTCCTTACTTGCAAGCACTCGTTCGCCGTCCTTTGTAATCAACACCGTTCGGCCCGCTTTCCCCGGCTCGCCGCCGTTCAGACCGTAAGGCCGCGTCTTTCTCCGATCGGAAAGAATCGTCACTTGAGCATCGCTCAGCAACTCTATCTCGCGAACGATTCCGTCGCCGCCTTGAAACCGGCCTCCACCGCCGCTTCCACGGCAGATGGAGTACCGCCGCACTCGCATCGGGTAAGCGTATTCCATCGCTTCGGCAGGCGTGTTCAACGAGTTGGTCATATGAGTGTGAATTCCGTCGATGCCATCGAGGCCCGGCCTCGCTCCCATTCCGCCGGCCACCGTCTCGTAATATGCGAACTGCTTGCCCGTGCGCGAATCAGTTCCACCAACAGTCAAATTGTTCATCGTTCCCTGACTCGCCGCGGGGACCGGAGCGCCTGTCTTTGAGAGGGCCAACAACACGGTGTCCACTATTCGCTGAGAAGTCTCGACGTTTCCTCCGGCGACCGCCGCGGGCGGTCGGGCGTTGACCACCGTTCCAAGCGGCGCCGTGACTTTAATCGGCTGCATTATTCCCCAACTCGCCGGCACGCTGGTCGGGATCAAGCAGCGAAATACGTAATACACCGCCGAGACGGTGATCGCTTCAACTGCGTTAATCGGCCCGCGAACTTGGGGCGAGCTGCCAGTGAAATTAACAGTCGCTTGATCGCCCTTGATCTCGATGCGAACGGCTATTCTAACGGGATTGTCGGTGTAGCCATCATCGTCGAGAAAGTCTTCAGCTTCGTACGCTCCGTCGGGCAAGTCTCGAATCACTCGCCGCATCATTTCGCCGGTGTAGTTGATCAAGTGCGACGCATACTGATCAGCTTCTTTGAAGCCGTACCGCTCGACTATTTCGAGCAGCCGCTGCTGGCCGGTTGCGATGGCCCCGAGCTGCGCCGTGAGATCGCCCTCGCGCTCTTCGGGAATTCGAACGTTGGCCGAGATCAACCGCATGACGTCACCGTTGACGTGTCCGCCGATCATCAGCCGTACCGGCGGAATTCTCAAACCTTCCTGGTAGATCTCATCCGCGCGCCCCATCGAGCCTGGCGTCGCGCCTCCAATGTCCGCGTGATGCGCGCGATTGGCAACGTAGAATAGAGGACGGGGAGACTGGGCGACTTGGCGACGGGGCGACTTCTCTCCGCGTCGCACAGTCGCCCCGTCGTCCCGTCTCCCCGTCGCCCCGTCTCCCCGTCGCCCCCTCGCCCTCTCACCATACACGCCCGCCACCATCGTCACGTCGGGCAAGTGTGTTCCGCCCGCATAAGGATCGTTGAGCACGACTATGTCGCCGGGATTGAGATCTACTGTTTCAAGAGCGGCTCGCACGGACATCGGCATCGAGCCGAGATGAACAGGCATGTGATCGCCTTGCGCGACAAGCGTGCCTTCACTGTTGAAAACCGCGCAGGAATAATCTCGGCGTTCTTTTATGTTTGGCGAAAAAGCCGATCGGCGGAGGCTAACGCCCATCTCTTCCGCGACTGAAGAATAGAGGGATTTGAAGATTTCGAGTTTGACCGGATCGACTTTCATTGGTCGCTCGAGGGCGGCGCTTGGATAGCGGCGCGAATCCATTGACGGAACGCCGCCAGGCCGGCGGTCTGGCCCTGCGTCTTGCTTTGATCGAGGAAATCGGTCATTGCTTGAGCTGTCAGAAAAGGAAACGACAGACTAGCTTCGCGTTCGAGATAGCTATCGATGACCAGATGATAGATGCGGGCTCGTTTCCCGTCATACCGCCAGATTTCCGGCACCAGGAACGCAGCGTAGATCGGAAACTTGCTAAGCGATTCGTTGGTAATGTCGACTTCAACCACCACGTCCGGCGGCGGGTCAATGTCGAGATCAATCCGACGCTTGCCGATGATCGCGTTCGCGCTTTTCACATAGAAACTCTGATCCCCCTCTGAGCCTTGCAGCAAACTCTCTTGCTTATAGGTCGTAGCGCCGGCCGCCTCTATGGCTATGTTCATTTCATCGGATAGAATGTGTCCCATTCTTGGAAAAAAGCCTATGTAGTTTTCGTGCTCAAAGGTTGGACTCATAATCTCAACTCTCCCGTGATCGTAGCTCACGCGCATTCCCCGCCACTCAGTCAACTGGCCGAGCAGTTGCTCGTATTCATCCCAACTGATGCCTTCAAGCCGGAGCATTGCGCCGTCCGGGAGATGTTCGATTGCTTCCAGATAATCTACGGTAGCCGCACTCATAAGATCCGCTCCTGACTGTCCCGTTTGGAGATCGAATTATACCTCATATTTCATTGTCTCAAAGCGTTGGACTTTCTCCAGCTAACGCGACTCTCCACCGCTCTCATCGAACGTATACTGGGTTAGAATAAATCCACGGGCGCTGCTCGCCATCCACTTCAAGCCAGGCCTCGACGCGATACACGCCGGGTGCTTTAACGTCGTAAACTAGTCGGTTCGCGTTCGTAGCTTGAATCACCTCGCCGTTTCTTATCAGCTTGACGGTACATTTGACGGGCGTCTCCGCTCTCAGCATCAATGAGCCTCCGAGCCCTACTTCGTCGCCCATTATTGCAGCGCGTTTTCCGCCTTTCATCGCGACGAAGGCAAATCCTGTCGAGTCACACAGCCAGTCGTGCGCAACAAACGCGTGCCCCAGTCTCAGCGCGTCACGTACAGCGGCCTCGTTCAACTCATGAGCCAGTATGTGCGTTGACACGTATCTCAAGCTCCGTTCGTATGGATCGAAGTCGAGCTTTGCGATCAACTCACCCGGCTTTCTGCCTTTGACCAACGCAGCGACGCCGCGCACTTTGTCGGCTGTTATCCGAGTCGTCGTAGGCTTGCTCGTTATGTAGCCGAGTTCGACCGTGTTCTTGTCGATCGCTGTCACAGTGAATACCTGATTGTGATGGCAGTCGTTCGCGGCGACGCCCGTCAGCCGGTGCTGCTGTGCGTCGCGATCCCACTTGGCGATTATGTCAGTCAGATAATCCTGCTGAGCGCCGAAGACTTCTTCGGGATATTCATTGAGCGAGGCTACCAGTTGCGGCAGCCGAACCGGATCGGTCAACGTTCCCTGCAGCCAGAGATTAAACGCGCCTTCGTTTTTGACATCGGTGTGGTGATTGTAAATCTCGAGGCCGTCCAGTTGATCGGTCGGCCAATCGAAGCGCTCCTCGACGTGAGAGAGAAAAATATTCCCGCCGCCCGCGCGAATCGTTTCGATGTATCGCTCTCGTGTCCCTGCTTCGATTCCCTTGATCGATTTCATCTCGATTCCCTTGATCGAATTCATAGGGAACGACAGAAAACCCTGGTCTTCGGCTCCGGGAATGAACAACACGCCGCCGTGAAAGCCGCGCCAACTGTCGTTGATAAAATCGCGCTCCGGCCTGACGTGATCGGTAAGCATGATGACGCTAACGCCGGCTCGTTTCGCGGCCGCAAGCAGTTCGGGCCGCGTCCCTCCGGTGTGCGATGCGTCTTCGGCGTGTGCGTGCAGGACCGCTCGATATTCGTTGTAGCCGGTTGCGAGTGAGACTGGCCTTCGTTCGGTTTGATAGCGGAGTCGATCGGCGTGAACGGCTCTTAAGCGCTCAATCTGGACACGCTCGATGCTTGTGTACTTGCGCCCGGGCCCCATCCGCGGAGTGGTGTGCGCGGCAAGAGACGCCGAAAGTAAGCACGGAATAACTATTGTTGCGCTGATTTTGATCATCAGATCTGGCGCGTAGTCGCATTGTCTACCTGAGCAGCGCGGCGTGTGTCAAATTGCCGTCCAGGCCTCTTCGATCCGAATGCCGCAACTTGAAGTTTGCAACCCTAACTTTTATGTTAAGAACTTGATTGCATGGGGCGCAGAAGGCGGATGCAACCAGGATGTCGCTATCAGAGATAAAGCTGAAGAACCTGTCGAGTGGGCAAGTCTACGAATTACTTCCCGATAACTTGATACTGCTCGGATATCGCGGCAGCATTGCGCACAACATGTATGTTCCACAACATAATCCGGACAGCATCGATGACAAGGATCTTATGGGAGTGTTCGTCGCGCCAATCGAGCACTATCTCGGGTTCGGCCGAGAGGAAGTCAAAGAGAGATTCATTGACGAATGGGACGCTGTGAGCTACGAGATAAGGAAGTTCGTGGGTCTGCTCTTGAAGTGCAATCCAAACGTTCTAAGTCTGCTGTGGCTACCAAAACGCCATCTCGTTTTCGAGCACGAACTCGGACGCTTGCTTCGCGAGAATCGCCAAATGTTCGCCACCAAGGCTGCCTACCATTCTTTCAATGGTTACGCGTACGGGCAGTTCAAGCGAATGACCCATCTGAACCAGGAAGCTCAGGCCGAGATGTCGAAACTTGAAGAGGAACTCGAGCGAAATGGAATTGAGGTTAACTCACTCAGGTTGGACCAGGCGCAGCGTGACACAGTGCTCGATGGCGGCTTATTCAACGGAGAACGCCTGGGCCTAATAGCCGATCGTTACGAGGGGTTGAAACGGCAGTACTACTCGGGCGGCTACATGGGAGCAAAGAGAAGAGAGCTCGTCAGACGAGTTGGGTACGACGCGAAGAATGCCGCTCACCTCATACGCCTCTTGCGAATGGGCATCGAATTTCTTGTCGAAGGCGACCTGCACGTTGAGCGTCAAGATGCGGAGCAATTGCTCGAGATCAAGCGCGGAGAGTGGTCGTTAGACCGCGTGAAAGAAGAAGCGGAACGCTTGTTCAAGCTCGCCGAAGAGGCTTACGTGAGAAGCTCGCTTCCGGCAAGGCCTGATGCCGAGAAAGCTGAGCAGCTCTGCATGGAGATCGTTGCAACCTATCACGGCTTGGACTTTCAGGGCTTCGCGCAAACAAGCGTAAGCTGATGAGCGGGTATTGAGGAGTAGGTTTTTACTCAAGAGGGTTTCACGTGAACTACGCCCCGCTTTGAGTGTTCGTAGACCCGCTTTGAGTTGCCGCATTCGATATACCGGTTTATCATTTGAATCGATGTTCGCGAGATCGACACTAGCTGAACTTGCCCTCCTGAACCCACTGCTCGCTTGAAGTGCGCTGGGCGATAGTTCCCTTTTTCGTCCAGCTTCCTTTCCTAATTAAAATTGCAATGTGTATCGTTGAGGCAACTAGCGATGAAAGAAAAATACTTCCCACAAGAGATCGAACAAAACTGGCAGAAGCGCTGGGCTGATGAGAAGACCTTCGAGGTCACTGAAGACCCCGCGCGCGATAAGTTCTACTGCCTCGAAATGCTCACCTACACCTCGGGGCGCGCGCACATTGGGCACGTCTCCAATTACGCGATAGGCGACGCGCTCGCCTGGTACAAGCGAATGCGCGGCTTCAATGTGATCCACCCATTCGGTTGGGACGCGTTTGGTCAGCCCGCCGAGACAGCCGCGATCAAGGACGGCACCGATCCCGAGAAGTTCACTCGCGACGCAATCGCGACAATGAAAGGCCAGCTTCTGAGAATGGGAATCAGCTACGACTGGTCTCGCGAGCTCGCGACTTGTGATCCCGACTACTACAAGTGGAACCAGTGGTTCTTTATTCGAATGTTCGAGCGAGGGATGCTCTATCGCAAGAACGCGCCGGTCAATTGGTGCCCGAAGGAAAACATTTCCCTTTCCAACGAACAAGCCTCAGGAGGCCAGTGCTGGCGCTGCGGCACAAAGGTCACCCAGAAGGAGTTGATGCAGTGGTTCGCGCGAATCACCGACTACGCCGATCAATTGCTCGATGGTCTCAACGAGCTCGAGGGTGGATGGCCCGAGCGAGTGATCTCGATGCAGCGCAACTGGATCGGTCGAAGCGAGGGCGCTCACGTTGAGTTCAAGGTTGAAGCTTCGGGTGAGAAGATCACGGTGTTCACGACCCGCATCGACACGATCTTCGGCGCCAACGCAATCGTTCTCGCGCCGGAGCATCCGCTTCTCACAACAATTCTCCGCGACCAGCCGCAACGCGAAGACGTGCTGGCGTTCGCCGAGAAGCTGAAGCAGGAGCAGCGCGAGGGTCGCGTCGATGAGCTCGAAAAGCACGGCATCTTCACCGGCCGCTATGCGATCAATCCATTCAATCAGGAGCCGGTCCCGATTTGGATCGCGAACTTCGTGCTGATCCAGTACGGCACCGGCGCGATCATGGCGGTGCCGGCGGGCGACCAGCGCGACTTCGAGTTCTCGCGCAAGTACAACCTGCCGTTTCGCCAGATCAAGCTGACTGCCGAGGGTCGCGAGATTCCCGCTGAAGAAATGGAAGTCCCCGACGAATCGTGGGGCACCACGGTCAACACCGGCCAGTGGAGCGGATTAACTTCAGAGGAAGCAAATCGGTTGATGACCGAATACGCCGAAGCGAATTTGCTCGGGAAGAGAGCCATAACCTACAAGCTTCGTGATTGGGGCATCTCACGCCAGCGCTATTGGGGCACGCCGGTTCCGATGATCCACTGCGAACAAGACGGCATAGTGCCCGTTCCGGACGACCAGCTTCCGGTTGTGTTGCCAAAAGGAGTGAACCTGAGAGTCGAAGGCGGATCGCCGCTCGATCACGTTCCCGACTACGTCAACGTTTCGTGCCCGAAATGCGGAGGCCCCGCAAAACGCGACACGGACACGATGGATACGTTCGTCGATTCGAACTGGTACTACTTCCGCTACTGTGATCCGCATAACGATCGAATGCCGTTTGATCCCGAGAGGGTCGCTTACTGGATGCCGGTAGACCAGTACATTGGCGGGATCGAGCACGCGGTGTTGCACCTGATCTACACGCGCTACTGGAATAAAGTTATGCGCGACATGGGCCTGGTGAAATTTAACGAGCCGGTGAAGCGCCTGCTCACTCAGGGGATGATCAACAAGGAAACCTACTACTGCTCCGAGCACGAGTGGCTGTTTCCCGAGCAAGTTACTGAACAGAAGACCTGCGCGATCTGCGGACGCGAAGTGATCACCGGCCGCGTCGAGAAGATGTCCAAGTCCAAAAAGAACGCCGTCGATCCGATCGAGATGATCAACATTCACGGAGCGGACTCACTGCGATTGTTCGTGCTGTTTGCAGGCCCGCCGGAGAAGGACAAGGAATGGTCCGACACCGGATTTGAAGGGGCGGCCAGATACCTGCAGCGCGTATGGCGCATCGCTTACAAATGGCAGAGCCGGATTGCCGGGGCGACCGGCGGACCCATCAGCGAAACCGAACTTCAGGACTATCAGCGAAGGCTTCGCCGCCGGACGCACCAGCTCATTCAATCAATCACCGAGAACTTCGAAGGGCGTTTGCATCTGAACACTTGCATCTCGTCGCTGATGGAGCTCACCAACGAGGTTCATACGTTTGATCAAGCAGTCGATAAAAGCGGCACGGCCAGCGGCTCAGATGTAGCGTTGGCGCGCGAAGCTTTTGAGGCGTTGATTCGGATGCTTGCGCCGTTTGCCCCACACATCGCTGAAGAGTTATGGCAGAACTTTGGTCATTCGGAGAGCCTTTCTCGAGCGCAGTGGCCGGGCTTCAACGCGGAACTGGCCCGCGAAGAGGAAATCGAAGTCGCGGTGCAGGTGAATGGCAAGCTCCGAAGCCGCTTCTTCGCAAGGGCAGGCGCGAGCGACGACGAGTTGCGCGAGGCGGCGCTCGCCGATGAAAAAATCAAAGCTGCGATTGAAGGCCGTGACGTCGCAAAGGTGATCGTGATTCCACGCAGGCTCGTTAATTTCGTTATTAAATGATATCTCTCGCTCGTCCGTGTCGCTTAGCGGGCGGTTAGTCTAAGTGATTGCTACTAGTTCATCGGCGACCGCGTTTCGTTTTTCCCTTCGCTCCTGTTGCGGTCGCTCGGCCGGTTTGTTGCTTGGCTCGCCCGACAACCTGTTTGAGGTTTTTGAACGAAAGCCGGGGTGTTTCTACGCCACTCACCCTCCTTAAGCCAATCATGATAAGCAGGAACAGCCATACAGCGGCCAGAGGATAAATCACATCGATCCAGGTAAGCGAGAGTCGCATGGCAAGCGCCGAAAGCAAGAAAAACAGGAATGACAGCGTACCGGTGACAACAACAAGAAAAATGTTTCTCATCGCGCGCGATACTAGATACATGATCAGAAAGCACGAAACCGCGATCATCAAAAAGCTCGAACGCCATGACGTTCGCTTTATGAAGCGCGCGGATCTAAGAGAGTGAACGACAAAGGCGTGAATGACAATACCGGGTCTAAGACCGTAGGCGGTCTCGAAGCTATCTTCGCTGGATTCTTCACCGACAAGGACAAAGCGATCGCGGAGTACTTCCCTGGCTGCTGTTTTCTCTATGAGGGTATCGTAGCTTACTATCGGGAAATCGTCCTCGGGTTTCGTAAACTGCAATAACCAATTATCAGGAACCCTGATTCCTGGATTCAGATATCTCGCAATCTTCAAGCTAAGAGATTCCAAACTTGGATTTCCCCTAAAATAAAGCGGGACCATTCGAATCTTACCGTCTCGCTCAGCATAACCAATCATGTGTCCCTGATTTGACGGAAACGGGAGACAGCTTTCCAAGCTGGCCGCGACTCCGACTCTACTGATGGTGTTTTGTACGACTTGATAGTCGTAGGCGACAAAAACGGGTATGTTTCTTGACTTCGCATTAGTTACTTCCGTGCACAGAAGATCATCCAAGGATTTCTGCGTTGCGTTGTCGTTGAAGTAAAAGTCAAAAGCAATTCCTTTTGCATCGCAGGCCGCAGCCAGTCTTATTAAGCGCGCAATGTCGTACCGCCCCTCCTCCAAAGTCGCCGGACGCTTCATGGTGACAATCGCTAAGTCCTGCGTGGCGGGTTCGTCTGCGGCAAAGTCGTAATGCCAGTCACCGAATCGATTCAGCGCAAGAAAGTTGTGCGGAGCCTCTTTCTGATAGCCAACCAGGGAACCTGTCCAATCTAAAAGTCGAGTCTCGGCGGCAAGCCAAAAGACCATCAGGTAACCTGTAAAGAAGGCTAGGAAAAGAAAGCCCAGCTTGAATTGTTGCCTTTTAACTATTGCCAGAATAATGATGAGAACCAACGTGAGCGCGGGAATCGTGATCCACACGGCCTGGCCTGGTTCATCGGCGAACTTGTCTATGAGCGGAACGATGAGGGGCACTATCAGAACCGTCAAAACTAAGATCAACAGAAAGTGAATCATGAGCTCCCTTCGAAGCATTGCTTCGAAGGACTCGTTATTTATTTGCTGCCGCGGTGATCTTCTTGGCGGCATCTTGCTCCTCCTCCGAGAGTCTATGGTCTCTCCTGTTTGTCTCCAGAGCCTCCCTAGCAACTCGGGCGGCCTGAAGCATGTCCCCCATCCCCGCATAGGAAAGAGACAACCCATAGTAGTTCCTGGAATTGGGTCCCTCTCTGCTCAATATTCGCTCAAAACCCGCGACAGCTTCCCTGTAACGCCCAGCGCGAACCAGTTCGAACAAATAAGCTTGCCCTTCAACGCGACCGGGGCTTGCTGGCGCAGCTGGCGCGGCCGCCGACTGGCTAGCGTCCGCAGATCGCCCTCTATCCGCCAATGCTTTATCAACCGATGCCCTATAAGCCACGGATGGGTCGAGATCAACTGCCTTCCGGTACTCCGCCCTAGCCTCCACGTCTTTCCCGCTAAGCACGTAAGCGTTGCCTTTCAGATCTGCGATGATTGCCAGTTGAGAACGGTCATCGCGGCTAACAAAACTTTCAGCCAGATTTAGATTGAGTAGTGCCGAATTATTGCCGAGGCCCATTTCGGCTCGAGCAAGCGAGATTCGTGCTTGAACGTCTTTTGGACTGCCGAGGACTTTCGCGTGAAGAACCTGGAGCCCTGCGTAAATCCTTTGCCGACTAAGATCCCCGACATCTGCCCACTGGCTCACATCAAGCCGAGCGTATACATTCGCTGCTCGCGAAACATCGGCCGGTTCGATCTCCCTGGCCAGAGGTGACTCTCCTGCCTTGATCAAAAGCTTCTTGCCCGCATCGACGCTTTTTTCAACCAATTCCGTCTGTATTTCGACTTCACCCTCGTAAACAATCCATTCCTGATCCGGTCCTCGATCCGTTCGAGAAACCGAGACGGCGTATTGAGTACGTTTTTGCGCTAACCGTGCGTTGGCCGACATGACCGATGTCGGTTGGTTGGTCAGCACATCCACATTGCCGTTCAACAAACTAAACGCGCAGTCCAGGCTGTTGGGAGCTTCGAACACAACACGGAACGGCCCAGAGAATTTCAATATGGAGCCTGAGCGACAGACAACTTCCAAAGTAACTGCGCCCACCGGACTGCGCAATTCATCGTGAATTGAAAGAGACATTCCTACCTGAACGCCCGGTGTCTCGATGACGTCAGCGTATCGAATGTACTTGATTTCGCTGGTTGTCTTGAGTGGTTTGAGTTCTTTCTCCAACGCGGTAATGGTCGCTTGGGCCATCGCGGTGCTTAACAGAACGTGGGCGAAGAATAGAAGCGAAAAGAGCCTGAGCAGTTTACCGTAGCTGCCACGACTCAGAATAGAGCCTTTCCGCTTTTCGAGAAGCTGGTGGTATCTCATCGATAGAGATCGAGCGAAACGCAAGTGCTTTCTGGTGCAGGCATTCATTCCGCCACCTCCGTATCCTGATCGAGCATTGCTCTTTGTTTAGGCGCCAATGCCTAGGGCCTTAAGAATGCTTCAAGGCCAAGCGCGAAGCCTCTAACTCAAATCTGGGCAATGAGTGTTTGGAGGAACAACCTGCTCAGAGCCAAAGGTACGCATTCGTTCGAGCAGCTCCGTCCCTGACGTAGCAACAGACGGGCGGATAGTATCATTCGCTACACGCGAAGTAAAGCCGGGACCATCCGGGTGCGCGTCACGTTTTCGCGCTAATGGCACAGAAGGGTTTGTTTGTAAGCCCAGGAAAGGAGGTTTCAGGAGCGGGCAGGACCGAGCAGGACGCCGGGAAGTTAAGATTGTCCTTAGAGGGTGGCAATGCGAATGACTTTGACAGCAGCAGACCATCCTTGGAGGCGAAAGGTGTTCGGGCCGCGCTCGGCACACCCGATGGGTTTAGTCGCGCGAAGCTTTTGAGGCGTTGATTCGGATGCTTGCGCCGTTTGCCCCACACATCGCTGAAGAGTTATGGCAGAACTTTGGTCATTCGGAGAGCCTTTCTCGAGCGCAGTGGCCGGGCTTCAACCCGGAACTGGCCCGCGAAGAGGAAATCGAAGTCGCGGTGCAGGTGAATGGCAAGCTCCGAAGCCGCATCTTCGCAAGGGCAGGCGCGAGCGACGACGAGTTGAGCGAGGCGGCGCTCGCCGATGAAAAGGTCCGATCGGCGACGGCCGGTCACGATATCGTAAAGACGGTCGTTGTCCCGCTCAAGCTCGTCAATTTTGTGATCAAGTAATTCGATCAAAGTAGCGAGAAGCCGGCGCCGAACCTGCTCGGCGCCGGCCTGTTTTCGTCTTCAATGCGGTTGCCCGCGGCTACGCTGTTTCTCCAGGTTCTTTCGGCTTGGGGACTTCTTTTGGCGCTTTTGGTTTTTCTTCAGGCGCCTTGCCCACCGATCGCAGATTCATAAACTTGTTCAAAGTATCAAACCAGAACGGAGCGCCCAACGACGCCGCAAACCCAGTCAACAACCACCCGAGGAGATGGAAGCGAAAGGTCTGTAGCCACAAGGCTCCCCAGCTTATGTCGGAATCAGTTTTGCTCTTAATTTTCGATCCCGGCCACCAGCCTGGCCACTCGCGAAGCCCATCTACCGGCTGATCGGTCCAACCTATCGGCAATCCGAGCCCGCCGAGCTGTTTGATCCGCTCTTGAATCTCTTGTTTTGCGTCGACGTTTGGTTCACTCTTTTTCGCAAGCTCCTGGGCCTGAGCAACAAGGGAGTCGCGAAGCGCCGAGTCATTCGCAATGGTCTTGCCGATCAGGAACGTATCCACGTTGAGCGCAAACGCGAAAACGATTCCGAGAATAACATGAATGACCTGCGTCTTGCGTTTGTACCAACCACTAACTCGATCCATCGAGTTGTTGAACCAGACCTCGACATTGACCTTCAGTTTTTCGAGGTCATGCTCCGCCTCTTCGGATAACGCAAGGAGAGATTTCTTCAGGTTCTCGTTGGGAACAGCATTGATTAGGTCCTTAAGCTCTTGTGGCGTTTTGATTTCCTTACCGAGGATTCCTACCTCATCCAACAACGAGAGCGCGAACGTGCGAGAGGGGATGTACGAAGGTCTTCCGCCCGGCTTTGACAGTGAGTTCACAAGTGGATGGCCGTAAATCTTGAGGATGACATCCTCAGCCTCCCCTGTGACTCCCTGCGGTCCTGATTTTGGCAATGCGGGATTCCCGGCGTCCTCGCCAGCCGGCGGCTTAGCCAGGTCCGGAACCGGGCTGCGAATCCAACTGGCTGCTCGTAACAGAAAGTTCTGAGGGGTGCTATCGCCGCTTAGGCTGGGTTGCAGCAGGTTCCGAATCCCCCGTTCAAGGTTTGTCGCGCGCCACTTCAACCAGGACGCTATCAATTCACTGACTGCCGTGACTATCAGGCTCACTACCAGAAAAACAAAAATCAAACCGATTGCGAGATCGAGGATTGATGAACCAAACATTTCGAAGCTCCTTTGGGTGGATTGTGTTATCCGAGACTCAGCTCAACGGGCTAACCTGAGCCAGCAAAAGACAGGAGTACCGCAGTAAGCGCCGCAGACCTGAGGGGTAAAACAGGCCCGCAACATACCATACCGACAGACCGGGATCAACGAGCCATCCATAAACAGGAGACCTCTCCTGAACATTGAGCATGGGTGTGAATGTGTTACAAAGTACTCTGCTATCTGTGATTCATTTCACAGTCAGAATGTAATGAATGCTCCGCGCGCTTCGACGTGCGCCGCATCGAATCGTTCATCCAATTCACGCGAATGAATTTAGTCAGGTTGACCGAAGCCCCTTAAAAGTGCTCTTTCTATCTCCGCTTCAGGCTTCGCCCAATCGCGTCATCCTGGCCTTCCGTTCGACTCCCGGACCATCCGCAACATGCAGGCGCTAACTCCTTGCTTCGTCTATAGAAAGCTCGCTCGACTCCCACAGGATTCAGTCGTTCTTCAGCCCTCAGAAACACGCGGACGCTCGTTTCTTGATCACGCGGCTCCGACCCGGCACGGGTATTGATAACGACAATCACGCCGGCTTTGAACCCTCTCTGGCAGCCGGCACAGCTAGAAACGTTCGGAGACCGAAAATGAAGAGCCCAAATTTCCCTAAGGTATGGTTTATCGCGGCGCTGCTCTTGTCCCCAACAGTGGCAGGCATTACTTTAACACGATCGTCGTCTGCGGAGGTCCACGCCTCGTCTTCTTCTGAAGCCGGCCGGCGATTGCACCGCAAATCCGATGATCTCCAATTCGCTGTCAACAACCGCGCGGCGCGCGAGTTCGTTTCCGTAATCATCGAGACTACGACCAGTGACGACAACCTCGCTTTCAACAGGCTCGTCGCGCAAGTCATCCGGACGGGCGGCAGGGTTCACAGGAGCCTCAGCAACAACAGGCACCTTGCGGTGCGCGTGCCCGCCGATGCAATTGATTCTTTGGCCAACTACGAGTCGGTTAACTACATCTCGCTGGACAGGGCAATCCAGGTGACTGGTCACCTAGAGACCACGACCGGCGCCGATCAGGCGCGGCGCTCAGGCAGCGCAAGCGCGATCGACGGCGCGGGGATTGGAATCGCTATCCTTGATTCGGGAATCTATACCGCGCATCACGCTTTCAAAGACAACCGGGTGGTTGCGAGCGTCGACTTCACCGGTGAGGGACGGACGGACGATCCGTACGGTCACGGGACTCACGTTGCTTCAGTGGCGGCGGGCAACGATCACATCGCCGCGGGTGCTTATACGGGTATCGCGCCCGGTGCAAATATCATAAACGTCCGCGTGCTGAACTCGGAAGGTCAAGGCTCGGTGTCGGCGGCAATCGCCGGCATCGATTGGTGCATAGACAACAAGGCCCGCTACAACATCCGAATACTTAACATGAGCTTCGGCGCAATCGCGGTCGATTCCTACGTCGACGATCCTCTTTGCCAGGCGGCCAGACGCGCATTCGATGCAGGCCTTGTGGTTTGTGTGGCGGCCGGAAACATTGGCAAGGACGCCGCCGGCAATAAGATCTACGGCGCGATTCACTCACCGGGGATCGAACCGTCTGCGCTCACAGTAGGCGCTGCGAACACTTTCGGCACCGATGCGCGCACAGACGACGGAGTTGCGACCTACAGTTCGAGAGGTCCGACGCGCGGCTCCTACACGGACGATGCCGGAGTTAAGCACTACGACAATCTGATCAAGCCTGATCTGGTTGCGCCCGGCAACAGGATCATCGAAGCCGAGTCACCAAACAATCGGCTGGTGACCCAGTCTCCGGCGCTGGACGCGAACGTCAGCAACAAGGCCTTTCACGAGATGATGTATATGAGCGGCACCTCGATGGCCACCCCGGCTGTCGCCGGAGCTGCTGCGTTGGTTCTGCAACGAAATCCCAAGCTCAATCCGAACCTGGTCAAGGCGGTGCTCGAGTACACTGCCCAGCCGCTTGCGGGATTCAATACGCTGGAGCAGGGCGCCGGCGAGTTGAACGCGGAAGGCGCGGTGAGATTGGCGGGCTCGATCAAACCGCATTACTCAAGGCTGACACCCGGCGATTCTATGCTGCTGGGCAAAGCACCGAAACAATTAACCACCATTGGCGGCGAGAGCTTCTCTTGGGGCCAGGGAATAATTCAGAATTGGAACTTCGTCTACGGTCCCGAGTTGATGCTCCAGTATCAGGGCATCTACGCGAGCGGCGTGTTGCTGTCCAACGGTGTGCTGCTGTCAAACGGCGTGCTGGTTTCAGACGGCGTATTGCTGTCGACGGGCGTGCTCTTGTCAACCGGCGTGCTGCTATCGAATGGGGTCTTGTTATCAAACGGGGTATTGCTTTCAAATGGAGTGCTGTTGTCAAATGGCGTGCTCCTTTCCAACGGAGAGCTGTTGGCTGATGGAGTGGTATTGTCGGACGGCTACTTTGCGTCTTCGATCTCGACCGCAACCTCGACGGCAATGGCTGCGGCTGCGCTCAACGGCGACGATAGTTCGGCGATGAACGCTTCCGTCGATTTCGATCCGATGGATTGATCAAATCGATTCATCCGCAGATAACGCAGATATCGCAGATGCTCTGTCTGTAATATCTGCGTCTTCTGCGTAATCTGTGGATGATCGATCGTGCACAACCCGTCTCGCCGTATTGCCTCTCCCACTTCACAAAAGCTAATATCACCCTGCGATGTTCAAGCCGTTGCTCCTTGCTCTCTCGTTATCGATGATCACCAATGTTTGCGGCTATAAACCGGCCGGCAAGGGCAAGAGTCTGCCCGCGGATATCAAGACCATAGCAGTTCCGGTATTTCAGAACTCCAGTCTCAAATACAGAGTCGAAGGACGATTCACCTCCGCAGTAATTGAAGAGATCCTCAAGCGGGCGCGCGCGCTACACGTCGTCACAAACAAAGAAGACGCTGACGCAGTAATTGATGGGGACATTCGCGGCTTCCGAGCAGTCGGTTCGATCCTCGACGACCGCGGTCGCACGCGAGTGTGGAATGTTCGAATCCTGGTCAGCATCGTAGTCCGCGACCTGAGGACGCACAAAATTCTCTTTCAGAATCCGCGCATGTCATTTGAAGGTGAGTACGAACTTTCAGACGATCCCGGGTCTTTCTTTAACGAAGAGAATCCTGCGGTCGACCGCATCGCGAAGGACTTCGCGCAAACGATCATTTCCACAATCATGGAAGGACTGTGAGCCGACGACCACCCAAAAAAAGCAGCGCACAGGCGTTGAGCAAGCTGCGCTCCGAAGTCAGCCAGGGACACATCGCGTCTCTCTACCTTTTCGTTGGCGAAGAACGGTACCAGCACGAACGGGCTCTTCAAATCCTTTACGACACAATCGACGAATCGCTGAGGCTGTTCAATCTTACGGTGCTGACGATTGGGGCCGACAATGGAAACGGCTCAAAGACTACGGCCGCGATGGTAATCGACTCGGCGAACCAGATGCCGATGATGGCGGCGCGCAGGATCGTGGTCGTTCGCGATTTCGATAAGATCAAGGAAGATGAGCAAGACGTGGTCTTCGCTTATTTAAAGAATCCCGCTCCTAAGTCGACAGTTGTTTTTCAAGCCGCGTCCCCGGACAAACGCCGCAAGCTCACTGCTGCGCTTGTGAAGAGTTGTGATGTGATCACGTTTGACGCGCTTGATGAGGGTCAGGCCACGCGATGGGCTGAAGACTATCTCAAGGAGCACGGGTGCAAAATCGAACCGCCCGCGCTGAGGATGCTGATTGGACTCATCGGAACGGGACTTACGAGACTTTCGAACGAACTGGAAAAGCTAGCCGCTTACATGAACGGCGGTGCAATCAACACTGCCGCGGTTCAGGAACTTGTGCCGCGTGCGCGCGAGCATGCTAGCTGGGAACTGTGGGATGCGATAATCTCGCGGGACAGACGGCGTGCGCTGAAGCTTATGAACCGGCTGCTCGACGATTCGGATCCATTGCCCATCCTCGGATCGCTTGCGAGTTATTATCGAAAACTTTTGATAGGGAAGGAGCTGGTCGAGGGCGGCGCGTCCAGACAGGAAATAACAAAGGCGACTAATCAGTGGAGCGACGCTTTTTTCAACGGTTTGCGGCGAATTCCACGGGCTGACTTCGTCGATGGCCTTCGTCGCATCGCGGAAGTCGATAACGCGATAAAGAATTCAGAGGCTACGCCGCGCCTTCAAATGGAATACCTGATTGTTGAGTTGACTCTGCCAGTGAGTCCGCAGTAGGCGGCGATATGTAGGTATTAGCTTGCTAGAGGCCTTCAGGCGGACATCGTGTTAACGCCGGTCGTAAGCCGCGATTTGTATCGCGCGGCGGCGTTTTGATGAAGGATGCCTTTTTGAATCGACCTATCGATCAGGGATACGGTTCCGGCCAATAACGTTTTTGCTTCCGCAGCATCACCCGCGTCGATTGCAGCTCTCAGCTTTTTGATTTCGGTGCGGAGACGGTTGCGATTGCGGCGGTTCGTCTCATTGCGTTTTTCATTCTGCCGATTGCGCTTCTCCGCCGATTTGTGATTAGCCATGTTTCTCCTCGCAAATGAATTGCTTCAAAAAAAGAACGAGTAGAATAGCGGGCGCGATAAAAGAGTGTCAAGCTAAGTAACGTAGCTAGAACCGTAGACTGTCCAGTCTGCGGCTAACGCACAATCCAGCCAATGCCTTAACCTGTAATCTGACTCGTCAGTGCGCCGCGTACTGGGCAAGCTCAGTCTTTTCCGAACCGCGTCACCGTGAATCGCTCGACCCGAACCGGACTGCCCGGTTTGATTCCGGCCTTCGAATGCACCGCCAGCCATTGCTCCTCGGATGAGTCGATGCCTTCGATGCGTGGAAGCAAGAGCGCGCGCCTCGAACCATCCATCGTCTCTATAATCACGCCATAAACCTGAGAATCCAGATCTTCAAGCCCGCTCACCTTCTCCGACACGGAGAGAACGTCGACGCCATATCTCAGGCCGGGTAGTTCGCTCCGAACCACGCCTGGAAACCGAGGGTCTCGAGTCGCTGCGCTCATTGCGTTATGAATTATTTCCTCAGCTACATTCGAGCGCATCGGTTCGATCGTTCCAATACAGCCGCGCAGTTCACCGTCCAGGCGTCTTAGCGTGACAAAGGCGCCGGCTCTGGTGGCCAGGACGCCTTGCGGATCGCGAGGGGGTTCTATCACACTGCCGTCGCGAATGAATTGCTCGACGGCCAACCTCGCGAGTTCTTGCGGCGCGATGCTATTGGGAGATCGATCCACTGTTTCCCCAAGAGAGATAGTTGAAAATTGAATTGCAAATGCAAATTGGAAATTGGAAATTGGAAATTACGAATCAAAGACGATCACCGCTCATTCATTTTCAAATTTCAAATTTCAAATTTCAAATCTCCAATTTCCAATTTGCAGTTTGCAATTTGCAATTTGCAACTCTCAATTCACAATTCCCAATTCTCAGGCCTTTTCCTCCGTCAGCACCGCCACCATATACCCCACACCGAAAGGTCCTTCGTAGCTGAGTACCTGGTGATCGTGCTGCCTCTCGCCAATGCATCCCAGCGCAATCACGATTGATCGATAACCGCATTCGCCGGCGCGCTCCCTCAGATCGGGATCGATGTCAATCACCGCGGTCGAGTCGCCTCGCCCAATCGAGTCGACAATCTGCTCGTCGAATAGATGTGCCGTCGGCTCATGCTCGTAAGGTCCGCCAACGATCAGCCGATGACTCAAGTCCGCGCTTGCAACCAGGGCGATTCGTCGATTGATGGCTTCAGCGGCTTCCTTGATCGCTCGCCCAAAAGCAAGATGTTCATTGTTCGATTGCTGGGTGAACCCGATAACCACCACGCGCCCGCGCCAGCCGGCTTCGTAAAGATAATGCAAAGGCACCAGCGCTCCGTGATCGAGCGCATGGTCCCTACCCAGTTTTCCAAGCTCGACGCCTTCGGTTTGTGCAGTTAGTTCAATCGCGTCCAACATCTCGAGATCATTGAGAAACGTATGTTTGACATTGGGTGCATAAAAGTCACGAAAGTCACCGGTGAGTTCGGCACTTGACCGCGCCGTAAACACTCGGGGATCGAGCGGCGAGTGGGGAGATATCAGAACTACCGTCTCGGGATTGGTGTCGACGAGCCGCCGCGAGAACTCCCGCAGTGCGCGTTGAGTATTCACAACCTGTCCGATTCGGTTGCCGCCGACTTCCGGAACGAGGAGTGGCGGATGAGGCGCGATGCCCGAGAAGACTATTAAGCCGGACATTAGTTTAAGCCTCCTTCGATGAGCCGATCTTACGAACACACGCAAAACCGACAATCAAGGGGAATCATATTCTTCACTTGCAACCGGTTCAACTCGCGGACGTCTCCGATTCCGCAACGCGAGGTGACTCCAGGGGTTGCTTGGCGAAGCACTGAAGTATTCATCACATGGCAGGGCGTCGCAAATACGGTTCGGGGTTGGCTTGATGGCGCGAACATATCGGCGACATCCGCTTTCATAGCGCTCAGCCGCTCAGCCAGACTTTGCTACAACTTCATCGATCGGTTGGCAGGCCTTCCTTGTTAGGGCTTTCAACCTTTAGAACCCTAAGAAGATCACATTTCCGCTTCATAGGCGAATCCAAACGATGATCGATGGATCAACAAATTGATCCTGGAGTTCAGATTTCTTTTGTTATTGACAGAGAGTTGTAATGGGAATATCTTTGCTGCGCTTTTCACAATGGCTGGCGAACGGCTACCTCGCCAACTAATCAGGAACGCGTAAGCGAGCAGTTCTGAGTTTGGCTCTTACTTGGGCTCCAAGGTGAAGGGATTCACCGAAGGGATTTCATGAACGCCCTTGCAACCGTCCTACGCTACGAAATCTGGATCTTCTTGACGGTACTAGTCGCGATCGTCGGGTACCAGCTTCTTACTGGCAGAATCAAAACTCGCGGCCTGCTGCGCGACAAGATGAACGGACGCGCCTTGAGTCCAGGTCGGCTGCAGATGCTGATGGCGACGGTTAGTGTCGCGTCCTACTACGTGCTGCTGATATTCGCCAACAAAAGGCCGGGCACGTTTCCGGAAGTCCCAAGGTCGTTACTAATGATCTTGGGTGGGAGTCACGCGTTCTACCTCGGCGGGAAGCTCTCAGGATTGCTAAGGCAAGTCCTGGGGTTCTCGTCGCCCCGAAACAACACACCTACTACTTAACTTCGCTGGAGGACAAACAGATGCAGCTACTCGGGCCGGTAATCGGATGGATACTAACGGTTTTTCTAGGGCTGCTGGCGGCCATCATTTTATGGAAGATAATTGATGGCACCATCAACCTCACGTTCCTAATCAGCGACGAGCAGGGCTACGCCAGTCTCTCGCGTTTCCAGTTCCTCGTGTTCACATTCGTAATCGCGATGAGTTTGTTTTTTGTCATCGCCAGCCAGCCAACACCCGCCTATCCGCCGATTCCGGCTGAGATACTGGCATTGTTGGGTATTAGCAGCGGCTCCTTCGTGCTCTCGAAGGGCATTCAGAGCAGCAGGGATGTCAGCATGACCGAGGCAAAGCATCCGCCGACGGAGGCGCCTGAAAAGAAGGAACCACCTGACAAATCCTAAACTGGAATCGGCCGCAGGATCTCGCTGACGATTTGACTGTGCAGCCTGTTCAAGCATCGCGCATTCATGCCGTTGCTACAGCTGCCGCTCCCACAATCGGTGAGACCGTGGCGTAGCCTAGGCATGTTTGTCACTAACGGGCCGGCCCAACGGTCGGGAACTTGAGTGTTCTGTGACCTCATTTGATCACCCGAGGAGGAACCCATGAAAAAAAACAACACGCTGCGTAATAGCCTGCCCGGCTTGGGGCTCGTAGTAGCCTCAATGCTCCCCGCTGTTCTGAATTCTGCTTCCTCCGTGGGACGTAGCGGTGAGCCGCCCCCCACGCCTGTTGCCGCCACTGTCAAGAAAGTCGCACCAAGCGAGAAAGGCGTCAAAGAGTTCAGCATCGCCGTCAGTAACTTGACCGACTGGGCGGCGACTGTCGAAGTCGCGCTCGAGGGTGTGCGCGTCGTAGGACGCTCAAATGTCCATGCGATGGACGCCGATTGCGAGATACACTTTGGCGCTCACGCATCCAGCTTTCAGGGCGAACCGGACGGACTCGTCCTTGAGCCGATGAACGCTTGTATTCAGCCGTTTCAGGGCCAGTCTGAGCAGAAAAACTTGGACTGGACGAAGTTTGGCGATCAAATCAAAGGCGTAAGCATAACCGCAGCCGGAGTTCCACGAATCTGGCCGGAGCACCTCGTCGGCGGCGGAGACTCCAATCCCGACCACGCTGTCGAGCTTCACCCGCTTACTTCCGTAGTCTCCGGAGGCCAGACATTCAATTTCGCGGAGAACGTTTTTGCGGGAGAGTTTCATGGCGGCGTAAAAGAACCTACCGCTATAGACATTCTTCGGCAAACGACCGTCTCTGTCACAAAGAACGGGGATTTCGCCGAAATTAGCTTTAAAGCCGGCACGATCGGTAATTTCACCGTGCTCGACATCGTCATCGATCCCAACAAAATCTCAAGCGATGGCGCCGGCAGTTTCCGGATCGACGGCGCGGTGATGCTGGACGACTCAACGAGCTTTCCCGTTCGTATCGTGACGGTAAGAGGTAGCCCGGTGAATGATGAGATGCAGAAAATCCAATCCCGCCGTCGACGCAAGCCGGTAACAATGTCGGCGCTCGTGCTCTTTAGCCTCAGTCCAGAATCCCTACTTCAGGCTGCAAACAAAAGCAACGGTACCAATGCCGTAGCAGTGGTGCGGCCCATTCAGTTGATCCTCTACGGGCCCTCTGACTCCGAGTAGTTGTCTGAACACTCCGCTGCCGCCGCCACGTGTCGTCCATTCCAGATTTGCGCACGCAGATGGGTAAGCGCACGCTCGTCCTCGACGGCCGAAGAAATCGATGTACAGGAAGGATGTTGAGTGACCCAACGGTACCTTCACGGGCAGAGGCCCTCCTTGACTACCGTTCATGTCGTCTGCTAGATTCCTGCGTTTAATGCGGGGGCCGATTCCGCTGCAGTACAACCCGCCTAGGAAATTACCGATGGAGGCAATAATTAGTGGGCACCAGTAACAAACGCTTATTTACGTCCGAATCCGTCACGGAAGGACATCCCGACAAGATCGCCGATCAAATCTCAGACGGCGTGCTCGACGCAGTGATGCGGGACGATCCACAGGGCCGCGTTGCTTGCGAGACTCTGCTTACAACCGGATTGGTCGTCGTCGCCGGCGAGATCACAACTTCGGTATGGGTCGACATCCCGAAGATCGTCCGCGAGACCATTCGGGAGATTGGTTACACCCGAGCGAAGTACGGGTTCGACTGCGAAACCTGCGGCGTCATCACTGCAATAGACACCCAGTCGGGAGACATCGCGATGGGTGTCGATCACGGCGGAGCGGGCGATCAGGGAATGATGTTCGGCTACGCCTGCAATGAAACTCCGGAGCTTATGCCGATGCCGATCATGCTCGCGCACAAGATCACTCGCCGCCTCTCGGACGTTCGCAAGGAAGGCTTGCTCGACTATCTGAGGCCGGACGGCAAGTCTCAAGTGACCGTCGAGTACGCGGGTCACAAACCTGTTCGAGTCAACACAGTAGTCGTTTCCACCCAACACTCCGAATCAGTAGCCAACGATCAGATACACGAGGACATGATCAATCACGTCATTCGCTCGGTGGTACCCGGAGAGATGATGGACGGCAACACAAGCTTTCACATCAACCCGACCGGCCGCTTCGTGATCGGCGGACCGCAGGGCGACACCGGGCTGACCGGCCGCAAGATAATCGTCGACACGTACGGCGGCGCGGGCGCTCACGGCGGCGGCGCTTTTTCGGGCAAGGACCCGACGAAAGTTGACCGCTCGGCTTCCTACATGGCCCGTTACATCGCAAAGAACATCGTGGCGGCAGGACTCGCCGATCGGTGCGAAGTCCAGTTGGCTTACGCGATCGGAATAGCCGATCCTGTATCAGTTCTCGTCGATACGCGCGGCACGGGTCAGGTCGATGAAGAGAAGTTGTCGGGCCTGGTGCGCGAACACTTCAAGCTCACTCCCGCGGGGATAATCGAGAGCTTGAATCTGCGCAGACCGATATTCAAGAAGACAGCGGCTTATGGACACTTCGGCCGGAACGAGCCGGAGTTCACGTGGGAGCGAACCGATAAAGCCGATGCGCTTCGCCGCGCCGCCGGTTTGTAGGAACATAGTTTTTAGTTTTGAGTTTTGAGTTTTTAGTTTTCAGTTTTCAGCTCTCAGGTTTCAGTCGTCGGTGCACCGAAACTGAAAACTGAGAACCGAAAACTGAAAACTGTTTATGGAGATAACTAATGACCACCAGCTCTCAAATACCAAACTATGACGTTAAAGATTTAGCTCTCGCCAAGGCCGGACGAACGCGTATTGAATGGGCTGAACGCGAGATGCCCGTGCTCCGCTTGATTCGAGAACGCTTTGAAAGCGAGCGCCCGCTTGCCGGTAAGAAGATGGTCGCCTGTTGCCATATCACGACCGAGACGGCCAACCTCGCTCGCACTCTGAAAGCTGCCGGCGTTGATGCGGTCCTGATTGCTTCGAATCCGTTGTCGACTCAGGACGACGTGGCTGCGGCGCTGGTTGTCGAGTACGGCATTCCGGTGTTTGCGATCAAGGGTGAGACCCCGGAAACCTACAATCGCCACGTTCGAATGGCGCTCGACCTCGAGCCTGACCTGATCATCGACGACGGATCCGACGTGGTCGCAACAATGGTCAAGGAGCGTCCTGAGCTTATCAAAAAGATAATCGGCACGACTGAAGAAACGACGACCGGACTGGTACGCCTTCGGGCACTCGAGAAGAGCGGGCGCATGACCTGGCCTACCATCGCGGTGAACGACGCCCAGACCAAACACTTCTTTGACAACCGCTACGGGACGGGCCAGTCGACGCTCGACGGCGTGATTCGCGCCACCAATATTTTGCTCGCGGGTCGAACCATCGTCGTAGTCGGATACGGATGGTGCGGCAAGGGGGTCGCGATGCGAGGGCGGGGCATGGGCGCCAACGTGATCGTATGCGAGATCAATCCGATTCGAGCCATCGAAGCGGTAATGGATGGGATGCGCGTGATGACAATGGAAGACGCCGCGCCGCTTGGCGATATCTTTATTACAGTCACCGGAAATCGTCACGTCATCGACCGCCATCACTTTGAAAAAATGCGCGATGGCGCGCTCGTTGCGAATTCGGGTCATTTCGACGTCGAGTTGAACCTGGTTGCGCTCTCAGAAATCAGCGAAGAAAAAGAGCAACTGCGGCCGTTTGTCGAGCAGTACAGGCTGAAGGGTTCAGGCAATAGGGTTATGGTTCTCGGCGAAGGCCGGCTTATCAATTTGGCGGCCGCCGAAGGTCACCCGGCATCCGTGATGGACATGAGTTTCGCCAATCAAGCCCTGTCGTGCGAGTACCTCGTGAAGAACGACGGGAAGCTCGCGCCGGGTTTGCACCTGCTGCCTGAAGAAGTCGACAACGAAATCGCTTCGCTCAAGCTCGCTGCAATGGGGATCAACATCGATCGGCTCACTCCTGAAATGATAGAGTACATGAACACATGGGAGGCTGGGACGTAAGTCTTCTAGAAGCTGGCATAGCCCACGTAGCGGGGAGCCCACGCAGTGGGCGATAGCGTGTAGCCCAGGGCGAGTCCGCGAACCCTGGGTACGTGCTGCCTTGGATGGATCGTCTCCTCTATCATTGTAGCCCGCGTGGCGGGCGACAGGAAACGTTCTCGAAAGTCCGAGCGATCGCGCGCGGTATGCTGTCGCCCGCTACGCGGGCTTGGCTCTGATCTTCGTAACGACGCTGGAACGCCCCGTTTCCCAGGGCTCGCGGACTCGCCCTAGGCTAGATGCTGCCTCCCGCAACGCGGGCTTGTCGGCAGTCCCGCCGTATTGGCTCTATGAGACCGCTAGTTTTCGACCGACACACCCAGGGCCAGTCACCTATTGCCAGCTCCGTCATGCGCTGCTCGTGACTAGAATTCTAATTACACCCTGTTGAGACGGGCTGGGGGCGACGGCTCGCAACCGCTTCGAGACATTTCTCTCGAACAATTCTTCGGTACCCCTTTTAGCCAGTGAAAGTCTGTGTTATCTTTCTCGCGTTACACTTGGGCATCTAGATCACTCGAACATTTTGAACTTCGGCAACCCGATCCCGGAACCGGCCTTTTCTTTCGGATCGCTCTGTGCTTGCAACCATCCTATGAGGTCTGCGAGGGTCAGGCGTCAGGCGATGTGTAAAGAGTTGAGCGGCGCTCTGTGCGCTGCATAGAAAGTCTGTTCGACTATGACCCGTATGGCCCCCCAACCTGACGATGGCCGACACACTGGCTACGCCGACAACCTGGAGTATCTTCTTGATGAGCTCAATCGACTTGATCTGCTCATCCATCTGAGATTGCTCGAGACGCAGAGCAGCCACGACCCAAATCCCCTCGAACACTTCAAAGGCTTAGTGCTCCTGGAAGAAGAGATCCTTCAACTGGTAGCGGGACAAGTCAGTCCAATCGGCGATGAAAGTCCGGACACCCCAAACGACGCGCAGGTGCGGACATTGGCCGAGGCGTTAACCAGCGTCGAAGCCCGAATTGCGCATCGCCGAGCCGAAGGGCTCAAGGCTGGAACCGACATAATGCTCGGCCGTCTCTCTCAACTCTTTAATCTCACGCGTTTTGATGAGGAGTGTTTGCTCTTCTGCCTCGCCGCCGAAATCGATCGGAAATATGAGAAGGTTTATGGCTATCTCCAGGATGATGTAACTCAGAAAAGTCCAGGCGTCGATCTGGTGCTCGCCCTGCTGTGTAAAACGGCGGAAGAGAGAGTTGCGGCCCGTTCTGCGTTCGATTCGCAAGCTCCGCTTCTGAAATATCGTCTCCTGCAGGTGTTTGATAGATCTCCGGATCACGCGGCCCCCCTGATTTCGCGATCGCTCAAACTTGATGACCGGATCGCGAGCTTTCTGCTCGGCTCTCGAGAGATTGATGCCCGACTCGATCCCGCGGCTCGCCTTACTTCCCCGTCCTCGGAAACCGAGCCGGGTATTGTAAGCGAAGACACGCGGCATCGGCTGGTCGAATTTTTCAAGGTGAGATCCAGCGCAGTCAGGCAAACCGGGGAGAGCGTCGTTCTTAGTTTTAGCGGCCCTTATGGTGCGGGAAAACATGCAACGGCAAGGGCTGTTTGCCGAGACCTCTCCCTCTCCTTGCTTGTCGGCGATGTGAGCAGAATGGTGTCGGCCGGAACTTCGTTTGCCGACCTGATATGGCTTCTCGGTCGAGAGGCCGCGCTAAGCGGGGCCGCGCTTTGCCTGGAGAATATCGATCTCTTGCTTGCCGATCAGGATGCGCCGACATCGGAGTTGCAGTCGCTGGTCGAGGCGATACTAACTTTCACGCCGCTGACTTTTCTGATCGGCGGCCGTTCCTGGCCCCGAGTGTTCCAGAGCGAGACAAACCTGATTCGGGTCGATTTAACCGCGCCCGATGCGAAAATCCGCAAACGCCTTTGGCAGACGCACATCGACAAGTCTAACGGCGACGTTATCGCAGGGAGCGATTCACTCGATGATGGTTTAGATACAGAGGCGCTCGCCTGGAAGTTCAGGCTCACACCCGGCCAGATCCGCGACGCGTTCGAAGCGGCCTCAAACCTGGCTCGTTGGCGCTCGCCTGAAGATGTAAGAGTAACGATGGAGGATTTGTACTCTGCCTGCCGCGCGCAAACCGCTCCAAGGCTGGGCGAACTGGCGCGGAAAATCAAGTCAAGGTTCAGGTGGGATGACATCGTGCTTCCCCCGGATCAATTGGCGCAACTCAAAGAAATCTGCAATGAGAGCCGTCATCGTCAAAGGGTGTACGGTGAGTGGGGCTTTGATCGAAAGCTCTCGCTGGGCAGGGGGCTGACCGCGCTTTTCACCGGCCCGCCGGGGACCGGGAAGACCATGGCTGCGGAGGTGGTGGCCAACGGGTTGAACCTCGACCTCTACAAGATTGATCTCTCGCAAGTCGTCAGCAAATACATCGGCGAGACAGAAAAGAAGCTCCACCAGATTTTCGACGAAGCGGAGTCAAGCAACTCGATTCTGTTTTTCGATGAAGCCGATGCCCTGTTTGGCAAGCGATCGGAAGTCAAAGACGCGCACGACCGCTATGCGAATATCGAGGTCGGCTACCTCCTTCAAAAGATGGAGGAGTACGACGGCATCGCAATTCTTGCCACTAACCTGCAGCAAAACATGGATGATGCGTTTACCCGGCGAATGCGATTCATCATCGAGTTCCCATTCCCGGACGAGCACCACCGCAAGCTCATCTGGCAAGTAACATTTCCACCCGAAGCTCCACTTGGCGACGACGTTGATCTTGGGTGGCTTGCTCGCCGAATACGGCTTCCGGGCGGAAACATCAAGAACATAGCCCTCGCGGCGGCATTTTTCGCGGCCGGTGAGGACGGAGTGATTCGGATGTCACACTTGATTCAGGGTGGGCGGCGAGAGTTTCAGAAGATCGGGCGAAAATGGAGCGAGGAGCAGGCGCTTCAGGGCTGATCGGCGCCAGGCAGCCGTCAGGCTTAGAGTTCAGGCTTCAGCCTGCAAATCCCGTCGGCAGCCTAAAGGCTGAACTCTGAACTCTGAACTCTGAACTGTTAGACGAATTGGCTTTGACCATGATTGATGACGTGAGCAGGACATTGAGATCAATCCTCGACGATCGCGCAATCGAGTCGACCTGCAAAGAACTCTTCGATGCGGCAGTGAGATTCGACCGGCCGACCGAACAGTTCAAGCCAGGAGCGTCAACCGTCAACCTGTTCCTCTACGATGTTCGAGAGAACACCGAAATGCGAAACAATCAGCCGTTGATCGAACGTCGTAACGGAAAGGCCGTAACCAGACGCGCACCCCTTCGAGTGAGCTGCTCATACCTGGTTACCGCCTGGCCCCAGGGCGAGAAGGAAGACTCGCCGCTGGAGGAACAGCTGCTGTTGAGCCAGACGATTCAGGTCCTGTCGTCCTACCCGACGATTCCAATCAAGTTTTTCCCGAATGACAGTCCGCTCAGGAATCAGGATCCGCCGCTGCCTATGATGATTACGCAGATGGAGGGAGTTAAGGACCCGGCCGATTTCTGGTCCGCTATAGGAGGAAAGTTACGGCCGTCTTTCGTGGTGACGATTACGATCTCGCTTCCGATCTACGAACCGCAGCAACCGGAGGGCGAGCCGTTAGTCACCGGAAGGTCATTCGACATCGGAGCGAGAACCTCTTCCGATGAGATGGGCATCACACCCGGAACTCTAAGCTCAACGGAGATCAAAAACCTGTTCAAGGTCTTCGGAACCGTCACCGGCCCGGATGGAGCGCCAGTCAAAGATGCAGTCGTGACCGTCGAAGGACTCGAACTGCGAGCGACCACCGATATAGACGGAAGCTACGCGCTCGGTCTGGTTTCCAAAGGGAAACACACATTGCGCGTGAAGCCGGGATGGAAAGGCTCAAAACTGAAGTCGAAAGATGTGATCGTAGATGTCTCGGCAAGCGCCGAGTCCTTTGATGTGCAGCTGGAAGAGTAATCAAACTTCCGGCGGTGTCTTAATTTGGAGGGTAGCACAGGCTTCAGCCTGTTCCAAATAATAGTGCGATTTGGGAATCTTACAGGCTGAAGCCCGTGCTACTTTTCCAAATTAAGACACCGCTAAACTTCCTAACGAGGCTTCCCTATCGAGGGAAAGGAGGAACGCGTATGCCACAGTATCTATCACCAGGAGTGTATGTCGAAGAGGTGCCTTCCGCGGCTCGGCCAATTGCAGGAGTCGGGACAAGCACGGCGGGTTTTATCGGGGTAGTGAAAAGAGCGCCGGCCGAATCCGGCAGCAGCGTTGCGGACAGCGGCAACGCTCCGGCTCCTCCGAAGACGACTTCGCCAAAGAAAGCCAGCACCGCCGCTACTGTAACGGACACCACAGTGGTCGCACCTTTGAGCGCAGCGGATTCCTCCGGTGCCGGAGCAGCAGACACCGCTGACAACGTGAAGATGCCTTTGAAACCGGGCAAGACCGGAAAGAAGGCGGATGGTACTACTATCGAGCCGAATGATTTCTACACGGTGGCGCCGAAAGATGAGCCGATGCTGATCACCAGTTGGGAGGAGTTCAAAAACAACTTTGGTGACATCCAGGCTGGGAATGCGAAGCTCGCCCAGGCGGTCTACGGCTTTTTCAACAACGGCGGCACCCGCTGCTGGGTGATAGGCGTTGCAGCCGAAAACAATTTGGTGGACCCTGCGACGGCGCTCGGGAAGTTTAAGGCGATCGATGAAATCGCGATTGTCGCCGTCCCAGGGGCAACAAGCAAGGCCCAACAGGACGCTCTCCTCGATCACTGTGAAGGCGCCAAAGACCGTGTCGCGGTGCTGGACGGAGCGCAGAGTCCCGCTACGTTGAGCGATCTCGGCGCCATCAAGAGCACTGGAGGTACTGCCGCGAGAGACAGCAACTATGGCGCGCTCTACTTCCCATGGATTAAGGTGCTGGACCCGGTAAGCGGCCAGAAAGTCTCCCAACCGCCCAGCGGGCATATCGCCGGCATCTACGCGCGAGTGGATGCAACACGCGGCGTGCATAAGGCGCCCGCTAACGAGGTGATCCGAGGGGCGCTCGACGTCGAACGCAGGTTGAGCAAGGCTGATCAAGACGGGCTGAACCCTTCCGGCATAAACGCTATTCGCGCTTTTGACGGGACAATCAAAGTGTTTGGCGCGCGCACTCTTGGCGGCGACGCCAATACCGAGTGGAAGTACATCAGCACTCGGCGGTTCTTCAACTTTCTGCGCGAATCCATCGATAACGGGACCCAGTGGGTGGTCTTCGAGCCAAACACCCCTGCGCTGTGGCAAAGCATTACCCGCAACGTCACCGCTTTCCTGACGGGTGTATGGCGTTCGGGCGCGCTGTTTGGCAACACTGCCCAGGAAGCGTTCTACGTTAAATGTGACGCCGATACCAACTCGCGGGCGCAGCGCGATCTGGGCATGGTGGTGACTGAAGTCGGCGTTTCGATTGTCCGCCCGGCTGAGTTCGTTATTTTCCGGTTGAGCCAGTGGGCCGGGCCAGGCGCGTAATCCATTGGGCATCGCGCGAATGAATTCGCGACTACCAGTAACGAATTTATTCGTTCACTTTGGCTTCGATCACGATCAGGGGAATCGCATGGAATTCGTCGACCAGGCGCCGGGTGTCTACAAGAGCGAGGTCTTTCTACAGCTCGCGTCGAGGTTGCGAACCGGCGTGCCAGGTTTCGTTGGATTTGTCTCGACGCTCGCCGATGACCAGAGAGCCACGGACGGCGCGCCCTTTTCAAAACCCATTGCGTTGCATCGAAAAGGCGAATTCGAGTCTTACTTCGCGGCTTTGCCGGAGGGCTATCTCGCAGATGCGGTGACCGGGTTCTTCCTCAACGAAGGCCCTCTCTGTTACGTGGTGGCGGTCGAGATGAAAAACCCCATGGATGCGAAACCAAGGGCGACAGCATTGAAGGATGCTTTAGATTCGCTCGCGCCTCTGACCGATCTGGACCTGGTCGCAGTCCCGGATGCGACATTGCGGTTCTCGAACGAAGAGCAACAGGTCTACAACATTGCACTCAATCTACAGAGGGAGATGCTTCAGCACTGCGCAACGAACGGCGGACGCATGGCGATCCTCGACGCGCTGCCGGGACAGGACGCGGCCGCGGTGACTGGCCAACGCAACAGCATAACGACGGGTCTTTCGGAGCCGATCAACGGAGCGCTCTATTACCCCTGGATCAAAACCTACGAGGGCAAGATGATTCCGCCATCGGGCCACATCGCGGGAGTATTTGCGCGAAGCGACGCGAGAGCCGGAGTATTCAAAGCGCCGGCCAATGAAGAATTAAAAGGAGCGCTCGACCTCGAACTGCTGGTGGACAACTCGATGCAGGGGCCGCTCAACTCACAGGGCATCAACTGCGTCAGAGCCTTTCCGGGCCGAGGGATTCGAGTGTGGGGGGCGCGCACGCTCAGCCGCGATCCGAACTGGCGCTACGTAAACATCCGCAGGCTGTTCCTGACTCTCCAGCGCTGGATTGATTTGAACATGGGGTGGGCGAATTTCGAGCCCAACATGCCTCAACTCTGGGTTCGGATCACACGTGAGCTGAACTCCTATCTCAGCGAGTTATGGAGGGCGGGGGCTCTCGCGGGACAAACCGCCGACGAGGCGTTTTACATAAAGTGCGACCGCGAAACGAATCCGGCTGACGCGCTGGAGGCCGGGCAGACGATTACCGAGATCGGCCTCGCTCCCAGCACGCCGTCGGAATTTGTAGTGGTTCGTGTTGTTCATCACACTGCTGTGGAGCCTCGCTGACTAGCGCAGGCTACCCGGCCGTAAAAGGACAGTCAGATAAATCTGGAAGGAGAGCTTTATGGCTACAGGAGAAAGAGTGGATCCGTATCGCGGTTTCAATTTTCTGGTTGAGATTGACGGGATAACCCAGGCGGGCTTTCAGGAAGTCGGCGGCCTCGATTCAAGTACCGACCCGATAGACTATCGAGAAGGCACTGATCCCAACCACGTGCGAAAGCTTCCGGGGTTGAACAAGTTTACAGCCATCACACTCAAGCGCGGGATAACCGATTCGGACGAGTTGTGGAAGTGGCGAGCGACGGTTGTAGCCGGCGCGGCGGTGCGCAAGAACGGCTCGATCATTTTGCGCGACGACAAGGGCGACGAAAAGATTCGGTGGAATTTCCTGGGTGGATGGCCCTCGAAGTGGACTGGTCCCGCTCTGAACTCGACCGGCAATGCAATCGCCATCGAATCGCTCGAGATAACTCACGAGGAGTTAGTGAAGGCTTGATTCCGGCGGATAGCTCGCGCGGGATAACTAAGCCTTCGCGGGCTTTGCGGTCCTTGGCGAGCTTTGCGCAAGGTATCTCTTCTTATCGAACCGATTCCTTTCGCGCAAAGGTCGCCAAGTACCGCAAAGCTCGCAAAGCTAAATGGATGACTCACTAAGACCAGGAGCGTCATGCTGCAAACGGAATTCCCATTCACTTTGCCCAGGGGCTTCATCGACAGCGAAGGCAATCTTCATAGAGAAGGCGTGATGCGACTGGCGACCGCTTTCGACGAGATCGCTCCGCTCAAGGACCCGCGCGTGCAGAGTAACCCCGCTTACTTGCTGATCATATTGCTGTCGCGGGTAGTAACCAAATTAGGCTCAGTGGAGCCGATCAATCCAAAGACGATGGAAGCGCTATTTTCCGGGGACTTGCTGTACCTGCAGGAATTCTATCGGCGGATAAACGAGTACGGCAGCGATCTGGTGCGAGTTCAGTGCCCACACTGCGAGCAACCGTTCGATATGGAGATGAACAGCCTGGGGGGGTCTGGCGCTACCCCATAGAGCGGCTCTATGAAGAGGTAGCGTACATCGCATACCACCTTCACTGGCCGCACGACCAGATACTCGCGATGGAGCACCTGGAGCGTCAAAAGTGGGTGGCGGAAATTGCCAGGATCAATGGGCGACTCAACGACCAGGCGAAGGAAATGTAGTCCGACAAACTTCAGTTTGTCGTTCGACCTGGTTGTCAAACTATGAAACAGCGACAAACTGAAGTTTGTCGAACATCTTTCAAAGGAGGTTGTCTTATGCCGGCTCTTGGAGCTAACGCGGCATTAGCGGTATTGAGCAATGCTACGGGAATTCGGTTTGATCCTTACTTTGCTTTCAATTTTTTTGTCGAGATTCAGGGAATCCTCTCCGGCGGCTTTTCCGAAGTGAGCGGGCTTCAAGCCGAGACGGAGACTCAGGAATACGCCGAAGGTGGTCTAAACCACTATGTGCACCGCTTCGCCGGACGCACGCGTTACCCTGCTTTGGTCCTCAAGCATGGTCTCACTCCGTTGGACGCACTATGGCTGTGGCATCAGGAAGTTGCCATGGGCAAGGTGATTCGCCTGAACGGGACGATTTATCTGCTCAATGAAATGCGCCTCCCGGTAGTCTGGTGGAATTTCAAGAACGCCTTTCCAACCAAGTGGGTCGGGCCGGATCTGCGTGCCGGGTCAAACGATATCGCATTCGAAAGCATTGAGCTCGCGCACGAAGGTTTGAGCCGCCCCGCGCTGGCAAGCGTCGCAGGCCTGGGAGCTAAAGCAGCAGCGTTCTTCTGATCGCGTTGATGGTCGAGTTATGAGCGACACACGAAAACAATTGAATCTGGACGGAAACGACTCCTTTGAGTCCGCTCTCCTCGTGCGGCTCCTGAAGCGAGCCGCCGAGCCTCTTGGGGTTATCGACGTGCGCTACGCGGAGGAGAAGTACCTTCGAATCGTTCGCTGGCTCGGCAGGTGTACCGCGCTCCTGGATCACCTGAGCAGACGCTACGGAGTCGAACAAGCCAGGCCGGATGGTGACCATCCTTTTGCCATCCACCCGCGAGACGGGCAGGTGAATGTCTCAAATACAATTCAAACGTTCCTATCCGCCGGCCTATCCGCTAACTTGTCACCTGGCGCATGGCCCGGCGCTGAGGCTCGGTCTAATACGTCACAATCGTCGCAGCAGGAGACGCAGGAGACCCAGCAAGAAACGTGGAGAGATATGCGGCCTTCGGGGCTCGCAGACATTCTTGCTGAGCGATCGACGAACCCAGCCGTCAAGCCTTCTTCTTCATCCGAAGGTACGTTTCGAATCAGCCGGCGGCCGGCGCCGCGGATGCCTGAATCCGAGGCTCCTCTGGTCTCACGACGTGCTTCCACGCCAATGGAGGAAACCGAAGGCGACCTGGTTGCCGATCGTTCCGCGCCAATCACACGACAGATGCCTTTCAGAAATAGCGTCAATAAAGAGGAGAACGCAAATGTAGCGAGGACTACAAGCGCCCGGAAACCCGATGGCCCGCAAGTTACGCCAGCCACCGGTAATGATCGCGACCCCGCGACCCCGTCAATTGTCCAACGCGAGGCGCCTGCCGGCACGAGAGCTAAAGAGCGACCCGAGCGCGCGCGAGTGAGAGGTAGGAACGAGGATCCCAATGCAACGCCGCATTCACTTTCCCGTCCTCTTCACATTGCTTCCAGCGTTCCGGACACTACCGAGGCCTTCGACACTCGCGGTGAATCATCTGACGCCACATTGCCGGAGTTGATATTGCGACCGGGATATCGCGAGACTGCTCTCCCCGGTAGCTTTCAGACGCCGCGTGGTGTTTCGAGCGCGGCCGTAGCATCCGAAATTCCCGGTGAATCAGTTAGCGCGGAGAGGTTGGACCTGGTCTTGCGCGAACAGCAGGCTGACCAACGAATCGCCAGTTCAAGAACGCAAGAGACTCGATCAGTGGAATCATCGGGCGGCGCCCAATCCGGTCCAAACGAGTTTCCTCCGGTCGAATCTACTCCGTTCACGAAACGAGACGCGCGAAATGATTCGCCGCCCAGCCATCAGGCGCAGGGCCGTGAGCTTCAGGTTGAGGACATCAGTCCGCGAGTGATTCGCAGCATTTCCGAGCGAGTCATTCGTGACATCACACTTGACCTCAAGTTCGAGCGCGAAAGAAGAGGTGTCACGAAATGGCGCTAGAGAAACTGAGAATTGTTCCACAGGACCGAAACCTCAGCGAAGTAGTTGCGTTGTTCAATCCAACCTCTTACTCGATCAGCAAGAGTAATGAATATCAATCGCATCGGCGCAAAGAGTTGAACGCGCCGCTTCTGAGTTTTGTCGGGGGCGGAAGCCGCACTCTCAACCTGCAACTGTTTTTCGACGTGACCGAGTCTTCGTCCAGCGCGCGCGGCGCCGGCATTTTTGGCGGCGGCGGGCGCCCGATTGCAAATCGGGATGTTCGCGAACAAACCAACAAGCTCGTTGATCTGACGCGGATCAGCCGTAACAGCATGCGCCCTCCGGTCTGTCGCGTCTTCTGGGGCAGCAGCCGATTTGCAAACTCCGATTTCCCTTTTACCGGCGTAGTCAGCAGCTTGCAGCAGGAGTTCACGTTCTTCGACAGCAGCGGCACGCCCCTCCGCGCCAATGTGACCGTCTCGTTCACGGAGTTCCTGGGCTGGGGCAAAGATTCCGAAAAAGATCTGCGTGAGACCGATCCCGACTTCACAACGCGAGTGATCAGGCGCGGAGATAGTCTGGATAGTATTGCAGCCGATGTGTACGACGATCCGGGCGCCTGGCGCGCTATCGCCGAAGCCAACAACATTGACGATCCCCGCAGTCTGGAAGTAGGCAGGTCGCTGAGAATACCAGAAGTCGATTGAGGCAACTCGTGTATCCGTATCTTCCAAAACCAGGGGCGCAACAAGGGGCAATAGACCAGGCGGACCTTGCTAACTGCGAAATGGTATTCGGAGGCCAGAAGCTCGACCGTTCGCTGCTGACACTCGGATCATCTGTTTCAGTTGATCTCGCCGTCGGCAAGCCTGGCATGTTCATGCTGGGCATGGCGGGCTACGGTAAGAATCAGGATTTCAAGTGGATGGAAGACAAAATATTCGCGCCGGGAACGACAGTCGAAGTGAAAATGGGCTACGGAAATCATCTGGCTCCGGTATTTTTCGGGGAGACCGTGGGAATTGATGCTTCATTTTCTCCCTCTGAGCCGCCTCGGATGACTTTGCGCGCTTACGATCTCCTGCATCGATTGAGCAGAGGCGCAAAGCGAAGAGCTTTCAGCAAAATGAAGTACAGCGACATCGCTCGGAACATTGCGAACGAAGCGGGGCTCACCCCGCAAATAACGGCCAGCGCCGACACTCACGAATACGTCCAGCAAAAAGGACAGAGCGATCTCGCTTTCCTATTGAAGCTTGCCGAAGAGATTAACTATCAGTTTCTTTTCGTGGGCAAGAAGATGGTCTTCGAGCCTGTCTCGAATAATGCGAGCCCGATTCTGCAGCTAAGCCTGGACGCCGGCCTGGTGGACTTTAACCCCAACCTGTCGCTGGCGCGGCAGGTGAGCGGGGTGATTGTTCGAGGTTGGGATGCGGAGAAGAGCGCCGAATTAACAGGCATCGCAAGGGCCGGAGATGAAGCCTCGGCGATGGGTGGAGCAAAGAGCGCTTCGAAGTTGCTGGCATCGACCTTTGGCCAATCCGACATGGTCACAACGATAAGCGATCACCCGGTTATGACCCAGAGTGAGGCAGACGGCCTCGCCCAGGCCAGGCTAAATGAGATGTCCCTGGATCTGATCGAAGCCACCGGGACCTCAATTGGCTGCGCGGACCTGTTGCCCGGCAAGGTCATCGAGATCTCCGGAGTGAGCAAATGGTTCAGCGGGCGATATTACCTGACCGGTACGACCCATCGCTACGACTATGAGAGCGGTTATACGACGAGCTTCAATGCGAGGAGAAATGCTTTATGAGCATGAGCAGCGCGCTGCTCGATACCCTTGGCGAGCGTGATCAATCAAACAGGATCTACGGTGTTGTGGTCGCGCTTGTGACGAACACGAACGACCCGGCGAAGATAGGCCGCGTCAAGCTCCAGTATCCCTGGCTCGGCAAAGATGCCGAAGGCTACTGGGCGCGAGTCGCATCGCCCATGACCGGCAAGGAAATGGGCTTTTATTTCATGCCGGACGTCGATTCCGAAGTGCTTGTCGCCTTCGAGCAGGGTGACGTGAGATTCCCCTACGTCATCGGCTCGCTCTGGAACGGCAAGGACAAGCCGCCTCTGGCGAATGACAACGGCAAGAATGATATTCGCCTGATCAGGTCGCGAAGCGGTCACACCATTCGCCTCGACGACGAGAACGACAAAGAAAAAATAGAGATCATCGACAAGACCGGTAAGAACCGTATCTCGATTGATACGGCCGAAAATTCCATCACTATCACTTCAGCGAAAGATGTGACGATCTCGGCGCCAAATGGCGCGATCAAGCTCGATGCGCAGAACATTCAGATCAAGTCATCCGCCGAGACGAAGATACAATCCGGAGCTGGAATGGATGTGAAGGCTTCAGGTGTCATGAATGTGAAAGGAGCAACCGTAAACATCAACTGAACTCCGCGTAGTGCCTTTAAGGGCGGTCCTCCGTGCCCGCCCCTCCTTCGATGAAGCGTTTCTCCATTGAGGGACGGCCACGGAGGACCGCCCTTAAAGGAAAAGTAGAGAGTGCCTACTAGTTATGGGACAACCTGCTGCTAAACAAGGCGACAAAGTCGTAGCCGTCGATACGCACATCGTCATGGTTCAAGCCGGCCCGAGTCAGGCGCCGACTCCGCTGCCGCATCCGTTTATGGGTTTGATAGACGGCGGACTCAGCAGCGATGTGAAAATCATGGGCCTGCCGGCGGCCATCCAGGGAAGCACGGCCAGCAATACGCCCTCCCACGTCCCAATGGCTCCGGGCCTCTCTTTTCAGAAGCCGCCCACTAACAAGGCAACGATTCAGATCGGAAGCCCCACGGTGCTGATCAACGGCAAGCAGGCCGCGCGAAACGGCGACGTCGCTACGACGTGCAATGACCCTGCCGACTTGCCTGCCGGGAAGGTCATCGCGATAGGCACGGTCTTTATCGGATAGGAACGCTATGTCCAAACCGTTTCTTGGAGTCGGATGGTCTTTCCCGCTTGAAGTAGTAAGCCCGGGCGAGCACGACAACGCAAAAGCGGGTGAGCTACGCATCGCCGAATACGAAGAGAGCGTACGCCAGTCGATCTGGTTGATTCTAGGGACGTCAAAAGGCGAGCGCGTTATGCGGCCGGATTTCGGCTGCGGGATTTACGATCTCGTCTTCGAAACCAACTCGGCCTCGGCTGCCGGGCGAATCGAGGAGGAAGTGAGAAACGCACTGCTGTTCTTCGAGCCGCGAATTGACGTGCTCGAAGTCCGTGTCGAGAACGACGGACGCGGTGAAGTACTGATGATCAGCATCGATTACCAGATTCGCGCCACTGACAACATGTTCAACCTCGTCTATCCATTCTACCTGGAAAGGAACTCGGTCTAGTGAAGCAGCGCACTCCAAAAATAGACCCGCGCACCGCGCCTGACTTCTTCAGACAGGTAGTGGAGATGTTGAACCAGGAGAAAGGGTCAAATGACGCGAACCGAACAGCGTTTCAGCCCGGCCACGGCACGAGCGGCGCCTTGATCAGCATCTTTGCACGCTTTGCGGAACTGATTACAGACCGGCTCAATCGCGTTCCCGAGAAAAACTTCCTGGCATTTTTGGACTTGCTGGGAGCATCGCTGATGCCTCCGAGATCCGCGCGCGGCCCTCTCACCTTTTCTCTTGCCGAATCCGCGACGAGTGGCGCGGTAGTTCGCGAGGGGACTCAGGTGGCCGCCATAGCGATGAAGGGCGAGAAGGAACCCGCGGTATTTGAAACTGAGCGCGAGCTTGTTATTTCGCCGGCGAATCTCGCGGCCTGCTTCACTCGCGATCCCAACGGCGACCGCTACGCGAATCATAGTCTATTGCTCCCTCAGTCAAGTGAAAGCGGAAGCGAGCAGGCGGTGTTTCAGGCCGGAATTCCGATCGAACATATTCTCTACTTCTCGCACGATGGCATTTTCGGTCATCCGGGTGACACACAGCTTCTCAAAATCAAGTTCGCTCTAGCCGCACAAGACAGTATCAACGTCGCGTGGGACGGCTGGGATGAGGAGGGTCGAAACTGGGTAGAGAAACAGAGGACACCGATTACCAATAATGGTTCGATCGATCTGAAGTTGCTTACACCCTCGCGGGCGATGGTCATCGGCGGAGTAGAGAAGCGCTGGCTGCGCTGCCGGCTGATTGACCCGATCAGCCGTGACAAGAGACCGCCCGTCGTAAGCGCGATTACTTTCGACGCGACATTCAAGCGCGAAGACAAGGCGATCGAGAACGCTTTCACAAATAGTTTTCCGGTTGATGTGAACCGGGCCTTTTACCCTTTCACCGAAAGCCCTACAGCCGGCGATGCATTCTACATGAAACTTGATGAAGACTTCGCCGAGGCTGGGTGCAACGTCACCCTGGTCTTGACGTTGAGCCTGGAAGGACAACCGCCGACCAGTGATAAACCGCAAAACGCGAAGGTAAACTGGGAGTTCTGGAATGGCTCCGGATGGACAACGATTGCGGGCCTTGCGGACAACACGAGCAATTTAACGAGCTCTAACTCGGTGAAATTTCCATTACCCGCAAACGCCGTCTCCAATAGCGTCAACGGAGTTGCCGGATACTGGGTGCGTGCGCGCCTGGAGACTGGCACCGGTTATGGGCCGGGAGCGGAGCTAAAAGTTGAAAAAGCGGCCGGCGATAAGTATTCCTACAGATCAGTCCCTGCGGCGGCTCCGCGGATCGCGTCGACAAAGATCAGCTACGTGACAAGTCTGACCGCCAGGCCGGCGGAGGGCATTGCGGCGTATAACGACTTCACTTACGAAAGAATCGGCGAAGGGCCTTTCACCCCGTTCAGATCATTGACACTTGTAAACAGGCCGGCAATATATCTGGGCTTCGAGCTTCCATCGGCGTTGAACGCTTTTCCCAACAGCAGCATCAGCCTCTACGTCTCGGCAAACGGCGAGAAGGAGTCGGACGATCCCGCTGCGGTGGAATGGCAATACTCGGCCGGGCCGGGCGAAGTGGGATGGTCCAGCCTCGGCTGCCTCGATTCGACGGCAGATTTCACCCACTCGGGACTGATAGCGTTTCTGCCCCCGGCAGACTTCGCGCGGCGTTCTGAGTTCGGATTGCCGCTCTACTGGGTGCGCGCGGTTCTCGGCAGCGGCCAATACTATACCCAACCTCAGATCTCGGCTCTGTTGTTCAATACGGTCATGGCGCGGCATGCAACCCGAATCGAAAATGAGGTGCTGGGTTCAAGCGATGGCAGCAAGAATCAGATATTCCGATCTGCTCTTTCGCCCGTGCTCGAAGGACAGCAGCTTGACGTGCGCGAGCTCGAAGTGCCCTCGGCAACCGAGCAGGATGCAATCAAAAAGAATTCCGGCGACGATGCGATATCAATCGTCGCAGATGAAGCGGGCCGGCCGACCCGAATCTGGGTACGGTGGGCAGAGGCGCCTGACTTTTACGCGTCAGGACCGCGCGACCGTCATTACGTGCTGGATCACCTGGCGGGCAGGATTCAATTCGGGGACGGCATAAGCGGAATGATTCCTCCGATGGCCAGCGGCAACATACGAATGCGGAGCTATAGAACCGGCGGTGGCGTTCAAGGCAACAAGCCTGCCGGCGCGATCACGGAGCTTCGAACCACCGTACCGTATGTCCAAGGTGTCACCAACCATATTGCGGCCTCTGGCGGCGCCGAAGCGGAGAGCTACGAGTCGCTGATTGAACGGATGCCCCGAACGATTCGGCACGGCGGTCGCGCAGTGACCTATGAAGATTACGAAGACCTCGCGATGCTCGCTTCTCCGGAAGTAGCACGCGCGCGGTGCGTTCGCTTCTATGACGAGAGAGACGTGGGCAAGGTCGCTCTGTTGGTGGTGCCGCGTTCCGCGGACGCCAAACCGATTCCAAGCCTGGAGATGAAGAAGCGAGTGGAGGAGTTTATCGAGCAGCGGAACTCCCCGTTTGTGCAACTTACGGTCGGGGAGCCTGAGTACGTGGAGGTCAGCGTCATAGTTGATATTGCGCCAACGTCTCTCGAGGCCGCCGGCAGACTGAAACAGGTTGTGCCGGAACGGATCTCCAGATTCCTGCACCCTCTTGTCGGTGGGTTTGAGGGCGAAGGGTGGGGCTTTGGCCGCAAGCCTCACCTCTCGGATCTCTACTATTTGATCGAAGCGATACCGGACGTGGATCACATAAACAGTCTGGTAATGAACCTGACTGGAAAGGTGGATTTTTCTGAGCGAAATCTTATCGCCTCGGGCAGCCACGAAGTGACTTGCAGGTTACAGGCCTGAATTTCATATGCCGATAACATTGCCAAATCTTGATGATCGAAGATACGCCGACCTGGTCGAGGAAGTGCTGTCGATAATCCCGGTCCATGCTCCGCAATGGACAAACCATAATCCGTCTGACCCGGGCATCACTCTCGTCGAGCTATTCGCCTATCTGACCGAGATGCTCATCTACAGGCTGAATCGAGTAACCGTGGAGAACGTGATCGCTTTCCTGACCCTGATTGATGCCCGCCCGAGAAAGCCGGAAGACTATCGCGATCGCGCCAAACTGAGCAAAGAGATAAGCAAGGTCGTGACCGAGCTTCGAAAGCCATACCGAGCCATCACCTGTCAGGACTTCAACGAACTAGTCCTGGAGAATTTTCCTAAGGATGTCGCGCGGGTCTTCACCACCACTTTGAAGGATAAACGCAGCGACAAGCGGAGTGTCGATTTCATAAGCGTATTTGTAATTCCCGTTTCACGCTCAGCCGTTTTGCTTCGAAGTACAGAAGCCTACCTCGATCGCACGAACGATCTGAGAATACCGGGTAATATCGCTTTCCAACTAGTATCGGCGGCGCACAAGTATCTCTACATCGGAAGAGAATCGATATTCGACGCCATCAAGTTCAGCCTCAACGCGACGGTCTCGGACTACGAGCTGAACTTTGAATACTCGACGGGCGGCGGTGATGTAGCCGCGAACTCCGCGGACACCGTGGAATGGGCGGCCCTCACTGAAGCCGATCACAAACTCTCGGACTCGACTTCAAATTGGGCGACGAGCGGACTGGTGCTATTCGAGCCGCCCTCGAACTGGCGACAATCAAACCTCGACGAGAAATCCATGTACTGGGTCCGCATTTCAGCAGCCAAACCGCCCACAATGCAAGATGACCCAAGCGCGTTTCAAGTAGCCGTTCAATCGGTCCCGGTCCTGCCGCCCGACACGAGCGACCGATCTCTTCTCAGTAGAATCAAGAAAGACCTAAACAATCGCAGGCTGCTTACAACCAGAGTAAATGTAGCCGGGCCGTCGGATGACAGGAACGGTTTCACGCTCTACAAGAAAATCGCTGTAAAAGGCATTACACTCCATCGCAAGCACGACGCGCTCGAACCGGATGTGATCAAAGCCGCCAAAGAGGAGTTGAGCCGGTTTTTCCATCCACTCATAGGCGGGCGCGACGGAAGAGGATGGCCGTTTGGCCGAGATGTCTATCTATCGGAGATCATAGAACGGCTTGCGGGTTTGAACGGCGTTGAGTTCGTAGAAAGCGGAGCAAAACCGATACAGCTCATCGATCCGCAAACCGGACTCGCAAATGTAGAAACGTATGCCTTCGTAAAGCTCGAGCCATTCGAACTGGTGGATTTCCGGATCAACGATAGCGTGCTAACAACCGCGGCGGCGCCCGACCCGCGCTTGTCCAGGCAATCCGGCTAAGAGGAATAATGTCGAGCAACCCCAAAACGCCCGGAGAGTTGATGAAATATCTGCCGTCGATATTTCATGAGGACGAATTCCTCGCCGACTACCTGTCGGCGTTCGAGACCGTTCTTGTCGGTTCAGCTAACCCGCATCTCCGCAGCCTTGAAGCCATTGTCGCCGACATCGCGCGGTACTTTAGCCCGAAGGATGCGCCCGAAGAATTCCTGCCGTGGCTAGCGGGCTGGATGGCTTTCGGATTGCGGGCCGATCTGAGCGCCGGGCTTCAGCGCGATTTCATGACGAAGGTCATCAGCCTTTACAAGACGAGAGGAACGCTGGAAAGCATGACAAGCCTTCTCCGGCTCTTCACCGGAGCTGAGCCGACGATCCTCGAGGGCGACGACCTGGACAACAAGGACAACGCGGATTGGAATGTCGACGATGGCTTCAAGGATTGGGTTGCGGACGGTAAGCCCGAACACGCCTTCGGGGTGCTGCTCTCATTCGTGGACGCCGAGGGCAAGGCGGACAAAACCTCGCCCGAGATAGGACAAAAGCTGTCGATTGCGTCCGCCTTGATCGACCTTGAAAAGCCCGCTCACACGATGTTCTACCTGGTTCCGGTTTTTCCCAGCTTGAAGCTGCCCACGTTTTCAAGCGAGGGACGCGCGGCCGGCGAAGTCGATGCGAACGCCCGCAGCCGCATAGGCTTTGATACGCTGCTCGGAACTCGGAGTGGCACCAAATGAGATTGGCGAAAGCGACTAATTTCGAATAGGAAAGGACCCCGCGATGGCTCAAGAAAAACGCGTCAATTACTTCCAGGGAATGATGTTGGTCGATCAGGATTTCAAAGACGACCAATACTATCACCGGCAGATGCGACACAATCACAACCTGGAATTGCACACCTGGGGAGTCGTGCGAGGTCTCGATGTCAGTCTCGACAAAACCGTGTTGTCGGTTACAGAGGGGTTGGCCATCGACGCAAACGGAAAGGAAATATGGTGGACTGGCGGCGCGATTCAGCCCGCGGGTTCGGCGGCCGATGGTAGTTACCTGGTCATTGAACCGCTCGAAGTGTTCAGCGAAGACTATTTTCAAATGAAAGGAAAGTTTCTTCGTGTGACTGATACAGCAAAGTTCTCGTGGAAGAGCGCGAGAGCAGAGACCGATGTTGTGCTGGCAGTGTTATCGCAAAACCAACCGGACGCAAGCGTGCGGAGGACCGCAAGCAGCGTGCGTGGCAATCTTGGCAGTATCGAGATACGCCCGGTGACCAAAGACGGCTCTTTGCGCTTCCTGACCGGCTCTCCGCTTACTGAGAGGTTGGCGATTGGACCTACAGGCAACGTCGGCATCGGAACACCGAATCCGAAGGCGCTACTTCACGTAGCGCAAAACGATGGCAAAGAAAATGCCGCACGCGCGCCGATCATCCTGTCCCGTTATTGGGGCACGGATTCTGATACGAGGGCAGTCGCGATTTATAACTACTTCAATTCGACAACCCGCAACGACCAACTGGTATTTGGCGTATCCGGGGACGGGAGTAACAAAACTAGTCCTGCACTATACGAGAATGCCAAGATGGTAATTCAGGGCAACGGCAATGTCGGCATCGGGACGGTCACGCCTGGAGACTACAAGCTGGATGTGGCTGGGAAGGTGAAAGCTACTCAATTCGATGGTTCGATAGAGGCAGCCCATATCACAGGGAAGCTGGCCGCTATACAGATTCCGGATTTGAAAGATATTAATGGACAATTGTGGATCAAAGGTGGTTCAAACCTCTACTACAACACTGGCAACGTTGGCATAGGACTGACTACTCCACAGAATGCTCTGGAAGTGAAGGGTAGTGTTGGCATCAGACCTGGGGGAGTATTGAAGTTTTTGGATGAGAATGGGAATTCGTATCCGGATAACTGGATCGGGGTGGCGACGAATGTTGATTCTACAACCAAGTGGCTGCATGTAGGCGGGATTACTGATGCCGGCGCGAGAAGATTGGCTCTCCTCGCCGATAGGACCTATATTAGCGGCAAGCTCGGCATAGGCACCTTCTCGCCGGGCGGTGATCTGCACATTCGGCGTGATGCGCTCGCAGGATTAGGTCCAACGCTCCTTATTCAAAATGGTAAAGGTGGTGAGAAAGCGGAGGCGAGAATCGACATCGCCACTTACGATTTTTTGGACGCGGCACCGAACTTTAGATTGCGGGTTACAGACGATGGGAAGTTTGGCGCCCATGTTGAGTTCACCACCAAGCTTTCGGGGGGAGATGTTAAAGCGGGTCTGTTATCGAGACTCTACATCAGGTCGGATGGAAATATCGGCATTGGGACGAATGACCCCAAGGAGAAACTACATGTGGAAGGATCAATAAAGGCTAGCGGAGACATTAGCTCCACGGGCACGAATATGACGGTGCCCGGTCACGTGTTCTGGCGACCTTGGGCCGCTGATAGCACTGTGTATTTCCACGCCTGGGCGGAGGACCCAAAACCAAGAGACACGCGCTTTGCCTTCAGAGTCAGAGGGAACGATAAGGACGCTGACGGTGCAATCCAAAGGGGATATGGCGCAGTTTGCGTTCTTGATAGAGAGGGAATTTGGGGTAACCAAAAGGGGACATCAGATATTCGTCTCAAAAAAGATGTCTCTTATTTCAATCAATCAAATCCAACAGATAAACTACTCTCTCTTCACGGCGTGCGCTTCAGATGGGAAAACGCGAACGAAGACGGCCCCTACCAAATCGGCCTAATCGCGCAGGAAGTTGAGAAAGTCTTTCCCGAGCTCGTCAGCACCGGGGGCGACGGCTTCAAGGGAATCTCCATCCTGGGAATGTTTGCTCCAGTCATTGAAGCTATGAGGCAACAGCACGAAGAGATCGAGGAGCTCCGCGCTCAGATATTAGAACTAAAGAAAGAATAAAGGAGACATTAACCTTGCAAGAACAGCTGAAAAAGCGGCTCGAAGAACTAAAGAAGGAATACGAAACTGGTCAGGCCCGATTGCGCGAGCTTGAAGCCGAAACCAGTCACGTGGGCGAGACAATGCTGCGCATAAGCGGCGCGATCCAGGTCATCCAGGAAATGCTCAACGACTCCAATGATCGGGAGAAAAGCGAAAGCGCTGCGTCGGGCGGAGAACCTTCGGCGTGACATTACCGAGAATCAGGCCGGCATGTTTCTCGAAGGCCGGATTCTGCTGACTCGATGGACATTGCGGCAACCGGCTGACCGCTTCGGGAAAAGGAGCACCCTTATGTCGACCAAGACCGCGGCGCATTCACACGAGAAAAGATCAGGTGGCACACGCAAGGCGCAACGCGCCCATCACGCATTGAGCTACCGAATAGAGCGGCCCAATGCAGCCTCCGCTCTGGCGCGAGCGGTGAACGCGCCGGCTGGTATGCTCGCGCCGGTAGACATACTCGCGCTTCAGCGCGCGGCAGGCAATCGTGTAGTCCAGCGTATGCTCAACTCGCTGTTGAGCAACCCTGAGATCATCCAGAGGAAGGAAAACAAAACCGGCTTGCCGGATAACCTGAAGAGCGGTATCGAGAATCTCTCAGGCATTGCGATGGACGATGTGAAGGTTCACTACAACTCTTCCAAGCCGGCGCAGGTCCAGGCGTTGGCATATACACTGGGTACCGACATATATCTGGCGCCGGGACAGGAAGAACATCTGCCTCACGAAGCGTGGCATGTAGTTCAGCAGAAGCAGGGAATAGTGAAACCAACCCTGCAAATGAAGGGCGTAGCGATTAATGACGATCGGGGATTGGAGCGACAAGCAGATGTGATGGGAGAGAAAGCGACGAGGCTCGGTCTGGTGCCACCCCAAAGACAGCAGGCGGGTGATTCCGGGATTTCGCCGCCTGTTAAGCTCAATCTTCATGCCCACAGTGAGGTAAAGGTGGCCCAGCGCAGAAATGTGGGTGAAGTACCTGAGGCTAATACGACAATTACGCGCGCCTACGGGTTTACGAATCATGGCCATTCTAATGCTGAAATCCGTGCAGCCATAATTGCCGGGTGGGCTGCTAAAAGAGACAGGGTTGGTGGGGGATATTATGTGAGTTGGGGCGAGGGCGCACCGGAGGGTGTTATCTTTCATGACAATGGTAATTCCTTAACTGTCATCCATGCTCAATCAGGAGAAAATATTCGCGAACAACGGCGCATCAGGGAAGCAGCGTACGCTGCGAGGAGAGCGGCGGGCGGAGGGGCAGCCTCTACGTCATGGCGCGCGCCGTAAGATTAACAGAACATCAGACAATCGAGCCGCGATCGTGTAGCCGCAAACGTCATAGAGATGAAGCAAAATGAAGCGGCAAAAATAGTTCTATTCGCAGCTTAGCGGAGATGAGCAAGGCCTTGCCGAACAAGACTCCAACTCACACGACAAAGAAAGGCGCCGCGAAAGTGCCTAAGCCGCGACCCGTCGTTCCCGCTTCGCGCCACCGGGCAGAGCAGGTCAATTCCGCGGACGCTCTGGTGAGAGCGATGACGGCGTCCGCGCCCGAGCTATCAGCAAGCGACATCCTCGCGCTCCAGCGCACGGCAGGCAATCGCGCTGTCAAGCAGATTCTTGCGGCAAGTGTCCAGAGGCAGGGTCATAGGCCTCTGACGATTCAAGCCAAGCTCGCTGTAGGTACCGCTAACGACTCCTACGAGCGCGAAGCCGACCGAGTCGCAGCAACCGTAATGCAAACATCTGAGTCTTCCGCTATTCACCTTCAGCGGAAGCTTTCGCCTGAAGAAGATGACGACGAGACGATTCAAAGGAAGCCGTCGTCAATCACTCCGCTCATCCAGCGGCAGGCATTCCCGGAAACAGAGGACGAGGAAGAGGACCTCATCCAACGCCATGCCACAAGTGGTACGGCAAGTATCGAGCCTACACTGGAGCCCAGCATCGCGCGGGCACGCGGCGGAGGACGACCGCTTCCCAGGGATGTGCGAAATCGGATGGAGCAATCATTCGACGCTGACTTCAGTGATGTCAGAGTGCACGCAGATAGCGAGTCAGACAGCCTCAACCTCTCTCTGCATTCAAGGGCTTTCACGACTGGTCATGATTTGTTCTTCAAGGGAGGAGAATACAACCCGGCGAGTAAGCGAGGCCAGGAGTTGATCGCTCACGAGTTGACTCACGTTGTCCAGCAACGCGGCGGCAGATCGCGCAACCCCGGTCTGTCCGTAACGCGAGCGCCAGGCAACGTCCTTCAAAGGAACGCGATCGAGAGTGTACAAGGAGATAGAGAGCTCTGGAAAGCGCTGTCCCCGATTGCGAAGGCGGGAGCGGTGGTTCTTGCGCCTATTGCGGGCGCACTGGGAGGTGGTCCCCGCGCCGTTGACGCTTTCTACAGAACTCTGGCGGGCGACAATCCCGGCACAGCCAGGGCACTCCTCTCAGGATTTGCAACAACAGTACTCTCCCCACTGAGTCTCGCGTATGGAGCAGTGACTGGACTTCTAGCCGGTCTCGCCTTCGGCATAGGCAATCCGCTCTATTCTGCGGGAAAACGTTTCTTAAGATTTCTGGTATGGGCTCTAACAGGATTAGTAGATGGGGCAAGACGACTTTGGCGAGGAATAAAGGAACGGGCTAGCCGAGCTTGGCGAGTAACAAAGGAAGTGGCCAGCCGAGCTTGGCGAGGAACAAAGGAATTTGCTGGCTGGGCGTGGCGAGGAACAAAGGAATTGGCCAGCCGAGCTTGGCGAGGAACAAAGGAATTGGCTGGCTGGGCGTGGCGAGGAACAAAGGAATTGGCCAGCCGAGCTTGGCGAGGAACAAAGGAAGTGGCTGGCTGGGCTTGGCGAGGAATATCGGAAGGGGCTAGCCGAGCTTGGAAATGGGTTGGAACAGAAGTGGATGAATTGCGAGGAATCTATGAGGTAGACACCACGGGGAAATATGGAAATCTCCCCGAAGGAACACGGCGTTATAACTATAACCAGACGACGATGAGCGACGTCACCAACTACGCGATGCTGGTGGCCGGCGCCGGTTCTTCCGCCGGCGCAGTCGTCACTCAGTACAGCAGTCTTATCCACTGGGGGCAAAATCTGATCGAAGACAAGGTGCCCCTGCTTGGGGTGAGTGGAAAAGCCATATCCGGTCTGGGGGTGGCAAGCGGGGCCTTGGGAACTATCGCCTCACTCGCAGACGCGAAACAAGGCTATGCAGAGTGGAAAGACAGCGCCCGTACAGAAGAGCAGCGACGATTAGGGGCAGGTAGAGCGCTTAGCGGTGTGGCCAGCGCGACGCAGCAATCGGCAACCACAGCTTTTCACATTGGGAACCTGGCGCAAACTGGAGTGGCGGCCGGCGCACAAATCGCTGCGGGAGGTGCAGCCATCGCAACCGGGGCAGTTGATATATTGCGTGGAGGGTATGGGGCATTCAAAGCCCATCAAAATATCGCGCGGCTCCGCGACCTGCAGGTGAGCTATCACTCGAGCCCCAGGCTGCAGACTCCGGCGGGCGCCGAAATTGTCAAAGCGGCCAAGCAGGGGGCCAGCACGCAGGAGGGGCGAAGATCGACCGCCATCGTAACGGGGTTGAAAGGGGCGCTGACGGTGGCCGGTGGCGTTATGCTCGCAGCCTCTCTCGCAACGCCTATCGGTTGGGCATTATTGGGAGCTGGGGCGCTGATCGGCGGGCTCTACGCGCTCAAGAAAACATTCTGGGACAAGAGAAATAGAAAAGAAGAAGTGGCGATGAGGGAGTTAAAGGTTACCAAAACCGAAAGGGAGGATTGGAAAAAAGCTGTCGCAAAGATCGAGAAGGATACAGGGTGGCGCTCGGAAGCGAGAAAAGCGCAACTGGAAGCGCTGGGACCTGAACCGTTGGAGAGAAAACTGAAGCAATTCGGATTCAAGGATAAGGGGCACTTTTATGCGAATTACATAAACTACATGGCCAGGCATCTGTATACGGAAGGAGTAAACGGCAAAAACCGTTTCAATGACGAGGCACTGGAAGCAATCGCGGATCTAAGACAGCGCCGATCCCTGAGCCGGGATTGGTTGAGAAGAGAGCAGAAACTGGGTCATCAGGTGTCCAGAGCCGACTTAAATAAGATGACTTACAAAGAGACCGCGCAAGCTTTTCAGGGCGAGGGCATAACGTTTTACATGATTGGAAATCTTTACCCGGAAGTAGAGGAGTTGCTCCAGGGAATTGGATTGCGGTTTGACTGGACAAAGGATCCTGCGCAACCGACACCGGACAAGATTGGCAAAGCGTTGGATGAATAGACGCCTGTGACCCAAGAACGCAAATGTTATCCACGAGCGAGAGTCATAAAGCCGAACTTCAGCGGATTGGTGACTTGCTTTCCAAAGAAGCCTACGAAATCGAAGTGCTGCCCGCCTCGGATCTCGTGCCGTACGATAGATTGCTCGTAAGACTGGAGTCCTTTGAGGAGAAGAACCGAATCTGGCAACTCGAGCTGTCATTCCTCCCGGGCCTTGAAAAGGAGATCGACGATGTCAGCATCCTTCAATGCTTCGTGGCACTATCTGATGGAAGTCCGGACGAGTATCGAAATTCATTAAGCCAACTCATCGTGAAGCTGAATGTAAAGCTGCCAATCGGTTGCTTTGGCCTTCTTGATAATCCGCGAATGCTTTTCTTCAAGCATAACGCGATGCTACCGAATGATAACCACGACGTCAGCTGGCAGGTCGTTCGCGAACTAGTTCCAATGGTTGCTTATTTGATCACTACTTTTTCCGAAGCACTGATTCAGGTGGCAACCGGCCATCGCACTATTGAAAAAGCAATCGCCGATATGCCTTTCTCGGATGTGTTCGGCAAAGCGACTGAGTAAATGACTTCAAAAAGGAGGACAAAATGAAAACTCTGAGGCGTGTGCTGTCAATTCTGGTTTTCGGTTTAGCGACTGTAGCGACGAGCAACGCACTCGTCGCCGCATCCTCCTTGGGCGTGTCTCGCTACGCCACGCTGGACGGATACCGGGTTCATTACGTCGATCATGGAAAGGGAAAACAGGCTCTCGTCTTCGTCCACGGTTGGACGTGCAACGTTGATTTCTGGAAGGCTCAGACTCCGGCGTTTGAAGGCAAGACCAGAGTCATCCTTGTAGATCTTTTGGGTCACGGCCAAAGCGACAAGCCTCAGATCACTTACACGATGGACTTGTTCGCTCGCGCGGTAGATGCAGTGCTGCGCGATGCCGGGGTCGATCACGCGGTGATTGTCGGCCACAGCATGGGCACGCCGGTGATGCGCGAGTTCTATCGGAAGTATCCGCAGAAGACGCTTGGTCTCGTGATCGTCGATGGTCCGCTCCGGGCTTTCCTCGACAAAAAGATGATGGATGAATTCATCGGGGCATTGCGTGGCGCCGATTACAAAGCGCAGGCAAGCGGGTTCGTGGACGGTATGCTCGGTCCTCAGATATCGCCGCAGCTCGGCGACGAGATCAAGAAGGCCATGCTCAGCACGCCGCAGTACGTTGCGGTTAGCGCGATGGAGGCGATGGCCGACAAAGCCATTTGGAAGCAGGATAAGATCAATGTACCGGTGCTTGCGATCCTTGCGAAGTCACCGTTCTGGCCGGCGGATAACGAGCAGTTCTTTCGAAGCCTTGTGCCAAAGCTCGAATATCAAATGTGGGAAGGTCCGGGCCATTTTCTGATGATGGAGAAGCCCAAAGAGTTCAACGACGCAGTCGCGGCGTTTCTTACAAAGAATGCGTTGTTGACCAGATAAGAGGATCTTGTAAGGTGGGTTACGAAATTCCTTTTCGCCGGGTTTTTTTTCGCCGGTCGGCAACCCGCGTGCTAAGCACGCCCCTCTCGGTCTTATGCTCCGGATCTCGCCGATCTCCCTTGCGACGTTCGGGCGCAGATCGGCGATCTTTTCCGTTCGGTGAATCGATTCTTTTCTTTTCCATTAAGGACTGTTGGACAAACTACAGATCAGACTGACGGGCGGGTTCGGTTCCCGGCTGACCGGGCAGTACATACCGGCTGGATCCTGGAACTGAAGCCTGCCTGATTAGATCGTCGACCCACCAGAGGAGCTGTCCTCGCCCGATCCTTCGGCTGTCGATTGAGTTGAGGCTCCACCGTCTCCAGCCGGGGAGCTGGCGACTTCGCTGGCGGCCGCGGGTTCAGTCACTGGCGGAGCCGGCGCGACCGATCCTTCGGCGGCGGCAGGACTCGCGGGACTCTCAGTAAAGTACTCTTTCAGCTCTTTGCCGGGTTTGAAGTAAGGGACGCGCTTGGCCGGAACATCGACCGGCTCACCGGTCTTGGGGTTGCGGCCACGACGGGGGCCTCGTTCGCGAGTGCGGAAGCTGCCAAAGCCGCGCAACTCGACCTTTTCACCTTTGTGTAGGGCACCGATAATCGAGTCGAACACTGTCTCGACTATTACCTCGGCGTCGCGCTTGTTCAATTCAGCCGCGCGAGCCACTTCCTCAACCAGTTCTGCCTTAGTCATCTTTCTCCTGTTTGCCGAACAGCGGCTTGTTGATTTGTCAGTTCTCGTGAGTGCTAAGACTACAAAGGATTACAATGCCTTACAGCAGCTTCAGTATCCACAGCAAAAAGGCAGAAATCAAGTCCCGGCGGGGACTTTTGCGTCACTTACTCCCAGAGTCCTTGCAGCGCCTTCCCGCAGATTCTTGTTGTTCATCGAACGCGCCGACGCTACAACAAGGCTGTAAAGCCCTCTTGCGTGAAGTGGTGGTCGTGCGTCGGGACATCGGCTAGATCGCGCTCGCGCATTGCGAGCATCGAGATGCAGTCGGTCATGCTGTAGCCCTTATCGAGGCGCTCCCGATAGAAGGCTAAGCCGGTCACGAACGATTCCCGAGTTTGCGACTTGACAACAATTCCTGGATGACTCATCCCCTCTCGCACATCTCAAGCACCACGCTTCGTGTGCGTTCACCTGCTTCAGCAAAGTAATTCAAGAACTCAATAAGCACTTCATCCGTTGTGACGAGCGTCGCCTCTTCATTAGCTTTGCTAAACTCGCTGGCGGTTAGGTGCCATTGATCGGTAGGGTTGGCCAACGCTATCCAATAAAATGAGTCCGCGAAGATTTCCCGCTTGTTGCTTTCTTACGGATTCTTACGTTTGGGTGCGCCGTATAGGTAATGGTCGTGCTGCTCCGCGCCGTCCGTCGGCAACTTGCTCCATTCCTCAGGGGCAACTTGCTTGCTCAACCCTTCGAAGATCTCCCAGATGGGCGGTGCGTCGGAGGGATCGCGTTCTTCCGACTCACGCAGGCATTCCTCAATTAGAGTCAACACCCGCTCTTGCTTGGCCTGCGGTAGAACTTGCACCTTCTTTTGAATCTCTTGCTCTAAGTCCGATGACATTGGTGTTCCCCTTACGATTATGTAGAGTCTCGATTCGTGCCAAACTCTTTGTGCGATTCTAGCATCTCGCGCAAGACATCAACCACCCGCGAGGCTTCGAAAGACACTTGGTTTGACACGCCTTCTTTCCGGCCTCTAGAATTTTCGCGGCTACCAGGCGCATCGACGCTTGGCGAAGCACACCCGAGAAGCCTCTATGACAACACCGATCACATCCACGGGTAGAGAAACGTCGAGCGCAGGAACGCGTTCGGAGCCTCAAACAGAATCGTTCAAAACAGAATCGTTCATAACTCGTAATGTCCGGAAGACAATCCTTCCAAACGGCCTAACCATTCTTACAAAAGAGCTGCATGACAAGCCGGTTGTCGCGACGATGATCTGGTATCGAGTGGGCTCGCGAAACGAGGAACTCGGCCAGACGGGCAAGTCGCACTTCCTCGAACACATGCTTTTCAAGGGAACAGACCGTTACAAGAAAGGCGAGATCGATCTGATTACACACCTGAACGGCGGATCAAACAATGCTTTCACGTGGCTTGATTTCACCGCTTATTATTTCACTTTCGCATCGGACCGGTGGCAGGCGGCGCTCGAAATGGAAGCAAGTCGCATGCGCGGGACCCTGTTTGCGGAAGAAGAATTCAATTCTGAGAAGCAAGTCGTAGAAGAAGAATTGCGCATTGGACTCGACGGCCCGTGGGAGGCGCTGGAGAACGAAGTGTGGGCGGCGGCGTTTCGCCAGCACTCATATCATTGGCCAACCGTCGGCTGGCTGGAGGACCTGGAAGCGGCTTCCGGAGCCGATATGAAGGCTTACTACGACAAATGGTATCATCCGCGAAACGCGACCATCGTCATCGTCGGTGACTTCTCTGCCGATGAAGCCCTTCAGAAAGCTGAAGAGCTGTTTGGTCCGATCGCCCCCGGACCCGAGCCGGCCCGGCTCAGACTTGTCGAGCCGCCTCAACGCGGAGAGAAGCGCCTCATCGTCAAGAAGGAAACCGCGGTCGAGCGCCTCCTGGTCGGTTATCACACGCCTGCTGTTGCCCACCCTGACTCTTACGCACTCAAGGTCGCAGAAGCGCTCCTCGCTACCGGCAAGTCGTCACGGCTTTATCTGCGGCTCGTCGAGCAGGACCAATCGGTTACAAACGCGGATGCCAGCTACCACGATCACATCGATCCGTCGCTCTTCTATTTTCAGCATGAGCTAAAGCCCGGTTTCAATCTCGCAGACGTTGAACGAGCGACCTATGAAGAGATCGACCGCCTCAAGCGCGCCGAGATTTCACCGAGCGAGCTTGAAAAGGTTAAGCGACAGGTCGCCGCCTCGCTCGTGCTGGGCAACGAGGAACCGCTTCAACAGGCGATGCTGCTCGGGCAGTACGAGACAATTGCCGTTGACGAACGGATATCGGCAGACTCGTATGGCTACCATTACCTTGACACGTTGTTGGATCGGATAACCGCCGTCACGACTGAAGACGTGGCTCGGGTAGCCGAGAAGTATTTCACCCAGGACAACCGGACAGTCGGCTATCTGATCAATGACCCGCACCCCGCGGGAACGTAAGCGAGGCAAGGAGGAGCCAGCTCGTGCAGATTAGTCAAAAACTCAAAACGCGCCCGAAGCTCGACGTCGAGCGGGTCGAGTTGCCTAACGGCCTGGTGCTGCTGCTCTGCGAAAACCACTCCGTTCCTTCGGTCTCGATCAACGCAATCGTGCGCGCAGGATCCCGCTACGAGGCTGATGACAAAGCGGGCCTCGCATCTCTTGTGGGCGAACTTCTGGATGCCGGTACAGCCACTCGAAGCTCCAAACAAATCGCCGAAACCATCGACGCAACCGGCGGGCATCTGGCGAGCTTCGGCGACTATCAATCAAGCGGTGTCGTTGTGATATTGCTCTCAGAAGATCAGGCGCTGGGTCTGGAAGTCGCTTCCGACCTGTTGATCAATCCGGCGTTCCCTGAAGACAAAGTTCAGCAGTATATAGATCGGCGTGTCGCGCAAATAAAAGCCAGGCTCGATGTGCCTCGCACGCTGGCTTCCGACGTTTTCAACGAGATTGTATTCGAAGGCACACCCCTGCACCGTCCTCCTCTGGGCTATGGGCACACGGTGCAAACAATTACGACCTCCGATGTTCGGGATTTCTATCGCCGCTACTACACACCGGATAATACGCTGCTTGCCATCGTGGGCGACATCGACAAAAGTGAAATAAAGGCGAAGGTGTTATCGACATTTGGTGCGTGGGAGCGCAGGTCCCCCTTCGAAGCGGCGCCAGTTCCTCGAGCACACCGGCAGACTTCCCCCGTAGAAAGATTTGTGAATGTGCCAAAGGAGCAGGTGAACATTGTAATCGGGCACTCCGGAATCGATCGTTGCAATCCGGACTATTACACATTGCTGGTGATGGATACGATTCTGGGATCGAGCCCGGGTTTCACATCGCGCATCCCCAGAATCCTTCGCGATGAACAGGGTCTCGCCTATTCGACTTTCAGCAATATAACTTCGAGCGCCGGTCTTGATCCGGGCCGATTCATAGCCTACATAGGCACCGCGCCGGAGAATCGAGACCGCGCTATTAACGGATTGCGAGGCGAGATCTTCCGCATCGTCGATACCGGAGTCACCGAAGAGGAGCTCGAAATAGCGAAGTCATATCTCACAGGTAGCTTCGTTTTTAGATTCCAGAAGAATTCACAAGTCGCTGAGTTCCTGATTGAAGCCGAGGTCTACAGACTCGGCTTCGACTACCTGGACAGGTTTCCAGAATTGATCCGCGCGGTGACCGTAGCGGACGTTAACCGGGTCGCGCGCACTTACATCGATCCTCAAAACCTGACCACAGTCGTCGTTGGTCCGGGTTAACGAGCAAGGACACTAACGTATCCATTCCTTCACGCAAAGCTCGCTAAGGACCGCAAAGCTCGCGAAGTGCTGGTTTACAGGGAAAGAAGGAGTTTCATGAACGTCAGGCAATCATTAAGGCATTCATTCAGGCCAACGCTCGCTTTGCTGATGCTTGCTGCGCTCGAGCTGGCGTCAGCGGCGGGCGCGGCGAATCGTCCACTCCCGACCAATGAAGCTACGTCGAGTATTACTGCGCGCGAACTTAAGAAGCATCTTGCTTTTCTCGCATCCGACGAGTTGGGGGGCCGTTACACTCTGAGCCCGTCGAACCTGATCGCGGCGAGGTACCTTGCTACACAGCTTGAGTTCTATGGCTATCGCGGGGCCGCACGCGACGGGTCGTTCCTTCAGCGAGTGCCGCTGAGCTACCGAAGCGTTGATCTGGCGACGAGTCATGTGACGCTGAACATCGCGGGTACGAAACGTGAGTTTAACTACGCCGACGGTTTTCTGTCTGATGTACCGACAAACATAAACATCGCCGGAGCTCTGGTCTTCGCCGGATACGGAGTCTCCTCGCCGAAAAACGACTACGACGACTACGCTGGACTGAACGTGACCGGCAAGATTGCAGTGATATCGAGCGGCGATCCCTCGTCAAAGAACGTGAGGGCATCCGACAATGAACGCGGCGAGTCCGCGGCCGTCGCGCACGGAGCAATTGGACTGATCAAGCTCCCGGATGCTCAGACGCTACTGGGCTGGGACCAGATCAAGTCGTGGATGGGCGGCCAGAAGCAATTAGGATTACCGCCGCATCCCACGGCTTCCGGAAAGGCTTTTCCGGAAGTGACTGCCGGACCGGAATTAGTAAAGTCGATCGCCAAGGCGATGGGAACGGATTCTTCAGCGTTGGTCGCGCCGGGAGACAAGCTCAAACCGGCCGAGGTTAACGCGAAGCTTGAGATCAAGGTCAAGGTTGCCGTCGAAGATGCGGCGCCCGCTCAGAACGTAGCTGGCATTCTCGATGGCGCGGATCCGAAACTCAAAGACGAGTATGTAGTCTTCAGCGCGCACTACGATCATCTTCCAACGAGCGACAAAGGTGAGGTGTATCACGGCGCCGATGACGACGGATCGGGCACGGTGTCCGTTCTTGAAATCGCCCAGGCGCTGGCAGTGGGCCCCCGGCCCAAGCGCTCGATATTGATCGTCTTTCACACCGGCGAGGAACTGGGACTGTTCGGGTCCGAATTCAATACGGACTACGAGCCGGTAGTGCCGCTCGGAAAACTGGTGGCGGACTTCAATATCGATATGGTGGGACGCAGCCGGCCGGAAGGCGATGACGATCCGCGGGATGCTCGGCTGACGGACAAGGACTCGATTTACATAATCGGGGCGGACAAACTTTCGACGGAACTAAACAGGTTGAACGAAGAAACCAATCTCGACACGGCCCGTTTGAAATTCGACTACACCTACAACGACGAGAGGAATCCCGAGCGGTTCTACTATCGCTCCGACCACTACAACTACGCCAGACATGGCATCCCGATAATTTTTTACTTCACCGGTGTGCATCGCGACTATCACCGGCCGAGTGATGTCGTCGAGAAAATAGACTTTGAAAAGATGGAGCGGATTGACCGCATGATCTTCGCAACCGGCTGGCGAGTCGCGAATCTCGATCATCGACTCGTTGTGGACAAGCGGCCGTAGTCGGGGCCCTGAGATTCTGATCAGCGCCCATGGAAGAGCAGCATGATCTCAATTCGAATCGCATGTGTGATCGTTGCCTCAGCTATTTTGAGCGCGTCGTGGGTTCCCTCGTCTGCTCATAATCAGGAATCGATCTTCGATAGCATCAAACTCGAACACGACACGATTGAGAAGAGCTCCCATGAACAAAGCCGGTTCGCAGTATCCTCGTTGGCCGCGTCCTCGCTCGAAACGCAGTCAATCGATGTAAAGCATTATCGGCTGCAAATTCAATTCACCCCTAACGAGTTAAGCACCGCCGGCATCGTTACCGGCACGGTCGCTATTACGGGTGAGACGACGGGGCTTGTGAGCGCCATCAATGTCGACGCGCAGCCGAACCTGACTATCGATTCGGTGATGCTGGACGGGACGCCGAACAATTTTCACCAAAAGAATACGCGCGTTATCATCAGCTTCCCCGCTCCTCAGTCTGCCGGAAGGCCGTTCACGGCGGTAATCCATTATCACGGAGCGTCGACAGGTTCAGGAAGTCTCGGCGCAGGATTGCTGTTTACCCGCCACGGTACCGATTCCACACCGGTCATTACGACTTTCAGCGAGCCGTTTGGCGCGCCGCTCTGGTGGCCTTGCATCGACAATCCCGCGGATAAAGCCACCGCGGAAATCGAAGCGACCGTCCCCCAAGGCAATCAAGCCGCCTCGAACGGAGTGCTCGATAGAGTTCAGACAAACGCAGATCACACGGTCACGTATTTCTGGCGCGAAGACTCGACGCTTTCAACTTATCTGGTGTCGGTCGCCGCCACGAACTACGCCCGATTCGAAGACAGCTACACGGCCCTTGATGGCGTAACGAAGATGCCACTCATCTATTACGTGTACCCTGAACACCTGGAACTCGCGCGGGCGAAGTTCGCGGTCGTCCGTTCCGCAATGGAAATCTATGCCGGTCTTTTTGGGGAGTATCCATTCCTGGGCGAAAAGTATGGCATGGCTGAGTGGCCGTTTAGCGGGGCGATGGAACATCAGACAATCACGAGCATCAGCTCTTCAGGAGTCGCATCGACCACAAACAATCAGCAGGCGACCATCGTTCACGAATTGGCGCATCACTGGTGGGGTGATCTGGTGACAATGCGAACCTGGAACGACATATGGCTCAACGAAGGCTTCGCGACCTATTGTGAGGTGCTGTTCTTCGAGCGGTTCGCGGGTATCGATCCAGGCGAGTTGCTTAGCAAGAGCTACGACGACGGCCTCGTCGATGGAGCCTTGCGCGGAACAGTGACCGCGGAGAACCCTGACGCTCCTTATGATGATAACGGCGCAATCTACAGAAAGGGCGGATGGGTGCTTCATATGCTTCGTCACGTTTTGGGCGATCAGGAATTCTTCGGTGCTCTGAAAGAATATCGCGCTCGCTATGCCTTCTCAAACGCATCAACAGAGGATTTTCAGCAGGTGTGCGAGGGATTCTATGGCGCGTCGTTGGACTGGTTCTTCAAGCAATGGATCTACGCGCCGGGCCGCCCGATCTACAAAGTTTCTTCCGACATCAGCGCCGCCGGCTCGACCGGACAATACACCGTGACGGCTGTGGTCAAGCAAAAACAGTCGCAGCAGATCCCGGGACGTGAGAACGGCAATTACATCATGCCTCTGGATTTTACCTTCCACTATGCGGACGGAACGAGGGAAACCATCGTGGCTTTCAACGACACCACCAAGCAACGGTTCACGTTCACCGTCCCAAAGCGGCCGGTCGATGTGGTTCTCGACGAATTTCACTGGATATTGAAGAAAGCCAAATAGTCAACAATGCGGAAGCCGGCCGCCAAGTGTCCGACAAGCTGGCAGCTTGTCGACATCAGGGACTTTTGAGATTGTTTCTGCGGCGACTCTATCAGTTCGTTCGTTTTCGGATCGTCCCGCTGGGAGTGATGAGCTGATCTATGCTCTGCCGTAGGTCGCCCGGGATGGTTTTGTTGAAACAGTAGCGGCCTGAGAACCTGGTCACTAATCCCTCTTGTGCTAAGCGTTCCAGCACTTGCCTGACCTCGTCGCTTCTGGCGTGGGGCATCGAATGCTTGATTTCCTCGAGAGTTACGACGCGGTAGGCGTGGTTGATGCCGTAGGCTAGAAGCATTGCCCGTAAACTCTCCGGTGCAATCTGATTTCCATACGTTGCTGCCATGACGTCTCGACCTCCTGCTGCTTCGCCTGTGGAAAGAGCCGTTTTGCTGCTTCTGGCTTTATCGGCCGGCCCTATGGGGGCGGCCTCATCGAACGGCATGATTTGTACGGCGCATGGCAGGGAAAAGATTCCCTACCGGTCTTCCCTACCAGGCTTCCCTACCATCATGGACGCGGAATCTGGCCGCGATTATTCATTGAACGTAACTTTGACAACTACGGTTCCGTCTACGAGAGCCAGGCAATGGAACTTGAAACCCGGCTTGGCTGGTTGCTAAGATGCTCCATCCTCGCTACAAGAACATGATGACCTTCGAAAAGGCGAGCCAGTCACAGGAACCTTCATGTCTGAATTCATGAAAATCGCGAACGCCTCGGATTTGCCTGCAGGTCAGGCACTGGTCGTCGAAGTTGCCGGGCGATCGATCGCGGTATTCAATGTTAGCGGACAGTTGTACGCGTTGGACAATATTTGCAGCCACAGGGGCGGTCCGCTTGGTGAGGGGCTCGTGGATCAGAACAACCTGACCGTTCAGTGCCCGTGGCACGGCTGGGTCTACGGCCTTGCGAACGGGGCTTCGCCGCTCAACTCGATGGCGAAGGTAGAGACGTTTGAAGTCAGGTTCGAAGGGGAAGAAATAAAGCTTGCGTTGGAATAAACCAAAGGCCAGGGAGGGCCCAGTCAATTGAGTTCGAGCAACGATGCGTTTGACGTAACAATAATAGGGTCGGGACCGGGCGGCTACGTTGCCGCGATTCGAGCAGGACAGTTGGGTCTGAAAACTGCAATCATTGAAAAGGACAAAAACCTCGGCGGCACCTGCTTACTGCGGGGCTGCATACCTACCAAGTCGCTCCTTCACACCGCCGATCTTCTCGACGAATTCAAGCATGCGCGCGAACACGGAATCGTAGCTTCCGAAGTGTCGCTGGACTTTGGCCAGGCGCAGAAGCGTAAAGGAAAGGTCGTATTGAAACTCGCCAAGGGCGTCGAGTTTCTGATGCGCAAAAACAAGGTCGAGGTCTTCAAAGGCGCGGCGCACATTGACGGCGCAGGCAAGATCATAGTGTCGGGGTCAGACGGCTCGACACAGGTTATTCAGACCAAAAACATCATCATCGCCACCGGCTCAGTTCCTCGCTCGTTTCCAACTCTGCCGATCGACGGCGAGAAGATTATTACAAGCGATGAGATCCTGGAACTAAAAGAGATTCCGAAGTCGCTGATCGTCCTGGGCGCGGGCGCCGTCGGCGTAGAGTTTGCCTCGATGTTCGCGCGCTTCGGCACAGACGTGACGCTGCTCGAGCTTCTCCCGCGACTGCTTCCAATCGAAGATGAAGAGATCAGCGCCGAACTTGGAAAATCATTTAAGAAGCAAGGCATCAAAGCTTTCACCAGTGCGAACTTCCAGTCAGCCGCTATCGAAGGCGGGAGCGTGCGCGCAATTGCGCGAATCAACGACGAGGACCGGGAGTTCACCGCTGAGAAGTTCCTGGTCGCGGTAGGCAGACGCGCTTATACCGACGGGCTTGGGCTTGAAAACACAAAGGTAGAAATTGATCGCGGCTACATAAAGATAGACGACCACATGCGAACGGCCGAGCCTAACGTATACGCGATCGGCGATGTGATCCCGACACCGTGGCTTGCGCACGTTGCTTCAGCGGAAGGCATTCTGGCAGTTGAAACAATCGCCGGGAAGAACCCACGGACGATCAACTACGATCACGTTCCGAGTTGCACCTACTGCCTGCCCGAGGTCGCAAGCGTGGGATTGACCGAAGCTAAAGCGCGCGAGCGCGGCTATGACGTCAAGGTTGGTCACTTTCCGATCCCGGTCATCGCGAAGTCACAGATACTAGGCGCAACCGAAGGCATGGTGAAGGTAGTCAGTGACGCGAAATACGATGAACTGCTAGGCGTGCACCTGCTCGGCCCGCACGCAACCGAACTCATCGTCGAGGGCTGCGTCGCGTTGCAGATGGAATCCACGGTGGAAGAATTGATCAACACCATGCACGCGCACCCGACTGTTTCAGAAAGCATGCACGAAGCTTTCGAAGACGCGCACGGAATGGTGATTCATGTTTGAAAGATAGTTTCCGGTTTCTGGTTTCTAGTTTCTGGTTCAGGAACGAGAGACTAAAACCAGAAACGAGAAACCGGAAACCAGAAACCGGAAACCAAATGGACCAACTCGACTTGCTGTTCTTCATGCGATTAACCCGGTCGCTCGAAGATCGCCTGGACAATCTGTATAAGCAGGGCAAGATCGTCGGCGGCCTTTTTCGCAGCCTCGGCCAGGAAGCGACCGCGGTTGGTTCCGCCTACGCGCTGGATCAAAAGCAGGGCGATATGGTTTCGCCGCTCACCCGAGACCTGGGAGCCCTGTTGGTAGCGGGAGCTCAACCGCGCGAGGTGTTCGCGAACTATCTTTGGCGCGCGACATCGCTTTCACGGGGACGGGATCAAAACATTCACATCACCGACCTCAAGCGCGGGTTCATCGGCACGATCAGTCCGCTAGGCACGCTGATCTCGGTGATGAACGGAGTCATGCTGGCGGCCAGGCTGCATAAAAAGAAATCCGTTGGAATGGTCTACATTGGAGACGGCGGAACAAGCACCGGGGCATTTCATGAAGCCGCCAACTTCGCCGCGGTTCAGAATCTGCCGCTTGTGATTGTGGGCGAGAATAATGCGTATGCCTATACGACTCCGACTACAAAGCAGATGCGAATTCTAAATCTGGCCGATCGCGCGAAAGCCTACGGGATGCCTACCGAGATAGTTGACGGCAATGACGTCATGGCGGTCTATGGCTCCGCCCAGCGCGCAGTTGATCGAGCGCGCGACGGCGGCGGCCCAACCTTCATCGAAGCGAAGACGTTTCGAATGCGGGGACACGCGGCTCACGACAATCAGTCTTACGTAGCGAAGGACGTTCTCGAACAATGGCGAAAGAGAGATCCGATAGCGCAATTTGAGAAAGCGCTGACGGAAGCGAAGGCCGCATCTTCGGCCGACATCGAAAACGTAACGAAGCGAGTAACCCAACTGCTCGATGAAGATCTGGCCTGGGCCGAGAGTCAACCGTCGCCCGCGCCCGAAGATGCGCTTGGCGGCGTCTACGCCGATGACCGTCAACCAAAAGCGATCGGCGTTGGGAGCGAAGAATAAGAAAGGACGAGTGACCTCATTCGTGCACACAAGATCACGGATGACGTTTCACGAATCACGATCTGAATGCCGGCAATAACACTACTCGAAGCAATAAGACAGGGGCTCTGGGAGGAAATGGAACGCGATGAGCGCGTCTTTCTCCTGGGCGAAGACATCGGGGTCTACGGCGGCGCTTTTAAGGTCACCGACGGCTTCACCGCTAAGTTCGGCGAAGGACGGGTCATCGATACCCCGATTTCAGAGTCCGCCATCGTGGGAGCGGCTTGCGGGGCGGCGATGATGGGACTGCGGCCGGTAGCCGAAATGCAGTTCATCGATTTCATTTCGTGCTGTTTCGACGTCATTACCAACTACGCGGCGACCAGCCGCTATCGTCAAGGCATTGGCATCCCGATGGTCGTGCGCGGACCATGCGGCGGGGGCGTGCACGGAGGCCCGTTCCATTCGCAAAACGTCGAGGCGTTCTTCCTTAATACTCCGGGTCTCAAAATAGTCGAGCCGTCGACACCATACGACGCGAAGGGCCTGATCAAGGCTGCGATTCGAGATGAAGACCCGGTGCTCTTCTTCGAGCACAAGTTTCTTTATCGCAATCCGAAGATCAAGCAGGAAGTGCCCACCGACGATTACATCGTGCCGATCGGTAAGGCCGTTACAAGGCGCGAAGGAAGCGACCTCTCGATAATCACCTACGGCGCGATGGTATACACCGCGCTCGATGCCGCCGAAACCTTGAAGCAGGAAGGCATCGACACCGAGGTCGTTGACCTGAGAACCCTGTTGCCGTTTGATCGAGAAGCCGTCTTGGAATCGGTGAAGAAGACCAGCAAGGTGATCATACTGCACGAGGCTACGCGCACCGGAGGAATGGCAGGGGAGCTGACGGCAGTAATCAACGAAGGCGCCTTCGAGTATCTGGACGGTCCGATAGTGCGAGTCACATCGATCGACACACCAGTTCCCTACGCGCCCCCGCTGGAAGAGTTTTTCATGCCGCAAGTGGACGACGTATTGAAAGCGGCTCGCGAATTGGCGAAATACTGAAGAATTGCGGATTGCGGATTGCTGATTTCGGATTTCGCATTGGCAATCGGTCTCCGCAATCCCCAATTAGGAGACCTATGAGTGAAGAAGTGAAGATGCCTCAGATGGGAGAGTCCATTGCCGAAGGGACGATCGTAAAGTGGCTCAAGCAAGTCGGCGATTCGATCAAACGCGATGAACCGCTGTTCGAGATCTCGACCGACAAGGTCGACGCCGAAATTCCTTCGCCGACTGCGGGCGTGCTCTCTGAGATTAAAGTGAAGGAAGGCGAGACCGTGCCGGTCAACACAGTAGTCGCGGTGATTAATGGTGGGGCCGCAAAGCCAGCGACGACTGAAGAGACTAAGGAAGCGGCGCCCAAACAAGAAACCGCGAAGGCCGAACCGCCGAAGGAAGAAGCAAAGAAGTCTGAGGCTCAAGCTCCAGCGCCGAAGGAGGAGCCTAAGAAGGCTGAGGCGCCAACACAGAAAGAAGAACCGAAGAAAGCCGAGCCCACACCGCAGCCCGCTGCCGCCACAGCCGAGCCCTCTTCAAAAGATGATCTGCGCCGTACGCGTTCCTCACCATTAGTAAGAAAGATCGCCGAAGAAGAAGGCGTCGACATATCTCAAATCGAAGGCACGGGAATTAGCGGCCGAGTGACCAAGCAGGACATTCTCAGCTTCATCGAGAATCGGGGCGCCGCTCCCAAAGAAGCTGCACCAGCGAAAGCCGAAGCTACCGCAACTGCGGCGCCTGCACCAGCCGCTCCTCCGCAGCGCGCGCCTCAACAATCGCGCGCGCCTGCCTCGACAGTAGCTGGTCCGCAGCCCTTTGCTGAAGGCGACCGCGTCGAGATCGAACCAATGTCGATCATGCGAAGGCGAATCGCCGAACGAATGGTCGAGAGCCGGCATATTTCCGCTCACGTGACTTCGTTTATGGAGGTCGACTTCAGCAAAACGGCGAAGCTTCGCGATGGAATGAAGGGCGAATTCGAGCGCGACGGTGTCAAGCTCACGTTCCTGCCGTTCATCATCAAAGCGGTGATCGAAGGCATCAAGAAGTGGCCGATCGTCAATTCGTCGGTGTGGGGCGATCAGATCGTCTACAAAAAAGACATCAACGTCGGCGTGGCGGTCGCGCTCGATTGGGGATTGATCGTTCCAGTGATTCGCGGCGCTGATGAGAAGTCGCTGCTTGGGCTTGCTCGAGCGGTGAACGATCTCGGTGAGCGAGCGCGCACCAAACAGCTCAAACCGGATGAGGTTCAGGGCGGAACTTTCACGATTACAAACCCAGGCATTTTTGGTGGTTGGTCAGGGACCCCGATTATCAATCAGCCTCAAGTGGCGATTCTCGGCGTGGGCGCGATCAAGAAGCGCCCGGTGGTAATCGACGACGCGATCGCGATTCGGCAGATCGGAGTTCTCGCGCTGAGCTTCGATCACCGAATAATCGACGGCGCAGTAGCCGATCAATTCCTTGCGACCTTGCGCGACGTGATCGAAGCCGCGGAGTACACGAGTTAGTTGCTACTGATCCTCGTCAGGCTGAAATTCGCATATGCTTCCCTCGAACCAACTAGCACCCTCTGCTCAACCATCGTCGCCGACGATTGTCCGTCTTCGGCAATTGCTCGACAGGACAACAGTCTTGTTGCGAGTCAAAGGCTTTGATCGGAGTCACCCCAGGGTATGGGGTGACTGGATACGGAAGGTGAGACATGAATTAGGGTCGATCTATGGTTATGCTGGAAGTCCAGTACAGCTCCATTTCGTGCCCATACCAAACGACCTGACGGAAGACCAGTTCCGCGCGACATTGAGTGATCGGATCGAGCATCTTCGGCGCTTCCTTGAGAATCTTGAGGCATCACTGGAAGCGACGAAGACCCCGCTGCTCGGGAAGCGAATCTTCATCGGCCACGGCCGCTCGCCGTTATGGAGAGAACTCAAGGACCTAATCTTTGAGCGGCTCGGCCTTCCTTGGGACGAGTTCAACCGGGAAGCGATTGCGGGTCTCACTACATCCGAACGACTCCAAACAATGATCGCCGATGCCGGATTTGCTTTTATCGTAATGACCGGTGAGGAGGAACGTTCAGACGCCACCATGCACGCGCGCGAGAACGTGATTCACGAAGTAGGTCTTTTTCAAGGACATCTTGGTCCGCGCCGCGCCGTCGTCATGTTGGAAGAGGGCTGTGCAGAGTTCTCAAACATCACTGGGTTGTCTCAGATCCGATTTCCACACGGCGATATTTCAGCCCGATTCGAAGAAGTCCGGCGCGTGCTGGAACGGGAAGGGCTTCTTTAGCCGACCGCGCCAGAGAGGCATGTGTGACGGAATGGAACATAGTCATTGATACCTCGGTGATGGTTTCGGCCCTCAAGTCAAACCGAGGAGCGTCATTCCGCATCTTGTCTCTAATCACGTCAGGTAAGTTTGAGTTTCATCTCTCGGTTCCCCTCATTTTCGAATACGAAGCATCTATGAAGAGAGTCGGCTTGGGTCCCACTTGGACCGAGGCGGAGATTGACGAACTGTTAGACATCATCTGTCTTTTCGGGATTAAACATGATATTTGGTATTTGTGGAGGCTGCTTTCAAAAGATGCAGGCGACGACTTCGTGGCAGAGCTCGCGGTTACGGCAGGAGTGGACGCAATCGTCACCCACAATGTCAAAGACTTTCAAGCAATGACGACCTTCGGCATCAAGGTGTTAAGGCCGAAGGAGTTCTTGATTGAGATCGGAGAAGCAAAATGAGCGCGATCACGATTAACATACCTGAGTCACTGCACAAGAAGCTCAAAGAAATTGCGGAGCAGGACAACAGCACGCCTGAACAGCTAGCCGTGCTGGCCATCGCGGAGAAGCTATCCTGTATCGTGACCGTGGACTATCTGGAAGCGCGAGCGCGCCGCGCGCGACCTGACCGGTTTGACTACTTATTGTCAAAGGTACCGGATGTTGAACCCGAGGATCGAGATAGACTCTAGTTTTCCTGCATGGCAGCATTACCACTCAGCGTGACTAATCAGGCAGCATCACCCTCGAATGTTAATAATAACCGCCTCTGCGAAGCGAGTTTTCTTGGACTCGTAAGTTACTCCGATGGGCTTCGGTTGCAGGAGAATGCCGTCGAGCGACTTCGTTCGGAAGACGGTCCCGAACAGTTACTCCTCCTCGAACATCCTAACGTGTTCACGCTCGGGCGCGGCGCCGATAGCTCCAATATTCTTGCCGACATTGAGCAGCTTGAAGCCAACTCTGTTGAAGTCCATGAAACCGGCCGCGGCGGCGATGTGACTTATCACGGGCCCGGCCAGTTGGTCGGTTATCCCATCGTCAATCTCAAGCCCGATCGTTGCGATGTCCATCGCTATGTTCGCGATCTCGAAGACGTTTTGATCAGAACAATCGCGGAGTTTGGCGTGACCGGAACTCGAATCGAAGGGCTGACCGGCGTCTGGGTCGGCAACGAAAAGATCGCGGCGATCGGAGTGAGGATCGCGCGCTGGATTACGAGTCACGGTTTCGCGTTGAATGTGAACACCGATCTCGACTACTTCAAAATGATCGTGCCCTGCGGCATCACGGATAAGGGCGTCACCTCTCTTTCACGGCTGCTAGGCAACCAAATCCCGCTCTGCGAAGTCGCGCGAATTGTCTCAAACGAGTTCGCGCGTGTATTCGACAGGCAAATTGTTTCATCGGGCTTCCCTTCTCCTGCATCCTCGCTTCAAGCGTAACTGCCAGTCACAGTCAATCGTACTTGGAAGCAGACAGGCAGCTTCGCGCAAAACGGTTGTTTTAAGGTATTATTTTTCGCTCACTCGTAGATACTCAGGTTCTTCGGAAGGATTTCAATGGCAGCTCTAAAAAGTCCAGCGGCTTCATCGTTACTAACCCGCGCGCTGGCGGTCGCAACTCTCTCCTGCTCCGTTCTAGGCTCCGCGTCGTGTTCAAAGACTGATGGCAAGCAAGTCGACGCGTCGACGGCGAGAACTGTGTCCGTCCGCTCCTTGCCGGTCGAGCAAAAGCAAATCCGCCGAAACGTCGAGGCGGTGGGCTCACTGTTTCCGCTCGAAGAAGTCACCGTCAGCTCGGAGGTCGAGGGGCGTGTGGAGCAGGTTCTGGTCGACGTTGGGGATCACGTAACGGCTGGCCAGACCATCGTCAAGGTTGTACCGACTGAGTTGCAGCTGACTCTCGATCAGCAGCGAGCCAGCCTGCAGCAGGCAAGGGCCAGACTTGGGCTTCCCGATAACAACGAGGAATTCAAAGACGTGCGCACGGCCGCCGAAGTGAAGAAGGCCGCTGCCGATCTCGCCGATGCCGAGCAAAAGTACTTGCGCGCAAAGACCCTCTATGAACAAGGGCTGCTGCCCAAACAGAGCTTTGATGAAGCTGAGTCGCGACACAACGCGGCGCGCGCGGCTTACGATCTGTCGATTCAAGGCGTCGAAAACCTTCGCAGCCAGTTGGCGCAGTCTCGCGCGGCTACCGCGCTCGCGCAAAAGAAGGTGAATGATTCGAACATCCGCGCACCGTTCGCGGGGCAAATCAAGGAGCGCATAGTAACCCAGGGCCAGTACTTGAAAGTTCAAACGCCTGTAATGGTGATCGTGAATGTTGACCCATTGCGGGTCCGGCTGAGAGTGCCCGAGAAAATGGCGGCCTGGGTGAAGACCGGCCAGGAAGTCACCGTGTCGGTCGAGGCCCATCCTGACAGCATGTTCAAAGGAAAGATTACTCGCATCAACCCATCGGTCGATCAACAAACGCGCGCTTTCGAAGTCGAGGCATTGATTGATAACCACGAAGCGTTGCTCAAACCCGGCTTCTTCGTCAAAGCGACGATCCCTTCAAGCGCGCTCGTCGAAGCGCTGCTGGTTCCGCAGGAGGCGCTGCTTTATTTGTACGGCGTGTATAAGGTCTTCGTGATCGAGGGCAATACGCTGAAGGAAAAAGAAGTCAAGATAGGTGAGCGATACGGCGATGAAGTCGAAATAACCGAAGGCCTGAAGCCGGGCGAACGTATCGCACTGGCCGCGAAAGGCCAGGACCTGAAGGAAGGCGCAACGGTTGAAATAGCGAACCGGGACTAACCACGAAGGCACAAAGACACTAAGACCAGAGGCCGACTGAGGAAGCCACCGGCATTATTCACCTTTGCGGCTTCGTGACTTTGTGGTGGAGTTTTTAGATGACACTTGCTGAACTATGTGTAAAACGACCGGTATTCGCGGTCATGTTGATTACCTTCCTGGTCGTGCTGGGCGTTTTCTCGTTTCGCGACCTGGGCGTCGATCTCTTTCCTAAAGCCGACCCGGCTACCGTCACGATAAACATTCGCCTGCCGGGCGCCACATCCGAAGAAGTTACAACTCAGGTCGTGTTGCCGCTCGAAGAAGCAGTCAGCACCATCAGCGGGCTCGACGAACTGAACTCGCAGGCCACCGAGGGCAGCGCTCGCATCACCTGTAAATTCCTGCTCGAACGTGAGATTGAGAGCGCGGCGCAGGACGTTCGCGAGAAGGTCGCCGGCGCGCTCCGAAACCTGCCACCCAACATCCTGCCGCCGATCATTCAGAAAGCCGATCCTGATTCTGACGCAGTCATCTCATTGGTTGTTGCAGGGGAGAAGAGTCTTCGCGAGACCACTGAAATCGCCGACAAGCAAATCAAGCGGGTGCTGGAGACCGTCGACGGTGTTGGTGAAGTCAGCATGACCGGCGGGCGCGATCGGCAGATAAGGGTCTACGCAGATGCTGAGAAGCTGAACGCGCACAACCTGACCATCAGCCAGCTCCAACGAGCGATTCAAAACGAGAACGTCGAGATTCCCGGCGGCCGCATCATTCGAGGCGATTCCGAGCTTGGCATCCGCACCCTGGGCCGCATCGACGCCATCAGCCAGTTCGGCGACATCATAGTCGCCAACGTCAACGGCACGCCCATTCGCGTCAGCGACGTCGGCCGAGTCGAAGATAGTTTCGCCGAGCCCAACACCTGGAACATGATCGATGGCAAGCAGGCCGTCTCACTCGACGTGCGCAGGCAATCGGGAACCAACACGGTCAGAATCATTGACGCAGTCAAGAAGAAGATCGAGCAAATCAAAAAAACACTTCCCGCGGGCACCACCGTCAGGATCATTCGCGATCAGTCGGTGTTCATTAACGCTTCGGTTGCTTCGCTCGAAGAACACTTGCTGTTTGGCAGTTTGCTGGCGAGCCTGGTAGTTCTGCTGTTCATTCGCAATCTTCGTTCGGTGTTGATTGCAGCGGTCGCTATTCCGACTTCGATTATCGCAACGTTCACGCTGCTCAAGGCGATGGACTTTACGTTGAACAACATGACGCTGCTTGCGTTGACGCTTGCAGTCGGAATCGTAATTGATGACGCCATAGTCGTGCTCGAAAACATAGTCCGCTACATCGAGGAGAAGCACTACGAGCCGATGGAAGCAGCAATCGAGGCTACAAAAGAAATCACTCTTGCGGTCGTCGCAACGACAATCTCGCTGGTTATCATTTTCGTGCCCATCGCTTTCATGACCGGCTATGCGCGGCGCTATGTGAATCAGTTTGGATGGACGATGGCGTTCTCGGTGATGGTGTCGATGCTAGTGAGTTTCACGCTGACTCCGATGCTCAGCTCGCGAATGCTCAAGCGACTTGCGCACAAGCGCAGTAAAGACGGAGACGAGGGAACGGCCGTCGCCGAGCCGGCTGTAACCGATCACGAATCACGAGACACGCAGCGCGAAGAACATACGTCCAAGGATTCCCGCTTCTTCGGCTGGATCGATCGAGTCTACGGGCGAATCCTCGCCTGGTCGCTCGACCATCGCATCGTTGTGGTTGCAATTGCGCTGGCTACCTTCGCGATGACATTCCCTCTGAACGCTATGGTTGGGCGCGACTGGATTCCACCTGACGACCAAAGCGAGTTTACGGTGTCGATGAACTGGCCCGAAGGCACTTCGATCGAAGGCACTTCGAAGCAGGCCCTGGAGATCGCCGATCGCATCAAGCAGATCCCCGAAGTGGATTTCGTAAATCCATTCATCCATGAGGGTATTGCATCTCACAACCACATTTACGTCCGTCTGGTTGACGTTTCGAACCGCAAGGCCACCAACCTGGATATTGCTGCAAAAGTACGCAAGATCACCGCGGAGTATCGGAACCTTCGCAGCAAGGTCATTATTCCGTCTGCTCTCGGAGGAGGCGAACTTTATTTCCCGGTGCGCGCGCTGATCCTGGGCCCGGACTTCCAGAAAGCCGCGGAGCTCTCAAAGCAAGTCGCGGAGAGAATTCGCCCCATACCCGGGCTTTTGGATGTTGAAGCGAGCGTCAGCCTGAACAGTCCCGAGCTTCAAGTTAGAATTGATCGCCAACGAGCGAGCGATCTGGGTGTGCGCGCCTCCGACGTTGCGAGCGCCGTGAGATTGATGATTTCCGGCGAAGATCAAATCTCGACGTACAAGGAAGGCGACGAGCAATACGACGTGACCCTGCAGTTGCTGCCCGAACAGCAGCGCGACCGCGAGGTGCTTGCGCGCCTAATGATCCCCTCGAGCAAAGTGGGTCAGGTGCGGCTCGACAACCTCGCTACGATCGAGCACGGGCTCGGGCCTTCACGAATCGAGCGGTTCAACCGACAGTTTCAGGTTTCGGTTAATGCCAACAACGCTCCCGACTTCCCGTTGGATCAGGCTGCGCGCACGGTGAACGACGAGATCAGAAAAGTAGGCTTGCCCGCGGGCTATTCGTCTCGATTGATTGGGGCGGTCAAGATTCTGGATGAGACTACGACGAATTTGATCGTTGCGTTTCTGTTGGCGTCAATTTTCATGTACATGGTTCTGGCGGCTCAGTTCGAGAGCTTCCTGCATCCTTTCACGATCATGCTCAGCTTGCCGTTGTCGATACCGTTCGCGCTCCTTTCACTTTGGTTGACAGGCAGGACATTGAATCTCTGGAGCGCGCTGGGTGTTCTTCTGCTGCTGGGCATCGTAAAAAAGAACGGCATCCTGCAGGTCGACTACACAAACAAGCTTCGACAGCAGGGAGTTCCGTTGCGCGAGGCCATCCTTCAAGCCAACCACGTGAGGCTCAGACCGATTCTGATGACGACATTCTCGATTATCGGCGGTCTGATTCCGACGGCGATCGGGATTGGCGCGGGTTCGGCGCAGAGGTCTGCTATCGCGGTGACGATCATCGGCGGCCAGAGTCTGTGCCTGTTGCTGACGCTTGTGGTGACGCCCGTCGCTTATTCGATCTTCGGCGAGCTGGAAGAGAAGCGAGTGTTCGCGGCGGCCCGGTCCAGGTTGTCTCGCGTGAAGCTTAGCGCGGCTCGATTCTTCAGCTTTCTGATTGGGTAGTTTCGCCGAACAAGTCGTCCCGTCGCGCCGCATTCTGACTGAACCAATTCAATCAATCTGGTGCAATCTTCCCCACTGCCCGCGAACCCGGAGCGGACGCTCCGGCGCAAACCAATTTGATTAGGCTCACTTAGCCGCGTATGTACGCAGTGGAACGCGTCTCGCCATTGTAGCTCGGATTTCCGGTTCGCCAGTCCGCTGATAGAGTCATGAAATCGAGCGAGCGCAGCACAAATACCGCAATCCTGTTCACGATGACTGTAACCGCAGTCGGGTTGATGGTCTTCGCTTATTCGGCGTTCTCGCTTGCGTTTCAGGCGATCTCCTTCGAATGGGTGCTTCTTGGCCTCGTAACCCTTCTGTTCATCTCCCGCGTTGATGCTGGAATCACCAGAGCCGGGACCACGATCACTCTCTCTGAGACTTTTATCTATGTCACCGCGCTGCTGTATGGGGCCCACGCCGCGGTGGTGCTGGCGGGGCTCGAGATTGCCGTGCGCGCTCTCGGGTCAAAGGAGCGCCGCCCAACTTTGCTGTTCAACTCAGCGGCCATGAGCCTGTCGATCTTCGTGTCGAGCGCGGCGGTCACATTCTTCTGCGGCGCACCGACCGTGCTGGCTGCGGACAATCTTCGCCTGATCATTGCTGCAGCCATGCTTGCGGTTGTTCATTCGGTGTTGCACTCGGTGACAATGAGCGCAGCAACCGCGCTGAAGGAGGCGCGATCCGTATTCGCAACCTGGAGAGCTTCGTTACTCTGGACTTCAATATCAGTTGTGGCCGGCGCGGCGAGCGCATACCTCCTGGTCAAGCTGATCGCGGCAGCCTCTTTCTATGCCTTTATCATCTCGATTCCAATCCTCGCGGTCAGCTACTTCACCTACAAGACCTACCTGGATCGAGTCGAGACCTCGAACCGGCACGCCGAGCAAATGGCCGAGCTGCATTTGAAAACCATTGAGGCGCTTGCGATAGCGATCGACGCCAAAGACGAAGTGACCGCCGAACACGTTCAACGCGTGCAGATTTATGCAACTGGTCTTGCGCGCCTGTTCGGGCTCTCCGAGCCTGAGATTGAAGCGCTCAAGGCCGGCGCATTGTTGCACGACGTCGGCAAGCTTGCCGTGCCCGATCATATTTTGAACAAGCCGGGCGTGCTCACTCCGGCTGAGTTCGAAAAAATGAAAGTTCACACAATCGTCGGCGCGGAGATCCTGGAGCGAGTTGGCTTTCCGTATCCGGTTGTGCCCGTGGTTCGGCATCATCATGAGCGATGGGACGGCCGCGGCTATCCCGACCGATTGCGCGGTGACGAGATTCCGATGACCGCGCGAATCCTCACGCTCGCTGACTGCTTTGACGCAGTCCGTGAAGACCGGAACTATCGCAAAGCGATGAGTCGGGCCGAAGCGATCGAGATGTTGCACGAGGGCAGCGGGACGGTTTTTGACCCGAACGTAGTCCGGACATTTCTCGATCACCTTGATGAATTTGAGGCTGAAATCAGCGAACAGCATGTTGAGCACCAACGAGTCGCGCTGCTGCAACAGCAGCAGAGCGTCGCGCAGACCGCGGGCCTCGACAGCGCGCCAATTGTCTACGAGCATATCCGCAGCGCACATCGCGAAGTGATCACTCTCTACGAAATTGCGCAAACGATCGGCACAAGCCTCAACCTGCGCGACACATTCGCGGTGTTCTCTTCGCGGCTCGAGGACATCGTGAGCTATACAACTTGCGCGCTGTATCTTATTCGGCCCGACTCAACCGATCTCGACGCGGCTCATGTAGCGGGTCGCAACGCTGAGCTGTTCAGCGGCAAGAGCATTCCATCAGGGTCCGGCATTACGGGATGGGTCGTAGCCAACCGGCGTCCAATGCACAACTGCGATCCGCGTCTGGATTTTGACGTCTTGAAGGTAGCGCTGCCCGAGCAATATAAGACGGCGACGGTGGTGCCGCTCGTAAAGGACGATCTTATGCTGGGCGCGCTTGCGATGTACTCAGCGGATCTCAGTTCGTATACGGCGGATCATCTCAGATTGATCGAAGCGGTTGCCAAGCTCGCCTCGGACGCAATCGCCAACGCGGTGCATCACGAGCGGACGGAGACCAACGCTCTCACGGATTTGCTGACGGGCCTTCCAAACGCGCGAGCCTTGCGATATCGCTTCGAAGAGGAGGCCGACCGGGCGCGGCGTCATCGCGACACGTTCTCGGTATTGATGATGGACCTCGACGGCTTCAAGGCGGTGAACGACAAGCTGGGTCACCAGGCGGGCGATCAGCTGCTCAGAGAGATGACGGTGTTGCTGCTCTCTCACGTTCGCTCGTCGGATTTTGTCGGTCGCTACGCCGGCGACGAATTCGTAGCGATCCTGCAAGTCGGCCGGGAGGAAGTGACTGAGCTTGCGCGGCGTATTCAGCTCGCGATAGACCGTCATGAATTCGGGTTCGCGGGTTCGAAACTGTTCATAGGAATCAGCGTTGGGTGCTCGAGCTTCGGACCGGATGGCGAGACGTTGGACGAGTTACTGCTTGCGGCCGACCGTTCGATGTATGCGGACAAAGCGAAGAGAAAGGCGCAGTTCGCAGAATCGCGCAGCTTGAGTACGAATGATTTGGGTCAGTACAGGATTATGTAGCCCCGGGTTCCCGCGCGGCAGCGTTCTTACTTCACCTTTATCACCGACACTGTCAGATCATCTTCGGGGCCGCCGACTTCCCGCGAGTGCTCATCAACGGCTTCAGTGATTGCCTTAACAATCTCATGAGCGCGGCGATTGCTTGATGCGCGCACGACTTCCTCGAGCCGTTTCATCCCGAACTCTTCATCGCGGGTATCGCGAGCCTCGACTACTCCGTCGGTGTACATCACTAGAACATCGCCCGGGCGAAACTCGACTACCGATTCTGAGTACCGAGAGGTCTCGAACAGGCCCAGCGGAAGCCCGCCGCCACGGTCGAGAAGCTCGACGGTAGCAGGTAATGAATCTTTCACCATCGGTGGTGTCGTGCACCAGCCGATTGACGCGGTTCATCACTACTCTCATTGAAAGCTCGTTTATCACGGTCGCGTGAAAATAAGCTCGGAAGGCGACCATGATCAACGCCGCGGCCAGCCCCTTGCCCGAGACGTCCGCCACCATAACCACCAATCGCTCTGAAATCGAGTCGATGAAATCTAGAAGGTCGCCTCCCACTTCGCGAAATGGAACCGTGGTGCCGTAGATGTCGAAGTCCTTGACCAGAGGAAACGCCCGCGGCATCAGGCCCTCGACGACCTTGCGCGCGAGCTCGAGCTCGCTCTCGACCCGGCGCTGCCGCATAACCTGACGGTAGAGCAGCGTGTGGTCGATCGCCGAAGCCGCAAGCGATGCAAACATCGTCAACAGTTCGAGGTCGCGAGCCTCGTAGCCGCCGACACGATCAGCTTCAAGGTTGATGACACCGATGACGCGGCCGTCGGCGCGAATAAGCGGAGCGGCCACTTCCGAGCGTGTCTCGGCGCGCACCTTGACGTACCGAGCGTCGCTCTTAACATCGTCTACAATTTCACCGGTGCGGTTTCGGATCACCCAACCGACTATGCCGGCGCCGGTGGCCAGGAAACCCTCGGAGATCGACTCAGGAAGATAACCACGAGTCTTGAACTCGCTAACCTCGCCGCTGCGAGCATCGATCACGTAGATTACCGCGGCCGAATAGTCGATCAGTTCTTTGACTGAATCGAAGATCGTGTCGAGCACTTCGTCCAGATCGAGCGAACTGCTGACCTTTCGAACTGCTTCGATGAGAGTTTCTATTGTCTTTTCGTGAACGGGCATCAGGATGTCTTCAGTCAGCATTTTGGAAAGCGCGCGAAATAAGCATGCTAGTTACTTGGCACCTTGATGGCAAGAGGGCGGCACGAGAATGGCCAGAGTCTTGCGCGGTCTTATTCCGCAAGATGCCCACGCACCGGTTACCGATGATTGTTCTTCGTTCATCCTTTGAGGGGTAGTGTCTCAATTCTGTGCGCATCTGTGCGCGAGTTGGACAATTTCGACAGACGATCATCCTCATCTGGGGACGTCTTGCGATAAGAAAGCGCGGCTACAACAGGCTCGAGTCGAGTTGGGCTCAAGCGTTTCGCTATTGGAACGTCACTTGTATCTGAGTCGCTCGCAGCACAGTAACTCGGGCGCTTCAAACTTAATTATTGACAGTGATTCAACGGTAACCTAGGATGAGCCCGTTAGCGGACGCCTTCCCTATCGGGGTTAGTTCGCGCAGCTCCTGCCTCTGTTTTCACTGTTTCGCTTTCCAATGCCCCGAGCTTTTCTTGCCTCCCTGGAACGGACGCCGAGGATTAACCCTTTTCGCGGAGGGGCCATGTATTCGAGGCAATGTCTTTTCACAGCGGCGCTGCTCATATTCTTTGGTACGTCATCTGTACCAGCGCAATCGGACCCGGCGCCTACATATTTCACCTTACAGGTTGCTTCATTTCCGGATACCGAGCTTGCCAATAAGTTCGTCGTTCAGCTCGTAAGAGAAGGGGAACATCCCACCTGCGCTACCATCGAGCTGCAGGGTCGCGGCTATTGGACCAGGGTCTTCCTGGGATTGTTTCCCTCTGCTGAAGCAGCGAAGCGATACGGCGACAATCTCAAAACACGCGGGACCATTGTTGAGTTTCTCATTCGGAAGGCTGAACTGACTCAAGCCGTTACGCGCCCGCGAAGAGTCACGGAGAGCGACGCAGGATCGAGCCCGGCTGCGACCACATCAGCCCATCAATCAAATACCCAGAGCCACCCCCCGACGTATGTCCCAATCCTATCGAGCTTCGATATTCACGACGACGCTTCAATGCGAATGCGCCTTAAGACCAGAGCCGTCGAGGCTTCTGTTGCTTGCCGCCAGCCGGTTGATCGCGCTGAAAGCGTTTTGCCGTTGATTGCCGCCAAGTACACCCTGTACGCCAACCTCGCTCCGTCCGTCGATACCGCGGGCATACCCAGACCCGACCCTGTAGAGCTTGCCTTCAGACTGGTCGAAGCGAACTCTGCCGCTTCAATCGCTTCATCCGCTTGGGGGCGAGGAGGACTGTGGTTAGCAGGTGATACCGCTGAAGGGTTGTCGCGCTTGCGCTGGATCGCGGGCGAGGAGAACGCAGGTCTGATTACGCTGGATGAGGGCGGCCGCGTCCAACTAGACCGGCGAATGCTCGCAAAAGCCGCCGGACTTGGAGCGGTTAGCGCGGGAGATCCTCTGAAGGCTGCCGACTACATCGTGTCGAATGAGGGTCTGCTCCTGCTGGTTCAGTTGGTTGAGGGCAGCTATCGTTATCTGCTGCACATAGGCAATCAGGTTCCCACTCGTGGTCGCAACATCGAGATATCCGGAGGCATTAACCTCGATAACAATTTCGATAGCCGCATAAACCCCTATCGGAAACACGGCAAGAAGCTCGATGAAGAGCGTCCGCCTGAAGGCTTCGCCGCGCTGATCGCGTTGAACCCGGTCGCGCAGTGGTTCAATCTGAGCACACGCGAATGGGTGCAGGTAGGCGAGATAACGTTGCACGAACTCGCCGAAGCGCATGCCAAAGTGGCGCTTGGACTTGATTATCTCGAACAGGGTTCCAGCCCGGGCGCTCATTCGCTGGCGCTACAGCGTGAGCGGCGCTTGAAGTCTCAGCGTCCCGACGAGGACATCGTTCTGACCGCCGGTTCCAACCGCGTGCTCCGAACTCAGCAGGAGATTCGGCTGTTTTACGCTGAGTCGGCGGGAGAAAATCCCAAGCAGTAGGCTCTGCCATCCGCTCACGGTCCCTTCTGATGCCCCCAGATTCGGCCTTCCGCGATTGCCTTTACACCCTCACTCCGCCTGTGGTAACTTTCTGAAGTTCAAGGAGAACGCACATTTTTAACCTGTAGAGGAGAAACAGTTACAGTGGCTTTGGCTAAAGAAGCAAAGACCGAAGTGATCGGTCAATACAAGACGCACGCGACAGATACCGGCTCGCCCGAAGTTCAAGTTGCCCTCCTGACGGAGCGGATCAATGGCCTGCAGGAACACTTCAAAGCTCATGTCAAGGATAACCATTCGAGGCGAGGTTTATTGAAGATGGTTAGTCAGCGGCGCCGCTTGTTGGATTATCTAAGACATAAGAATGCCGACCGTTACCGGGAAGTCATCAACCGTCTGGGTATAAGAAAATAGAGATATCCTCAGCGAAAGGCCGGAAGCAGGCGAAACCGCCTTCGAGCGGTCCGGTCAGTTGTCGGTTCTCTGACGCGCAACCGAATGGCAGGTCGATCAAGTTTGCAACACTGAGCGCGTCGCGTACAGTTCAGACAAATTCAGTTCATCGATGGCCACGGGAGCGAGCCGGCAGGCTCACAGCTCACCGTGGCCTTGTCGTTTGTGGCAAATCAAAACCAACCAATCGCATGCAGATGTCCAGCACAATGTTGAAAGGTCAGTTACTGCACTTGCGCGCAGCATCAGGGCCCCACGCGATTAGTTTGCGTGCGGCTGTCAATGAAAAGCGAAGACGCGCGCAGCGGAGAGAAGGAGAAAGATATGGAGTTGAAGCAATCAGTTCAGTTAGGGGGAGTAGAGTTTTCGATAGAGACAGGAAAAGTAGCCAAACAGGCGAACGGCGCAGTGATAGTGCGTTATGGAGATACGATGGTTCTGGTAGCTGCGGTCGGCACCAAGCCGCGCACCGGAATAGATTTCTTCCCGCTCACGGTCGAGTATCGTGAATACGGCTATGCGGCCGGACGTATTCCTGGAAACTACTTTCGAAGAGAAGGCCGCCCCTCAGAGAAAGAAACACTCACCTCGAGATTAATAGACAGGCCCATCCGGCCGCTCTTCACCGAAGGCTACAACAGCGAAACCCAAGTCATCGCGTTCGTGCTTTCAGCCGATGAGAATTACGACTCCGACGTTCTTGCGCTAACCGGAGCCTCGGCCGCGCTTTACCTTTCCGATATACCGCTCGAAACTCCCATCGCGGGCGTTCGCGTGGGGCTCATTGAGGATCGCTTCGTCGTCAATCCTAGCTATGATCAGACTCGCGCTTCGAAACTGAATTTAATCGTCGCGGGTTCCGAAGAGGCGATCGTGATGGTGGAAGCGGGCGCGAGCGAGGTTACCGAAGACGTGATGGTCGAAGCCCTGGTCTTCGGGCACAACGAGATCAAAAAGCTATGCCGGCTTCAGAAAGACATGTATCAGAAGCTCGGAATCACAAAGCGGGAAGTTGTTAAGCCCGAGCTCGATCAAGGGATGCTCTCGGAGATCGAAGCAAAGATCACCGACGCGCTGCGAGATGCGCTCGACACAACCAAGCACGGCAAGCTCGGCAGCTACGCGACAGTCGATAAGCTCAAGGAAGACACCGTTTCGGCCTATCCCGAGGAAGATCCGGACAAACGAGCGATGGCCGGGAAGATCTTCAATCATCTGAAGGAGAAGATTTTCCGCGAAGACATTTTGAATCGCCGTCATAGGCCCGATGGCCGCCGGTTCAACCAGATTCGCCCAATCTCAATTGAGATCGGCTGGCTCCCACGAGCGCACGGCTCAGCGTTGTTCACCCGAGGCGAGACTCAGGCGATCGTCACCGCCACCCTGGGCACTAGTGAAGACGTGCAGTACATGGACGACCTGGAAAAAGGCGAGATCAAGCGCCGTTTCCTGCTTGCCTATAACTTCCCGCACTTTTCCGTAGGCGAAACCGGGCGCACGGGTTCGACAAGCCGGCGCGAGTATGGCCACGGCGCGCTTGCTCGCAGGGCGCTCGAACCGCTGCTTCCTGCTGAGGCCGATTGGCCGTACATCATGCGAGTCGTTTCCGATATCACCGAATCCAACGGCTCCAGTTCGATGGCCTCGGTTTGCGGAGGGTCGCTCGCACTGATGGATGCAGGCGTTCCCCTGAAGGCTCCAGTCGCGGGTGTCGCAATGGGGCTGGTTATGGAAGGCAACAAGTACGCGATCCTGACCGACATCGCCGGCGCCGAAGATCACTACGGCGACATGGACTTCAAAGTCACCGGCACGCGCACAGGCATAACCGCGCTTCAGATGGACATCAAAGTCACCGGCATCAATGCGCAGATTCTCGCCGACGCGCTCCAACAAGCGAAGGATGGCCGGCTCTACATTCTGGAGAAGATGGACGCAGTCATTTCATCGCCGCGCGAGGAGATTAACAAATACGCGCCACGTATTCTCACAATCCAGATTCCCGTCGACAAGATCCGCGAAGTCATCGGGCCGGGCGGCAAAGTCATTCGCGGCCTGGTTGAAAAGACCGGCTGCAAGATCGACGTCGAAGACACAGGCCGGATAAACATTGCTTCATCGAATCTCGAGAAGGCCGAAGCCTGCAAGCGCGCGATCGAGGAAATCACAGCCGTTCCCGAGGTGAACAAGACGTATCTCGGAACCGTTCAGCGCATCGCCGACTTCGGAGCTTTCATCGAGATAATGCCCGGGACAGATGGCTTGCTGCACGTGTCGGAGATTGCTGAGTATCGAGTGCGTGACGTCCGCGACGAGCTTACTGAGGGTCAGCAGTTATTGGTGAAAGTTATCAACGTCGACCCGTCAGGCAAGATCAGGCTCTCGCGAAAGGCTGTGCTTCGTGATGAACGCGGCGAGACCGGTGAATCAGATGGCGAGGAACGCCAGCCGGATTTCAATCGTGAAGGCGGAGACGATCGTCCTAACGATGACCGCCCACGCGACGATCGCCCACGTGATGATAGAGGCGGCCCGCGCCCACCGCGACCCGGTGGCTTCAATCGTGACCGTCGCCCCGGCGGCGGTGGTGGTGGCGGAGGCCGCGGCCCGCGACGCTAAGCAGCAAAACACTAAAGCAAGACTAAAAGGATGAACAGGGCGCTTCAGAGGAAGCACTGTTCATCCTTTCTTACTTACACCAGACCGCGCTAGCAACTCGGTATGATCATCATCCCAGCGCCACACCGCACGCCCATCGCCCATATGAACACCGCCGAGCCAGAGGTCTATTCCGTTTTCGTCAATAAAGTCACGGCTGCCTGCCAGGACCTCCCTTCCCGCGGCAGTCAGGTCAAACGAAGCGTGGTGAAACTTCTGCGACTGCGAGTCCAGTCCGCTTGTTGTGATCAGCGGGTTTCTCGCTTCAGCCATCCGTTTCAACTCATTCCAAAATTGCGCGTCGCCCAACCCGTAAACCGGCTCAACCTTCCAGAACCTTGGAAACAACGATTTGAATTCGGTGGCGCCGCGCGAAATCAGCTCGAGCGCTCTGTTCTCTATTCGACCAAGGCCATTCAACACGGAAGGAAATCGCGCAAGTTGAAGCAGCAGCGCATTTCGCAGAAACGGCATTGCAGATGTGTCTCCCTCAAGAAGACGCAGGATATCGCGCGGGTCCGTCGAGCAGTAAGCTTCCCAGGCTTGTTTAGCAACGCCGAATTCTTTTTGAGTCACCTGGTGCCGGTCATCAAACAACGAAGCCAACTGCTCGCCGGTCAACTGACCGAGCCCCCTGAAGTCTTCGACACCGGGAAACACGCCGATGCAAATGAGGCTCAGTTTGTTCTTGTCGCGCGACTGGTTCGAGAACCAATCAAGCAAGTAGATCAAGTTAATCTGGCAAAACAGATCGTGTTCGAACCACAGTATAGTCTCACCGTGCTCCGAGCAGTTCTGGAGCGCGGCTTCCTGCTTCAACAGGTTCATCCCGCAATCTTCGGAGTTCAGGTCGTAAGCGTCGCTTAGATATCTAGCGCGCGTTGTCAGCCACTCGTCGGGGGAAAGGCCACTCGGCGTGGGCCCGGCCATCAAGACTTCCTGAAATGCAAAGTGCTCGCCCGGAAATCCAAATTCTCGCAACGTACCTGCCGTGGATTCTCCGTTGTGAATATGAAACATGATGAGACACCTCGTCAGACATGTAGGGGCGGCCACGGAGGGCGGTCCCTACATGTCGGTCGCTTAACTTTAGCGTTCCTCTGAATCGCCAATCGCGGCTCGCAACGCGTCGATTGCAAGCGCGGCACAATGCGACTTGGCAGGTGGCAAATGACCGAGCGCGTCGGCAATGTTTTTTCGAGTCAGGGACTGAAGCTCATCGACAGATCGTCCGATTATCAATTCAGTCAGCACTGACGCGGCAGCAATCGTGGGAGGACAGCCCGAGGCTTTCACCCGTGCGTCAATGACTGTATTCGCTTCGACACGCACGCTTAGTTTGATTCGATCGAGGCACACTTCGTTAGTCACATCACCGACACCGGTCGGATTCTCGAGCTCACCAACGTTGCGCGGGTTTGCGATGTGATCGGATATCTGGGCGCTATACATCGACGATGATTCGCATCTACAAATGAGCCGGCTGAGATAAATCGCAGTCTTCAGTGGGCGACATCTCACGGATGCGAGCGGCTGACTCGCTCAAAACCGAGATCGCGTAGTCGATCTCCTCTCGCGTTGTGTATGCTCCCAAGCTGAATCGCAGGCTCCCGCGTACTTGCTCGCGCGTGAGCCCAAGCGCCTGCAGCACGTGGCTCGGCTCGAGCGACCCCGAGGCACATGCCGAACCGGTCGATACCGCGATGCCCTTCAGATCCATCGCGATCAACAAGCTTTCTCCGTCGACTCCTTCAAAGCTCATGTTCGAGATGTTGGGCACTCGGCGATCGAGGTCTCCGTTAACTTCGACACGCGGAATCATAGAGGTCACTCTACTTTCCAGGTAGTCTCTCAACTCTCGCATTCCGCTACTGCGTTCACTGAGCCGTGTTCGCGCAAGCTCAGCAGCCTTACCAAGGCCGACGATGCCGGCGACGTTCTCGGTTCCAGCCCTTCGGTCGCGTTCGTGATGTCCGCCGTAAAGCAGCTTAGCCAGCCGTGTGCCCTTGCGAACGTAGAGCGCGCCGATTCCTTTCGGTCCGTGAAACTTATGAGCCGACATCGATAATAAATCGACGCCGAGTTGCGCAACGTCCATCGGGATTTTTCCGACTGCCTGGACGGCGTCGGTGTGAAGGTGAAGCTGATCCATGCCACGTGCGCGAGCCTCGCTGATCATCCCGGCAATCTTATCGATAGGTTGAATCGTCCCAACTTCGTTGTTGGCGAGCATGATCGAAATCAGAATCGTGTCGTCGGCGATTGCCCGGCTCAAATCGTCCAGGCTCACCAACCCGGCTTTCGAGACCGGAAGATAAGTCACTCGAAAGCCCTCGCCCTCGAGCGCCTCGCAGGTCGCAAGCACCGCGGGGTGTTCGATTCGGGTTGTGATGATATGACGGCCCCGATCTCGATGCGCTTCGGCTATTCCGCGCACAGCCAGGTTATCGGCTTCGGTGCCGCCGGACACAAACACTATTTCGGCAGGAGTGGCGTTGATGAGAGCTGCTACTTCACGGCGGGCCTTCTCGATTGCGGCCTTCGCGCGCTGTCCGAAGGAATGCACCGACTGGGCATTCCCCATCTCACCAGCGAAGTAAGGCAACATCGCCTCGATCACTTCGGGCGCCATCGCGGTAGTCGCGCTGTTGTCGAGATAGACGTTCATAGGAGTTGGGGGTGGGGTTGGGGTTTGGGGGTTGGGCTCCGAACTAGCCCCTATCCTCTAATCCCCATCCCCTGCATCTCACCCATTCTCTTCCTGCCACTCTTCGTACCAGGCCATCTGAATCGCTTCAAGCTTCTTTTCATTTGACTCTTTTGCATCCCCGCTGAAGCCGCTCAATTCCATCACCCACCTGTGCAGATCGGTGAAGCGAACTGTGAGCGGATCAACATCAGGATGAGCTTCCATCAGCCCGATCGCAATTCCTTCGGTGTCTGTCCAACTCAACTCCGGCATCGTGCCCTCCATTTACCGCGTCAGGCTACTCGAAAAGATTGTTGCGCATGCCATTCGTGGGCGATGTTGCGCATCAACAATGCGCAATCGAATTCTACGGAACCCTGTGGGAATATCTCCGAATCCTCGAAGAAGCTCGACTCGACTCTTGTTAACCGCAAGGGCTCAACTTTCCAGTTAAAGCTGCGCAGCTCGATTCCATGCAGCTCATCAGCGCCACCGGGCGAGTATCCCACTGAGCCGTTCTCGAAAAAAGCCGACGCCTCCCGAATTGAGGCGAACACCGACCCAGCCGGCAGCACGGACTCCACCTCACCCTCGACCGTTACACGAGTCTGCCCGTCATCGCTTTCGATTGCTACGTGATACTTGCCGTCACCCTCAATGACATCGAACCTCGCATGATGTTGGATCACCGGAAACAGCCGTCCGCCTAACACCATGTTGAGTCGCGAAGAAGTGTCTCGTCTGGGTATGTAGACTCCTTCGCGAAGCCGTCCCTGTTCTTCCCACTCCACGGCAATTCGGTGGGCTGCGTTCTCCGAAGACACCCCGACGACCTCCGGGAAGGCCTGCGGCCGAATGTCTTTCAGCCGGATCAGACAGACACCGGCGATTCCCACCTCTTTTATGATTTTCGGCCGAAAAGGTCGAGGCAACAGCTTCGTCAACACTGCAGGATCAGCTCGGTAATTCACGAGGATTCGGCGATCGATTAATCCGCGGATGACTGGGATTCTCATCTGGCACCTCCCGTGCGACTCCAACTGAATCGTAGCGACGGCCGCTGCACGCATCAAGATTCAATGGCGAATGAAATCAAGCACGTCGGGAATCTCAACCGTCACATCGCCCGTCACCACGCACTGACACCCCAATCTCGAATGCAGCGTCAGTCCGTCAGCGAGGTACAGGCGGTCCTCTTCATCTTCATCCATCTCGCTGAGATTCTCTTCGCCCTGCTTGACTATTACGTGGCAGGTTGTGCACGCACAGTTGCCGCCGCAAGAGTGTTCGAGATTGATTCCACAATTCAAGGCAATATCGAGAAGCGATCCCTCTTTGCCGTGTTCGTGATAGGGCGTCACGCCCGGCTCGAACTCCACCGTCACCGGCTCGGCGTTCGAGCGAAGGAACGTGACTCGGCAAGTCTTCGTTTTGCTGTCCGCGACTTCCTCTGCAATCGCGCTCCCGATTCTTTCTCCCACTTCCATATATCTCAGCCCTCTGCGACTTCCGAAGCCTCTCGATCTTTTAACGCCGCGAGCACAGCGCTGTCCATTATCACCTCCGCAAGATGTTGCGCGGCATCGTCCAGCGCCTTTATCTTCTCGCGTATCTGTAAGTAGTCATCGCCTCCAACGGCATTCCGCAGATCGTCAAGAGCCTGCCGAATCGCCGCGCGCTCGCCCTCATCGATCAAGCCCTGCGCTCGCTCTTCGAGCGCTTTCGTTGCGGCTCTCATTACGGTCTCCGCCTCGTTGCGAGCTTCCACAAGCTGGCGCATCCGAACATCTTCTTCCGCGAACTCAAACGAATCAATCAACATCTTTTCTATCTGCTCGTCGGTCAGTCCGTATGAAGGCTTAACTTCGACGCAGTGTTCCTGGCTGGTCCGCTGGTCTCGGGCGCTCACGGTCAGGATGCCGTTGGCATCGATCAGAAACTTGACTTCGATTCGCGGGAGCCCGGCAGGATGGGGCGGTATGCCCTTCAAGGTGAACTTCGCCAGGCTGCGGCAGTCAGCGACCATCTCCCGTTCGCCCTGAACTACGTGAACGTCGATGCCGGTTTGATTGTCCACCCAGGTCGTGAACAGCTCAGAAGCCGAAGCTGGGATCGTAGAGTTGCGATTGATAATCTTCGCGACTACTCCTCCCATGGTTTCGATGCCGAGGCTCAGCGGCGTGACGTCGAGAAGCAGCAAATCCCGCCGGCCACCCGAGAGCACGTCGGCTTGAATCGCCGCGCCGATCGCCACGACCTCATCGGGGTTAAGCTCAACATGCGGCTCGCGCCCAAACGATTCCTTTACCCTTCTCCGAACAAGAGGAATACGGGTTGAGCCGCCAACCATGATGACTTCATCGATTTGTGCAGCATCAAGATCTGCGTCTTTGAGCGCCTTCCTGCAGGGCCCGAGGGTTCGTTCGACCAGGTTGCCGACAACTTTCTCAAACTCCTCGACCGATAGCTCGCGCGTAAATCTCCCGCCGCGCTCTGGGTCCAGCTCAATTTCAATCATCGTGCTTTCTGAAGCCGATAACTGGTGCTTTGCCGCAATGATCGCCTTGCGAACAGACTGGAACGCGCCAGGATCGTTATCGAGCTTGCGTCCGCCGGCTTGCATTTCATCAAGCACAAGCGCGATGAGCTCGTTATCGAGATCGTCGCCACCCAGGTGTGTGTCGCCGTTGGTCGACAATACTTCGAAAATGCCGTCCTTCAGTTTCAGTATCGATATGTCGAAGGTCCCGCCGCCAAGATCGTAAACCGCGACAATAGCCTCCTCGCGCTTGTCGATTCCGTAAGCAAGCGATGCCGCGGTTGGTTCATTCACGATCCGCAAAACCTCGAGCCCGGCCAGATGTCCGGCGTCTTTTGTTGCCTGCCGCTGAGCATCATTGAAGTAGGCCGGAACCGTGATAACAGCCTGAGAGACCTCTTCGCCAAAGAACTGCGAAGCACGCCTCTTGAGGTCACGAAGTATGAATGCTGAAATCTCGGGCGGGGTGAATACACGATCGCCCATTTGAAACCCAATCACTTGCTCGCTGTCCGGCGCAATTTGAAACGGAACGAGTTCCAGATCTTCCTGAACATCTGCGCTGCCCTTCCCCATGAATCGCTTCACGGAATAGATCGCCTTCCGCGGTTCGGTGATCAGCCGCTCGCGTGCTTCGTCGCCTACGAGCAAACGGTCCTGCTCGTGGTCGTAATAGACTATCGACGGCACGAGTCCGTTTCCCGACGCATCGCGAATGACTTCCGCCCCGGTGTCGTTCACATAAGCAACAAGGCTGTTTGTAGTGCCAAGGTCTATGCCTACGACGCGGCTCGACTTTGGGCGGCCGCTCAAGCTGAGTTCAATGACCGGCATAAATCAGAGTTCCTCCTTGATGTCCCGCACAAGATTGCGAATGTATGACCTGTGGGAAAGCAAGTCGCTCACTCGATTCAGCAAGGGCTTCTTCCGGTCTGGTGTTGCGCCGCGATCGAGCGCCGAATCCCAATCGTCGAAAAGAGAAAACAGCTGCTCGTCGATGCCCTGCAATTTCTTGTGCAAATCCGTTAGCGCTTCTTCAATCGCTGACCGGGCCTCCGCCGCTTCGTCTTCATCGCCCGTCTTCTTTGCCGCTCTCAGCTCTTCGATTTGCATGTTTAGTTCAAACACTTCTTCGAGAAGATCAGGCGGCGCTTTCTTCTCCGCTTCTTTGTAACCCTCGAGCGTCAGGAGATACTTGGCTCGCGTAACTGGATTGCGCAATGTTCGATAAGCGTCGTTCAGCATCGATGAACGGTCGACGCTTGCCTGCTGCTCTTCAGCGCCCGCGCCCATGAAATAATCGGGATGAAACTGCCGGCTGAGAGCGTAGAAAGCCTTTTCCAGCTCGGCTTCATCGAGTCTGAGCTTTCTTGGCAGGTCAAAGAAGTTGAAGTAATCAACGCCTTCCGCCGGGATCGGTTGGATCTTTCCGCATCCGGCGCAACAGTGCTCAGAAGAAACCGTTGCGCCGCAGTAGGCGCACACGCCTCGAGAAACTCTTTCGGTGTTGATTGCAGCGTCAGCCATTTAGAAACCCTGCGTCCTTGCGGCCTCGCGTCTTTGCGTTAAGGCCTCCCGCCAACAAAAAGATGGTTGAGTCGCAACGGCGCCCAACCATCAATCGCTTCCAAAATTGGTGTTCCAGCCGGAGGGCCTGCCCTATTTCATACCGCGAACGATTCGCCGCAGCCGCAAGTGCCTGAAGATTTGGGATTGAGAAAAGTGAAGCCTCGCTGCATCAGTCCTTCCTCTTTGTAGTCGAGCGTCGAGCCGTCAAGGAACAGAAAGCTTTTCATATCGACGAAAACCTTGACGCCGTCTTTCTCAAACACCTTGTCGCCCGGGCGCTCCTCGGTATCGATAGCCAGATTGTAGCTCATTCCCGAACATCCGCCGCCCTTCACGCCCACGCGCAAACCGCCCACGGCGATACCCTGATCGTGCATGATCTCTCGGACCTTCTCTACAGCTTTCGAAGTTAGTTCAATCATATTTCGCTCGCCTCACCCTTTGACGGAGGCTTCTTCGGCTTTTTCCTGCTCGGGCGTCTGCTTCTGCTGATAGTCGCGCACCGCCGCCTTGATCGCGTCTTCAGCAAGAACCGAGCAATGAATCTTGACCGGCGGCAGGTTGAGCTCCTTGACGATCGCGGTGTTCTTTATCGCGAGCGCATCATCAACCGAACGACCCTTGAGCCACTCGGTCGCGAGACTCGAGCTGGCGATCGCTGAACCACAACCAAACGTCTTGAACTTCGCGTCCTCGATGATCTGCGTCTCGGGATTGATCTTGATTTGAAGCTTCATCACGTCGCCACATTCCGGCGCGCCGACGAGCCCAGTGCCAACGTTGGAATCCTTCTTGTCGAGGCTTCCGACGTTCCGCGGATTGTTATAGTGGTCAACCACCTTATCTGAATATGCCATTCGTCTCTCCGTCCTCTCGTACAGTCAAAATATTTATTCGCCGGCCCACTGAACCTTGCTCAGATCGACACCTTCCTGAACCATCTCCCACAGCGGTGAAAGCTCTCGCAGCCGGTTTACTGCTTCGTTCACGCGGCCGATCGTGTAGTCTACTTCCTCTTCCGTGTTGAATCGGCCAAGTCCAAATCTTATTGAGCTGTGTGCGAGTTCTTCGCCGACGCCCAGCGCTTTCAATACGTAGCTTGGTTCCAAACTCGCCGAGGTGCACGCCGAGCCCGACGACACCGCGATGTCGTTTATGCCCATCAGCAGCGACTCGCCTTCAACGTAGGCGAAAGAAATATTTAGGTTGCCCGGCAGCCGCTGCGTTGGATGCCCGTTGACGTAGACATCGGGCAATTCATCCATAAGCCCTTTTCGCAGTTTCTCACGCAGATTAAGCATGCGCTCGTTCTCAGTTGGCATCTCGGCTTGAGCAATCTCGCAAGCTTTGCCGAGACCCACAATTCCGGTCACATTGAGCGTCCCGCTTCGCATGCCGCGCTCGTGGCCGCCTCCGTCGATCATCGGAACAAGCATCACGCGCGGGTTCTTTCGCCGCACGTAGAGTCCACCGATACCCTTAGGCCCGTAAATCTTGTGAGCCGAGAACGACGCCAGGTCGACATTGAGTTCGTGCACATCAAACGGGATTTTGCCGATGGCTTGAGTGGCGTCGGTGTGCAGCAAAACTCCACGCTCCTTGCAAACCTTTCCGATCTCAGCAATCGGTTGAATGACTCCGATCTCATTGTTAGCCATCATGACCGTCACGAGAATCGTCTTATCGGTGATCGCGTTTTTGACGTCATCGGGCGTGATCAAGCCATCGTTGCCGACCGGAAGATAAGTCACCTTGAACCCACGCTTCTCGAGCTTCTTGCAACTGTCAAGGATAGCCTTGTGCTCGGTTACGACGGTGATGATGTGATCGCCGCGCTCGTAATACATGTCGGCGACGCCTTTCAGCGCCAGGTTATCCGACTCAGTCGCGCCACTCGTGAACACGATCTCTTTCGACGTAGCGCTGATCAAGTCAGCTACTTGTTTTCGCGCGTTCTCGATCGCTTCCTCGGCTTCCCATCCAAACTGATGATTGCGGCTTGCAGCGTTTCCGAATATTTCGGTGAAGTAAGGACGCATCGCTTCGAAGACGCGCGGATCACAAGGCGTCGTCGCGTGATAGTCCATGTAAATTGGGAGCTTCAGAGCCATTCATTGTCTCCTATGAAAACTGATCTACGTTCTAGGCAACCTCGGCCTCTCTCGGCTCGGGACTGCTTTCAGAAATTTCTCGTCGATTCGCCAGAATGCGCTGTGATTTCACCCTTAACCCGTAGACTATCTCAGGCTTCGCCTTGTTTGAGAGATCGGCAACGGTAATCGAATCGAGAAAATTATCCACGTGCTCGGCTAACTGTTTCCAGATCGCACCGCTTATGCAACTGCTCGATATCCTGCAGTCGTCGACGGATTCTTCCTTGCTGAAACAGGAACTCGTGTAGAGCGGTGACTCGACCAGCCGAAGGACCTCGCCAATGGTAATCTCGGACGCATCGCGCGCAAGAACATATCCGCCATGCGACCCCCGCACACTCTTGACTATGTTGCCCTTGCGCAGCGGTTGAAAGAGCTGTTCCAGAAACAGCAACGAGATTCCTTCGCGCTGCGAGATGGCGGCCAACGGCACCGGCGCTCCATCCGAATGCTGAGCGATATCCAGCACCGCGCGCACCGAGTATTTCCCTTTAGAAGAAACCTGCATAGCTTCAATCCACGCTGCCCTTGTCACGCAACCGATGACAAGCGGAATTGAGACTTTAGGATACCCGACTGATTAAGTCAAGTTCATTGTTGACAGAAACGCTCATGTACTGGAGCATGACACTAACTTGCAAAATGATAAGCCTTACAGTCGCAAGCCGAGCTGATCCCCAATCTTGACTTCGAAGTATAGATTCCCTACTATCTCAATGAGCCCTTGAGTCAGAAGCGCGCTCAAGAACGCCTGGAGACCTTGAATGGGTACAGAAATCGACACCTTGGAAGAACTAGTCAATCGCGACTACCAGTGGGGCTTCGTTACCGACATCGAAGCCGACTCGGTGGCTCCCGGTTTGAACGAAGACGTGATTCGACTGATCTCGTCGAAGAAGAATGAACCGGAGTTCATGCTCGAGTGGCGGCTCAAGGCCTATCGTCATTGGGTCGGTCTCGAGAAAGCCCAGGCGGAGCCAAAGTGGGCGAACATACATTATCCGCCAATCGACTACGAGAGTATTGTTTACTACTCGGCGCCAAAGACCAAGGACAGGCCAATGAGTCTGGATGAGGTCGATCCGGAACTGCTCAGGACCTATGAGAAGCTCGGCATACCGCTCCAGGAACGAGCGATTCTTAGCGGAGTTGCGGTTGACGCGGTGTTCGACAGCGTTTCTGTGGCCACAACCTTTAGAGAGAAACTCGGCGACCTTGGGATCATCTTCTGTTCCTTTTCTGAAGCCGTCCGTGAGCATCCCGAACTCGTACAAAAGTACCTCGGCTCTGTAGTGCCTTACACCGACAACTTCTTTGCGGCGTTGAACGCCGCGGTCTTCACCGACGGATCATTTGTCTATGTGCCAAAGGGCGTGCGATGTCCGATGGAACTCTCGACCTACTTTCGGATCAACGCGCGGAATACCGGGCAGTTCGAGCGCACGTTGATCATCGCCGATGACGACAGCTACGTCAGCTATCTTGAGGGCTGCACCGCTCCGATGAGAGATGAGAATCAGCTTCACGCGGCGGTTGTTGAATTGATCGCGCACGATAACGCTACCATTAAGTACTCGACCGTGCAGAACTGGTATCCGGGCGATAAGGAAGGCAAGGGCGGCATCTACAACTTCGTTACCAAGCGCGGCAAGTGTCTCGGTAAGAACTCCAAGATTTCCTGGACGCAAGTTGAGACTGGCTCGGCGATAACCTGGAAATACCCGAGCTGTATTCTCCAGGGAGATAACTCTATTGGTGAATTCTATTCGGTTGCGCTGACCAACAATTACCAGCAGGCGGACACCGGCACGAAGATGATTCATCTCGGGAAAAATACTCGAAGCACAATCGTGTCCAAGGGCATCTCAGCGGGTCACGGGGAGAACACTTATCGCGGTTTGGTGAAGATCGCGAAGAACGCCGAAGGCGCGCGCAACTACTCGCAGTGCGATTCACTGCTGCTTGGAGACAAATGCGGCGCGCACACGTTCCCTTATCTCGAGGTGAAAAACTCCACGGCTCAGGTCGAACACGAAGCGACTACTTCAAAGATAGGCGAGGATCAAATCTTCTACTTCCGTCAGCGAGGACTCTCGAGTGAGGATGCGGTGAGCATGATCGTCAATGGCTTCTGCAAACAGGTCTTCCGTGAGCTGCCGATGGAGTTCGCCGTAGAAGCTCAGAAGCTTCTGGGCGTGAGCCTGGAAGGAAGCGTCGGGTAAGGAGATTGACGATTTCCGATTGCCGATTTCGGCGAGGTAGTTCTCCACCGCAATCGGAAATCGCCAATCTGCAATCGGAAATTCTGCTTTGGGGTAATCATGCTTGAAATCAAGAACCTGCACGCCAGCGTTGATACAAATGAAATTCTAAGAGGCATTGACCTCACAATTAACCCAGGCGAAGTGCATGCCATCATGGGCCCAAACGGATCAGGTAAGAGCACGCTTGCTCACGTCCTGGCCGGACGCGACGGGTACCAAATCACACAGGGCGAAGCGACTTTCGAAGGCAAGGATCTGCTGGCAATGCTTCCCGAAGAGCGCGCCCGCGAAGGTGTGTTCCTCGCCTTTCAGTATCCTGTCGAGATCGCCGGCGTGAGCAACATGTATTTTCTCAGAGCCGCGCTCAATGCGATCCGAAAGCATCGCGGGCTCGACGAGCTTGATGCGATGGACTTCCTCAAGATGGTTCGCGAGAAGATGAAGATTCTCGACATGGACGAGAGCTTGATGAATCGCCCGGTCAACGAAGGCTTCTCGGGTGGCGAGAAGAAACGCAACGAGATATTCCAGATGGCGGTGCTCGAGCCAAAGCTAGCCATCCTCGATGAGACCGATTCCGGTCTCGATATCGATGCGCTCCGAACAGTCTCGGAAGGGATAAACAGATTGCGCGGCCCTGAGCGCTCGATCGTTCTCGTTACTCATTACCAGAGACTCTTGAATTACGTCGTTCCCGACTTCGTCCACGTGCTGGCGGATGGTCGAATCGTCAAGTCCGGAGGAAAAGAGCTGGCTCATGAGCTGGAAGAAAAAGGTTATGTGTGGCTGGAAGAAAGCGCCGAACCAGTGAAGTCAGGAGCGAATCACTGATGAGCGCGGCAACGGAATCACGATCGGCTTACCTCGCGACCTTCGCGCGTCTGGAGCAGAAGCTTACGCACGACGACGCGTGGTTTCACGGCGTGCGCAAGGAAGCGATAGGGCGTTTCGCGGAACTTGGATTTCCAACGACGAAACTCGAAGAATGGAGATTCACAAACGTCGATCCAATTGCGCGAATGCCGTTTCATTCCGCGGAGTTCAGAGCCGATGGGCTATCGTCTGAACTCCTCGCGGAGCTACCTCTCGCGCACGGTGCCTTTGAACAGCGTTGTAGCCGAATCGTGTTCGTCAACGGACACTACAACCCTCAGCTCTCGTCGCGCGATTTGCCCGACAAGCTGATCGCCAGCAGTCTCGCTTCCGCGATCAAGCACGAAGTGCCGAGTGTCACGCAGCATCTTGCACGGCATGCAGCTTTTCATAACGAAGCGTTCGTCGCGCTCAATACCGCGTTCCTGGAGGACGGCGCCTTCATCGAGGTTCCGCCTGGCGTCAGGCTTGATGCGCCCATCTACCTGCTCTTCGTTTCGACTGCGGATCAACCGCTCGCGTCACATCCGCGCAGCCTGATCATTATTGGCGACGACAGTCAGGCCAACATTGTCGAAGACTATCTGTCGATAGGCGACGGCGCGTACTTCACCAACGCGGTGACTGAAATCGTAGCCGGCAACAACAGTCTAGTTGCGCACTACAAACTTCAGGATGAAAACGAGAAAGCCTTTCACATTTCGACAGTCGATGTTCATCAAGCCCGCTCGAGCAACTTCACGCATCATTCGATCTCGTTTGGCGGAGCGCTCGTTCGCAACAACGTAAACGTCGCGCTGGATGGCGAAGGCGCAGAGTGCACGCTCAACGGCCTCTACGTCGCGGCTCACAATCAGCTCGTCGATAACCACACGGTCATCGATCACATCAAGCCGCATTGCTCGAGCCGCGAGCTTTACAAGGGCATCCTCGACGACAAAGCAAGCGCCGTCTTCAACGGCAGTATTATCGTGCGCAAGGACGCTCAGAAGACCGACGCGCGCCAGAGCAACAAGAATCTGCTGCTCTCCGAAGGGTCGACGATCAACAGCAAACCTCAACTCGAGATCAATGCCGACGACGTGAAATGCAGTCACGGGACCAGCATAGGCCACCTTGATGAAGACTCGGTTTACTACCTGCGCTCGCGGGGAATTGGTGTGAAAGAGGCGCAATCGGTTCTGACATTTGGCTTCGCGAACGATGTGCTCACCAAGATGAAGCTTGATGCCGTTCGCGTTCGGCTTGAGTGTGTGCTGCTCGCAAGAATGTCAGGCGGGCACACACAAGTGGAGTAACAACGAGTTCGTAGTACCGCTTTTAGGCGGAAGTTTGTACGTTGCCTTAGTACAGTCCATCATCCTACAAACTTCCGCCTAAAGGCCGAACTACGAACTCGCTCTGGAGGGACAATGAAAGCGTTAGGAGAAATGTTGGCATCGGACAAATCGGTAGAGGCGGCGGCTTTCGATGTTCAGAAGGTCAGAGAAGATTTTCCGATATTGAAGACGACCGTTCACGGAAAACCGCTCGTCTATCTGGACAACGCTGCGACCAGCCAGAAGCCTCAAGCAGTCATCGACGCAACCGGGCGCTATTATTCCGCTGACAACTCGAACATCCATCGCGGCGTTCACCTCTTGAGCCAACGAGCGACCACCGAATACGAAGACGCGCGGATCAAAGTCCAAAACTTCATCAATGCTGCCCAATCGCAGGAAGTCATCTTTGTACGCGGAACTACTGAAGCCATCAACCTAGTCGTCAACACACACTGCCGCGCAAACGTTCGTTCCGGTGATGAGATCATTATTACTACGATGGAGCATCACTCGAACATAGTTCCGTGGCAGATTCTCTGCGAGGAGAAGGGCGCAATGCTTCGTGTCGTGCCCATCAACGACGAAGGCGACTTGATCCTCGAAGAGTTCGACAAGCTGTTGAATTCCAGGACGAAGTTCGTTTCTCTTGCTCACGTGTCCAACGCGCTGGGGACAATCAATCCCGTGCGCCGCATCATCGAGAGCGCCCACAGCCTCGGCATACCGGTGCTGCTCGACGGTGCGCAAGCCGCTCCGCACACGAAGATCGATGTGCAGGAACTCGACTGCGACTTCTACGCGTTCTCCGGTCATAAGCTTTTTGGTCCGACCGGCATCGGAGTCCTGTACGGAAAATCTCAGTTGCTTGAAGCGATGCCTCCCTATCAGGGCGGCGGCGATATGATCGCCACGGTGACTTTTGAAAAGACCACCTACAACACGTTGCCGTACAAGTTCGAAGCCGGCACGCCGAACATCGCCGGAACAATCGCGCTCGGGACGGCCATCGATTATGTGAATCAGATCGGGCTGGATAACATCGCCAACTACGAACACGAGCTCCTGGCGTACGGCACCGAGGCTCTCGCACAGGTCCCGGGGCTACGTCTGATCGGCACAGCAAAAGAAAAAGCCAGCGTCTTTTCATTCGTTCTCGAAGGCATTCACCCGCACGACGTCGGAACGATCATCGACCGCGAAGGCATCGCAATCCGAACCGGTCATCACTGCACGATGCCGCTGATGAATCGTCTCGGGATTCCGGCCACGTCCCGCGCCTCACTGGCCTTCTACAACACGAAAGACGAGATCGATGCGCTGGTCGCCGGGATCTACAAGGTCAAAGAGGTCTTCGCTTGAATACCGATCTACAGGATCTCTACCAGGAATTGATTCTCGATCACGGGAGACGGCCCCGAAACTTTCGGCGATTGGAAAATGCGGATCGCAGCGCCGAAGGCTACAACCCGCTGTGCGGCGACAAGGTGAAAATCTACATCAAGTTGGATGACGACACTGTAAAAGACATCAGCTTCGAAGGAGCGGGCTGTGCGATCTCGACGGCTTCGGCTTCCATAATGACTGAAATACTGAAGGGCAAGACTCGCGCTGAAGCAGAAAAGCTTTTTGATACTTTCCACGATCTTGTAACCGGGAAGCCGGCAAAACTGGACTCTTCGGATTTAGGAAAGCTCGAAGTATTCTCCGGCGTCAGCGAGTTTCCAATGCGCGTGAAGTGCGCGACGCTTTCGTGGCACACGCTACAGTCAGCATTGAAGGGCAACGGCGAGATCATTTCAACTGAGTAGAGCGATGAGTCTATCGATCTGGAAAAGGGAGCATCCGCTGTGAAGCGCAATATGCGTGAGAACCCGTCGAATCAGCGTCATCAGTGGTCTATGACTTCGTAAGAATAGACCACGGATAACGCTGATTTGACGGATTCTCACGGATACATAGGAGCCTAAGCATGAGCGAACAGGAAGTTAGCAATCTGGAAGCACCGATCATCGCGATGTTGCACACGTGCTTCGACCCTGAGATTCCGGTAGACATCTACGAGCTTGGGTTGATCTACGGAATCGACATCGAGCCCTCAGGTGAAGTGAAGATCAGAATGACGCTTACTTCACCGGGGTGTCCGGTGGCCGGAAGCCTTCCCGGAGAAGTCGAGCAAAAAGTTCAATCGGTCCCAGGCGTCACGAACGCGAAGGTCGAGCTGGTATGGGATCCGCCGTGGTGCATGGACAATATGTCGGAAGCGGCAAAGCTCCAGCTCGGGATGTTCTGAGTACAGAGTTCCGAGTTCGGCATTCAGAGTTCGTAGTTCGTAGTTCAGAGTTCAAGCTTCAGCTTGCTATTTGTAGTCTAAGCTTCAAGATGTTCTAAATTATTATGAGTGGTCCACAACGATCAACTCTAAAACAGGGAAGGAATGACAGGTCGGGAAGGGTGGCTTGCCCCCGCCCGATTAGCTCGGCAAGAAGAGCAGCGGGGGCAAGCCACCCTTCCTCACCTGTAATTCTTCCAAGTCTTAGAGCCCTTCCCATCTCGAGGATCACGAATCGCCGAGGAGACTGAAACATGAAACTCTCCGCCCAGGAAGAATACGGACTCCGCTGCTTGTTGCGCATTGGAGCGCGAGGCGACGGCGGTACCTTGACCATTCCCGAAATCAGCCGAGTCGAAGGAATCTCACCCGAATACGTGGCGAAGCTCATGCGCATCTTGCGCCGGGGAGGACTGGTAACGAGCGCACGCGGCGCAACCGGCGGCTACACGCTGTCACGCCCAGCGGATCAGATCACCGCAGGCGAAGCGCTCACAGTCTTAGGAGGGCGCCTCTTCGAATCCGGTTTCTGCGAACGCCACGCCGGTGCTGAAAGTCTGTGCACGCATTCGATAGATTGCTCGCTCCGTTCCTTGTGGCGAGCCTTGCAGACCGCAGTGGATCAGGTGTTAACGAAAACTACGTTGAAAGATTTGTTGTGCACCGAGCCTGAGATGGTCTCGCTGATGACCGATCTGATCAACGTATCAACCAAAAGCAGTGTTACGGGCACCCATTTAGAACAGCCCTAGCGAGAAGTAATTCGCAGACCTCCGCGATGCCAGGCTTACCGCACTACCGATCTTAGTTTCTTCAGGCGCTCTTCTGCTGCCGCCAGCGTTTCGTCTCTCTTGCAAAACGTGAATCTCACTTGAGTGCGGCCAAGCTCGGGCTCGTGATAGAAGCTGCTTCCCGGCACTACCGCGACGCCGATGTCTTTCACCAGGTACTTCGCGAACTCGACATCGTCTTTGTAACCGAACTCGCTTATGTCGGTCATCACGTAGTAAGCCCCATCCGGGTCAAAACACTTGAAGCCAGCTTCCTTGAGAACAGGAAGCAATCGGTTGCGGCGCTCGGTGTAGTCGGCTTGAAGATGATCGTAATAGGAGCGCGGCAATCGTAGAGCAACTGCGCCGGCTTCCTGTAATGGGGCCGCCGCGCCTACGGTCAGGAAGTCGTGCACCTTGCGAATGGCTTGAGAGATCTCGAATGGCGCGATCGTGTAGCCAACTCGCCAGCCGGTCACTGAATAAGTCTTAGACAATCCGTTGATCGTGATCGTTCGCTCTCTCATGCCGTCGAGAGTTGCGATCGCAACGTGTTTCTTGTCGTTGAACAGAATGTGTTCGTAGATCTCGTCGGTGATCGCAATCACGTTCCATTTGTGACAGAGATCCGCGATCGTTTGAAGCTCTTCGCGGGTAAACACTTTTCCGGTGGGATTGTTGGGCGTGTTGATGATGATCGCTTTGGTGTTGTCGTTGAAAGCAGCCGCCAGCTCGTCTGGATCGAAAGACCAGTCCGGCGTGTGCAGGGTCACAAACCGTGGTGTCGCTCCCGACAGGATCGCGTCGGGGCCGTAATTCTCATAAAACGGTTCGAAGACGATGACCTCGTCGCCCGGATTCACGATGGCAAGCATCGCCCCGATCATTGCTTCGGTTGAGCCGCAGGTGACGGTGATCTCTCGTTCGGGGTCGACTTCGAGACCCAGATACCAGGAGGACTTCTCGGCAATCGCATCGCGAAACTTCTTGGCGCCCCAGGTGATCGCGTATTGATTCACGTCCGCCATGATGGCGTCGCACGCCGCGAGCTTGATCTCTTCGGGCGCCGCGAAATCCGGAAAGCCCTGTGAAAGGTTGATAGCGCCGTAAAGGTGCGCCTGGCGAGTCATCTCGCGTATCACCGATTCAGTGAACTGCTCCGCTTTGTGTGAAATGATTTGTTTTGGCATGTTGGTCTTCTTTCGTTTAAGCAAAGAATACTACAGGGCACGGGATGAATCGAAGGCTGGTGAGTGTGAGAGTGAAGAGTGTGTGATCTCTGCGCCTTTGCGTATACGCGAGTGCTGACTTGGTGAGACTGGTTTCAACGCAAAGACGCAAAGGTCCGCAAAGCTCGCAAAGAAACCGGGCAGACGTTTGCCCCTAAGCCGCGGCGACATCGCCGGTTTCGCTTTGTGGCTTGGTGCCTTTGTGGTTGATAATCTCGCCTTGATGAATATCGAGGTCACGCGAACCTATCTACAGCTCTTGCAGCCGGGCGATCTCAACGCCGCTCGCGTCGATGATGAGCGCGTTAGGATAGATCGGGTCGTTGATTCACCCGCGTCGTTTTATCGCTACCTCTATGCTGAGGTGGGACGCTACTACCATTGGACCGACAAGCTCCCGTGGACTGACGACGACATTCGAGCACAACTCGCGCGGCCCGAAGTGTCACTGTGGGTGATGTACTGTGAAGGCTCCCCTGCCGGGTATTTCGAGTTGGAAAAACACGATGACGGCTCGATTGAGATCGCGTACTTTGGCTTGCTTCAGGAGTTTCTCGGGCGAGGATTGGGAAAGCACCTTTTGAGCGTCGCGGTCGAACAAGCCTGGAGCGACGGAGCGAATCGAGTGTGGCTGCACACGTGCACTCTTGATGACCCGGCCGCGTTGCCGAACTACATCAAGCGCGGTTTTCAGCCGTTCAGCACTGAGACTTACTTTACAGAGCTGGCGCCGGGTGAAGAGCTACGTTCGCAAGTATAAGTTAGTGTTCGGATTCTGCGTTGCTTAATAACCTTCGCGTGCCTTCCGGTCCTTTGCGACTTTGCGCTGCGTATTGAAGGAGTAAGACAAATACTCAGCGCAAAGTCGCAAAGGACCGCAAAGCACGCGAAGGGAATGGAGGATTTAATATGATTGGAAGACTCGTGATGGTGACTGCGGCAATCTGCACGGTCTTGCTGCCGGTCGGCGCCCGCCAAACGCCAACGACCTTCGACAAGTTGGCGTGGATTGCCGGATGCTGGCAAGGAAAGATGGGAAGCGGCGTCACGCAGGAACAATGGATGAAACCTGAGGGCGACTCGATGCTCGGTATGAGCCGCACGGTCGTCAACGGCAAGACTCCGTTCTTCGAGTTTCTTCAAATCAAACGCGACGGCGAAGACCTGGTCTACATCGCGAGGCCGCAAGGCAAAGAGCCTACGCCATTCAAGCTGGTCAAATTGAATGAGAGCGCCGCCGTCTTCGAGAATCTCCAACACGACTTTCCACGACGCTTCACTTATCAAAGACAAATCGACGGTTCGCTTATTGCCACCCTCGAAGGCGAGGCTAGCGGCAAGGCAAAGCGTGTCGACTTTCCGATGCAGCGCGTGAAGTGTGATTGAATTTCTACGACGAACGATTATGCCGTTGAGCAACCGTGCGGTGAAATCCCCAGGAATGATATGTGATGAAATGTTTATAGACATTCGCCGCGCGTGGTCGAGCTCCGTAGGAGTGAAATGTGCAAGTGAGATCGATCGTATCCCAGAGATGACTGGGCACATTCCACCCCTGTGGGGTTCGCGCCCACCTCGACATTCTTACTATAAACATCGCACTCCTACGGAGTTCGGCTCTGCGCTACGCGAATGACGTTGTATACAACTTGACCACATACATCTGATCCCATGGCTCGTACAAGCACCACAGCGACAGTCGGCAAACGCAAGCTCGAACTCTCGAACCTCAACAAGGTCCTATTCCCGCCCGATCAAATAATCAAAGCCGAGCTGATCGAATACTACCTGAAGATCGCGCCGACGGTGTTGCGTCACATCAAAGGGCGCCCGCTCACACTCGTGCGCTGGCCCGACGGCATCGATCATCAGACCTTCTTTCAAAAGAACCGTCCGGAGTGGGCGCCAACGTGGCTCGAACACATAGTGCTCGGCGGCAAGGAAGACAAAGTAGATTACGTGCTCGCCACCGAAGAAGCGTCGCTGGTGTGGCTCGCGAATCTCGCGGTGATCGAGCTTCATCAAATGCACTGCCGTTCGCCTCACTTCGACAAGCCTGACTACATCGTGTGGGACCTCGACCCGCCTGAAAACTATCCGTTCACTAAGATCGTCGAGCTGGCGTTTGATATGAAGGAGCACATCGAGAAGCACGGCTATCACACATTCGTCAAAACGACCGGCGGCAAAGGCGTGCACATCGTCGCGCCTATTGAACCCAAGTGGTCGTTCGATCTTGGAAAGGAGGCCGCGCTCGACGTCGCAAAGAGCTACATCCAGAGTCACAGCCAGACGACTACGCTTCTGATCAAGAAGGACCAGAGGAAGGGTCGCGTGCTGATCGACATCTATCGCAACAGCACTTATCAAACAATCGTCTCGCCTTACAGCGTTCGAGGCCGCGCGCACGCACCGGTGTCCATGCCGGTCACCTGGGACCGCCTGGCTTCGGTCGATGACCCCAACGAGTTCAACCTGCGAAATGCCGCTGACATTCTGCTCGAGGAAGGAGATCCGTGGGAAACGATCGGCGCTTACGCGACTGCCCTTCACACGCAGCAGTCAAAGAAAGCAACCAAAGCCACCAAGCCGAAGCCTTCGAAAAATAACGACGCGTTGTCGGACTATGCTCGCAAGCGCGCTTTCGATAAGACACCCGAACCCGGACCCGAGGTGTTCGCCGGCGAGAACAACGCGTTCGTAGTTCATCGCCATCACGCAACAAGACTCCACTATGACCTCAGAATTGAACGCGACGGAACGTTGAAGTGCTGGGCGATTCCAAAAGGGCTTCCGCCTCGGCCTGGTGTCAAACGCATGGCCGTTCAGACCGAAGATCACCCGGTCAAGTATCTCGACTTCGAAGGCACGATTCCGAAGGGCGAATACGGCGGCGGCGATATGTGGATCTTCGCGCGCGGGCGATACGAGATCACTAAAGAGAAGAAGGACGGTTTTTACTTTCGGCTTCAGAGCCGCGAGATGAACGACGAGTACCGAATGATCCACACCAAAGAGAAGGACTGGTTGTGCGAGCGAGTCGCCGCGCCGCAGATCGACTGGCTGCGCAGTCCGGTGGAACCAATGCTGGCTCAGAGCCGCAGTGACGCATTCGACTCTCCCGAGTTCATCTACGAAGTGAAATGGGACGGTATCCGCGCGATGGTGACGCTTGACGAAGGCGCGATAACCATTCGCAGTCGAGCGCAACGCGATATCACTAATCTCTTTCCCGAGCTGCAGATTCCCGATCAGGCTTTTCGCGCCGCGTGTGGGTTGTACGACGTCGAGATTGTTTGCTTGAACGAGAAAGGCCAGCCGGTGTTCGAAGACGTGCTGCACCGGCTGCAACATCGAAACGAAACCGCGGTCGCTCGCGCACGGGCGAAACACCCGGCTGTAGCTTACGTCTTCGACTGTCTCTACATCGATGGCCGGCCCATCGTCAACGAGCCTTTGGTTCGACGCCGCGCGTGGATGGTCGATTCTATCAAGCTGCCGAATCCTGCGTTCAGGCCCAACGAAGCGATCGACGAGGGAGTCGCCCTGTTTGAAGCAGCGCGCGCGCACGGGCTCGAAGGCATCGTGGCGAAAGAACGCAACAGCGTTTATATGCCCGGCAAGCGAACGTCGCACTGGTTTAAGATCAAGACACGGCACACGGCGGATTGTGTGATCATCGGCTACACAAAAGGCAAGGGCGGGCGAGAGACGACTTTTGGCGCTTTGCAATTGGGAATGTACAAAGGGAAACAACTGGTCTACGTTGGGAAAGTCGGAACCGGCTTTGATGACCGAACCTCAAAAGCGATACTCGCTGAGCTTCAAAAAGTGAAACGAGGGGAGCGTCCGGTTAAGGAGAAACCTATCGACGACGCGGTGACGGTGTGGCTCGAACCCGAGTTGGTCTGCGAGGTTCAGTACTCTTCAAGAGCGAGCACCGGGAATCTTCGCGAGCCTGTGTTCGTGAGACTGCGCCCGGACAAGACGCCTGAGGATTGTGTGGTGGAGTAGACGACTCCCTCTACATCCATGAAGGTGGGAAGCGCCCAACGGCCATTAATTCCTGGCGCACACGTATGCGATCGCGATCGTTCAGTCGTAGCATGGTCACCGTAGCGCGTCCAGCCGGGGTAAGGCCTCTTATGAAAACTATCTCGATCTCGAAGTGATCTTTCCAGACGTGCAGTCGCGGGTTGAACAATGGAATTACTGAGCCATCCAACGGATCGATCGCTGTCAGATCGGACCCTTTCAACCGATTGCACCTGAGACACGCGAGAGCTAGATCCTCGCTTTGCGGCTGACCTCCGTGTTTGACGGCGACCAGATGGTCAACCTCGTGTGTAGCCGGCGCGTCCTGTTGCTCAATCAGACAGTACTCACAACTATGGCGAGCGCGTTCGATGATAAGGCGACGCAGCGCGGCGGGGATGTATCTTGAAGGCATTAGACAGACGCGTCGTGTCCGGATCTTGCAGCAGCAAAACGCGCGCGCGACTCTAGCAAGGAGATCACATGGTACACAGGCCTGGCGCTGGCGCCGGACTTGTGGTGGGCAGCAAGGCGCGCGCGGGCCATCAGTAAGGACATTACGTAATCCACTTGCTCATAAACGTCGAGTTCTGCGTTTTCGACTTCGGATAGCCCCTCTTCTCGATTCTTCTCCAGAAGCTCAGCAAGCCGCTCCTGTGCATTGGTTGATATCTTATAAGCGGCAATTTGCTCGGGTGTTGGGCCAGAGGCGAGGAAGTCAATCATCTCTTCGAATACTCTATAGCGCATTGATGGAACGATAGTGGTTCCATTGTCTGCGGACAACAGCGTCAAGACCTCGGGAAGGAGATCAGGCAAGCGGTCCCTTAACTGGTTGAGGGCTGCAGCCAACTCGTCTGGAACTTCAAGCGTAATGGTTGTCATAGCCTTTGCTCCACGTGTGGAACTCATCTTATCATGCCCGCACCCGTAAGCCGTGACAAGAGGGTAGAGGCTGCCATTTCCGGGTATACCGTTTGGGATTGTCTTCGGTTTCCTATGTTACACTTGACCAGGGTTACGTTATTCCGAGAGGGTTCAATAGTGAAGCAACGGACACCAAGTCAAGTAGCAGACACGCGTACTCGCATTGAGCGCTGGCTTGCTGAGTTGGATTACAGCGTAGAGGCGATTGTACGCGAGGAACTCGTGTGGGGTTTAGCTGGGCGACGAGACAACAGCCCCGGTATTGGCGTGGCCCAAATGACGAAGTATACCGGGTCTTTCTTCAGGTGGCGTATCTTCTAGAAGACGGATTCAAAGATCGAATAGCGTTGTTAAGCCCCGAAGATCGCGCCCAATTAATCTGGGATATACGCTTCTTGTTGGTCTCCCTTGGTGCGCCATTCGATGGCGTTGTAGAGCCATTGACTGCCATCAATTTCCTAGAGACACGATCTTCATAGAGGCGCTGAGTAGAACATCGTTTGTGAAGGGTGTTTTCTGTATCCACCGTTCTTATACAGCGTTGGGATGGATGCTTCAACGCCGATTTCCCGAAGTGCAGATTGGAGAGACAAACCACGGCACGGGATCAGTGTTTATCAATTAGTACGGCAAGCAGCCGCATCTGAGCGGGCGTGGTTGAAATGACGGCCTTCATGATAGAGTCGCTGGCTCAGGTTCTACATAAACGGAGGGGATATGAGCAAGGGCCACAGATCAACGGGCAACAGTGAAAGCGTCAGTACCGTCCTTCGCGGTAAGGTTCGAAACTGGCTGATAGAGGATGGCTACAGAGTCGAGGACCGAACGGAAGCCGCGCTAAGTTGGTTCTTTGTTGCTATTGATCAAGATGGTTTCGGCTTAGGAGTTAGCCAGCCGGTGGGAAGCCTGATGTTGTCTACCTCAGAACGTCTGTAACCATAGAGAAGCCTTTTCAAGATCATCTGGCGGGCCTGGAGAGAAAGGAACGGAACCAATTCCTTACTGACTTCCGACTGAGAATGCTCAGTATAGAAGTTGAATTCCAACCTGAACCGAAAGACACCTTGATTATGGAAAGCATTACTCTTTCTGAACGGATGTTCAGTGAAGGACTGACCAAGGATGGATTCTTTCGTCGGCTTTTTCTTCTGCGCAGAGGCACGCTTGCGGTGATTTGGATGTTTGATAATCTACTGCCAGACGCTCCCGGCGGTGAACTCGGGCTTGGGCGGTCCAATTGAACCCACGAACAGATTTCCCGATCCGAGGAACGAAACATGCAGGACGCTGAGGAACTCTACTCCAAGACGGTGTCCCGGCTTTCGCCGAGCGAGCGGCGTCGGCTTGCGTCGCTAATTCTGGATGGGCTGGCCCAGCACAAGGAAAAGGCCGGCCGCTCAGTTCTTGATCTGCTGGACGTCTTACCCGAGGGTGGACGTTTGCTGAAGACTTCCACCGAAGCGGATGCGTACCTGCGAGAGGAGCGTGCCTCGTGGGATCGCTAAGCCTGCGTGCGAGTTGTGATCATTAGTGAGGTCGCTCGAGCGTAGGCTAACCGTTCCTTGCTACCCTTCCCGCTGATGCATACACCACTTTCCACGAACCGCATCCAGCATTTCAAACGCAAGCAGGTTCAAAGTAGAATGAAAAGTTGATCTGGCTGTGCCAGCCGTGTCTCAGACGTCCGAGTGGTTCCAAAAACGCAGTTCTCGTTCAGGTCCATCAGAATGCAAGAGATCCAAAAACCCGAATTGATCGTCTCCCACGATTCGGCCATACGACTCGCGGCCGCAGCCGAGTGGGTCAGTGCTTTCCCGCCAGACGCGGAGATACTCGTGCTTTCGGCGTCCAAAGAAGCCGGGGATGAGTTTGTGAGGCAAGCCGCGCTAGAGGCAGGTTCCAGGTTCGGCCTGACCCGGATGACCCTCGAGCGGCTGGCCGTTAATCTGGCTGCGCCGATCCTTGCTCGAAGCGGGCGAGTTCCAACGACTAGCTTATCCCTTGAAGCGCTAACCGCTCGCGCGGTTCATTTGCTTGTCTCCGAAGGTGCGCTCTCTTACTTCGCTCCGGTTGCAAAGCGTCCCGGGTTTCCTCGTGCCGTTGCGAGAACTCTCACTGAGCTTCGAATGAACTCGGTCGACATCGCAGCAGTGCGCGAGTTGCCGCGTGGCGGCGCTGATATCGCCGCGCTCGCAGAATGCGTCGATCGGGAACTCGTATCAGCAGGGCTCGCGGACAGAGCTGTGATATTCGAAGCGGCGCTCGAAGCTGCTCAGCACTCAGCACTCAGCACTCAGCACTTCTCTCGTCCGTTGTTGCTGCTCGATCTTTCGATTCAGACGACTCGCGAGGCCGATCTCATTGAGGCGGTCGCTCTACGCGCGCCTCAAACGCTTGCGACCGCCGCGCGGGGAGACACTCGCTCGATTGCGATGCTCGAACGCGCGCTCGATTCGACGCCTGTAGATGCTGATTCACCGCAGATTCGCGCAGCCTCCGGTTCGCAGATTTCCGCAGATCGGCGGAAATCAGCGGCACAAAAGTCGGCGAAGATCAGCGGTGAATCAACCACTCCGGTTAGTTCTCTCGCGACATTGAAGGCTCATTTGTTCGAGGACTCGAAGCCCGAAAAGAAAGAGCTGGACGAGAGCGTTACGCTCAGCTCCTCGCCCGGCGAGGCCCGCGAGTGCGTCGAGATTGCCCGGCGCGTTCAAGCCGAAGCCGCGAACGGCATCGCATTCGATCGCATTGCCGTCTTCCTGCGTTCGCCCGGCGAGTACCGGCCTCACCTTGAAGAAGCGTTTCGCCGCGCAGCGATTCCGGCTTACTTCGCACGCGGGACTTCCCGTCCGGATGCAGCGGGACGCGCGCTGCTCGCGTTGCTGGCGTGTCGAGCCGAAAACTTCTCGGCGCGTCGATTTGCCGAATACACCTCGCTCGCGCAAGTACCTGACGCCGATTCTCAGCGCCAGCCGGATGAGAACTGGGCGCCGCCTTCGAGTGAAATGCTCCCCATCGGCGTCGAACCTGAGCCGGCGCCTGAAATAGACTTCGAGTCAGAACCGCTGCCGGTCGATCTCGGAAGCGCAGCGAAACTTGAAGGCACGCTTCGCGCGCCGTGGCGTTGGGAGCGATTGCTCGTCGAGTCGTCGGTGATCGGCGGCAAGGATCGCTGGAAGAAGCGCATCGAGGGTCTCGAAGAAGAACTGCGATTGCGCCGCAAAGAACTGGTCGACGAAGGAGAAGACACTCGCGTCGCAGTCATCGACGGACAGCTCCGTGACATCGGTCACCTCCGCGAATTTGCGCTTCCGCTGATTGAGGAGCTTGCTGTTCTGCCCGACCGGGGCAACTGGAAAGACTGGCTGACTCATCTGCGCAAGCTGGCGCAAGCGGCGCTGCGAAATCCGGATCGGGTACTCGAGACGCTAGTCGAGCTCGAGCCGATGTCGCCCATCGGACCGATCGACCTTAACGAAGTCCAGCTCGTGCTGACACCGCGACTGCGTGAACTTGCGGTTCCTCCGCCGCGCCGCCGCTACGGAAGTGTGTTCGTAGGCTCGACCGATGCGGCGCGCGGAATGAGTTTCGACATTGTGTTTGTGCCCGGGCTGGCCGAGAAGCTATTTCCCAGGAAAGTGATCGAGGACCCGATCCTTCTCGATGAACAGCGCAGGCGCATTGACAAAGCCGGCTTGCTGATTCAGCGAGATCGCATCCAATCGGAACGGCTTGCCCTGAAACTGGCCGTGGGAGCCGCTTCCACGCGAGCGCACCTGTCGTATCCGCGTATTGATGTTCAGCAGGCGCGCCCGCGCGTGCCCTCGTTCTACGGGCTTGAAGCGCTGCGCGCGTCAGAGGGTCATCTGCCGGGCTTCGATAAGCTGATGCGTCGCGCCGAGCAAACCTCCAGCGGCCGGCTTGGCTGGCCCGCGCCGGCTGATCCCGGAGTTGCCATCGACGAAGCCGAATATGACCTCGCGTTGCTCGCTCCCCTGATCGATGCAGATCCGGAGACGGTGGCGGGGACCGCTAACTACCTGCTGTCGACGAATCAACATCTTGCGCGAGCATTGCGCGCCCGCTCGCGTCGCTGGCTCAAGCGCTGGACTTCGAGCGATGGACTTGTTGAGCCGGATGATCTCGCTCGCGAAGCTCTCGCCGCGCATCAACTCGGCTCACGTTCGTTTTCACCAACCGCGCTTCAAAACTACGCCGCCTGTCCTTACCGGTTCTTTCTCCAAGCCGTTCACAGGCTTCAGCCTCGCGAAGAACCCGCGGCGATCGAAGTGATCGATCCGCTCACCAGGGGCTCGCTGTTTCACAAGGTGCAGTACCAGGTGCTGACGATGCTTCGCGATGCTGAACTCCTGCCTCTGACGCCGAGCACGTGCGCTCAAGCAATCGCCCTGGTCGATGAGAGACTCGATCAAGTTGCCTTTACATTCGAAGACAAACTCGCGCCGGCGATCGACAAAGTATGGGAGGACGGGATTAACGCGATTCGCGCCGATCTGCGCGAGTGGCTTCGCCGAGCTTCGGAAGCTGAAGATGGATGGGTGCCGTTCAAGTTTGAATTGTCGTTCGGGCTCGATCGCGATCGCGAAGATCGGGACCCTTCAAGCCAGGACGAACCCGCGCTGATCGATCTCCAGACCTCCGACAAACAATCGCTAAGCCTGCAGTTGCGAGGCTCAATCGATCTTGTCGAGAGACACGCAACCGGAAGGCTGCGCGCGACCGATCACAAGACGGGCAAGGCCCGTGCTCAGGACGGTGTCGTGGTCGGAGGTGGCGAGCACCTGCAGCCGGTGCTGTACGCGCTTGCGTGCGAGCGTCTGCTCGAGGGCCAGGTCGAAGGCGGCCGCCTCTACTATTGCACTAGCACCGGCGAATTCAAGTCCGTCGAAGTCCCGCTCGACCCGTTCAGCAGAGCGGCTGCGGGCGATGTAACTCACATCATCAGTCGCGCTCTTCAAGAGGGTTTCCTTCCCGCCGCTCCCGAGAAAGGCGCGTGCGACTGGTGCGACTATCGCGCGGTGTGCGGGCCTCTCGAATATATCCGCACGTCGAGAAAGCCAGGGACTGCATTGTATGACCTGAAGCGGTTGAGGGAGTTGCCGTGAAGAAGACCACGGAGCGATCAAAGCTGGAAACGCTCGCCGACCAACCCGCGAGGGACCGGATTCGCGGCGACTTCGATACGACCATTGTGGTCGAAGCCGCAGCGGGCACCGGCAAGACTAGTGAACTTGTCGCGCGCATCGTCGCGGGCATCAAGTGCGGGCGGCTGAAGCTCGACAAGATTGTCGCGGTCACCTTCACCGACGCAGCCGCCGGCGAACTAAAGCTCCGTATCCGAGACGCCATCGAGCAACATCGGCAGGATGAGGATTGCGGGCCCGACGCCCGCGGGCTTTTGAACGATTCATTGCCCGAACTCGAGGCTGCGCGGATCGGGACAATCCATTCTTTCTGCGCCGATCTCCTGCGCGAACGGCCGGTCGAAGCAGGCATCGATCCGCTTTTCGAAGTTGCTTCAGAGGACATTGCGCGGCCGTTGTTCGAGCTTGCATTCGATCGATGGTTCGAGCAGCAGCTCGCAAATCCCGGCGAAGCGGTTCGCCGCATTCTGAGAAGACGGACGCGCCGCGTATATCGAAGAGACTTGCCGGGCATTCTCGCTCGACGCCCGCGGGATGCCGGCCCGAAGCGCACATTGCGCGCCGCAGCCCGCGAGCTAATCGAACGGCGCGACTTCCCCGCGCAGTGGCGACGCAATCCTGCTTTCGACCGCGAAGCAGCAATCGACGCCTTGATAACCGAGATGACTTCGCTTGCCGGGTGGGCCGATGCGGGGACTGCGAGTGACTATTTTTTGAAGTCACTGAAAGAGATCAAAGTCTTCGTCGAAGATATGAAACGGGTCGAGGACCTTGCCGATCGCGACTACGACGGGCTCGAGGCTTTGCTGACCGAGATGAATCGCGCCAAGCACTGGAAGTGGGTGGGCTATGCGTCGAGCAAGCTACGCTACCCTAGAGATGAATTGCTCGCGCGACGAAACGCTCTGAAGGAGAGTCTTCAGTGGTTCATCGACGAAGCGGGCGCGGATCTCGCGCCCCGGTTGCGCGACGAGTTGTGCTCCGTCATCGAGGAGTACGAGCGGCTGAAGGAGCGCGCGGGCTGTCTCGACTTTCTGGATCTCCTGTTGAAGGCACGCGAATTGGTTCGAGATAATGCTCAGGTTAGAAAAGATCTTCAGGAACGATTCACACACATCTTCGTCGATGAGTTTCAGGACACCGACCCGCTTCAGGCCGAGTTGCTGATGTTGCTCTCAGCAGACGATCCGGATGAAAAGAACTGGCGGCAGGTTCGTCCGGTACCCGGCAAACTCTTCATCGTCGGTGACCCCAAGCAATCGATCTACCGTTTCCGCCGCGCCGACGTCGCTCTGTATGAACAGGTGAAGCGCCAAATCGAGGCGACGAGCGGCGAGCCGGCTCTTCAATTGAGCGTGAGCTTCAGATCGGTGCCTCAGATTCAGGAGGCAGTGAACTCGGCTTTCAGTCGTGTGATGGGGAGTAGCACAGACTTTAGTCTGTCCGCACATAGTTCCGGTGCAGACGGATTACAGACTAAAGTCTGTGCTACCACTCAAGCCAGGTATGTGCCGCTTTCGCCGCACCGGCCGGGCATCGATTCTCAACCCGCTGTCGTCGCCTTGCCTGTGCCCGCTCCTTACGGTGACTACGGCAAGGTCGTCGAATGGAAAATCGATGAGACTCTGCCCGACGGTGTGGCCGCGTTCGTCGATTGGCTGGTGAACAACAGCGGGTGGAGCGTCACCGAACGTGAGCACCCGAACGAACGAGTGCCCATCAAAGCGCGCCACGTCTGTTTACTGTTCCGGCGCTTTCGCAGCTTCGGTACCGATGTCACCCGCCCCTACGTTCGAGCGCTGGAGGCGCGGCGTGTGCCGCATCTGCTGGTCGGCGGAAGTTCTTTTCACTCGCGCGAAGAAGTCGAGGCCATCAGAAACGCTCTCGCCGCAATCGAGCGGCCCGACGACGAGCTTGCGTTGTTCGCAACGCTAAAGGGCCCGCTGTTCGCGATCAGCGACGCGCAGCTTCTGGCGTATCGATCGCGGTTTAAGACTCTGCATCCGTACAAACAATTGCCGGAAGACTTGCCCGAGTCGCTCATGGAAGTAGTCGACGCGCTGACCGTCTTGCGCCAGCTTCACCGCGGACGCAATCGTCGTCCGGTAGCCGACACCATTGGGCGACTGCTTGCGACGACGCGAGCGCACGCCGGCTTTGCGAACTGGGCGACCGGCGAACAGGCGCTGGCGAATGTGACTCGACTGATGGACATGGCGCGGCGAGCCGAACAGGGCGGGTTGATCTCGTTTCGAGCTTTTGTCGACTGGCTCGACGATCAAGCCGAGAACGGCGAGGCGGGCGACGCCCCAATCATAGAAGAAGGCGCTGAAGGCGTTCGCATCATGACCGTTCACAAGGCGAAGGGACTCGAGTTCCCGGTTGTGATCCTCGCCGATATGACCGCGAAAGAAGCTCGCGAACCTTCGCGATGGGCTGATACGGAAGCCGGTCTTTGCGTTATGAGATTGGCCGGCTGCCTGCCGCCCGAACTTCAGGAACACGCCGAAGAAGAACTTCAGCTCGAACGCGAAGAAGCCGCTCGAGTGCTCTATGTTGCCGCGACTCGCGCCCGTGATCTGCTGGTTGTGACTGCGGTTGCCGATGAACGTCGCGAGGGCTGGCTGAGCACGCTTGATCCGGCGATCTATCCGCCTGCAACCGAGAGCCTCAAACCTGAGACGAATCATCCGCCGGGGTGTCCCGAGTTTGGACCGGATAACGTTGCGTTTCGTCCGAGCAATGCGTTGCGGCCCAGAGGATCGGTGACGCCGGGACTGCACAAGCCGGAAGCGGGCGAGCATCGCGTCGTGTGGTGGGACCCGTCGGTGCTCGATTTGAACCGGCAGGATGAGATCGGTGCGAGGTTAAACAAACTGCTGGCAGCGGACGCGGAAGGCAAAAGATCCGACCAGGGCATTCGCGATCACGACGCGTGGCAGTCGAAACGCGCGGATGTTCGCGCTCAAGCCGGCACGCCAAGCCGGCGGGTGGTCACCGCGACGGAATACGCCTCCGCAATGCCACACCCGGATGAGCCGTTGGCTTCCGCGCAACCAGCATCACGAGGTCAGAGTAAGGTTGAACAGCTGGGACTATTCTCGCCGCCCCCGGCTCCATCAAAGACAGAGGTAACGGTCGAATCGGTGGGCATCGACTTCTCTCGTCCGCACGGAAAGCGTTTTGGAACACTGGTTCACTCGGTGCTTTCAGTTGTCGATTTGAACGCCGATGCCGACAGTGTCCAGGCAGTCGCTGAACTGCAGGGCCATCTGCTCGGTTCAACGGCGGATGAAATCAACGCGGCAACCAGAACAGTCGCACGAGCGCTTTCTCATCCACTGATGCGGCGCGCGGCTGCGGCATGGCTCGCCGGCCGTTGCCGTCGCGAGAGTCCGATCGCGATACAGCTCGAGGACGAGACTTTGGTAGAAGGAATCGTTGACCTGGCGTTTCTCGATGAAGCCGAATCAGATGCGTGGACGGTCGTTGATTTCAAAACTGACTTTGAGATTGCAGGACGGCTGGACGAGTATCGGGAACAGGTCGGCTTGTATGCCCTGGCGATATCACGAGCAACCAGCTTGGCTGCCAAAGGAGTGCTTCTGAGAATGTAACCAGACGACTGCGCTGAGAATCAGCAGTCGAACTAGTCCGAGCTAGATAGCAAGGGATAAGCGAATGAATAAGACAGTGGACGTTGGACGTGAAAAGGCTGACTGGAGTCGTCGTCGAAGGAGTCCGGCGAGTGTGATAACATTGTGCTTGCGAGGTTCGATATGGGCATTAAGACAATACAACTGACCGGCTTCCCTCACATCGTGAAGGTCGAGGGCGTTTGCGGTGGCGAAGCGATCATCGAAGGCACGCGTATCGCCGTTTGGCACATCGTCGGCTATTACTACAAGGTCGGAATGTCAGTAGAAGAGATGCTCACGGAGTGGGACTATCTGACGCCTGCCCAGGTCTTCAGTGCGCTCGCGTATTATCACGACAATAGAGATGAGATTGATCAAGTACGTCAACGCAATAGCTACGAGCAGTGGCTAGAAACCTACGCTCATGCCACCGTCTAAACCTCCCAAGCTCTATCTGAACGAGCACCTGTCACCGCGTCTTGCCACACAGTTGTCGAGTTTTGGATTTGATGTGACATCCTCGCACGGCGCGCAGATGTTATCGAGCGACGACGATGAGCAGTTTGCACTCGCGGTATCTGAGCAGCGGGCAATAGTCACTTTCAACTTCAGCGACTTCGTTGAACTTCACGAAAGATACATAGCCGACGGCAAACAACACTGGGGCATCATCCTGTCAACAGAGGAGCGCACTGGCACCTTGCTGCATCGGCTGCTGCGACTCCTGAACTCCGTGATGGCTGATGAGTTGAAGAACACGGTTCGATGGCTAAATGAGTTCAAGTAGTCCGGCAAGCGAATCATACATGAAAGGGAATATCCCAATTTCTGAACTGAATCCCGGAGAGGACATCTGGCTCGCGGTTGCCATCACCTCGGCACGTGAGATCAGACCCCAGCAAGGGAAGCCCTTCTTTCTCGCACGTGCGCGAAACGAGAGCGGGGCGATCGCACTCAAGATTCCGAGCGACAATCTTGAATCGAATCCTGTAATCAAACCCGGGTTGTTCGGAATCGTCGGGCGGCTCGAAATGTCCCAAGATCAGCCGCAGTTCGTTGTCGAAGAACTCAGGCCGATCACCGCCGATAAGTATCGCGAGCTACAAAACGCTGAACCGCTCCTTCCGCGCGCTTTCACTATCGACATCGAAACAATTCCGCTTCCCGCGTACAGGGAGAGAGCCGCGCGACGATTGGAGCGCGCGCTGCGGCTCGGAAAGATGAGCGAGGAGCAACAACAGCGATACTTCGAAGATCAGTCAGCCGAAGAGGAGCGAGCTTATGGATTGGGCTCGCTGGCCGCAACCTCGGGGCGAGTCTTGTCGATAGCCGTTCACGTTGGACGGATCGCGGGCAGCAATTCAGAAGACTCCGAGCTTAAAGAAAGCGAGAACGTCTTGGGCATTGACTCTGACGGACAGGAACAAAATGAAGAACAAGCTCTCACGGAGTTTCTCGCCTTGATGCGCAGCTTCGATCCCGACATCGACGAGATCGTAGGCCACAACATCATCGGGTTTGATCTGCCATTCATCTTTCAGCGTTGCGTTGTGAACAACATCGCAATCCGGCCGTTTGTGAATCTCGCCGAGTTCAACGTGCGAGGCGTCTACGACACGATGCACCGCTGGTGGCTTGGTTCGAAGAACCGTGTGTCGCTTGACGATATCGCCTGGGCGCTTGGAATTCAGTCCAGCAAGACCGATGAAATCTCAGGCAGCCGGGTGTTCGAGTTGTATCAAGCGGGAAGGCTCGCCGAGATTCGCGAGTACAATTTGAACGATGTTCGAGTGACGAGGAAAGTGTATGAACGCCTTGTGGCAGGCTTTGGCAAGTGAGGTAATGAGGGGAGCTGGGAAAACCATTCGCTATTCGCGAATAGCGGATGATGAAAGAAATCCGCTTCGAGAAGTGCCCCATTGAATGAAGCTGACCGAGCGCGTAAAATGCATCTGAACGAAATGAACAACGACGATGTCAGAGTTGGCTGAAAAACTAATTGAGCAAGCGCTTGGTCTTCCGGCGAACGAACGCGCGGCATTTGCCGAACGGCTTCTCTCGAGTCTGGAACCCGATCTGTCCGAGATAGACCAGCTCTGGGCCAAAGAAGCCGAGGATCGATTGGACGCCTACGAGCGAGGCGAGATCGAAGCGATTCCAGCCGAAGACGTGTTTAAAGAAATCAAGAACAGGAATCGTTGATGCGCATTCGATTCCTCGCCGCGGCCCGCAAAGAGTTCTTAGAAGCCGTCTCGTATTACGACTCAAAGGAGCCAAGCCTTGGCGATGAATTCGCTGACGAGGTCTGGGACACAATTTCCAGAATCGCCAGTCATCCTTCCGCGTGGCAGCCACTCTCATCAAGGACACGTCGCTGTCTAACCAGAAGCTTTCCTTACGCGGTGATCTATCGAGCGCAGGCAAATTCGATTTTGATAATCGCTGTGATGCACCAGAAGCGACATCCGGATATTTGGCGAGGACGTGTTAACGAATGAATGGCGATCGATAAGAGCACGAAGATAAATTGTCTACAGTGAATCTACAATTTCTGATCGCGTTTGTGGGCGGCGGCGCTCTAGGAATCCTCGTCGTTTGGCTGGCACTGCGTCCGCGCATCAAACACGAATACAACCGCGCGAAAAGCGAGTTCGAAACTGAACGCGCTACTCTCGTCGAGCGGCTTCAGGGCAAGCACGATCAAGCGCTAAAACTCGAAAACGAGCTTGGGGAGTTCAACTCGAGGCTGTTGGAGTTTCAGAAAGACAATGCCGGGCTGCTGGCGCGGATCAGCTCGCTTGAAGCCCAACTCGAAGGTGAACGCAAAGCGGCAACCGAGAAACTCGGTCTGCTTGAGGATGCGCAAAGCAAACTCTCCGACGCCTTCAAGGCGTTGTCGGCCGATGCGCTCAACACCAACAGCCAGAACTTTCTGCGTCTCGCCCGGGAAACACTGGGACATTTCCAGGAAACCGCTAAAGGGGACCTCGACACGCGTCACAAGGCTATAGGTGAACTGGTTCAGCCGCTCAAGGAATCGCTCGACAAGGTCGACACAAAGATTCGCGAGCTCGAATCGACACGAGCATCGGCATACTCATCGCTAACGGAACAAGTAAAGTCGCTCGCCACTTCCCAGACTCAACTGCAAAGCGAGACCGCAAATCTGGTCAAGGCGCTTCGATCGCCCACGGTGCGCGGGCGATGGGGTGAGATTCAGTTGAAGCGAGTGGTCGAGATCGCCGGAATGGAGAGCTACTGCGATTTCGACGAGCAGCCAAACGTCGCGGGCGAGGATGGGAGGCTCCGACCGGATATGATCATCCGCCTTCCTCTCGATCGAAACATAGTCGTCGATTCAAAGGCGCCGTTGCAGGCTTACCTCGAAGCGCTGGAAGCGCCCGACGACGAAACCCGTGCGTTAAAGCTGAAGGATCACGCGCGGCAGATCAGAACTCACTTATCGAAGCTCGGCGCCAAGGCTTATTGGGAACAGCTTCCGAGAACTCCTGAGTTCGTCTTCATGTTTCTACCGGGGGAGACGTTCTTCAGCGCCGCGCTGGAGCAGGACCCGGGCTTGATCGAATTCGGCGTCGACCAGCGTGTCATCGTGGCTACTCCAACTACTCTTATCGCTCTGTTGAAAGCGGTCTCTTACGGCTGGCGTCAGGAACGAATGACCGAGAACGCGCAGGACATCAGCAAGCTCGGGCGTCAACTGTATGATCGCTTACGGATCCTTGCCGAGCACTTCTCGGACGTTCGCAAGGGCCTGGATCGCGCGGTCGACTCCTACAACAAGGCGGTCGGTTCATTCGAGGGACGCGTGCTGGTCACCGCAAGACGGTTCAAGGAATTGGGCGCGACTACGGGCGACGACATCGAGCCGCTCGAGATCGTCGACCGCAGGGCGCGTTTGCTGGATATCGGTGAGACCGCTCTCATCCCCGGTCTGCTCGATGAAGAAGACTCGGCGGAGGAGGAGGCAGATTAGAAAATCGAGAAAATGAAAACTGCAAATTGCAAATTGCAAATTTTGATCCGGCAAATCGAAAGCGAGGTCCGTGCAATTTGCATTTTTCAATTTGCAATTTGAATTTGCAATTCTCTTTTCCTACTCTTGAGCATATTGCCTAAACACATCTGGTTAGCTCCCATCCTTAGCAACAATCGGCAGCGCCTCATCGAGCGCCTCGCGGAGACGCTCGACGGTCCCGGGGCCGGTAGCATTCTTTACCTCGCAGCGTCTCGACCTCTGCTCGATGTCGTCACCGCTGCGCTGCTCGACGGTGAACACACTCGAGGTGTTTGGGGTACTCTTCCGATATTCCTGTTCCGCGGATTCGCGCGCCATCTGCTCGCGACCGCGGTCGACGATGAAACCGAGCTGCCTCTTTCTCCACGCATTCCGATCGATCGCGATGAACTGCCTCTGAAACGCAGCCTGATCTCGCGGGTGATGTTGCGACTCCTCAACGAAGGCAAGTTGAAGGCTCTTGGGCCGCTCGCACACAGAGAAGGTTGCGTGAACACGGTCGCCACTTTGATTGGCGAGATTCAACGCGCGGCTAAGTCTCCGGTCGAATTCGCAGCAATCGTCGAAGCGCGAGCAAGCGACCTCCATCCGGGAGGTGAGACAGCTTCAGCAATCCCTCGCCAGATCGATTTCGATCGTGAGATCGCCCTGATCTACGCCGTCTATCAAGCTGCGCTCGATCGTTCTCAATTAACCGAGGACGATGCCGATCAGTTGCGCGCACTTGACGCGTTGCGGGGCGAGCTCGATGGCAGGCCCGTGCGGCTGCCGTGGTTGCCGGATGTGAAGTTGCTGGTGCTCGACGGCTTCTTCGATTTCACGCCCGCGCAAGGCGAGATGCTGCGATTGCTGATTCCGTCGATACCAAACGTGATCGTCAATCTCAATCGCGATGAGCGCAACGCGGAAATCTTTCGCCCGTTCGATTCGACGATCGATCAGCTCAACTCGATTGCGAACTTCGAGACCGTAATTGAAACCGAAGTGTCCGCGGTCGCCGACTCGCTTACACCACTTCGCGCACGTCTGTTTAGTTCATCGCCGTTAGAGAGCGTGCCCGAGGCACTAAGTCCGAGCGAGAGTAACGTAACTCTTTTGGAATGCAGCGATCGCCAAACGGAAATTCGCGCGATCGCCAAGCGCATAAAGAGGCTCGTTCACCTGGAGGGCTACGAGCTTTCGGAGATCGCACTGGTTGTTCGCGAGCTAGCGTCGTACACCGAAGTGATCGCCCGCGTTTTCGACGAAGAGTCCGTTCCGTGCTCTCTCGACCAGCGAACCAGGCTCAGCGATGTGCCCGCGGCTCGGGCAGCGTTGAAGCTCTTCGAATTGCTTATGAAGCTCGCGCGCGAAGGCGATGCGTCACTCAAGGCAAGCGAATTGGCCGGGCTGGTGAAATCAGGTTACTTCCGATTGGCTGAAGCCGAACTGGGGCCTCTCCGCCAACAATTCTCCCGTGACAATGCGCGTCTTATGGATGTCGACGGATTTCGCAGAGGCCCTTCTGAGACCAACGTCGGGGAATGGGACCCCGATGAACTGGAGAACGTAATCGCTTTCGTTGGGGCTGAGCTTCGCGTGGACAATTGGTTGCGACGCGCCCGAAAGCTGACGGCTCAACTCCGCGACCCCGTGACCGAGGAGCATATCGCGTCAGACCTCGAAGACGAGCCAGAATCGGATGAGGCCACGTCCGCGCCTGGCGGCGAAACCGCGATCGTTCAAAAGCGGAGTGCCGAATGGGTCGAGGCGCTCGACATTCCGCTTCCCGGTTCCGAGCGCAGGGCGAAACCGGCGCGCGAGCTTCATCCGGCTCTCATCGCATGGTCCGCGCTCGTGGTTGGGCGTTTCGCGCAGTTGATTACCGGGAATTCTCGCGAGTCAACGTCGGCAGACGAACTACGCGACGCGCTGATGAGAATGCTCGATCGCCTTCAGTTCGCCGAGGAAGTTGGTGGATTGCGCAACGACCTTTCGGATCGTCAGCTTCCCGCGTTGACGCTCGATTTGCGCGGGCTTGAAGGTCTTCGCCGCGCTTTGTCCGCCGCAGCACGGAGCATCATCAGTACCGCAGGCCCCGCGAAGCTCGAGGAAGCGCCTCTCAAACTTACGCTCGCGGCGTTTCTCGAGGAGACTATGCGATGCGCGCGTTCGCAGTCACTGGTGACCGGCAGCCCCGATGCGGGTGGACTGAAGGTACTGGAAGTTACCGACGTTCGCGGCCTGCGATTTCGCGCGGTGTTCATCGCCGGACTGGTGGAAGGCGGGTTCCCGCTTCGTGCGTCTCGCGATTGGATGTACCCGCACGAAGAGCGCGAGCAACTGAAGCAATATGGGCTGACCCTCGAGGACATCTCGCCGAATACGCTTCTAAAAGAGGAGCATTACTTTTATCAGGCGGCCTGCCGAGCCACCGAACGTCTCTATTTGAGCAGACCAGCGGTGCTTGAAGACGGTTCGGAAACGGTAGCGTCTTACTACATCGAAGAGCTGGTCCGCGCGGTCGGTGTGGAGCTAGTCAGAAAGGAAACAGCGCGACGCGACTTTGACGGGCGCACGTTGTTTGAGTCGTCGCGTGAATCGGAGCTGGCTACGCTCTTAATCCGGCAGGAAGAGCGACTACGCCACACGGCGCAACGGCGGGGCAACTATCCGAGAGCGATGGTTGACCGCTTGATCTCCGAAGCAAGCGAAACCGGACTCATCAGCGGCGCGGCTCGACGGCGAATCGCAATCGAGCGCGAACGAGGCGGCCTCGGTTTCGGCAGCTTCGACGGTGTGATCGGTGATGCGAGCCAGATCGCCGCACTGCGCAAACACTACGGCGCGGGGCACGTCTTCAGCGCCAGTGAACTGAGCCTCTACGGCAGATGCCCGTTCAAGTTTTTCGCCGAGAAAGTACTCAAGCTCGAGCCTCGCGGTGAAGCGGCTCTCGACCTGACGGCGCTTGACGCGGGAAGTCTTCTCCACGAAACGCTGAGGAGATTCTTCGAGCGTCATCGTGGGAAGCGGCTCGCGGAATGCGATCGCGCTGACCTGCGTCGCGAGCTTCGGGATGTCGCCGATCAGGTGTTTGATGAGCATCAACGCGCCGTGCCCCCACTCAATCCTCAGGTTTGGCAAATCGATCGCGAGATAAGAAAGCTGCTTCTGGAACAGGTGCTCGATTATGAGTTGACGATCCAGGAGCAGACATCGGCAAAGGATGTTCGGCCGACTTATTTCGAGCTTGCGTTTGGCATGCCCGGAGTTGACGCCGACCCTCGCTCGACCGGGAAGCGTCTCGAGCTTAGGCGGCTTTCCGACAACCAGGGAGTAGAGCTGCGCGGCCAGATCGATCGCGTTGATGTTGCGCGCGATGGAACGGCTACGGCTTACGACTACAAGTTGTCGAAGGGGGCGGGTCTGGATGATATGACCGAGGGTCGTGCGCTCCAGCTTCATATTTATCTCGCGGCGCTCGAGCAGCTCTTCCTGCCGGAGAGTCAGATTGCAGGTGGTGGTTATTACACGATGAAGGGAGCCCAGCCGCGCCGCAACGCCGGTTTGTACCGGGCCGCGTTCCGTGAGTACACGGCTATCGGCAAGTCGACGGCTTCAACGCTTCCGGACCCGGAGTGGGAAGAGGTTCGCGCTGAAATGCAATCGCGCATTTTTGAATTCGTTGAAGGAATTCGCGAGGGTCGATTTCAAGTTGCGCCTTCAGCGCCGGAAAAGTCCTGCCCGCATTGCGACTATTCAGCAGTGTGCCGATACGAGAGGTTTAGGATTCAGAGAAAGCAGAAGGGTGCTTGAAATACATGTAAGGGCGGCCCTCCGTGGCCGCCCCTGAGTCGCGATCGATATGTCCTTTGGAAGTCTGGGGCGGCCACGGAGGGCCGCCCCTACATGAAGTATGAACGTGCTAGTCGAAAATAAAGCTCGCGAGCTCAAACCCGAGCAGCAGCTCGCTGCGCACACGCTCGACCGTCACGTCGCGGTGACCGCCGGGCCGGGCGCAGGCAAGACAACCGTACTGGTCGAACGCTATATCCACATCCTCCGGACGCGAGACATCAGCGTAGATCAAATCGTCGCGATCACTTTCACCAACCGCGCGGCCAATGAGATGCGGCAACGGTTGAGGACTGAGCTGGATAAGCTTCTCTGGTCCGCCGCACCCAACGAGCGCGCGAAGTGGATGCGCCACAAACGGACGCTCGAGGGCGCGATCATCACAACGATTCATGGTTTCTGCGCGCGACTTCTCCGAGAGTTCCCGGTCGAGGCAGACGTTGATCCTCAGTTCGCGCTTCTGGACGCTCATCAGTCTGCGATGCTGGAAGAAGGGGTCGTCGAAGAGACCCTAACCGAGTTCATCAGCGCCGATCATCACGCGATAACCGAACTGACGGCCGGAGTCGGGAGAGCCAGGCTTGCGCGCGGCCTCATCGACATCTATCGGTCGATGCGCAATCAGGGTTTGACGGTCGAACGCCTGCAGGCTCTGGTCGAGGACAGCCATACGACGGTCGAGGACTATCACCGGGCAGTCGACGAATTGAACGCGAAAATGCGCGAGTTCATCCAGACCGGTGGGCTTTCGCCGGCTGCGGATGACAAACGCCGCGATGCGAGCTTGCTCTGGCCCGTGCTTCACGAGACTTTGATGAATGCGCCGGATTCGTCATCGCCCGCTGAGTTCGTGGAGGTCGTTCAAAGATTTCGCGCCGCAACGCGGCCAGTCTCCCAATTCAAGATTCGTGATCTCGTCAAGGAGCTTGACGATCTGATTTGGAAGGACAAACCTGGCCCTCTTGGAGGTTTGGTCCCGCAGAAGTTTTTCGATCTGCACGCGCGAAGATACGCAGCCGCGCTGATCGACATCGTTAAGGCGATCGAGCGCAGGCTGGATGACGAGAAGCGCCGCAGGCCGGCGCTTGATTTTGATGATCTGCAGGTTCGCGCTCTCCGGCTGCTCGATGAGCATCCCGAGGTGTTGCGCCGAACATCGGGCCGATACCGATTCTTCCTTGTCGATGAATTTCAAGACACGAACAGCCTTCAGCGCGACTTGATGGCGAGGCTCGCGCTCGGGAGTAGCACAGACTTCAGTCTGTCTGATACGGAGAGCGAGCAGCAGGCCAACAGGCTGAAGTCTGTGGTACACACGAATCTCTTCATTGTCGGCGACCGCAAGCAATCGATCTATGGGTTCCGAGGCGCCGACGTAGATGTGTTTCGGGAGATGACGGCCCGAATCCAGGTGCAGGATGGCTTGCCGATAACGCTGAACCGAAACTTCCGAAGCCAGCGTCCGCTGATCAGTGCTTTCAATTACTTGTTCGAGCGCATATTCGAATGCGACCGCGTGCCACCGGGCGCCCCGACGCAGGGGCTGTATGAGCAGGAGCTGAATGAGCTTGGCTACGTCGAGCATGAAGCCAGCATCTCGGCGCGCGACGACGAAGACAAGCCGCCGCTTGTGGAGCTGTTGATCGACGTCAGGCCACCCAGTGACGAAGGCTTTCGTTTGTCCGCCGGCGCGCAACAAGAACGAATGAATTCCTTACTACAAAGCGAGGCTTTGATAGACCGCCGCTCGAAACAGAAGCCTCGCGAGCGCGACGCCGAGCAGCTAGCCGAGCGAATTCTCTCAATGGCCGGCAAAGACTCGATCAGCGACGGAGGCGAGGCCCGGCTTGTCGAGTATCGTGACATCGCTCTGCTCTTTCGAGCGATGACTGAAGTTCACATTTACGAAGCGGCTTTCCGGCGCGTGGGAGTGCCTTACATTACAGTCGACGGCAAAGGCCTCTATGCGCGCGAAGAGATCACCGACTTCATCCAGCTTCTGCGTTTCCTCGATAACAAGACCGATGAAGTCGCGCTTGCTGCTGTTCTGCGTTCCCCGATCTGTGGTTTGTCAGACAACACTTTGTTGGCCCTTCGGTGCTCGCCGGTGTTAGACAGACGCGATGAGCATGGCTCACGAGGCACGGTTCGATCTCTGCTGACAGCGCTTAACGACCACGAGTCCACCGATGCCATCGATCAAGCCGAGCGGCCGCCGCTCGACCGTGCCCGCGCGCTGCTGGGCGACCTGATGCGACGTTCAAAGCGATCGCGAGTGTCCGAGCTTTTGAGATCCGCAGTCGAGGCCTCCGAGTATCGCATCGTCGCGGCGGCCACCTTCGACGGCGGGCAGCGGCTGGCGAATATCGAGAAGCTGTTCACACTGGCGGAGCGGTTCGAAAGCTCCGGCGCTTATATGATTCGTGATTTCGTTCGCTTCGTCCGCGACTTCGAGGAATCGGGCGGGCGCGAGAGCGAAGGGCAGATCGACGATTCAGCGGACGCGATTCGGTTGATGTCGATTCACCAGTCGAAAGGCCTCGAGTTTCCAGTAGTGATAATTCCCGATCTTCATCGTCAACCTGACAATCGGCGCGCATGGTGGGCGCTCGACCGGCATCGAGGATTGACTCTGAAGGCGCCCGACGGGACGGGCAGGCTTGCCGCGGGTTTCGCGTTCGCACAATTCACCGAACGCGCAAAGATGCGGGAAGAATTCGAGAGTATGCGATTGCTGTACGTCGCCGCTACGCGCGCGCAGGATCGGTTGATCCTGTCTGGCGCGGTGAAAGACCTCGGGAGTATTCGCAGCTCGTGGCTCGCGGGTGTTTGCAGGGCGCTCTCGATTGGCAAAGATTCCGCCGGCTGCGTCGTCACTCCCGCCGAAGACGTAATGGTGCGATTGACGTTGAATCTGCTCGACGCAGATCGCGAGGAAACTGCGCAACGCGGCGAGCAAACGGAGGAGGATTTGCCGGCGCCCGCAGACGAGCGCCTTACGCTTCTCGCGCCGATCGCTCCCAAACGTACAAGTGGGCTTCATCGATTCAGCGTTACTCAACTACTGAACTATGCCCGCTGTCCTCGCCAATATTATTTCGATCGAGTGCTTCACACGCCCAGTGAAGATGAAGTCGCGGTGTGGAACAACGCGGATGCACCCGAGCCGCCGGCGAACCTGACGGCGACGCATCGAGGCGCAGTGATACATCGGTTCTGCGAGGAGTTTCGCGAGGGTGATGACATTCACTTTTGTCTGAATGCCAGCTTCGATTACGTGCTGCTGCAGCGAGCGGCACAACTTGGCGACCGAGTTTCCGAGATTGATATCGAGAGAGCGCTTCACGACTTGCTGCCCCTCGCACAGAACTATGTCGGAAGCAACGTACGGCAGCGTATCGAAGCCGTTCGCACTGCGGCGCCTGACTCATCAGGCATCCCGCATCAATTCCTCACCGGCGTGTTGAGCGAGCAGCGCTTTCGTTTACGGCGACCACTCGGGATCCTGACAGGAACCATCGACAAGCTGATCATCCGGTCGTCCACGGACGGCGGCGGTCTAAGCGTCGAAATCATCGACTTCAAAACCAATCGATTTCGAGGGAAGAAGATCGCGGGCGGCAAAGCGCTGAAAGGTGACGCGCTCAAACACGGACAATTGTCATTGGATTTCCTGGCGCAGGAATCGAGCGAAAGCAATCGCGACCTCCTGGTTCAAGCTGAAGTCGAAGCGACTGCCATTGACTACCACGCACAGATGCAAGCCTACGCCCTCGCCACTCGCGAGCTGATTCCCGGCGTCACAGACGTGCGAGTGACGCTTCACTTTTTGGATCCGGATGTCGAGGTGAGGTTGCCGGAGGCGCTGCTCGATCACGAAGCATGCGCGAAGGCAATTGATGCCACGATGCTGAGTATTGTCGCCGCGTCATTGCCTGAAAATTTTCCGCCGCAACCCGCGGATCACTGCCGCCCTTGCAGCTTCAAAGAGTTGTGCCCGCCGGGAAGTCGATGGCTCGCGGAGCAAGCGTCTAGGACCTCATGAGTCGTGTCGTGCGAGGCCTGCCGAGTGATATACTTGCCTTACACTAATTGTTTCAAGCTTTCGGTGATGGAGAGAGTAATGAGCAGCACAACAATACCCCAGAAAACAGATCTCGGATGGGTAGTCGACGTTCCGAATGAAATTGCTCAGGCTCTAGGGGTGGCCAACGGCTCGATCGCAATTCTTCACGCGAACGAGGGGCACCTTGAAGTCGAGATCCTCCCGCCACCTTCCGCAGAGTTAGTCGAGACCGTTCGCAGGCTCAACGAGAAATACAAGCATACTTTTGAGGAGATGAAGCGTCTTGGCGACTAAAGAGATCAAGTATCTCTCCTACGCCGAGGCGGTACTCCTTCACATTCTGCTTATGCGTGACTGGGGCGAGATGCGCTACGGTGTCTTTGACCGCGCTCTCCTGGAATCGACTCTCTCGCGGCCGGAGCAGGCTGCCGTTTTTGAACAAGCGGATCTGATCCGGCAGGCAGCGACCCTTTGCTTTGGTCTGATAAAAAACCACCCCTGGGTCGGCGGCAACAAACGCACGGCCACGGCTCTCGTCGACGAGTTCCTGCTTCGAAACGACGCCGAGATCATCGCGTCACTTCGAGATCTCATAGAGTTAGTCGTTGCCGTCGAAGCGGGTCGCTGGGATGTCGACGAGATTGACTCGTGGCTCCGCGCTCGCGTCACAGCTCTTCAGTGAAGTTCCATTGACCGTCCCGCCGAGATTCATTGTATAATCGCCCAAGCCTCCGAGGAGATAAAACATGCGTTCAATCTGGAAAGGTCACATTCGTTTCCTGCTGGTTGCGATACCGGTTCGCGTTTATAACGCGATTGAAACCTCTGAACAGATTCACCTCAATCAGCTTCACAAGGATGACTTCGGTCCCATCGCTTACGACAAGCGCTGCAAGAAGTGCGGCAAGGTCGTCACCAAAGATGACATCATCAAGGGCTATCAGTACTCGAAGGATCAATACGCGATCATCGAGCCCGATGACATCGCAAAGGTGAAGCTGAAAACGACCAAGGTCATCGACATAGTAGGCTTCGTCGACGCCGCGGAAGTCCCGCCGATGCTCTATGACTCGCCTTACTTCGCGGGTCCGGACGGCGAGGTCGGAGCAAAGACCTACGCGCTGCTTCGCGAGGTGTTGAAAGATACAGGCAAGGTCGGGCTCGGCAAAGTTGTGCTGCGCGATCGTGAAGACTTCGTAGCCATTGCGCCGCAGGGCGATGGCCTGGTGCTCTACAAGCTTCGATATCCGAAAGAAGTCAGGAAGATCACCGAGGTTCCGCAACTCGAACACCAGGAGATCGATAAAAACGAATTGAGGCTCGCGCACACCCTGGTCGATCAGATGGTGACCTCGATAGGCGAGATCGAGATGCGCGATCGCTACAGCGAAGCTCTCAAGGAAATTATTGAAGCCAAGATCGAGGGCAAGGAAGTGGCCGGCTTCGTCGAAGAAGAGCAGCCCACGGTCGACATCATGACCGCGCTCAAGGAGAGCATCAAACAAGCCCAGCGCAAACCGATGGTCAAGGCCACAGGCAAGGCCAAGAAGCAGGAAGAAGTGCAGGAAGAAGTGGAGCAAGCAAAGCCGAAGAGAGCTCGCAAGAGCAAGGCGTCGTAAGCCAACGGCTGAGCTTCAAGAGATGGCCAAGAAGGACACTAAGATTCTGCGGTTCCCCGCCCCGGCGCCGTCGAAGGCAGATTACCAACGGGTCAAGTCGACCTACACCGTTCAGGACATCAAACAATTGTTTGGTCTGAGCGAACGACTCGTTCGCCGCTGGACCGAAGAGGGTGTGGTGCCGCCCGCCACGGCTTCCCAAAGCGGCGAGCCGGTCTACGACTTTCGCGCGCTGACCCAGTTTCGCCGCGTGCGCGAGCTGCGAGCACAGGGATTGACGCTCAAGCAGGTCGAGGCAGAGCTGCAGGGTCAGATGAGCCTGTTCAAACCGGCCCACTCGCGAGTCGCGCGCCTGTTGAGCCCTTTTGAAGAAGCGCTTCTCCTGCACGAACGCGGCGATGAAAAGGCGTCACAGTTGTACCGCGAGGCGATATCGGAAGGCGATAACCTCGCCGATGCTTATTGTAATCTGGGTATCCTTGAGGCCGAGCAAGGCAAAATGCCAAAAGCGCTTGATTGCTTTGCATTGGCGCTGAAGAATGACCCGCGGCACGTCGAGGCCCATTACAATCTCGCGAACCTCTATTTTGACGCAAACGATCTCCAGCTTGCGAAGCTGCATTACGAAACCGCGGCAGAACTCGAGCCAGGGTTTACACCGCTTCACTACAATCTCGCGCTCGTATACTACCGTCTGGAAGATCTCGATGGCGCGTGCGGCGCACTGCACCGGTACAAGGAGTTGGCGCCCGAAGATCACGAGATGAAAGCCATCGACGAGCTGCTGAGTTGGCTCGACCAGGCCCGCGATATCGAACGCAAGAGGCGCGGACTACCGAAGTAATACAATCAGGTAATGACCTGTAGGGGCGGCCCTCCGTGGCCGCCCCTCCTCGCCGACAAGTTCCGTTTGCCACCCAGCAGGGGCGGCCACGGAGGGCGGCCCCTACAGGTGTTCATCAAAATTTCGCGGTCCTTGAGGAGAAGACAATGGCTCAAAGATTTTCCTCGCGCAAATCCTGGAGAGAGAAGCTACACAATCAGGATCATTCTAAGATAGTCGAAATCCCGGCTCGCATGGTCAAACGATTTGGCTCAGGTACGATGCTCATCCCTAAGCCACTGGACGTTGATGCGCTCATTAGAAAAGCAGGAAAGGGAAAACTGCTGACCGTTTCTGAAATCCGATCGAGGCTCTCTCGGGATAACAAGGTTGATGTGACCTGCCCGCTGACAACGGGAATATTTGTTCGCATCGTTGCTGAGGCCGCGGAAGAAGACTTGCGCGACGGCAAGAAGCGGGTGACGCCCTATTGGCGAGTGATCCGAGACGACGGCAGCTTGAACGAAAAGTTTCCCGGCGGAGTGAATGCACAAGCCAGGCGCCTGAAGGAAGAAGGACATTCGATCTCACCGGGCAAAGGCAACCGGTCTCCGAAGCTACAGGATTTCGAGAAGTCTTTAACGCGACTGTGACAACCTTTTCTTAGACTCAACTCGCGCCGTACTTCTTCAAGACCTTCGCTGCCGCATTGGCCTTGTGAAACGTCGTGTGGTGCATTGGCGTCTTGCCGTTCATATCCTGCGCGTTCACATCGGCGCCGTGTTCAATCAGCATTTCCGCGATCGCCGCCTGATTCGCATGCGCAGCAGCGTGCAACGGCGTGGTTCCGTAGTGCTCGTTCTTGTTGTGCGAGTTTACGTCCGCCCCGGCGCTTAGCAGGAAGACAACCATCGACTGATGCCCTTTCCAAGTGGCACAGTGCAGCGCCGTCGAGCCATCACTATCGCGTGCCTCAATCAATCCCGCGTTTCCTGACAACAAGAGCTTCGCCTTTTCGACATCACCCTTCTTGGCAGCCTTGATCATCTCCTTGTTAGCATCAGGCATCGGCGTTGGTCCTCCGAGACTTGGCGAAGCGGATAGATTCTCTTCGCGCTTTGAGTCTAATATCGTTTGGTTCGCAAGGATCAATCTTACTTAATTAATCGGGAGGCGCAAAATTGACGCGTGATATCGCACCAGTAGACAAACCGGACGATGAGGAAACGCTCGACCCGAAGGACTGGCAGGCAATTCGCGAGCTTGGTCATCGCATGCTCGACGACATGCTTGATTACCTTTCGACGGTGCGTGATAAGCCCGCGTGGCAGCCGGTTCCTGAAAGTGTGAAAGCTCATTTGAGGCAACCTCTCCCGACTCAGTCAACTGATCCCTCGGCCGTTTATGACGAGTTCGTCGAGAATGTTCTGCCTTACACTAACGGGAATCGGCATCCACGATTTTGGGGATGGGTTCAAGGCAACGGCACCGTTCTGGGAATGCTTGCCGACATGCTGGCGTCTGGAATGAATCCTCATATGGCGGGATTCGACCAGGCCCCTAAGTTAGTCGAGCAACAGGTGCTGGCGTGGCTGATCGAGTTAATGGGAATGCCTGAGGAGACCAGCGGGATTCTGTTGGGCGGCGGGTCGATGGCAAACATCACCGCGCTTGTTGTAGCTCGCAACGCGAAAGCAGGCTTCAACGTTCGCGAGCTGGGGCTTCAGGGAACAGATCAAACCAAGCTCGTTATGTACGGCTCGACTGAAACGCATGGCTGGGCGCAAAAGGCTGCTGAGCTATTGGGGCTCGGCAACCGGGCGTTTCATCGCGTTCCCGTCGACGACCAGTTTCGCATTAACATCGACGCGCTTCGAGAAGCAGTTGATGAAGACAAGCGCGCCGGGCATCGGCCGTTTTGTGTAATCGGCAATGCTGGAACCGTCAACACGGGAGCCATCGATGATCTGATTGCGCTCGGTCAATTCTGCCGTGAAGAAGCTTTGTGGTTTCACGTCGACGGCGCGTTCGGAGCGTTGGCAAGAATAGCGCCTTCACTTGCATCGCTCGTCGCAGGAATTGAGCAGGCGGACTCGGTCGCGTTTGATCTCCACAAATGGATCTACCTGCCGTTTGAAGTTGCTTGCGTGCTTGTACGAGACGCGAAGGCGCACATGGATGCATTCACGATGAGACCGAGCTACCTCGCAGAGACTTCGCGAGGAGTGATTGCGGGAGGGTTACAATTTGCGGAGCGCGGGCTCGAGCTTACCAGGAGTTTTCGAGCGCTCAAGGTATGGATGTCATTGAAGACCCACGGCGTCGATGTTTTCGCACGACTGATCGAGCAGAACGTAAGCCAGGCGCGATACCTCGCGGCATTGATCGAGGCTGAGCCTGATCTCGAGCTTATTGCGCCAGTGCCGCTAAACATAGTGTGTTTCAGATTCGCCCCGACGGGTTCGGATAGCGACGCGCTGAATCGTGTGAATGAAGAGACTCTGTTGCGAATTCAAGAGAGCGGACTGGCTGTGCCTTCCGGCACGATCATCGACGGCAGGTTTGCGATTCGAGTAGCCATCACCAATCACCGAACCAGGAAAGAGGATTTCGACCAGCTTATTGAAGCGTCCTTGAAAATCGCTCGGTCACTCGTATCGGATAGTGCGTGAGAGGGCTATCTTAATTACATAAGACACATTGTTCAGAAAACTGAGAACTTGTTTGGCAAACGAGTTCAAGTCGATACCAGATAACCGTAAGACCGTCCAGCGCAACTTCCGTTTACGATCTTACTTCGTCTGTCAGGGCAAGTATGTGCGGCGAGCCATGTGGGTGGCTCCGAAGTTGGTCTAGCCGCATGTTTGCGTGATATTGACAACTTTCATCGGATTCTATATAACGCACGTGCGGGTACGCGCCTCTCTCAAGTTTTGGACTGTAGTTACGAATTTTGCGTGAATAGCTAAGTGGGTTTTAGAAGGAGCCCAGGACACGGTTTTCAACCGTTAAAGACTACGTAGGCAGCTACCACAGCTATCTCATCTTGGATAAAATGGCCTCAGTCCTAGCGTGTAGATCCGGTATTCGCCATATCAATAAACTCTAAAGGAGAAATCTCAATGATCAGCCTCACTCGGTATATTCTTAGCACTCTGCTCCTTTTGACGCCTGTGGTAATACAGGCGCAAACACAACAACAAACAAAAGTGCTCAAGATGCAATACAAGTCGCTCCGCGACACCTCAGGAGATCACCTTGTCATATCTTGCAACGCAAACTTTCCAACCCAAGCGATTGTCTTCACTGGAGTGGCTAAGTCCGCGAATGGCACAACTACCTTAACCGTCCCTCCAGCGTCAACGACTTCAATAACGGAAGGAGCAAAGGTGATTGGTGCCGCGTCTACGTTAAGCTTAGCTATCGGTGAAGGTAAGCCCCTCACCAGCGACATGCTGTCGCTAACTGTTTCGGCATCGTCACAGCCAATCGTGGAAACGCCTCAACCAGGTGATCCAATTACTAGCGAGATGATCATAGATATGCAATTCGTCAACGATTATGTAGCAAAAGTGGCAGAGGTAACACGTTTGGGAGCGCTTGCTCAGACTTGCAGCACAGAGGTTCCAACCATTGGATACTCGAACGTGACTCCGCTTGATACATCAATATCACTAAAGGTCAGCAGTAATCATGCAGTGAAAGTGAAGGCCGAGGCTAGGCTGAAGGGTACCGCGAATAGGGACGGAGCACCTAGCGATGAGATTGAAATTCCGAGCTTTGGCTCAGGATCTGTACGCGTGACAAGGCTTGCGCCAAACACGCCTTACGAGATCCATATTCTTGAAACAAGCCAGCACCCTGGCCGGGCGAACGCGTTAGATATTACGGTACTGACTGATAGCGCTCCAACGCCGGCTCCGCTCAAGACAATAGTGGCTTTGAAGACACCATCAGTCTCTTTCCAGTCAGGTCCGGGTTCAGAAATGAAGGTAATTCAGAATCAACGAATTGATATTCCGCTCACGATTTCTAATGCGCCCCGAATTCGGCTCACGCTACAAACATCCAATGCTCTCGGCGTATTTGAGGACGCAGAACCGCCAGCCGTGTTTCCCGGGAAACCAACTCCTGATACATCTGAAACCCTGACCGCTCAGTTCAAGTTGAAGCAAACAACTCTTTCCCCGTCGACCCTATATCGTTTGAAGGTTGAGGGGCTTACGCAATACGACGAGATTCCTGCCGGACCTGCGATATTGACCGACACCTTTCACGGCTTACCAGCGTTGGTAGCAAACGGTGTTAATATGGAGTTCACTAAAGACGGAATAACGTTCTCTGCAGACACTAACCACATTCCAGCGCAGGTGGAGGTACGAGTCGGTGACACCTCCCAACCCTTTCTGTACGCGCACTCTGAGAAGAATGGTAACCCCAGCTTCGCGCTTACTTTCGAGGACCTGAAGAAAGGACTGAGTGCCGTAACCCCAGCCGCCGGAGCGGCACCGGCCGCGGCATCGGCCACGCAAATACCATTGGCAATAGGAATACTTGCAAATGACGGCAGCGAACGAGAAATGAAGATTGCCATCGCACTCAAAATGGCTATCGAGACAGCAAATAAACCCCCTGCGGCGAAAGAAACGATTACAAATTTCGTCCAGCAACTCAAAAGCGATACGGATGTAGCACCCGGTAGGGGTCACTCTGTCAAGGTGGGTGATATCCTGAAAACTGGTCTGGGAGTGCTTCTACGATTCTTGGCGCCCATTCCTTGATCGGGAATGGAATGAATCTTAGAGAACGCTCACACTCTACAATGAGCGAGCCCTTTCTTCTCCAGATACCGTTGGTGATATTCTTCGGCTTCCCAGAAGCGCGATGCTGGAGTGATCTCAGTTACGATTTCGCGCGGGTACTTGCCAGAGGCTCCGAGCTTCTCTTTCGAAGCTCGCGCCGCCGATTCCTGCGCCGGGTTGTGAAAGAAGATTGCCGAGCGATACTGCTCTCCTACGTCGGGACCTTGGCGGTTGAGTGTGGTTGGGTTGTGAACTTCCCAAAATAAGTCGAGCAGCGCGTCGTATGATACGACGGCCGGATCGTAAGTTATCTCGACCGCCTCTGCGTGCCCGGTCCTTCCCGAACAGACATCCCTATAAGTCGGGTCGTCGAGTGTTCCACCGGTGTATCCGACTCTCGCCGACGCGACACCGTCGACTTCACGAAATGCGGCTTCAACACCCCAGAAGCAGCCTGCTGCGAATGTTGCAACTTCCATTTTGTTCCTCTCTCATTATCCCGGCCGCGACTGCCTGTCATTCGACGGCGGCGCTTTGCCATCAGCCCCGTCTCTTTGTTAGCCGCCTTCGTCGCCAGCTACGAACGATTTCTTCGGCGTCCGCTTCTCGCAAGCCAGTTTGGCGTGCGGTCCGAGCGGAGCTCTCCAATAGCTCTTCGTCTTCGGATCGGCTGATAAACTCATCCACGGCTCGCTCGAGGACGCGACGCAAAGGCAACTTGCGACGGCGTGCTAACCTTGCGAGTGCACCACGCCTATCCTCGTCTAATTCAATTGTCGCACTCATACTGTCATCACTTCTTTCTCTTTGTGCTCCGAGAGCTCGTTGATCCTCGTGATGTGCTGGTCGGTGAGCTTCTGAACCTGTTCCAGTCCGTCCTTCTCCGCGTCTTCTGAAATCGTTTTGTCCTTGAGCAACTTCTTGATGTGATCGTTTCCATCGCGCCGAACGTTGCGAATGGCAGTGCGATGTTCCTCGGCGATTTCGTGAACGATCTTAACCATCTGCTTGCGGCGCTCCTCGGTGAGCGGAGGGATCGGGACGCGAATAAGTTTGCCGTCATTAGAAGGATTCAAACCGAGTTCAGACGCGCGAATCGCTTTCTCGATGTTGGCCAGTTGCGTGGGATCGAAAGGTTGCACTGTTACCATAGTGGGCTCCGGCACGTGCATAGTCGCAACCTGGTTGAGCGGCATAGCAGTGCCGTAGTACTCGACAGTAATGCCGTCGAGCAAGCTGACGGATGCGCGTCCCGTGCGAACGGTCGCCAGTTTCTTTCGCGAGTCCTCGACTGCGGAATCCATCCGCTTGCGCGCGTCATTGACGATATCTTTGATCTCCATCCGAACCTCCGCTGATCTTGAACTGAGACTGTGGATTTTAGATATTGAGGCAGGGTCACGGCAAGCTCACGCGCCGGGTAGCACCTTTGAATTCGCCGCGCTCTCGAGCCTCACGACAGTTCCTACGCGCTCGCCCGAGACTACACGGGCGATGTTTCCCGGCGTGTTCAGGTTGAAGACATGGATGGGCACCCCTTGCGTGCGGCAAAGACTGATCGCCGAAGTATCCATGACCTCGAGGTCGCGTTGTATGACATCCAGATACGTGAGCGTTTCGAACATCGTAGCTGTTTTGTCTTTGGCGGGATCGGCAGTGTAGATGCCGTTGACCTTGGTAGCCTTCAATATTGCATCGGCTTTTATTTCAAGAGCTCGGAGAGCCGCCGCCGAGTCAGTCGTGAAAAAAGGGTTGCCGGTGCCCGCCGCGAAAATGACGATCCGGCCTTTTTCAAGATGGCGAATAGCGCGTCTGCGAATGAACGGCTCGGCTACCTGATTCATTTCGATCGCGCTCATGACTCGAGTGAAAGCGCCTTGATTCTCCAGGGCGTCCTGCAGCGCGATGGCGTTGAGTACGGTGGCCAGCATTCCCATGTAATCGGCCGACGCGCGGTCCAGGCCTTTGGCCGAGAGAGCGAGCCCACGGAAGATGTTCCCGCCGCCCACTACAATCGCAACTTCGACTCCCCGGGCTCGCACGTCTTTGACTTCACCGGCGATGCGGGTGATGGTGACAGGGTCGATGCCGTAACCCTGCTCTCCCATCAACGCTTCACCCGATAGTTTTAGAAGTATTCGTTTGTAGACTGGTTCTGCTGACATAGTCGTGTGAGATTATGCTCGGAGCTTTGTTGCTTGACAACGAAAAAGCCTCTCTTACGAGAGGCTTTGTAAACTAGTCATTTCCGCCGAGTAAGTCCCGGACCTCGCCCCCGAGATCCGTTGAGCGTTTCTCGAGCCCCTCGCCCATTTTGTAGCGGGTGAACCGACGAACTCTTACGTTCTCGCCGGTCTTTGAAACCATCTGAGCGATCAGGGCGCCCACAGTAATATTCTGGTCCTTGATGTAGGGCTGCTCCATCAAACAGGTCTCCTGGTAGAACTTGCTGAGCCGGCCTTCGACAATCTTATCAAGCACCTGCTGCGGCTTGTCCGCAATCTTCGGATCGAGTCGCGCCTGTTCAAGAGCAATTTCCCGCTCCTTCTCGAGCAACGCCGCGGGCACGTCTTCCTTGGTGATGAACCGAGGCTCCGCCGCAGTGATGTGCATTGCCAAATCGTGAACGAAGCCTCGAAACTCCTCTCCGCGTGCGACGAAATCCGTCTCGCAGTTGACCTCCAACAGAACGCCGATCTTTCCGCCCGCGTGTATGTACGCGTTGACCAGGCCTTCGGCGGCAACGCGACCCGACTTCTTTGTAGCGCTGGCCAGACCGTGCTTGCGCAGGATCTCGATGGCTTTGTCTTCGATGCCCTCGGCCTCGGTGAGCGCTCGTTTGCACTCCATCATGCCGGCGCCGGTCTTCTCTCGAAGCGCCTTGATTGCTGCTGGTGATACTGTATTTGACATTACTACGTAACTCTCCTATCGATTGAGTAACTCGATCGTTGATTAGAGAAAGAGGAAGAATGTAGAGAGCGGCCGTGGGCGCGATACTACATTATTTGCCTTACTCGGACGCTTCCGCTGTCTCGGCCTTTGGCGCCTGTTCTTCGCCTTCCCCTGGGCCTGGGGGGTGTTCGGTCTCGGCGGCGGGTGCGACCTCGCTAGCGATCTTTGTTTCCGCGCCCTCCGAGGCATCAGGAAGTACAGGCTCAGGCATCGGAGGCGCGCCTGGCGGCACGTAGGTGGTTCGACGAGCGCCACGGCTCGGACCGCCGCGCCCGCGTCCGCGTCCGCCGCGATCACCTCTGTCGGAACGATCGCGAGGCGTCTCAGCAGCGCCCGCAGCGGCAACTGCATCCGCGCCTTCGACGGCTTCGCCGACTTCATCGCTGCCCTCTTTGACCGTCTGCTGCCCCTCGATGATTGCATCAGCCATCTTCGAAGCGAACAGCCGCACAGCGCGAAGTGCATCGTCGTTGCCGGGAACGATGTAATCGATCCCATCGGGATTGCAATTCGTATCGACGATCGCCACGGTAGTGATCCCAAGCTTGTTCGCTTCGTGGACGGCGATCTCTTCTTTGTTCGAGTCTATGATGAAGATCACCTCAGGCAGCCGCTTCATATCTCGAATGCCCGCGAGGTTTTTTTCGAGCGCCGAGTGTTCGCGATCCAATCCGAGGCGCTCCTTTTTCGTCAAGGCGTCGAAGCGGCCGTCCGTGCGCATGGCCTCGATGTCTTTCATTCGCTGGATCGATTTCTGCACAGTCTGGAAGTTGGTTAGCAATCCACCGAGCCAACGCTGATTGACATAGAACTGGCCGGAGCGCTTGGCTTCTTCTTCAACCGCGTCCTGCGCCTGGCGCTTGGTGCCGACGAACATGAAGCTCGAGCCGTCCATTGACTTCTGAGTTACAAACTTGACGGCTTCCTTAAAGAGCCGCTGGGTCTTCTGAAGATCAATGATGTAGATTCCGTTTCGCTCACCGAAGATAAACTCCTTCATCTTCGGGTTCCACCGCCTGACCTGGTGTCCAAAGTGGACGCCGGCTTCAAGCAGCTCTTTCATCGTTACTGTGACCAATCTAACCTCCTGCAATCTGAATTGGTTTATGTAGTCACCGGTCCGCGTTTCAGTCCTGTCTGAAACAACCAATCACGAGGACCGGCAATGGATTAGGCTTCCGTTTACCGCTTCGAGAACTGGAACCGAGCGCGCGCGCCCTTCTGACCGTACTTCTTGCGTTCTTTCGCTCGTGGATCGCGTGTAACGAAGCCGGCCTTCTTCAGCCTGGAGCGGAAGTCCGGGTTGAACTCCACAAGCGCACGAGTGATCCCGTGACGCACTGCGCCCGCCTGCCCTGCAACTCCTCCGCCGTCGACGTTCACCAGCACATCAAACTTGTTCACCGAGTCGGTAAGGTGAAGAGGCTGCCGAATAACCATCCGGTGCGTCTCGTTCTGAAAATAGTCTTCGAACTTGCGCTTGTTGACGGTGATCTCCCCGGTTCCCGGCCTGAGAAATACGCGAGCAGTCGCGCTCTTGCGACGGCCCGTACCATAATTCTGATTCGCTTCTGCCACTATGCAATCTCCTTCAAAGTCACGAACCCCAAACTATACCTGCAGCGGTTCCGGCCGCTGAGCCTGATGGGGATGATCCGTCCCAACATAGACCTTGAGCTTTTTGCCCATCTTCTTGCCGAGCTTATTCTTCGGGAGCATGCCCCGAATCGCAATCTCGAGGATTCGCTCCGGATGACGCTTCAGCATCTTTTCGGCGGTAACCTCTTTGAGGCCTCCCGGCCAGCCGGTATGATGACGATAGAGCTTGTCTTTCAACTTGTTTCCAGTGAAGACAATCTTGTCTGCGTTGATGATGACGACGTGATCGCCCATATCAATGAAAGGTGTATATGTAGGCTTGTTCTTACCCATCAGGACCATTGCAGCCTGGGTCGCAAGCCTGCCAACCGTCTTGCCGTCTGCGTCGATGAGAAACCAGCTGCGGTTCTGCTCCAGGTCCTTCCCGCTCGGAACGAATGTGCTCATGATGCGAATCTCCGATTTTTCCGTAAAGAAGACGAACGGAAAGGATACGAAATGGGTGTGTTCGTTGTCAAGCTTAGGTGGTCGACGCTCTGGCCCGTGACGCCGCAAACAAAATGAGCCCGGGAGTACGGGCTTTTAAACGAGAAATGCTCTTTTGCGACTGCCGCTACGAAGAAATTGATTGACACAAAAACGCGAGTTTCGTATCCTGAGTCATCCGCAACCCAACACCGCCGACTATTGAGCAGGTGTTCGATGCTTGCGGAGAGAGTTTTATGAAGATCGTACACAACAAATTTACGGTAGAGTTAATCAGCTGCGCACCAACTCTGTGGAGCGATTATCTCGCGCAGGTTTGCCCGGCTGGCATCACGCCGTCTTTTGTTATGGACCAAACCGCGCGCGCAGGACCTTAACAACTTATCAGCATCAAGCACGACAGCCGCCAGCGTCAGTTTGATGCTGGCGGCTTTTGATTTTTTGGGCCGTTTTCAAGCTCAAGTGGAGCAGGCTCGTGCAGACACGCGATCGCAAGCAGTGCCCGCGACCGCCCGAATTGAAGTTCAGACGTCAATCTTAGATTGCTGTTCGATGCGGCAGGCTAAAGCTTCAACTCTCAAAAACACCCTGGGGAAGAACATGAACTCCGTTGGTTACAGAGAGCTGCTGAAGGGCAACAGGAACTTTCGAAGCTTATGGGCAGGCCAGGTCATCAGCGAGCTGGGCACGTGGTTCTCTTTCATCGCCGAGCTTGGATCGGTGCGAATGCTGTCGGGCTCGCCGCTGATGACGACTGCGCTGCTCGTAGCGAGACTGTTGCCGTATTTGCTGGTGGCGCCGATCGCCGGAGTCTTTGCCGATCGCCTATCACGAAAGCAGATCATGATAACCGCCGATCTGATGCGTGCCGTGATCGCAGTCGCGTATGTCTTTGCAGGCCTGATCGGGTCGGCGTGGCTGGTCATCGCGTGCAGCGCGTTGATGGCGTCTCTGACTATGTTTTTCGAAGCGGCAAAAAACGCTTCGATACCGAACATGGTTACGCCGCGCGAGCTGTTGACGGCAAACGTGTTGATGTTTTCGACTCGCTTCCTTCAATACACTCTCGGCTCGGCATTAGGTGGATTGACTGCGGCGCAATTCGGATACAACACCGCTTTCGTAGTGAATGCGCTGTCATTTGTCGGTTCTGCTCTTTTCATTCTTCCGATAGCCGCAACTGCTACTCGGCAATCGCGAGCGGCGAAAGCGGAGGGGATACACCTTGCCGAGCCGATGTCGGTTGAAGCTGCCATGATCACGCCTATTACCGGCAGCGAGCAGCCTTCCGCGACCGCGAAAGTCGGGGTCTTCGCAGACCTTCGCGAGGGTCTCCGTTACATCTGGAAGACGCCGTTCGTGCGAGCAGTGATATTGGTCAACATTGGATGGGCTACTGGCGGAGGAATGACCACGATACTGTTCGACCAAATCGGTGGACATCTCTTCGCCGGCTCGGGCGATCGCGGTGATTGGTACGTCGCGGCGTTGTTCACCGCAGGTGGAGCGGGAGTTTTTTTGGGAATGTTGCTCACGCGTCGCGTCGGAGGATGGGTAACCGACGAGCATCGCGCCGGCCGATTCATCGGATGGGCGCTGCTGGTTCACGGGGTGCTTTTCTCGGTCGCCGGTCTGATGCCTACTCTGGCGCTGATGGCGTTTTGGGTTGCTGCAAGTCGATTGGTGCTCGGAGCTGAATTCGGCTTTCAGGAAACAATGATGATGAGAGTGCTGCCCGATGATTATCGCGGCAGGGTATTTACTACAGACCGGTCATTGGAGCTGGCGACGATGGCCATTTCGACAATCATCGCAGGCTGGTTGTTGACGTGGTTCAGCGCCCGGTCGCTGATGATCGCGTCGGGGCTGCTCGCAGCGAGTCCCGGCGTAGTTTGGCTGCTGGCTTTGTGGTTCGCGCGATTCGCTGTGCCGGCGCGCGCAGTGAGCGAGAGCTACGGAGACTAGCGACTATGATGGAGCTGCTTGGAAGCGGAGACGCAGCAATGAATCTGATCGGTTTGATCCTGATAGCGGCATTGAGCGGCGGCATAGTGGCCGTGTCGCTGCGGCTCCGCTCGTCCTCGGATGGGCTATGGAGGGACAGCGATCGTTCTTGACACGAGGGACATGAAAAAACGGAAGAGACCAAAAGGACTGAAAGGTCTTTGGTGACCCTTCAGTCCTTTTTCTCTTCCATCCTTGTTGGCTCTTTTCCTAGTCGCCAACCCCTGCGGGAGTAACTTCGGGTTGTGGTTCTGCCTTCTTTAATTGAAGTTTAACAAGTTGAGCTTCCGGACTTGCCGGCTCTTTCAGCACGTGCTGTCTGTAGAGCTTCGCCATTCGCTCGTTCTCCTGCTGTACCTTTATCCGGTCGCGTTGTTTCTTCAATTTCTCTTCTCGCGAATTCTTTGCAATTCCAAGCTCATCCAGATCGTGTTGAATCTCCAGGGTGACAAGCGACTGGTCAAGCACAAGCGAATGCTCGCTGCTGTCCAATCCGACTGACTTGCCGCCAGCGAAGATTTCATGTCTTCCGTGCTCGTCATACCACTTTGTTAGCGTCGCGGTCATATGCATCTTCTCGATGATATTGCGCCAGCCCACGCCGGTGTTGTAGGCACAGAAGGATATTTCGCCTTCCTGCGTCGCGTAAGGAATAATGCACTGCTCGGTGCGACGGAAATCATAGTTGAACAAATCCTGGAACCACATCCCCGCTATGAACAGGAAGTTCCAACGATCCGAGCGCCGTTTCTCGATATCTTCAACCGTTCGATCCCCGCTCACCTTGCCGTAGTCTTTGCCCGTGGCGCCGAACGTTTTGTCGAACTTCTTAAGGAGATCTGTGAGCCTGAAGTGTGTCGGGGCCTGGTACGGGTCGTAGTTGCGCATCAGGGCGAGCGCCATTCCGACGACTGACAAGAAACGTCCGCGCGCCGCGTCGTTCACCTTCATCACGTCCTTGGCAAGCCCCTCGGCGTTCAGGAAAGCAGTGACCGGAGCCGACTCCTTGGTCTCCTTATCGATCATCACTGCCATTCCGATGCCACAGTTCGGATGGCAACCGCAGGTCAGCTGCCCCCAATCGTTTTGAGGCCCGTGAACCAGATCCGCCCAATCGGTAAACGTGCTCATAAAGGAAATCGGGAACCAGTCGCGAATAGGTTCGCCAAGTCCGGTTTGCTTTTTCACGTCGTGCGCCATATGAGAGAGCGTGTAACGCTGCGCATGACGGCGCTCATCGGTTATTTCCTCGTCGCGTCCAGTGAATGACACCGGTTGGAACGAAAGGAAATTGATCTTCTTGGGATTGTCCAGTGCGAACTGAATGATTCGTCCGACCTGCTCGTTGTTGATCCCGTTGATGATCGTGGTAACCGGCACGATGTCCACGCCTGCGCTGTGGAGGTTCTCGATTGCGCGCAGCTTGACGTCAAACAGATTCCCAACTTTGCGATGTTCATTCGCCGCGTTGCCGATTCCATCAAACTGGAGGTAAGCGTAGCGCAGCCCGGCTTCGGCAGCCTGCTTGCAGAACTCCGGGCTCTTGGCGAATTCGATCCCGTTAGTTGCTGCCTGCACGCTGTTGTAGCCGACCTTACGAGCATAACTAACGGCGTCCAGAAAATAAGGCGACATCGTGGGCTCACCGCCCGAGAACTGCACCGACATCTGGCGTCGCGGTTTTATCGAGATCGCATTGTCGAGCAGCGTCTTGATGTCTTCCCAGGTGAGTTCGTGAACGAACCCGACCTGATTGGCATCCATGAAGCAAGGATCGCACATCATGTTGCATCGGTTCGTGAGATCGATTGTGAGCACCGATCCGCGTCCGTGCTTGATCGTACTCGAGCCGTGCTTGTGGAGCCTCTCATCATTGTGCGCGCGAATGTCGCGGCCGGGAAAAACTTCTTCGAGATGCTTAAAGAACGCGGGATCGTTCGACATCACATCCTCGAAGTGCCCGTGTTTCTCACAGTCCTTGACCATGAGGATCATCCCGTCTCGCTCGATCACTTGCGCCTTGATTTCGCCGATCCGGTCGTTCAGCAGTATTTCGTGAGGTAACTTGCCGTCGACTATCTGCTGGCGAATTTCAGGAATGCACTTAGGGCACAATGAATCGGTAGTCCGCGGCCAGCCCAGTGGCGGCTTGGTTTTCTGGTAAGACTTGAGAAGCGGTTTCTCGGACCATTTTGGTGTGAAAGATGGATTTGGTCTTATTCGGTTCAACCGCTCGAACACCGCCCAACCGCCCCGGGCGATGTAGGTCAGTCCCTTTTCCGCGTACTTCACAGGTTTATGCATTTCTTTTCTTTCTCCTCGTCTGCCAAGCTTCAAAGAATCCCACCAGCTTGCAGCCTTTGTTATTTGAAAAGCACCGCCGCCAACGGGCGCGGCTCATCCATGGTCTAATCTCTTCAGATTTCTTCTCGTTGTTCAATCTGATACAGAGTCTTAATCGCCTGCAGCGACTCACGACGGACATCGCCCTTAACGCCGAGCGTTTGCCGGTCGCGCCAGTTGTCGAAGGTCGCAACCTGATGCACACAAGCGATCGTGCAGTATGGAGCGCACGCCTTCTTGGTTAAGTACTCTCGCCGAATGTCTTTCTTGGTGTAGCTCTCAAGTGGCACGCCAGGGTAGCCCCGTTGCTGTGAGCAATAGTGCACCAGCCCGTCCTCGCAAACATAAAGGTAGCGCGCGCCGGCTCGGCATCTCCATTTGTTTGGCTTGCCGTCGGCGAGATTCCTCTGAAACGCGCTCCACCTCACATGCCCCTTCTTCCCCAGATCTTTCATCTTGAAGTAGACATCGCGCTCGATGCCCTTGAGAGGCTTTAGAGTCCCGAGTCCGTCATGAATGATTCCGAGCGAACTCGAGAATCCCAACTCTACTGCTCGCACACCAACCGTCAATGCGTCTTCGGGCGTCTTGATGCCGCCCCCGATAACCGAGTTTATGTTCACGCGAAACTCAGCCAGTTCTGAGAGCCATTCCAACTTCTTGTCAAGCACCTTAAGGCTCTTCTTCGAAACATCATCCGGTTGGACATTGTCTATGCTGATTTGCATGTACTCCAGACCAGCGGCATTGAGCTTCTTGATTTTCTCTCTCGTAAGCAAGTATCCGTTGGTAATCAGACAGGCCAGCATTCCACGTTGTCTTATCTTTCCTATGATCCTCTCAATCTCGGGGTGCATCAATGGCTCGCCACCGCTGATAATGATTGCCGTGGTACCGAGAGCGGCCAGTTTGTCCAACCGCTCAAACATCTCTTCGGTTGCGACCGGGCTCGAGAAATCGTCGTATTCGTTGCAATAGGAACAGGAAAGATTACATCTCCGCATTGGAATGATGTGCGCCAACACCGGATGGTCCGTTGATAACAGACCCTTGCCCATAAACCAGTAGGCGCGAAGATACATTTTGATCCGGCTTGAAAGCTTCATAGAGATTTTGCTTGAAAATAGGTAAAGCAGCCCCGTACAGCTTGGCCAGTCGAAAAATACACCGCAACAAGGCGTAAGCAGGAGCTGAGCAATTGATATACCCTCTTTCGGGAGTGCCCAGTCGCAGACTTAAGTTGCATCATTGCCTCAAATAACAGAGGGACACCTCAATCGCGTAATTCACCTGAGCAAACCCAAATCAAGTTTTGACTCATCGGCTCAAAAGACCCTTGGATCAAATGCGGCCTAATGACTCAGCGTGAAGCAAGTAACCTCATACGCAGTCATTTTGACCCGGAACCCGGTGTAAGATCATATCGACTTGCCTGTGGGTTATCGGACCGGCCGCTAGCTATGAAGCGGGACTTTAACCCTAAACTGGTGTTTCTCGCAACATTATTTGGGGTTTAGTTCGGCGGTTTCAAACGGGGATCGAGCCGTTTGGCCTTCTCATATTCCGATTGTGCGGCCTGCTTCTGGCCCTTCTGCGACAGTGCTTTTGCGAGGTCGTAATGGATCTTCGCATCATCGGGGAAGAGTTTGATCGCAGCTTCAAATCGCTCAATCGCAGCGTCGAGGTTTCCTTCTTTCAATCGAACTCGGCCTGTGTTTGCGGTAAAAATTGCGGCCTGCATATCCGACTTTTTCCTGTTGAGCCGCGCTGCCTCCTGAAACTCTGGCCGAGCGGCTTGCATATCGCCCTTCTGACGAAGGGCCGTGCCCAGAGTGTTGTGAATCTCGGGAGCGTTCGGCGAATACTTGAGCGCTTGACGGAATGCCGCTATCGCCTCGTCGAGCTTGCCTTGCTGTTGAAGCACCGTACCCAGCGCGTAGTGAGCTTCTGCATAATCAGGCTTCGATTTTACGGCAGCACTGAAAGCCGAGGCCGCTTCCGCCAGCTTCGACTGCTGTAAAAGGATGACGCCCAACGTGTAGTGCGCCTCCTGCAGCGAGGGCTGGAGCGCGATTGCCTTTCTCAGTTCGCCAACCGCCTCTTCGAACTGATCTTTGTACTTCAGCGCGAGGCCGAGGTTGTAATGCGCCTCGGCGCTTCCAGGCACCAGCGCGATCAGCTTTTGATACTCGGCAATCGCGCCTGCGTAATCGCCCTTTTGAATAAACGCCATTCCGAGGTTATGGTGAGCTACCTCATTATTAGGCTCCAGCTTGAGCGCGCTGTTGAAAGCAGCGATGGCTCCATCCGGATCGCGCTTGGAGACCAGCGCGAGGCCCAGATTGTTGTAGGCGTCGACGTAGTCGGGTCTTAGTCTTATCACTGCGCGAAACGACTCAATCGCATCATCAAGGTCTTCATTCTCTTGCTGCACCTGACCCATCGCGTGGCGAGACTCAATCATATCCGGCGCAAGGCGCGCGGCCGCACTGAGTTCCGTCATCGCGCCTTGAAGGTCGCCGCTCCTTCGCACTGCCAGACCGAGATAGTAGTGCGCGTCGGCGTGTTCAGGCACCAGCTTCACCGCTTCGCGCAATGCTGCAACTGCGCCGGCGACATCGCCTGAGAACCAGCGCGCAATGCCGAGATAATATTGAGCTTCGCCGAAGCCGGGTTTCAGTTTCACCACGGCTTCGAACTCAGCGATGGCCGCTGGAAATTCACTTTTGGCTGCGAGCGCGTACCCGAGATAGTAATAAGCTTCGACCAACTTGGTATCCAATCTTACAGCTTCGCGAAGCTCCGCGATCGATTCGTCGACGAGTTCTTTCCGCTGCAGAGCAACACCAAGCAACAGATGCGTATCAGCATCGTCGCCCTTGATCGACGCCGCTTTTCTGAAGGCGACTATCGCGCCGTCTAGGTCGCCGAGCTGTTGAAGGGCCGTGCCCAGATTGCGGTGGGCCTTATAAAGTCTTGTATCGAGAGCGATCGCCTTGCGAAAAGATTGAGCAGCCGGTTCCAGCTCGCCCTTTCGCGCAAGCGCGAGACCGAGCGCGTTGTGAGCATCCGCATACGCAGGTTTGAGTGCGATAGCGCTCTTCAGCTCAGCGATTGCGCGTTCAATTTGCTCTTTACCTAATAACGCAATGCCCCGACTGTAATGAGCCTCTGCGCTGCCGGGTGCGGCGCGCTGCGCAAGTGCATTCGGGAACAGAAACGCAATAACTGCTACCGACAACAGAACGCGTATCGATACGGTCGCGACGGATTCACGCAAATCTAAACGATGACAATTCATCGCGTCCATCCAACCTCCTGTTCCCTCCGATGCCATAGCTATTTCTTATCTGATGACGATGCTCGTACCAGCCCCGTTCCCTCTTTGACGACGATCATTTGATTTGCGGCTACGTCGTTGACCGTGGTGGACTGGCCGCTTGGCCATCGTATTTCAAGCGTCTTAGCCTTCCGAGACTTGCCCAGGCCGAAGTGCACCCGCAGGTCGTTTTGCGAATAGTAGCTGCCGCCGCTTCGCACTTCGTCTATCTGGGCGCCTTCCTCCGTAACACATTTTACGCGCGCGCCAATTCCATCACGATTCGACTTCACACCGACGGTCTTGATCGTTATCCAGTTGTTTTGATTTGTTGAATCGCATCTCAGCAACTCGGGGACGGCGTTGACCGGATTAATCAAAATATCTATGTCGCCGTCGTTATCGTAGTCGCCGAACGCACAGCCGCGTGATGGCGAGGGCCCGGTCACCGCGCTCCCGACTTTCTCGGAGACGTCCTCGAAGCGCCCGTTCTCCATATTTCGATAAAGGATCTTCCGCTGCGCATAGCCGGCTTCGGTGGTGAGCCTCTCCACTTCAGGATACACGTGGCCGTTGACCAGAAAGATATCCAGCCAACCGTTGTTGTCGGCATCGAAAAAGCCGCAACCCCAACCCAACCACCGTGTAGTCAATCCTACGCCTGCCGGAAAGGTAACATCATCGAACACACCCTTGCCTATGTTGTGATAAAGCGTCGAAGAGTCGCCTGAGAAGTTGGTCTTAAAAATATCCAGCAAGCCATCGCGATCGTAATCTCCCGCCGAAACTCCCATGCCGGCTTGGGGTTTGCCGTCGATGCTGAACGCGCAACCGGCTTCGGTTCCGACATCCGTGAAGGTCCCATTTTTGTTGTTCTGATAAAGCGCGGCCGGCGCCGAATCGTTCGCGACGTAGACATCAGGCCAGCCGTCATTGTCGAAGTCTGCTACCAAAACGCCGAGCCCATACGTTCCATTCGTTTTCCTGATGCCCGCTTTCTCAGAGACATCGGTGAAAGTACCGTCGCCGTTGCTGTGATAGAGAGTGTTTACTCCGCCTGACAATCCGGGAGGTCCGCAGGCGACGGTCAAGCCTTTGTAGAGGCAAGGTCCAGTTTCAGGCAGCGGAGCCGTCTTCAAATCCAGATCGATGTAACTTGCGACGAACAAGTCCAGATAACCATCACGGTCATAGTCCAGGAAAGCGCAGCCTGATCCCCAGCGGGAGCTATTGTCGGCGACGCCTCCTTTCTCAGCTATATCCGTGAATGTGCCGTTGCCGTTGTTGTGATAGAGCGCGTTCTTGCCGAAGTAGCTGACAAAGATGTCATCGTTGCCGTCGTTGTCGAAGTCTCCAACGCACACTCCCTGTCCCCAACCACTACGCGAAAGCCCGGCCTTCTCGGTGACATCGCGAAAGGTTCCGTCGCCGTTGTTTCGGTAAAGATGATTGGTTGGCATCTGCCCTTTGGGAAAGTCTTCGAGGCGAGTGCCGTTGACGATGAAAACGTCCTGCCACCCGTCATTGTCGAAATCAATGAAAGCAACTCCGCATCCGGTAGTCTCGAGAAGGTATCGATTTTTGTGCTCACCTCCGTAAACGGTTTTGTGCTTTATGCCGGCTTGCTCTGCCACGTTGACGTACTTGATCCCCATTTCGCTGGTTGGGCGTTGCAATGCCGAGCTGCGAACCGCAACGACTGCAACGCAAAGAAGGGACACGATTACTATTGCGTGAGACTGTCGCAAGAAACCCATCAACGTTCACCTTTACGTTCGCCCTCGACGAGTCGATTCATCTCGAACCCTCCATCAATCGTTTCGCAGACGGCAGATCTTAGCGTGCTTTGCGGTTCTTTGCGGCTTTGCGTTGAGAATGCTTTGCGCATTGAGAATTCTCAACGCAAAGACGCAAAAGACCGCAAAGCACGCTAAGTCTCTACCTTCGACTGCCGCCCGATCTGACGATTCCGTTGCCTTCCTTGATGGTCACCATCTGGTTGGCGGCAATATCTTTAACGGTCTCCACCTGCCCGTTGGGCCAGCGTATCTCGATCTGGTCCGCCCGCGCGTTAACCCCGAGCCCAAAATGAAAACGGGGATCGTTGCATGAATAGTAGCTCGACTGGCTGCTCAGCTCCTGGGCTTGCAAGCGCCCGCCGGCCTGCAATCGGATTCGCGCTCCGATTGCAGAACGGTTCGATTTCGTTCCAATCAGTTTCACCTCGAGCCAGTTGTTCCTTGCCCGGCTTGCACCGGCGATGTATTCATTCCGCAGCAACGACGGCGGCTCGTTCATGTTCATGACCAGAACATCAATGTCGCCATCGTTATCGAAGTCACCAAACGCGCAGCCGCGGCTGGAGTGCGGGGTCGCCACGCCCGGGCCGCACTGAGGAGTTACGTCGCTGAACCGGCCGTTGCCGAGATTGCGATAGACGAGTCGAATGCTTTTGTGGGGATACTCTTTGAACAGCTTCTCGACCTCCGGATAGACGTTGCCGGTGACAGTGAGGATGTCGGGCCAGCCGTCGTTATCAAAGTCCGCCAGACCCGTCCCCCATTGAACGTAGCGGGTGTGATCGAACCCCGCTTCGCGCGAAAAATCTTCAAAGAAGCCGCGGCCGCTGTTCTTGTAGAGAATTGGAAGATCGTCGGCGAAATGAGTCTTGAAGATATCCGGAAGCCCGTCGCCGTTGTAGTCGCCGATGGTCACGCCCATTCCCGCTTGCGCCTGGCCGTCTTCGTTGTAGGCCGCGCCGGTTTCAACTGCTACGTCGGCGAATGTCCCATCGTGGTTGTTTCTGTAAAGAATACTCGCGGTTGAGTCGCACGCGACGTAGATGTCCGGCCAGCCATCGTCGTTGAAGTCAGTCACAACCGCGGTCATCGCGTAACGTTCGCGAACCTTGTTGATCCCTGACGAATCGGAGACGTCCTTGAACGTGCCGTCGCCGTTGTTGTGATAGAGAAGATTCGTGTCGGTAGGCAAGCCCTTGGGTCCGCAGTTAACGGGGATGCCTTTCCACAGACAGTTCGGACCCTTGCCTGGCTCGGGCACATTTGCAAGGTCAAACTTCAAATAATTCGCTACGAACAGGTCAAGCTTTCCGTCGCGATCGTAGTCTACAAACGCGCAGCCCGATCCCCAACGTGTGCCCTTTGTGGCAAGCCCGGTTTTCGATGTCACGTCGGTGAATGTTCCATTGCCGTTGTTGTGAAATAGCGCGTTCTGCCCCCAGTAGGTGGTAAACAGATCGTCGAAGCCGTCGTTATCGTAATCACCCACTGTGACCGCGGACGCCCAGCCCGTTCGCCCGAGGCCTGACTTTGCCGTGACATCGGTGAAGCTGCCATCGCGGTTGTTGTGATACAGCATACTCATAGGTTTCTTACCAGCCGGGGATCCTTCGAGTCGCGTACCATTCAACAGGAAGAGGTCCATCCATCCGTCGTTATCATAATCGATGAAGGCGACCCCGCAGCCGTTTGTCTCGATTATGTATTTCTTCTGATCGACACCTCCGTAAATGATTGGTGCATTCAGCCCGGCTCGCTCTGCTATGTCGACGAATGTAACCGGGAAGTCAGTAGCAACATTTTCTTCAGTGATCGACGTCACGGTGCGAGAGGGCGTAAGCGCATGTGCGAACACAGATTCGAATATCAGCAGGGAACATATGAGCGAAGCAGTGCCGGCGAAACGGGCGCCTTGCGAGTGATGAGCCTGATTTAGTCTATTGAACATCGGTGTGCGATAAACGAAATGCGGATGCTCTAAATGTCTACTCAGCGACTATTTCTTATCTGAGCTTCGCAGGGTGTCGGCAATCGCAAACTCTTTCTTTGCTTCTTCCGATCTGTTTGATTGCTGAAGAACCTGGGCAAGCAGATGATGTCCTGAAAAATTATTTGGGTCCATCTTAAGGGCGCGTCGCAGCATGCCCTCCGCGTTCCCATGCTCGCCCTTCTTCAGATAGACCTTGCCCAGTACGATGTAAGGCCCGCTAAAGAAGGGATTCAACCAGATCGATTCCTGTAGGGGAGCGACCGCCTCCTCCCACTTCAGTTGTCTGGTGTACGCTTCGCCGAGCATGTAGTAAGCCATTGCGAAGCCCGGATTGATGGCAATTTCCTTCTTCAGGAACTCGACCCCCTGTTGGAGGTTGGCGCGATATATAGCCATCTCGCCCAGGAGAAAATTAGCTTGCGGCAGCTTCGGATCAAGCTCGAGCGCCCTTTGGAGTTCCTTCTCGGCGAAGTCTTCGAACTGCTGACGAATCATCATCTGAGCATTGATGAGATAAGCGGATGCGGAACTCGGCGGGATGGAAAACATTCTCGCGAATGATTCGCGAGCCTTATCGAGATCGCGAGTCTGGATGTAACTGGCGCCCAGCGTGTAGGCCATTTCCACGTTATCCGGCGCCCAATTCCTGACCTGCTCCAGATATGGAATGGCCTCTTTGATGTGACCGAGCAAATAATGAGACAGCCCAAGCATTTGCACGTCCTGTTTGTATTGCCGGCTGCCTTCGGGGGCATGCTTTGTCGCGACCGACAGGTAACCCAGCGCACGCACATAGTCTGCCTTCTGATAGTAGGCCAGGCCCAACAGATGACTGATCCGGGGCTCATTTGGTTCGGACTGCGAAGTAGCGGTCAACATACTAATGGCCGCGTCAATCTTGCCGGCACTCAGCAGCGACTCCGCTTGTTCGATCGAGGACGAACCCGACTGCGGTTTCGCAAGCAGAGCCTGTTCAGTCTGTGCTGAAATTGGCGAGGTCAATAACGCAAGCAACAGAAGAGCACTCGACCCGAGGAGTTTCATAGCAGTACCACAAGCTGAAGAACCATACTTCTTATTCTGAAAGCTTCACTAGAATATCCCGCCTCAAATACGGAGCGCAATGCCCTAAGACTTCGGCAGTCAAATGCTACCACCTCGCCATCGCTAGATTGGATGCCGCGAGCGAGACAGCTTGCAGATGACTTGGCCGTACGCCTGCACATTCGTATTTGCTACGGGCTCCAGTTCACTTATTGTGTGCAAATGGCCTAAGACCTTTGACTTACGCTTGACATCACCTTTTGGAGTTGATATAGGGATACCGTACCTTATTACTTTAGTAATAGATTCAAATACGCTCTCTTACCCTGTTTGAAGTACGTAAGCTCGATGCTAAGAGCACAGTTCCGGGCGTAAAAGCCCGATATCATTACAGCAACTTTGCGTTCCGTTAAACGAGGGATTCACTTCACGGAGGCTTCACTATTCGCCCAGTCTACCGGCTCTTAAGAAGCCGGAGGCGGCGATTGTAAACCGAGTAAAGCCGTCGCGGCTACTCATCCAGGAAGGAGGCACGGGCCATGCGGAAATCTAGAATCGGACTAGGGGTGCTGAGTTTGGTCTTTCTTCTTACACTCTGTGTAAGCGGCAGAGCGCAGGCTGTGTACGGTAGCATGAGCGGTACCGTCACCGATCCAAGCGGAGCAGTAGTGTCCGGAGCAAAAGTCACGATAACCAGCGTTGAGCGGAAGACCTCCGATACTGTGACAGCCAACGATTCGGGGCTCTATGTCAAGGAGAGATTGCTTCCTGGGAACTATGAAGTGAAGGTCGAGTCCCAGGGCTTCAAGGCAAGCGTAATACCGTCGGTCGTCGTGAACATAGACGCCCAGACCAAGGCGGATGCCGTGCTCCAAACCGGTGCAGTAACCGACACGGTCACTGTGACCGCCGGTGAAGGTCAACTCCTCAAAGTCGACCGCGCGGACGTGGCAACGACATTCGATTCGAAACAGATCACGGATCTCCCAATTCTCGACCGTAACTTCACTCGTTTCATTTTGCTCACGCCCGGCACCCAACAGCAGTTATGGCAGCACGCGGCGAGCGAGAACCCCCAGGGCTCAATTCAAACAATAGTCAACGGCCAGCATTTCAGCGGCACTGGCTATCAACTGGACGGCACCGAGAACCGAGATCCGATTCTAGGAATTATCGTCATCAATCCTAACTTCGAATCTATAGGTGAGACGAAAATCACCTCGCAAAACTACGACGCCGAGTTCGGACAGGCGATTGCGGGTGTTGTCTCAGTCCAAACCAAATCCGGCACGAATCAGGTTCACGGCAGTCTTTTCGAGTTTCGGCAAAACGATGTGCTGCAAGCACGCAATCCTTTCTCGCAATCTCAAAAAGATCCACGCACTGGCAAGTTTGTACCCGATACGCTTAAGAACCAGTTTGGCGGATCGGCCGGTGGTCCGATAATCAAAGACAAGTTCTTTTTTTTCGGCGACTATCAAGGCACTCGGAGCAAGGTCGGCGGATCGCGCTTGCTTACTGTTCCAACCAATGCCGCGCGCACCGGGGATTTGAGCGCCTATGGTGTCAATATCTTCGATCCACTGACCGGTCTGCAATTTCCGGGAAATAAGATCCCGAACGGCCGCTTGTCGCAACAAGCACTCAATATCTTAAAACTGCTCCCTCCGCCAAATACTGTGGGCAGGGACAACGGTACCCGCGACAATTTCGTCGCCGCCGGCAGCGAGATTTTCAACAATGACACCTTCGATGTTCGAATAGACAATCGGCTGAGCAACAATTTGAATCTGTTCGGACGATATAGTTTCGCCAACTACAACCTTAACGGCCCAACCGCCTTTGGTCCGGCTGGCGGCCAGGAACTTGTATCCCTGGGCGGCAACTCGAAGGTGCGCAATCACAGCCTGGCAATTGGCTTCGACTACACTCTGTCGCAAACTGCGGTGATTGACTTTCGTTTCGGCTTCTTCAAGTACGGAGTGAATGTGCTGCCGTTTGATTTTGGCACCACGCCGGCGACGACTGCTGGAATTCCAGGATTGAACAATGATTCTTTCTCCTCCGGCTTGTTCGCAGGTTTTATCGAAGGTGACCGGGGCTTCAATATCGGCTCCGGGTTGGGAGTCAATCGGTGCAATTGCCCGCTCGATCAACAGGAGAAACAGTTTCAGTTTGTTGGAAATCTGTTGAAGACCCATAGCAATCACACCTTTAAGTTTGGAGTTGACGTTCGCCGCGCGCTTAACCTACGAGTGCCGAGCGATTCGCACCGCGCCGGTGAGCTTTCATTTAGCCCGCAGCGGACGGGTGGCGCTGGCGCCGAGGGACTTGGAATTGCCACATTTCTGATCGGCGACGTGACTTTCTTCCGCCGCTACGTCAGCACCAGCCTCGACGCGCGAGAACGGCAGTGGCGTCACTTCTACTACGCACAAGATACCTGGCACGCAACGCCGAAACTCACGGTAGCCTATGGCTTGCGGCTGGATATCATCAATCCGCAGTCCATAAACAAAGCAGGGAATGCTGGCTTTCTAGATCTGAATAGTGGAGAAATCAAAACCGTCGGAGTCGGCGATACCGATTTGAACGGCGACGTAAAGAACAAACTAAACTTCGCTCCGCGTTTGGGCCTTACTTATCAGCTCAGCGAGAAGACGGTAATCAGAGCGGGATATGGCCGCAGTTATGACATAGGCGTGTTTGGCTCCGTCTTTGGTCACAGCGTGACGCAGAATCTTCCGGTGCTGGCCGTGCAGGAGCTAAACCGTTCAACCCAGAGCGGCCGCGTCTTCAACCTCGCACAAGGCCCGCCGGCGTTCACTGCATTCTTCGGTCTCAATGCGCCACCTAACAAAGGCGGTACGCCAAACGCATCCCTTCCGGCCAACGGACGCTTCTTCCTGCCGGATGGCGTGTTCACTCGGGCGCTTCCAGAAAAGATGCGGCTACCCGCCGTGGATGCATGGAACGTAACCGTCCAACACGAATTGACGAAGACGATATCGGTTGAAGCGGCATATGTCGGCAACAAGGGCACTCATGTATTCGCTGGTGGAGGTCCGGCCTTCAACATTAACCAGGCGACTCTCGCAGGTTTCACCCCGGGAAGAAATACGAACACCGCGAAACCCTTCTTCCAGAAATTCGGGTGGACGCAAGGCATCGACTTCTTCTGCAATTGCGCAGACAACCGCTACAATGCGCTTCAAACCAAAATCACCAAGCGGTTCACCACCAGTTATTCGTTGCTAGCCCATTACACTTACCAGAGGGCGCTCTTCAACGATGGCGATCAATTCATCTTCGACCGCGACCTGAATCGCGGACCGCAGGACTTTGATCGCACCCACAACTTCGTGTTGTCGCAGGTGGCGGACTTGCCAATAGGTCGTGGCAAGCGTTTCATGGGCGGCGCATCGAAGGGCGCTGACTACTTCGTGGGTGGCTGGCAATTCAACTCGAATACGATGATTCAAAGTGGCCTGCCATTCAATGTCGGTTACGACAACAGCAACATCTCAGATACGGGTCCGAATCGTCCCGATTTGGTTGGCGATCCAAAGATTGGTGACGGCGGAAAGGATCGTTGGTTTGATCCTACAGTATTTGCGAAGCCAGCGGTGGGGCACTTCGGCAACCTTAAGCGAAACTCGTTGCGCGGACCGGGGTATTGGAGAACTGATGCATCGCTCTTCAAGAAATTCAGGTTTACCGAATCGAAGGAGCTTGAATTCCGCGCCGAAGTGGTGAATCTGTTCAACCACGTAAACCTGGGAAACCCGAACGATTTTATTGGTAATCCGGCCAGCCCCAACAGCAATGCGGGCGTAATTAACTCGACAGCTTATTTCGGAGCTGACCCGCAGCGCAACTTCCAGTTCGCGTTGAAGTTCAAGTTCTAACGCCGGAGGGCTTGAACCAATTGGGAACTCGCTAACGCGACGAGCGCCGGCTTTCGAAAAGGAGGGACTCAAATGAGTCTCTCCTTTTTTCATCCAGGGGTGATCTGATCTCAATTATGCTGAGATTTGTTGAGTATTCCGCAAGCAGACGCACTGGTCTATAATGAGACTCGCCAGGTTTAGCCACCAGCGTGAGACGAAACCTATCAGGAGTCGTACCTTGCTAATCAAAAAATCGGCGAAGCTATTCATCTTGTTGGTCGCTGTGGGCCTGGCGGTCAACTTTGTTTGCTCTGCCGAGGAACATTCGTCCAGCCAACTACACGTTTTTGATTTAGCGGGCCGGCAGGTCGATCCTCTACAAGCCATCGGGGCCAAGGCCATAGTTTTTCTTTTCATTCGCACTGATTGCCCGATATCGAATCGCTATGCGCCGGAGGTTAAGCGGCTGCATGATAGGTTTGCTCCGAGCGGCGTGACTTTCTGGTTGGTTTATCCTGATGCAAGTGAATCTGTCAAATTCATCACCAAACATATCAGAGAGTTCCGATACAGTTTAGATGCCTTGCGTGATACGCAACACGCCCTCGTAACATTGACAGGAGTTAATGTTACGCCCGAAGCAGCCGTCTTCATACCCGAAATTAGCGGGCCGCGAATGGTGTACCGCGGTCGGATTGATGATAGTTATGTCACATTAGATAAAACACGGCCCGCGCCATCGACCCATGATCTTGAACAAGTCCTGGATTCAATCCTCAAAGGTGAGCCAATCACAGCGAAAACAACACCTGCGATTGGTTGCTTTATCTCCGACTTGCGATGACTCGGATAGTCAAACCTCCAGTTCTCTATGTCGCCGTTTTAGTCGCGGCAGCTGTCGGTTTGATCACAATAACAGTGCAGGCGCGAGCAGGTTCACTCAACGGAGGGATGTCGCGTCCGCCAGTTCCATTGACATTCAATAAGGATATTGCCCCGATCATTTTTAAGAACTGCGCCGGATGCCATCATCCGGGTGGGGCAGCCCCGTTCAGTTTGCTCAGCTATCAGGACACCAGAAAGCATGCGAAACAGATCGCGGTGGTGACTGAGAGTCGTTATATGCCGCCGTGGCTACCCGAGCCGGGATATGGTGATTTCTCCGGCGAGCGCAGACTCAGCGACGATGAGATCGGAATCATTAAGCGTTGGGTCGAGCAAGGCGCCGCCGAAGGCGCTGTTTCTGACCTGATGCCTGCGCCGAAGTTCAACGACGCGTGGCAGCTTGGCCAGCCCGACCTGGTGATCAAACTGCCTGCCCCTTACACTCTTCAAGCGAGCGGATCAGATGTGTTTCGCAATTTCGTAATTCCAGTTCCGGTAACGAGGACTCGTTATGTGAAAGCCGTCGAGATACTTCCGGGCAATAACAAAATAGTCCATCACGCCAACATTCTGATTGATCGAACACACTCTTTCCGGCGAATCGATCAGCAAGACCATGAAATTGGGTTCGAAGGCATGGATCTTCGAGTCGAGTCCGAAATCTTTGATCCGGATAGCCACTTTCTTTTTTGGAAGCCTGGCACGCCACCGTTTACTGAACCCACAGACATGGCGTGGCTCTTAAACAAAGGCACCGATCTTATCCTCAACATGCACCTGCGACCGTCCGGTAAACCTGAGGTGATTCAGCCTGTCATCGGGATTTATTTCACCGATAATCCCCCATCTCGATTTCCGATGCTGTTGCAGCTTGAACACGACGGCGCCATCGACATTCCTCCGGGCATGAAGGACTTCATAGTCACAGATGATTTCGAATTGCCAGTGGATGTCGATGCGCTGGGCGTATATCCGCACGCTCATTATCTCGGCAAGGACATTCAAGGTTTCGCAACGCTTCCTGACGGAACGAGGAAATGGTTAATCCGAATCAAAGACTGGGATATCAATCGGCAGGCGGTGTACAGGTACGTGAAGCCCATCTTTCTTCCACAGGGAACGATCATTTCGATGCGGTACAGCTACGACAACTCTGCCGCTAATGTGCGCAATCCTAACCATCCGCCCCAGCGCGTTGTTGCCGGTAATAAGTCGTCGGATGAGATGGGTCACCTATGGATTCAGGTTTTGCCGCGCGCTCGCGGTGATGTCAGGATTGTCCTGCAAGAATCGTTGATGCGACAACGGATCAAGAAGTACCCCGATGATTTTACTGCCCACTTCAATCTCGGCGCCGTGCTTCAATCAATGGGCAAGCTTGAGGAGGGGATCAATCACTATCAATTAGCCCTTCGGACCAGACCCAACGATGTCACTGCGCTCAACAGCCTCGGCAGCGCATTTCAATCGATGGGTAAGATTGAAGAAGCGATCAGTCAATTCAGGCTGGCCCTGCGGATCAAGCCCGACTATGGAGATGCGCACTACAACCTGGGCAACGCGCTTCTGGGGCAAGACAAACCTGAAGAGGCGATCAGCCATTTTCGTGAGGTGCTACGACTCCAGCCTGACGACGCACCTGCTCACAATGACCTGGGAAGCGCACTCGCTATTCAGGGGAACATGGTTGAGGCTGCATCCCATTTTGAGCAAGCACTTCGCATCAACCCTCAGTATGCGGATGCCCACTACAACCTGGGTCTCGTTTTCGAGATTCAAGCAAAACTGGCCGAGGCTATTAATCACTTCGAACATGCCCTTCGTATTGATCCTCAGCACGCCGGCGCTCTGGAAAGTTTGAATCGTGCGCGCGCAAAGATAAAAGCTCGCAATTAGTATTTAGTTCGCCCTGCGCTGAGGAGTCGCTCAATCGAGCCCAACGTTAGACAGCTACTATTGATCCTCAGTACGCCGGCGCTCGGGAAAGTCTGAATCGGGTCACGGCCGCTCAAGACTACAACTTATTTCGTTCTCCGCTGAGGCGCTGATATTCCATCCAGCTTCAGCACATTCGTAATTTCTCCTTCAGGCAATTTAGCAAACAACTCGGTGAACGCCGCATTCGTCCAGCCGAAGCCTATCTGATTGGCTGAGTAACCAAATTTGATTCCTGCGCCCAACTGTGAGCTGCGTCGCACAACGTCATACTTCTCGACAATCGTGTTGTGCTCGAGAAAATCCTTCAGAACCATCGAAAGAAAATTGGCGGTGATCCGGTCGGCTTCATTTGCATATCCGTATCGCCGTAACCCCTCGACCGCGATCAACTGCATATTGGCCCAGCCAAAAGGCGCATCCCATTGATTACCGCTTGGGTTGGTGCTCGTCTGCAGGCCCCCCGCTCGCTCGAAACGATTCAGGTTCGCCACCACGCGCGCCGCCTGTTTGCGATCAGCTATGCCCGCCCACAAAGGATAAAACGCGGTTACGAATGGATATCGCCGCACTTGCTTCCTCGCAAAGTTGTAGTCGTAGTAAAGACCGTCGCGCTCATCCCACATCAGGCGATTAATCTTTTGACGCCGCGCGGCGGCGCGGCCGGCCCACACATTTGCGTCGCGAGCCCGGCCCAGCGTCTTCATGATCTCGCCCGCCTCCGTCTCCATCAGATACAGCAGAGAGTTCAAGCAAACCGGATTGTAATGAATGATGTCTATGTTGAAAGGCCCGAAGCGATTCGAGGGATCGAAACCGGACTCACGCATCGAGCGGTCTCCCTTGTAAAAGAGAGCCGTGAGTTCATCTGTGTCGCGATCGTAATACTGGGCGACGTCGTAGTCCTTCACATCGTGGGTGCGATAGTACTCTTTGACGCGATCGTAATGAGTGCGTCCTTTTTCGTCACGCTCGTCTGATATGACTTCCGGGGCCGGCCCCTCGCCGAAATCATAATAGCGTGAAAGCCCGGTCTCCTTTGTCAGGTGGGGCTCAGAAGCCCAGAAGCGATAATACTTTTCGATCGCGGGAGCGGCTTCGCGAAGCCACTTGATGTCGTGAGTCTTTCGATAAACCCCAAGCACCATCTGCGTTAGAAACGGCGGCTGAGAGCGCATGAGGTAATAGGTGCGGTTGGCGTTAAGGACTTTGCCGTAGTTCTCGATCTGATACAGAAAGTTGTCGGCCATGTTTTTCGCGAGCTCTATCTCGCCGTCGCGCAAAAGACCGACCTGAATAAAGTAACTATCCCAGCCGTACATCTCGTTGAAGCGGCCGCCCGGGACAACATAAGGATAAGGCAGATAAAGAAGCCCTTGCTCGCGAATCTCCCTCGGTTCATCCGGCAATTGGCGCAATTCGATTTTCTCGAAGGACTCCCGCGACATCTGCGATCGAAGTGTCTCTTCAACTTTTTTTAGATTTTCTTTGCGTGACAGATAAACAGGCCAGCGGCCGCCGGGCGAGGTTTTGAACTTTGGATCCACCGCTGCATCGGCGAGTCGCGCGTTTGATCGAGTGAGGGTGTGCCAGCTCTCTTTTATGTACTTTCGAATCGACTGAAGCTGTGCCGGTGTTGCCGTCTCTCTAAAAGAGACAGGTCTGCCGAATGACGCGCCCGACAGAAGAAGTAAACAGGTAGTGGCGATTACTCGTTTGAATTGTGTGGTTGTTTTCATCCTTTGCTCCGATGATGATTGCGGATCAAACCAGAATGCTCCTGGGGTGCAGGCATCCTTGTCTGCGTTCTCGTCAGACCAAACACCGGCAGGCAAGTATGCCTGTCACTCCCAGGCGTTTGGCCCGCTCGACGAGTCATTCTATACCGCCTTCCCACGTAAAGGCACGCGGAGCTTGCCGCAATCCACAGCCACGCTCTTCAACGCATTGAAGAGTTGAGCTTGAAAAAGCCGGGGTGACGAAGTAGATACTATGACTAACATAATTGTTGGAGCTCTCGAGCCGTGCCCAAGGATGCGTTTGATTGTTTGGGTCTGAGGATAAGAAAGCCGGAGGATCAAAATGAAGAATATAGCCTTATCGCTGTGCTGTTTCATTTCTCTCTGCTGCAGCGTCGAAGCAATTGACCTCGGCGGTCTCGTGAGCATCGGCCCGATCTCGGGTTACACAAGTACCAGGAGCGGAGTCGTCTTTAGTTGTTCGGATGGTTCGCAGGTCCAGGTGTCGGTGCTGGCGCCCGACCTTGTGCGTGTGCGGGCCTCATACAGGAAGGCTTTCCCGCAGAGGGATCACTCCTGGGCCATCGACAAAACCGATTGGGTGACTCCAGACTGGAAGGTAACCCAGGCGGCGGATTCTATTGTCATAACAACGAGCGAGCTTCAAGTCGTAGTTCGACGTTCGCTTTTCCTGGTCGAATTTCGAGATGCAAAGACCGGCAAGTCTATCAACGCCGACGCCCGCCCGATAATGTTCGATCCGATAAGCGCCAGAATTGCCGCGGCAAAGAAGCTCGGATTTGAGGAACACTTTTACGGACTCGGTGAGAAAGCCGCCAGGCTGGACAAACGCCGCGGCCAATTTCAGATGTGGAACTCCGATACTCCCGCCTACAAGGAGGGAACCGATCCCATTTATCAGGCCATTCCTTTTTACATGGGCTGGCAAGGCGGAGAGGCCTACGGAATCTTTTTCGACAACAGCTACCGAACCTATTTCGATCTCGGGCAATCATCCCAGGAGTACGCGGCTTTTGCAGCCGACGGCGGTGAGATGAATTACTACTTTTTCTGGGGACCTTCGATGAAGAAGATCCTGGGCCGCTACGCCGAACTGACCGGTCACATGCCCTTGCCGCCGATGTGGGCGCTTGGTAATCAGCAATGCCGCTGGAGCTATTACCCTCAAGCTGTAGCCGAAGAAGTTGTGCACCAGTATAGAGAGCACGATTTGCCGCTCGACGTACTGTATCTCGACATACATTACATGCAAGGCTATCGACTGTTCACCTGGGACACGACGCGTTACCCCAATCCAAAAAGCTTTACCGACAAGCTGAAACAGCAAGGTGTCAAGCTCGTCACCATCGTTGACCCGGGCGTTAAGTATCAGCCGCCTGCGTCAGGAGCGACAGAGAAGACCAACGCTGCTAATCCCGAACTGGCGCCACAGGACAAGAGCTACTACGTCTACAATCAGGGCGCCGAGAAGAACTACTTTCTGAAACGCAAGGACGGCAGCGTCTATATCGGCAAGGTGTGGCCGGGCGAAAGCGTCTATGTCGATTACACGCTGGAAGCCGCGTCTCGTTGGTGGGGGGATCTGCATCGCGCTCTCATCGATAACGGAGTCGCCGGCATTTGGAATGATATGAACGAACCTTCTGACTTCATCGATCAAACCGGCAAAAGGCAAATGGACGTTGTGAATTTCGACGAGGGCGAGTATTCGACTCACGCCAAGAACCGAAATGTGTTTGGGCTTCTGATGGCCCGCGCAACTCGTGAGGGTCTCGAACGGCTGCAACCCGACAAGAGGCCTTACATCATCACTCGCGCGGGGTACGCGGGTTATCAGCGATACACGACGACGTGGACGGGTGACAACAACAGTACCTGGGACGACATGGCGCTGAGCATACCAATGTTTCAAACGCTTGGGCTTTCCGGCGTGCCGTTCGTCGGAACCGACGTAGGTGGATTCATCGGGAGAGCAGACGGCGAGTTGTTGACGCGCTGGTATCAGGTCGGGTTTCTGACGCCGATGTGCCGCAATCACATGCAGATCGATAGTTACGATCACGAGCCGTGGCGCTTTGGGAAATACTACGAAGACATCATTCGAAAATACCTGAAGCTCCGTTATCGGCTGTTGCCGTTCTTGTATACGACAATCGAAGAAGCGGGGCGCACCGGCGTTCCATTGTTCAGGCCATTGCTGCTCAACTACCAGCAAGACACCAACACGCTGAATCTCGACGACCAATTCATGGTTGGAAGTGATTTGCTGGTGGCTCCAATACTGAAGCGGGACCTTACGAGCCGGATGGTTTATCTGCCGCAAGGCACGTGGATAGACTACTGGACAGGCAAGCGGATAACAGGCGGCACGATGATTCGCGTGGAAGCGCCACTGGAGACCGTGCCAATGTTTGTTAGAGCCGGAAGCATTATTCCAATGGGCCCCGAGATGAACTACGTCGGTGAGAAGCGGGCGGACCCCCTGATGTTCGCGATCTATCCGGATGAAAATGGCGAGGCCGCGACCGCGCTTTACGAAGATGACGGAGTCAGTCCGGCTTACAAGCAGGGAGTGTTCCGGCGCACGCGAGTATCAGTTACGAAATCAGGCAACGGGTTTCAGATCAACCTCAGCGCGCCCGAAGGAAGTTACAACCCGGGTTCGCGGAGTCTGGTCTTTGTAATCGCTTCGACGTTCAAGGCGAATCGTGTATTAGTCGATGGCCAACCGCTTGCGCAGACAGCGAGTGAAACAAAGCCCGGATGGCACAACCTCGGCGATGGCGCAGCGGTTCGCATAACCGACGACGGTAAGGCTCATCAGATAGAGTTTAGATGATTTTCCAAAAGCTTAGGAGAGGCATGTAAGTAGTCCACATTGGTTAGTTCCGATCGGGCACTCGTGGTCTCGCTTCCGCTTCGATCGGCTCGGACCGTCGCGACTAACGGAAGGCGCAGTTCGGAGCCTAAGAAAAAGTAATGCAAAAGTAATGTAATATATATTCTTCTTGACATTCAGAACCTGAGGCATATAATCGGGTCGTCTTGGATTAACAAAGAACTGAAAAGTTCCGCAGTACACACTCTCACAAGTCAAAGTTGCCCGCACCTCTAGCCTCGAAACTAAAGACAGTAATTCTAGTCGTCCCGCGAAGAATTAAGGTACACCTCACTTTGGGACCATTGAGTGGTTTCCGACAGCGCTAAAAGAAATTAGAAGCCTGAAAGTCTAGAAGTAGGCAGGCAAAAGACAGCTTCATGCTTGACTGGCCGAAGGCTGTCTTGCCCACAACCCCAGTTGAAAGGAGTCGAACGATTATGTTCTGCCAGCGAAGCCTTCTCAAACTACTCGCATCGTCCTTGTTTTTGTCGCTCGCGTTCACACCCGCCCTTCTCCCTGTCGAGTCGCTAACGGTCAGAGCCCAAGATGGAACGCCGGAGAAAGCGTCGGAACATCAAGCACTTGAAGTGGAGAAGAAGCCTCAGCGTGTCTTCGCGCCGCACTGGACGACGGAGGCGACCTATTCCACAACGCTCTATATTCGTAATGTGCATTTCACGCAGTCGGTAATAGCTAAAGTCTCCCTTATTCTCGATCATCGCATAATTGCCCTACCGGATACTTTAATTGACAGTCTTCAAACCGTCTCCATCGATGTAAAGAAGGCTCTGCTGGACAGCGGTGAAAGAGCAGAACAGAGCGGCGGTACGGTAATCGACTTTGAAGCTGAGTCAGCAGGAGCGATCAACGCGTATGCTCAGGTGCTGGATACAGTCAGGAGCCTAAGCTTCAGCTTCCCGTTCGTAGAGGATGGGGCTCCGGCGTCCGGGCCGCTGGATGCCGTCGCCTGGTATTACAGCAAGAGCACCGATGCGTTGGTTGCCCTGCAAAACACGACTGATGAAGAAGCAGCGGCATCAGTCACCATATTTGTTTCAGGACAACCGATTGATCTGGGCACGCGGCAACTGAAACCACACGAAGTAGTTGCTGTAAAGCTTCCCTCTCTTGGGGAGTTGGGAAACAAAGAAGGCCTGGCCAGCGCCGGGGTGCGGGTTGCATACGAAGGCAAGCCTGGTGCTGTGGTGATACAGGGCTGGATTCTTGATGAGAGCATTGGATTCTCTGCTGCTTTCGCTTTCCACCCTAGATCAAATTGCGGTTGCTCTGCCGACACGCAGCACAAATATGGGGCAGGTATTATGATTGGCAAAGGAGGAATGTCCTTACCTGCTCCTGGTTTTTCTCCATATCTGGTTATGAGCAATGGTTCTGATCAGCCCCTCACCGTTAGCCCAATCTTCAGCTACGACGTCAAAGATGGAGTGCAGAAGATCACCCTGCCTGCAATCGCGCTCGGCCCACGCAAGACCACAGTAATGAATCTGCGAGATTTTCAAGAGCGAGGCATCATTCCATCGTGGGTAGAGATGGGCGGCATAGATGTGCAGTACAGAGGCGAGTCAGGCGCTCTCATTTCGGAGTTGGCAAGCGTAGATCCTAACGGATCATTTGTCAGTCCCGTGCGTTTGATATGCAGCGGCAATCGAGATTTGCACATGGCATTCTGGCGAACAGACGCAGAGTGGCATAGCTCTATCACGATTGAAAATATCGCTTCTGAAGCGAACGACATTGAGATCACAATTAGCTATCCTAGTGGGATATACGTGCTTGAAGAACAGATCGCGGCAGGCGGGTCAGCGATGATTTCTATCAACGAGCTACAGCAATCGCAGCAGCCCGATACGCTAGGCCGTCGCATACCGAAAGACGCAACAGTGGGCGGCGTCAATATCTGGAGTAAGAACGTCCACAATGGCCTCGTGATAAATGCGATGTTGATGAATCCTGTGACAAGAACCTGTGGCCAATGCACTGACCCAGGCTACGTCACACAAAACACCGTGTCGGATAAACCGGCCTCAACCGGCACTTCGCTTTTTAATGGCTTCGATCCTCACGTAGTTGGCTTAGGTTTTCAAATTTACATGAACGTGCACTATTCCTCTGGATCGCAAAGTGGCGACACGCCTTTATCTACCAGCAGTAGACAATACAGGTGTAGCGACTGTGAACGGCAACTATGCGACTCCTGTATCCCCAGGGACGACGAACATAACCGCGAACTCCCGAAGCGGATACTTTACTGACTCGGCGTGCTCACAGCCAGGATACTTGCCCTCGCGGACGGAAGCGCTCTGGGTAATAAAGGTGGACATCAAACGTGATGGATCAGTGATTACAAATACAACCGGCAATGTTATTGTGGGACAGAAGATCAGTCTTACTGCTGAGGTACAGCCTACTGGCGTGACAATTACAAACCAGAGATGGACGATACCACCAGTGAGAGTGGCGAATTACGTGGCGAATGCTACAGCGGGAACGGTTACTGCCCTAGCGGACACTCCTGGCGGTCCATCAGTGGATTTCTATTGGGTCGATGGGGGAGATGGCCGCCAAGTGCAAATCTCTTTGAAGGTTAATGGAGTCTCGTTCACCGCCCTAGCCACATTCAACGTCAAGCGACCTACTGCACAGGTGACTAGTACAACAGGAACTGTGGAGGTATCTTCAGCAAATGGATATCTGGCATTACAGTATGGAAGACCGGGAACGCCGGGTATCTTGTGGACTGCAAATGCAACCATACCGCAAGGATTCAGCGGTGATTTTCAATGGGTACAGCTAGCTTATCCCAGCAGAAGAAGACAACTCTCAAGCAATGGTACTTGGGAGAAAGTTGATATATCTGGCCTCGACACTTATTATCCGTATCCCTTCAATGAAGACTCGCCAGATACATCTCTCAGCAATACTTACCTCGAAAAGCAAGTCAATACGGAAAGGTTCGAAACATGGCTGATGTTTAAGCCTTCGCTTTCCAACTCCATCTGGGTCCCTATAAGCAAAATCGATTGGAGTTGGTCGGGTCGAGCTGTACGAAGTGGAAGCACTTGGACGCTAGTTTCGGGCAGTCATACCCAGAATCCAAGTGGCACTGATTCAACGACACATCCGCAATGGACGCGGCTCGCTGATGCTGTAAACTGGGTTCCGGAATAGGGTGCCCTTGCCGAAAACCCTTGTTTATGAAACATCACGAGAAAGGAGGCTGAGATGGCCCTCGTAACTACCTGTAGCATGTTAGTAGCATTAGTCGTCAATTCATCCATAGGAGCCGTTATGCCTACAAAACGCAACACGCCAGAACAGCGCGGGGTTGCTATTGTTGGTTTCCAACTCCGGGCACAGCTCGACAAGAAGAGCTTTTCTTCAGATGAATCCGTGTGGATAACACTACTGACGAAAAATATGACCAATGAAGAACGCACAATAGTTGCAGCGAGCGCAGTTAAGATCTATCGCTTCACTGTGCGGAATGAAAGAGGGGTGCCAGTATCGCTAACTGAATACGGAAAAGCTATGGAGAAGAGTCCCGAAGACTTCCTGGAACGAGCGTTCCTAAAACTCGGTCCTGGCCGGGAAGTGAGTGACAAACTACAAATCAATAAACTATACGAAATGAGGGCGATCGGTACGTACTACATAACGGCTAAGCGCACAGTCTTCAGGAGACACAACGAAGGGACAGCGGAAGTCGTCTCAAATACTGTTAGAGTGAGGGTCGTTGGCTAATCTTGGCGATCCCTGTGGAGCTTAAGACATTGACTACGCTTTCTGTTGCGATGATAGCCATGTTTGCAGCGATTGCACCTTCAAACGCAAGGATCGCTATGGGGACAAACCGCGATTGGTCAAAGCGTGTGAGAACTGGCGCGCCTACCCAGAGTGCTAAGGGTATTCAATTAACTTTACGAACGCTAAAAGAGAGCTACCGCTCCGACGAAGAGGTTCTACTCTGGCTACGTGTCAGGAATAGTACAAGAAGGAGCCTTTTTCTGGTCGAAACCTACTCTGAGAGAGAATATAAATTCGATGTAAAGAACGAAAACGGAGAAGGCATGCGCTTAACAGAAGAGGGAGAGAGGTTGCTGAATAACAATGCGATCTATCGGAGTGGGCCGCTGATGATTGAGCCTGGAGGGGAAAAGCAACACAGTGTTTCAATCAATAGAATCTATGAGATGACAACGCCTAGCATGTACACTGTGACGGTCAGACGAAAGATCTTCAAGCTGAACGGCCAGCAGTTCGCCGAGGCCGTCTCGAATGCTCTTAAGATTCGGATTCTCGAATAATCTTCTTGTTCGATTGATGGACGATCCCGTATTGCTTGTAGAAACAATTGGCAATTTCGTTGCTCCCCTCTTGATGTGGCTGCTGGGCAACTGCTGCCCTAATAAGAACAAACAATCTAATACTCCACTCCAAGGTTCTTGATGATCACCTAGAGGGCTGGGGCTTGCTCTGATGATTACCTGTGGTGATAAATATATTGTTGTTGTCAGCTCTTTGGAGGAGGCGCGCACAATGAAATACAGGTTGCATATTACCGAGCGTGAAGAGGACGGGAGGGGTGAGCTTTCCCCCATCCGTTGGACAAAAAACCGCCTTAGCTAAGGTGATAAATCGCGCCTGATAATTGGAGCTGCGCACAGCTCCGAGCCCGTGTTTTGGATCAGCTCACAAGAATCAACTTGTATGCGACCCCTTCT